>MTKX01029396.1_pt3 | contig 150001 bp, 150 predicted proteins | sample 1042771 | NCBI WGS metagenome assembly MTKX01 (sample SAMN06212183, study PRJNA360534) | anaerobic digester metagenome | biome: Wastewater treatment plant; material: sludge; isolation source: anaerobic digester fed with sludge from wastewater treatment plant | place: Denmark: WWTP Randers ...
GATGAGCCACGACTCTTCGTAATATCCCCAGCCGCGAATGACGTAATAAAAATGATCCTTCTGCACGTCGACACCGGCCGTCAGCACCAAGACCTCATCCGGAACAACGCCCTGATCGTAATCGCGCGCCAGATTGCGCACCTTATCAACCGTTGTTTCTTCGATCTTCTCTTCCCAAACCTCGGCAAGCCACGAATTAACGAAGTTCATCAAGAGCTCAACGTAGTCTTTTGATTTCAGGAACTCCGAGGCGATATCGCTCCATGTCAGCCACGGCGAATACAGCGAACTCACCCAGAATCCGCGGTTGCGGTTGTGTTCGCCTTTTTCCGAGATCCATTCGCCTGAGAGCATCATCTTCTGTTTATGGATATCATCGATACGCTTCTTGCAATGCGCGCACTCATACCACGCCAGCCGGTTATTTTTTATCCTCTCGGCTGATGATTCTTCTTTCGGCCACTTGATCTGCCCGAAAAGTAAAACCTGTTTCTTCCCGCAATGCGGGCACGGCACATGAAACCTGCGCTGATCTGATTTGTCATATTCGCGGAAAATATAGCCTTCGCGCGTGGTCGGGGTCGAAACCTTGACCGTCTTTTTATTCCAAAAAGTTTTCTGACGCTCGGATGCCAGCTTGATCGGATCCGCTTCCCGGCCCGAGAACTTCGGGTACTTGTCGACCTCGTCCAAAAAAAGATAGCGGATCGGCCGCGAGGCAAGGTCTGCCGGGCTGTTGGATCCGGCGAAATAAAGAATCATCCGGTCAAAATGATATTCGAGCTTCGTAATGTCGTCCGTATTGACCGGAATATACTTGCTCAAGATCGGCGAGCATTCGATCATCGGCCGGACACGGTTATATGACACGCTCTTGGCGTCATCCGCGCGCGGGGAAACCATAAGTGTCGGGCCCGGATCTTGATCGATGATGAACCCGAGCATGTTGTACATTGCCTCGGTCTTGCCAACCTGCGAAGCCGCCATGACCGTGATCTCATCGACATAAGGGTCAGTAAACGCGTCCATAATCCCCTTGAGATACGGCGTGCGGCCGGTCTGCCACTGCCCGGGCTCGGCTGATGTCTTCACATCGAGCCTGCGGAACTGATCCGACCATTCGCTCACCGTCATCTTGACCGGCAAGACCCATTCAACGGCCGCGTACGGCACAATGGTTTTAAGAATTTCCCTTCCCAGCTTTATTGGCATTCTGCTTCCCCGCAAATTGTTCGATGATGTACCTGATCTCCTGATCAAGCATTTCACAAATAACCTTCGGATCCTGCTGATAAAGTTTCGGCGCAACGTGCTTCGGCAAACGAAGGAATCCGGCCTTGATGCCCCGGATCTGGTTTTTGACGATTGAAACGTGATCCTCGAAAGGGATGACCTCCCCTTCTTTCTGCTTTAACTCGATCTCACTGAGCTTCGCGCGGTTCTTGCGGTATTCCTTATCCCAGTAATCCTTGCCGTTGTCCTCTTCCGATCCCTGCTTTTTATAGAACCACTTGAAGACATCCCCGACCTTAAACCGCGCGATCTCACCGACCGCGTCCCTGAAAACCGGCATGCCCTGCTGAACATACCGCCTGATCATCCGCGGGGATTTCTCGAGATAGACACATAAGGTCGGCAGGTCTACCGTTCCATCGATAACCCCCGCAGGCCGCTGTTCGGATTTCTCGAACTCCTCAAGCTCTTTAAGCTCCTTGGATGACAGCGAACCGCGCCCCAGTTTTTCGACAAGGGCGATGTAACGTTTCTTCTTGGCAATCTCAACAAGGTTGCGGTTCTTTTCATCCATTACTATCCCTTATCGCTTTTTTTCCTGAAAATTCCTCCCAGCGCCTGACCGCTACGTCACAGAAGACCGGCTCGATCTCCATGGCGAACACCCTCCGGTTCAGCCTCTCGCCAGCGATAATTTGCGATCCCGAACCGGAAAACGGCTCATAACAGACATCGCCCGGGGTTGTATGAACCCGCATGGGTATGGCAAAAACCTCGGTCGGCTTAACGGTCGGATGATCAAGGCCCGGGTTGCGCTTTTTGCCTTCCCAGTCCAGCTCCCAGACATCGGTGTGATACTCCGGCGTTTCCGGATCGCCAGTCCTTAAGAAACCAACCGTCCAGACACTGCCGATCGCCTTATTTTTTGGCTTATACTCCGGCTTATGGCCTTTGACCCACATCAAAAGGCACGGCTCATGCCGCCACGAATAAAACGAATACGTCAAAATGACGCACGGCTTGACCCAAACAATTTCCTGATGGATAAGAACTCCGATCTCTTTGCAGATGCCTTCGATATCCGATCGCCGCTTGGAGGCATGCCACATATAGAGCGCGGTCTTTTCTTTGATGAACCCGAGTCCCACGGTCAGAAACTTGCGCATGAAATCCACCGCGTCCGGGATATCGATCTCGTGATAAACATTCGACCAGTCCCGGCCGCCGTTGGGCCTGTCCGCACCGGTATAATCCACGCAATACGGCGGGTCGGTTGCCAAAAGGCTTGCCTTGTGTCCGTTCATAAGCCGCGCGACATCAGCCTCGCTGGTCGAATCCCCGCACAAAAGCCGGTGGTCGCCAAGGATCCACAGGTCGCCCTTCTTGGTAATCGGCTTTTCGGGCGGCTCCGGGATATCGTCCGGAAGCGTCTTTCCACTCCCCAGATTCTCGACACCCATATCCCCGACACTCTCCCGCAGAGTCTGAAGCCGCAAGTTGAGGTAATCATCACCGGCTTCTTTTCTCAGCCTCTCCAAAAGAGGGATGAGCGCGGCCGTCCATTGACCGGCAATCTCGCTGTTATTAAGCGTCACGTTCATGGCCTGCTCTTGGATTTCGTCCAGATCGACCATGATGACATCGACCTTTTCGACCCCGTCAGACTGCAAGACCTTATACCGCTGATGGCCGGACACGATGCGCATGTTCCGCTTGTTAACGATCAAAAGATCCACATACCCGAACTTCTCCAAGCTGTGCTTAAGCCCCGCATAGGCAGGTTCGGTTATTTCCCGGGGGTTGTACGGTGCCGGTTTTAAGTCCTCCACCTTGACCTCAGCGATTTCCGGTTTAACATTGATTTTTGCCACGATTTTCTCCTTTTTTATGTCCGCGCATGTCCATCAAAATGCCCGTTTTGACCACCTTGCAAACGTGTCTTTTAATCAAAAAAAGCCCGTATTCCCGACGGAAACAGGCCGTTTGGCCGTTTTTACCCCAGATGTGCAAAACCTCAAAAGTGATGGTCATGGACATCGTTTTTTTTACCCCTCATCACTGAAGGCCCGCGCCTCGCCCGACCCTCACCCGACACCCCCTTCCAAGGACCCGCCAGCCTACTCACGGCGGGTAACGATCTGCGACAGCAACTGCCCGATCACAGCCGGTTCTTTCTTGAGTTTCTCATGCTCCCTTAGCCTTATATCCATCAAGACCTGCCTCATCTGTCCATCGATTGCCTTCTTAAACCAGCCCCAAGCGTTCTTTACCTTCGCCTTACCCTGCATAAACTGCTTACACAACGTAATAACCACCTCCGGCTTGGGCGGGAATCCCTTGTCCGTACGGTATTCCATAAGCAACCGGTATAAATTGACCTCGTTTAAAAGCCTCTCGCACCATGAAGCCAGTTCTGCTACCTGCTCCTTGCTTGGGTTGCCGTACGGTAAACATGAACTTATCCACAGGTCGGATAAACAAACGTCCGTTTTGTTCGTTTCTTTTTGATCATTTAATTCTTGTTCGGGTGACACCGATGACACCAGAGGTGGTGACACCGCTGTCACTACTCCGGTGCCATGCGTGACACCGGTGACAACAGTGTCACTACTTTTATCCACAGGCGAATTGAGTAATTTATAAACATTCGGCTTCCCCTTTTTTCGTTCAATCGAAACGATTTCGATCCTCTCAAGGACTTTGATCGTACGCATGATCGTCCTGCGGCTGACATTGCAGTGGTTGGCAAGCGTCCGCAAGGACGGAAAGCAGTTTTGATTCTTGGCGTTGGCGTAATAACACAGCCACGAATAGACCGCGACTCCGCGGTTACCGGCCTTCGCGCTGACCAGATTCAAAGCGGCTTTGTCTATCCATAGAAATTTCCCGTCACGTAAATCCCTGATATCGATATTTCCCATGAAAAACCTTCTCAAGAAGAAACAACTTCATACCAAGCCATGTTGCCCTTGAGGTTACGCCGGATGCATTCATCCTTGCCAACCTTCCTCACGATGTCCTGCAGAACAAAGTCCCTGATCGTTCTCTCCGCCCGTAAATAATAATTTTGAGTGCCGTACGCTATGACTTCGGCCTTTGAGAAGATCCCGCGCTTCCTGCACCAGCGTAAAAGCTGTTCTTCTTTTGATAAAAATTTGTCCGGATTATCAATCGTCTCCATTGTCTTCACCTCCCCGAAACCAATTCATCTGGCCCAGATGATCCAGCCCCACAAGGCCAAGAAAAAGTACACAACAAACAAGAACGACTGGGCGTATAAACGCTTCCGGAAATCGATCACTGCCCAGCACGCGTTTGTAAACATCCACACCAGAAACCCGGCCGGGTCTTTATGCACGTTCAAGACAACACCGAAGATAGACAGACCCGCGAGCATCCACATCACCAGCTCTTTAAACTCTCTCGGGTCTTTGCCGAACGGCCGGTTGGCTTCAACAAGCTTGCGCCGGTTATACCGGCTCAAGTTTTTATAGATTTCTTTCCATCCCTTATTGACTTTCATAGTTCGTTGCTCCTCCTTATCCTTTCCACAGTAAATTTATCTTCGCCGATTTTACGAGTCATTAAACCGATAAATATTTGCGCAATATATTCGCCAACCTCGCTTGAGGCATCGATAACGACTTTGTCATTTGTAGCTAAATAGGCCGCATGAAGTCTCACCTTGGCTTGTCCGAAAGAATATTCAGCCGTTTCAATGGCACGGGCTATTTGCTTTTCGATGTTTCTTTTGCCGATCTTTTCGTGAAATTTAAACCTGCACACATCTGTCATCTTTATTGCCTCCGTTGCGTGTATATCGCTTTTTCCGGAAAACTGTCACATGTCGCTTGAAAACTATTTCAAATAATCCTTAAGCCCTTCTTTTTCAAAAAGCTCCCTAATCCGCGCAATCTCCCTATAAATAACCATTCTGTGTTTGTCCATCTGTCTTGATGCGTCGCTTATACTCAATCCGTCTTCGCCTAAAAGCTTGCATAACTTCTGTTGTTGCGGCGTGAGTTTTTGAAACACCTTGGAAATTTCTATCTTGAGATCTGAATTAATTTGCGACAGAGCCTCATCGCCTGTTGAAATTTTATCTTTTAATGCGGGGGAATCTTCCTCGTCTTTAAAAGGTTCGTCTATTGATACGCTCTCATAAATTGCCTTTCTTTTATCCGTTCTTGCTTTTTCAGCAATGTGGCCGAGCACATTCGAAACAACCTCCGCCATATAGGTATTTTTTGACGCGCCGCGGCCGGGATCATACCTGTCACGAACATCCATCCAATGAATAAGACATTCCTGCAGCAGATCATCGAACCCCTCCCTCTCAAGACATTTCCATTTTTTTCGATACGCATTAATAATTTTTTTAGCAACGGCAAGCTCCCAACTTTCAAATAAACCCCCGTAATTAAGACTCACGAGACACCTCCTTTTTTTCTTGAGGTGTCTCGAATAAGGCCTACTTAAAGATAGGCATTTGAAGCCGTGAAGTAAATCACGGAGGACTCATAAAGATATATGGAGATGTCGCTATTTGTGTTTTTTGTTCCTCGACAAATCGTCGATGCCCAGCAATTCCCTTTGAGTCGGTTCCCTACCGAGAATTCCGGACAAAACCTTTGTGATTGCCTCGCAAAGCCTTGTTTTTAAAATCTCTTTTTCCGTTACGGTAGTATGCTCTGCGTAAATTACATGAATACGATCGCCAAATCTTTTCTGAAAATTATTTTTTATCCGCTGCCCCATATTTCTCACCTCTACCGCGTGTATACCGGGTTTCTTGAGAAACTGTCACAGCTTGCTGTGACAATCCGAGAAAAAAAACGATATATACGAATTGAGGTTGAACTCTGAAGCAATCCGACAAATTGTCTTAACTCATTGATATAGCTTGACTTGTTTAATTATTGTTATAGGGTTGGGGTGTCTAAAAAATGAAAGGGGGTGACAAACACATGACTGCAGAACAGAAAAAGAAAGACAAGGAGTTTTTGCATAAGCTTCATGCCAAGCATTACGGCAAGAAGAAATCAAAAGCTCAAAAAACCAAAGCGCCGGTTACTGGCGAGCCATCCGCCAAGGAGCCGACGCGCAACGAGCTGATGCTCTTGGCAAAAGAGCGCGGCATTAAAAACTTCCGGGTAATCAACAAAGAAGAATTGGCTGAGATCCTTAAGGAAAGTACAACCCAGGAACGCATCAACGAAATCGTTTCCGGGGCAGTAACCAGATGGAAAGCCGGTTGGGGGAAAGGCAAAAACAAAAAAGACGCTCAGGCATAAAACATCTTTCATCCGCCGTGTAAAAAGAATGTTTTTACACGGCGGATGCCTGAAACAGGGTATACAAAATTAATGATTACGCCTAATACAAATACTCAAAAGAAAAAACGCTATGTCATCTATACGCGTTGCTCAACGGATGATCAAGCGCAAGGCGATTTTACCACTTTGGATGCTCAGGCTTATCACTGCAAAAATATGCTGGATGCCTTCGGATATGAATTGGCTGAAATCGGGAAAAAAGGCATAATCAAGGACGACGGTTATTCGGGAAAAGATTTGAACCGCCCCGGAATACAGTTAATCCTCACCAATGTAAAACAAAAAAAAATCGACGGCATAATATTCTTTCGGCTTGACCGGCTCACGCGTAACCCGCGCGATCTATATGCCCTCATAGATTTATTCCGCGATACCGGAATAGATTTCATATCCGTGCGCGAAAACTTGGACAGCTCGACTGCGATAGGCCGCGTGGTTATAGGAATACTCGGGCTCCTCTCCGCGTTCGAACGCGAGCTGACAGGCGAACGCGTCAAAGCTTCCTGCTTAGCCAGAGTAAGGCAAGGCAAATGGGTGGGCGGCAATGTCCCCTTCGGCTACAAGTTAATCGATGACGGTGATCCCTTGCCGAACGGAAGACAGCCGCACAAAATAATCGTCGACCCTGAAAACGGCACCAAATTGCGTTTCATCTGGGAAATGGCGGCTGATAACAGATCTCTTTACGATATCGCGCAAGAGTTAATCCGCAGAGGCATAAAAACACCGAGTCAAAAAGTCTGGCGTAAACAAAGCGTCGCTTGGATTATTAAAAATCCATTCCATAAAGGCTATGTCAAATACGGGAATGAAATACACAAGGGCCATCATCCTGCTATTGTCGATGAACATCTGTGGGAAAAAGCAAACAAAATTCTAACCGCAAAACTTCCCGGGCATCGCTTTGCAAAACAGCCGCAGGAATACATTTATCTCTTATCCGGAATCCTTAAGTGCGGAAAATGCGGTAGTCACTATGTCTGCGAAAGCGGTAACGGGCATTCCGAAAAATTCTTTTACTATGTCTGCGGCAGATCGAAACAAGGATTGGGGTGCGAAGCGTCACGGTTATCTGCCAAGGGATTCGATGATGCTCTCATCGATTATTTTAAGCGGGCTTCACGCGATCAAAATATCATCGTAAAAGCTATCGGCGATGCCATCTTGGATTCGCAAATAAAGTTGGAAAACCTCGAAAAACTCATTAAACCTCTTCAAGAAAAACTCTTATCGGTTCAAAAAGAAGCGGACAAGCTTCTCGAGTTGGCCATGAACAGTAAGGTATCGCAAGGAAAAACTTACAAAGATAAAATGGCAAATCTGGATGAGGAAATTATCAGGCTGGAAGACGACTTGGAGAAATTACAAGCTAAGAAGAGTGTTGCCCAGATGTCTGCAAATTCGGGAGAGTTTTTACATTCTAACCTTCGGTTTGCCATGCAATATCTCGATCAGGCCCCTCCTGATGCCCGAAAAGCCTTGATAAAAGCCCTTATCAAGGAAATCATCGTTTACCAAGACTATATCGAAATAAAAATGTACATAGATCAACCGACTGTAGACAGCCTATCATGCAAACTATCTGTTCCGAAGGCCTATAAACCGCCCCAAAACGACAAACGCCCTGCAGGAGAAACCTGCAAGGCGCTTGTTACTGCATCGAACGCTCTAAGTTCGCCTGAGCGTCAAGGTTGGCTGCCCCGCATGGACTCGAACCATGACTAACAGATCCAGAGTCTGTCGTGCTACCAATTACACCACAGGGCAAATAAATATATTAAAGAATTTGGTTGTATTATCCCCTTCGGGTCTCTACGGGATAACTCAACTATATACTTTTTATACTTCGTTTAAAAAGTATAGTCTCGTTAGATAATTCGGCAACGAATTTTTCTGCACTCTCTTAGGTCGTTTGAAAAATGCTGCCTCATTACACTACCGGGCAATGAGACTTATCCTTGACATTTAATGTCAAGGATTTAGTCGAATTGTCCTGACGTAAGTCAGGGCAAGATAGTACTTAAAAGTGCTATCTTGCAATTATGTTATTTCCCCTTTGCTTCGCTCCAAGGCAATGTGTTAATATTGTAGTATTTTTGAAGAGTTTTGACAAGAAAGTTCTAATACTTCCTTATCTTTATAAAGGATTGGAGGTAAGATAAGGATTATAATCGGTAGTATCAGCACTATCAGTAGTATTAGGTTCGCCGCCGCCCCAATAATTGTTTTCAGCCTTAAGATTAGCTATTCCGGTAGCGCCTAAAGAAGTAGAACCATTGGCAATATCGCTAGTAGTATTGTTGTAAATAGCATTATAGCCACCGCTACCAGTAGCGTTATTACCTAAATTAATATCGCTGACTGTGCCAGCAGTAGCTCCCACTAATATGCCAATATTGCAATTAGTTGCTGTATTTCTTGAGATGGTAACATCACTTATCGTGGAGTTAGCATTCGTAGTAGCAATGATAATACCCTGATCAGAAGCTCCGCTGATATTATTCCCGCTAATAGTAACATCGGAAATAGTAGTAGCAAGATTTAAAGCTGTAGTGATACTTATACCTTGGCCGGCAGTAATTGTAGAAATAGTATTATTTAAAATATAGATACCAGTGCCATCTCCGATATAACCTTGAACGAGAATGCCATTAGCGCCACAATTAGTAATGGTATTATCGGAAATAGTAATATCGGAAGCACCGCCGTTAACAACAAAATTAATTCCATCGGAATCTCCCGATAAATCACTAATGTTATTATGGCTAATAGTTATTCCTGATGAGCCAGCGCTCATAGCTATGCCATGATTATCGGTGGTATTTTGTAAGTTAAATCCCATTAGGGTAGTATTGGTATTCACGGTAACGATATTAGAACCTAAGCTTGTTCCATCAACAACCGGGCCAGTATCGGTAGTGATACCGCTGAATCCGCCATTATAACGGCTTCCCCATAAAGTTACACCTGTTGAAATATCTACCTGCTCATTATAATCGGAATTACCTTTTTTAACGTAGATCCACTTATCTCCGGTAGCATTACTTATGCCTTCAGCAATAGTATTATAAGGATTTTCTAAACTGCCGTCTTCGGCGCCGCTAGTATTAGAATTATCAACGAAAACAACATCATGCTCTTTGGCACTTTCCTGAACTAAATTAACTTCCGGGGCCCTAATATCTAAATCCCTTATTACCATATCGGTCATGCGCTTTCTTATCGGACGGGGACCTTGGGCAAAACTTAGTTGCTCCTTCCAACCTTCAAAGGGATTTTTATTATTAAAAAGGTTTCCGATAGAAAAAGGCAAAGTAACATATCCGCCTACATAGGTTTTGGTAGAAGAGATATTGTCATCGGTTATTTCCAAGTTTAAAGTAAAAGCCGGGACCGGGGTTATTTCGGCCCGTATCCTTAAACCATTGATATCGTCGCTATATCTTGAGAAGTAGTGATACCCTCCCACAAAACATCTAGTTTCGATTAAATCTGAAATAAAAGGGACTAATATACCAGCTTCGTAATCTAGGCCTCTTAACGGCTCTTCATAGACCGGGGTAGTATACTTAGTAAGAGTATTACTGGTAAAACCATAGTTTATCTTATCTTTCAAATACTTTTTCTCGGTAATCGGAAAGTAGAGATTACTTCTTAAATCGAATCTTTGGCTCAAAAGTTCTAAACCAAAACCTACCTGATCGTGACGGACATCATTGTCGCTTCTTCTGGTATCATAAAATAAGTTTGTACCTAATATCGCTTTATCCTGGCAGATTAACGTTCTATAACCTAAACCTATATTTTCTTCATTGGCATCTACCTCGCTATGGCGGGTAAGGGTAAGCTTGGGGTTAAAGAAAAAGAAAGAATTTTGATCGCCGAATAAGGGGATAAAGATATCGGAGTAATGGCGGACTTGGCCTTCTCCTCCCCGCATGCCCGGCCGTATCCGGCTAGGCCAATCTTGGGGTGAAGATAAAAACCAAGAAGATTCTTGAGATTCTTGACAAAAAGATAACGGCACAAGGCACAGAAAAAAAACAGTTAAAGATATTATAAATGTTAATAAACTACTTCTTTTATCTAACATAATATAATCTTATCTTTATGATAATAAACTACATACCCAGTATCTATTGGAAAGTTATGACTGCTGTATCGTTTGGCTATTGGATTTTTAACTGAAGCTAGTAAGAAAGGTTCGCTCATTTAAAGTCTAAGGATTATCTTAAAAGAGCAGAAAAAATGATTACCAATAATTCTCTTGGAACTCTTTATCCCACTCTTTTAGTTTCTGCCAATTCTCTTTAGTATCGGTGCCGATGCCTTTCATAGTATTAGCGCACCCTGCAAAAATAAAGAGTGAAATATCTAAAAGGAGAAAATAGAAAACAATTTTTTTCACTTATCCCCTCCTATCCAAAACTTAATTAAATTATTTAACCGTTTTAGGACTCTTTCTTTACCCAAAACTTCCATGACTTCGAATAAGCCCGGCCCGATTTTTTCTCCGGTTAAAGCAATCCGCACCGGATGCACTAAATCCCGGGCTTTAAGGCCCAGATTATCTGCCACTAACCTGAAATTTTTCTCTATTGTTTCTTTATCAAAACTCTTAAGTTCCGACAACTTTTCGTTCAAAGAGCTAATTTCTTTGGCTAAATTTCTCTGTAAAATGACTTTTGCTTCTTCGTTATAATTTATATTATCATGGAAACAAAACTGTGTCCAGCTAATTAAATCCGAAAAATTAGAAATTCTATTTTTAAAAAGGCCGGCTATCTTTTGTAAATAATCATCTTCTAAGTTCCCTACCAAAGGATTATCCTTAGCAAGATAATCTTTAAAAATTCTTGTGAACTCTTCTAAGCTCTTACCTCTGATGTATTCGGTATTCACCCAATTTAGCTTCTCTAAAGAAAAAACCGCGCCGGTTTTATTTACTTCCCTGATATCGAAAATATCCTTAGCTTCTTTTAAAGAGACAATTTCTTTATTTTTTCCCGGCGACCAACCTAAAAGCAAAAGATAATTAACTAAAGCTTCCGGTAAATATCCTAATTCTTTATACTCTCTTATCGATGTCGCCCCAAACCGCTTGGAAAGCCTTCCGCCTTTAGGAGATAAGATTAAAGGCACATGAGCAAATTTAGGCCTCTTAAAGCCTAAAGCTTCGTACATCAAAATCTGCTTAGGAGTGTTAGAGATATGGTCCTCGCCTCTGATAACATAATTGATACCCATTAAAGAATCATCTATTACACAACTAAAATTATAAGTAGGAGAACCGTCGCTTTTAATCAAGACCTCTTCGGACTTTGGTAATTCGGTAAAGACGATTTTCCCTCTAATCAAATCGTCTATTTCTATGCTTTCAAAATTATACTTAAAGAATACCGCATTATCTTTTTGGTAAGCTTTATTTTCAGCTATCAATTTTTGAGCATATTCTCGGTAAAGATCGAAACGCTCTGACTGATAATAGATTTCGTCCCAATCTAAGCCTAGCCACTTTATACTTTCGAGAATCTCTTCTAAATATTCCTTTTTAGAACGCTCTAAATCAGTATCTTCTATCCTTAAAATGAATTTTCCACCTTCTTTACGCGTAAAAAGCCAGCTAAATAAACAGGTTCGTGCTCCGCCGATATGTAGATAGCCGGTCGGAGAAGGAGCAAATCTTGCTCTGATAATTTCAGAACTACTCATAGTGGTAAATGTTGTTTTTGCCAATAAAAGAAACCTTTAAGATTTATATCTAACATAGCTTTATCCTTAAATGTTTCTTTTAAAGCTTCGATAACTTTTTCTTTTTTAAGTAAACCAGGCCTGTGAGCGATAATAATTCCTAATGCAACCGTATTAATAACTCTTATATCTCCGCAATCTATAGCTATTTTATTTAAAGGTAAATTTACTAACGTAACTTTAGAGAATTTCGGCAAATTCTCTACTAAATCGGCATTGGTTACCAGAAGGCTTTCTTTTTTTATCTTATTTTTAAATTTATCTAGCGAAGGTTGATTCAAAATAACAGCTATGTCCGGATATTCTATAAAAGGAGACGCTATCGGTTTATCCGATATTTTGGTAAAACAATGGGCTGTACCGCCGCGCATTTCAGCTCCGTAAGAAGGGATAAAAGTAGCGTATTTACCTTGCCGTAAAGCAGCTTTAGCCAATATTTTGCCTAAATTCATCATGCCTTGGCCGCCAAATCCCGAAATCAAGATTTTATACTCCATCTACTTAATAACTCCCAAAGGAAATTCTTTAACCATTTCCTCTTCTATCCATTTTAAAGAATCAAGAGGTTCTTTATGCCAAATAGTCGGACAAGGGCTTAAAACTTCAATGAGAGAAAAACCCTTTTTCTCTAATTGGTTGGTAAAACCTTTTTTTATATATTGGTAGGCTTCTTTGACTTTAACCGGGCTGCTAAGAGAAGCTCTAGCTACAAAAAAAACTCCGGATAAAGTAGCTAAGATTTCACTGACCTTTAAAGGCCAGCCTTCGCCAAGAGAGGGGTTTCTACCCCGAGGAGTAGTGGCAGTTTTTTGATTAATGAGAGTAGTGGGTGCCATTTGGCCTCCGGTCATCCCATAACAAGCATTATTAACAAAAATACAAGTAAGATTTTCTCCTCTATTGGCAGCATGAATAGTTTCGGCTAAACCGATAGAAGCTAAATCCCCGTCTCCTTGGTAAGTAAATACTACCGAGTCCGGAAGGCATCTTTTAATCCCGGTAGCTACTGCTAAAGCCCGGCCGTGAGCAGCTTCCGAAACATCAAAATCCCAATAATCATAAGCTACTACCGCGCAGCCAACCGGAGCTACTCCGATAGTTTTTTGGCGGATACCTAATTCATCCACTGCCTTAGTGATTAAACAATGTAATATCCCGTGACCGCAGCCAGAACAATAATGAGTAGCGACTGCCTTTAACGAAACTGGCTTTTTAAATTCTTTTTTCATGACAATTTTTCTTCACAAACTTTATTATCTCGCTAACCGAAGGAATGCCTCCACCGGTTTTACCTAAAAAACATATCTCTTTATTAGGTAAAGATAACTTCACATCATCGACCATCTGGCCTAAAGACTGTTCTATGACAATAATTTTCTTAGCCTTTCTGGCAATTTTTTGTAAACCTTCTTGAGGATAAGGCCAAAGGCTAATGGGCCTAAATAAACCGGCAGAAATATTTTTCTTTCTTAGCTCATCTACCGCTTCTTGAACGATCCTAGCCTGGGATCCATAAGATACTAGTAAATATTCAACACCTTGTATTTTATAAGTAGAAAACCGTTGTTCGTTTTTACGGATAGCTTCCCATTTTTTATTGAGATGTTTATTGTGAATCTCAAGAAGGCCTTCCTCTAAGAAAAAAGATTTTATTATATTGGCAGGACGCTTATTAGCGCCGGTTAAAGCCCATTTTTTGGAAGAAAGATTTTTTTTAAATATCTTTTTAAAATTTAAATTAACCGGCTCGACAATTTGGCCAATTACAGCGTCGGCTAAAATTAATACCGGTGTACGGTAATAATCAGCCAAATCAAAAGATAATCCCACTAGATTAACTGCTTCCTCTACGCTCCAAGGAGATAAAACCGGTGTAAAATAATCACCGTGGCCTCCGCCCCGAGTAGCTTGAAAATAATCGCTTTGGCTGGAAGCAATATTGCCTAATCCCGGGCCGCCGCGCATAACATTTATTATTACTGCTGGTAATTCTGCTCCGGCTAAATAAGAGATGCCTTCTTGTTTTAAAGATATCCCCGGGCTAGAAGAAGAAGTCATAGCTCTTCTGCCGGTAGCAGCGGCACCAAAAACCATATTAATAGCAGCTATTTCACTTTCGGCTTGAATAAATATCCGGCCTCTATCCGGCATATTCTTAGCCATATAAGCAATTAGCTCATTTTGAGGAGTTATGGGATATCCGGCATAAAACTGGCAACCGGCTCTTATAGCTGCTTCAGCCATAGCTTCATTACCAGATAATAACTCTCTTTTTATTTTATTCCTCATATATCTCGATACAGGCATCCGGACACATCATAAAACAGAACCCGCAGCCGATGCAACTAGTGCCTTCCTTAACTTTAGCAAATTTAACCCCTCTTTTATTTAACTCCGAAGAAAGTTCAAGATGCTTAGCTGGGCAATAAAAAATACAATATTGGCAACTCTTGCACTTATCTTTATTTATTTTTACCTGATAAGCGGATTTTGTTGGGCTCATAATTTGACAATAATTTTTTAATTTTTTCGGCTAAAGAAGGGGCATCCAAACCGTAAATTTCGAATAACTTTTCTCTTGAGGCCGAAGGTATAAATTCATCCGGAAGACCTATTCTTAATAACTTAATACTAGCCAAAAGCTCTTTGCTCTCGTAATATTCTAAAACCGCGCTGCCAAAACCATAAGCTAGGCTACTTTCTTCTAAAACTATAATAGTTTTAAAATTTTGGGCTAATTTATCCAATAATTTTTCGTCCAATGGCTTTATAAACCTGGCGTTCACCAAAGAAATATTCTTATCTTTAAGTAAAGACAGACTTTCTAAAGCTACCTTGACCATCGAGCCGCTAGCAAGTAAACAAATATCTTTACCTTCTTTTATAATTTGCGATTTACCCAGTTTAATAGGTTCTCGGTAACCCAAGCTATAAGCTCCCCCTTTAGGGTAGCGAATGCTTACCGGACAATTCAACCCTAAAGCAAATTCTAACATATCCTCTAACTCCTCTTTATCCTTCGAAGTCATACAAACCATATTAGGTATTAGCCTTAAGTACCCGATATCAAATACTCCGTGATGAGTAGGGCCATCTTCACCTACTAAACCGGCTCTATCTACTAAAAAAATTACGCCTAAATCCTGTAATGCAACATCGTGAATTATTTGGTCAAAGGAGCGTTGTAAAAAAGTAGAGTATATTGCTACCACAGGTTTAAACCCTTTTTTAGCTAAGCCGCTGGCTAACCCTACTGCTTGCGCTTCGGCAATGCCTACATCGAAGAAACGTTCTGGAAACTTATCTTGGAATAGATAAAGCCCAGTTCCTTTAGGCATAGCTGCAGTTATAGCTACTATTTTTTTATTTTTTTCGGCTAAAGCAGAAAGTTTTTCCGCTAATATCTCTCCAAAAACTACTTTATTTTCACTCTCATGTTGTCCGTTATCAATATTAAACGCCGAAGAGCTATGAAAATCTTCGGGATTATCTTCAGAAAACTTATATCCTTTACCCTTTTTAGTTATAACATGCAAGATACGCGGCCCATCAAGAGATAAAATATTTTTAATGGTTGGTATCAAAACATCAAGATTATGCCCATCAATAGGGCCAAAGTAACGAAAACCTAATTCCTCAAAAAATAAACCCGGTACTATCAGGCCTTTTAAAGATTCTTCGAATTTCTTTGCTCGGGGAGTTAACTTTTTAGCAAAAGAAAAATGCTCTAAAAAACTTTCTAATTCCTTCCTAATACGATTATAAATAGGGGCAGAAATAATTTTGGTTAGATGATTACCCAAAGCTCCTACCGAACGCGAAATACTCATCTCGTTATGATTGACAATCACCATTACGTTACTCTGATAATGACCGCAGTTATTTAAGGCTTCGAAGCACATACCGCCGCTTAAAGACCCATCTCCGACTACAGCAACGGTTTTGGAATCGTCATTATTAAGTTTTTTAGCCTCCGCAATGCCTTGAGCCCAAGATACCGCGGTAGAAGCATGGCCAGAAATATAAATATCATAAACCGACTCTTTAAAATTAGGGAACCCGCTTAAACCTTGGTACTCTCTTAAAGTCCCAAAGGATTTTCTTCTTCCGGTAATGATCTTATGGGCATAGGCTTGATGGCCAACGTCAAAAATTAACGAATCACGGGGAGTATCTAAACAATAATGGAGAGCTAAACATAACTCTACGGCGCCTAAAGAAGAGGCGGGATGGCCTCCTTTTTTAGATACAACTTCGATGATTAAATCTCTTATCTCCTGGCTTAAAGTTTTTAACGCTGCTAAATTTAAATTTTTTAAATCTTGGGGGGAATCAATCTTCTCTAAAATCATTCTTGCTTTGTGGCGGTTTTACAGTTTACCGGTTTAAATCAACCTATCTATAAAGAAAAATCATCTTTCTTATACTCTAGCCTCTTGATAGATAAAGCCCTACCGCTATCTTCGTCTATTTCGATAAGAACTGCCTGTATGCGTATATCATTCTGCGCCAGGTTAAATCTTACCGGCATATTAGTAATAAATCTCTGTATAATCTGGTCTTTCTCCCGGCCTAAAACCGAGTTAAAGCTTCCGGTCATACCGACGTCGGTAAGATAAGCGGTGAAATTATCTATTATTCTTTCATCAGCCGTAGGAATATGGGTGTGAGTACCAATGACTGCGCTCACTCTTCCCGAAAGAAAATAACCCAAGGCTAATTTCTCGCTGGTAGCCTCAGCGTGCATATCAACTATTATAATTTTAGTCTCTTTTATAATTTCTTTTAGAGCCTTATCTACCGCTTGGAAAGGGCAATCAGCTGGCTGCATAAAGACCCTTCCTAAAAGGTTTATCACTCCTACTTTTAAGCCTTTGACTTCTTTTATCAGAAAACCGCGGCCAATAGCTTTTTCTCCATAATTCAGCGGCCTTAAAACATCATATGTTTCCAGCACTTGCTGGGATTCTTTCTTTTTAAAAATATGGTCACCGCTGGTAACTATATCTATACCGGCATCAAAAAGTTCTTTGGCGGTAGAAGGCGTTATACTCGAGCCTCCGGCGGCATTCTCACCGTTGGCAATAACCAAATCTAAATTTAATTTTTTAACCACTCGGCATAATGCTTCCTTAAGGTAAAGTCTGGCCGGCTTACCAACAACATCACCTATAAATAACACTTTCATTGTTTTATTTTATCTCCTTTTAACAAAAGTTCTATCATTTTCGCTTATTTGGCGTAATCTACCGCCCTGGTTTCTCTAATCACGGTAATTTTGATATTGCCCGGATAATCCATCTCTTGCTCCAATTTTTTCTTTAGTTCGTGGGCAAGAAGGCTAATTTCTTCATCCTTAACTTTATTGGGTTGAACGATAACTCTTATTTCTCTACCAGCCTGTATAGCAAAACTTTTATCCACCCCTTCTAAGGAATTAGCAGCTACTTCGAGTTGACGCAGACGTTTGATATAAGTCTCAAGAGTTTCTCTTCGCGCTCCCGGACGGGCAGCAGAAATGGCATCTGCTACTAAAGCAAGTAAAGAATAAAGAGACTTAAATTCTGTTTCTTCATGGTGAGCTTCAGCTGCGTTTATTATTATTTCGCTTTCGCCATATTTTCTTATTAAATCTGCTCCCAACTGAGCGTGTGTTCCTTCGACTTGATGGTCTATAGCCTTTCCGATATCATGTAAAAGCCCGGCTCTTTTAGCTATTCTAGGGTCTAATCCTAGCTCCGAAGCTAATATTCCCATAATAATAGCAACTTCTTTAGAATGTTGAAGGGCATTTTGCCCAAAACTGCTGCGATACTTTAATTTTCCTAACAGCTTAATGAGTTCGGGGTGCAAGTTGTGGATTCCGACTTCGAAAGCCACCGCTTTACCTTCTTCTGTTAATTTTTTATCAAAATCCTGTTTGGATTTTTCCACTATTTCTTCTATTCTGGCAGGATGAATCCTTCCGTCCTGAATCAATTTTTCCAAAGAAATTCTAGCTATCTCTCTTCTGATAGGGTCAAAACCCGATATTCCTACGGCTTCTGGGGTATCATCGATAACTAAATCTACGCCGGTTGCCATTTCAAAAGCCCGGATATTACGCCCTTCTCTTCCGATAATTCTTCCCTTTATCTCATCATTAGGAAGAGGAACCATACTGACGGTTGTTTCGGTAGTATGTTCAACCGCACACCTTTGGATAGCCTGCGAAATTATCTCTTTAGCTTTTGTCTCTGATTCTTCTTTCAAAGATTCTTCCATTTCACGAATCATTTTTGCCTTTTCGCTACGCAACTCTTCTTCATATCTTTTTAACAAAAGTTCCCGGGCTTCTTGGGGAGTTAAAGATGAGATTCTTTTTAACTTCTCTTTTTCTTCTTCGATTAAACGTCCTAAAGAAACCTTCTTTTCCTCTATCTCATCTAACCCTTTCTTTAAATCATTCTCTTGCTTAGATATTTCTTCTTCTTTCTTCTCGATAAAATCCAGTCTTTTTTCTAAATTCTCCTCTCTCTGCACGATTCTTTTTTCTAATTGCGCTAGCTCTTCTCTTCGAGAGGAATTCTGCCTTTCGAAATCAACTCTAAGCTTATATAGCAATTCTTTACTGTCTAAATCAGCTTTTCTGGCGGTTTCTTCGGCTTTAATCTTAGCTTCGCGAATTATTTTCTCGGCATCTTCATTAGCTTTTTTTAGCTTGTTCTTGCCGAAAAACTCGCTTAGCCACCATCCTATAATCAATCCGGCGATAGCAGCTCCCGCTATATAAAAAATAATCATATAAACCTCCTTTGACGGCGTAAAAACCGGTTCTCAATTAAAATCAATTAGTTAAAACTAATAAGAACTTATACCTTAGATAATAAAATTTTCGCTAACGACGATGTCAACTTTTTGGTCTAATAGAGGGTTATTAGGAAGGTTATCCAGAACTTGAAATTCAAAGGCAATGCCAACTTTTTTTGTTAGTGGGGAAATCTTCTGCAAGAAGCGGTCGTAATAACCGGCTCCTCTGCCTAATCTGTTTAGTTTATGGTCAAAAGCAAGAGCAGGAACTATAACCATATCTATTTTACTGATATCCACTTCTCTTGTTTTTGCGGTATCCGGCTCTTTAACTCCGAAAGGCCCGGATATAAAATCCTTATCCAATTGGCTAATTTCAAATATTCTTAAATTCTTTGCCTTTAAATCCATGACCGGAAAACAAAACCTTTTGCTGCCGATATCCTTCCTAATCATCTCTAATATATTTACCTCTCCCTTTAAAGGGTAATAGGCCATAATAACTTTTGCATCTCTATATATTGGTAAACTTGATAATTTTTTTTCGACATTATTGCTCCTCCTTTCTATCTCGGCTAAAGTCAAAGACAATAGCCGTTTTAATAACTTCTCTCTTAATTCTTTTTTTTCTCTATTTGCAACCATAACCATGGGGGTTATTATACCATAGCCGGTTATTAAGTAAATAAACTCCCATTAAAATTTTTTTTGATTATACCATTATTTAAAAGAAAAAGCTACCAAATAAGGTGACAGTTCGATTAAGAGACTACTTTTATAAACTCTTAATTAGTAAGGTCTTACAAAATAATGATTAACTTTTGGGTAAGACCACCCCCCTTACTAAAAATAAATCAAAAGTCTCAAAAAGCTTGATTTTTCAGCTAAAAATCGCCTTTTAAGATAAAAGCATTGGGTTAAAAATTTAATTTTAATTTTCTTGACAATAGTTAGCTTGGATATAAAATAGTAAAAGCAATTGAAAATATTGGGTTTAATTCTAATGAGGTTGTAATTTTTCAAGCCTTAACTACTAAAGGTAGGCCTGGCGAAGAAAAAATACATAGCCGAATTATCATTAAAAAGAAGGGGGTGTTTAAATGAATAAGGCACAATTGGTAGAAGTAATCGCTGCAAAAACCACTACTAAGAAAGAAGCTCAGGAAATAGTAGAAACAGTTTGGGATTCTATTAAGAGTAGTCTCAAGAAGAAAGAAGATGTAGCTATTTCTGGTTTTGGAACATTCAGAGTAAAACAAACAAAAGCCAGAACAGGAAGAAATCCTAAAACCGGCGAAACTATCCAGATTCCAGCCAAGAAGAAAATAGCTTTTAGAGCATCTAAAGAATTAAAATCTATTCTTTAAAAGACGTAATTAATGAGATGGGGCATAAGTAATTTATGCCCCATTTTCTTTTTATACTTCTTTTAACTAGTTTTATTGCTATAAAGAAATTTTTTTGAGCTTGGCGATAAAGAAACCTTCCATTAAACCGTCAGGCATGATTCTTCGGGAAAGGCGTAAATCCGGAAGGTATTTTTTTTCCTGCCAACGGCTAAGACCTTCTTTTACATTAGCTAAAGGAATTTTTATCGGTACCATTTCCACCTTCCCCTTAAACTTATTTAAAAACCAATCTATCACGCCTTCGTTCTCTTCCGGAGAGAAGGTGCAAGTAGAATAAACTAATTCTCCTCCTTCCTTAAGGGCAAAAAAAGCGGCATAAAGAAGTTTTTTTTGTTTGAAAGCCATTTCTTTAACTTTTAGCTGTTTCCAATATTTATAGCTTTTAGGGTTCTGGATAAAGAACCGGCCTTCGGCCGAACAGGGAACATCGGCTAAAATTTTATCAAAATATTCCGGGAATTTCTTTCTTACCCAAATAGCATCCATAAGGAAAGTTTTTACCGAATCGGCCCCTTGATTTTTTAAATTTGCCAGGAGTTTATAGTAGCGGGTGCGTATTTTCTCAATGGCTACTATTTTTGCTTGAGGAGCAAGAGAAAAAATCTGGGTAGTTTTTGCTCCGGGAGCAGAGCATAGATCAAGGATCCTATCATGGGCTTGTACAGAAAGGGTAATAACCGGCAGCATGCTGGATAAATTTTGTACATAGATCTTACCTTCTTGGTAAAGCGGCGTCGCCTGAAAACTACGTAAAGGACTTTTTAGCACAAAAGCTCCCTGCGGAAAGCTTAATTCTTTAAATTTGACTCTTTGGTTCACCAATTCCCTTCGTAGACTAATCAAATCCAAGCGGTAGTAATTTATCCTAAACGTAGAGGGTCTTTTATTAAGAAAGGTACTAGCTATCTGAACATAGTTTTGCGGATAAATTACTTTTAATTTATTTAAAAAATCGTGAGGCAGCTTATAAATTAAATCTCTCATTTTTACTCCTTTTAGCTAAAAATAGCCTTTAACTGCCCGCAAGCAGCATTTATGTCTTGGCCCTTAGATTTTCGTAGGGTAGCAAATATACCTTTCTTGTTAAGCTCGGCTTTAAAAGTCGCGATTTCCTCGCCAGAAGGTATTCTCGTCTGCTTGGATCCATTATAAGCTATTAAGTTCAACTTACACTTAATAGCATTGAGCAATTTGACCAAATCTTTAGCATCCTTAATAGAAATATTAATACCTTTAATCATAATATATTCTAATGTCACCGGATATCGTTGTAGGAAAGAGTATTTTTTCACGGCAGCCATCAATCTTTCTAAGGAATATTTCTTATTAACCGGCATTATCTGGCTTCTAATTTCATTGTTTGCCGAATGCAACGAAACTGATAACTTTATTCCTAAATTCAACCCGGCTAATTTTTCTATTTCCGGAGCCAAACCGCAGGTAGACAAGCTAATTCTTCTCTTGCTAAAGTTTAAACCCTTAGGACTTATTAATAGTTTTATGGCCTTAACCACATTATCGAAATTATCTAAAGGCTCTCCGATGCCCATAAAAACAAGGTTAGTGATATCTCGTGGAGCAATAATTAGTGCAACTTCTAAATACTGATTTATTATCTCTTCTGGCTCTAAGTTTCTTTTCAGGCCGCTTTCGCCGCTAATACAAAAGGAACATTTATATTTACAGCCTACTTGCGTTGATAAACAGAGAGTATAGCGGCTCATCTCGGGAATTAATACCGTTTCAATAGAATTTTTATCTTTCAATTCAAACAAAAATTTTTCCGTCTTATCCCGAGAAACTTCCCGCTTAAGAAGTTGAAATCTGGAAAGATAAAAATTATCGGCTAAGAAAATGCGGTTCTCTTTAGAGATATCGCTCATCAAAGTAAAATCCGTTATCCGTTTTTTATAGACCCAATTAAATACTTGGCTGGCTAAAAAACGTGGCCGATTATTTTGTGATAAAGTCTCCTGCAATTCTTCAAAAGTATAATTCTTTATATCATTCATCTTTATTAAATTAGAAAAGGAATCAAAAGAAGAGATTAGAATCCATACCAGTAGTTTATTAAGGGTTTGGTATCTTTGGTTTCTTCGAAAATAATATTTTTAAGCTTTAGATATTCCCAAAAACCTTCTTTCCCTAACTCTTTGCCGATACCACTCTGCTTGAAGCCACCGTAAGGAACCTCATTAAAAAACATGCCGTAAGTATTTATCCAAATAGTTCCGGCATTGATTCTTCTTCCTAATTCTTGGGCTATATCTTTGTTTCCGGTCCAGATGCAAGCCGCTAATCCGAAATCAGAGTCATTAGCTAACTGTACAGCTTGATCTAGAGAAGAGAATTTTCCTATACAAACTACCGGTCCAAAAATTTCTTTGCGGAAAATCGGCATTTTAGAGTCTACATCGGTAAATACCGTGGGCTCAAAGAAAAACCCTTTCTTTAAAGCCGCCTGATCGGGTTTTTTTCCACCATATAATAGCTGGGCACCTTCTCTTTTAGCCTGTTCGACAAAATTAATGACTGTCTGGAGTTGTTCTTTTGATATTAAAGGGCCCATTTGGGTCTCGAAATTTATTCCCTCTCCCAACTTAATACGTCTTAGTTTTTCTAAAAAGTCTTTGATAAATATATCGTAAATTTTATCTTCTACAAAAATACGCGACATAGCGGTACACATCTGACCCTGATTTAAAAATATCGAGCATAAAGAACCGTTGACTGCTGTTTCTATATCGCAGTCGGCTAAAATTAAGCTAGCGGACTTTCCTCCCAATTCCATAATCAGTTTTTTTACGTTTTGGGAAGTGTATTCGATAATTTTTTTCCCTACACTATTGGAACCGGTAAAAGAAATCATATCCACTCTTTCATCCGAACAAAGTGTTTTGCCAATATCTTCTCCCCTGCCGGCTAAGATATTAACTACTCCTTTAGGGAAACCGGCTGCGGCGATAATTTTACTTAATTCCAAGGCCGTCAAAGGAGTAAGGCTAGAGGGTTTTAAGATTACGGTGTTCCCAGCTGCCAAGGCTTGGGCCATTTTCCAGGAAGCAATCAATAAAGGATAATTCCAAGGCACTATCAAAACTACTACCCCTTGGCTTTGGGGCACAAGGTAACTTTTAGCGGTTGTTATCGGAGACTCGATAAGCCTGATTTCTTCTTTTAAGAATCGTTCCAGATTATTAGCAAAATACTTAAAGCTTTCGGCTGCCGAAGGGATATCCATAAAGGTAGACTCTTTAATTGGCTTGCCATTATTTAAAGTTTCTAATTTCGCTAACTCCGCAGCGGCATCCAAAATACCTTGGGCTATTTTTAAGATAAATTCCTTTCTTTGAGTTAAGGAAATTTTGCTCCATGGTCCTTGATCATAAGCCAAACGTGCAGCCTCTAAAGCTTGTTCTATTTCTTCTTGGCCGGCCAAGCTAACGCTAGCTATCGGCTCGCCGCTAGCAGGGTTAATGACATCTTCTTTTAAACGAGAATTCTTAAATTCACCGTTAATAAATAGAGGGTAATGTGGAAACATAAAAAATTGGTTTTTGTACACCTATATCGTTATCCAGTAAATTTTACTTGTTTGAATAACTGGAATAACCGGCTAAAAGGAACGTACCATTTGCTAAGTTGGCCGATTTGGCCTTTTAATTGCATCTTACCTTGCGTAACAGCGATAAAGGGATCAACCTTTCCTAAAAATACCTGTTCCCAAACTTCTCGTGAAGCCGAAATTACAAAAGGAGCGTCGCTATCCAAAGATAAATTAGTGATTTTACCGTCGTGAAAATTAAATTTATAAACTTCCTGGGCACCTTCAAGCTTAATTGCTAATTGCAGCGTCAAAGCTAATTCTTTTCCTTTTTGGGCGATAAACTCATCTTTGTTTACTAAATCCACTATAGCTTGAATATGGGAAAAAGAAAACATCGGATAGTTTTTATCTTCCTTGGCCAAAACGCTCTTAAGCTCGGTTTCCAACTCATCCAAAAGGTCTTTTTTAAACAACCTGGCTACTGCTATGGTTCTTATCGCTTCTTCTAAAGCCTCAATCAGATTCAAAGCCTCAAAAAAGTTATTACCGACTGCTACTACCCCATGGTTTTTCAGTACTACAATATTACTTATTTTCAAAGCCTCTATAACTTCTTGGGGCTTGGTAACAGTAGGAGTATCTTGTTTTACTATCGGAACTTTCCCTAGATAAAATTTGGTCTCAAAAGTTAAAGCTTTTAAATCCGACGCTACCGCAAAATAACCGTTAATCAATGGTGCATGACAGTGAATAATCGCCTTAACGCTAAAATTTTTATAAACAAGACAATGCAGAGCCAATTCCGAAGTCGGAACCTTATCTCCTTTAACTTTTTCGGTATTTAAATTAAACTCTACGATATCTGCTTGCTCTAAATAACCTAAGGAAGTACCGGTAGCGGTAATCAGTATACTTTCCGAATCTAGGCGAGAACTTATATTGCCAGACTTAGCTACTGCTAGATTTTTCTCATAGAGTATCTTTCCTATTTTGATAATGTCTTCTTTTATTTTTTTCTGCTGCTCGTTCATCTTAAACCTCTAAATAAATATGTTTGGTTATTAATTTATTGGGGGTAATATCAAAAGCCGGATAATATCCACAAACTCCCTTGGGCCCAATAGATACTCCTTTTATTTCCAATAATTCTTTATCCGGCCTTATTTCAATTCTAATATCTTTGCCGGTTTTGGCCGAAGAAACCGGAGGACATATCACGTAGAAAGGAATTCCAAAGTGCTTAGCTAAAATGGCTATTTGATAAGTGCCGATTTTATTGGCTATGTCGCCATTTTGAGCTAAATTATCAGCACCGACAATAACTTTGCTGATTTTATTCTCCTGCATAATCTTAGCAACCATATTATCCGTTATTACTGTAGTTTTAAACCCTGCCCGGTATAATTCCCAGGCAGTAAGGCGTAAACCTTGCAAATAAGGCCGGGTTTCAGTAACAAAAAAGTTTATTTTCTTATTCTCTTGTCGACAAAATTCACCGATTAAAGGCATAAGACCACTGATATTGCAATGAGTAAGAACAGTGTCGCCATCTTTGATCAAGGTACTGACTTCTTTAGCTTGTTTTAGACGGCTATTTTTTAAATTTTCTAAAAAAGCCGATATACATTTTGAAATATCTAACTTAGATTTTGCCCAATTTATTACCATATCGGTTAAAAACCTAAAGGATAGTGTCGGGCGAGTCGAATTTAAAGCCGAAGCAACTTTTTCTAATAACGGTAAATATACTTTACCTTTATTATTTTTGATAACTAAAATAAAAGTATATAATACTAAGAGCACTTGGCCAACAGCTCGTGTCTTCATTTCCTTTATAACTTGGCAGGACTCTTGATAACTTTTTATCTTTAGATATTTAACTTTACTCGGTAATAAAGTCTCATCCAAAACATAAATTATATTTCCTTTCAACTTAACCGGCCAAAATAAAGGCGAATATTTCATAACATCTTCCGATATTCGGATAAAATTTTAAAAGTAATTTCTCCGGGTATACCTTTGCCTATCTTCTTATCATTGCACTCCACTAAGGGCATTACTTCCATTAAAGTGCTAGTTATAAAAGCTTCCTCGCAATTAAATAAGTCTTTAGTAGTTAAACTTTTTTCTTTCACAACTAAATCCAAACTCTCGGCTATATCTTTAATTACTCTTTTAGTTATACCATCGAAAGCCCCATCTTCAACCAAAGGGGTATAAATTTTTTTATCTCTTACTAAAAATAAATTACTTCTAGAGCCGCCGGCCAAAAATCTCTCTGGATTTAATAGCAAAGCTTCGTCTTTTTTTGCCTTTTGAGCCTCAAGCCAAGAAATTCTATTCTGTAAATAACTTATGCTTTTTACCTTGGAACAAATGTCTTTAGGATATCTCACCTGAGAAGAAACCAGCGCTTTCATTCCTTTTTCATAAGTTGTAGCATTGTAATAACTAAATTTATCTGCATAGATGATTAAGCCCGTCGTACTTCTTTTCTTATAAGCTGTTATTCGTACGTAAGCATCTTTAAGACTATTTATAGATAATAAATTTTTAATTATCTTTTCCCAATCTTGCTTTGCTTCTTCTAGGCCTAAAAGCTTTAAGCTATTATTAAGGCGCTTCGTGTGCTCGGCCAAAAAAGGTATCTTAGTCTGGTAGGTACGTAAAGTCTCGAATACCCCCCAACCAAATAAAAAGCCCGGTTCCAATAATTCTTCTAACTTTTCTTTATCGGTTAAATCACCGTTTAGGTAAATCTTCATTTGCCAAAAATACTAAGAAAATTACCGTAAGTAATTTTTTCTCTTTCTTCTTTTTTTAGACCGTCCAGCATTTTTATATTGCTTTTTATATCGCCACAAACCGGATAATCCGAACCCCAAAGCAATTTATCCTGGCCAAATAAATCGATTGCGAGTTTAATATTTTCTAAAGAGGCTCCCGAAGTATCGACATAAATCTTATTGAGAATTTGGCTTGGTATTCGTCCGATATCTTTTACGATTTTACGCTCCCGAAGCATAGCATAGACTCGGTCAAACCTGTCTTTTAAAAAGGGGGTTATTCCGCCTAAAGAAGAAAAAATAAATTTCACTTTATACTTTTCTAATATTCCCTCCATCATCAAAAGGCCCATGAACATCGAAAGATCAAAGCTAAATTCTAATACCGGCATAAGTAAAGGGTCTTTTACTCTTTCAAAACCAATGGGATTAATAGTCTGCGGATGAACAAAAATAGGTAAATTCTTATCTTGAGCAACTTCAAATAACGGCTCTAATTCTTTTAGTAAAAATTTTCCTTTATAGCTAGAAGCAATACTAACCGCTTTAAAGCCTCTCTGTTGTAATTGGTTGGATTGATCATGTAGTGTCTCTAAATTATCTAAATCAATGATACCGGCAGCGATAATTTTGGGATTATTTCTCGTTACTTCTTCTAAGGCGCTATTATAAATAGTGCAAACTTTAGAGAAAGAACCTAATTTTAGGTGTGCATCGGTAGAGGGATAAACCAAAAGAGCTTTTGTAATATCTTGTTTATCTAAATAAGTGTAAAGCTTATCTTTATCGGTCCATACTCCCTTATAAAAGTCGCTATAGTCTGATAACTCTTTTGGTATATAGTGAATATGACTATCGCACAACATAAATATAAATTAAATGTGTTTTTCTCCCTTCATAGCGCCTTCTTCCCACTTACTGACTCCGCGCATAACATCTTCGAAACAAAGTTTTGCTAAAGGGTCAAAATTGCTAGTCATAATTCTTTGGATTCTTCCGGGTTTTGAGAAAAATTCTCTCATACACCAGGAACCAAGCCTTCCGTAATCTTCGATAGTCAAATATTTAGTAGGCATAACCGGGTGTAAAAAGTCCCACTTAAGAAAATCAATTTTTTTGATATCTATCTCCCCGCGTTTTGTTCTTTGCCTCCAAATAGGCGAATTAGGAGCCGGGGTAACGTAGCCAACCCAAAGAATATCCGGGTCGACCTCATCGGTAAATTCGTACCGTTGTTTAATAGATTGTTCGGTGTCATCATCAAAGCCCATCATAATGTCAGCGACAATGGCAATATCTTGAGCCCGTAAGATATCTATAGTTTTTTTAATTTGGTCAATGGTGATGCCTTTGGCGATCTTTTTAAGTTCTTCCGGAGTAGTTACCTCAATACCAAAAACCCCCATAAACATTCCGGTTTCTTTCATAAGAGGGAGGATTTTTTCGCAATTAACCCAATCCACGGCTCTTCCCAAAGAAACCCATTTAATAGGGTTGCTTTTTTGTTTTTTTAATTTACAAAATTTTTCTACCCGGTCAGGATTAACATTAAAATTATCATCCTGGATTACTACTACTTTTGTGCCCATCTTGTGCAAAAGTTCAAGTTCTTCGATAACACGCTGGGGAGATTTGGCCCGCCAAGTTAAAAAATCATTTGGCGAACGCGGATCGTACTGATCCCATTCATAACAAAAAGTGCAAGCCGAAGGACAACCGCGCGAAGTCATCATCTCTACGAACGGTTTCCAAAAAGTATGCCCTACGTACTTCTCCATAGGAAATAAATCATAAGCTGGGAGTGGTAACTTATCTAAATCCTGTAGCAAAGGTTTATGCGGACCCATTACTGGTTTACCATCTATGCGGCTAGTTATTCCTGCTACTTCTTTCATGCTCTTACCTTTATCGATAGCATTAATTAAGTCATAAAAAGACTCTTCTTCTCCCATAACGACATAGTCAATGGCCGGATTGCTCTCCAAGGTTTCGACTGGCAAGGCGGAATACCAGAGGCCTCCGACAATAATTTTGGTTTTAGGAAAAACTTGTTTAATACGCCGGGCCGCTTCGTTAAAATGCCATATCTCTCCAAAGCCTACCGAGCAATGAATCATATCGCCCATCACTACTACATCGGGATTTTTTTCTTTAACCTTTTCGGCAATATTTTCGATAGAGATGCCGAAAGCTGTGGCGTCTAAAACTTCAAGGTTATCATAACCTTTTTCGCGAATATATGCTCCCCATTGAGCATATAATTGGTTAGGAGCAAAATGGATACCATGTGTAGCCCAGGCGCCGACTTTCGGCATTACGAATAAGATTTTCATTCCTTACCTCCTATAGTTTTTTATAACAGCGTAACTGATTATTTTATTCCTAAACTCTAATTTACTATAACAACAACACATGGATCCAATAATGTGCCTTCGGCACATCTTTGCTTCGCAAAGATTGGATACATTTAAATCTATGAACTACCAACTACGAACTCTGAACTATTTATCGGGATGTTCCTGCTTAAACGGAATAACCGGCTTAGTCCACGGTGTTTGCTGATTTATTACTGCAATTTCAAGCGGACAGACATTAGCCGGAACAGTTAAGGCAAACCTTACCGCATCCTCAATTGCTTGTGTAGTCATTAAGCGTGACCTATCGGTAGTAACTTCTTGTAATTTACCGGTTAAATCGGTATCGGTTACACCGGGTAGAATCGAAGTAACTTTTATTCCATGATCACGTATCTCCCAAAATAAACCTTTAGAAAAAGCCCGAAGCCCTACTTTCAATGAACTATAGACAATAAAATTTCTCGGCAACGGATCGCAGAGAGTCGAGCCCGAAACCATATTAATTATTGCACCGGACTTATTCTTTATCATATCGTTTATTACCAAACGAATCAAACGTACATAGCCTAAATAATTGGTATGCGCCAACCTTTCGAGATCTTCAAGAGGTTGTTTTTCAAAAGGATACTGGCTGGATACACCGGCATTATTTATCAGAATATCGATATCCCCAAATTCTTTCTTACTCTTGTTTACTAAATTTTCTAAATCTTCCAATTTGGTAACATCACAAGGAATGCCTAAGACATTAACTTTATATTTTTTCTTTATTTCTTCGGCGGCCTCTTTTAAAGGCCCTTCGCCTCTGGCAGCAATAGCGACGTTTACGCCTAAACTTGCTGCCACACAAGCGAGAGCTTTTCCTATACCACGACTAGCACCGGTTATGATAGCGTTCTTACCCTTAAGATTGGCTTTCATCTCTATTCCTCCTTTATATTTTTATCACTAAATATTTTGTACAAAGTAACAGTATAAGTAAACCAGACCCAAATAAGATAAATCCCGCTGTAAAGCTTTTCTGCATAATCAGACCTGAAATAGCAACTCCTAAACCCCCGGAGATAAAACGTACGCTACTATTTAAGCTGGCAGCTTCCGGTAAAAATTTCTTAGGTAAATCCGTAAGTATAGTAGAAATACCGGCATGATTGAATGTCCAGCCTAAACCCCAAATAACCATAAGCAATCCTAAAATAAGAAACGGTATCTTAAAGATTAATAAGAAAACACTAGCAATCATTAATATTATCCCTAAGTTTATAGTTTTAATTCTTCCCATTTTATCGGATAAAAAACCGCCGATGGTTTCGCCAAAAATACCGCTTAAACTAGTTAAAGTAATAAGGGCACTTATCGCTAATTGCCCTAAATTATATTGCGTGAAAAAATAAACCGAAAACCATTGCTGTAGGCCGTGATAAAGTAAGCTTACAATAAATATATAGGTAAATACCTGCAGAATAACTTTATCTTTGAACGGCTTAATATAATCAATAACGAATTTTTTATTTTCCGGAGTAAAATCCGGCAGATAAAAATATATTATCGCTAAGAGCAGAAATCCACTGATTGCCGGTAACAGGAAAATAGAGCGCCAGGGCAAAATTCCGCTTAAAATCAGCCCTAAAAGCGAAGCTATAAATGTAGAGGCAAAAAATATACCGACCATTCTTCCCTTTTTTTTGCTCTCAAAAGACTGTGCTATTAAAATTAAAGCCAGCGGTATCACTGAAGCTCCGAAAAAGCCCATGAAAAATCGGGCTGAAAAAAGCGTAATAATATTATTTGATAAAGCTGCCACCAAATTCGCCAAAGAGAAAAATAATAAACATACCAGTTCTATTTTTTTAGCATCGAAAACACGTATCAAGGGACCGTAAAAAAGAGCTGCTATCCCATAGGGTATCATGTAAATCCAAATGATTCTTCCGGCAATAAAGCCAGAAACACTAAAATCCGTAGCAATAGAAGGGACCAATGCCGCTGTTGCTGCTACATTAAACGATAAAATCGCACCCTCCAAACATAGAATTATAAAAGTTAATTTATTCATTTCTTATATTTATTCGTGTAAATTCGTATGCAATTTGTGCGTATTCGTGTTAAATAAATCATTTGGTTTCTCTTTCTATTACGTCTTTAAATATTTTTAAATTATCTTTAGAGTGTTTATTGATAAAACCTTCTACCTGCTCATCGTTAAATTTAGCCTTCTCATCCATTTCAAAATGTTGGATCCAGGTCATTTCCATACCGGCTGGCCTTGGAGTATAAAGCCAGATGATCTTCATAAACTTAAAAGGAAATTTAGGCTCCTCGCGTTCGGCATAGGCAAGGTATCGGTCTTTAAAAAGCAGCCGCCAAGACTGCCAGGTGCGGTCTTCATCATCGGTAAGCTTAAAAGTAATTTTATTACCTTCCTTTTTTACTACTTCGGCTTTTTTATATTCGCCGCCGAATAACTCTGTCCAACGCCTAATATCATTGGAAATATCAAAAATTTTCTCGTAAGGAGCGTTAATTATTATCGAATTTACTGTATGACCCATTATAAACCTCCCTTTTAGTTCGTAGTTCATAGTTAGTAGTTCGTAGACCATAATATATTTTGTCTACGAACTCCGAACTCACAACTACGAACTTTTATTTAAAATTGCCACTACTCTCGCCCAAGCGGCGCCAGTACACTTAATTTTTACCGGAAAACAAATAATCTTAAATCCAAAATCGGGCAACTTTTCTAAACCAGCTAACCGTTCTATATGAATGAATTCCCGTTTTCTTCCGTAAAAGTGGGCTGGATATAACTTTTTGGGATCTTTTGTCTTTAAAAATTCTTTAAGCATAAATTTATAAGGCCGGTCTATACCCATAGTATCGACACCAAATATTTTTATACCGTTATCTAGAAGAAAATCTATTGCTGATATATCTATGCCGGGATAGTCGCTAAAATATTTAGGCCCACCGTAAAACTTATCTGCGCCTGTATACAACAAAACTATATCCAATGGTTTTAATTTATAATTTATTTTTTTTAATGCATCTTCCAAGTCGGCGGCTCTTATTGTTTCGTTCGGCTTTTTATAAGAAACATCGAGCCTGACACCATCTTGATAACACCACTCAAGAGGTATTTCTTCCGCAGTCTTTGATTCTCTTCCTTCTGATTTTGAGCCGTAATGAAAAGAATAATCTAGGTGCGTTCCGATGTGGACCGGGGAATGGACAACTTCTAAAGACAAGAATTCCTCATCCGGTAAGTCCTCTTTTTTGACAATTCGCTTACCTAATATATATTGCAGTTTGCCTTTTAGGGTTTTACCCATTAAAACCCGGTTGAATTTAGCAACACCAGCCTTATGAGACACCCGTTCGATTTCGACGTGATGTACTTCAAAAACTTTATCGTCAATTGCTAAACTTAAGTCAATTATATTCATTTGCTTATTATTGTTTCTTCTTTTCTATCGCATCTACAATTTGTAACGGCGTCGAATTCTTAGTAATTTCGTTGGCTAAAACTTTTATTCCAAAGCACTTATTTATAGCTACTACTAATTCCACCATCTCGGTAGAATCAACGCCGATAGAATCATAAAGTGCCTGATTTTCTATTAACTCTTCTTTATCTACATCTAGAGTCTTACTGATTAAATTTAATACTTCTTCTTTTAAATTCATTTTGCCTCCTTTATTCTCCCTCTACAGCTAAAACGGTATTTATGCCACCGCGCCCCCTGGCAATGATTAAAGCTTTTTTAATTTTCCGGTCAATAGCTTTATTAGGCGTATAATCTAAATCACAATAAGGATCTTTCATCTCGTAATTTACAGTAGGTAATACTAAATTATTATTCATCGAAAATAAAGTTGTAATTAAATCTAACGCGGTCTGGGCACCTAACAAATTACCATACATACTTTTCGGCGCGCTTAAAGAAATATGTTCTAATTCTTTACCAAAGACATTTTTCAGAGTTTGAGTTTCTAAATAATCCCCTATGGTTGTAGCTTCAGCATCAAGACAAATATAATCTATTTCTTTTTTTGACCAACCGGCATCATTAAGGCATTCTTTTATTGCGTATTCAAAACTTTCACAGCTAGGGTTATAACGAGCGTAATGGTAGCCGTCGGAAGAAAAACCTACCCCTCTGATATAACCGTAAATATTTACACCTCTTTTTTTAGCGCGTTCTTCTTTTTCAAGATTAACGATGCCGGAACCTTCGGCTAAAACAAAACCATCGCGATATAAATCGTAAGGTTTATAAGCTTTTTTAGGATTAAGATTATTCTTCGATAACTGCCCGCAAGTATTGGCACATAGAAGGGCATAAGGCGTAATTGGTGCTTCCATTCCTCCAGCAAGTACGTAATCGTTTTTATCTTCGATAATATTCTTGGCTGCATACCATATAGCAAGAGCTGATGAAGCTTTATCAGCTACGATAGTTTTACTGTAACCTTTAAACCCATAGTAAATTGTAATTTGGCCTTGAGGTGCTGCCGGAAACCACGCCGAAGCCATATAAGGAGAAACGCCCTCTCTACCTTCAATATACATGTCGCGTAGTTCTGTTTCGGCAAAGAGCCAACCACCGATAGCATTACCCATAAAAACACCGATACGTTTTTTATCGACGTTATTTAAATCTATTTTGGCATCTTGTAAAGCTTGTTCGCTGGCAACAAGTGCCATATGAGAGAAAACATCGATTTTTTTTACTAGACGGCCTGGTAAATGCGAGTAGTGGTCTAATTCATGGACTTGTCCGGCTATCCGAGAAGGATAAAGCGAAGCATCAAAGCGTTTAATCTCATCGATATAGGATTCTCCTCTCTTTAAATTAGCCCAAAAAGTTTCTTTCTTAAGCCCTGCCGGCGAAACAACTCCGATACCTGTAATTGCTACCCGTTCTTTCATCTATTTAACTCCTTTATAACGTTTAAATACCAATGACGAGTGTATTCCGGAAAATCCGCTACTGGTTTTTAAAATATAGTTGGGCATGAGTTGTCTCTTTACATTCGGAATATAATCCAAATCACATTTTGGATCCGGTTCTTCCTGGTTTATAGTCGGCGGCAAATAGCCTTTTTCAAAAATCATTGCGCACAAAACGCTTTCAACAGCATTTGCCGCGGCTAAAGGGTGGCCAATCATTGATTTTATGGAACTTATCGGAACTTTGTAAGCATAATCTCCAAAGACTGCCTTGTAAGCATTGGTTTCAAAAACATCATTCTGACGGGTTGATGAACCGTGGGTATTTATGTAATCTACATCTTCGTTCTTAATGCCGGCATCTTTTATCGCATCTTTAATACAGCGCTCCATAGCTTCGCCGTCTTCGGGTAAATCCGTCATATGAAAAGCATTACAGCTTGTGCCATAACCGATAATTTCTCCATAAATATGCGCACCTCTTTTCTTGGCATGCTCTAACTCTTCAAGTATAACTACACCGGCGGCTTCAGAAATTACAAAACCGTTTCGTTTATTATCAAATGGCCGGCTTGCTTTATGCGGTTCATCATTATTCTTAGCCAAAACATTTACAACATCAAAGGCAGCAAAAGTAATGGGGCAAACCGGTGCTTCGCTTCCTCCGGCAATAATTATGTCCTGTCTTCCTTCCCGAATCAGCTCAAAAGACAATCCCAAAGAATCTGTCGCGGCAGTACAACCGGTTGAAAGTGTACAATTAAGCCCTTGGGTATGATACATTGCTCCTACTTCAGCGCTGGGAGTATTAAACATCGCGGCATCATAAAGATAAGGCCGGCCTTTACGCGGGTCTATCGGCCTTTTCCCCCAATCAGTCACTAAAAGAAATTCTTCTTCCATAAAACGTGTGCCGCAAATAGCGTTTGCCAGAATTACACCGAAACGTTTGGTGTTTATTTTCTTAATATCTATGTTGGAATCTTCGACTGCCTGTTTTGCGGCCGCGATGGCGAACTGCACATATCTGTCCATACGATAATGATCTTTTATCCCGAATTTTAGCGGATCAAAACTTAAATCCTGCGAAGCTATCTTTGATACGAATAAACTTACGTCAAAGTTTTCTACTCTTTCTATGCAAGGTTTTCCCTCTATTATATTGTTATAAAACTCTTCTTTACTTTCTCCGGCAGCGGAAATAACTCCTAAACCGGTAATTACTACACGCCTCATTACTATCTCCTTGTAACTTTAAATACAATATTTCCTCCGTCAGGACAAGTTACGGTATCTATGGAATCGGGATTATTCATAAAATGGAATTTGGCTCCGAAATTAAGGGCGAACAAAGCCGGAAAAGCCGTATGCCAAGCTGCTCCACAAAATCCCTCGATACACTTTAAGCCCTTTACTTGCCACTTATCGCCGACTTTATAGCCATAAGCACATTTACCTTTGGCTTTTACTACTTCTATTTCCATATTCTTAGGATTAGGCCCTTTATGGTTAGGGTCTTTGGGTACGGTTATAACCTTACCTTCTTTATCCAAAAGCTCGGCCTTAAATTCCAGCTTACCGCCATCTGGACAAGTTACCTTTAAAGATTTCTGGTTATCCATAAAAGGAAACTGGGCTCCAAAACTTAAAGCATAAATTACCGGGAAAAGAGCGTGCGCTAATCCTAAGCAAAAGTATTGGGGAGGATGGGTAAAATCTTCTAAGATAAGTTCATCGTTCTTTTTGTAGTTGTGGTAACAGTGTCCAGCTACATTTATCACCGTCAATTTTAACCGTGGGAAAGGGGTATTAACCATATTAATAAACCTCCGTTTCTCTCAATAATTCTTCTTTGCTTAAAAATTCTGCGCCTTTTTCGATCTTATGGACCAATTCCACTATTTTTTTATTTAAAGGCGCTTTTAAATTATTTTCCTGCGCTAACTTGGTTATCTCTCCGTTTATATAATCTATTTCCGAAGGTTTGTTTCTTTTTATGCTCTGCAAAATAGAACCGTATAAAGGTTCTTTGCTTAAAGAGCCCATTACTTTAGAAAAGATATTAGCGGCTTGATTAATATCCATGGAGGCTAATCCTTCTATCCTCTCTTTAGGATAAGTCGGCAGGCTGTTTAACTTTATCCCTGATTCAGCCACGATTCGATAGGCTTCTTGATTAATTTTTATGGCTAACTTGGCTAAATCCATATCCGAGAAAACTTCCTGCATAGATTGTCCTAAACAAGCGGGTATGCAATTATTTAAATTTATAAATAGCTTAAGATACTTGGCTCCTTTTATATCTAAAGACTCGGAAATTTCAAATATACCCTTTAGACAATTCAATACTTCTTTAAAACTACTCATTTTCTGGCCAAAAATATTTCCGACTATCAAAGCACCATCAAAATTATTTATTATTCGGTTTGGAGGGTAAAAAGTTGCTCCGAACATAACAATAGAAGTAATAATTTTATTTTCGGGAAAGTATTCCCTTAAAATATAATCGGCCCGTAGGCCGTTTTGTGTGCTGAATGCGGTTGCTTTTTTTAGGTAAGCTAAATTATCTTGTACCATCTGTTCAAGATCGTTTATCTTGCTGGCAAAGATAGCTAAATCTACCTCTTCGTCTAATTTTGTATCGGCCTTTACGCGAATAATCTCATCCAACCCGCCCTTGCTGATGATTAAACCCTGCTGCTTAAAGACGTTTTTTTGATAATCGCGGACTATACCGGTTACATCTTTATCCTTACGGGAAAGATACCCCAAAAATAAACCACCAATCGCTCCACAACCTAAAACTGCTATCTTCATGCAAAAATACTATTCCTTAAGGTATTTTGAATAATCTAAACCGTGTCTGTTCAATAGCTTCTTCATCATATCTTTAAACGCCGGGGGGACTTCCTCAAAGAAAGCAAGCACTAAATCGTCAAGCTCTACACTATCCGAGCCCCTTTGTTCTGCCAGCTCAACCGCTTTCTCTTTAACTAAACGTTTAGCGATAGTGCGATGAAACTGCGGCAAGTCATTAGTTATCGCTTCATATTTTTTAAGACACTCTTCGTTCCACTTAATATCCATCTTGATCTCCCTATAAATTATCAACTACCTCAAAAGCTAAATCAGTCATCTTTAGCTCAGCTTGAAAAAAACGAAAGTCAGCGAACCCTAATTGGCCGGTAATTAAATTATCGGATACGGCCATAATCGAACCGATTTTTTTCTTATTAAGATTAGCTACGGTTACAAATGGCGAAGTTACCATATCTACTGCTATAGCTCCTTTAGCTATGTAAGAGTTAACAATATCTTTGGTTTCCCGAAATATAGCATCAGTAGTCCAGACCGGACCTTTATGTATTGTTCCGGCAACTTTAAAAACTTTTTCAATAGCATCATTAATATCCGGGCTAGTCTTAGGCACAAAATTATCATCAACATAATAACGCGTTGCACCATCTCCTCTTATTACTTCTGTAGTCAATACATAGTCTCCGATATTGATATCTTCGCGTAAAGCTCCACAGGAACCAAGCCGGATAAAAGTGTTAATTCCTCCGGCACAAAGTAATTCCGACACCAAAGCCGAATCCGGGGAGTAAAAACCGCCGTTACCAACAGTAATCTTTTTGCCTTTATAGGTACCGGTCCAGAAAGTATAGCCTAAAAAGGTAAAATTTTTAACGCTGTTTTCAAGGTGTTTAAGGCACATCTGGGCGCGGTGCTGTTGCCCACTTACCAAAGCAATATCCCCAAAATCACCCTTTTTAAATTGCAAGGAATAAAGCAGTTCTTGGGGATTCATATGGATTTCTCTTTGCATCATCATAAACCTCCGGTTTAGTTCGTAGTTATGAGTTCGTGGTTCAACTACGAACTCTGAACTAGTTTGAGCTTATCAACTTTTCCAGTTCTATTTCTAGGCAAATCTTTGACCACCTCAAAGTAGTGAGGAATCTTAAAATGAGCCAGGTGGATTTTTAAGAATTCCTTTAATTTCTGTTCGTCTAACTTTGCCTCTTCAGTAACGATAAAAGCCTTAGGTACTTCTCCTCTTAAGCTATCAGGGACGCCAACAACCGCTACCTCTTTTATCTTGGGGTATCGACGTATTTTTTCTTCTACTTCGGCTAAAAAAACTATTTCTCCGGCTACTTTTATCATTTCTTTTTTTCTGCCGACGATGTAAAAAAAACCTTGCCGGTCATAATAAGCAATATCGCCGGTTTTTAGCCATCTTTCCGGAGTCAAAACTTGCCGAGTTAATTCTTTTTCCTGGTAATATTCTTTCATTACTGCCCGACCCCTAACCCAAAGCTCGCCTCTTTCTTCAGGGCCTAAAGAATTTTCTTGCTCATTAACTATTTTTACTTCCATATCAGCAGTAAATTTGCCGATGCTAGAAATATTATCAGAATCCGGTGATAATAAAGTATTAGGGGCCGCGGTCTCGGTCATGCCCCAGCCGTTAGAAAGGCGGGCCCGAGGATAAGCTTTGTGGAATCTTTTGAGTAAAACTTCCGAAGATGGGGCGCCAAAGACAACGGCGTAACGTAAAGAAGACAAATCGAACTTATCGTATTCTTTCAAAGAAAGTATGGCCACATACATAGCTGGAACAATACAGAAAATAGTAACTTTATGGCTTTGAATGTTCTTAAGAAATTCTAAGGGCTGAAACCTCTCCATTAAAACTAAAGTGGAAGCGAAGTTAACCATCAGCAGAATATAATCCAAACCGCCGATATGAGAAAAAGGTACACCGCCGCAGAGAAAAACATCTTTAGCGGTAACCTTTAGAAAGTAATCTATTATTTGAGAAGGATTGTCTAAATGAGCATAGTCTAATAATACCCCCTTGGGATGACCGGTGGAACCAGAGGTATAAAATATCGCAGCGGCATCTTGCGGTTCTAACTTAACATAAGGGGTATCAGATTTATATTCCGAGATTATCTCGTCCCAAAAAGGGATCTCTTCTACTTTCTCTTTAGAAATGATAATAATATCTAAGCTTGGGCAACTGTCTTCGATTTGTGCCAGGTTTATCTCTTTTTTAGGTTGGGTAATTAAGACTTTGGCTTGGCTATGATTAATAAAATTAATTACCTCTTCTTGAGTTAGCATAAAATCTAAAGGCACTACCGTAAGGCCAATGCTAAAGCTGCCTAAAAAAGAAAATAAAGCTTGAGGATTGTTAGGAAGATATATTGCTATTCGCTCGCCTTTAGTCAGGCCGGCAGCTAAGAAATAGTTGGCTAACCTAAAAGTGATGTCCTTTACCTGCCAAAAATTAAATTGTTTATCTTCAAAAATAAGAGCGGTTTTTTGGCTATTTTTATCGGCCTGTTTTAGGAGTAAATCTTTAATATCCATAACTAAATATTAGTAAAATTTAAATAGTAAAATTTTACTATTTAACTAATTTTAGTCAAGATTTTTTTGGCCTTAAGCCAACTAGGGTTTCAAGATGAAGAGTATGCGGAAAGAAATCAAAAAGCTCAATAAAATCAAGGGTGTATTCTTCTTTAAAGCTCTCTAAATCAGTAAATAGGCTCTTAGGATTACAAGATGAATATAGCACACCTTTGGGTTTAAGCCTCAAAATCGCCCTTTTAACCTTATGGGAAAGGCCAGAACGAGGCGGATTTATAACTACACAATCGACTTTATCAAAAGGTTTAGCTTCGATATTAAGGAACCTTCTAACATCAGATGCAAAAAAAGAGATATTTTCGATATTATTTATTTTGGCGTTACATTCAGCCAACTTAACCATATCAGAACCAACTTCAACTCCCCAAACTTGTTTAGCCAAAGGCGCTAAGCATAAGCCGATAGAACCGGCTCCGCAGAAAAGATCCAAAACAGTTTGGTCTTTTCCTAAAGTAGCGTAGTGTTTTATCTTATCATAAAAATTAACCATCATTTTAGGGTTAACCTGATAAAAACTATCGATACTAACGTTAAACCAGATGTCAGCGATTTTTTCTTTAATAAATTCGTTACCGTAAATTAATTCTTTTCGATCGAATACTACCGCATCCGATAAAGAATCATTGATTATATGATAAATGGATTTAATTTTAGAATTAAGCTTTAAAGAAAGTAGCTCCTCTATTAATCTTTCTTTATCCAACTCTTCTTTACTACTAGTAACTAAGCCAACCATGATTTCGCCAGTAAATTTAGTTTCCCTAATAATCAAATTCCTTAAAAATCCTTGATGGTTATATTTGTTGTATACCGAATAATTCTTGTCTTTAACAAAAGACTTAACAGCTCCGATAATACTTCCTAAATCTAAAGAAAAAATAAGGCACTCCTCAATATTAACTACCTTAGCCTTTTCTTTCTTGCTATAAAGGCCGCAAGATGAATCTTCGGCAAAACTAAATTCCATTTTATTACGATAATACCAAGGTTCACCATAATTTATAGGCTTTATTGGAGTATTGATATTTAAGGAAGACAGCAATTCTTTGAGCTTGTCTTCTTTAAGCTCTAATTGTTTAGAGTAAGGAATATCTTGAAGGCAACAGCCTCCGCATTCATTAAAGTGTTTACATATTTTCATAATTTTAAGTTTTGCAGGTTTATACTAGGCAAAAAACAATTTTAGAGGAAAGCTTTGAGGTCAAAAAGCAAGGTATTTTGCCTCTCTAAGTTATTAATAGACTCTTTAATTGTTTTCGCTGGCTTTTCTTAATGGTAGTTAGAGGGTACCCTATAGTAATTACAGCTTCTAATTCTAAAAGCTTAGAAATTTTTAATAATTTTTTTATTGCTTTTCGTTGGTTTAAGATTTCTCCCAGCCAACAAGCGCCTAGATTTTGAGAGTGAAGATAAAGAAGCATGTTCTGGATACAAGCGCCTATAGCCATAAGGTCTTTTTCATAGTTATAAGAAGAATTTTTATCTATAAATACTAGAATAGCTTTATTGGAACTTTTGATAATATGACCGTAATTAGTAAATTTGGCGAGGGCATCCTTTTTTTCTTTCTCTAAGACCATAAACCGCCAGGGCTGGTTATTCAACCCCGAAGGCGCCCAACGTCCAGCTTCTAAGATATTTTCAATAATGTTTTTGGAAATAGCTTTTCTGGTAAATTTTCTTATCGACCGGCGATTTTTTATCAATTTCAAGATTTTATTTTTCATGTTTAAGCAGTTAGAAAATGCCTGTAATTATTTTCTATTTTTTGTTATTATAGACCATATATAATACAATACAAGTAGTTGTTACTAGTTTAGTTTTTGCCAGAATCAAAAATAAAAATGAATCTTAGGAAAGAAAAATTTTTTTGCTCTTTTAGCGGCGGTAAAGATTCTTGTCTTGCTCTCTATAAAGCAATACAACAGGATGCTAAACCTCAATATCTTCTAACCATGCTGGATGAGGTGGGTAAAAAATCCCGCTCTCATAGAATTCCTAAAAATATAATCGAACAACAGGCTAAGAGTTTAAAGATACCTGTAATCTTTCGTAGAGCTTCTTGGGATAGTTATGAAGAAGAATTTATTTCTGGTTTAGGAGAAATAAAACAAAAAGGTGTAGCTATTGGCGTGTTTGGGGATATCGATATCCAAGCGCATCAAGATTGGGTAGAGCGAGTTTGCAGAACTTGTGGAATCAAAGCCTACCAACCTCTCTGGCAAAAAAATCGCCAGGAATTACTCAATGAATTTATTAAATTAGGATTTAAGGCAAAAATAATTGTTTTAAAAGCCGATAAACTTAATAAAAGCTTCTTAGGAAGGGATATCGATTATAAAACTATGGCTGATTTAGGGGCCGCCGGGGTTGATCCTTCAGGAGAAGAAGGAGAATATCATACTATAGTTACTAATGGGCCGATATTTTCTTCGGAAGTTTTGATAAAAGAGGCGGGACGGACAAATCATGAAGGTTATTGGTTTTTGGAAATTACTTAGAACTTATTAACTATGCCCACCAATAGCCTAATTCTTGCAATACTCTCGGACTTTTTTGCCAATCAGCTAAAACTTTAACCCAAATATCTAAAAAAGATTTTTTATCGAGAATTTTTTCGATATCCAATCTAGCTGTCTGACCTATTTCTTTAAGTAAAGCTCCCCTTCGGCCGATAACTATTTTTTTCTGAGAATCCCGTTGGACATAAATATTGGCCTTTATATAAACTATCTTTTTTTTATCTTCGATTTCACTTACCTCCACTGCTAAAGTATGGGGTAATTCTTCTTTTAAAGTAAGGAAAAGTTTTTCTCTTATGATATCGGCTATGCGGAATTTAAGCGGAAAATCCGTAAGATAACCTTTATCGTAATAAGGGCAGGAGTAGGGTAAATTATCGATTAATAACTCTTTTAACTTATCAAGATTTTTTCCGGTTTTGGCCGAAAGCGGAAGGTAATATAACAATAAATCTTTCTTGGTCTTTTTATTTTCCCAAAAATTAATATAGTCGCTAATAAATTTATCGTTTAGATCAATTTTATTTAAAACCATAATAATTTTAATTTCCTGGTTAAGTAAAATATCCATCAGCTTTTCTTCTTCCGGCCCTAACTTTCTAGTAGCATCTACTACATAGATAATCAAATCACAACCATCCAAAGCTCTTTTAGCAATCGTGTTTAAATGTAAAGCTAACTTATCTTTAAAAGAGTGTATGCCGGGAGTATCTACAAAAACTAACTGGGTGTTTTTTAAGTTTAGAATACCTTTTATTTGATGGCGAGTTGTCTGTGGTACTGGTGAAATAATGCTGATTTTGTTTTTTAATAAGGCGTTAAGGAGTGTGGATTTACCGACATTGGGCCGGCCGATAATAGTAATAAACCCGGATTTAAAATTAGATTCTGGCATTATTTAAGTTAGCTCAAAACTACCAATAGTTGTTATTTTATTATTTTAAGTTTATTAAAGAATTTATCAAATCCTGGCAGCTTACGTATATTTTCTAAATCCGGATCCTTTAAGATATATTCAAATTCGTCATAGCCAAGCAAAACAGCTTTCTTTAGATAAACCATGGCCTCTTTAACTTCGCCTAATAAAGATAAGCTACAGGCTAAATTATAGTGAACTATCGGGTCTTCGGGCCGCAAATCGGCCAATTTTCTATCTACTGCTAAGCCCTCCCGATATAATCCTTTTTTAGTGTAAATATCGCCCAAAGAAATCAAAACTTCTACGAAATTCGGGCGTCCCTTAAGTAGATTCTCATAAAATCTCATCTCAAGAGGTTTGCGCCGCGAAACTCGGTTTAATTCTCTTTTTTCATCCACCGGCTTTCTCTAGAATAATTTCTTCGCGTAAATAATATATAGCTTCTTTAAGATAGTTTTTAAACTCTTGGTAGTCTTTAATATCTACGAATCTCTTCTTAATAATAAGCTCTTGGGAAAAATCAATGCTCTTAGGATTATCCGCATAAGAAATATTTAGTTTAAACCAAGGATTATCCAAAACCTTAGAAGAAGGTAAGTATTTAACTGCTAAATTATCGGGAAGAACAACTTTTACCTTAGCCTCTCTGGCATAAAAACCCTCAAAATCTATAGGATAATCCCTTTCTTCTTTACTGATTAGATTATAGTCCAAACCTAATTGGTCTAAAGGCGGTATAATCCGTAAATTTTTGGCTGGATTAAGAAATTTTTCGCTTACAAAATTATAAGTAAGTACCGGGTTGCTATCAAAATTATCGCGGTTTTCTATATTATAATCTACTAACCGGGAAAAAGGCGAGATCGAAGTCATTTTCGCCCGGATGTCCTCTTCGATGAGAGCGGGATGAGTATATTTTAAGTACCAGCGATAACCGGAAGCAAAAAAACCTTGAGAAACAACCGACCGAAAAATAGTGGCGTTTTCATCAGCATCAAGGTTAACATCCATGGTATATAAAACCTTATTTTCTTTGTTTTGAGTAGTCTTGGTTATAAGCCAATTATCGTCTAAGAACACTAGCACCGTTCTATCCTGGTCAGATAGCGGTATTTCTCCAAACGGCGTAGTTTCCGAAGTCGGATCCATAAAAATTAATTGACCTTCTAAATCTAGGGCGCAAATAGCGTGATTAAAACTTAGGGAAGGAAAATCGATATCTGTCGAATAGGTATCACGTGTAGGAATAAGCACTGGATAAGCTTTTAGGCCGGCGGCTTTAAACATAGCAACTAATAATATACTCTGGTCTTTACAATCGCCGTAACGATTTAATAATACTTCTTGGGCCGAATGCGGTTCGTAACCGCTGTCCCCGTATTCAATAGCCACATAACGAATATTTTTGGCTACATATTCGTAGATCTTTCTGGCTCTATCCAAATCACTCTTGGAATCTTTTGTTACCTCTTTTATCAATTCTTGGATATCATCAGTCGATTCCACTTTATCTAAATAAAGGGATTTCCACCACTTATAAATCTGGTCCCAAGACGAAAAACTAGAAATTAAAACTGCCGGATTAACTAAAGAGTCCGAGGGCATACTATATTCGGGAATAATTGACTTTATATTATTAAAATACCAACTATACACCTTTTTGTTTTTAATTTCTGAATTGGGCTCTAAGTTGATTCCTTCGGCATATTCTTGGTTGAAAAATTTAAATTTTACCTCTTTATCTTTAGGAACAATCAGCTCTAATTTGGCTTTAAATATCGGGGAACTTTCTCTTAAGCGGTAAATAAAGCTGAAATTATCTTTATCTACCAATTTTGACGAATAAATTTTAAGCTTATATTCGATGATAGCACCGACATCTACCGATGGCATAGAGATAATAAAAGCCCGGGAGTTACTATAGAGAGGAAAATTTAAATAACGGCTTACATCGCGGGTATCTTTTCGGCCGGCATAAACTACTTTCCCGTCAGCGGTAATCGTGCGGGCAAATTCTAATTCTACTCGTTCGTAAGTCGAGTCGTAGCCGATATCTATCTCGGCTAATTCCTTACCTCTTTCCTGTAAGACCTTTTCTACTACTTGTACCGTAGTTATAGAAGTATTATTAGAAGTTATTTCTATACTCTCATCGGCCAAAAGCACTGCGCTAGCATCATCTAACTGGCTTAAAAAATCAGTGGCTTCTTCAGCTAATTGCGATACCAAAACTGGAATAACATTTTGTTCTTGGCGAGTTTTGATAATTTCTAACCTGGCTTGAGCCTTTGTTTTATAGGGAGTCCCTACTTTATTATATATTTTTATAGCTTTAGGGAATAAGTTCTTTTCTTCCAAAACCTGTCCGTAAAGATATAAAAACTCCGAGTCTTCGGGCAAAGATTCTAACTGTTCTATTGCTTCAATAGCATAATCATAATCTTTTAGCCGGATTAAAGTCTTTATTAAAAATTCTTTGGCTTTAGGCGAATCGATATTTTCTAAAAGTTTTCTAGCTTTTTTATAGTCTTTAAAATTATAGTAAAAAAGCGCTAATTTTACCTTAAGGGCTAAATTTTGAGGGTTCTCGCGGATTAATTCTTCGTAGCGTTGGGTTAATTCATTATAATCTTGGCTAAATTTTTCTAAAGAAGAAGTCCTGTCTTGTTCCTGTTGTAAAGAACAGGAAAATAACGCCAAAATAAATAATAATCCTGTTAGTCTAAGCAATAATTTTAAGAACATCTTTTATAGGTTGGCCTCTATAAATACCGAGCTGCTTGGCCGCATAAGTAACAGAATGGGTCTTGGCTTTTAAAGCTTTTGCAATAGTAGAGACCTTAACTATTTTTACGGCAACTTCCTTAAATTTGTTAGCGGCGGTAAGATTTAAATATCCGCACATAATATACCCTTTGCTCCCCAGTAAAATAATAAGATTCTTATGGCTAAGTTTAATTAATATTGCCTGGATATATTTCTTACCTACTTTAATTTGGCGTGATTGCATCTTATTGGTTATTTTTTCTTAAAAATCGCTCTATACGCGATACTGCTTCTTTTAAGTTATCTAAAGAATTAGCGTAAGATATCCTTACGAAAGAATCAAATTCTTTTCCAAAAGCTTTTCCGGGAACAACAGCCACCTTCTCTTTAAAAAGAAGTTTTTTAGCAAAATCCAAAGAATTTAGGCCGGACTTAACTATTGAAGAAAAACAATAAAAAGCTCCCTGCGGATTGATAGTATCCAAGCCTAACCTATTTAGCTCTCTGACTATAAAATCTTTTCTCTGTTTATATTCAGCGACCATTTTTTTAACTTCTTTTTGGGTATACAAAGTTTCGCAAGCAGCAACTTGAGAAACAATCGAAGTGCAAAGTGCCGAATAAGAGTGTATTTTTGTCATCGCAGAAATAATTTCGGCATCAGCACAAACAAAGCCGACCCTAAAACCGGTCATAGCATATCCTTTAGAAAATCCGTTAAGTAAAATGGTTCTGGATTTAGCTTTTTTATCTAAAGAAGAAAAAGGCACATGCTGTTGATTATAAGTCAATTCTTCATAAATCTCATCGCTAATAATAGTTATCTTCTTTGACTTAAGTACTCTCCAAATAGCTTTAAGTTCAGTCCGGCTGTAAGTGACACCGGTAGGATTAGAAGGATAATTTAATATTATGGCTTTGGGATTATACCGTAGCAAATTTTCTAATTGCCGAAGATTGATCTTAAAACCTTCTTCTTTCTTGGTGATGAGGTATAGCACTTTTCCATTATTAATTTCGGTTAAAGCCGGATAAGCAACATAGTGAGGACTTACTACAATTACTTTATCCTTTGGCTCAGCAACCGCCCTTAATGCTAAATCTAAGCCTTCGCTTACCCCCGAAGTAATTAAAATCTGCTTCTGAGGGTCATAACTTAGCGAATGTTTATTTTTATAGTAAAGAGAAATATTCTGCCGTAAAACAAAAAGGCCGCTGTTGGAAGTATAAGAAGTAAGACCTTTCTCTAAAGCCGTAATAGCCTTTTCTCTTATTCTCCACGGAGTAATAAAATCCGGCTCGCCCACCCCTAAAGATATAACTTCAGGCATGCCTAAGACTAAATCAAAAAATTCTCTGATACCTGATGGAGGAACTTTTTTTATTTGTTTAGCAATCATAATTTTCGTCGTGCGTCATGCGTTATGCGTATTATGTTTTAACTCTAACGCTGTACGCAATACGCGGTACGCGTTACGTAATGTTAGTATGTAATTGGTAGACGGCTGTTTTTCCCTTTTTTTACTAAAATTACCCCGTCTTCTTTATATTTTTTGAGCATAAAATGAGTAGCTGTACCTCTTACCGAGCTTAAAGGAGCTAATTTTTCGGCCACAAAACCAGCTACGGTATGAATATCTTCGCCTTCTACTACTAATAATAAATCGTAGGTTCCGGAAAGAAGATAACAACTTTTTACCTCTTCAAACTGATAAATTCTTTCGGCAACTAAATCAAAACCCACATCTTTTTGAGGGCTTACTTTAACTTCGATCAAAGCTACCACTCCTTTTTCGCCTTTCAACTTGTCTTTATTGATAATGGTTTTATATTTAACAATTACTCCTTTTTTCTCATAATTCTTTATGACCTGACTAATCTCTTTCTGTTTTTTGCCGGTTAAGCGCTGTAAATCTTCTAAACTAGTTCTAGCATTATTTTCTAAAATTTCTAATATCTCTTCCATCGCTTTCCTCCCTGCCTGCCGGTAGACAAGCTTTTTCTAAGTTTTAGCTAAAAACTAATAGCTTCTTTTTTGCCTATAATACCATAGCTAGCTTGTTGCTGCAATCTCTTAAAAAGTCGTCATTTAAGGGCGTTTACCTCTAAAATACGGTTTAATTTTATCCTTAAAGTCTCAGTTTTAGACTTTTGATACAAAAGATAATAATATTTATTATCTTGAAGGATGCGTAAGGGAATTATATCTTCTTCTTCGATAGTATTATTAGGGGAAAAGAATCTTATCTTTAAAGTAGTTACTTTTTGGATAGCATCTTGTAATAGCGTTGTCTTTCTGTCCTCGGCCACTTTAAAAATGTCGTTGGCAAAACCGTATAAAGATAAGATTTGTCCTAGCTGGTTTACTTTTTTCTCTTTTAAAATATCTTGGAGTTTAAAAAAAACTCGGCATGCTAAATTCGCATCGTTTAGCGCCCGGTGTAAAATGCCTTCGATAGAAATATTAAAGTATTTAGCTGTGGTGGCTAAATCATAACGAGTTAACTTTAATATATCTCTAGCCATAGCAAGAATATCTATAGCTGGTAAGTCTAAAGGCGAATATTCTATTTTCTTTAATTGGTAATTAATAAATCCTAAATCAAAACTAATATTATAAGCGCATAGCACCGAGTCAGCCAAAAAAGCAATAAGCTTAGTAGCTATATCCTTAAAATAAGGAGCGTTTTTTAAATCTTCGTCCGATATTTTATGGACTTGATAAGCTTCTTTAGGCACGGGTTTACCGGGATTCACTAAAGAATGAAATTTTCCGATAACCTTTCTGTTTTTAATTTTAAAAGCCCCTATTTCACAAATAGCGTCGCCGGTAATAACATCTAAACCGGTAGTCTCTAAATCAATAAAGACTAAATCATATTCTTCAATATCTTTAAATAAATCCATAGAATAACTTAGCTTACTATTTTAAGTACAATCTTCCTTTGCCGGGGGCGAGTATCGAAATCTATTAAAACTACCTGCTGCCAAGTGCCTAAATCTAACTTACCCGAAGTCACCGAAACAAAAAAATTAGTCTTGATAAAAGCACTTCTTAGATGGGAGTGGCCGTTATCATCCGACCAAGTAAAGTTGTGGCTATAATCTTTACGATAAGGAATAATCTCTTCGATAATTTTTTTAAAGTCTTTTACTAAACCCGGCTCATACTCCAAAGTAGTGAGGGCTGCAGTCGAACCAATAACTGATAAAAAAATAACGCCATCGACTATTTCTTCTTTCCTTACAATATCATTTAAATGAGAAGTAATATCAATGATATCGCCGTTTCCTTTGGTATTTACTTTTATGGAGGCAGTTAACATAACTGGGGCTGTTAATGTATCGTACTTCCTTGCGGTATCTCCTTGTCCGGCATTAAGAGTCCTAAATCATCTTTACCTTGAGCTGCTAATAACATTGCTTCGGATAAAGCTCCTCTTATGTTCTTAGGCTCTAAGTTTGCCAAAACAACTACCAATTTATTTATCAAACTATCTGTTGAATAAAAAGGTCTTATTCCGGCTACCACCTGGACGACTTTCTCGCCGATATCTACTTTTAAGAGATAAAGCTTTTCGGCATCAGGATGGACTTCTACTTCTAAAATTCTGCCTATTCTTAAATCCAGCTTCAAAAAATCATCAAAATTAATCATTTATCTTCTCCTTTAATGAGGCCATGACTTACGGAACGAGTTTTATGGGTGAACGTAAGTCATATGGCCGAATTATTTTACCAAGTGCCATAATTAAAGCAAATAGTTTATTTGCTCCTTAAATACTCTTGACTAAAGGGGTTATAGCAAAAGAAGGCTTTTTTAATTAATTAAGGCGATATCTTTAAGTATTATCCAAAGTAATATGATAATAATTACTGCCGAAGTGATATAGAAGTCGTTAAAATAAAAAAATTCTTTTATCCGCGCTAAACGATGATGCTGTTTATCGGGAAGATTATACTTTTTCTTGATAGCCGGTTTAACTTTTGATAGGTCTTCGCGCTTAAATCTTAAGAATTCTCCGGCTACTCTGAAATGAGGAATTAAATTAGCATCTGCTAATTGAATTATCTCCTTCTCCGAGATACCCAATATTCTGGAAGCCTCTCTAGTAACGAGGAGTTTTTCTCGCATCTTTAAAAAGCTTATTCTTATTTACTAACCTATATAGCTCTTTGGGCCAACCAATCTTCTACTTGTTTGCGGTTAAATAATAACCTGGTGCCTTCTCTTTCGGTAGGTATTTTACCGTCATCTACCCACTCCATAATTTTATTCTTTTCAATGGAAAGATAATCAGAAAGCTCTTCTAAAGATATTTTATCTTCAAACATTTTACACTTTCCTTTAAAAACAGCACCTTCTTCGATAGAGAGCTTCGGTGTTTCGATATCGCCAACTACTTGAGCGGTAGCGGTAAACCGTAAAGCTTCGGTTGCTCTTATCTTACCTTTAACAACTCCTGAAATAGTTATATCTTCACCACAGATATCTGCTGTCACCTCGGCATCTTTACCTACTGTTAATTGGCCTTTGGTAAACAAACTGCCTTCGAATCTTCCATTTATTCGTAAATTCACCGCATCAGAAAAAGTCAAATTTCCTTGCATAGCTGCGGTAACATCAAGAATTTTTTCTTCTTCTTTTCGTCTTGCCATTTTTGTCACCTCCTCTCTATAAAATATTTAGTTTCGTTACTGTTTTTCTATTTTTCTCTCCACCTTTTTTAATAAAGAGAGAACAAAATAAGAAATCGCTGTAGTTATTAAAGCAGCACTAAGATAGCCGCAACCTACTGCTAAACCAATAGCTGAACTAACCCAAATGCTAGCTGCCGTAGTCAAACCGTGAATGCCTTCGGTGCTTCTTATAATTGTTCCTGCTCCTAAAAACCCGATACCAGTTACTACACCGGCGGCGAGACGAACCGGATCAAGAGAAGATTTATTTTGATAGGCATCGTAAATATAAAGAGAAGTCAACATAATTAAAGCCGATCCTACGCAAACCAAAATATGCGTACGTAAGCCGGCACCACCGCCTTTTCTTTGCCGTTCTAAGCCAATGATGCTGCCCAAGGCAAAGGCTAAAATAAGTCTTACAAAAGTAGAATAAAAATTGACCATTTAATTAGCTTGTGCCTCCAAATTTAAATTACTCTGTATGCCAATCTTATTATACAGATAAAATCCTAATCCAGCAACCATAGCGGCATTATCTGTAGAATATTTAAAAGGAGCGATAGCAAAATCTAAATCTTTTGTCTTTAAATCCCTAAAGCGTTTCCGCAAATAGCTGTTAGCTATTACTCCTCCGCCGCAAACAATGCGCTTAATCTTAGTCTTTTCTTTAGCTTCTAAAATTGTCTCAATAATTGTTTCTAAGGCTGCGTATTGAAAAGAAGATAACAGCTGCTGACGTAATTTCGAATCAAATAATCCTCTCTTCTCCATCTCCTTCTTCTTATAGATAAGCGCGGTTTTAATCCCACTAAAGCTCAAATCTAAACCTATTTTACCACATTTGAAAGAAAAATCTTTTTTATATTTAGGATTAAATATTTTATCGATTATCGGCCCGCCGGGATAGCCCAAGCCATAAGCTTTAGCAATTTTATCAAAAACTTCTCCGCAGGCATCGTCGCGGCTGGAGCCTAAAATCTTTACGCGGTTAAAATCTTGAACTTGGTAAAGCTCGGTATGGCCTCCGGAAATAACTGCTCCCAAAAAAGGAAATTTCAACTTTTGAGGTTGGTCTAAAAACGGCGCAAAAAGATGGGCATAAAGGTGATTAATACCGATAAAAGGTTTGTTAAGAGCCAACGACAACGCTTTAGCAAAATTAAGGCCTACTACTAACGCGCCAATTAAACCCGGCTTATGAGTAACGGCAATTAAATCTATCTTGTTCAGAGGAAGTTTGGCTTTCTTTAAAGCTGCCAGCAATACCTTATCGATATTTTTAAGATGGGCACGGTTAGCTATTTCGGGGATAACGCCGCCGTATTTTTTATGTTTTTTCAAAGAAGATATCGTAATGTTAGAAAGAACTTTATAATTTTTTAGAACGGCACAAGAAGTTTCGTCGCAAGAAGTTTCTATGCCTAAAGTATACACTTTTTCTCCTAAAATAAAAGGTAAACTATTGCGCTTGAGACTCTTTTCCGTTACTAGACAATACTAATAAGCCTCTTATTAAATCTAACGCTCTAATAATTTGATAATCCTTCTGGTAATCGAACTCTTCGCTTCTTTCTTCTTTTAATTCTTCAAAAATATCTTTTTTTGCTTCTTCGTTTATCAGCTTACTTACAATGATATCCGGTTCAATGCCTTTTTCATGAATGCTAGTACCATTGGGGGTATAGTATTTGGAAGTAGTAAGGCGCAAAGCCGAGCCATCGGACAAAGGAACTATAGTCTGCACCGAACCTTTGCCAAAGGTCTTTTCTCCCAAAAGGATAGCCCGATTATTTTCTCGTAATGCCGCGGCCAGAATTTCGCTGCCGGAAGCACTGCCTTTATTTATTAAAACTACAATCGGCATATCTAAATATTTTTTTTCTAAAGGTTGAGATTTGTATACTTTTTCTGGTTCATTCCGTGATTTAGTGGAAACTATAGCTTCTTCATCCTTAGTAAAACGACTAGCGATATCTACTGCTGAACTTAAAAGACCACCGGGGTTATTTCTTACATCGACTATCAAAGCTTTCAAGCCATCTTTCTCTAATTTAGCTAAGGCTTTATCCAAATCAACGGCGGTATTTTCTCGAAACTCCGCTATTCTCACATAACCGATATTATCTTCTAAAATAATCGCTCTTTTTATATCTTTTATATTAATTACATCTCTAGTCAAAGTTATATCTTCTAAGTTTTTGCTTTCTTCTTTTAAAATGGTTAAAGTCACTTTTGTCCCCGGCTTACCCCGCATTTTCTTGACGGCATCATTAAGAGTAATATCTTTTGTTAATTCTCCGTCTATTTTGATTATCATATCGCCGGCTTTAATTCCGGCATTCCAAGCCGGTGTATCTTCTATGGGAGAAACGACTGTAAGAAGGCCTTCTTTTATGGTTATTTCAATGCCTAAGCCCCCGAATTTTCCACCGGTCTCTACTAGAAGATTTCTATAATCATCCGGTTTCAAAAACTGGCTGTAAGAATCTAAAGAAATAAGCATTCCCTCCATGGCACCATAAATTAAATCCTGGGCTGACTTATCTTCGACATATTCTTTTTCGATAACGGCTAATCCTTCCGAGAATATCTCTAGCTCTTTATATAGTTCATCTTTCTCTTTTCCAAAACTAAAACCCATTTTATAAGAAAATATAATGGCCCATAAGGCTATTAATAAAAGTAAAATCCTCTTTTTCATTGGCTTAACCTCCTCTCCAATATGCTTTTTGCTATTTTGGGATTAGCTTTACCTTTGGTTTTTTTCATTACCTGTCCTAGTAAAAATTGGATAGCTATGCTTTTACCCTCTCGGTATTCTTGCACCGGCTTAGGATTTTCTTTAATAATCTCATCGATGAAGTACTCTAGCTCATCTTCTTTAGATAATTGCGTCAGCTTTTCTCTCTCGATAATATCGTTAATGTCATCGTTGGTGGTAATACAAAGAGAGAGAACTTTTTTAGCCGTTAAATTATTTAGCTTTCCTTCGGAAAAATATCTTATTAATGTAGAGAAATTTTGAGGAGATATTTTTACCGAGTTATAATCACCGGATAAACTGTTTATCTGTTCCAAAAAAGGACCAATAAGCCAATTAGATACTTCTTTAGCTTTAGGATAAATATTTATTATCTTTTCAAAAAAACCAGCTAACCAATAATTATTTATAAGTATATCAACTTCTTTTTTATCTAAATCGGGATAATTATTTAGATATCTTTTACCGCGTTCCAGCGGTAATTCACCCACCTGGTTTTTTTGTTGCTCGATGAGTCCATCCGATATTGAAAAATTTAAAAGATCTGGTTCGGGAAAATAACGGTAATCATGAGCTTCTTCCTTGCTGCGCATAGCTAAAGTCTTAAGTTTTTCGGCATCCCATAATCTGGTATCTTGCTTTATAGTCTCTCCTTTGGTTAAAAGCTCTCTCTGCCTTCCGGTTTCAAATTCCAAAGCGGTCCTGACACCTTTAAAAGTATTCATATTTTTTAATTCTACCTTAGTTCCTAATTTGGTAGCACCGGATTTTTTTAAAGATATATTGGCGTCGCAACGTAAAGAGCCCTTTTCCATATCGCAATCAGAAGCATCGATATATTGAAGAATTAATTTTAACTGTCCTAAATAGTTAAAAGCTTCTTGGGGACTGCTGATATCGGGTTCGGATACTATCTCTAATAAAGGTATGCCGGTCCGATTAAAATCTACCAAGGAATATTGGTTTTGGTGTATTAACTTTCCGGCATCTTCCTCTAAATGCACTCTGTTAATTCTTATTCTTCGGCCGGATTCTAACTCTAAATAACCATCCTTTCCTAAAGGCATTTGATATTGAGAAATTTGATAATTTTTAGGCAAATCCGGATAAAAATAATTTTTTCGTTCAAAATATATCTCTTTATTAATTTTGCAATTAAGGGCTAGACAAACTCGTACTGCTAATTCCAAAACTCTTTTATTAAGTACCGGCAAAACTCCGGGATAGCCGCAACAAACCGGGCAAATATTGTTATTAGCAGGGCTATCGAAATTCGTAGAGCAAGTACAAAAAATCTTAGCTTCTGTCTTTAGTTGGGTATGAACTTCTAAACCGATAACGACTTCAAAGCTTTCCATTTTTTAATATTATTGACAATACCTATCCTGTTTTATCCGCCAGGGACGGTATTTTTCTATGAAAATCAGTAACTTGTTGATAATACGAACCTAATTTTATTAGAGTGAGCTCATCAAATTCTTTTCCTATTAACTGCGCTCCAATCGGTAAATTCTCTTTAGTAAACCCACAAGGAAAAGATACTGCCGGTAGACCAGCTAAATTAGCCGAAATAGTATAAATATCCGATAAATACATACTTAAAGGATCACTTGCCTTCTCACCAATCTTAAAAGCCGCGGTAGGAGAGGTGGGGGTGAGGATAAGGTCTACTTCTTTAAAAGCCTGTTCAAAATCTCTCTTTATCAAGCTTCTACTTTTAAGCGCTCTTAGATAATAAGCCTCATAATATCCGCTGGAAAGACTATAGGTACCTAAAAAAATTCTTCTTTTAGCTTCGCTGCCAAATCCTTTTTGCCGGGTTTCTTTATAGAGTTCATTAAGATTATCATTATAAACTTGCAAACCGTATTTGATACCGTCAAACCTCTGTAAATTAGAACTAGCCTCGGAAGAAGCGATTATATAATAAGTAGCTACAGCATATTCGGTGTGGGGCAGGCTTACTTCTATAAATTTAATTTTTTTCTTCTTAAAAATAGCTATTAATCCTTCAATTGCTTCTCTTATCTCGTTATTTAAGCCTTCGCCAAAATACTCTTTAGGAATGCCTACCTTAAGGTTATCGATACTACCTTGTAAACCTTTAGTGAAATCCGGCACTTCTTCGTAAGCCGAAGTAGAATCCTGCTCATCGAAACCGCAAATTATATTTAAAAGGTGGGCACAGTCGATGAAATTAGTGGTTATCGGACCGATTTGATCTAAGCTGGAACCAAAAGCGACTAAACCATAACGAGAAACTCTACCGTAGGTAGGTTTCATTCCGACTACTCCGCAGAAACAACACGGTTGCCGTATTGAACCGCCGGTATCCGAACCTAAAGCAAAAGGTACTAAGCGGGCAGCTACGGCAGCGGCCGAACCACCACTTGAACCGCCGGCAACACAAGAGGTATCCCAAGGATTTTTAGTAACCCCGTAACACGAATTTTCGGTAGAAGAACCAAAGGCAAATTCATCCATATTAGTAGTGCCAAAGATTCTTAATCCGGATTTCTTCAAGCGTTTTGTTACCGTGGCGTCATAAACCGAGATATGAGAGGATAAAATTTTAGAAGCACAGGTAATCTTTTTACCTTTTATACAGATATTATCTTTTATAGCTATTGGCAATCCGGCATATAAAGATTTTCCTTCTAAATCGGACTGTTCATATATCTGGACAAAACTATTCAACAAAGGGTCGATTTTTTTTGCTCTTTCTTTAAAAAAAGAATATACTTTCTGCTCATCCATACTTTTGGTTTTTATTTTATCGGCTAGCTCTAAACCAGTAAGGTTAATTATCTGTTCCATTTTAAAATCTTTAGGGTTCATTCTATAACTTTCGGTACTTTAAAGTAATTTTTCTCTCGCTGCGGAGAATTACTCAAAATATCCTCTTTAAAAATCGAAGGGCTGGCCTTATCTTCCCTAAGGATATTTCTGTGAATATGCGTACCTCGCATTGGTTCTATACCTTCAACTTTTAAGTTTTTTAACTTATCGATATACTCGATGATCTTAGATAATTGAGTAGCTAAATAATTTTTTTCCTCTTCGGTTATTTTGATTCTGGCTAAATTGGCCACATACTCTACTGTTTTTTTATCTACCATAAAACTCCACTTTAAAAAATAATTCTGTTAAATCTACCTTTAATTTTTAAATTCCAATAGATTTTATACATTAATTATGGGGGCGCAATTTGCTGCTAAAAAGAGTGAGCTCTAAGAATGTCTGTAGGCGGCGTGAGCGGCTAGGATGCCTTAATTTTTTCAAAGCTTTAGCTTCGATTTGCCTTATTCTCTCGCGAGTTACTTTAAAAATTGCGCCTACTTCTTCCAGAGTTTTTGGGCCTCCGTCTCCTAAACCAAATCTTAGAGTAAGAATGTTTTTTTCTCTTTCGGTCAAACTGGTCATGGCTTGTCCTAACTCTTCTTTCAACATTGAGAATACCGTTGCGTTAGCCGGAGATACCGCTTTTTTATCTTCAATAAAATCACCGAAAGAAGTATCGCCGTCGTCCCCTATCGGCGTATGTATAGAAATCGGCTGCTGGGATACTTTAATGATGTCTTTTATTTTAGAAACCGGCAGTTTTAACTCTTTGGATAACTCTTCGGGAGCCGGCTCCTTACCTTTCTCTTGGATAAAAAGCCGCGAAATCCTAATTATCTTATTAATAGTCTCGGTCATATGAACGGGTATCCTAATTGTCCTGGCCTGATCAGCTATAGCCCTAGTGATAGCTTGTCTTATCCACCAAGTAGCGTAAGTAGAAAATTTATATCCCCGTTTATATTCAAATTTTTCTACGGCCTTAATAAGACCGATATTTCCTTCTTGAATTAAATCTAAAAAAGAAAGACCTCTGTTTACATACTTTTTAGCTATACTAACTACTAAACGTAAATTTGCTTCTACCAAGGCTTTTTTAGCATGATTATAAAGCCGGCTCTTTTCTAATATAGCCCTCATTCTATCTTTAGCTTCTTCCTGGCCAAAGCCGATTCTTTTTAGCAACTTTTTTCTTTCTCGGTTTAAATTATCCTTTTCTTTGCGTTTGCTTTTCGAATTCCCTTTGATATTATTTATTCTTCTTTTGATCTTCTCGGCCTGTCGAACAATATCCTGAATCTTACGGATTATTTCTTCGACTATTCCGATAGTGAAATTAAATTCGCTAAGAACCTTTTTTTGGCTTTCTATTTTTGTTGTTCTAGAAAGTTTCCCGTAAAGCTTTCTCAGTCTTTCAATTTCTTTATCTCGGCTTTTTATCTCTCCTTTAACAAAATCATCGGGATTAAGTTGCCCTTTGATCAACTGCTTAGTTATATCAATAAAAGTATTTCGTGCGATAACTGCCGAAAAAACTTCATCGCGTAATACTTCTTCAGTATCTTCTATTTTTTTAGCCAATCTTATTTCTTCATCCCTAGAAAGCAACGGTATCTGGCCCATTTGCTTAAGGTACATTTTAACCGGGTCATCTACCGGCTGAGACGTCGAAGCTATCGTCTTTCTTCTTTCCTTCTCCCACTCTACTACCTCTTTAGCTTCTAAAACATGGATATCTTCGCTATCAAGACATTCTAAAACATTGTCTAACTCTTTGACGTTTATTATGTCTTCGGAAATAAAATGGTTTATCTCATCATAGGTAAGATAACCTTTTTTCTTCCCTAAACTGATTAATTGATCGATACTCCTTTCTAATAACTTCTTTTTAACCATTTCTTACCTCTTTATCTATTTTCCCATATTCACTTAATAGCTCTGCTAATATTTTCTTATCACCCTTAGTCTCAGCGTCTTTAATCTGACTTTTTAGTTTTCTTTTCAGCTGGATAATTCCTTTTTTTCTTAATTTAAGCAGGCTTTCTTTAAAAAGATTTTTGTCTAAAGGAATGTCATCGTCCATCAATATTTTAGATACAAAATTATTTACTTCTTTATCATCGATTATGCTTAACAACCTTTGGGACGGATTACTTACCTGACTAGAATAGTTGTCAAAAAAGAAAGATATGGTTTTTTGAGCCAAATGTGAACTAAAATACTCTTCTTTTAAATTTTTTCTCATGACATTGAAAGCCTTAGAGTTAGTAAGCATAAATTTAAGAAGGATCTTTTCGGTAAGAGGTAAGGGCTCTTTGTCGATAGTTAAACTGCTTGAAGTTATATTTTCGGCCGCAGGAATCCGCCGACGATAGTCCTTATCTTTAGAAAAAACCCTTTGAAATTCGGCAATAACAACTTCTTCTTTTATTTTTAAAGCAAGAGAGAGCTTCCTGATATATTCGTGTTTTTGAACTTCGCTATCTAGTTTGTTTATACTAATCAGCATCTCATTAGCTATCTTGCTTTTACCGTCTATACTGTTAATATCGTATCTGGTACTTAAATTTTTTAACTTATAATCAAAAAAATCTTGCCGTTGTTCTAAAATTTGTCGGAAATATTCTTTGCCTTTTTGCCTAATTAAAGAATCCGGATCATGCCCTTTGGGCAAGTTCATAACTTCTACTTTTAAACCGTTCTCTAACAATAAATCTAAAGACCTTAAGGTTGCTGCTTGCCCAGCCGAATCAGAATCGTAAGCTAAGATTACCCTGGAAGTATATCTTTTGATTAAACTAATTTGCTCATAAGTTAAAGCCGTGCCTAAGGAAGCTACAATATTAGTTATCCCGCTAATAAAAGGCATTATCATATCCAGGTATCCCTCGACGACAATAACCGAGTCGGACTTTACTATTTCTTCTTTAGAAAAATTTAGGCCGAATAAATGATCTCTTTTGCTATAAAGAGGGTTTTCTAAAGAATTTATATATTTAGGCGCTCCAGTTATATCCCGGTATATTCTGGCACCGAAACCAATAACCCGCGAGCGAATATCTACTATAGGGAAAATTATTCTTTCTTGGAATAAGTCGCGATATCTACCGGCGCTGGAGGTAATTAAAGAAGCTTTTTCCAAGATTTCTAAGGTAAAACCGTTCTTTCTCAAATAATTCAATAACTGGCTGCCAGCCGGAGCATAACCAATAAGAAACTTATCGATAGCACTAATTTCAATACCCCGTTTATTTAGATAGGTGATTACGGCTTTATAATTTGTCTCGTCTTTTAGATTATGATGGTAAAAATCAGCAGCTTTTTTTGTAGCTTCATAAAGAGTATCTTTTAACTTAAAAGACTCTCCTTTCTGATAGGGAATTACCAAGCCTAATCTTTTAGCCAAGATTTCTATAGCTTCCGGAAAACTAACTTTTTCTATAAGAGTTAAAAACTGTATCACTCCTCCGCCTTGATTACAACCGAAACAATGGAAAATCTGCTTTTGAGGGCTGACGATGAAAGAAGCGGTTTTTTCGCCGTGGAAAGGACAAAGAGCCTTAAAATTACGGCCGGCTTTTTTCAAAGGGATATAATTAGAGATTACCTCTACAATATCTGTTTTGGTTTGCACTTCTTCTATAAACGACTGCGGTATCATGGTAATTTTGTTTTAAAAATAGAAATGAGTTGATTTTACCGTCATTTTTTACGCTGGAATCTTTTAAAACCCGAGAATTCAAAGATGTTTAATTTTTCTTTTTTCTCCAGAAAATCCAGCATAATGTTTAGACCAATAGTATCAGAGGCTATATGTGAAGCAAAAATTACGCTAATGTTAAATTCTCTACATTTTTTTACGTGCTCTTCGGATTGATGCATAGCGATGATAGTATCTACACCGCAAGAGGCAAGTTCTTTATAGATATTTTGCGGGCCTTCGGTGCCGCCGGTAAACTCTAAATGGATATTTTTACAACGAGAATTATTGTTTCCGATTACTATCTTAGGAGGATTATTATTTTTAGCGGCTTCTTTATATTCGGGAACAGCTAATAAGATGTCCATTATTTCCCCTAAAGTCGAAGGTTTAACCTTATCGATAGTTTTTCTTAGATAAGAATACGCCAAATTATCACAAGGAGTATGCATACATAAAAAATTCATATTCAGTAAGCGTGCGGCATCAATTGTTCTTAAATGGTTGGCGGCACTTACTCTTCGCTCTACTTCTTTCTTGCGTTCATTAAGGAGGTTTTCGGAGATACTCAAAGATACGCCTTCTTTAGCAAAGACATCTACCTGTAAATCCATCACCTCATAAAAATTAGCATAAGCCCGGCCTTGGGGGTGGTGGGAAACTACCAAATCGATCTTTTTACCATTTTCTTTTAATTTATCCGCTAAAAGAAATTCGGCCACATCTACGTCTATTCCTACAATTATTGATTTTATATTACTTTGAGGATCTCCCCAGAGAATGCGGGTATCAGCAAAAGGATTAGATAAAACTTCCTTATCAAAGTATTCTTTTTCTTCTTTAGCTAATTTATCATACTCTTTTCTTCTTTTTTTAAGAATGTCGGCGATAACTTTACGTTCACGGACATCAGCTTCTATACCTCTTTCGACAACTTCTTGATAAAAACTGCTTAACTTCATCTACTACTCCTTTTTAAAAGCCTTTAATCTAAAAACCCTTTAGGGAGATTGGCAATAATCAACTACGTCATTATTTATCTCTAATTTGGTCAAAGCAATCTTATTATAAATATTAGCTAAAATTAAATAAGTTTTTGGAGAAATATTTTTTAATATTTTATAAGATAAGGCCTGGGAAATATTCTTGGTATCGAAAGGAGCTAAACATATCATAAATATAAGAGTGCTTGATACTAAAGTAGCTCTGGCTATCCCAATAAAAAAAGCCAGCCAGCTTTCAGCAGGAGAAACGTTATCTTCACTTTTATTGCCTTTAAAAACCAGTCTGGTTATTTTAAAAATCGATATTATGAGCATCCGTAAAAAAACAAACACTACTCCTGTGGCTAAAAGTATCGCCAAAAAAGAAATAGAATAAATATTCTCTGAACTTATAAAAGGAAGACTCTTAGCTATCTTCTCTCCCCCAAAGGAATAGTATTGAAAGGCAAAAATAATCCCAACCAGTATCCCTATCAACTTAAAACTTTCTGATAAGACCTTGCGGGATAGAGCTATATATATAATCCTTAAATAGATAATTAAAAAGATTATATCTATTAGATGAACTTTGGAAAGTATTCCCATTTAGAATTTACCTTAGTATATAGCATATCTAGCCCAAATTGTCAACCCTTTGGGCTAGCGCTAAAGTAAGCTTTATAGGCCTTTTTTTCTAGATTTTTTAAACCTCAAAACCTTTGATTAACTAGCAAAAAACAGTCGTAACTCCCTAAAATATATTGCTTTTTAATTATCTCTATGTTAGACTAAAAAAAATGAAAAAAGTTTTTTTGGTATTTTTTCTTCTTTTTTTAACTTTCCCCTATCCTAGCTATCCCCAAACTAAGATAAAAGTCCTAAACATAAGCGGTGATATCATCAGCCCGGTAACATTAGAATACTTAAAAGAAGGCTTAAATGCCTCTAGAGAAGAAGAATCTTTGCTTATTATTGCTATTGACACTCCGGGAGGGCTTCTTAAATCTACCGAAGAAATAGTAAAGTTGATTTTGAATTCGCCGACGCCTATCATTACCTATATTTATCCTAAAGGTGCACGGGCAGCTTCAGCCGGCGTATTTATCGGCTATTCTTCTCATATCTTAGTTATGGGGCCATCTACACATATCGGTGCTGCCCACCCTATTGTCGGACTAGGAAGCTGGGGTAATTTAGACCCTAAAATCCAAGAAAAAATTACCAACGATACTTTGGCTTGGGCCAAAAATATCGCCGAAACCCGTAAAAAACCTTTTTCTTTTTTAAAAAACGCTATTGAAGAAAGTCTCTCAATAACAGAAACCGAAGCTTTAGAGAAAGGGGTATGCGATTTTATAGCCGAGGATATCGAGGACCTTATTAAAAAAATAGACGGCTTAACTGTAGAAACTTCTAAAGGGCGAAAAAAAATTACAACTCAAAGTTACTCTCTTCAAACAATCGACCTTAACAAGAGAAATAAAATTCTAAATGCCTTAATAGATCCTAATATTGCTTATTTATTATTAACTCTGGGATTTTTGGGTTTAATCTTTGAAGTTACGCATCCCGGGTTTGGTTTCCCCGGTATTGCCGGAACAATCTGCCTTATTTTAGCTTTTTATGCTCTTAGTATTTTACCGGTTAATTATGCTGGTATCGTGTTGATAATTTTAGGTTTAATATTCTTCATAACCGAGGCTTTTACCCCTACTTTCGGTTTATTCGCTTTAGGAGGCGCTGTCTCTTTTTTCTTCGGTTCAATAATGCTTTTTAATCAGCCTAAATTTATTAGCGTTTCGTTAAAACTAATTATTCCTCTTATTATATCCTTAGGAGTTTTTAGCCTTTTTATATTAAGCAAAGTTATAGCTATAATGCGCCAGAAGCCAAGCACCGGGAAAGAAGCTTTAGCAGGTAAAATAGGCGAGGCCCTGACAAAAATAACTGCCGAAAAAACCGGTAAAGTACTTTTAGAAGGCAGTATCTGGAAGGCTAAAACCGAAGATAACATAAATAAAGGAGACGAAGTCTTAGTAATGAAATCAAAGGGTCTTACCTTATATGTGAAATCCGCCGATAGAAAAGGAGGTTGAATATGTTTACAGTATTTCTGCCTTTAGTAGTTATTTATATTATTTCCTGCATAAAAATTGTTAGAGAATACGAAAGGGTAGTAATCTTTCGGTTGGGTAGAGTGTTAAAAGAACCCAAAGGTCCTGGTGTATTCTTTGTTTTAAGGCCAATTGACGAAATAAGAAAAGTAGATTTACGAACTGTTACTCTTGATGTCCATCCTCAAAAAATTATTACTAAAGATAATGTTTCAGTCGAAGTTAATGCTGTGGTTTATTACCGGGTGATGGATCCGATCAAAGCAATAATAGAAGTTGAAAACTATGAGTATGCTACCAGCCAAATATCTCAAACTACTTTAAGAAGCGTGGTCGGCCAATCGGATTTAGATGACCTTCTCTCTAACCGTGACAAAATAAACAACTCTCTACAAGAGATTATTGATAACCAAACTGACCCTTGGGGAATTAAAGTCTCGGTAGTAGAAGTAAAAGACGTTAACCTTGACGAAGAGATGAGAAGAGCTATGGCCCGCCAGGCCGAAGCCGAACGCGAACGAAGAGCAAAAGTAATCTCAGCTGAAGGCGAAGCCCAAGCTGCCAGTAAATTAAAAGAGGCGGCCATGGTCATAGAAGATCACCCTATGGCTCTCCAGATGAGGTATCTACAATCTATGGTTGAAATATCTTCAGATAAATCAACTACAATAATTGTGCCTCTTCCGCTGGAATTCTTTAAAGTCTTTTTGGAAAAAAAGCAAAAGTAAAATAATTTTTAAGACACCCGATAATATAGCCGATGAGAATCCAAGATTTTACTATCGCCTTTAGCCAGCAGGAACAAGAAGAAGCTATAAAGGAAATTTCTTTAAAAATAAAGTTACTTTTCCCTAAAGAGATAAAGTATTTAATTCTTTTATATACTCCGCAATACCATCCCGCTAATATTCTTAAAACTGTCCGTTTAACTCTTAAGCCTAACCAAATTTTAGGGATACAATCCCCTCTGTTGATATTCGAAGGAAATATTATCTCTAAAGGAATAGTAGCCTGCTGTCTGAATAAAGAATCTTTGGATATAAAGAGCTCCTTTTTGGCAAGTAAACAAACCAAAGATATTGCGGCAATATTAAATACTTTTTTTAAAGAGCTAAGAGGTAAAAAATACCACTTCTTTTCTTTTGTATCAGCCAATATCGAACTTTTATCTTATTTAAAAGAAATGAAATTATCTTTAGGTAAAATATTCAATTTTTCAGGAGCTGGCTATACCAAACGATACTCTTCTTATAATACTTATATCGTAGATAACAATGTGAACGATTTTTCGGTTAATTTTGCCATAAGAGGGGCGCAAATAGATTTTATTCGTCTAGAAGGCTTTACTCCTTTGGGTAAATCTTTTAAAATAACCAGAATATCTCCAGAAAGAAATATTATTATGGAAATAGACAATCAGCCGGCAATAAACGTCTACCGGCATTATCTAGAAGAAAAATTTAATACTTTTATTAAAAACCGCCTCTTTACTTTTTATCCTTTGGGAATTAAATCAGATGGCGCTTTACGTTTAATCAAAGTATTAGAATCCTTGGAAGACGGTTCCTTGCTTTGCTTAGGCGAATTGAAAGAAAAGACAGATGGTAATATAATGTTTCTTAATACCGATTCGTTATTGGCCAAAGAACATATCATGCTTTCTCCCTTTGCCAATGAGGAAGGCGGTTTAGCTTTTATTATCAATTCTTTGTCGCGGAAAAAGATATTGATAGAAACTGCCGAAGAAGAAATAAAAACAATAAAGAAAACTTTGGGTGATAAGTTTAAAATGTTAGGGATATTTTCGGATTACTACTTTTTCTCTGATTATGAAAAAGGGGACATTAACGCTGAAACAGGGAATATTCTTTTAACAGTCTGGCAATGAATTTTTTTAGCTCTCTATTTATTTTTTCGTTCATCATCATGGGTCTTAGCATTTATCTGATGCAAAAAAACCAGGCTATTTCTCTGCTTAGAAGAAGGTTAGCCTATCTTGAAAATACTATCCGGGAATTAGACGAACAAGCGAAGTTAATTATTAAAAGCGATATGGAATTAAAGCTTTACCAACAAGAAATAGACGATAAGTTGAATAAATTAACTTTGATAAGAAACTTAATAGTCTCCTCTATCCACACTTTAGATAGAGAAAAGATATTTTTCCAGATAAACGAAAAAGTGATAAATGATTTGGGGTTCAAAAAAGGCGTAATCTTAGATTATAATAACTGGGACATAAAAATTAATGTTGGCTTCGAGCCCGACGAAGTAATGGAAATAAAGAATATTTTGCAATACAAAAAAGATTTAATAAAAGAAACCCAGCTAATACGTCCCGATAACGAAAATTATAAACAGTTATTATCTTTACTGGGCACTAATGAAGTTTTAATTACTCCGATAAAAGTAAGACAAAATATTTATGCTATCTTTTTAGTCTCTAACCTCATTCTTCACGCTGAAGTAGAGAAACCCGAGGAAGAAACTCTCTTAATTATAGGTATGTATCTTAGCCAGTGTCTTGATAATATAAGTCTATTCGAAGATCTCTACCATACTAAAGACAGTCTCGAAAAAAGAATCAAGGAAAGGACTAACGAATTAGTCAGAAGCTTAAGAACAATCGAAGTTATCAGCAAAATGAAATCGGACTTTATATCCAGCGTATCCCATGAATTAAGAACTCCTTTAACTTCGGTAAAAGGGTTTTCATCATTGTTAGTAGAAGAGAAATTTGGAAAGCTTCCGGAAAATGCCAAGGAAAGGTTAATAAAAATAGATGAAAATGTAGATAAGCTTATGGAAATAGTAAATGCCCTCTTGGATATTTCTCGTATCGAATCCGGACGTGTAGATATAAAGATTGTACCGGCAGAAATTATTCGCCTGATAAAGGATACTACCGATTTTCTCTCTCCTCAAATGACAGCTAAAAATTTGACTTTGACTTTAGAATTACCCGAGAAATTAAACGTCTATATGGATAAGAACTTAATCGAGCGAGCTTTAACTAATATTATAAGTAATGCCATAAAATTTACTCCCCAGGGAGGAAAAATAAAGATCGGATGTAAAAAGGAGGTTGATAAAGCTTTGATTTTTATATCTGATAGCGGTTATGGGATAGAAAAAGAAGCTATGGATAAAATATTCCAAGAATTTTACCGAGTAAATAATCCTATCATTAAAGGGATAAAAGGTAGCGGTTTAGGCCTTTCTTTAGTCAAAAGAATTATCGAAACTCATAAACAAAAAATATGGCTGGAATCCGAACCCGGCAAGGGGACTACTTTTTATTTTACTTTAAAGGTGGTTCAAGATGCCTAAATTAAAAGTATTAATTGTCGATGATGACCCGGATATTCTAGACCTTCTTACGGCCACTTTAGAAAGCGAATTCGATTTATCTAAAGCTGCTACCGGAAAAGAAGCTTTAGATAAGCTTAAAAACGACACCCCTAATTTAGTAGTATTAGATTATATGCTTCCCGATATTGAAGGCCCCCAAATATGCAAGATTTTAAGAAAAGACTCTCTTTTAATGAATTTGCCGGTTCTTATGCTTACCGGCAAAGGAGAAGTAGAACATAAAGTGCAAGGCTTAGAAGCCGGGGCCGATGACTACATGATAAAGCCTTTCGTACCCCAGGAACTTATTGCCCGGATAAGAATGCTGATAAGACGTTCCTCTACTAATTTAGATGCCAACCCCTTAACAAGACTACCGGGAAATGTCTCTATTAATAAGGAATTGGAAGAAAAAATAAAAAGCAATGAGAAATTTGCCGTTCTTTATATTGATATTGATAATTTTAAAGCTCTTAACGACTATTATGGTTTTGAAAAAGGAGACGAAGTGATTAAAGAAACCTCCCGGATAATCATTAACTCTATCCAAAAAAAAGGTTCAGCCAATGATTTTGTCGGCCATATCGGAGGAGATGATTTTGTGGTAGTAACTACGCCGGAAAATGCTGAGGAAATAGCCAAGAAAATAATCTCTGATTTTGATAGTGTTTCCCCAAAATTTTTCGAAGAAAAAGACCGGGTAAAAGGATTTATCGAATCTAAAGGCCGGGATAACCAAATCCATAAATTTACCTTTCCGACTATATCTATAGGAATAGTTACTAATGTTCATAACAATTTTACCCATACCGCTCAAGTAAACTCTTTGGGAGCAGAAATAAAGGGTCTGGCTAAAAAATTCTTCGAAAGCAAGTATATTTTTGACCGGCGAAAATCTTAACTCCACTCTGGTTTTATTAACAAAACTTTATTGTTAAGTAATTACTTTCAATAAGGGTTAAATATTGCCAGAATAAAATTTGTATGATATAAATAGGGTTCGGTTTAGTAACTTAGATAAAACTTTTGCGGAAGTGGCGGAATTGGCAGACGCGCTAGCTTGAGGGGCTAGTGGCAGAGATGTTGTGGGGGTTCAAATCCCCCCTTCCGCATAATTCGCATAGCGGCATCGTACCTACTGCGTAGGAGTGTAAAATTAACGTTGGTGGCGTAAAACAACTATTCTCTTAAAAGAGTTTATACTATCTCTATTGATATCTAAGATATCTTTTTCCTCCCAAGCCTTATCTTTTAAAAATTTATCTACCTTATCAATATTAAACCCCAGTTTTTTAGTCTTAAAATGCATCGGAACAGTTATTTGGGGAGAAATATTTTCTATTAACTTCTGGGCATGGCCAGCATCAATAGTAAAAGTTCCCCCTACCGGAATTAAAGCTACATCTATATCCTTAAAATAATCATAGTTGATATCAAGTGTGCCTAAGTCGCCGAAATGAGCTATTTTTAAATTTTCCGTTTCAAAAATAAAAATTATATTATGACCTCTTTCTCGGCCTTGGGACTCATCATGAAAAGATGGTACGCCTCTAACTAGAACCTCTTTTACTTTAACTTCTTTGCAAGTGTCTATGATCTTAGCGCTTTTAAAACCAGCGCAATAATTATCGTCGGTGTGTTGATGAGACACCGTTACGATATCGGCAGAAATATTCAAAGCCGAATAGCCCACCGCTCCTCCATAACCACCAGGTTCATAAGGATCAGTTATTATTTTCGTTCCCAAAATAGTCTCTAGTAAAAAACAAGAATGGCCCATCCAGCTTATCTTCATAGACACTCTCCCTTTTTTTCCAATATCTCCTTTGAAATGCCGATATCCACAACAAATATTTTTCCGCAAAGATGGGGTCCTTGATTCAAAAAGAATCCTTTCTTGGGAGCAAGAAAACTTACGGTATAATCTGCTTTTACAGCTTCCCCTAAAATTTTTCCATCATCCGGAGATAAGCCAGAAGGAATATCGCAAGAAATTACCTTTTTGTTACTCTGATTAATTAAGAGTATAACCTTTTTTAAAAAAATGCTTATCTCGCCTTTAATCCCGATTCCTAAAATCCCATCGATAACAAAATCACTCTCTTTAAGGAGCTTTTTAAAGCCATTAAGGCTTTGGTTAGTCTTAAGGTTATAAATAGGAGTGTTTATTTTTTCTAAAATATCTTTTTGTAATTGGGCTTGCTGACCTAAAGGTTTATCTTTAAGAATTACTACTTTAGCTATATAACCTCGGCTCAATAATTTTCTGGCGCAACTTAAAACATCGGCTCCGTTATTACCTCTACCGGCAATTACTAAAACTTTTTTGCCTAAATTTAAACTGTTGATAATACTAAAAAGATTACTGGCAGCATTTTCGATTAAAACAATTTCGTCTATACCTAAACTTTGGGCTTTTTGGTCTAAATAACGTAATTTTTGAGCCGATAGCCCTTTTTCTTGGGATATTTTCATTGGACTTTAAATCTGATTTTTAAAGAGTAGGCAGTGCTTTTTAGACAATGAGTAGAAATAAGAAATAATTAATGTGTTTGATCTGGATTATTCTTCTTTTTAAATAAATCTAAGAATTTATCCTCATATTCCTTGTAAACGTTCCAATGGTCTAATTCATCTTTTAATTTACTGGCTAAAGCAATGTCTTTTCTGGCTTCTTTAAAAAGATTTTCGATTTTTTCCCGCGCTGACTGCGGCAACTTAGTATAGGCCGCTAAATCTTTTTTGATCCTATCGATATCTTCTTCACTCACCGGATTTAAGCCCGATGAAGGAGCTTCTCCTTTTAAATAAGCTAAAAGTTTTTCTATTTCGCCTTCGATAAACTTTGCCCGTTCTTTTAAAGGGGTGAGATTTAAATCTATTTTTAGATACTTATTAATTACTTCTAAAATACTAGCGGTAGCTTTAGGATTTTCTATTTGAACAGTATAAAAAGGAATTTCTCCTAAAAGGCAAATTCCTTTGACTCCTTTTTTCTTGGCCATACCTAAAATAATACCATTAAGCCCGCTTATCTGGCCTTCTTGCAAAATCTTTAAGCCGGTTTTTGCCAGCTCTTTGTTAAGGCTTTCTTGTGTCGAAGCCGCCCAAACTTCAGAATCATTCTTATGGTCTATAGCTTCCGGTTTAGCGGCAAAAGTAAACATCAATTTAGCCCGGTATTTCTTAACAAAATTTATTATCATAAGCGATAGGGCTTCGGCATATTCTAAAGGCGGTTGGATTTCTCCTAAAAAAATAATTATATCCGGTGAATTCTTGCCTTTATAATAATAAAAAAACCCCGCCGGCGGAGTAGGCATGTCAATTACCCCTTTGTCAACAGATACTGCTGCCGGTTTAAAAAAGCGTTGGACTTCTAACTTAGCAAACACCTTAAAACCTAAAGCTTCCCTTAGAAAAACAGCTGCTCGATAAGCCACTTCTCCCATGCCCGGCCAAGCAGCAATAAAAATAGGACTCTTTAGTTTAGGCGTCGATATCTCTTTAATCATAGTATTTAATGTATCATATTTTAATAAAAAATAAAATTATTTCTTAATTTATATCTTTTCTGTGTAATAAATCTAAGAAATCCTTTATTCTCTTTTCTTCCCCCGCGGCTTTAGGAAAGTAATATTTTTTTACAACCCCATAATTCTGCTCTACATACCCGCCAAAATCATGGGGATATTTATAATCTTTAGCATGTGTCTTAAGATGCGGCGGTACCTGTTTAGTCTCTTCTTTTTCCACATCATCAGAAGCTGTCTTGATAGCTAAATAAGAAGCGTTGGATTTATCCGATGCCGCTAAATAAATAGTGGCTTGAGCTAAGATTAAATTTGCTTCCGGAAGGCCGACGAACTCTACAGCTTTAAAACAGCTGGTAGCTAAAACTAAAGCAAAAGGGTTGGCATTGCCGATATCTTCAGAGGCTAAAATGACTAACCTTCGGGCGATAAACCGCGGGTCCTCACCGGATTTAAGCATCTTCGCTAACCAATATAAAGCACTATCAACGTCACTGCCTCGGATAGATTTTATAAAAGCAGAAATAGTATCATAGTGATAGGTATCTTTTCGGTCATAAAAATTTTTTTTCTGGATACACTCTTTAGCAACTCCTAAATCGAATATCGCCTCTTTTTGTTGCTCAAAATCAATACTTAAAGCTCCTATTTCCAGAGCGCTAAGAGCACTGCGGGCATCTCCGCCAGAAGCTACAGCTAAGTATTCCAAAGCCTCAGTAGTAACTTTTAAATTTAAAGACCCTAAACCGCGTTTGTTATCTTTAAGGGCTCTCTTAAGGAGCGCAACAATTTCTTCTTTGCCCAAAGGCTCAAACTTAGTTACTAAAGAACGCGAGATAAGAGACGGGATAATATAATAATAGGGGTTATAAATAGTTGCACCGATTAATATTATTCTTGAAGTTTCGGTGTCCGGAACCAAAATTTCTTGTTGAAGCTTATTGAATTTATGTATCTCGTCTAAAAAAATAACCGTTTTTTTGCCTTCTTCGGTCTTTTTTTTAGCTTTTTCGATTATTTTCTTTAAAGCTCCTACCGAAGAAAAAGCGGCATTCAAATACTCAAAATCGGCTTCCAATTCTTTAGCTATTATAAAACCTAAACTGGTCTTACCTGAACCTACCGGACCCCATAATATTAAAGAGCTAATCCTCTTGGCAATAATTGCCCGCCTTAATAATTTATCTTGGCCTAAAACTTGTTTTTGACCAACGAATTCATCTAAGCCTTCAGGTCTTAACCGGACTGCTAAGGGAAATTCTGATTTTTGCATTTTTAATTATAGGTTATCCCTTTCGGGATAATTCAACTACAGCCTCACTTCGTTCGGCTAAGTTTCTAATTCAACTACAGCCTCACTTCGTTCGGCTNNTCACTTCGTTCGGCTAAGTTTCATTAAAAAAACCCCGCCGTGAGTCCGTCACAGGAGTTCGCTATCAGCCCTTTTCTCATACAGGTGGGCGCCGCATCTTGGCCGCCGAAGCGGTAAGAAAATTTGGCCCCCTTGAGTCTGGTGTTGTCTGTAGCGCACTTGCCTGCAACGCGACAGGCAGGGTTGTTTCTTACTAAAGTATACCACTGACTTTTCATACTTTCAATGTAATCGAAGGGTATAATAAAAACGCTTTAAGGCAGTTAATCAAATTACCTTAAGCTTACTCCTTCTTTTAAACTTAATTGGTGGCGGATATTGTTGTGAAAAGAATCTACTTCTTCGGCAGTTAAAGTCCTACTTTGCGATTGATAAAAAATTCTTAAAGTAAAAGCAAGAGAATCCCCAGAAATGTCTTTACCTTGATAAAAATCAACAACTTGTAAGTCCGATAAATAGCTATTGCTTTGGCGGATTATTTCCTCTATTTCTTTAAATTTTACGCTCTTTTTTAAAGAAATACTGATATCGCGCCAGAGGGCCGGATAAGGGCTAATTACTTTAAGCAGTTTTTTACCTTTATTTTTGGCTAAGAAAGAGATGCCCAGCTGGCCAAAAAAGAAATCCTCTTTTAAATCAAAAATGTTTTTCTGTTTCTCGTCTAACTTACCTAAAAACCCCGCACTTTTATTGTTAATAATAACTTCCAGGGTATTAGTAAAATTGCTTTTTGCTTTTTCCACAAAAGAAAAATGGGATATGTCTAAATGCCTTAATATTTTTACTACCGCAGCTTTGAGTTTAAAAAAACTCTCGGTATTTCCACTCAGGCCCAAAGACAAAACCGCCAGTTCTTTAAAACCTTCTTCTTTAAGATAAATATCGGCTATCTCAAATAAAGCCAAGGAATCTTGATTACGATTCAAATTATACTTTATGCTTTTAAGCATACCCAAAAATAAATTGGGGCGTAAAATATTCTCTTGATTTTTAAGCGGATTTAATATTTTAATAACGTTTTTTTTGGTTTCTTGGTCCAGTGGTTCTTGATCGTCGATGCTATAAGTTATTATTTCTTTAAAATTAACCAGGGACATAAATTTTCTTAACTCATTCTTAAAATGGTAAAACTTTGTCTTCTCTTCCAAAGATGATTCTTTTTTATAGTAAGAGGCTAAAGAAGGTATCTTGACCGGTATTTTGTCATACCCCCAAAGACGGATTATCTCTTCATAAACATCTACTTCTCTTTTAATATCAAAGCGGTAGGCCGCAGAAGAAACTATTATTTTTTTAGCTGATGCGGTTTTAGTTTTAAAGCCAAGCGCCGTAAGTATTTTTACTACTTCGGCTTTAGGTATAGAGATACCGGCGTAAGAATCTAGTTTAGCTAAATCTATAATTATTTTTTTTACGGCTAAAATCGGCTTTTTTCCGGCTACTCTAAACCCACTCTGGGATCCTTTAGATAACTCTGTTATTAAATTAACCGCTTCCTGAGAAGCTAATTCTAAGTAGTCGGCACAAACCGTCCTTTCAAAGCGATAAGAGGATTCGGTATCTAAACCAGCGGCCCGGCGCGAACGCCTAACAGTAAGGGGAGAGAATATAGCCGCTTCCAAGAAGATATTCTTAGTTTGGCTATCTACTTCGGTATTCTTTGCGCCCATGACGCCGGCTAAAGCAATTACCTTCTTAGCGTCTGCTATAACTAGGTTTTCTTTGTTCAAAATCCTCTCTTTACCGTCTATTCCCAAGAAGGCTTCTTTACTCAAAGCCCGACGGATATAAATATCGCCTTCGATTTTATCGCTGTCGAAAGCATGCAGGGGATTACCCCATTTAAGCATGCAATAATTAGTAATATCTACGATATCGTTCACGGGATTAATTCCGCAATTTGAGATTTTTTCTCTTATCTGGGGCTTAGAAACTTTGACCTTAATATTTTTTATCTCCTGGCCAATATAAAAACAACAATCTTCTGAATTTTCGATAATAATTTTTTTAGCGGTTAAAGGGCTCGGCTTTCTTTTTAGCGCGGTCGGGAATTTACCTTTTGCTCTTAAGACAGCTGCTGTTTCTCTGGCTATCCCTAAAATCGAAAGCCAATCGTAACGGTTGGAAGTAACTTCGATATCAAAAATCCAGTCGTTGCCTTTCTTTTCCCAATGCTCTACCTCCATGCCAACCGCAGTAAGACGTTCGGCTAACTCTTTCGGCGAGATCTTAATATCTAAAAATTCTTTAAGAAAGTTTAGGCTAAACTTCATAACGGAAACTGATTTAAAAACCTCACATCATTCTCATAAAACAATCGTATATCATTTATGCCATATTTAAGCATAGCTATTCTGTCTACCCCCATACCAAAAGCAAATCCACGATATCTCTTAAAGTCTATACCGCAAGCTTCTAATACTTTGGGATGGATCATCCCGCAACCTAAGATTTCCAGCCAACCTTTGCCCTTGCAAACACTGCATTTATGTTTATTGGGTTTGTTGCGTTTATTACGTTCTTGGGTTTGGCAGATAATGCAGCTTACATCTGCTTCTGCCGAAGGCTCGGTGAAAGGAAAGAAATGAGGGCGAAAACGTAAACGGGCATCTTGAGAAAAAAACTCTTTGGCAAAATAAAGCAAAACTCCTTTTAAGGTAGCAAAACTAACTTCTTCATCGATTACAAAACCTTCTATTTGATGAAACATAAAAGAGTGCGTAGCATCGACCTCATCCGGCCGGTAAACTCGACCCGGAGAAATTACCGCCAAAGGGGGAGTCATTTTTTGCATAACTCTTATTTGAGAAGGAGAAGTATGACTTCGTAATAGATACTTGCCTTTATTTTTAGGAGGTATATCTAAATAAAAAGTGTCAAAAGCATCCCGAGAAGGGTGCTCTAAGGGGATATTCAAAGCCTCAAAATTATGCCACTCATCTTCGATTTCATTGCCTTCGATAACCATAAAACCTAGCTTTTCGAAAATAGTACAAATTTGTTCATTAACACTGTTTAAGATATGGATGGAACCATTATCGTAAAAATTACCAGGAAAAGTTAAATCCCAAGATTCCTCTGCAGCTGTATATGATTGGCGTTTTTCTTTTAAAAAAGAACTTATCTCTTCTTTAAAAGAATTGAGCCTCTTGCCCCAAAGAGAACGCTCTTTTGGTTCTAAGGTAGGGATTTGCGAAAAAAGCTGGGTTAATAAAGACTTACGGCCTAAATACTTGACTTCTATCGCTTCTAAGTCCTGCTGGTTATTAATTTTGCCGAAATCTTTCTGGAATTCTTCTTTTAAATTTTTAATTTTTTGTTCCATATCTTAAATTTTATAAAATAAATTGTAGACGCTACCAAACAGATTGTAAACAATAAAATTGCCAGGTCAATCTTAAATAAAGAAACCGAATCTGTTAGCCTGTAGCCTTCTTTTATAATTTCTATTTTTTCCAGATGAATGTCCATTAAATGGTGCAAAGGGCAACTTTTATAGAATAAGCCTTGGATTTGTACTAAATCGCCTTTAGCACTATATTCTCCCCAATAGTGTATATTTACGAAAGCTTCTTTATTGGAAGCAAAAATTCCTAAGGCTTGACCGCCGGAAGAAATGTTTATCCAATAACCGCTATCTCCCTTTAAAAGATTACCGATAGCTTCTCCTTCTACCGTTAACTTTTGGCCGTCAAATTTATCCGGATATTTAAGAAGCTCCTCTAAAGAAATTACTTTGTCAGCATAGGCTGATTGTAAAGCTAAAAGAGAAAAAATAACTCCAGTTAAGATTAAAAATAGTCTTAGCTTAAACTTATAGCTTCCGGTAAATAATTTATTTGGCATATTACTTTCTAAATAACGATAATATTAATCCTACCGATACAAAAATAGCGATAAACTCTAAACGACCAGCCCACATTTGAAAAATATAAGTTAATTTTAATATCAAAGGCATGGCCGGATTAGTTATCCCTACTGACAAGCCCACATTAGCTGTGGCGGAAACAGATTCGAATAAAGCTAAGAGTGGAGAATAGCCTAAACCCATAGCTATCATGGCTCCAGCTACATAAGTAAATAAAAACATGGTAAAAAATATGTAAGCCTCCTTTATTCTTTGATTGGATAGGGTTAAATCCTGCAAATGATGAAAGGTATCTTTGTAAATTGCCCGAGAAGGCATAATTCTTCTTTTTATCTCCATAAAAAAAGTCTTAAAGATAATTCCTAAACGCATCAATTTTATACCGCCAGTAGTAGAGCACATTCCTCCACCGATCATCATCGCAAAAATGACCGAGATTAAAGCTAAGGGTGGAAAATTATTTATCTCTGGACCGGAAAGATTAGTGAACCCACAACCGCTATGCGCGGAGATTATTTGATAAAAACCTTTTCGAAACATAAAACTTGATTTTCCTACCATGCTGAAAGCAAAATAACTAATCATAGTTAATGAAATTACCGTAAATAAAAATGTTTTTATTTCGAAATTCTTAAAAATTTCTTTTTTATTTTTAGCCCAAACCCAGAAATGAAAATTAAAATTAATTGCTCCTAAAATCATAAAAATCATTGTAGCAATTTCTAAGTTAAAGGAATGATAATAGGCGATACTTTGAGACTGTGGGGAAAAACCTCCAGTATCAAAAGCAGCAAAAAATAACCAGAGAGCATGGAGAAAAGATTTATCTATAGATAGACCTTGTTTATAGAGAATAACGAAAAAAGTAATTGTTCCTAGCGCTAAATAAATAAAGCTTACCTTCCAGATAAAACGGGCAGTTTCGACTATATTAGGCAGTATTTTTTCGCTGCGGCCTTCGCCAATATAAAAACCTAAAGCTACCGGACGAGCAGCAGTCAAAATTGAAAGACTAGCTAAAATAATACCCTGACCGCCAATAAACATTATAAGGTGCCGCCACATATTATGGGCGGCTGAAAGATGGTCTAAATCCTGGATAAGAACTAAACCGGTAGTAGCCAAGCCGCTCATAGCCTCAAACCAGGCATCCAGAAAAGATAAAAAATGTGAAGAAAGATATAGGGGAATAGCTCCTAATAAAGAGAACCCCAGCCAACCCAGGCTAACTATAAAAAAAGCATGTATCCAAGATACTCCTTTTTGTACAGGAAAGATGATAAGTAACAAAATACCTAAAGAGGCACTGGCTAAAAAGCCGATAAAGAAATCAAAAAAAGGAGAGGTTTCTCCTTTCAGAATAGCCACTAAAAGGGGTATTAACATAAAAAAACTAAAACCTAAGGCAAGTTTACCTAAAATATTGAAGATAGTAGAAAAATCTCTTTTATCCGGAGAGATAATCATATGAGTATTAAAATATTAATGAAAGGCCGTATCCTAGGATAATAATAAAAAAACAGAAAAGAATTTCTATTACGATACCTAATATTATTTTCATCTAATTTAAAATTTATATTTTACCGATAAGGGCTTTAATCAAATCTTTTTCGGTATCGATAAGGGTAGCTGATATAATCTCGTCTCCCGGCAGTATTACCGTAGAACCGGAAGGAACAATTATGTCCGGCCCTCTTAAAATAGATACCAAAACCGAGTTGGCCGGAAGTTTAATGTCCTTTAAGGGCGTATTAGCAACCGGGGAATCTTGGGGTATATCTACGCGAACTATCGACAATCTTCCCTTCTTTATGCTCAAAAGGTTCATCACGTCAGAGAAAGAAGCTTCTTCTTCCACAATTTGAGCAATAATAGAAGTGGAATCAACCGGATTATCTACTTCCATATATTTATAAAGAGGTATGTGTTTAGGATCATTTACCCGGGCTACTGTCCTTCTTACGCCGAATAATTCCTTGGCTAAGTAACAAATAATAATATTGTCTTCATCGTTAGAAGTAGCGCTTACACAGACGTCGGCTTTTTCTATCTTGGCCTCCTGTAAGACCGCCGGATAAGTTGCATCCCCACAAATAACCATGATACCTTTTAACTCTCCAGCTAAGATATTACATAAGCTTTCATTTTTATCGATAACACAAACCTGGTGCTTATCTTCTCGTAGCCTTTTAGCTAGTATTAAACCCAACTGTCCGGCTCCGCTAATTACTATATACATTTTTTTAATACCTCGACTATTAAATAAGTATGATTAACTATAGTTAGCCCTTCTTCCTTAAATATCTTCTTTTTAATAGTATCATTTACCTGTAAAACTACCTTCTTAATACCATATTTTCTTTTTACTACTTTACCAACAACTAAGTTTAAGTTATCGTTTCCGGTAAGAAGAAAAACCGCAGCGGCATCTTTGGTATCAGCTTTGTCTAAAGTGTTTATATCTAAAGCATCAGCCCATATTTTTTTACCGTTAAAATCATCGCCGAGCTCATCTAGGCTTCTTAAGCTCTTATCTATAACTACTACGTTATAAGTTTCGGCGAGCTCTATGGCTAATTCTTTACCGGTTTTACCGCAACCAATAATAACTATATATTTCATTATCTACCTCTTGAAATCAAAAATTATTTTTTTGCTATCTCGGCTATTTTCCCAAAAACTTCCGGCTGTTCGGCAGCAAGACGGGCCAAGATATTCCTCGAAAGCACGATATTATTCTTAGAAAGAGCATGGATAAATTCCCGATAGGAAATGCCGTTCTCTACTGCGGCCGCGTTTATCCGGCTAATCCAAAGAGATCTAAACTCTCTTTTTTTAGCACGCCGATCCCGATAGGCATAAGCATAAGCCCTTCTTAAAGTTTCGGCGGCTCGGCGGTAATTCTTAGAGCGCTTTCCCCAATATCCTTTAGCTGCCTTTAAGGCCTTTTTTGTTCTTCTTCTTGAAGCTACTGCATGTCTTACTTTCATCTTAAGTCTCCTTCTGCTTTATTTTAATTACCAAGAATAAGGCAAAGCCATCTTTATGCTTTTTTTATCGACACCGGCAACTAAGCCTTTACGCCGTAAATTTCTTTTGCGTTTTTTCCTTTTACAGCTTAGAAGATGCCGGCGACCAGCTTTTGGCCGTAGGACTTTTTTCTTCTTGGTAATTTTTATGCGTTTTGCTAAGGATTTTTTTGTCTTTAACTTTGGCATTTTTTTCTCCTTCATTTAGGGCTTAAAACTAAAAGCAAAGCTTTACCAAGCATATGCGGTTCGCGGTCGATTCTACCTACGCTATCGACATCTTTAATAAGTTTATCGATAAGCTTTTTAGCGATATCTTTATAAGCAATTTCCCGGCCGCGAAAGTAAAGCCTAACTCGTACCTTATGGCGCTTTTCTAAAAATTCTTTTATATGCTTTAACTTTACTTCGTAATCATGTTTATCTATCCTGGGACTGATTCTTACCTCTTTAAGTTGAGTTTGTTTTTGGTGCTTTCTGGCTTCGCGTTCTCTTTTATCCTGCTCGTATTTATATTTAGAAAAATCTATTATTCTACAAACCGGTGGATTAGCTTGCGGGGCTACTTCTACTAGGTCTAAGTCAAATTCTTCGGTCTTTTTTAATGCTATATCTCGCGGGAAAACCCCTAACTGTTCTCCTTCCGGACCTATTAATCTTAAGGTCTTAGCAAAAATCCGTTCATTAACCCTAACGTACTTCACTTAAGTCTTCCTCCTTTTTTAAAATAGCCCTAAAATCTTCTAAGGACATGCCGCCTAAATTTTGCATGCCCCGTTTTCTTACCGAAACTTTACTTTCTTGCTCTTCTTTTTTACCCAAAATTACCAAATAAGGTATTTTTAGAAGCTCTTTCTCCCTAATTTTTTTCTGCAAAGTTTCATCTCTTAAGTCTGATTCTACCCGAAATCCTTCTTTATTCAAAGCTTCTTTGATAGCTAAAGCATATTCCTGTGTTTGCGGAGTAACACTTAAAACGCTAATTTGTACCGGTGCCAACCAAAGAGGAAATTTACCGGCATAATGCTCTATAAGGGTAGCTAAAAACCTTTCCAAGCTACCTAAGATAACGCGGTGTATCATAATTACCTTTTCTTCGCGACCGCTGGAAGCCCGATAAGTCAAGTCAAATCTCTGCGGTATATTATTATCAAGCTGAATAGTAGCTGCCTGCCATTCTCTACCTAAAGCATCTCTTAGTTTAACATCAATCTTGGGCCCATAAAAAGCCCCTTCTCCCTTATTTATTTTATAGTTAAACTTTTTTTTCTTTAGAACTTCCTCTAAAATTCTTTCGCACTCTTCCCAATCCGAAGCTTCACCAATAAATTTTTCCGGACGGGTGCTCAATTCGGCATTATAATCCGAAAAACCGAATTTTTCCATTGCTACTTTGATGAATTCTAAAACTTCTTCTATTTCTTTGACTAAATCTTCTTTTTTACAAAAAATATGGGCGTCATCTTGAGTAAAACCCCTTACTCTAAGCAAGCCGTGCAAAACTCCGCTTTTCTCGTAACGATAGACAGTACCTAATTCGAATATCCGTAAAGGTAAATCCCGCCAGCTACGCACTTTGGATTTATAAATAAGAATATGTCCGGGGCAATTCATGGGTTTTAAAATAAACTCTTGATTATCTTTAACTACTGGATACATAAAATCTTGATAGCACTCTAGGTGCCCGCTCTTTTCCCAAAGCTTCTTATCCATTATATGGGGAGTTATGACTAATTCGTATCCTCTCTTTAAGTGCTCTTTTACTTCCCAATCTTCTATGATTTTTCTTAAAGTCGCTCCCTTGGAAAGATAAAACACCAAACCGGCTCCAGCTTGGTCATGATAAATATCAAATAATCCTAATTCTTTACCTAATTTACGGTGGTCTCTTTTCTTAATCTCCTCCAAGTTTTTTAGATATTTATCTAATTCTTCCTGTGAAAAGAATACCGTTCCGTAAATACGGGTAAGCTGAGGGTTAGTCTCTATTCCCCGCCAGTAAGCTCCCGAAACGGAAAGCAATTTAAAGAATTTTAAATCGGCAGTGGAGGCTAAGTGAGGCCCTTTGCATAAATCAACAAAATCATTATGCTTGTAGATAGATACTTCTTTTTGATTTAATTCTTGTATGAGCTCTACTTTGTATTTTTCTCCTTTTTCCTTAAAAAAATTAAGGGCTTTCTTAGTCTCCCAGGTCTCAAGAACAAAGACGTGTTTACCTTTAACTTCTCTGTGCATTACTTCTTCGATCTTTCCTAAATCTTTTTCTTCGATGCCTCCCGGGATATCAAAATCATAATAGAAGCCATCCTCAATAGCTGGACCAATACCTAATTTAGCTTCAGGATAAAGTTTTTTTACCGCTGCAGCTAAAACATGGGAACAAGAATGTCTTAATTTATCTAAATCTTCCATATAAAATGATTAAAAATAAATACATGGGCGGTGTAGGATTTGAACCCACGACCCCCTCGGTGTAAACGAGATGCGCTTCCGCTGCGCCAACCGCCCAGATTATAGACAGGCTCAATGATACCAAATTATTAAGAAAAAACAAGGTTTTAAGTAAATCACAGCTTGGGTATAGCCATCATACAGAAAGCCATCACAAAAAGAGCTACTGTCTCTATAACTCCTAAAACCATTATATACTGCCCAAAACCTTTGCCGGTTTCAGCCAAAGCATCCGAGGCTTTGGCAGCAGCTTTACCCTGCATGTAAGCTGATATCCCTAAAGCTAAACCCGCAGCAGCACCAATAATCATCTGATAATAATAAGCTTGCGAATCGGCCGGAAAATTAGCTGCCAGTATTTTATTGCGTAAAATCAAACCATAGATAGTCTGGGTCAAGGGAGCTCCGACAAAAGCAATCAAGGTAAAGGGAGCAGTCTTATTTTGAGAAAAAGCCTTCTTCCAGGCACCTACCGCTGCCATGCCAGCAACGCCAGTGCCTAAGGCTGAACCAACCGCAGCCAATACTATAGAAAGATTCATATCTCCTAAACCAGCGATCATAAAATACCCCCCTTTCTTAATCTTTAAACGGCTTATATTCTAATCCCGACCACTGCATATTAAGATGGCCGGAAAACTCTAACATGTTCAATCTTATTCCGTGAACGATTACTGACATCAACCCTAAAATTATATTCAAAGAATGACCTAAAAAAAGTATTATTGCCGCGGTTAAACCTAAGATAAAATTGCTCCTGCCTAAACTTAAAGCCATGGTGTTAAAAGTATCGGCAACAGCAAGGGTAGCGTAACCAACTGCAAATAATCTTAAGTAAGAAACAATATCGGAAAAAGAACTTAAAGCGCTTAAAGGAAAGTCCGCTAAAGAGGTGGCTATGCCTTTCAAAATATTCTTCTGAAAATTAGCAAATAATATTACTAACCCAGCACCACTGATACCTAATAGCAAAGTAAAAGATGGTAGAGGATTGTTTAAAACTAAATTACCAGCTACAAAAAAAGCAGTCCAAATAATAAATATCCACCCCAGTTGGCTAAGAGCAAAAAGAGAATTAATATATCTAAAAGCTACTATACCGTGAGCCAGCGTCAGTTGGATAGCACCAATTAAAAAACACCAATATATTATAAAAACTTGGTTAGTGTCCACAAAAGAGTTAATTTTATCTACAATCAAAGCGTTAAAAACCGGCAGTTGAGCAATTTTTTCAAAACCAAACCAGGTTCCGCTAAGCGCTCCCCAAATAATGGTAGCGCCACTTAATACGTACATCAGAAATATTGGTTCTTTGGGAACTTTAGGTAATTTTTTATGTATAAATAAGGTGGCTACCAAAAAAATTAAACCGTAAGCGGCATCGCCGATTATCATAGCAAAAAATAAACTAAAGAAGAAAAGAAACCAAAAGCTGATATCGTATTCTTGGTATCCAGGTAGAGTCCCCATAAAATCAAAAACAGGCTTTATAATTTTAATCCATTTAGGGTTTCTAATCAAAGTTGGCACTTCTTGAAGATTTTGCGGTTCTTCAATCTTAAGAGCCCAACCTTCTTGAGCAGCTAAAGATTCGATATCTTTTACTGACTCCTTAGGACAAAAACCCTGCAGGGCGCATATTTCTTCTTCATGGAACATACCAAAGCGTGCCTTACAAAAATTTAATCTCTTAATTAAATCACCCTTATAAATAATTAAATCTTTTTGATAAAGAGAAAGTTGTGTTAAATCCTTTTCTATTCTAGCTAAATCTTTATAAGCATCTTTAATTTTTTTATCTAAATAAGCTTTGTTTTCTCTGGGGACTTCCGCTTCCGGAAGGTTTATTCTTTCATCTTCAGCAGTACTCACCAAGACAAAATAGACTTCACTTTTGTTTTTATTTAAAATATAAATGTTTTTTTTCTGAAGAATATGCTTAAAGGTTTTTTTATCGCAGTGATAGAGCCGCAAAAAGACACCGGCCTTTTTTAGGTATTCTAAAGAAGAAAAGGATACTTCTCCCCATTGTTCGAACCAAGAAAGTTTCTTCTTTAAAATCTCGACTTCATTTAGAAGCAATTTTCTTTTATTATCGAGCGCTAAGATTTCTTTAACAATATAGGCCTCGTCTTCTATTTTAACCCTTTCTCCTTGAGCCGATAAACTGCCAATAACAGCTAATGCCTGATTGGTTGAAGATAACTTATGTTCTAAAGAATCTATATAATCGGCCGAGGGCTCGCGCATATTTTTTATATGTAAAACTCCTAATTTACTTAAAGACTGCAGAGCTTCACAGTCATATTTTTTAGAAAGTATCAAAGTTACTTTTTCCATCTTAACTATCATAAGCCTACTAGTTCTCTTTTCTTTTCTAATTTGGCCTTGGCAATTTTGCCTCTTACTACTTCGGCAGTTTTAAGCTCGCCTAAATAGATTTGGATAATCCGAATATTATCCTGAGCTGCGGGAATCTTTATCTTTTCGAAAAGATTAACCCTTTGGGTAGTAATTCTAAGCTCTTCTTTTAAAATATTTAACTCCTGATGATAAATTAATAACTCTGATTTTAAAGCTGTCATTTCTTTTATGGCTGCTAAAGCTTTATCAACCCAAAAAGGAGTAGTTAGTAAATCGTATTTCTTCTCTTCGAACTCCACGCCTAAATACTTTGGTAAATCCAGACCGGCAATATTCTCTTTAGTAGTTTTTATCTCTTTAAGACGGTAAATTTGGTCTAACGGAAAATTTTGGGCAAAGACATCAACCCAGCGGATGATACTATTTCTTAAATTCTCTATATTCTGTCCAATCTCCTTTATGGCTTGATGTACTTTAATTATTTCTAACTGTAACTGTTTCTTCTTCAACTGAAGCATCGGTAAATACCTTCTAAATCTAAATAAAGCGTCTCTCTGATTCTTTAATTCGCTTTTTACTAATCTGACTTTAGCCATCTTTTAAAAATTTTTGGGCCAAAATTCCTCTATTAGGTCGCTACGAAAACCGGTTTCTTGGGGATGGAAACAAGAAGCTAGGATATACCAACCTCTATCTAAAGCTTCTTCTAAAGGTATTTTTACCGCTAAATTCATCAGCTGCTCTTCAAAAAGTTTACCGTATTTAAATAGCTTATTGTCCCATTCACCCATTCTAAAGCCCATGGCTCTTTTTTCTTCAGTTTCTTTATATTGAGCATATAATTGTATCATTCCATCCATGATAGGGCGGTGGTCCCGCCGAGTTTTATCATTAACTTGCTGTTTTAAGCGGCTTAAAGAACCAAAAGGTTCAATTCGGCCTTTACGTAAGTAAAATTGGCCTTCGGTAATATAGCCGGTATTATCGGGGACCGGATGTGTTATATCATCACCGGGCATAGTAGTAACAGCTAAAATCGTAATCGAACCAGCTCCTTCAAAATCTACGGCTTTTTCGTAACGCCTCGCCAACTGACTATATAAATCTCCGGGGTATCCTCTATTAGACGGTACTTGTTCCATGGTAATAGAAATCTCTTTAAGAGCATCAGCAAAATTAGTCATGTCGGTCAACAAGACTAAAATGTCTTTTCCAGCTAAGGCAAATTTTTCTGCTACTGCCAGACATAAATCCGGAACCATTAAACCTTCCACTATTGGGTCGGCAGCAGTATGGATAAAAAATATCGAACGGTTTAAAGCGCCTCCTTTATCTAAAGTTTCTTTAAAAAACATATATTGGTCGTACTTTAAGCCTATACCACCTAAGATAATCATATCTACTTCGGCCTGAAGCCCGATTCGGGCTAACAGCTCATTGTAAGGTTCCCCGGAAACAGAAAATATGGGTAACTTCTGAGAAACAACTAAAGAATTAAAGACATCTATCATAGGAATATTAGTTCTTATCATTCTTTCGGGAATAATTCTTTTAACCGGATTAACGGCCGGGCCGGAAATCTCAATTAAATTATCTGCTAAAGAAGGCCCTTTATCACGAGGATAACCACTGCCGTCAAAAATCCGGCCTAGTAAATTTTCGGAAAAAGAAACTTTCATCGGATGTCCTAAAAATCTAACTTCACTTTCGGTGGATATTCCTCGGCTGCCAGAGAATACCTGTAGGGAAACGTTTTCGCCATCAAGTTTTATTACTTGGGCTAACGATTTACCCTGTTGGCCTTTAACCTCGGCTAACTCTTCATATGCTACTTGCGAAGCTTTAACGGTAATTACATTGCCGATGATACTGGATATTCTGCTATAAACCTTTCTCATCTTTAACCCCCGCTTGGGTAATAAATTTATCGATTGCTTCTTCTTGAAGCTTAAAATCATCGGAATCCCACTCTTTGTAATTCCAATCGATGAATAACTGTCTTAATTGATAAAAATATTTTCTAGCCGATTCCTTCTTTTCTAACGGAATATTTTTTCTTAGAATAGATACAATTTTATTAAACACGTATTCTTGTCTTTCCAGGCTAGTAGCAGCATCAATAGCATCAAATCCATTTTGCTGCAAATAGACATCATCCAAAAACTCGGCCTTAAGATAGATAACAAAATCTTCTATCGAAGTACCCTCTTCGCCTACAACCTTCATCATTTGGTATACCTCATTACCTTTAAATAGAATATTTTTAGCTTCCTTTAAGCTTTCAGAATTTATAGAGCTTTTGTATCTTGACCAGCTATCTAAAGGATCAATGGAAGGAAAACGTCGGGCATTAGCTCTATCCCGAGAAAGACCATGGAAAGCCCCCACTACTTTTAGAGTGGCTTGAGTTACCGGTTCATCAAAATTACCTCCGGCCGGGCTAACCGTACCGCCGATAGTAAGGCTTCCTTTTTGTCCGGAAAACAACTCTACCACTCCAGAACGTTCATAAAACTCTGCTATTCGTGACTCTAAATAAGCTGGATATGCTTCCTCTCCGGGAATCTCCTCCAGCCGGCCGGAAACTTCGCGCATGGCTTGAGCCCAACGCGAAGTGGAATCGGCCAATAATAAAACATTTAAACCCATCTGACGATAATACTCTCCGATAGTAGCTGCCGTATAAACAGAAGCATCCCGGGCTGCAACCGGCATAGAACTAGTATTGCAAATAATAATTGTCCTTTCTATTAAGAAGCGGCCTGTCCGGGGATCTTTAAGTTTAGGAAATCTCCTTAAAGTTTCCACTACCTCTCCGGCTCTTTCGCCGCAAGCAGCTATAACTACAATATCAGCTTCGGCATAACGGCTGGTAAGTTGTTGTAACACGGTTTTACCGGCGCCGAAAGGACCGGGAATACAATACGTTCCTCCTTTGGCCACTGGGAAGAAAGTATCGATTATCCTTATCTTAGTTGCTAAAGGTTCTCGGGGAGCTAATTTCTCCCGATAAACTTGAAGAGGTATTTTTATCGGCCACTCAAAAACCATGTCTACTTCTTTGATGTTACCTTTAGAATCTTTAAGTTTAGCGATAGTTTCCCGGATATTATAATCTCCTTCCGGGGCAAGATGGATAACTTCATATTCTTGGTCTAAATTAAAAGGAACCATTATCTGATGCTTAAATATACCTTCGGTAACATAACCTAAGGATAAGCCTTTAGTTACTTTTTTCTTGGTTACCTTATTATCCGGAATAAATCTCCATTTCTTTCGAGAGTCTAAAGCTTCTAATTGCTCTCCGCGAGGAAGAAAGAATCCAAACTTCTCTGCTAAGACCGCTAAGGGTTTTTGCAATCCATCGTAAACCTGGCCTAATAATCCCGGGCCTAATTGTACGGAAAGCATTTGTCCAGAAAATTCTACCTTATCGCCAATATGAATACCCTTAGTATCCTCGAACACCTGCATGTAAGCTAAGTTACCGCTTATCCTAATAACTTCGGCCATCAAGCGTTCTTGGTCACAAAGTACATACCCTACTTCGTTTTGAATAATATTATCCTTAAAATTAACAGTTATCATATTACCTTGCACCAAGGTAACTTCGCCGCTTTTTTGATTCATAACTTTACCTCACATAATCTATCAAAGATAACTGTCCCTTTTTCTTTATCAAAAGCAAATAGCATTTCTAAAATTTGTAACTTCAAAAAGTAGTAAATTAAAAATTCAATATCAAAATAATGCCCTTCTTCTTTTCCTTCGATAAACTGCCAGCGTAAAAATAAAAGATTCTTTTCTATTTCTAGAGGTGTTTGATTCCAATCCCATAATTTTAAAATAGCTAAATTTTTTACTCCGCTAGCAGCGACAGAACTTCTTACTTCTGCTAATTCTTTTCTTAAAGACCGCTCAAACTCTAGATATTCCTTCAAGTATTTATTAGTAACTTTTTCTACCTCTAAATAATTTATATTAGCTTCTAAAAGTACTTTTAAATCTTTTTCTGACAGCCACTTTTCAGCTTCTTCTAAAAAATAACCCCTATCGATATGCACCTTTTTGCCAAAAATAAGTAGGGGAAGTTGTGACGCAAAATAATAGTACTTATCCATTATGGATTTTTTAGCATTTCAGATATGGCAGGATTCAAAAATTCTTCTAAAGCTTGGGCGATAGCTTCATCGGTAAAATCATAATAAATATTATCACCTTTTATCCCGATACGAAATCCTTGTTCTATCGCTTTAGAGGTTTTTATCTCAATATCTTTTTTACTTTCCTTTAAAGAAGTAATTAAAAAATTTTTAAGTTTTCCCGTCTCTTTATCGCTAATCAATACTTCTAATGATTTATCTTTTTTAGCCGGGAGGATATCGACTATTTTTATTATCAACTCTGTTATAAATTCCGGCTTTAGTTGTTCGGAGATTTTCTTTTTTAATACTTTATCGAATAAGCTTACGATTTCTTCTCTTAAGGTCAAAATTAAATCCCGGGCTGCTTTTTTTAAAGAATTTTCGGTGTTTTTTCTAAAGCTCTCAATTTCTTCTTGGGAAATTTCTTTAATTTTTTGGGCTTGAGAATTGGCTTCTTTTACTATATCAGCAGCTTGTTTTTTAGCAGCATCAATAATCTCCTGAGCCATTCTTTTAGCTTCCTGGACCCCGTCTTTTTTAATTTTTTCGATTAAACTTTCCAGTTTTACTTCCATTGATCTTATGCCTCCTTAAAATAGTATTTAATTATATAGTCGTTACCGGGAAAAGGCAATTTCTTTCTCAACACTCATCTAAGATGTCCTTGGCAGCTTGTAAAAAATCTTTTTTTTCGATAATAGGGCGGCCTACTACAATATAGTCTGCACCGTTTCTAAAAGCCTCTTTAGCTGTTGCTATTCTTACCTGATCGGTTTTGTCGTCTTCGGGATTACGTATACCAGGAACGATTGTTTTAAGCCGAGGGAAAGCTTTTTTGATTTCCTTAACGTTATGAGCCGAAGAAACTACGCCATCTAGTCCTACGGAATCAGCCAAAGTAACTAAATTTTTAACCTCTTCGGAGTTAGCCTCGGAACTGGTAAGAATTGTTACGCCTAGAATTAAAGGTTTAGTTTTACTTTTGTTTGCGATTGCTGTCTTTAATGCTATTAAAGCTTCCCGGCCGGCTTTTAAGTGCACTGTCAAAGCCCAACAACCCATTTGAGCGATGATAGCACCGGCTTTAGCAGTAGTATTAGGAATATCGTATAATTTTAAGTCTAAAAAAACATCTTTGCCGCTTTCGATCAACTCTCTTACTAAATCCGGACCGAATTTAGTAAAAGCAATTGAGCCTATTTTAAACTTTACACCTTTAGGCCCTAAGGCTTGAGTAACTTCTTTTATCTTCGCCCGATCTTCTAAATCTAAGGCTACTATCAATCTATCCCAGAAGTTAAGCAATTAAACCTCCTCTTAATTGGTTGATGTCTTTTATTTTATTTCTCTCTAGATATTCTCTTATGCCGCTTAAAATTTTTTTAGCTTGGTTGGGAAAAGTTAAGTTAACAGTGCCTAGACTAATAGCCGTGGCGCCAGCTAAAATAAATTCTAAAGCATCATTTTTATCTTCTATACCGCCGCCGCCGATTACTGGTATCTTAAGAGCACTGGCCACTTTCCAGACTCGGTATAAAGCCATAGGTTTAATAGCCTTGCCGGAATAACCACCGTAGATATTGCCTAAATAAGGTTTCCTTGTTTGCAAATTTATGGCTAAAGCAAAAAAAGTATTGACCAGGCTAACGGCATCGGCTCCGCCGTCTTTTACAGCTTTGGCTATTTTGACGATATCTTCTACTTCCGGAGTAATTTTTATTAAAAGCGGCTTTTTAGTTATCCGGCGCAAAATTTTAGTTAGCCTATAGGTAGCCTGTGGATCTTGGGAAATTAACTTCTTTGATCTTAAATTCGGACAAGATAAGTTTATTTCCAAAGCATCTATTCTTTTCTCCTTATCTAAGCGCCGGGTACATTCTTGATACTCATAAGAAGAGATACCTCCTACACTGGCTATGAATTTAAACGGTAAGTTTTTTACTAACGGCAATTTTTCTTTTATAAAAACGTCTAAGCCCGGATTTTCCAACCCTACAGAATTGATAACTCCGTAGCTAGTCTCATAAATACGCGGCGGAGGATTGCCATAACGCGGCTTTAAAGTTACGGTCTTAGCGATAATAGCGCCTATCGATACGTAATCTACCAAATGCTTTAACTCCGAGCCAAATCCAAAAGTACCGGAAGCGCAAACTATCGGGCTATTTAGAATTAACTTACCTAAGCTAACTTTAAACTTTACTTTCATCTTTTTACCTTAATATATTATAGATTTCTTACCGAAACTGTCAAGCCCAGAAGTTATTTTCCAAAAACCATCTTTAATGATAAAAGTAATAAATAAAAACCAAAAAGTTTCTTTAGATAGGGGTCGGCTATTTTATGGGCAAAGATAGCGCCGAAAAAACCTCCCAGCAAAACCCCTAAAGAGATAAAAATAGCCATTTGAATCTTAACATTGCCGGCGGAATAATACTTCCAAAAGGCTAAAAGAAATACCGGTGGCAGCATAGCTGCTAGCGACGTACCTTGGGCTTGATGTTGGTTGCAACTTAAAAGATAGACCAAAGCCGGAATTAAAATACTGCCTCCGCCGATACCAAAAAAACCGCTCGCTACTCCTGCTATAAGTCCTATTATTATATACACTAACCACATCTCATGCCTCCTATTTATATATCTTTAAATGTCCTGTAAATTAAAAACCGGCCCATCCTGGCAAACCTTTTGATAACCATTTTTAGTTTTTATTACACAGGCACAGCAAATCCCTAAACCGCAACCCATGAATTGTTCAAAAGAAACTTCGCATTCTACTAAAGGCCGGCGGTTGATAACCTTCTTTATGGCCTTAAACATCGCTTCTGGGCCGCAAGCATAGATATTTATCCTCTCTTTTTTCGGCAGTTTCTTAATTAGGCTGCCTAAAATTTCTACGGCAGTGGCTTTCTGTCCTCGGGAGCCGTCTTCGGTAGCAAGATATACCTTATAAGCTCTTTTTTTAAGCTCTTTTTCGCAGAGAATCTCTTCTTTACTTTTTGCTCCCAAAATAACTGTAGTATTAAAACCCTTTAGTCTTTCGGATAAAAAAAATAGCGGGGCAACTCCTAAGCCTCCGGCCACAAGTATATTGTTAGCAGATTTAATCTTATCGTAAGAAAAGTTAAAACCTCTTCCTAAGGGGCCAATAATATCTAGCTTATCCTGGTATTTATACTGCGACAATACTTTGGTACCTCTTCCGCGAATGCGAAAAAGAAGGTAAACAATATCGTCTTTGATACAGTGAATGCTAAAAGGCCGCCTTAAAATAGTCTTTTTAATTTGAGCATGGACAAATTGACCCGGGCAAGAATTATCAGCCAGATAAGAGGATCTGAAGCCTAAAAGAAAAATATCAGGCTTAATTCTTTTTAAACTTTTTACTTTTACTGTTAACTGCCGGGCTAAACTCATATCTTTGATATTATACCAGAGCCTCTTACTTGCTCAATGTCTGCTTCTAATAACCCTCTTAGAGAATTGCCGACATACACTTTTTCGGCTGACAGCAAATCTTTGAGGTATAATTTTATTTCTTTAACTCTTTTTTCTTTTATCAAGTATTCCCGTAAAGTACCGGCTAGTAAACCTGAAGCTAAACTCGGGGTATAAAGGGAATTATTTTTTAAGATAAAGATATTGGTAATACTTCCTTCGGTTAATTCGTTATTTTTATTAAGAAAAATGGCCTCGAAAAAGCCCTCTTTTTGGGCTTTTACTCTTTCTTGATCATACAATTTTCTTCGGGTAGTTTTATGATAAAGAAAGATATCGTCAGGGTTGGTTTTATAGCGGCTTAATTTTATCTTAACGGGAGCTTTTATTTTACTAAGAGAAGACTTGTTAATTTTTATCTGACCATCCCGTCTTAAAAGCAGCCTTATCTTACAATTAGCTTTCTCATTTTCAATGGCTTGTCGCAAGGACTTCTTTATTTCTTTTAGCCGGAAAGAAAAAGCAAAATACCGGCAGCTTCTTTTTAGCCTCTTTAAATGCAATCCCAAGAGAAAGAAACCTTTGTTTTTATCCCAAAGAATACTTTCTATTAAACATAATTTTAATAAGTTTTCTTTAAAAAACTTGGCTTTTAATATTGCTTCTTGATATTCTTTTTTGGCTATAGAGTCATAAACAATGCCTCCGCCGATTCCTAATTCTCCTTGGCCGCCTTTAATTTGAACGGTCCTTATGGCGACATTAAAACAACTTTTATCGGGTGCGATATAGCCAATAGCGCCGGTATAAGTATTGCGCGGCTCTTTTTCTAGCTTGCTTATTATCTGCATAGTTTTTATTTTGGGAGCTCCGGTGACCGAGCCACAAGGGAAAAGCGCTGAAAATATCTCTTTTTGTTTTAAATTATCTTTCAGTTTTGCTTCTATAGTCGAAGTCATCTGATAGAGCGTTTTATGCTTTTCGATATCAAAAAGGCTTTTTGTAGCTACTTCTTTGGAAATCCTTCCTAAATCATTGCGCAACAAATCTACTATCATTAAATTTTCGGCTTTAGTTTTAGAGTCTTCTTGTAAAGTTTTCTTAAAAAATAAGTCTTCTGACATAATAGAACCTCTGGGGCTAGTGCCTTTCATCGGCCTAGTAATAATTTTGGTACCGTTAATTCTAAAAAACAGCTCCGGCGAAAAAGAAAGAATCTTAATATTGCCTAAATTAAGAAAAGCTCCATAAGACGTAGGCTGAAGGCGGCGTAAATCAAAATAGAGCCTTAAGGCTTCTCCTTTAAAACTAAATTTAACTTTGAAAGTATAATTAACCTGATAGGTTAAGCCTTCTTTCAAATAGTATTTAATTTTAGCTATTTGCTGAGAGTAATGTTTATAAGATAAGTTGGCCTGCAGCCGGGTTATTTTATAATCAGCGAGCCTATCTTCTTTTAAAAAAACCTTTCTTTTAATAGTTAAGGGTTGGCGGCAAACCCCCAGCCAGACCAAAGGTACGTAAGGGTTCTTTCTAAAAGGAAATAACACCGGTTCTAAATAAGCCCCGAACTCATAAGCAAAGTAGCCTGCCAGCCAATATCCTTTACGATGATAATTTTCGACTTTTCTAAAAAATATTTCTAGATCATCTTGGGGTTTAAATATCAAAATATCCTGAAAATTATTAAAAAGGTAGGTTTTTTGATTTTCTCTATTTACAGCGGCGGTATCTAATAATATAAAAGGAGAATTAAAAATAGAGGGGTATTTTTTAAAGAAATTTCTAAAAGCTCGGGAAGAATTCATTTACCTTTTTTATTTTAGTGTTGGCAACGAGGGCAAAAACAAGTCCCTCTTGAGCCTAAAGAGATTTTAGTTATCAAACCTTTGCAGGCAAAACAAGGCTTACCTTTACGATTATAAACTTTCAATCTTTCTTCCATTCCGCCTTTTCTGCCGTTAGTATCACGGTAAGAGTCTACGGAAGAACCTCGATATTTTATACCTTCTTTCAAAACTAAAATAATCTTATCTAAAAGTAATTTTGTTTCTTTGAAGCTTAGGCTATTAGCCGGCCGGCGGGGGTCTATTTTGGCTAAAAATAAGGCTTCTTGAGCATAAATATTTCCTATTCCGCAAATTAAGCTTTGGTCCAAAAGAAGTACTTTAATCTTTGTCTTTCTACCGGAGAGCATCTTTTGAAAATATTTAGCATCGATATCAAAAGGTTCAGGGCCTAATCTTTTGATAAATTCTAAATCTTTATAATCTTTTCTTAATTTAAGTTCGCCTAGGACTCGCTGATCCATATAATTTAGATATTCCCCATCGGAGAGATGAAAAATGACTCTGGCTTTCTCGTTTTTCTCTCCATAAAGTAGCCAACCAGCAATACGTAGATGGACGATAAGAAATTTGTTATCTTTTAAGACAAAGATTAAAACTTTGGCTTTACGAATAATGTCTTTTATATTTTCACCTACAATTTCCTTTTTAAATTTGGCTAAAGAAGGTTCTTTAATCACCTTATGGTGGTGTATTTCTACCGCTATAATTTTTTTACCGATAACTTTTTTTTGTAAGTCACGCTTGATGGTCTCAACTTCTGGTAACTCTGGCATAGCTATTTTCTCCTAAACTCTATCTTCTTAAAAAACGGCCCATTTTTTACATTACAATGTTGGATCCAATTTGCCTTCGGCTCTCCGCCTTTTAGGCGGAGATTGGATACAACTTCTGGAAGTTCAGGCATGATATTTCCTCCAACAGTAAATTTGTAAATTATACTAATATTTTATGCAAAAAATATTTGGATCTAATATAGGCCTTCGGCGGTTTTGTTTTTCTGTGTTGTCTTTACTACTTTAAATTCTTGTATATTCCGTTGTATTCTTCAGTTTCATCAGTCTTAAAAAATACCAGTTGAACAATACGGGCGTTTTCTTTTAATTTTATCCCGTAGTTATTCTCTATCACTAAAATGAATTCGCCGCAACCTTTAAAGCCGGCATCCCAAACTCCATTTTGGGTAAAAGCTCCCATTCGTAAAAGAGAAGTACGGCTAAAAGCTAAAGCAACTAGGTTATTAGGAAGATTAATTATTTCATTGGTACGAATTTTATAAGCGCCTTTCTTTAAATCCCACCAACCAAATTTATCTTGAGAACAAATCTTACTGGGGTTAATTTTTTCTCCGGCTGGCACAACTCGCTCATTATTAGAAAAGTCTATAGCACCGCTAGAATTAAATTGAAAGACCGAGCCTGCGGTTAAATCAAAACCATTGGGGGTTAGCTGCTTATCGATATCTATGCAGTTCTCGATTAACTTCCTCTGCTCGATTAATTGTTTTATCTCTTTTTTAGCAATCATCTCTTTATCTGGATTTACTGAAACGAGTCTTAATAAGCCACCAACAAATTACAAAAAAATCACCGGCTTTTATTTTTTTACCTTCGGAATAATTTCTACCGCTATAAGATATTGGCACTTCATAAACTCTAAGCCCCTTCTTGAAGATTTCTCCTGTTATTTGGGCCTCGAAACCAAATCTATCGGCGGTAATATTTATTTTTTTTAACTCCTCGGCTTTAAAAGCCTTATAACAAGTCATAAAATCGCTTAAAGTAGTATTATAAAGGGCATTGGCTATAAAATTAACTATTTTATTACCGATATAATGGGTAAAGAGAAAGCAACGGTGTGTGCCGATAAATCTTGAACCGAAAACCACATCAGCCCGGCTTTTTAATATCGGCTTAATCAATAAAGGATACTCATCGGGATGATATTCTAAGTCAGCATCTTGAATAATAACTACATCTCCCTTGATGTAAGGTAGGGCGCTTCGGATAGCAGCTCCTTTACCCTTATTTTTATCATGAAAAATCTTTTTTACATTTTCTCCTTCTAATTTTTTAATTAACTCTGCAGAGCCATCACAAGAGCTGTCATCTACTACGATAATTTCTTTATCGTAGGGTGTCTCTTGAATTCTTTTAATAATTTCTATTATCGTACCAGCTTCATTATAAACCGGGACTATGATAGACAAGCGGATTTTATCCATAAGTTTTAATTTTTTTTATAGCTTCCTGGGGCGTCTTGGCTTTTATCACCCCTTTGATATCCCAAGTATTTAAACCGATAACCTTTTTACCTTCGCAAAGAGCAAAAGCTATCTCTGACAAAGTACCGTATTCTCCATCTATAGCTACTACGATATCTGCTGACCTTACTACTAAAAAGTTACGGGCGTAACCTAAGCCGGTAGGTATTTTTGCGTCTAAATAATTATTGGCTTCTTTGCCATCAAAGCTGGGTAAAATGCCTATCGTAAAACCGTTTTTCTTTTTAGCACCTTTACAGGCTGCTTCCATTATTCCAGAACCTCCGCCGCAAATTAAAATCCAGCCTTCTTGAGCAATCAACTCGCCTAGTTCTTCGGCTACTTTATAATATCGGTTTACTTTTTTATGACCACCAACTACTGCAATATTCATCTTTAAAACTCAAGAGTTTTCGCTCTACGCTATCCATGTCCCTAGCAGGAATTGAACCTGCACCTCAGGCTCCGGAGGCCTGCGCTCTATCCAATTGAGCTATAGGGACTATTTAAAATAAAGTAAACTGCTGGCTTTGTTTCGGTTCTTCTTCAAATAGTTTGATTATGCCGTATTCTCCGTCATAGCCCGGAATAAGTTTTAACTGTTTTTGACGGACTCTTTTAATTCCTTCGGCGACTTTTTCCGGTAGGTGCGAAAATAATTCTGCCTCTGACATTTTTACTAAGATATCAAACTCCGATCCGGTATTGCAAATTATATCTAAATATTCTTTCTCAACGGCCTTGCTGGTTTTGCTAATATTTTTGGCTTCAGCAATTATCTCATCTAAAGGAACTAAACTTTTATAGCTGATGGCGCCTTCTGGTATAAATCCTTCCGGACGATCAGCCAGTTCTTCGACTCTGTTTAACACTCCCTTAGTTAAAGGCCGGTTGCAAACCGGGCAGATTCCTTGGCATTCCTTAGTCTGTTGAGGGCTAAGCCTCTGGTTACAACTTCTATGCCCGTCATAATGATATTTTCCTTCTTCGGGGAAAAACTCTATGGTATAAAGAAATTTGCCCTTGTCTTTATTTTCTAAAACTTTTTTGATTTCCCAATAATCGATTGTACAATTAAAAACATTGGCTTCGCGCCCGATTCTTGAGGGAGAATGCGAATCAGAGTTAGAAACTAAAGAAAACTTATCTAGCGCCGAAACCCTCCAATTCATAGCCGGATCCGAAGATAAACCGGTTTCAAGGGCTGTCAATTTCTCGGTATACTTATCAAAAGCTTCTTCCAAAGAATCAAAGCCTGACCTTGAACCAAAAACAGAGAACCAAGGTGTCCAAATATGGGCAGGTATTAACATTATGTCTTGGGAAATACGAAACAACTCCTCGGCTAGCTTACTACAGCTAATACCCAGTATCGGCCGACCATCCGAAGAAATATTGCCATAAAAAGAAAGCATCTTATTTATTTCTTCTGCTATCTTAAAAGAGGGGACTAAAATTATATTATGGACTCGATACCCTTTACCGTTTTGAGAATAGATGCTAGAGATTTCGGCTGACAAGATAAAATTAATCCCTTGATAACTATATAAACCTTTTTTATCTTGCGGCTCTAAATATTTTTTTAGCTCCTGCAGCCAAAGATGGTGGGTAAAATCTCCTGTGCCTAAGAGCATTATGCCTTTTATCTTTGCCCATTTAGCCAGATTAGGTACATCCATGCTTCGTGAAGTTGCTCGAGAATATTTAGAATGAATATGAAAATCGGCTACGAACTCCATATTTTTTACGCTTTATAGGCAATTTGGCCTTTATAGATAGTGTATTCTATTACGCCTTTGAGTTTTTTACCTAAAAAGGGAGAATTCTTAGATTTGGAAAAGCAATTATTTTTTTGTACTACCCATTCTTTATCCGGAGAAACTATAATTATATCTGCGGATTTACCCGGCGACAATGTTCCTTTATCAATACCTAAGATTTTTGCCGGAGCAACGCTCATTAACTCGGCTAACCTTATCCAGGTTATTAAGCCGGGGTTGATGAGGTAAGTTATAGCTACCGCTAAAGAAGTTTCCAAGCCGATGACGCCGAACTCTGCCCTTTCAAATTCTATGTCTTTTTCGCTCTCGGTATGAGGGGCGTGGTCACAAGCAATGGCATCGATAATTCCGTCACGAAGACCCTGTTTTATAGTTACTAAATCCTCTTCTCCTCTTAGAGGAGGATTCATCTTAGTATTAGTATCAAAGCCCAGTACTGCCTCTTCGCTTAGAGAAAAATAGTGCGGTGCTGTTTCAGCTGTTACTGCCAACCCTTTCTTTTTAGCTTCGGCTATTAATTCTACCGATTCCCGGCAACTCACATGAGCAATATGCACTCTGGCTTTAGCTTGAGCCGCCAGTTTTAAGTCTCTAGCAACTCTTTGATATTCAGATTCTTTGGGTATACCCCTTAAGCCCATGCGGGTAGCAGTAAAACCCCAGTTAACTACTCCTTTAGCTGATAAAGCTTTGTCTTCACAATGGCAAACAACTAAAATATTTTCTTGCCGGGCAATCTGAAAAGCTTTTAGCATTACTTTTTCATTATCAACAGACGAACCATCGTCGGTTATTGCTATTGCTCCTTCTTTTTTAAGCGCTGCTATATCGGTAAGTTCTTCTCCTAACCGCGATTTAGTAATAGTAGCGGCAATAAAAGTATCGGCGCGGGCATCGCGTTCGATTATTTGTCTTAACAACCTTACTTGTTGAGGAGAATCTATGGCCGGCTCGGTATTAGGCATAGCCAAAAGAGCTGTGACTCCGCCGTGAATAGCAGCGTAAGTTCCGCTAGCTATAGTTTCTTTATCTTCACGGCCGGGCTCGCGTAAATGTACATGCATGTCTATTAATCCCGGTAAAACAATTTTCCCTTTAGCGTCTATGGTGTTCTCGGTCTTATCTACCAAGTTTTTAGCCACTTTCGATATCTTAGTACCATCTATCAAGATATCTAAAGCTTCATCTTTTTTATTCAAAGGGTCAATTACTCGGCCACCTTTAATTAAAACCTTCATAGTTATTTTCTTTTCGCTTGAGATATTAGAAAAAGCACTGCCATTCTGGCTGCAATACCATTGGTGACTTGCTCTAAAATTACCGAATTTCGGCCATCGGCTACTTCGCTTGACATCTCAATACCGCGGTTAATCGGCCCGGGATGCATAACAATGATATCTTTAGACGCTTTTTGTAATCTCTCCTTGGTTATGCCATAATTCTTAAAATAGTCTAATTGCTGCGGAAAAGCAGTTCTTTCGTCACGTTCAAATTGCATCCGTAAAACATTAACGGCATCTGCCCCTCTTAAACCTTCTTCGATGTCATAAGTTATTTCTACACCCATCTTTTCTATTTCTGGCGGCATTAATGTTTTCGGTGCGCAGACTTTTACTTTGGCACCTAACTTAACCAGACCCCAAATATTGGAACGAGCTACCCGAGAATGACCGATATCCCCCACTATACATACGCAAAGGCCTTGGATCTTTCCTAACTTTTCTTTTAAAGTCAAAATATCCAACAAAGCCTGGGTAGGATGTTCATGCCAACCGTCTCCGGCATTTACCACATTAATATTCAGGTGTTTAGCCAACATGGCGGCTGCTCCGGAAGCGCTATGCCGGACTACAATAATATCGGCTTTTAAAGCTTCGATATTTTTACCGGTATCGATTAAGGTTTCCCCTTTCTTAGCGCTAGAAACTTCGGCGGCAACATTTATTACATCTGCCGATAATCTCTTAGCTGCTACTTCGAACGAAATCCTGGTACGCGTGGAAGGCTCATAAAATAAGTTTACTACTGTTTTACCTCTTAAAGCCGGAACTTTTTTTATCTCGCGCTTAGATACTTCCTTAAAAGATTCGGCCGTAGCTAAAATAGCCTCTATTTCTTCGCGGCTTAACTCTTCTAAACCTAATAAATCTTTCCTCTGCCAGGTCATTTTCCCTTTAAAATTAAAACCTCATCACTATGATCAAGCTCGGATAATCTTACATCCACAGATTCTTGTGCCGAAGTGGGAATATTTTTACCCACGAAATCCGCTCTTATCGGTAATTCTCTGTGCCCGCGATCAATTAAAACTAAGAGCTTTATTCTTTTAGGCCGGCCAAAATCCATAATTTCGTCTAAGGCCGCTCTTATAGTCCGGCCGGTAAAAAGTACATCGTCTATCAATATTATTTCTTTATCTTTTACGTCAAAATCTATCGAGGTCTTTTTTACTACCGGTTGCTGCCCGATAACTGTCAAGTCATCGCGATAAAGAGTAATACCAAGTATCCCTAACGGAGGTTCTTTCTGTTTTAACTCTTTTATTATTTTTTGAATCCTTTTAGCCAAATATACTCCGCGAGTCTGGATACCGATTAAAGCTAAAGTTTGGATATCGTCATTTTGTTCTACTATCTGGTGAGTCAACCGATATAAAATCCGGCTAATATCTTCGGAAGATAATATTCTTTTTGCTTCTTGATTGTCGTTCATAAAAAATAAAAACCCGTTCTTTTTAAGTTTAGAACGGGCTTTTTTATTTCTGAAATTTTCATATTAATCCTTGCCGACCTCACTGGACCGGCTTAAAGGTAAAGTAACTATATACTTTAAAGCTCTTCCTGTCAAGAAAAATATCTTTATGCCATCTTGGGCCTAAAATAAGGCGTAAATAAAGGGGGCTACTGTTGAGCTTTCGGCAAAAATAATCAAAATGCTTAAAAGTGCCAAGAAAATAACTATTGGCAGCAGCCACCACCTCTTGCGGACCCGTAAAAAATCCCAAAATTCCTTAATAATAGCTAATTTACTCATAATTTTTTGGCCTCCGTTTTTTTATTATCCTTTTTTAAATTAACCGAGTATTTTGCGAGGAATCAAAATTGCCGTAAATAGTCCTCGCTTTTAAAATCCTGAGGAGATTTTTCAACCCAATAAGTGTCAATACTCTTATCTATTTTTAAATTTAAAAATTTCTTTCCGGTCAATTTGGCTAAAAGTCCTATCGGAGTGAGCACCAGAAAAAATAAAAGGCTTAAGATTAACCGCGTCATTATCCAGCCCAATATTAAAGATAAAAACATCCAGGCTTTATAGACAAACTTTAATTGACTTTTGAAATATCGCCCAAGGATTAAAAATAAAAAAGCCAACCCCAAAAAATAAAGATAAATACTTTTCTGGCGCCAAAAAAATAATAGTCCTAAAAGAGCAAAAACAATTACCATATTTTTGGCAAACTTCTTTAATTCCCAACTCGTACCTTTAATATCTTTTAATTCTTCTAACATAAGGCATTTAATCTAATTCATATTCTCGCAACCAATCAATGTCTTTATCCAGCGGTTTCTGTCCTTTTTTCTCAATTAAAAAATTCCCCAAGAGCAAATAATCCATATTAGTTCTCATAAAACAGCGAAAGGCATCCTCGGGACTGCAGACAATTGGCTCTCCTCTGACATTAAAAGAGGTGTTGATGATTACGGAATGGCCGTATTTCTGGCCAAAAACCTCTATCAAGCGGTGAAAAAGAGGATTGTCTTCCTTATTTACACTCTGAATACGTGCCGAATAATCAACGTGCGTTACTGCCGGAATTTTTGAGCGTACTAAATGTAGCCGCTTAAGCCCAAAGAGATTTTCTTCTTCCGAAGATAAAGGGTTGCGGATTTCTTTCTTGACCGGAGCTACTAAAAGCATATAAGGACTTTCTCGATCAAGATCAAAATAATCCGATATCTTTTCGCTAATAACAGAAGGCGCAAAAGGCCTAAAACTTTCCCGGAATTTTATCTTAAGATTCATCTTCTCCTGCATGTCTATTGATCGGGCATCACCGATAATAGAGCGGTTACCTAAAGCCCGCGGCCCGAATTCCATCCTTCCTTGGAACCAACCGATAACTTTCTGCTCAGCAATAAGATCAGCTACAACCTGCGGGATATCATCATCGTTTATCTGCTGATAAGAAATATCATTTCGCTGTAAAAAGTTTTTTATGTCGTTAAAAGAGTACGCCGGGCCTAAATAAGATGCTAGTTGAGAATCCTTCTGGTTATCACAAAGCCTCTTATTACCTAAATATTGGTACCAAGTAGACAGTGCTGCCCCAATGGCTCCTCCGGCATCGCCAGAAGCCGGCTGAATCCAGATATTTTCGAAAGGGCCTTCGCGTAAAAGACGGCCGTTAGCAACACAGTTCAAAGCTACTCCTCCAGCTAAACAAAGGTTTTTAGATTTAGTTTTCTTGTACACTTGGTTGGCCATTCGCAACATTATCTCTTCGGTAACTTCCTGCACTGACCGCGCTAAATCCATGTCTCTTTGCCTTAGCCCAGATTCTGGCTTACGCGGCGGGCCGCCAAAGAGATTATGAAAATTTTGATTGGTCATAGTTAAACCGACGCAATAATTAAAATACTTCATATTTAATCTAAAAGAACCGTCTTCTTTTAAATCCAAAAGCTCATGGAGTATTTTTTCTTTATAGACCGGCCGGCCATAAGGAGCTAACCCCATCACTTTATATTCGCCGGAATTTACTTTAAAGCCGGTGTAGTAAGTAAAAGCTGAGTATAATAAACCTAAAGAATGAGGAAAGTGCAATTCGTAAAGAATTTTTATTTTATTATCTTCTCCTTGACCAAAACTAGCCGTGGCCCATTCTCCTACGCCATCTACAGTTAAAAATGCTGACTCATAAAACGGTGAGGGGAAAAAAGCTGAAGCCGCATGAGCTTGGTGGTGTTCAGTGAATAGTATTTGGCCTGGAAAACCCGTGGCTTTGGTAATCAACTCCTTTACCCAAAGCTTCCTTTTAAGCCATAACGGAATAGCTTTGATAAAAGAGCCAATTCCTAAAGGGGCATAGGCTAAATAAGTTGATAAAATACGCTCAAATTTCAAAAAAGGCTTATCATAAAAAGCTACAAAATCTAACCGGCTTGGTTTGATATCGCCTTCCTTTAAGCAGTAAGCTATGGCTTCCTTGGGATAAGAAGAGTCGTGTTTTTTCCTTGAAAAACGCTCCTCTTGCGCAGCAGCAATAATCATACCATCGCGCACTAAGCAAGCAGCGCTATCATGGTAAAAAGCTGAAATACCCAAAATATTCATACTTTCTAAGCCTGCTAATTATTATCGATAACCATTACGAATTCACCCTTAGGTGTTTTAGCCTCTAAGCTCGCTTTTACTTCACTAATTTTACCTCTTATAGTCTCTTCGTAAATTTTGGTCATTTCTCTAACCAAAACTACTTCTCTGTCGCCAGTAATTTCTTGCAGTTGAATTAAAGTATTTACGAGACGGTGTGGGCTTTCAAAAATAATTATGGTACTTTTAGCAAGGAAGGCTTCTCTTAGAACTTTATTTTTTTTCCCTTTTTTCCGTGGTAAAAAACCTAAGAAGAGGAATTTATCTGAAGATAACCCGCTCAATAGCAAAGCCGTTACTACGGCACTAGGACCGGGCACAACGCTAAAGCTAACTTTTTCTTCCAAACATTTTTTTATTAAATAGTGACCGGGGTCGGATATGGCCGGCGTACCAGCATTAGAAACTAACGCTATGTTCTTATTTTTTTTTAGTTCTTCGATGACCCAGGAAGTTTTCTTTATTTCGTTATAAGCATAAAAGCTAATTGGTTTTTTATTTATGCCAAAATGCCTAAGAAGTTGACCGGTCTTTCGGGTATCCTCACTGAGAATAAAATCAACGGCCTTTAAAACTTCTAAGGCTCTTAAGGTGATATCTCCTAGATTGCCTATCGGAGTAGCGACTAGATACAACATAACGAGATCTATTCTACTGTGACTGATTTTGCCAGATTACGCGGTTGGTCGATTTCGCAACCTAAATTTTTTGCTACAAAATAAGCGAATAACTGCAGACAAATAGCTGCCAGAAAAGGAGCCAAGTCGGTGTTTTTATACCGAGGAATATAAACTACCTGATCGCTTAATAAATTAGCTTCTTCGTCTTTTTCGCTTAGAATAGCTAATACTTTGCCTTTGCGAGCTTTTATTTCTTGGATATTAGAAACCATTTTTTCGTATAATTCGTCTTGGGGTGCTATACACACTACTGCTCGGTATTCGTCAATAAGAGCTATCGGACCATGCTTCATTTCTCCGGCAGGGTATCCTTCGGCTGGGATATAAGAGATCTCCTTTAATTTTAGCGCACCTTCTAAAGCTAAAGGATAATTTAAGCCGCGACCTAAAAATAAAAATGAACCAAATTTAGAGAATATTTTGGCAATTTTTTTTATCCTATCAATACTCTCCAAAGTTCTTTTTTGCATATAGGGCATTTGGCGTAAATCTTTTAAAACTTTGGTGAGCTCTCTATTTTTAATATTACCTTTTATAAAGCCTAGATAAAGAGAAAATAAATAGAGGGCTAATAACTGGGCAGTATAGGCTTTGGTAGAAGCTACTCCGATTTCCGGTCCGGCCAAAGTGGCAATAATACCGTTACTTTCTTTGAATAAGCTGGAGCCTAAAACATTGCAAATACTTAAAATCGTGGCGCCTTTCTTTTTGGCTTCATCTACCGCAGCCAAAGTATCGGCGGTTTCGCCAGATTGCGAAATAGCTATCAGCAAGTCTTTTTTATCTAAATTCATTCGTCGATAACGAAATTCCGAAGAGGTATCTATCTGGACTTCGATATCGCAGTTCTTCTCCAAAAAATATTTAGCGCCGTAGCCAGCATGGTAAGCGGTACCACAGGCGGTAATATAAATTTTATTAATTCTTTTTAAAAAATTTTCGCTGATATTAATAGCCGGAAAGTGTATTTTCCCGCCACGAATATATAAGGAAATTATTTTTTCGGATATTTCCGGCTGCTCAAAAATTTCTTTTAGCATAAAGTGCTCAAAGCCTTTCTTCTGGGCAGCGGCGGCTTCCAAAGTAACTTTTTCTACTTTTAATTTAACCGTTTTCTTTTTAAAATCGAAAATCTCTACCTTATCTTTATTTATGACCGCTAACTCTTTATCTTTTAAATAAATTACTCGCCTAGTAAAAGGCAACATGGCTGGAATATCGGAAGCTAAAAATTTACCCTTCTTGCCTAAACCAATTATCAAAGGACTAGCTTTTCTGGCCACTATAATATCATCTGGCTTAAACAAAGATAATACCCCTAAAGCAAATGAACCGTGCAACTTCTCCAAAGCCCTAATAACCGCTTCTTCCAAAGATCCTTGGTAGAAACTTTCAATTAAATGAGCTATCACTTCGCTATCGGTTTCACTTACAAAACGATGGCCTTTAGTAAGCAATTCTTCTTTTATAGCGTGGAAATTCTCAATTATGCCGTTGTGAACTACGGCTATGTTTTTTTGACAATCAAAGTGAGGGTGGGCATTTATAGTGGTTGGTCGACCATGAGTAGCCCAACGTGTATGCAGAATCCCGATGGAAACATCTTCTTTAAGTTTATCGTTTAGTTCTTTTTTTAATTCCCGGATTTTCCCGGAACGCTTGCGAGAGAAAAACTTCTTATTTTTTATTACCGCTAGCCCGCAAGAATCATATCCCCGATATTCCAAGCGCTCCAGACCTTCTATAAGGCTTGCTAGGGGTACTTTTTCTCCGACATATCCAAAAATTCCGCACATTAGACTACTTTAATTTTCTTTCTTGGTATCTTTGGAAGAAACAAAGAAATTTTCTACGTTTTGATTAGTAAAATAAATTATTAATACGCCTAGATAAGCTACCTGCAAGATAACAAATCTTATCATGGCCGGCGAAAGAAGTATAGATAAAAATATTAAAAAAGCCAGGGCAAAAGAAAGATAAACTGTTATTTTTCTAGCCCAATTTTTTTTTAGAATAAGGCCTATGCCGCTAGCTAAAAACACTAGGGCTATCATAGCTGGTATGATATTGTAAACTTTGAACTGTTCAAAAGTTATGTTTATGGCTAAATTTTTATGCTTAAATAAGGCTAAGACCTTCTCAAAATCCTGGGGAGTAAGGCTGAGATAATTTATTAGGGCTGCTAAGCCTAAAAAGCAATTAGTAACTCCTAAAATTGTAGACCCGATAAGATTTTTGTTGGTATTTGGCTCTTTCATGGTGTGTAAAATAAAACGACCCCAGCCGGATTTGAACCGGCGCCGTCGCCGTGAAAGGGCGATGTCCTAAACCGGGCTAGACGATGGGGTCGCAAAAATATTATTTATTTTAGATTAGAAGCTTATTTTGTCAACCTTAGAATAGTAGTTTTTCCTAAGCATTAATCTTCGGGGATTATCCTAGCAATAGTAGAAAGTTTGTCGTCTTTATCTAAGTTTATTATCCTTACTCCTTGCGTTGAACGACCGGAGGCACGAATATCACCAACTTTGGTCCGGATAAGAACTCCTTTCTCGGTAATACAAACAATTTCATCTTGCGGACTAACTAAAACTAAGGCTCTTACTTCACCTATCTTGTTAGAAAGTTTTATGTTGATTACCCCCTTACCACCCCGCGACTGTAAGCGGTACTCTTCAACGGCAGTCCTTTTAGCAAAACCATTTTCGGTAGCAGTAAGGATATAGTTTTCTTCTTTTTTAATGCTTCCTTTGATCAGCACCATGCTAAGATTATAATCACCTTTAGATAATCTCATCCCTCGCACGCCTTGCGATTGGCGGCCGGTAGGACGGACATCTTTTAAGTTAAATCTTATCGATAACCCCTTGATAGTAGCTAAAATTATTTCATCTTTTTCTTCACAAACTCCGGCTCCGACCAAATTGTCTCCTTTTTCTAAAGTTATGGCAAAAATGCCGCTTTTACGGATATTAGAAAATAAATCTAGAGCTGTCCTTTTAACTATTCCTTGTTGCGTAGCCATAAAAATAAACTTATTGCTCTCAAAATCCTGTATCGATAAGATAGCAGTAATTTTTTCTTCATTAGGTAAACTTAAAATATTTACTACTGCCCGGCCTTTAGAGGTCCTTGAGCCTAAAGGAACCTCGTAGGTTTTTAAGGGGTATACCTTACCTTGGTTAGTAAAGAATAATAACGTATCCCGGCTAGAGGCTACAAAGAGATGCTCTACGAAATCCTCTTCCGAAGTAGTCATGGCTGTTACGCCCCGGCCACCTCTTTTTTGCTGACGATAAGCGGCTAACGGCATTCTTTTTATATATCCGGACCCGGTTACGCTTATCACCATATCTTCCTCGATAATTAAATCTTCCGTTTCCAGTTCCTCTTTCTGGGCCACTATTGCGGTTCGGCGAGGATCGGTAAATTTTTGTTTTATATCGGCCAATTCGTCTTTTATCACCAGTTCCTGTTTTTTTTCCGAAGCTAGTATTGACTTTAATTGTTCGATGGTCTTCAACAACTCCAGATATTCCTGATCTATCTTTTTCCTCTCTAAAGCACATAATCTCTGCAGTTGCATCTCTAAAATAGCCTGAGCTTGTATTTCAGAAAGTTTAAATTTCTCCATCAATGCTATTTTCGCTTCTTGAGGATTTTGGGATTTTTTAATTACTTCGACGACTTTATCTAAAAATTTCAAAGCGATTTTTAATCCTTCTAGGATATGCGCTCTCTTTTCAGCTTTATCAAGTTCGAATTGGGTCCGGCGCACAATAACTTCCTTACGGAATTGAATATAGTGAGATAAAAACTCTTTGAGGTCAAAAATCTCTGGCTTACGATTAACAAGGCATAAGAAGATAGCGCCAAAAGTGCTTTCCATGCTAGTGTGTTTATAGAGTTGGTTTAAAACGATGTCGGATTGAACATCACGCTTCAATTCCATCACAATTCTCACGCCATCTTTATTGGATTCGTCGCGCAAATCCGATATGCCTTCTATTTTTTTATCATTGATAAGAGTGGCTATTTGTTCCACTAAGGTAGTTTTATTAAGTTGGTAAGGAATTTCGGTAACGATGATTTGGTTTTTATTTTTTTCATGTTCAATTATTACTTTAGCCCGCAGGGTAAGCTTTCCCCTGCCGTCTTTATACATCTTGACGATATCTTCTTTGCCGCAGATTAAACCGCCGGTAGGAAAGTCCGGTCCTTTTATATACTTACATAAATCCTTTACGGTTGCCTTAGGGTTATCTATCAAATAAATTACGGCGTCGCAAACTTCCTGCAAATTATGCGGAGGAATATTAGTGGCCATACCAACTGCTATACCACTAGCTCCATTAATTAGCATGTTAGGTAAAATTGCCGGAAGCACTTCTGGTTCTTCTAAAGAATTATCGAAGGTGGGGAAAAAATTAACGGTTTTTTTATCTATATCTTGGAGCAAATATTCACTGGGGCGCGCCATCCTGGCTTCGGAATACCGCATTGCTGCCGGCGGGTCGCCATCAATAGAGCCAAAGTTTCCTTGGCCGTCTACTAAAGGATAACGTAAAGAAAAATCCTGGGCCATTCTCACTAGAGCATCGTAGACGGCGATATCACCGTGTGGATGATATTTACCTAAAGTTTCTCCGACGATTCGCGCACACTTCTTATAAGGCTGGTTGTACCGCAAATGCAACTCGTGCATAGCATAAAGAATCCTTCTCTGCACCGGTTTAAGGCCATCTCTTATGTCCGGAAGCGCCCGACCTACAATTACGCTCATCGCGTAAGAGAGGTAGGATTCCTTCATCTCCTCTTCTAAATCCCTAGTAATTATTTTTTCTTTATTTTTTTCAATCATAATTAAATATCCAAATTCTTTACCTCATGGGCATAAGCTTGGATGAAATCCCGTCGCGGCTCGGCTTGATTGCCCATAAGAATAGTAAAAATCCTGTCGGCTTCCACGGTATCTTCTAAGGTTACCTGGACTAAAGTCCTTTTTTGTGGATCCATGGTGCTTTCCCATAATTGTTCGGGGTTCATTTCTCCTAACCCTTTATATCTTTGGACGGCCATTCCCTTGGTAGCTAGTTTACGGACTTCTTCCAACACTAATTTTAAATTATTACAGGTAATTTTTTCATTACTCTCGGTATGAGTTAATTCAAATAAATCTTTTTCCTGGGATAAATAGTATCTTAACGAGAGACCGAGCTTAAGAAGGATCTCGTTAATTTTACGTATCTCGTGAGATTCATAAATCTCTATGTGGTCTAATTCTTCGATGTCCCCATAAGACGACAGCTCATCTTCTTCTAAAACAAATACTACTTTTTGGTTTACGGATATTTTGTGGGCAGGATACTTCTTTTTTACTTCATCTATCGCTTCCACATACTTCTTAAAAGATACTCCCTTACGCTCTAAAGATAATTCCATTTGCTCCAAGGCAATGATGCTTTGGATGATCTTCTCTAATTCTTTCTGGACAAATACCTTAGGGCTTTTAGAAAGTTTCTTTATTTTTACCGACTGGGTGCCTAAAGATAAAATGATATTATTCATCTCGGCTTCGGTATGTATATACTCTTCCCACTCTCTTTTTTTAATCCGGTACAAAGGCGGTTGGGCAATATAAACATAACCGTCTTCCACTAATTTCGGCATATGGCGATAAAATAAAGTCAAAATAAGGGTTCGGATGTGCGAACCGTCAACGTCGGCGTCGGCCATAATAACCACTTTTTTATAACGCAATTTAGAGATATCAAAATCGTCTCCGATACCGGTTCCTAAGGCAGAAATTATGGTACGTACTTCTTCGCTGCTTAAAATTTTATCTAAACGGGCTTTTTCGACATTAAGTATTTTCCCTTTTATCGGCAGTATAGCTTGGAAATTTCTGTCCCGGGCCTGTTTAGCCGAGCCACCGGCGGATTCTCCTTCTACTATATACAATTCACACAAATCAGGGTTCTTTTCCGAACAATCCGCTAATTTACCCGGTAAGCTAGCATTATCTAAAGCGCCTTTACGACGTGTTAACTCCCTAGCTTTACGTGCTGCTTCCCGAGCCTGAAGAGCTAAAACGGCTTTTTGAATTATCTTGTTAGCAACCGCTGGTGTTTCTTCAAAAAAAGAAGCCAAGGCTTCCAGCGCTATGGAAGAAACTAATCCTTCTACTTCGGAATTACCTAATTTAGTTTTGGTTTGGCCTTCGAATTGAGGATTGGGTATTTTTATACTAACAACTGCCGAAAGGCCTTCTCTAGCGTCTTCGCCGGAAATATTACCTAGATCTTTTAGGAGATTTTTATTCTTAGCATATTGGTTAAGAGCACGCGTAAGAGCGGTTTTAAATCCACTTAAATGGGTGCCACCTTCAATAGTGTTAATATTATTGGCGAAAGAATAGATGTTTTCTTTATAACCATCGTTATATTGTAGTGCCCCTTCAATGCAAATATTGTCTTTTTCGCGTTGAAAATAAATAATCTTTTTATGTAAAACTTCCTTATTACGGTTTAAATATTCTATAAAGGAAAGTATACCTCCTTTAAATTTGAAGACAGCCTCTTTATTCTTTCGTTCATCAAAAAGGGTTATTTCTATATTTTTATTTAGGAAAGCTAGCTCTCGCAAGCGTTGAGAAAGTATATCGAAGGAATAATCCTGTTCTGCAAAAATACTTTTATCGGGTTTAAAAGTTATCTTTGTTCCGGTATTTTTGCTTTTCCCGATAACTTTTAACTTAGTTTTGGTTTGCCCTCTCTCAAAGCTTTGGTGATAAATTTTACCATCGCGTTTCACTTCAGCATCCAACCACTCGCTTAAAGCATTAACACAGCTAACGCCGACTCCGTGTAAACCACCACTTACTTTGTAGGCACGATGGTCAAATTTTCCTCCGGCATGTAATGTTGTCAATACTACCTCTAAGGCCGGCTTTTTAAGTTTTTTATGAATATCTACCGGTATACCTCGGCCGTTATCCTCTACGGATACGCTATTGTCACTATGAACTACTACTTTTATCTTGTCGCAAAATCCTGCCGAAGCTTCGTCTATAGAGTTATCCACTACTTCATAAACAAGGTGATGTAACCCTCTTACCGAAGTATCTCCGACATACATAGCCGGTCTTTTTCTTACGGCTTCTATGCCGCCTAAAACCTGTATTGTAGTGGCGTCGTATTTCTGTGGCATGGTTTTCTAACTACACTCTATTTGTATTTTATTAATTTGAGGGGAGTTTTTTTGAATTTCTTTAAGCAACTGTTCTTTTTTTAAATTTACGATATAGGCTAGACCGGAAGAGTCCGAGCCTAAAATAATCGTATCATCGGTTATTCTTTTTAGCTTAATCTGTGACTGTATGTTTTCATCAAAAAGCTTTTTGGTGATCCGCTCTATTTTTTTTTGGATAAGAAACTCCCTTTTTTTAATCTCTAAAAAATCGGAAATGATTTGTTTTATATGCGTCGCCATGCAATTATAATTTTACCGGTAAAACTAAATAGGTATAATTTTCTCTTTTTAAAACAGCTGGTTTGTCAGCGCCGAAAAAAGAAATTGTAACTTTTTCGTCTTCAAGATTTTTTAAGACATCGATGAGATAGTTGGGGTTAAAACCTATTTCTAAATGCGAACCGCTATATTGAGCTTCGATTTCTTCTTTGGCTTCGCCTAATTGAGGGGTATTTTTAGAAAAAACTATATTATTTTTTTTCAGTTCTATCTTCACCCCTTGATAGTCCGAAGTGGAAAGAAGGCTGGCTCTCCTTAGGGCATATAAAAAGTCTCGACGGTCTACAACTAATTTATCTTTGCCTTCACTAGGAATGTATTGCTGATAATTAGGGAATTCCCCCTCGGTTGGCCGAGCAATAAAACGCATATTGGCCCAATCAAATTCTATTCTGTTATTTTCGATAGATAAATACAACTCTTCCTGTTCCTCTTTGATTAATTTTTGTAATTCATTGGCGGCTTTAATGGGAAGAATAAAGGATATTTTAGTTTTTACCTCGGGTTGATTGGCAGCCAGTTGACTTTCGCTAAAAGCTAATCTCTTACCATCGGTTGCTACAAGATTTATCTTGTTCTCAAATATCTCGAAAAGTATTCCATTTAACACGTAATTCACATCCTCCATCCCCACACAAAAAGATGTTAAAGAAAACATTTCTTTTAAATTTTGGGCTTGAATTTTGATAACCGATACTGCTTTATTCTCTTGCACTACAGGGAAATCTTCGGTATTGAAAGTGTTTATTTTAAATTCAATTTTTCCACACTTTATTAACAAAATGTTTTTATTTTTTTCTAACTCTATTTCTTGAGGGGGTAATTCTCTAATAATAGGTGCAAAATTTTTAACTGGGATGACCACTTCTCCTGGTGTTATTACATTAGCTGAGCAGGTCGAAATAATAGTTACGTCTAAATCGGTGGAAGTAATTCTGATTTCTTCTTTAGTAGCTTTTATTAATATAGCATTAAGTATTGGGGAGGTTTGTTTCGAAATATTGTAACTTAAAGTTTTTTGTAGACAGTTAGCGAGTACTTCTTTATTAATAATAAACTTCATAAATTAGTAGTATTAGTAGTATTAATTGTGTATAAGGTGTAAAAGGCTATATTGTATCAAAACAAAAGGAAAAAATAAATAATATTTTTATAATAAAATGTTTAACCACCTTTGATTTCCTGTGTAATACTGTTAATTGAGAATTTTAGTTTTTCGTCTTTTTTCAAATCTTGTTCGATTTTTTTATAAGCATATAAAATAGTAGTATGATGTTTAGCGCCGAAAAAACCTCCGATTTCCGGCAGAGATAATTCGGTCAATTTTCTTATTAAATACATAGCTATTTGGCGGGGTAGAACTAAGTTTTTATTCCTTCCTTTCTTTTTTAAATCCTCCTTATTAAAATCGAAGTAATTACTAACTTTTTCTAAAATCAGCTCCGGAGTGGTGCGCCGGTAAATCTCTTTTACCATATCTTTTAAGATATCCTTAGCTAATATTAAACTAATCGGCTTATCTTCTATTAAAGAATAAGCAATAATCCTGATTAAAGCTCCCTCCAATTCTCTTATGTTGGTAGTAACATTTCGAGCAATAAAATCAATGACTTCTGGGTCTATTTTAACCGGGTCTTTTTCTAATTTTTTTTGTAAAATAGCAACCCTAGTTTCATAATCCGGGGGGTGTATATCTACCACCAATCCCCAACTGAAGCGCGAAACCAACCTTTCTTCTAAGCGAGGTATTTCTTTAGGTGGCCGATCAGAGGATACGATAATTTGTTTATGATAGTCGTATAAAACATTAAAGGTATGGAAAAATTCTTCTTGGGCCGCTTCTTTACCGGCTAAGAATTGGATATCATCGATTAATAAAGCATCGATTTCTCGATATTTCTGGCGAAATTTTTCGGTAGAACGATTCCGGATAGAAAGAATAAGTTCGTTAGTAAATTTTTCCGAAGAGGTGTATTTTACTTTAAATTGAGGATTTTCCAAAAGAATCCTTTGGGCAGTAGCTTGCATAAGGTGAGTTTTACCCAAACCTACACCACCGTAGATAAAAAGCGGGTTATACGATTTCCCTGGCGCGGTAGCCACAGCTAAAGAAGCGGCGTGTGCCATGCGGTTAGAAGCCCCAACAATAAAATTTTCGAAAGAGAAACGCGGGTTCAAGCGCAAAGAACTTTGGGGTTCTTCGGCGAAATTTTTCTGGATAGTTTTAAAAATTTTATTAGTTTTTCGCTGTAGAAGGTTAGGGTTAACACTAAGAGAAACCTCGAAGTTGTTTTGGCCGACCTCTTTCAAGACTTCCTTTATCTGAGCAAGATAATTACTTTCTACCCAATTTTTGAAAAAACTATCCGGCGCTTCCAAAATGATAGAAAAAGGCCCAGTTTTTTTAACGTTTAAAGGAGCAATCCAAGTATCAAAGGAGGTTTCTCCAAGGCTATTTTTTAATTTTTCTTTACAGTTTTGCCACAGAAGGTCTTCCATTTTGTTATCCACAATATCCACAATTTATCCACAGTATTTTGGTAAGAGCAGAATAATTATATCGTAATAATTATGCTTTGCAATATTTTTATAGTTGACACCGAAATAATATATGTTAAAATTCCCCTCTATGAAGAAAAACTTCAAAACACCTACAAAATTAAAAGGTAAAAAACGTCATGGATTTCGAAAGCGCCAAAAAACTAAAAACGGAAGGAAAGTTTTATGGCGAAGGAGAAAAAAAGGGAGAAAAAAGCTCACAGTATGAAGAGGTTGGTCATTCTTTTATTAGACATTTACCGCCTCTTTCCACTAGGGTTTCCTAAGCGCTGTATTTATGTGCCTAGTTGTTCTGAATACGCCCGGCAAGCTTTTGAGCGTTTTTCATTCCGAAAAGCTTTAAAATTAACTTGCTTACGAGTTCTGCGTTGCCACCCTTTTTCCCAAGGCGGTTTTGATCCAGTAGAGTAATTTTATGGAAAAAAGACTTTTTTTAGTTTTTTTTATTATTTTGGCTTTTTCACTGATTTGGGGCCAAATAGTTACTAAATATCTTCCACAACAACCTGCCGGACAATTAGATAAGAATAAATACCCTTCTAGTGAAGCTATTGAAGAGTCTTCTGCAAAAGAGCCTAAAGAGACGCTCCCAGAAGACAATATAGAAAACACAAACTTACCACAGGTAAGTATAGGTAATTTTATTATAACATATTCTCTCCAAGGAGGTTACATAAAAAATATTGCTTATAAAACCACCGATAATATCCTCCCTTTTAGCGATATCGGATTTTTAGACTGCCAAAAAGATCAATATTTTCAAGCCTCTTTTATTAAAGAAGCTTTAATTTTTCAAGGGCTCAACGGGGTAAAAAAAGAGTTTGTTTTCCAAGAAAATACTCTAGAGATAAAACAAACCCCTCTACCAACTTGCCCAGTATTATTATTCTCTAATTATTTGCATTCCAATGGATTAGAGCAAAAATATCAAGATATATTCTATGCTCAAAATTCTAATATTCAACATTATCCTCTCCAAAAGCTTAAAGAACAGAGTTTAGCCGGGATTGATTTTATTGGCGGCCGTAATCGTTACTATTGTTTATCGTTACTGCCTGATAACTATAAAGTAGATATAATAAGAGCTAAAAATTCGGCCCAAGTTTATTTGTCCCCTTCTTCTGTAATTCGATTCTATATTGGGCCACAAATTGAGGCCGAACTAAAAGCTCATAATCTGCAAAGTATTGTTAATTACGGGTTTTTTGATTCTATTGCTAAGGTAATGATTAAACTCCTCTATTTCCTTTATTCGCTAACTAAAAATTGGGGTTTAAGTATTATTATTTTTGCTGTTTTTATTTATTTTGTCCTCCATCCTTTTACTGCCAAAAGTACTAAAGCTATGCGGAAAATGCAAGAAATTCAACCTCAAATGGAAGAGTTAAAGAAAAAACATCAAGACTCCCCGCAAAAATTACAAAAAGAGACTATTGAACTTTATCGCCAACATAAAATTAACCCCCTGGGAGGGTGTTTGCCATTATTTCTACAATTACCGATCTTTATTTCTCTCTACCAAATCCTCTACCGTTTGGTAGAATTAAAAGGAGCTAATTTTCTATGGATTCGAGACCTTTCTTCACCCGATCACCTTTTTAAGCTTCCTTTCCCTTCACCTTTAGATTATTTTAATCTTCTTCCGATATTGTTAATGATAGTAGGCTTAATCCAGCAAAAAGTGACTACTTCAGCTCATATGTCTGCTGACCAGAGAAGAATGGGCTTATTTTTTGGAGTATTTTTAGGGGTAATTTTTTATAATTTCCCTTCAGCTTTAGTCCTTTATTGGTTCGTCCAAAATTTACTCACCTTTTTTTATCAGTTGCGTCTCGCCAAAACTAGTCGATGAATTTTTATCGTTTCCACGTGGAAACGATAAATATTTTTTTAGGTATTTTAAATAGTATTTCCACGTGGAAACTAAGTTATAGCTACCGTTTTCACGTGGAAACGCTATAGTTGATCAGAGAACCTAATGATTTTAAAGACTTTTTAGGATACTCTGATAAATAACTTGACAGAACAAAGTCTTAAATATAAAATAATTTCTAGTTTCCACGTGGAAACGCTATAAAAACAATAAAATAGCAAAAATGGGTAAAATCATCGGTATTTGTAATCAAAAAGGTGGAACTGGGAAAACTACTACTGCGATTAATTTAAGTTCTTATCTAGGGTTAGCCAGCAAAAAAACTCTTCTTATCGATATGGATCCACAAGGAAATGCTACTTCAGGGGTAGGATTTGACGCCGCTGAGAAAAACTCTATTTATGACATTATTAGCGGTAAAGCTGGTTTAACCGATAGTCTTTATCCTACTCTTTGGCCTAATTTAAGTATCATTCCTTCCAATATTTCTTTAACCGGTGGTGAAGTAGAATTAGTTAATATTGAGAACCGGGAATTAAAGTTAAGAGAAGAATTAATAAAAATAAAAAGCGATTTTGATTATATTATTATTGATGCTCCGCCATCCTTAGGCCTCTTAACCCTAAATGTTTTAGCAGCATCAGATAGTTTAATTATTCCGATTCAATGTGAATATTATGCCTTGGAGGGAGTATCAAAATTAGTTAATACTATCGAATTAGTGGGAGAGAGACTAAATCCCTCTTTAGATATTGAGAGAGTTTTGCTTACTATGGCTGATTTTCGTACCCGCTTAACCCTACAGGTAGTTGAAGAAGTACGTAAATTTTTCCAGAAAAAAACTTTTAATATCGTTATTCCGCGTAATGTTAAGTTAGCTGAAGCGCCTAGTTTTGGCAAGCCAATATATTTTTATGACCGTACTTGTATTGGGGCTATGGCTTATTTAACTTTGACTCAAGAATTGTTAGGGCAAGAAATTATCTTGAAGCAGGATTTATTAAACGATGCTGCATTGGCAGTTAAAAAGCCATAGAAATTTAAAAGATAAAATTTTCATTTAGGAGGTTAATAATGGAAAGAAAAGTTTTAGGCAAAGGTTTAGAAGCACTTATACCTAAAAAGACCACAGCAGTTTTGCCTCGGGAGTTTACTTACTTGGCTTTAGATAAAATTCGTCCGGCTAAAAACCAACCGCGTCAGGAAATAAACTCTAAAGAATTGGAGGAGTTAGCCCAGTCGATAAAAGAAAAAGGTTTTATCCAGCCAATAGTAGTCAGACCTAGCGGTAGCAGCCCTGATAATTACGAAGTCGTAGCTGGCGAAAGAAGATACCAAGCTTCTAAGTCCTTGGGGCTCAAAGAGATACCAACAATCATTAAAGATTTAAACGATAAAGACGCTTTTGTGCTAGCTATCATTGAGAATCTGCAGCGCAAAGATTTAAATCCCATAGAAGAAGCCCAAGCTTTTAAGAGGTTAATTGATGAATTAAAGTTTACCTTAGAAGATATAGCCCAATTTGTCGGTAAAGATAAAAGCACAGTAGTTAATACCTTGCGTTTATTAAAGTTACCGGAAAAAATCAGAAGGGCTTTGCAGGAAGGTTTAATTAGCCGTACCCAAGCCAGAACAATATTGAGCGCCGAAAGATTAGAAGCCCAGGAAAAACTTTTTTACCAGATTTTGCAAGAAGGCCTTTCGGTGAGGGAAATAGAGAAGAAAGCCAGGGCAGTATCACGCAAGAAAAAAACTATTGATCCTTTTGTACTAGAAATCGAAGAAAGGCTACAGAAAATCTTAGGTACGAAGGCAAAAATTTATCATAAGCGTAGTAACCGCGGTAAAATAATAATAGAGTATTACACTTTAGACGATTTAGAAAGAATAATAAAGAAATTTAGATAAATTTCCGATTGTCATTTAAAAAGTTCTGTGGAAGCAATTTGTTTTCTTTTTCATGACGTTAAGGGAGAAAATTTAACCAACTCCAGCGGGTTTGATGGGCCGGGTTCGATTAAGTATAAATTAAGCCTGTTAGAATTTAAAGAGCATTTGAGAGCAATTTCCCAAACTGCTAAAATTAGGCCCGCCAGTATATATAATCTCCTGGGGGATAAGATACTAAATCCGACCTTTTTACTTACATTTGACGACGGAGGCCTAAGCAGTTATACTATAATCGCTGATTTATTAGCGGAATTAAATTGGGTCGGCCATTTCTTTATTACTACTGATTATATCAATAAGCCTTCTTTTATGAATGGCCACCAAATCCGGGCTTTACGTAGTAAAGGCCATATCGTCGGTACTCATTCTTTGTCACATCCCGAGAGGATGTCTAGTTTGAGCTACGCAGAATTAATAAGCCAGTGGAACAAAAGTAAAGAAGTTTTGTCGGATGTTCTAGGAGAACCGGTAGAAATTGCTTCGGTGCCGGGAGGATACTATTCTAAAAAGGTGGCTCAAGCTGCCAGCGCTTGCGGGATTAAAGCCTTGTTTACTTCCGAACCGGTTCGAAAAGGCGTATATGTCGATAATTGTTTAGTTTTAGGCCGTTATAGCATAACCAAAAATATGCCAGCCGAAACCAGCGCAGCTTTGATAAAAGGTTTTTTATGGCCGAGGTTTAAGCAATTTGCTTCTTGGAACACAAAAAAAATTTTTAAAATATTAAGTGGCAGATTTTACTTAAAATTACGGAATTTTTTAGTAAAATAGAAAGCATCATAAAAGATACGGAGGTAAGAAATGAAAGAGCAAGCTACTTTAGTTATTATTAAGCCCGATGGCTTAAGAAAGTCTCTTACCGGAAATATATTAAGCCGGCTTGCGGAGACAAAGCTAAAAATAATTGCAGCCAAAGTTCTTAGTGTTAACGCGGCTTTAGCCAGCAAGCATTACGAACATTTAAAAGATAAACCTTTTTTCCCTCAGTTGCAAAAGTATATTACCGGTCAGCTGCATGGGGAAAACAGAGTGATGGCGCTAGTTTATTGGGGGGAAGACGCTATTAATAAAGTGCGTAAAATTTCCGGGGCTACCAATCCTGAAGAGGCTGATCCGGTGAGCATACGTGGAGCTTACGGCCGCATTTTAACTGCCGGGTTATTTGAAAATGTCGTCCATGCTTCCAGCAATCCCGAAGAGTCCGAACGCGAGATAAAACTTTGGTTCGAGCCTGAAGAGATAGTTTATGATTTATATCCCACCGAAGAGACAGTTTTAAATAACATAAAAAAACGGAGATGGAAATGAGGTCAATGACAGCATATGCTTCTTGCGATAAAAATAAAAGTTCGCATACCGTTCAAGTCATAATCAGGTCGTTTAACCATAAATATCTGGACGTTTATACCAACAGCTTTTCTCCCGATGATATTTTGTTGGAGGAGCTGGCAAAACGGGAAATTAAGAAGAAGATTTACCGCGGGAAAGTAGAAGTTTTTATCTTTTCTTCCAAGCCGTCGGTGGGAGAAATTTATGTTGATGAAAAGATAGCCGGAAGATATATTTCCCAAATAAAGGCCTTGGCTAAAAAATATAAAGTAAAAGCCGATATAAATATGAGCGATATTTTAAGCCTGCCGCAAGTAGTATCTTGCCAGAAAATCGACAAGGGCCGCCGGGCCTTTATCCTTTCGGTATTAAGGCAAGCTTTAGATAAATTAATAAAATTTAAAGAAAAAGAAGGAATGGCAATAAAGAGAGAAATTTTAAAGAATTTATCAAGGATACAAAATAATATAAACGAGATCAAACAAAAAACTCTCGAGATCAGTCGTACCGAGAACGATAAAGAAGATATTGCCGAAGAAATTTCTTTAAGCTCTTTTTATCTTAAGAAGTTAGAAAAGAAGATAAATGTTAACTCGCCTACAAAAGGTAAGGCTATAGATTTTTTAACCCAAGAAATTTTAAGAGAACTTAACGCTGCCTCCAGCAAGACAAAAAAAAGAATCCCGGCGTTGCTGTTAGTAGAAACAAAAAATTATTTAGATAGAATCCGGGAACAGGCGCAGAATATCGAATGAAAAAAACCGGCGTTTTTATTTTTTCCGGCCCCGGTGGCGTAGGTAAAACCACTCTGGTAAAAAAACTCTTCGAAAAAAACAATATTCGCCAGCTCTTTATGCAAGGCATAAGCGTAACAACCCGTTTGAAAAGACCACTGGAGAAAGAAGGAGTCGATTATTTTTTTGTCAATAAAGAAGAATTTTTAAATCTAATAAAGAAAAATTTCTTTTTAGAATATCAACAGGTGTTAGACGATTATTACGGAACTCCGAAGTTATTTTTTAATTTAGCTAAAATTAAAAATAAAGGTTTAGTTCTATGCATAGATGTTAAGGGAGGAATGTATTTGAAAAAAAATTTAAAAGCTGCTAAAATAACCACTATTTTTATAACAGCTCCTAACCAAAAAGAACTTTATCAACGTATGCAAAAAAGGATAGAAGAACATAAAATCATAAAAAAGAGGGTTAGCTTGGCGAAAAAGGAGTTGCAATTTTCTAAATATTATGATTATTTAGTAGTAAACAAAAATCTTGAATCCGCCGCGCAAGAATTAGAGCGGATAATCTTATCCAACCAGTAATAAAAATTGGAGGAGTTGATGGGAGAAATAGTTTCTTTAGAGAAGCTTTTGACAAAAGTAAGTGAAAGTTCGATTTATAAATTAGCTGTTTTAGCGGCCAAACGAGCAATTATTTTGGCTGATGGCGAAAAACCTTTAATAGATAAACCTAGCGGGAAAGCTTTGGATAATGCCTTGCGGGAAATCCAGGAAGGTAAAATAAGGATAAAACAGAGCTAATAGTCTTAATATTTTTTGTTCATTGACAAGATTTTTAAAACCAATAGTTAATCTTGCTAAGTAATTTGGCGGCGTACCCAAGTGGAAAGGGAGAGGTCTGCAAAACCTTTATGCAGCGGTTCAAATCCGCTCGCCGCCTTAATAAAAGTATTAAGTTTAGAGTTAGTAGTTCGTAGATGTAAACTAATATGCCGGGGTGTTGGAATGGCAGACAAAGCAGACTTAAAATCTGCTGTTTCGTAAGAAGCGTGCGGGTTCAAGTCCCGCCCCCGGCATTTAATGAGACTTGGGCTTTTGCAAGTTTAACCACAGCAAAAGCCCTTAGTCGAATTAATCCTGAGCGAAGCGAAGGATCTTAATTAATAAAGTAATTTTATTTTTAATCTTAAGGTGCTTCGGTGACGTCACCTCAGCACCGATGAAAAATAAAGAATAACCCTATATAATTACTTTTTCATCGGGCGATTAGCTCAGTTGGCTAGAGTACTTCCTTGACATGGAAGGGGTCACAGGTTCAAGTCCTGTATCGCCCATGGTCTTATGTAGTTACAAGGCGATGTGACCTTATAAAAGTAAGAGGTTTTCTGAAAATATTTCTTGTATCAAATAATTACACCTTCGGTGTTCTTCGACTACGTCGAAGATTTGATGCAAGTCCTGTATCGCCCATGGTCTTAGATGATAAAGTTTAGCGGATACCGAGTTGTTTTTATATTTGACTTTCGTTAAAATTAATTTACAATAACTTTTCATTTTCTATACGCTGGACGCTATTTGCTATACGCTATAACGGGGCCGTCGATTAGTCCGGTTTAAGTCCCTTGACTGTCGATCAAGTGACCGTGGGTTCAAATCCCATCGGCCCCGTAGTCTTCTTTATGCTGTAGAGGCATAACTTCCAAAACAAAGCCCATCGTCATACCAAAGCCTAATACCTGGTTTTGTAATAATAAAACTCTACCGCTAAATAAGGTAATGGTATAATAATAAAAGCTTTACTTTAGCACCAATATTTATGAAAGAAATAAGTAAACTTTATTGGTTTATAAAAAACCTCTTTCGCTACGCCTTAGTAAATAAAATTCCTCGAAGTTGGGATTTCCAAGGCCCTGAAGATTACTGGAAAAAGATGATACAAGAAGGCGTAAGAGTAGATATTTCCTATCCAAGAATAGTAGAAATATCAGAGCAAATCATAAAAGATAAAAGCCGCGTTTTAGATGTTGGCTGCGGAAGTGGCGCCTTTTTAAAAGCTTTGAAAAGGAATAAAGATATTTTAGGATTAGGTATTGATTCATCTATCACAGCTATTACTATAGCAAAGAATAATGGCGTCAACGCCAGAATTTTTGACTTTCTTGCCGGAAACCTCAAAGAACTCGGAGAATTTGATTATGTTACTTGTTTTGAAGTGTTAGAGCATATCCAAAATGCCGAGTATTTCATAAAAAGATTAGTATCAACTTTTGATAAGGCCCAATTCATTTTCTCTATTCCTAATACTGGCTTTATTTATCACAGGATAAGACTTCTTTTAGGTTGTTTTCCTAAGCAGTGGGTTATCCACCCTGCCGAGCACATCCGTTTCTGGACCAAAAAAGATTTTAAATTAGTTTTAGAAAATTTAGGATTACAAATTATTAAAATCTATGCTGCCAGTACCCCAATCTTTTTAAGTAGGAAATATCCCGGACTTTTTTCGGAAAGTCTTATTTTCCATCTCAAGAATTTATAAAAGGAGCTTTTATCTATCTTGGATGGGTGTATAATGTTTTATAGAGGTAAATAAAGAAGGAGGGGGGTAGTGATGAAGAAATTTTTATTAGTAATCGGGTTAACGATAGGATTTGTGGCTTTTGTTTATGCTCAAAATAGCTCTCAAGTTGCCGAACAGGTAGCTACGGAACTACAAAATTCCGGAGTAATTGCTGCCGTAGATGCTGCTAGAATAAAGTCATCAGTTAAGACGTTAGTCGATAGCGGCGCAACTAAGGATGAAGCCAAAAATATTGTTGCTCAGGCAGCCCGCCAGGCTAAAATGCAAGGTTTAAAAGGTAAAGAGTTAGCCGCCCGCGTCCAAGAAGCAGTAAAGACGCGTAAAGCACAATTTGAAGAGGCGAAAAAAATGTTAAAAGAGGACGCCAAGAAGAGAGAAAAGGAAGTTAAGCAAAAAATGAAAAAAGAGAGCAAACAGCTGAGAGAAAAAACTAGCAAGACAACCAGAGGTTTGAATAAAAGATTGGTAAAATAAATTAATTTTTAAAAATAAAACACATCGGCCGAGACATACTTTTAGATAGAATCAATAGGCTACTCTGCGGGGGTAGCCTATTTAGGGTAAATCCAGCCTACCTCACAAGATCACACTACCGATAACTATTTTAAACTTATCAATAATTAGTAATTATTAGCAATTAATACTTAAATAAGCTTTTTTTTAATTCCTGCTATTATTTATTGATTTTTTTATTGAGATATGGTAAATTTAGTATTAGCGGAGGAAATTATGAAGCGAAAAAAAAGCCCTAATAAAAATGCCTTTCGCTCCCAGATCATGACCCCTAAAGAAGCAGCTAGCTATCTAGGTCTACACCCCATAACAATTTACCGTTTGGTAAAAAAGGGAGGGGTGCCGGGATTCAAAGTAGGCGGTCAATGGCGCTTTAAAAAAGATCTTCTTGACGAGTGGATTGTAAAAAAGACCAACAGCGACAGCAAACAACAATCTCTCTAGTAGAAGGTCGGTTTATCGTTAAAGTATTTTAAAAAGCCGAAAAATAATAATATGGGAGCAAAACAAAAGAAACCTCTTCTTTACTTAACCTATCAGAGGTTAAAAGAAATATTTCACCGCACCGGCGTAAAACCCAAAAATTTTATTTTACCTTTATTTTTAGGTTTATTAGCCGCGGGCTTTGAAGCTATAAGCGCTGCCCTTTTGATACCTTTGGCCCAAGCAGTTATCACTATGGATTTTACTTCTTTAAGAGTGCCTTTCTTAACAAGCTTAACTTTTTTAAAACCTTTTCAGAAGTTTATTGACAACGGCGTTTTAGCATTTGGGCTAATAGTAGCAGTAGTCTTTTTAGCCGCACTATTAAAAAATGTAATCCAATACCTTTCTTCATTAAGCATTGCTCACCAGCTACGCCGTTTTAGCAATTCTTTACGCCAGGTTATTTTTGACCGCTACCTTAGTTTCGGAAAATTATTTTTTGACCGCACTAATGCTGGCCATCTAAAGTATATCCTTACTGGCGGTAACGGCTTAATCATCGAAGAGCTTATGCACTTGCATGCCATATTTTCTACCGCTTTTATGTTTATTGTCTACCTTACTATAATGTTTGCCATTTCCTGGAAGTTAACCCTTCTTTGCATAGCGGTTTTCCCAATTCTAAATTTCTCTATCCGTTGGTTAATAATAAAAATTCAACAAACTTCTACTCCTTATATAAAAGCCCAATTTACCTTGGTAGACCTTTTAAATAATATCCTTTCTTGCCTGCCGTTGGTTAAAGCTTACTCGCGGGAAGAGAGAGAAAAACAGAATTTTAATAAATCCAGCAATCTATTGCAAGAATGGGAATTTAGCATGGACAAGAAGACACAGCTTACCGAACCTTTCCAGGAAATTATAGTCCATATTGCAGTTTTAATCATACTTTTACTTATGGCTTTTATGGTAGTAAGAGGAGAGGCTCACCGTCTAAGCAGTTTTTTAGTTTATTTTTATATTCTTCGGCGAGCCGAAAGAGGATTTGCCATACCTAATAAAATCAAAGCTCTCTTGGCACGGATAAGCGGCCCGGCCGAGGAGCTAGCCGATATTTTTAGCGATAAGGATAAATTTTTTGTTCCCGGAGGAGACAAACTTTTTAAGGGTTTAAAAGAAAGTATTGATTTTCGTAATTTAAGTTTTTCTTATATCCCCCAAAAGATAGTGTTAAATAATATTACTTTCTCTATCAAAAAAGGCGAGATGACTGCGATAGTCGGCCCCAGCGGAGCCGGGAAAAGCACCATTATAAATCTTATAATGCGTTTCTATGATTGTCCTGTTTCTAGAATTTTTGTAGATAGCGAAGACATCCGGAATTTTAAATTAGAATCTCTAAGACGCCATATTGCTTTAGTTAGCCAAGACACTTTGCTTTTCAACGACACTTTAAAGGCCAATATAACATACGGCTTTGATCAAGATTTAGACGAAGAAGTTCTTATTACTGCTGCTAAGAAAGCGCGATTATATGATTTTATCATGGCTTTGCCGGATAAATTTAATACTAGGATAGGAGACAGAGGAGTTCAGCTTTCCGGTGGAGAAAAACAAAGAGTATCCATTATGAGGGCCTTATTAAAAAATGCCGAAATATTAATTTTAGACGAAGCCACCAGCTCTTTAGATTCTAGAATCGAACGCTTAATCCAAGAAGCAATCGAAGAAGTTATAAAAGGTAGGACTACCTTAGTTATAGCACACAGATTATCTACCATTCGTAATACTAATAAGATATTAGTCATAGAAGAAGGAAAGTTAGTAGAGGAAGGAACATTGGAGGGTTTGCTCAATAAAAAAGGTAAATTTTATCAATATTGGCAAGAGCAAAAGTTCTATTAATGCTGCTTAAAATAAGATTATGGCTGGAAAACAGAAAGTAATAATTGATTTAGGCTGCGGCTGTAATAAACACCAGGGAGCTATCGGCGTTGACAATATAAAATTAGCCGGGGTTGATATTATACATGACCTTTTAGATTTTCCTTATCCCTTTAATGATGAAAGCGCCGATGAAGTTATCTTAAGCCATGTTTTAGAACATTTTTATTTAAAAGATATTATTAAAATTTTAGACGAAACCGGAAGAATATTAAAAAAAGAGGGAGAATTAACTATTTCTGTCCCCCATGTTTTTTGTAGCGGAGCTTTTATGGATCCCGGCCATAAAAGTTTTTTTTGTTATGAAACTCTTTACTATTTCACTAAAGAACACACAGCTTATTATAGAAAAGATTTAAAAACTAAATATAACTGGGAGATAAAGAAGCTGTGGACTTCGGTAAATTTTTTTAACGATCACTTTGGAAAAATTACTCCTTTAAAAAGAAAAATATCTTCTTTTCTTACCATAATTATGAATTTTATTTTAAGTAATACTACTAGTAAAGTCTTACCGGATATGTTGGTAAAATTCTCTCCCTTTTGGTTAGTTAACATTCACGCAAAGTTACATAAAGTAGAATGTACCGACAAATCTACTCAAAGTTGATCCCTTTGGGCTTAAGAAAAGCATTAAGAGGTTTCTTTGCTTTTAAGCCTTGGCAGTTAATTTTTTTACCGTTATACCCTTTGGTTAGCATTTTAGGTTTTAAAAGAAGAAAGAGAATCATCCCCGATATCGATAAAATTTTGGTTATCAATCTGGGTGCTACAGGCGATAATTTACTTTCTACCCCAGCTATAAAAGCTTTAAAAGAAAGATTCCCTCAAGCTTCCATTGATATTATGACCGGCAGTTTAACTTCGATGCAGGCTTATCTTAATAATCCAAGGATAAGGAGAGTTTTTAGGGTTCAACAATTTCCAACCGCAAGCATCAAATATAAGTTTGCAAAAAAATCAAGAATTATCTTAAGCACCTTAAAAGTTTTTTATTATTATCCTACCTTAGTATTAAGCCTGTTATTTAAGAATTATAAATTAGGTATAAATTTTTGTGCCTTTAAAGGAGGGGCTAATTTTTCCGATATTATTATGTATCTATGTGGTATACCTAACAGGATAGGCGGTTTTAGCCAGTACCCGGAATTATTAACCGCTAAAAAAGAAAATTTGCACACTTTATCTTGGATAGATAGCTATTTAGCGATTGCTTCTTTGGCAGGAGCAGAAACTTTCGATACCGAATTAGAGTTTTTTTTAAGCAATGACGATGAAATTTTTGTCCGGGATTTTTTAAAAGAAAATAATATCGATGAGCAAAATATCATCTTGGATGTTTCGCCTGGAGCCAATACTTATGTCAATAATAAAAGATGGAATATAGCCAACTTTGCCGAAGTTATTAATAAACTCAAGGATAATTATAATTTTAACCTTTTATTGTTAGGTTCAAGAGAAGAAGAGCAGTTAATAAGTGATCTTCGAAAGAAATTAAAAATGAAGGCGGTCTTTTTATTAGGAGCAGAATTATCTAAAGTGGCAGCTTTGTTAAAGAAGAGTGATATTTTATTAACTAATGATAATGCTATTCTTCATCTTGGCAATGCTGTTGGGGTTAGCCATATTATTTCTGTTTTCGGGCCGACAAATCCTACTAAAATAGTGCCTAAAAATAATCGCAATAAATACCTAGTTTCTCGCTTAGAATGCGCACCTTGCATTGATATCGATGCTGGGGATGAGTCCAAAAAATGCCCAAGACCCCATGGGCAGGAATGTTTTGATTCCGTAAAACCGGATCAAGTTTACAATGAACTAAAGAATTCTTTTTCTCAAGTAACGAAAACTAAAGTCATAAAGAAATGAAAATTTGTTTTGTAGAAAGAGGCTATCCCCGCAATAATTATGGCGGAGGAGCCGGAACCTACGTACAGCTTTGTGCCAAAGAGCTTATAAAACTAGGGCATAAGCCTTTTGTGGTTACTAAAAGTTTGGATAACAAAACCAGAGAATTTAACGATGAAGGAATAATAGTACAAGAAGTAGCCGTAAGAACTTGGCCGTGGTATTTGACTAAAATACCAATTTTAGGACCTATCTTGGCAAAATTATTTCAGATAATCGAAGAAGGATTGGCCATCAACAAAAAAATAAAGAATATTCACCGTCAATTTGGCTTAGATATAGTAGAATTAGCCGAGACCCCAAATTTTTTATACCCTTTATTTATAAGAATACCTTACGTAGTTCATTTGCACGGAAGTAGTTTTACTTTCAAAAAATACTGCCAAGAAAAGATACTAGTGGAAGATAAACTGCAGCGATATTTAGAAGGCGTAGTAATTAAAAGAGCCGATACTATTACGTCTCCTTCCGAGTTTTTAAAAGAAGAAATTAGTGGAGAATTTAAGATAGGGCCCGATAAAATTAAGGTGATACCTTATCCGATAGACCAAAAACTTCTTTTAATAAAAAAGAAAGAAATCAAAGGCCCTAAGATTATTTTCTACGCCGGACGATTAGAGAAACGCAAAGGAGTACATATCTTGTTAGAGGCTATTCCGTTAGTAACAGCTAAAGAACCGGCGGTAAAATTTTTGTTTTTTGGCAGCAAAGAGGATAAAAATATAAGAGAAAAGATAAAAGCTTACCTTAATGACAGTAATTTAGCGGCCAAGGTTGAATTTTATCCTTTTACTCCCAAAAATAAATTATTGAATTATTTAGCAGAGGCGGACATTTGCGTAGTTCCGTCATTATGGGATAACTCGCCTAACGTTATTTATGAAGCTATGGCCGCCGGTAAAGCCGTAGTTGCCACAGCTGTGGGAGGAATAAAAGAGTTAATAGTAGATAATCAAACCGGAGTATTATTTTCTTCCTATAATAGCAAAACTTTAGCCGAGAAGATAATTGAGTTGTTAAGCAATAAGGAAAAAAGAGAAAAAATCTCTGCCAAAGCCAAGGAAGAAGCTGCCAGAAGATTTAATGCCGAGCTAGTAACTCAAGAACGCTTGAAAATATATCAGCATATTTTTTTATGCCAAGAGGAGCAATAGCCAGAACAATTTATAAAGCTCTTTATAATACCTTAAGATATTCTTTTGAGGTTAAAAAAGGAGTTGTTTTAGATATCCCGATATTGATGTACCACCAAATTGGTTTAAAACAGCATTCCGAATACCCTTCTATTTACACCTCTAAAGATAGTTTCGAAAAACAGATGAGAATTTTAAAAGAATCAGGCTATGAAACTATTTATCTTTCAGAATACGCTCAAATTTTGAAGCGGCCCGGTTCTTCTATCAAGAAAAGAATTGTCATCTGTTTTGACGATGCTTATGAAGGAGTTTATAAATTTGCCTATCCGGTGTTGGCAAAATATAACTTCAAAGCTGTGGTTTTCATTATAACCGAAAAATTAAAGAAGAAACTCATACCCAGAAGTTTTCCTTTCCTAAGTATTAATCAAATTAAGGAATTGCAGAAGCATAATTTTAAAGTAGCCTCACACTCTTATTCTCATGCTGATTTGACAAAAGTTAATAATATAGCTTTAGAACGGGAAATCGGAGAATCTAAAAGAATTTTAGAAGATATTTTTAGTGCTAAGGTAGAGAGTTTTTCTTATCCGATGAATAAATATAATGCCCAAGTAATAGAAATGGTAAAAAAACACGGTTATACTTGTGCCTGCACCGATAATTTAGGTTTATATAACTTTAAAGAAGATCTTTTCACCTTAAAAAGGATTGCGATGCTAAATACTATCAGTAAGTTAAAAATTCTTTATCGTCTTAGGATAGTCGGTAAAACAGTTTAAAATTAATTTATGTTAGGCGCCAGCGCCTATATCTTAGAGAGTGATATTTTTTGCCGGCAAATAGTTAAATTATTCGGCAGCCATAATTTTGGTATAAGAGCCAGAGCATTATATTTTATCGATAGTATAAGAAAATTAAATTTAAGATACAAGACTATTTTAGATGCTGGTTGTGCCGAAGGTTACCTTAGCTTTTACCTGGCTCATAAATTGAAAGATTCAGAAATCGTAGGAGTTGATATCGATAGTGAAAAAATTAAAAAAGCTAACGAAGTAGCAAGACATTTTAACAAGAAAAATTTACAATATTTAGAAAAAGACCTTAACTTTTTAGAGCAACAAAAGATAAAAGCAGATTTTATATACTCCTTGGATGTTATGATTTATCTTAAAGATGATCAAGGAGTTTTAAGACAATTCTATAAGTGTTTAGACAAAAAAGGTTTATTATTCATACACGTACCGAGAGAAAGCCCGGTTTTTAATAGGCCCAAACTGTATTTTAGAAGATTTCTTTCTTTTGCTAGTAAGATCAATCTTGAAAAAGAAAATATTTTTGAACAAAAAATAAGAGCTTGTTATAACCAAAAAGACTTAGAGAATAAAATAATTTCAGCCGGATTCCAAATTATACAAGAGAAAATTACTTTCGGTTGCCTGGGAATGATAGCTCATACTCTTTTTGAGTCGATAAGAAGTAAATCACGGATTTTCCATTACTTATTACTACCTTTGCTACTTTTTTTGGTTTATTTTGATATACTAATACCTAAAAAAGAAGGAGCAGGGTTGGCAATTCTTGCCCAAAAACAGAGCTAGATTCATGAATATAGTTATAGTTAACCAGTGGTGTTCTTACGAAAATCCCAAAGGCGGCGTGGGGAAATATAATTATTATTTAGCTAAAGCCTGCCAACAATTAGGGCACAAGGTAGTTATAATAACCTCTCTTCATAAAGGCGAAAAGGTTTTTGAAAGTTTACCAGAGATAGATACTTATCGAATAAGACAATTAGCTTTTCCTTGGTTTCTGGCCAATAAAACAATTTTAGGTGCCTTCTTAAGATTATTAAGGGATCTTTTATATAGCCTTTCGGTACAAAGAATTTTAATCAGGCTCAATAAGAAGCTTAAGATAGATATTGTGGAGTATGCCGAGATAAATTCCGAAGGATTTATCCATGCTATCTTTGGGCCAAAAGAGGTGCCTTTTGTGGTAAGATGCCACACCCCTTACTATATTCTTAAAGACTATTATCTGCGAGAAGAATTTTCCTTTAGCAGTCCTTTACTTTATTGGATGGAGCGGATTTTTATCCGTAAGGCCCTACAACTTACTACCCCCAGCAATAATTTAAAAGCGCTTATTATAGATAAGTTCGGCGTTAATGAAAAAAAGATAATAACTATACCCAACTTTATCGATACCGATAAATTTCACCCTCTAAAAAGTTTAGATGATAAAAATATCGAAAAAATAAAAATACTCTATGTAGGCAGGTTAGAACGAGCTAAGGGAATATTTGTTTTTGCTGAGGCGATAAAGAGATTAAGGCAGGATTATCCAGGTAAGATAGAGGCTATATTGGTAGGCGCAGATTGTTTTTCCAGAAATAGGTTCTCACAACGTAAAGTATTAACCTCTCTTTTATCTTCAGAAAAAGATTCAGAGGCAGTAGTATTTAAAGGAGAAGTTTCGGAGGAAGAATTATTGGGAATTTATAATGAATGCGATATTTTTGTTAATCCTTCTTTGATTTATGAGAGTTTTTCTTATACTTGCCTGGAAGCAATGTCATGCGCTAAGCCAGTAGTCGCTAGCAATATCGGCGGAATTAGCGAAGTAGTATTAGATAAAGAAACTGGGTTTTTATTTGCCGCTGGCAACAGTGAAGAATTAGTAGCCAAATTAAAAATATTAATCGCTGATCCTAATAAGCGTAACAAAATGGGTGAGTCCGGTAGAGAGAGAGCTAAAAATAATTTCTTTTCTTTAGAAGTAGTTAAAAAAAATATCGAGCTTTACCGAAGAATTAGCAATAAATAATGAAAATAGCATTGATCACACCTACTTACTTGCCTAATAAAGGAGGGGTAGAGACTTTTTTATTAGACTTAGTCGGTTATTTTAATTCTCAAGGTCATAATATTAAGGTAATTACTCAAAAATACCCTCAAAAGTCAAAACCTCAAGAAGATATAAACGGAATAGAGGTTATAAGATTTTTATTTTTTGATCCTAAACTGCCCAGTTTTACTTTAAGAAGCATCTTAGCTTATCTTTATACTTTTCTTTTAGCTCCGCTTAATTTAATCCGGTTTTTTATCGCCATAGATAGCTTTAATCCCGACGTTATAAGCTATCATTTTCCGGGAGCAATTAATTACTTTCTACTTTTTTATTTAAGGTTGCGAAGAAAAAAAATTATTGTCTCTCTTCACGGAGCAGATACTAGAGAGCTACCCTATGCTTCGAATATTTCTCGGTTTCTTTTGCAGAAAATATTAAAAAAAGCTAATTTTATAACAACTAATTCCCATTTTATCTTAAAAGAAGCAATGTTAATTGAGAAAAATATTAATCAAAAAGCCAGAGTGATTTATAATGGCATAAAGCAAGATTTTTTAAGCAACCAGAATCCTTATCGCTATAAAGAAAGATATCTATTGTCTATGGGCCGGTTAATAGCCAAGAAGGGATTTGATATTTTGATCAAAGCTTTTAACGAAGTCCTTAAATTTAGGAACGACATTTCTTTATTTATTGTCGGAGAGGGGCCGGAAAAAGAAAATTTAGTTCGATTAATTAATAAACTTAATTTAGAAGACAAGATTAAATTATTGCCTTGGTCTAGCCGAGGACAAGTAGCCCAATATCTAAAAGGATGCCAATTTTTAGTCTTACCTTCCCGTTACGAAGCCTTTGGGATGGTTATTATTGAGTCTTGGTTGGCAGAGAAACCGGTAGTAACTAGGTCTTTAGGCGGCCCCCAAGAAATAATTAAAGATGGCATTAATGGTCTTTTAGTTAAAGAAGAAACTGCTCAAGATTTATCTAAAAGTATGATAAGGTTATTACAAGATAACCAATTATATGATAATCTGGTTAGAAATATTAGAGATATGGCTAAAGAGTTCAGTATAGAGAATACTGGCCGACAATATTTAGAGGTATTTAAAAGATGCGAATAGCTTTTATTAGCCCTTTTATCTATTGGTATAAACGCGGTATAGAAACTTTTACTTTAGGTTTGACCCAAGAATTAGTTAAAATTAACACCGATATAAATATTACGATATTGGCTTGGCATGGTAAAAATAGCCGCCAGATTCCTTATCTTTCGGATCGTTTAACGTTATCAAAAGTACCTTATAGCCGTTATTTTCAAGCCAATATCGCTGCTATTTATTATTGGGTAAATTTCTTTAAGAGTAAATACGATATCATAAATATTTTCTTTGCTTGTTACGGCGAAGCCAAAGCCCTATCGACTTTATGGTTACTTCGCCGGCAAAAATTTAACATCATATTACAATATCCTTATAGCCAAGTTCCGCATCGCTATCAGGAATTTAAAAGGTATAATCTTATCGATAAAGCTGATAATATTATTTCAGTCAGTAGATTTGTAGCTGATGATCTAAAGAATTTTTGCGGCCGTGAAAGCAAAATAATCTATAATGGATTTAATAATTATCCGGTTATCTCCCGGAAAGAAAAAGAAAGTCAGCGCTTTGAAATGGGATTTAAGCCCCAAGATAAAATTTTATTAAGTGTAGCGGCTTTAGAAGAAAGAAAAGGGATGTATAAAGTTATTAAAGCTATGCCTCTTCTTAAAAGAAAGTTTTCTAACCTTAAATATATTATTCTGGGCGAAGGTTCCGATAAAGCTAACTTAGTAAGCCTTATAAATAAAATGGGTTTAGAAAAAGAGGTTTTCTTAAAAGGTGAGACCGATAAGCCCGAACAATTTTATGATATCGCCGATGTATTCGTTTTGCTTTCGCGAGGCGAAGCTTTCGGATTAGCGCTTATAGAAGCTATGGGGAAAGGTTTGCCGGTAGTAGTAGCAAAAGTTCGGCCTTTTGACGAAGTAGTTAATGACAGAACAGGTTTTTTAGTAGACGATAATAATCTTAGCGCAATAGCAGCAACTTTAGAAAAACTCCTTTCCGATGATATTTTACGCCAAACAATGGGAGAGCAAGCCCGATGCCTAGCAGTAGAAAATTTCACCTGGGGAAAGATAGCCTCTCAATATAGCGAACTTTTTTATTCACAATTATGAAAGTTTCGGTTTTGATTTGTACTTATAAAAGGCCTAACTTATTAGAAGAGTGTTTACATTCATTAATAGAAGATTCCGAAATTTTACCGGATGAAATTGTGATAGTTGACGGAGAAAATGGTCAAATAAAAGATATAATTTACCAGTGGCAGAAAAAATTTTCTCCGATAGTATTAGTTCCGACCAAGAATATTAATTTAGCAGCAGCCAGAAATAAAGGCTTGCCTTTTTGCAGCGGCGAGGTAATTGCTTTTAGCGATGATGATATTAAGGTAAGTCCTAACTGGATTAAAAAAATAAGAGAGTTACACAATCATTATCCTGAAATTTCAGCTATAGGAGGAAAAGTAGAAAGCTTAAGCCAGAGATTTCGGGATAGAATCGCTGATTTGGTTATCTTTCCAGCCCCTAAAAAACCGCAGCGGGTAGAGACTTTGGCCGGAGCTAATATTAGTTATAAGAAAAACACTATTAAAGAAGTAGGCTATTTTGATGAAGAATTATTTCGGGGCGAAGATGTGGATTATAATTGGCGGATTTTAAAAAAGGGCGGTAGTATTTACTATGATCCTGAGCTTTTAGTCTACCATCGCCATCGCAATAGTTGGAGAGGGCTATTTTATCAACTTTTTATGTATGGTAGAGCCTACTATTTAGTGCGCCGCAAATGGGAAGATATCTATTGCATCTATCCACGTAAGTTTAATACTTTAAAAGATTTGCTCAAGGTGTTTTATTTCTTCGGCAGCGTAATTTATCAGGCTTTTTTAGATGCTAAAAAGGTAGATAACGTCTATTTTGGTATTATTGCTTATCCGGTTTTAATAGGATGCCAGTTAGTATGGCGTATAGGTATGATATCACAATATTTAAAAACTAAATTTAAGAAGAATTAACTATGGATTGGATTTTTGCAGTAGTTTGTATTACCGCCGGGCTTATTTTTATCTGGAGCTTAGCAAAGGGTAGAAGACCCTTGAGCTATTTATTTTATTTTTGGGTAATTTGTTTTAATTTCGGCCCCCGCACCAACGAAATTTTCGGCCTTAATATTTTTTACTTAGAAGGTATTAGCTGGATAGTCTTTTTTATGTTGTTATTTCGCCTTAATTTTTTTATTTTTCATGAGAAAGGTATTTTCCCTAAATACACTGCTCCTCTTTTCGGCTTGTTCCTCATTGGGCTTTTGACCGCTGCTACTAACCAGAGGGAGGCAAAGATAATCATTGAAGACTTTAGCCCTTTTTTAAGTTTGATTCCGGTTTTTTGTATAGTTTTTGCCGGCTTTAAATATCTAGATATAAAAATCGAAAAGATAATCAAGATTTTCATCATCGGAACAGCTATACTTACTGCCGGAGGAGTTTTGTTTTATTTTTTCCCTCAACTGATAAAAATGTTTCCCGAAGGTTTATTTACCGGTGAATCGGTTTTAATCGATGTCAGCACCATAGAAGTAGAGCTTCAGGAAGGAGTAGTGCTCAATAGAGGTGGCGGCTCGTTTTGGGGTCAACTTCTCTTAAGCGCTTATTTACTTCTTTTATTATTTCCTATCTATAGCTTAAGGACATACCTAAAAAAAGGGAGTAAAGGTTGGGGCTGTTTGTTCTTAACAGCAGCAATGATCACTAACATTTTAATAAACGGCCAACGTAGCGTTTGGGCCGGATTTTTACTAGGGATTGCTTTATACTCTTTCTTTAAAGGGTTGCGAGGAGTATCGATGGTAATAGCATTTATTTTTATCCTGCACAAGATTCTTCCGCCGGCTTTTCTTTTAAGGTTTTATTCCTTGTTTAAAGTTAGCGATATAGCTTGGGCCGGAAGAGTAACTAGATATGAGAAGGCTTCAGAGATTATTTCTCAACATCCATTTTTTGGCCTTGGCTGGGGCGGAAGCGGCTGGGTTCATGATATTGCTTTACAGATGAGTGCTAACTTAGGGCTTATAACTACTTTCATCTTTTTCTTGTGGTTAAGAAAATTGATTCTTAACGCCTTCCAATTATATAACAATCCTGATCAATCTAAAATTAATAAGGTGTATATACTTTCCTTTGCCGTCAGTATCGTAGCTTTTTTAGGACCGTTATTAGGCGAATCAGTGATGAATTATCCGCATTTGATGATTCCTTTTTGGAGTTTTTGCGCCATCGTCCATAACTTTAAAGTCAATGCTATCAATATAGAAACAGCCGAAAATAAAAATTAAAAATTTTGTGATGACAGAAAATAAAATAACCGTTATCGTACCTTGCTATAATAATGAAGATATAATAAAAGATTGTCTTGAAAGCGTAAAATGGGCTGATGAGCTTTTAGTTTGTGACTCTTTCAGTAAAGATAAGACCTTGGATATAGTCAAGGTTTATACTAACAGGATTATTCAGCACGAATATATTAATTCAGCTACCCAAAAAAATTGGGCTATACCACAAGCCAGCAACGAGTGGGTATTAATTGTTGATACTGATGAAAGAATAACTGAAGAGTTAAAAGAAGAGATTCTTGGTGTTCTTAAGAGAGAGACAAGCTGCAACGGCTTTAAGATACCGCGTTTTAACTATAGTTTTGGTAAAAGATTAAAATACGGAGGTTATTGGCCGGATTATCAGCTAAGGTTGTTTCGAAAAGATAAAGGTAAATACGAGCCTCGGGAAGTCCATGCCGAAGTAGTATTAGAAGGAGAAGTTGGCTACTTAAATAATCCTATAATCCATCTGCACGATAGGGCATTAAGACAGGTTATCGAGAAGTATTTTGGCAGATATGTAAAGTGGGAAGCTAAGGAAAGGTTAAAAAGAGAAAAACCTTCGTTATTGAAGTTAATATTTTTACCGCCGGCGATATTTACCCTGCGCTATTTTGTAAAAAAAGGATTTTTAGACGGCATAAGGGGGTTTATCGCGGCTAGTATCTGGAGCAGCTATACTTTTCTTACCTATTTATATATGTGGCAATGGAGAAAGAAACAATAGTTTTTTTAGAGGAAGGTCAAGGCATTGGCGGAGCCGAAACTGCGCTTATCGGGTTACTTAAATATCTGGACCAGAGCCGTTTTGAGCCCCTGGTTATTATTTCTAGCCAAAGTAATTTTTATACCGCCCTAGAAGAACTAGGACCGCAGACAAAAATAGTAGTTTTAAACACCCCTTCTTTTGCCTCTACTAGCTGGGAAGTCGGCAATAAACGAATTCCCAATATTTTTGCCGTTGTCTATAACTTATTGCTTATTATCATTAAAGCTGTCAGAATATCGAATTATTTAGGCGATATAAAAGTCTCGATTATTCAAACCAATGATATCTATGCTCATATTTACGGCGGTATAGTCGCTAAGATAAAAAAAACATTTTGCATTTGGTGGTTTCAAGACATACCTTCGAAATCTTTCCTTTTGGGGTTAGGGAGAGTTTTTATAAACCTTCTAGGAGCTATTTTACCTCAGAAAATTATTGCTATTTCACAGGCAGTGGCAGAGTCCTTTTCTTCGTCGCTTAGAAAGAAGCTGCTTCTAATACCATTAGGAGTGGACCCAGAGCGGTTAGAGAGAGTAGATGCCGAAGCCAAAGTTAAACTTAAAGAAAACTTAGGCTTTAGTAGCAGTGATGTTATTATTGGGATGACTTCAAGGATAGTCCCTTGGAAAGGACACGAGTTATTTTTAAATTCAGCCAGTTTATTATCTAAAGAATATCCTAATTTAAAATTTCTTATAGTCGGAAGCACAACTTTTGGTCGGCCTAGTTATTTAAGTAAGTTAAAAAAATTGTCCGAAAAATTAGGCATAAGTAAAAAGGTAATATTTATTGATTTTGTTTATAATATCAAAGAGATGCTAAGCGTCATAGATATTTTAGTGCATGCTTCGATAAGGCCTGAACCTTTTGGCTTGGATATAATAGAAGCAATGTCTTTAGGAAAAGCCGTGGTGGCTTCCGATATTGGCGCCCCCCGAGAAATTATCGATAATAATAGAGACGGTATTTTATTTAAATCTGCTGATTCTATTGCTTTAGCAAGAGCTCTAAAAGAGGTACTAAATTTACCGCAGAAAATTATCGAGTTAGGGCAGGCAGCAAAAATAAAAGCTAAAGAAAGATACACCGCCGAAAAATTAGCAAGAGCTTTGGAAGATATTTACTTAGCTAAATAAAGCGAGGCAAAATTTTGAAAGAAAAAATAAGAATCCTTTTTTTACATCAAACCTGGATGGGGTTTGAAGTGCGGGATTATGAGATCCTCAAAAATAATTTTTTCGCTAAAGAATTGCTTATTTATAAAGACGTTTTTTTTAAGCTCCCCCAAATTATTAAAGATATTTTGAGTAGCGACTTAGTCTTTTGTTGGTTTGCTTACCGAGTAGCATTGATACCTTTGCTTATCGCTAAAGTCTTAAGAAAAAAAATTATAGTAGTAATCGGCGGCTGGGAGTGTGCTAGCCAACCGGAAAATGACTACGGAGCTATGAGGCCGGGTTTTAAATTCTTACTAGCCCGTAGTTTTGTAAGAAGTATAGCTACTTTATCCGATAAAATTATCGCCGTATCTAAATATAATGAACAAGAAATAATAACCAATATCAGACCGTCTTTAGAGAAAATTTCTTTAATATATCTTGGTATCCCAACTGATTGTTGCCAAGGCCAATCTCTACCAAAAGATAATTTAGTACTGACAGTAGCTAATGTTACAGTCGAGTCGTTTAAAAGAAAAGGCATAGATATTTTTATTAAGGCCGCTAGATTACTTTCAGATACCAAGTTTGTTTTGGCTGGGGAGATCGATAAAGAGTCCTCTGATTACTTAAGAGATAATTTACCGCAAAATCTTACACTTACTGGTTTTGTCGGCGAAGAACAATTGCATAAGTTATACCAACAAGCTAAAGTATATGTTCAGGTATCCTATCATGAGCAGTTCGGGGTAGCTTTGGCCGAAGCTATGGCTCATGGTTGCGTGCCGGTAGTTTCTCAAAGGACGGCTTTGCCGGAAGTAGTGGGCAGCAGCGGTTATTATGTACCCTATGCTGATATAGATAGGACCATTGAGGCTATAAAAGAAGCTTTAAGAGACGGTCAACGGGGCGAAATTGCCAAGCAACGCATCAAAGAAGAATTTTCTTTAAAGAAAAGGGAAGAATCTTTGGTAAATTTAATTAAAAATTTAGTTTAGCCGAGAATAGGGCTAGGCATAATAAGAGTAATTACAATCAATAATTAATCGTGAAAATTGAAGAGAAAAATTTAGCCATTTTTATTAACGCTTACCTTTTTAAATGGGATAATAATTATTATAGCGATGATAATACAGTTGTTTTTTGTCTTAATATCGCCAAAAAGTTTAAAAGAATAATTATTTTTGCACCGGTATTAAACGGCGATATTTCGTTAGCCGATAGATTTTATAAGATAAATGGCAATAATTTAAAAGTTATCGCCATACCCAATTATAATGGCAGCACTTATAGCTTAATTTACGCTGGTTTCAAAGTGATGCCGGCTCTTTATAAAGTTTTAGAATTATTGCAAGACCAAATAGATATTTTGTGGCAGGTCGATTGTCCCAATCCTTTAAATTTAGTTTTTAATATTTTTTGTAGCGTAAGAAAAATACCAATGGTATTCTTCTTACGCCTGGATGTTATTTCTATTTTGAAAATCAAAAATAGAGGATTTAAAAGATTTTTCTCTATAATTTTTGCCAAAATTATAGACTGGTTTAATAGAAGATTGTTAGAGAAACATCCGGCTTTTGTAACCGGAGAAAAGTTATATCAAAGCTACAAGAAAAAGAATAGGTTGGTGTATAAAATTTTTGAGAATTTAATCAGAAAAGAAGAAATCTTAGCTGCTTCCGAAGCTAGAGTGAGAAAAAATAACGGCAATTTAGAAATAGTAGGTATTGGCCGGTTAGAAAAGCAGAAGGGATTCGTATATTTGCTAGAGACAGTTCGTTTACTGACCGAGGTTTATTGTATCAAAGCCCATTTTACGCTTATCGGATCCGGACCGGAAGAGAAAACGTTAAAAGAATATATCCATAAATATAAATTAGAAGATTATGTAGAAATGACAGGATTTATAAAGCATGGTGAACTTTTTTCCAGATATTTAGAAAAAGCTGATATTTTAGCACAGCCTTCTTTAGAAGAAGGCGTACCTAAAACTATTTTCGAAGCTATGGCTTCAGGTATACCAATAATTGCCAGCCGAGTAGGAGGATTACCTTATTTAATTAAAAATGGAGTAAACGGATTATTAGTAAAGCCGGCTAATCCTGAAGAGTTGGCAGAAGCTATCTTACGTTATAAAAATGACTTTGCTCTTTTTAAGAATATCGCTTTGAATAACTTAAGCTATGTCGATGGCTTTATTTTTGAAAAACAAAGAGATTTCATTTTAGAAACGATTAAGAATTTATAACTATTCTCTATGGAATGTCCTTTTGTTTCCGTAATAATGGCTTGCCGTAACGAAAGAGATTATATTGCCAAATCTTTAACTTCTTTACTTAAAACAACTTATCCTCTAGATAAATTAGAAATTATCGTTATTGATGGAGAAAGCACTGATGGAACAAGAGAAGCCTTAGAAGAGATGGCCAGTAAAAATAATATTGTTAAGGTATTAACTAATTCTAAAAAGATTATACCGGCAGCTTTAAATATCGGTATCAAAAATTCCCAGGGCGAGATTATCATAAGGGCCGATGCCCACGCCGAATTTTCTTCAGATTATATAAGTAAATGTGTAGAGTATTTGCATAAAACCGATGCTTGGTGTGTAGGCGGGACGTTAGAGACCGCTTCTTTAGCCGATACTTTGATAGCAAAAGCCATCGTAGCAGTTTTATCATCTCCTTTTGGGGTCGGATTTTCTTATTTTAGAATAGGTAAAGAACCCCGTTATACAGATACTGTTCCTTTCGGAGCCTTTAGAAAAGAGGTTTTTAATAAAATAGGATTGTATGATGAATGCCTGGTAAGAAACGAAGATAACGAATTTTCTAGCCGGATAATAAAAAACAAAGGTAAGATATTTATTACCCCCGAAATAAAAAGCACCTATTACGCTCGGACTAATTTAAAGAGCTTTCTAGAGAATAGTTATGCCAACGGTCTTTGGAATGCTTTTATCCAAAGATTTTATCCTTATGCTTTTAGATGGCGCCATTTCTTGCCGTTAGTTTTTTTTATGGGGTGTGTATTAGTTTTTATATCTTTAATCTTAGGGGTAATTTTGAAAGCAACTTACTTATATTCGGTATCTTTAATTTTAGTCCCTTATTTTTTAGTCAATATCTTATCATCCTTAACCTTTATAAAAAAATTAAAGATGCGATCTTTTATCCTAACTATCGGATTGTATTTTTTATTTCATTTTGTCTATGGTTACGGGATTCTTAAGGGTTGGATGCTAGTATTACGAAACTTGCGGCCGCAAGAGTAAAGCCCTAAGGATTAAACCCTTTTGGATCCTTGGAGGATTAAAAATTTGTTAAAAAGATAAGGTTTTTTAAAATTGAATTTATTTGTTATAATTTTAAGATAAGACAGAAATGAAAAATAATACAATTAGCTATACTAAGCCCTCTATAGGAGTCGCCGAAAAGAACGAAATTCTAAAAACTATTTCTTCTGATTGGTTAACCGCCGGCCCAAAAGTTAAACTCTTTGAGCAAAGATTAACTCAATATCTTGGTTGCAAATATATTCAAGTTCTAAATTCATGCACCGCAGCTTTAGATTTAGCCGTATTAGCCTGCGGAATCGGCAATAGAGACGAAGTCATTACGACTCCCTTTACTTTTTGTGCTACGATAAATTCTATAATACACAGCAAAGCCAAGCCGGTTTTTGCCGATATTAGCAGAGATACTTTTAATATTGATCCTTTAAGCATCGCCGATAATATTACTAAAAAAACTAAAGCCGTTTTACCTATGCATTATGGCGGTATGCCTTGTGATATGGACCAGATATTTAAGATTGCTAAGAAATATAATCTTAAAGTCATCGAAGATGCCGCTCATGCTATCGGTGCCGAATATTACAAAAGAAAAATAGGAACGCTTTCCGATGCTACTTGCTTTAGTTTTCATGCTACTAAGAATATCACGACGGCCGAGGGAGGCGCGATTGCTACTAATAATAAAAAAATCATAGAATTTATAAAGAAGGTTTATTTGCACGGCATAAATCGTGAAAGTTGGCAAAGACATAAAGTAGGGAGTTGGAAATACCGTGTTATTTATCCTGGCTTTAAGACTAATATGAGCGATATCTTAGCATCTTTAGGTATACATCAATTAGAGAAAATAGAGGATTTTATTCGAAAAAGAAGACAAATAGCGCAGTTTTATGATAGTTATTTTAAGAAAGAGCCTTTACTGGACTTACAAAATACTTCTTATACAGTAAAACATGCTCATCATCTTTACCCGATTATATTAAAAACAGAAAGGCTTAAAATAAACCGAGACCAGTTCATAGAAAAGCTTAAGAAAAGAGGCGTTATGACTTCTGTTCATTTTATACCGGTGTATAAGCATCCTGCTTATAAGTCTTTTATAAAGCCGGTAGATATCAAGAGATTAAAGAACACCGAATATATCTATAATCGTTTAATATCATTACCAATTTATCCTCTTTTGAGTTTAAAGCAAGCTAGGTATGTAATCGAAAGCGTTAAAGATATAATTAAGAAAAACAGAAAATAAGTTGATTAAAAGATTTTTTGATATTATTTTTTCGTTAATAGTATTATATTTTAGTCTACCAATTTTTGTTATTTTTTTCTTTTTGATAAAATTGGATTCTGCGGGGGCTGTTTTCTTTAAACAGAAAAGAATCGGTAAAAACGGAAAAGCCTTTTTAATTTTTAAATTTCGCACCATGCGGGCAGAGAAAGGCCCTCTTTTAACTACTTCTAAGGACAATAGGATTACTTCTTTAGGGCGGTTTTTACGGAGGATTAATTTTGACGAACTTCCGCAATTTTGGAATATAGTTAAAGGGCAAATGAGCGTAGTTGGGCCTCGTCCGGAAATCCCGGAGATAGTAGAAAATTTTACCGAAGAGCAAAAAAAAATACTTAACTTTAAACCCGGCTTTACCTCTTATGCTACTCTTAAATGTTTAAACGAAGAAAAAATATTAGATGATAAAAATTTGATGCAGCAGTATTATAATGAACAATTACCGTTAAAAATAAAATATGATTTAGAATATTTTTATCATAACAGCAATTTTTTAAATGATTTATTAATAATTTTAAAAACAGTAGGTAAGACTTTTTGGTCTTAAGATATGGATAAAAGGTTAAAAAAATTAAAAGCTTCTTTAAAAGGGTTATTGTCCGTTAAATATTTTATAGACCTTGTCTTAATAATTACTAGTTATTGGTTATCTTATTTAGTAAGATTTGAAGGAATAGTTCCGGTCGAAGAAGTTCTTATTTTTAAAGAATCTCTTTTAACCTTTGTTTTAGGGTTTTTAATTTGTGATTTATTATTCGGGCTTACCAGAAGCATTTGGAGATATACTAGCTTGCAGGACATTGAGAATATCGGGTTTTTCGTCTTGAGCGGAAGCGGCTTAAGCGTGCTTATCGGTTTGATATTTTTTCCTAAAGAGATAGCCAATGTTCCTAGATCGATATACATAATAAATTTTTTCTTTCTTTTCTTTGGTATAAGCGGAACCAGGCTTTCTTACCGTATCTTATTTGACCAATGGCGAAAGATTAAGAAAGGCAAAGAGAATGTTTTAATAGTAGGTGACCAAAACATCGGAGTTTCGTTGCAGCAATCTATTTTGCAAGACCGTACTCATCAGTTTAATATCGTTGGTTTTATTACTTTGGTAAAAAGCCGTATTGGCAATACCGTAAATGCTACTCCGATAATCGGCTTACCCGAAGATATTCCTAGCATAGCTAAGAACGAAGATATAAAGTGTATTTTTATAGCCTTAGATTCTGCTTCTAATGAAGAGATGAAGAAAGTAATAAAAATATCTCAAAACACCGGAGTGTTAACCAGGATCAGCCCCAGCATAGTAGATTTAATTAACAGTAAATTTTCGCTTAATGATTTACGAGAAGTAAAATTTGAAGACTATCTGGATAGACAGCCAGTTAAATTTGATTTGGATAAATTGAAAGGAGAGTTTTTTGGGAAAAATATTTTAGTAACCGGTGCCGGCGGTTCTATCGGAGCTAGTTTGTGCGAAGAGTTATTGGTTTTTGAGCCAGCGAGGCTAATAGCGATAGACTTATCAGAAAATAACCTTTTTGGCGTTTCGCAAAGGTTAACGGAGATAAAAAAGAAAATGCCCGCTAACTCTACTGAGATAATATATAAAATTTTAGATATTAAAGACCAAGTTTTACTGGGAAAATTTTTAGAAGCTAACTCTGTAGATTATCTGATACATACTGCAGCTTTAAAGCATGTTCCTTTCTGCGAGGAGAACCCGCAGATGGCGATACAAACTAATCTTTACGGTACTTTAAATCTTCTATTATTAGCTGATAGAGTAAAAATCAAGAAATTTATATATATTTCGACGGATAAAGCTGTTAATCCAATATCGATAATGGGTGTTACCAAGAGAATTGGAGAATTATTAGTAAAAGATTTTAGCCATAACAAGTCTTCTCAAACAAAATTTATGGCAGTTAGATTCGGAAATGTCATTGGCAGTTCCGGCAATGTAGTAGAAATATTTACCCATCAACTACAAAAAGGTTTACCGCTTACTATTACCGATTCTCGGATGGAACGTTACTTTATGAGTTTAGAAGAAGCTACTAAGCTAATAATGGAAGCTATAGTTATAGGAGGCGAGGGTGAGACTTTTGTTTTGGATATGGGGCGAGCAGTAAAGATAAGAGACTTAGCCGACGATATTGCTTTATTTTATGGCCGGCAAATCAAAGAAAAAGATATTATCTATATCGGTAAAAGGAAAGCCGAAAAAATAACCGAGGATTTATTTGGGCTAAACGAAGAAAAAATGCCAACGAGCTTAGGAAGAATTTTTGAAGTCAGAGAAAAAGTACCAACAGAAGGTTTAATCGATAAAGTAAAAAAATTATGCCAAGACCTTAATCAGCTTAATGAACGAGAAATAAGAGAAGAGCTTTTTGCTATAATAGAATAAATAGAAATAATTTAAATAAAAATGCGCAAACGTAGTCAGAAGATTTTTATTATCGGTGCCGGTCCTATTGGTTGTTATCTCGCCCAACTGTTGAAAAAAAAATCTATACAGCCGGTTCTTATCGAAGAGCATAAAAAATTAGGCCGGCCAGTTCATTGCGCCGGTTTAATCGGAAAAAAAAGTTTTGAAGAGTCTCAAATACACTTATCGCCAAAAAGTATAATTAATACTGTCAACGGAGCCAAAATACATTTGAATAATGAAGTAATAACAGTTACCAGGGAAAAAGTCGCTTATGTTATCGATAGAGAAAAGTTTGACAAGAGCCTGGGTGAAGGGCTAGATGTGCGTTTTAGCACTAAATTCTTAGGCCTAGAAGAAAAAAATCACCACTATATTATTGAGACCGATAAAGGAGATTTTGAAGCTGATATTGTCATTGGTGCTGACGGAGCTAAATCATTAGTAAGAGATTTTGTAACCGGTAAAAATATCGAGTATTTAACCGGAGTCCAATTTCGCATGAAATACAAAACCGAATATAAAGACAGAGTGGAAGTGTACATAAAGAGGCCTTATTTTTACTGGATTATTCCCGAACAAGAAGATATCGTTCGCATCGGAGTTATTTCTAAAACCCCCTATAAAGATTTATTAAAATTTATTAAAGAAAAAAGGATAAAAGGCAAAATTTTAGAGAAATTTGCCGGAATAGTACCACTCGATCACTTTTCTTCTTTATCTAAAGGCCGGATATTTCTAGTAGGCGATAGTGCTTGCCAGATTAAACCCTTGACTTACGGCGGAGTATATATGGGTATGAGAGGAGCGGAAATTTTAGCTAAATGCATAGTAAAAGATAATTTTTCGAATTATTCTTTGTTTTGGAAGAGAAAATTCGGCCGAGAAGTAGCTATAACTTCTAAGATACGGGAGACTTTGCATAAGCTTAACGATAAAGAAATTTCCAGGATATTTTCTTTCGTTAAAAGCAAAAATAAATTGATAGAAGAAAAGGGAGATTTTGAGAATCATTCTTTTCTTCTTTGGGAGTTATTACGGCAGCCCGATGTTACCAGAGAGTTATTTCAGATATTATTAAGCGTGACTAGCGCCCAATTTAGGAAATAAATATGCCTTTGACTTTAAAAAATAGGATAATTGGAATTCTTACCGTATTTACCGTAATAAGCATAGTTGTATTTATTTCTATCCAGATTTCGCACGAGCTAGAAATGCTAAATAAATACAATACTTACAAAGCGAAAATAGTTTCGACGGTAATAAAAGAGAAATTAGAAAATATTTTAGGTCTGGAGATTTTAGAAGAGCAAAAAGTAAATTTCTTAGAAAAAACCGTAGAGAATTTAAAAAAATCACGCTCCATAGAAAAAATCTATATCTTTGATGCCCAAGGCAATATTATTGCTGCCAGTGAAGACTGGCTTAAACAGAGTCAAGCCGAATATAGCGACATTGTAGCTATAGATAAGGCTACAAAGAATAAGTTAGAAGAGGAAATAATTATTGATAAGAGCCTTAAACAATTTTCACTGTACATTCCCGTAGAAACTGCTGGTCAAATAAAAGTTGTTGCTAAAGTGTTCTTTTCTTTAGGAGATATCTGGGATGCCTTAAAGCAGATTTATAGAGAAGCAATAATAATCGGGATTTTAATAATAATTATAAATATTTTTATCGGTTTATTTCTTTCGCGTTTAATTATCGGCCCAATAAAGGTTTTTAACAAAGCTGCCGGAGCGATAGCAGCAGGAAGTCTTGACTTAAGAGTTAAAATTCATACCAATGACGAATTGGAGGAGTTAGCCAAAGTTTTCAATTATATGACCGAAGAGTTAATGAAGATGAAAGCTAAAGCCGAAAATGCTAATCCTTTGACTAAATTGCCGGGTAATTTAGTAATAATGGAGGAAGTAGAAAAACGTATTAAGGAAGATAAAAAATTTACTGTTATCTACGCCGATTTGGACAATTTTAAAGCCTTTAACGATAAATACGGCATCCATAAGGGAGATGAAGCCATAAAATTAACCGGAGATGTTTTTAAAGAGGCAATTAATAATAAAGGAGATAACTCTGATTTTGTCGGCCACGAAGGAGGAGATGATTTTATTATTCTTACTACCCCTCAACGAGCGGATGAAGTTGTTGACTATATAATTCATAATTTTGACGAAAAGATACGCCTTTTATATGATAAAGAAGATTTAGAAAGAGGTTATATCGTAGCCCATTCCCGAGAAGGAGAAGTAAAACAGTTTCCGATAATGACTATATCTTTGGCCGGCGTCACTAACCAGTATAGACCAATTTCTACCTATAGCGAAGTAACTAATATAGTTGCCGAAGTAAAAAAGAAAGCTAAAGGTAAAAATAAGAGCTGTTTCGTGTTGGATAAAAGAGAAAAATGATTTTGTTGGATTTAATCCGAAAGATTAGTTTCTTCCTCAATTGTACCGAAAGTGGGAATTAAACCGCTAAGAGAAAATTCCTTATTAAAAAGTGACCCCGTGCTGTCTTCTTTCTTCTCATAAGCTACTGGCGGAGAAGCCGGTATTTTATTTATTTCTGGTGAGGAAAAGGAAGTTGCTAAAACCGAGCCTACAAAAATAACTCCTCCTATGCATAAAATTACCTTTAAAAGAAGTTTTTTCTTCTTCATTACCTTAGCCTCCAATTTAAAGATACCATAAAAGAAATGCTTTGTCAATCTAGTGCAACTATTTGTTATTCAGTAGGTTAGTTTAAGCTAGACCTCTAAAATTTATAAATTAATGCCAAATATACTATTCTGGATAGAATTAGCTGATTTTAAAACGTTTTCAGTATTAAAGAATAAATTTGTTATTTGTTGACAAAAACAGTTAAGAGTTATTATAATATAAGATAATTTAACTTTTTTAATAATGGTTAAGAAAATTGCCTCTAAAGCTAGCCTAACCCTGATGCTATCGTTTTTATTAGCGGTAGCCTTTCTCTTTATTTATAACCGTTATCTTTTGGATAAGTCTTTATCCAACTTAAGAATATCTTTGAAAGTAATAGAAAAAGCCGGTAATTTCGAAGAAGTAAAGAAAATAAAAGATATCCTTAAAGACACTTTTATCATGGAAATAAGTGCCGGCAATTTCGATTTAGCTAGGGCCGAGAAAGAAGATGTTTCCGGGGGCCCTAAAGCAAGAGGGCTGACAGCCCAGGATGAAAACAAAATATTTACCGATAAATTATCCATAGCTACAAAACTAGATTATATCGAAGATATAGTTGAAGGTATTTCCGAGCAGAAACAGATCGAAGACATAAAATATTTTATCGAAGATATTATTGCTCAAAAGATTAAAGAAAAACCCCTTTTTGTTGCTAATTTAGAAAAATTTATTGTCGAATTTTTTCCCCAACCCCGCCAAGAAAAATTTGATAATTTAAAGAACCAAGTAGAATCATTAAAACAACAGCTTGCTAATTATTCCGGCCGGCAGCTTCAGGAAAAAATACTAGAAATTGCCAGGATGTATTTAAGGATGGGAGAATGGGACGAGAGCCAGACATATTTAAATAAAACTTTGCTATTAGGCTCACAGAATTATTCTGGGCTTAAAGCCCAATTCTATTTAGCTGTTTTATATAAGCTTAAAGGGAACTATCAGGATTCTTTATTGGTTTTTCAAAAAATAAAAGATATCTTGCCTTTAGAGTGGAAGATGTTTTCTTATTATCAAGAAGCCGATTCTTTAGCAGCTTTAGGCGATAAGGTAAAGGCAGTAAATGTATTAGAGCAAGCCTTTGATAAAAATCCCGATTCTGAAATTTCTCAAGTAGCTAAATTCCGTGCCGCTTATACCTATTTATATGATTTAAACGACCCCGAAAAAGCCCGCCAGGCTTTTAAAGAATTAAAAGATAAAATTACAGTAGAAGAAGATAAAGGAAAAACTACCGATCAAAAAGAATTAGAAAAATTAAAAATTTCTTTTTACGCTGCTGAAAAGATTATAAAAGATATCTGCAACAAATATAGAGAGGAAGGCTACCAACTTTTAAAACAGGGATATACTAAATTTGATAGCATAAAATATTTGGAAGCTTTAGACAAGTTCAATTTAGCTTTGAAAGATGATAATCAAGATCCGTTAGCCATTTCTGGGAAAAGCTTAGCGCTTTATTTTATTGGTAAACGCGAAGAGGCAATCCAAGAGTCAAGAAGAGCTAAGGAAATTTCTCCTAATGATGCTATAGTTCTAGTAAACTTAGGTTTTATATATTATAATGTGGGGATGTTGGAAGAGGCAGTGGGAGAATACCGCGCCGCCTTAAAAATAAAACCAAATTCAGCCCTTATCAATTACAATTTAGGAACCCTTTATATTTTAAGCGGAGATTTAAATCGCGCCGGGTTTCATCTTGAGAGGTCTATAGAAATAAACCCTGATTTTGCCTATCCTTTAAATAACCTAGGGTATCTTTCTTGGCTTCAAGGAGGTTATGGCGAAGCCAAAAGGTGGTTGGAAAAAGCCATTGCTTTTAAAGATGATTACGTAGACGGACGATATAACTTAGCTATTGTATTATTTATTTTAGGAAAATATGATGCCGCCCAGGAAGAATTCTTAAAAGTAGAAGAGCTATCTCCCGGTTATAAGAAAACCGGCTGGTATTTAAGCGAAATTAAAAAAAAGTAGCGGTATTAAACTAAAACCATGTTAGAAAGATTAAAAAAATTTTTAGGTTGGAATATACCAGAGAAAAGAGTTTTTATCCGGATAAAGTCCCACCATCTAGTAAAGTATAAAATAATTGATGATAGCCAAAAAGTCCTTTCTTTTGCCAGAAATATCAGTGCCGGCGGAATTTTATTCTATTCCGAAAAAAAATTACCTTTAAACAGTACAATAGAGATAAAGATAAATATTCCTCCTAAACCGACACCGCTTAACGTAGTCGGAAAAATAGTAAGAGTACACCCTTTAAAAAAAATCGGTGGTTATGAAATAGGTTTAGAGTTCGTCCATATTGACGAAGAGGACCGTAATTTAATAGAAAAATTAGTTTTAAGTTCTACTTTAAATTTATAGTGGTTAATAAAGGGGTGAATCTTAATTTAGGGTTGCTGGTTTTTTTTATTATTTTTAGTGCAATATTTTTAACTACCGGGATATTAGCAGGAGCCGAAACAGTTTCTGATGGTACAAAGATAACCGATGAAGCAGCACCATTAGAAACAGAGGAATCCATAGAACAACCGGAAGAAACAAAGCCGGCTAAACAGGTAGGCAAAAACCTTTCTGATAAAGCCGAGAACTATTTACGCCGTATTATCAAGGATTTGATTTTTACTCTTACTATGGAAGAGGAATTTAATGATAATGTTTACGAGAAAAGTACTGATGAAAAAGCCGCTTTGATTACCAGGGCTAACCTAGGAGTAAATTATGCTCCTGACTTTGATTGGGCAAAAGGGCACGGTAAGATCAGCTTCGAAACTAAAGGTGGGCCAGTAAGCTATAGTAGTCTTGAGACCGGAGATGAAGAAGAGGATTTTTCATCCAAAGTACTTATTGATTATATGAGAAGAAAATGGTATCTAGGATTGGGTTATGGGATTACCTCTACCCGGAGTTTAGGTTCAGAAATTTCTACTAGTGCCAGTGATGATACGGCTGAATATTGGAGAGATTCTTACACCATAAAGTTTGGCACTAATTGGGAAAAAATACCTTGGGAGATTAAGTATACCGAAGAAGATACTTCTTACGACGAAAAGTATCAATCTTCCGATATTTTATCCAAAGATATTTCTCTAACTCAGTATTTCAGAGCCTCCCCCAAGACCTATTTTCTTATTAATTATAAACACGAGATAGATGAATACCCCAACAGAGGTTCTATTTCCACTGGTGGAGAAGCCGATGTATTATCAGCTGGAATAAAGGGAAAAATTTCGTCTAAGGTTACTGGGATAGCAACTTTTGGCCGGCAAATATATGATCCTGACAGCAGCGAACAAGACAAAGAAACAGATACAGTAGGCATAGAGCTAGATTACGATACTACTCAGCGTCTCAAAACTAACTTAACAGCTACAAAAGGTATAGTTGCTACCGAATATGCCAGCGAAGATTATGTCACTACCGATAAGATAGGTTTAAGTTTTAATTATTTACCGCCGTTTAGTCCAAAATTAAAATTAGGATTGAAATTATCTTTTGCTAAAGATGAGTATGAATCAGGGAGAAAAGAGGATACCTATTCTCTTGGGGCCGGCTTTGAACACAGTTTAAGAAAATGGCTTACTCTTATCGGAGCATATAAATTCACTGAAAGAAAGTCAGATTTAAATACCCAGGAATACCAAAATAATATTATTAGTTTAAAGTTAGTAGCAAAGTTTTAACACTATTATGAAGGTACTTTTTTTAATCTTATTTTTTCTTATAGGCTGTTCTTCCCAGGATACAACTTCTACTTTACATGCTAGCTCGCAAGAAACCACAAAGGCTGTTAGTAAAATCAAAAGAACTAAGAACGTTCTTACTCAAGATAGCCTTAATAAGGAAGCTGAAAAAATATACCAAGAAGCACTTTCTCTTTATAAAAATAAAGAATATAAATCTGCTCTTGCTAAGTTTAAAACAGTTGAAAAGATTATCCCTGGGTACTTTAAGACAACACACTATATCAATTCTGCTACAAAAATAATTACTCGAGAAACTAAGACCGCACGAAAGAAAGCTTTACAAGCCGAAGAAGAGCGCCTGCGTTTAGAGCAAGAGCGTCAATTAGCCGAACAAAAAGCTCAAGCTGAACGCCAGCGTCAAGAGCAGTTAGAAAAAGAGCGTACTCAAAAAGAAGAAGTCAAAGCTCTTAGC
>MTKX01026255.1_pt1 | contig 146902 bp, 116 predicted proteins | sample 1042771 | NCBI WGS metagenome assembly MTKX01 (sample SAMN06212183, study PRJNA360534) | anaerobic digester metagenome | biome: Wastewater treatment plant; material: sludge; isolation source: anaerobic digester fed with sludge from wastewater treatment plant | place: Denmark: WWTP Randers ...
GTAACATTATCATCTGGCAGAACGACCACGCTTCGGTAACATTATCATTTGGCTTGACACGGGAGCGAGTGCGCGGGCCGACCGGCAGGAGGCCAATGACAGATCGCGCAAGTCAGGCAGTAGTACTAAGCGGCGCTGCGCTCGCTTTGGGCGGCGCCGATCGCCTCTTGTGCTGCGATCACCCGTTCAATCAGATCGCTTGTCGGCTGATCCACCACCTGGCGCGCTGGATCGGCGTCGTACCAGGCAACGATCTCCCGGGCGCCCTCCGAGAAGGGGATGGTTGCCGCAAAGCCGGGGACGAGGCGCTTGATCTTGGTGTTGTCAAAGATCACGCTGTGCGCCTTGTCGCCGAGCAGGCCGGCTCCCATTTCGGGATCGAATGCCGCGATCACGTCCGACGGCACGTGCACGATGTGCGGCTCGACGCCTGCGGCGTGCGCCAGGGTTGTATAGATCTGATTCCACGGTAGTACCTCGTCAGAGGTGATGTGGAACGCCTGCCCGATGGCCTGCCGGCTGCCCAAGAGCCCAACGAACCCCCGTGCAAAGTCTGTGTGGTGCGTCAGGACCCAGAGGGAGGTTCCATCGCCATGGACCATGACCTTCTTCCCTTTGCGCATGCGGTCGAGGTCCGTGTAGTGGCCAAGGAGGGGGACCTTGGTCCTGTCGTATGTGTGCGAAGGCCGCACGATCGTCACGGGGAAGTTGCTCTCGCGGTAGGCCCGCATCAGCCGCTCTTCACACTCGATTTTGCCGCGCGCATACGCCCAGAAGGGGTTGCCCAGCGGTGTCGACTCGCGGATGGGCAGGCCGGGGATTGGCTTCTGGTACACGGTGGCAGAGCTAATGAAGAGATAGTGGTGCGTGCGATCTCGGAATAGCTCGATGTCTCGCTCCACATGATCCGGAGCAAAGTTGATCCAGTTGACGACCGCATCAAAGGAACTGCTGCCCAAGGCACGCTCTACCGAAGCCCTGTCGCGGATGTCGCCGAGCAGGGTGCGTGCCCCCTGGGGGACAGGGCGCTCGGTCTGGCCTCGATTGAGAAGACAGAGGTCGATCCCACGCTCCACTGCCAGGCGCGAGCAGGCCGAGCTGATTACGCCGGTTCCGCCGATAAAGAGCACCCTCATCCTGAATGCCTCCTGTGCGCGACGAAGCCGCGTTCCTGCGAGGTGGCGACACAGCAACGGTACGGGCGTGCCGGCCGTGGCTCGGTGCGAAGAGATAGCATCATCCCGCTTCCCTCTCTAGTATGGCACACTTCAGGCGATGGGTCAACCGCAGACTCAAAGGCCTTCGAGACCCTTGGGGTCTGTTTGCCGTATCAGGGCGCTGCCCGATCAGGACCTGGACGGTCTCGATCATGCCGGGCATCCTGCTGTTTTGTCGCAGCAGCCTCCCATGGTAGAATCCTTCCGTCCGGCCGGATCGGGCGTAGGATGTTATGGGGTCCACCCTCTCGGGGCCGGCCGGCGATCCGGGGAGTGAGGTCACCCCCAACCGATACGGCAGTCGATCGGCGCTCTCTGCCGGCTCTGAAAAGGACGGGCGCTTTGAACCGGAGCGAGTCGTACCGCCTTGTCGAGATCGCGGCCATCCTGGCCTTTCTGGTGGCGACCGCCGCGCTCGTCGTGGCGGACCCTTCGCCCGGCGCATCGGCGGTCGCGAATCTCCCCCCCAGCGAGGCAATCGAAGCGCACGCCTATGCCATGCCGAACCAGGGATGGGCTCCGCTGACGGTCTACTTCAGCGCCTTTGGGAGCCGCTCCACAGCAGGCGAAATTGCACGGTACGAGTGGGACCTGGATGCCAACGGCCGCTACGACGCCGACGCCACAGCTTCGGGTGGGTATGCCTCCTACATCTACAAAAAGTCCGGGACCTACCGGATCAGTCTGAAGGTGACCGACAACACGGGAAACGCGGCGTCCGACGCCGTGACAGTTACGGTGCGCTATCCGGCCTCGAGCAGCGTAGATTACTGGGCGGTCTTTGACGACAGCCGGGTGCGCCGCGTCGAGATGCGCTTTCGGAGCTCAGACTGGGAGACGATTTGGAGCGGTCCGGCGAAGACGCGCGTGCCGGCCGACATTGTGCTCTCCGGCGAGCTGGTCGAGTCGGTCGCGGTGAGCACGAAGGGAAACGCCTCCCTCGAGGAGTCCGGCCAGAAAAAGTCGTGGAAGGTCGACACCGACTATTACGTGCCCGGACAGGAGTACCGCAACCTGAAACAGCTGCTCTTCCACAATAACTTTGCCGATGCCTCGCTGCTGCGCGAAAAGATGGGCTACGACATGATGGCCTTCGCTGGCGTACCGGCGGGGCATGCGGCATACGTCGAGCTGTGGATCGACATCGTCGACGACGGCGAGCCGGCCGAGTACTGGGGCATCTACACCATGGTCGAGCGAGTGGATGCCAAGTTCGTGGCCAACCGGTTCGGCAAGGATCAGGGCACGGGCAACCTCTACAAGGCGGCTGCCACGCCCGACGAGGGGTCAGCCGACCTGGCTTACTACGGCCCGGATATCGAGGAGTATCCCAAGCCGCGCGGCGCGGTGGCCTACGGGCTGCAGACCAACCTGGACAACCCCGACTACGGAGACATCATCCAGTTGTGCTACGTGATCGATGGCGTGGAGTATGCCACACCCGAGCAGTTTGCCGGCGCGCTGGAGGGAGCTTTCAACGTGGACGGCTACCTGCGCTACCTGGCGGTCATCTTCACCAACCTGAATCTGGACACCTACCCGTACACGGGCAACAACTTTTATCTCTACGACAACCCCACCACGGACAAGTTCGAACTCCTACCGTGGGACCTGAACAACTCGTGGGGCCACTTCGGGGGCGATGCCCAGTTTCCCCTGTACGGCAAGCCGTGCTGCCAGGGACCGCTGGCATGGGCGCCCCTCTTCACCAAGGTCTTCCAGGTGGACGAGTATCGCCGGGATTACGCTGCCTACGTCGACCTGCTCGTCCGCTTCTGGCTGAACGAAGAGGCGTTCGGCGCTCGGGCGGCCGGGTGGCAGGCGCTGCTTGCCCCCTACCTGACCCAGGCGACAGGAGACAAGGCGTACACCGGGCCGGGCGCGAAGATGCAGGTCGACGAGTTCTCGCGGGACGGGCTGGGCCTCATTGCCCTGACACGACAGCGCTGCGCCTACCTGCAGAGTGTGCTTGACTCGGGCCAATGGCGGACGGACGTGCCCGAGGCCAACGTGAGGCCCGCCGGGTTGCTGGCACCGATGCCCCAGCCCGGTGGGCCGTAGAGAGTGAGGTGGAAGATGCGCAAAGACAGACCCTGGCCGCTCGTAGTGATCGCGATCCTGCTCGGGGCCGCGCTGCTGGCCCCGGCGGGTGCCAGCGCGCAGTTCGGCGGGTTCCAGGAGCCGTTCGCGGACCCGGAGCTGCCGGGTTGGGAGCATCCGCCCGAGGCGGAGGTCGTTGAGGGCGTGCTCGAGGTGCGCCCGGGCGGGTACGCCCTGCACTTTGGCGACTGGGCGGACATTACACTCACTGTCAAACTGCGCTTTGCGGGTGAAGGGCAGGCCATGATCCGCTACTACTTCCGGGATGAGGGAAGCTATGCCCTCGTCATTTCTTCCGGGGCGCTGTCGGTGGATAGGATCGAGACCCATTCCCTCGTCTCACTGGGGCGCGCGGAGGTGACGGCGCTGCAACCCGACACGTGGGTGAGCGTCAAGATCGCCGTTTCGGGCGGCGGGCAGCAGGTGTACGTCGACGACGAGCTGGTCCTGGAGACGACGGATCCCGCGCCGCTGGAGACGGGGGCAATCTTCCTCACGACCCAGGGCGGCCTGACGGCGGAGTTCGACGACCTGGAGGTGCAGGGGACTCACACGGCCGGACCCACAGGAGCAGAAGCCGCCGGGCCGCAGGGCGCGGGCACTGCCGCTCAAGCCGCTCAGCCGCCGGCCACGGAGAGTGCCGCGCCGGCTGTGCCCTCCTCCTCGGCCCGGGGTGGGCTGGAGGGCTTGGCCGCCGAGTTCTTTGCCAGCCAGGCGAGCCGGCCGGACCTGGTCACCTTCCTCATCAACCTGATCCTGTCGGCGGCCTGCTCCGCCATCCTCGGCCTCGTCTACGTCCACTGGGGCGCATCGCTCAGCAACCGGCGCAAGTTCGCCGCGAACCTGATCCTGATGGCCATGACGACGACTTTTATTATCCTGGTGGTGCGCTCGTCGGTGGCGCTGAGCCTGGGGCTTGTCGGCGCACTCTCCATCGTGCGCTTTCGCACGGCCGTCAAGGAGCCGGAGGAGCTGGCCTACCTTTTCGTGGCGATCGGGATCGGCATCGGCCTGGGCGACAACCAGCGGCTGATTACCCTGCTGGCGCTGGCCGGCGTCACGATTATCATCCTCCTGCAGCGCCTCCTGCGGCGTCCCGAGGCGGACATGAACCTGCACCTGGCGGTCGCCAGCCACGGCCCGGATAGGCCGGGGATGGAGCAAATCATGGCAGCGCTCCGCCCGCACGTTGCCAAGCTCAGGTTGCTGCGCTTTGACGAGACCGCCGGCGGGTTGGAGGCGGCGTTCCTGGTGGAGTTTGTGCGCATGGAGCGGCTGAGCGAAGCCCGTGCCGCGCTGAGGGCGCTATCGGAGTCGATCGAGATCAGCTTCACGGACGACAAGGGGCTGTGGTAGGCCGGGCGGGCGATCGATGAGCGACACGCACCTGCGGGAGGTCCGCTACGAGCGCAAGCTGCTGGTCCAGGGCCTGGATGCGGGCCAGGTGAGGATGCTGGTCCGGCGCCACCCGGGGATGTTCTACGAGTCCTACCCGCCGCGGATGGTCAACAACCTCTATCTCGACACGGAGGAACTGGAGAACTATGCCGCGAATGTGAGCGGCGTGGGAGAGCGACGCAAGGTGCGTGTGCGGTGGTACGGGGAGATGTTCGGGGAGGTGACGGCGCCGAAGCTGGAAGTGAAGGTGAGGCACGGGGCGGTGGGGGAAAAGTACTCGTACGACTTCCCGCCGTTCGTCCTGGCGGAAGGCTTCTCGCAGCAGGCGTTCCAGGGGACCGTGCAGGGGTCGGACCTGCCCGATGGCGTGCGGCGCCGGCTGCGCTCGCTGCAGGTGGTGCTGGCGAACCGGTATCTGCGGTGGTACTACGCGTCGCGCGACGGGCGCTGGAGGATCACGGTGGACACGGGGATGACATACTGGCAGGTGAAGAGGGAGTGCAGCCGGTTCCGGGTCAAGTTCGTGGACCGGGGCCGGGTGGTGGTGGAGCTCAAGTACGGGGTGGGGCTGGAGCCACAGTCGGATCGGATTGCGGGGTTCTTCCCCTTTGGGGTAACGAGAAACTCCAAGTATGTAACGGGGATCGAGCGGGTGTACTTATAGGGCGGGCGAGTGCGGTCTCATCCGGGCTGCAGGCCGAGGCCGATTGGGCGCTGGGAGAGGCACACTGAAGGATCATGGGATCACCTCCGCACCAGCCACAAGAGGGCCACGCCGTGCACGGCGCCGACGATCGCGCCGGTGAGGGCCAGGGCGGCGGCCATGATGCCGGCGGCACCAGGGATAGTGCCGGCCTGGTAGGCGAGGTCGACAGCGGCAAAGATGATGAGCATGCCGAGGGCCCAGGCGGCCGCATTCGCGGGGAGCCACACCCAGGCACGCCTGGCATGGCGTCGCAGGACGATCCACTGGGGCAGGGCGAGGATGAGGCCGAGGAAGAGCCCCATGCCGGCGGCCAGGAGCATCATGAGCCAGGTCTCGGGCTCCTGTGCGGCAGCGCCGGACGAGTCGCCGCCGAGGCCGATCAGGGTGGAGGGCAGGGAGCCGAGGAACCAGGCGACCAGGGCGCCGGCCAGGGTGGCGAGGAGCCACTCGTGGCGGGTGACGCGGGGAAAGGGCGCGCGCAGGACGGACCACTGGAGGAGGCCGACGACGGTGCCCTCGACGGCGCCGGTGGCGGTGGTTAGGAGGATGAGACCGACGGCGGGGAGGAGGCGTTTGGGCTCGGGGAGTTGGGTGAAGAAGAGGATGTCGAGGGCGAAGGTGGCTCCGAGGCCGAGGAGCTCAGCCAGGGAGTTGGCGGCGATCCAGCGGAGGTAGAAGCGGCGGTTCATGGTAAGGGCCTCCTAATCGGTTGGCCGGTTGGTCGGTGTGGCATCCACCCTCACCCCAACCCTCTCCCTGGGAGGGAGAGTGGGAAGAGCCCCCCTCAGTCCCCCCGCTGCGGCAGAGGGGAAGGAGCTACTCGTAGCGCAGGGCGTCGATGGGGTGGAGGTTGGCGGCGCGCAGGGCCGGGTAGGTGCCAAAGATGAGGCCGACGGCACTGGAAACGCCGACGGCCAGAAGCACCACCTGCGGCGTGATCTGGGTGGTGAGGTCCTCGGAGAGCCCCGAGATGAGCGAGGCGCCGGTGCTGCCGAGTAGGATGCCGAGGACGCCGCCGATGAAGCTGAGGACAATTGCCTCGAGCAGAAACTGGACAAGGATGTCGCGCCGGGTTGCACCAACGGCCTTGCGGATACCGACCTCGCGTGTGCGCTCGGTGACGGACACGAGCATGATGTTCATGATGCCAATGCCGCCGACGAGGAGGCTGACGCCGGAGATTGCCCCGAGAAAAATGGTGAGTACGCCGGTGACCTGGCCTGCGATGTCGAGGATCATCTGCTGGCTGGTGGCACGGAAGTCGTCGGGATCGCCGCTTTCGAGGCCGTGGCGCTCGCGCAGGATGGTGTTGATCTGCTCGACGGCAGCCTCTACTTGGTCTTCGTCGACGGCGCTGACATAGATCGCGGCGAGGGGCCGCTGGCCTGAGAGGGTGCGCTGCGTGAAAAAGCGCGCCTGGGCCGTGGTGACCGGCACAAAAGCGCTGTTGTCTTCCTGGCCAAAGCCTCCTTGCTCTTTTATGATGCCTACGACCTCGAAGGGCACGCCGTCGATGGAGACGGTCTGGCCGATGGGATAGTCGTCCTCGGCAAAGAGATCGCCGTAAAGCGTCCAGCCGAGCACAGTGACGCGCGCCTGGCTATCGAGGTCGGCCTGGGTGAGAAAACCGCCAAGTTCGAGGGTGAGATTGCGCACGGGGGCAAAGGAGGCGTTGGTGCCGGTGACGGTGGCGAATCTCGCCTCTTCGCCGTGCGTGATGCGCAGGGAGCCCTGCATTACCGGAGCAACGGCAGCGAGCCCAGGGGCGTTGAAGGGATCGGAGAGGGCCTCGGCGTCGGCGGTGGTAACGTAGGCAGGGCGGGTGGAGCCTTCGGGTCGTTCCGGGAAGACAAAGATGAGGTTGGAGCCAATGGCTTCGATCGAGCCGGCGACGGTGGTTTCCACACCCTGGCCCACCGAGAGAAGGGTGACAACGGAGGCGACGCCGATGATGATGCCGAGCATGGTAAGCACTGCGCGCAGCTTGTTGGTCGCGAGGCCGGTGAATGCGGTGCGGAGGCTTTCGAGGATATTCACGACACACCCCCATGCACAGCGGGCGATATGAACTCGTCGCGCTCGACCAGCCCGTCACGCAGGCCAATGATGCGGCGGCTGCGTGCGGCAATGCCGGCGTCGTGGGTGACAAAGACGACAGTGATGCCTTGGGCGTTGAGCTGCTCAAAGAGGGCGAGGATCTCGGCGCCGGAGCGGGAGTCGAGGTTTCCGGTGGGCTCGTCGGCAAGGATGATGCTGGGGCGGTTGACGAGGGCGCGGGCAATGGCGACGCGCTGCTGCTGACCGCCGGAGAGCTCATCGGGCCGGTGGGACATGCGGTCTCCCAGGCCGACGGTCTCGAGTGCCTCAGAGGCGCGCCGGTGACGCTCTTTGGCGCTGATGGCGGCGTAGACGAGGGGCAGCTCGACCTGGCGTAGGGCATTGGTGCGGGGCAGGAGGTTGAACTGCTGGAAGACGAAGCCGAGCTCCCGGTTGCGGACGTGCGCGAGCTGCCGGTCGGTGAGACGGCTGACATCGAGGCCGTTCAGGGTGTAGGTGCCAGTGCTGGGCGAGTCGAGACAGCCGATGACGTTCATCAGAGTGGACTTGCCGGAGCCGGAGGGCCCCATGATGCTGAGGAACTCACCCCGGTCGATGACAAGCGAGACACCGCAGAGGGCGTGGACGTCCACGGTGCCCATGTGGTAGGTCTTGGTTATGTCGGTGAGCGTGATCATGGCTTGGTACCTTGATTGGCGAGAGAGAGATTCTTCGTCGCTGCGCTCCTCAGAATGGCCGACTATGGGTGGTTGCTGCCGCCGGGGCGGAACTCGCTGAAGGGCCCGCCGGAAGAGCCTTCGGTCCCGGGGAGCACAGGCAGGACAAGGATATCGCCTTCTTCGACGCCCTCGATGATCTGCACGCTGGACGAGTCGCGCAGGCCGATGCGCACTTCGGCCTGCTCTGTGAGGCCGGAGGGCAGCTGGCGGGTGACGTAGTAACGCCCGGCCTCGCGGTCGGCGGTGACAGCGCGGCTGGGGACGAGCAGGGCATCTGCCGCACGGGCGACGACAATCTGTACGTCGGCGGTCATGCCGAGGCGGATGGTCAGGTCACCGGGGGTGAAGCCAATCTGGACAGCGTAGGCCTGGGCGCCGCCGATGTTGGTGGATGCCGGCGCGATGGAGTCGACGGTGCCGGTGACGACCCGGCCCGGCAGGGCCGTGAAGGCGAGATAGGCGGACTGGCCCTCGGCCAGCTCGGAGACGTCGACTTCGTCGATGGATACGTCCAACAGAAAGCTGCCGGCGCTGTCGACAATGGCGACAGGCGAGCCGGGCGTCGCGTATTGGCCGGCGGTGACATTGAGGCTGACGATGATGCCGTCGAAGGGAGCGCGGAGAATTGCGTCGTCGAGCTGAGCCTGGGTCTGCTCGAGGGCAAGCTGCGCCTCGTCGAGGGCGGCCTGGGCAACGGCGACAGCGTCGGCGTCGGGCAGGGCCTGGAGCTGGGCGAGGGCTGCCTGGGCCTGGGCGACCTGGGCGTTGGCGGACGCAAGCTCGCTGGCGGCCGGCCGGGCCTTGAGCTGCGCCAGGGCGGACGCGGCCTGGAGCATCTGGGCCTTGGCAGAGGCCAGCTCATAGGGAGTGGGCCGGGAGAGCAGCGTATCGTAGTTGGCCCTGGCCTGGATGAGGGCATTGGTCGCCGACTGGAGTTCCAGGGACTGGGGCAACATGCCGATGATGGGCGAACCTTTGACCGCGTCGTACGCAGCCTGCGCCTTTTGGACATTGGCCTCAGCCTGCACAAGGGAAGCCTCGGCGGCGGCTCGCTCGGGGGCGGTGGCGCCTGCTTTGACGGTGTTGTAGAAGGCAACAGCGCTGTCGTAGGCAGCCTGGGCGTAAGCGATTTCCTCGGGGAGGGGGCCGGCCTTCACCCTGTCGTAGGCGGCCTGGGTCGATGCAAGCGCTGCCTCAGCCGAGGCGAGGTCCTCGGCGTTCGCGGGCCGCTGCGCCTGCTGGAGCCGCGCCCGTGTGGTCTGCAGGGAGGCCTGAGCGCGGGCGACCTGCCTTTCGAGCGCCGTGGTCTCGAGCCGGGCGATCTCGTCGCCCGACTGCACGGCCTGGCCTTTGACGGCCGAGACGCTAACGACCTTGCCGGTCGACGAAAAGGAGAGGGTGGCGCGCTTCTCAGCTGCGACGTTGCCAATGGCGCTCACAGTCTGCTCGATTGAGCCGCGGGCGACGGTCGCCGTCGCCACGGCGGCGCTCTCGCCGGAGCGGCTCTGGAGCCGGGGCCGCACGACCAACAGGCCAACGGCAGCCAGGGCAATCACGAGGAGCAGGATGCCACCAATCAGGAGTGGTTTCTTCATAGGTTCCTCCATGCGTGCATGGGCCAATGCAAAGGCGCATACAGACAGTCTATTATACTGCCGAGGAGGCCAGCGCGGAAGTAGGCAGGGTCACATCGCGGGCATCCCGTTGGGGCACGACGCTGCACGGGCGCGCTTGCCGCGGCAGGCTCAGCTAGAACGAAAAGTCAAACCAGTTGGTGCCGGTGCAGGTGCCGCAGAGCAGGACAATGAGAAGGAGGATGAGGATAACGCCGCAGCCGACGCCACCGCAGCCGCCCCTGCCGAAGCCGAGGTTCTTCTGAAGCCACGTGTAGGCCGCACTGATGATGCCGATCCTTAGAAGGCCGCCGAGGCACCCGGGTCGATCGTCCATTCTTGTCTCCCTTTCCTTAATCATTGAGTGTGGGCAGCGCACCGCCCACACTCAACAATACGAAAGAACGCCAGAAGCGTTGCAGGCGTGGGTTCAGAAGACCTGCTGCAGGATATAGATCGATTCGTTGGCGAAGCGGATGAAGGGCTCGGGATAGAGGCCAATTACTAGGATGGCAAGAGTCGTCACGGCGAGGCCGGCCAGAAGGCCGGGCGGCACGCGGATCGGTGCGGCGCCCTCCGCGGCCGGCTCAAAAAAGATCTGGCGGACGACGTTTAGGTAGTAGAAGGCCGCGACAACGCTGGTCACGATGCCCACGATAGCCAGGAGCAGCGCCTGCCAGAGCCCCATCTGGATAGCCGACCCAAAGACCAGGAATTTTCCGAGGAAGCCAGCGGTGCCGGGAATGGCAGCCAGGGAAAGGAAGCCGATGAGCAGGACGCCAGCCAGGACGGGCGACCGCTTGACCAGGCCGCGGTAGTCGGCGATCTCAGTGGAGCCGGTGGCGTGCTCGAAGGCGATCACGGCGATGAAAACAGATAGGTTGGTGAAGAGGTACCCGAAGAGGTAGAAGAGGGAACCGTTGATCCCGAGGAAATTGGTGGCGACATCGGTGCGCAGGCAGATGAAGCCGATCAAGATGTAGCCGGCCTGGGCGATGGAGGAGTATGCGAGCATGCGCTTGATGTTGGTCTGGCGCAGAGCGATGAAATTGCCCAGGATCATGGATAGAACAGAGAGGGCCATCAGGAAGGAGAACCAGCCGATGTTCCATCGAAAGCCGTAGAGCGACGTGAGGAAGACGCGCATCATGATGGCGAAGCCGGCAGCCTTGGAGGCGACGGAGAGGAAGGCGGTGACAGGCGTGGGCGCGCCCTCATAGGTGTCGGGCGCCCATTGGTGGAAGGGGGCGAGGACGATCTTGAAGCCGAAACCGGAGAGGAGCAGGACGATGGAGGCGACGGCAAGCCACTGGATAGAGGCGTCGCCGGCGGTCAAGCCGTCCCGGATGGCCGCCAGGTTGGTGGTGCCGGTGGCACCGTAGAGGAGCGACATGCCGTAGAGCATGACGGCGGAGGCGACGGCGCCGTAGAGAAAGTACTTGATGCCCGCCTCATTTGACTTCACGTCGCCGCGCAGGTAGCCGGCCAGGATGTAGGACGTAATGCTCAGGAACTCCATGCCGAGGTAGAGGGTGATCAGGTCAATGGCGGAGGAGGCGAGGCAGATGGCCAGGCAGGCGAAGACGAGCAGGGCAAAGAACTCGCCGCGGTAGGGCGTGCCGCCGGATTCGCTCCGCTCACCACTGGCTTTCAGCCAGGGGGCAGCGGCGAGAGACACGAGCGCAACGGCGACGATGGCGAGAATCTTGAAAAAGAGAGCAAAGGGGTCCACCGTCATCATAGCAAGGACCGCAACAGGCTCGGTACCCAGGAGAAGACAGGTGGCGACGAGGGCGGTTCCCAGGCCGATGAGGGCGATAGCGGGGAGCCAGTAAGCCTTCGCCCGCTCGTTCCGCGCAGGGCGCTTGGTCCGCGCCGGCCAGACGAGGTCAGCGACCAGGATGGCCACCCCGGTTATCAGCAGGATGAGCTCGGGTGAGAGCAGTCGTATCATGTTACCTAGGTTCAAGACTCACCTCCCGTACATGGACGGTGGACCAGAAACGACAGACGGCAGTTCATCGTCCATGGTCCGCGGTCCACTAGCCGAAGAGCCACTTGGCAAACGTGTTGAAAAAGTTCACGAGCGGCGTGGGAAAGACACCAAAACCGATCGTGAAGAGGACGAGCGGCCAGAGAGTCACCTTCTCGAAGGTCAGCATGTCGGTAAGCTTGGAGTTGTGAGTGACTTCGTCCCACTTGGCCTGGTCAAAATCACCCAGGAAGACGTGCTGGACGATCTTCCAGAGGATGTAGGCTGCGGTGACGATGATGCCGAGAACACCGATCGCAGCAAAGACGGGCATGATCTGGAAGGCGCCCCGGAAGACAAAGAACTCGGCCCAGAAGCCAGCCAGGCCGGGCAGCCCGAGGCTGGCGAGGGCAGTGACCAGGAAGATGCCGTAATAGTAGGGAGTGACTTTGGAGAGCCCTCCAAAATCCTTGAGGTTGCGGGTGTGGGCGCGCTCGTAGATCACGCCGACGAGGAAGAAGAGGCCGCCGGTAATGATGCCGTGGTTGAACATCTGGAGGGCGGCACCGTTGGAGGCCATGGCGACGGCGTCGGCCAGCTTGGGGTTGCCCCAGCCGGCGGCGGCCGCTGCCAGGCCAAGGACGACATAGCCCATGTGGCTCACGGAGGAGTAGGCGATCAGCCGCTTGAGGTCCCACTGGGCCATGCAGACGAGCGCTCCATACACGATCGAGAGGAGGGCCAGGATGGGGATCACAGGCACAGTCGTGCAATAGAACTTGAACTGCTCAGGAAAAATGGGCAGGGCGATACGGAACATTCCGTAGGCGCCGAGCTTGAGGAGGATGCCGGCCAGGATGACGGATCCGGCGGTGGGCGCGGCCGTGTGGGCATCGGGCAGCCAGGTGTGGAAGGGGAAGAGCGGGACTTTAATGGCAAAGGCGATAAAAAAGGCCCAAAAGGCGGCAGTGGCGAGCCAGGCGGAGCCGCCGAAAACAAGCCCGAGAGGTCCTTGCGCACCCAGCCCCTGCGTAAGCTCGATAATGTCGAATGTGCCGTGGTAGAAGTAGATGCCCAAGATGGCAAGCATCATGAAAACGCTGCCGGCTAGGGTGTAGAGGAAGAACTTGATGGCAGAATACTGCGGCCGGTCCTTGGGTTGGCCCCAGATGCCGATGAGCAGGTACATGGGCACCAGGCCAATCTCCCAGAAGACGTAAAAGAGGACCAGGTCCAGTGACACAAAGACGCCGAGCATGCCCATCTCGAGCAGGAAGAAGAGGAGGAAGAACTCTTTGACCCGCTTGGTGATGGTGAAGGAGGAGTAGATCATGCAGAGCAGGGTGAGAAGGCCGGTCAGGAAGATGAGCGGGATGGAAAGGCCGTCGGCGCCCAGGTGGTAGTTGATGTGGAGGGTGGGAATCCAGGGGACAGACGTCTCGAACTGGATGCCGCCGGCTGCCTTGTCGTAGGCGAACCAGAGGTAAGTGCCCAGCCCAAAGGGGATGATGCTGATGGCGATCGACAGGTACTTGATGAGGCGCTCCTGGCTCTTGGGGATGAGCAGGATGACGAGTGCCCCGAGCAGTGGGACGAAGGTGATGATTGTCAGCAGTAGGCCCATTTAACTCCTCCAGTCAATACACAAGTATCGAGTCACAATTCACAACTCGGAGTGCAGAGCCGCATCTCCATTAGCCTCGGACGAGGAAGAGAACCAAGAGCAGCAGGACGGTGGCGGCAGCTACCCAGAGATAGTTCTGGATCTTGCCGGTCTGGACGGCGCGCAGGAGCTCGCCAAACCAGGAAGTCAGGCGGCCGACGCCGTTGACGGCACCGTCGATGACCGGGTTATCGACGAACTTTTTCAAGGTCTCAGAGAGCCAGCGGCCGAAGCGGCCGACACCATCGACGATGGGGTCGATCACGATCTTGTCGTCAAAGTCGAAGCAGGCCTTGGAGAGGCTGATGACCGGGCGGATAATCGTGGCCCGGTACAGCTCGTCGATGTAATACTTGTTCTTGAGCAGCGTATAGACGGGCCCCAGCGGCTTTTGGATGGGATCGACCCGCTCGGTGACCGGCTTGCGGCCATAGATCAGCCAGGCAATGACCCAGCCGCCGAGGGCGACCAGGGTAGAGATGGCGGCGATGAGCAGGTTGAACTCGCCGTGGGGCAGGTGCTCGCCAACGATGACAGCATTCTGACCGATGAGGTGGAAGAACTGGTTGGCCCAGGGCGTCCCGAAGAGGCCGAGGATGGTGGCAAAGACGGCCAGGATGATCAGGGGCCAGGTCATGGTGCCGACGGACTCGGGCGCGTGCTTGGCGGCCTCGGTGCGGGGCTTGCCGGCGAAGGTGAGAAAGATCTGGCGGCCGGTGTAAAAGGCGGTGAGGAAGGCAGCCAGGGTGAGCATGAGCCAGACGAAGAGGGCCCAACCATTCTGGACGCCGAACTCGCCGCCGTGCAGCGCGGCGTGCCAGGCCTCAGCGAGGATCTCATCCTTGCTCCAGAAGCCGGCCCAGGGGAAGATTCCGGTGAGGGCAAGCGCGCCGATGATAAAGGTCCAGCCAGTGCGCGGCATGCGCTTGAGGAGGCCGCCCATGTTGAGCATGTCGTTGGCGTCGAATTCGCTGTCCCGATGAGAAGAAGCATGAGCGTGATGGTGGCCGTGCTCGACGCCGTGGATGACGGAGCCGGAGCCGAGGAAGAGGAGTGCCTTGAAGAAGGCGTGGGTGATCAGGTGGAAAACGGCGGCGACGTAGGCGCCGACGCCCAGGGCGGCGATCATGTAGCCGAGCTGACTGATCGTCGAGTAGGCTAGGACACGCTTGATATCGTTCTGGGCAATGGCGATCGTGCTGGCAAAGAGGGCCGTGAAAGCGCCGATAAAGGCGATCACGCCGAGCTGAGCACCGCCATGCACCGCCACAACCAGCGGGAAGGAGCGGGCGACCAGGTAGACGCCGGCAGAGACCATGGTGGCGGCGTGGATGAGGGCGCTGACGGGCGTGGGGCCTTCCATGGCGTCTGGCAGCCAGATATGGAGCGGGAACTGGGAAGACTTGCCGACCGCTCCCCCAAAGATGAGGAGGGCGATCAGCGTGCCCCAGGGCACGGTACCGAAGGCATAGGTGTTGGCCAGGGTGTGGAGCGTATCTTCGGCAAAGACCTCACGGAAGGAGAGCGTGCCGGTCTGCGAGTAGAGGAGAAAGATGCCGGCCAGCATGAAGGCGTCGCCGACGCGGGTGGTCAGGAACGCTTTGAGGCCGGCCTGCTTGGGCGTGATTCGCTTGGGGTCGGCGTAGGACTTGTCGAACCAGAAGCCAATGAGGAGGTAGGAACAGAGGCCCATCAGCTCCCAGAAGACGAGGAAGGTGAAAAAGTTGTCGGAGACGACCAGGCCAAGCATTCCGCACGCAAAGAGGGAGATGTAGGCAAAGAAGCGGGAGTAGCGGGAATCGACCTCTTGGGTACCAAAGTTCATGTAGCCCTTGGAGTAGATAAAGATCATGAGGCAGACAAAGGGCACCATGAAGAGCATCAAGCCGGTGAGGGTATCCACATGGAAGCCAAGCTTGAGCACCGTCGAGCCGGTGGGGACGTCAAAGAGAGGAACCACGTGGCTCTGTGCCGGGGCAGTGAGGCTCTCAGCCCCTGACCAGGACATGAAGAAAAGGACCCATCCCAGTACCCAGGCCAGGCCGATGCCAATCCAGGCAATCCAGGTGGAGAGGAGCCGGTTGCGGTTTGTCCAGAGGACGATCAGGGCAAAGGCAGCCAACGGGAAGAGCGGGATAAGCCAGGTAATGTTGAAGAAGAACTCTTTCATGCGCTACCTCGCTCCTACAGCTTCATCGAATCGACGTCTTCGACGTCCACGGTGCGGCGGTTGCGGTAGACGGCAAGGACGAGAGCCAAGCCGACGGCTGCCTCGGCGGCAGCCACGGTGATGACGATGATGGCAAAGACCTGGCCGCTCAGGGTCTGCTTGGCCGCCTCGATGTGGCGCCAGAAAGCAAGCAGGTTGATGTTGACGGCGTTGAGCATCAGCTCGACGCCCATAAGGATGCCAATGGCGTTGCGGCGGGAGAGGGCGGCATAGAGGCCGATGCAGAAGAGAGCCGCGGCAAGAATCAAATACCAGGCGAGCGGGACTTGCATAGCAGCCTCCTTTACTTTTCCCTCGCGATAATGACGGCGCCGACGAGCGCGACCAGCAGCAGGATCGAAGCCACCTCGAAGGGCAGCGCAAAGTGCGCCGGGCTGGTGAGGGCCTTGCCCAGGGCACCGATGGTGTCCGGGGAGACAGTGGATTCTGCAACAGGCCATCGGACGCGGAGAAGGATCATGATGAGGACGGCCAGCAGCCCACCGGCGACAAATACGCCCAAGCCCCAGTCGTTGTTGCGCGCCTTGTACTCGGGCGACATCATGTTGCGTGAGAGCATGACGGCGAAGATGATGAGGATGGAGATGGCGCCGACGTAGACAAGGAGCTGGATCATGGCGAGGAACTCGGCCTCCAGCAGGACGTACAGGCCGGCGACGCCCACGAAGGAGAGGACAAGGTAGAGTGCGGAGTGGAAGAGCTTGCGGTTGAGGACCACGCCCGCGGCGCCGGCCAGGGTGACGAGGCCCAGGATGATGAAGACGACCTGCGAGACGTTCATAGGCTGCCTACCTTTCCACAGCGACGATGCGCTTCAGGGCCGAGGGCCCTTCGGTGCGGCGCGCCGCCCGGTTGAGGATGAAGAATGTCACGGCCAGCAGAACGACGTTGGCAATGAGCATGACGGCACCCTCGACCCAGGGAACGGCCTTGGGATTGGCCACCGGGATCTTGACGACGAGCGCTGCCAGCAGGAGGTTGGCGAGAGAGAGGGGAACAAAGAACTTCCAGGAGAAAGAGACAAGCTGGTCAAAGCGCATACGAGGGAATGTCCCCCGGAACCAGAGCATGATAAAGATGACGAAACAGGCCTTGGCAAAAACGATGACTGGGGAGAGCACCGGCGCCACGTCTTCCAGGCCAAAGAACTTGTAGCCGCCGAGGAAGAGGGTGGAGACGATGATGGCAACGGCGAACATGTTGACATACTCGGCGATGAAGAACATGGCGAACTTCATGCCGGAGTACTCGACCATGTAGCCGGCCACCATCTCGGAGTCGGCCTCGAGGAGATCGACGGGCGAGCGGTTCGCCTCAGCCATGGCGCAGATTAGGAAGATGAAGCCGGCGACGGGCATGACGACGAAGAAGGGTACGGTCTGACGCTCGACGATGCCCTGCATTGACATGGTGTCGGTGAAAAGAACCACGGCCAGGATGCAGAGCACCATGGGGATTTCGTAGGCCAGGAGCTGGTTGACGACACGGAAGGCCGAGAGGAGGGAGAACTTGTTGTTTGCCCCCCAGCCGGCGATGAGGATAGCCAGGACGTGGATAGAGCCGATGGCCAAGATGAATAGGATGCCGACATTGAGGTTCTGGCCGATGACACCACGGCCGAAGGGCAGGACGGCAAAGATGAGCACCGCGGGCATGGCAACCAGGAGGGCGGCGAGCATGTGCAGGCCCTTGTCGGACTTGTGCGGGACGATATCTTCCTTGGTCAGCATCTTGATGGCATCGGCGAAGGCGATCAGAGTGCCAAGAGGCCAGACTCGATTGGGGCCGGGCCGATCCTGCATGCGGGCAATCACCTTGCGCTCCATCGGGGTAAAGATAATGACGGCCAGGATGCCGACAACGAGGAGGATGACGGCCAGGACAATGTCAATGATGAGGTTGACGCCCCAGACCGGCACGCCCCAGCCGGACAGGACGCCCTCCAGCCAGTTGCCAAGCTGTACCCAGAAGTCGAGGACGAATTTCATAGGTGGTTTCCTCCCTATTGCCAGCGCAGGGCGCCCTTGCGCCAGGCATAGACGAGCCCAAGGACAAGGATGGCCACAAAGATGAAGGCTTCGAACCAAGCATAGAGGGGGAGCGCATGGTAGGCAACAGCCCAGGGGAAGAGGAAAACGGCCTCGATGTCAAAGACGACGAACACAAGAGCGTAGATATAGTACTGGGCACGGAATTGGACCCAGGTCTCGCCGACGGTTGGCTGGCCGCACTCGTAGGTGTCGGTCTTGGACGGGTTCGGCTTCTTGGGGCGCAGCAACCAGGCCACGCCCAGGGCAATGAAAGGGAACACAATGGCCAAGAGCGCGAATGTGCCGATGAAGTTGTAGTCTGACAGCAACGTCATACCCTCCCCAATCAGGCTGCGGAACGCGTCGCATTATGCCACAGGCCGGCGGGATAGGCAAGTTGTGGGGGATAAGCGATGGGCCACGGAGGATAAGAAGCAGTGAAGGCGTCGGGGCCGGGCTCAGGGTCCTGTAGGGCGAGGTATTCGGCCTGCAGGGGGGATCGTGGTAGAATGGGGGAATGAGTGCACACGGTGAGACCCCTGCGCGAGCAGCCTGGGATGCGCGAGTGTCGGCTGCGGGCGGGCACCTGCTGCAGAGCTGGGCGTGGGGTGAGCTGAAAGTGCAGTTCGGCTGGGGAGTGGAGCGCGTCGCGGCAGGGGCGGCCTGCGCCCAGGTCCTCTTCCGTGCTGCGCCAGGGGGCTTGGGCAGCCTGGCATACGTGCCGCGCGGGCCGGCTGCCGATTTCGGCGATGGCGCAGGCGTGCGCGCCCTGCTGGAGGCAATCCGCCCGTCGGCACGGAAGAGGCGGGCGATTTGCCTGAAGGTTGAGCCCAACTGCGAGGAGACGCCGGCCCTGGAAGGGGCGCTGCGAGCGATGGCTTTCCGTCCTAGCCCTCAGACGGTGCAGCCGCGGCGCACGATCCTGGTGGACCTAGAGGGCACACCAGAGACCGTGCTGGAGCGGATGAAGCAAAAGACACGCTACAACATCCGGTTGGCCGAGCGGAAAGGAGTGACCATCCGCGCGGGCACCGAGGCAGACCTGCCGGCCTTCTACCAGTTGATGGAGGTAACGGCGGAGCGGGACCGGTTCGCAGTCCACAGCGAGGCGTACTACACGGCGGCGCACCGGCTCTTGGTGCCGGCCGGGCAGGGACGGCTGTTGCTGGCCGAGCACGAAGGGCGGCTGCTGGCCGGGCTGGTGGCGATAGCCTTTGGCGATACGGCATGCTATATGTATGGCGCCTCGTCGGACGAAGGTCGCAACCTGATGCCCACCTACCTGCTGCAGTGGGAGGCGATGCGCTGGGCACGGGAGCTGGGGTGCCGGTGGTATGACCTGTGGGGCGTGCCGGACGAGGAGGAGGCAGTGCTGGAGGCGCAATTCGCCGACCGGAGCGACGGGCTGTGGGGAGTATACCGCTTCAAGCGGGGGTTTGGCGGGCGGCTGGTGCGGACAGCAGGGGCATGGGACCTGGTGTATGCACCACTCCGGTACCGAATGTACGAGATGGCGCTGCGATGGCTGGAACGCGGGCAGTCAGGGTGAGCCCTCTCCATCCGTCGCCCCCGCTGCGGCAGGTGGGAGATGAAAGCGCCGGGTGCGTCAACGGGGGAGGCACCCTCACCCCGGCCCTCTCCCAGTGGCAGAGGCAGAACGGCACTTGATGGAGAGGGTCGAGGTCAGGGAGGCGGATGCATGGGACGCGGCGCTGCTGGCGCTGCCGAACCCGCACGTGCTCCAGAGCTGGGCATGGGGCGAGTTCAAAGCACGCTATGGCTGGCAACCAACGCGGTTGCTCTTCATGGAGGGAGGCAGGGCCGTGGCGGCAGCCTCCGTGCTGGAGCGACGGGTAGGCCGGCTGCCGGCGTCTGTGCTGTACGTGCCAAAAGGGCCGGCTCTGGACTGGGACAACTGCGGGGTGCGCGAAGAGGTGGCGGCCGAGCTAGAGGCGCTGGCGCGGCAGAGGCGGGCGCTCTTTGTCAAGATCGACCCGGATGTGTACTACCCAGTGGGTGTACAGCCAGCTGGACCGGCGGCGGGCCTCAGACCCACCCCCACAGGGCCGGGCGCGGACAAGACCGGCGATAGGGCGGCTTGCGGGGGACGGCCAGAGTGCGCGGAAGCGCTGGCCGAGGAACTCGCAGCACGGGGGTGGCGCTTTTCAGGGGAGCAGGTGCAGTACCGCAACACGGTGCTGCTGGATCTATCGCAAAACGAGGAAGAGCTCCTGGCGGCGATGAAGCAAAAGAGCCGCTACAACGTCCGGTTGGCTCAGCGACGCGGCGTGACAGTGCGAGAGGGAAGCAGGAACGACCTAGCGCTCTTCTACGGCCTCTATGCAGACACCGCGGCGCGGGACCACTTCGTTATCCGTGCGGCCGAGTACTACGTCGGTGTCTGGCGCACGTTCCTGGAACGCGGAGTTGCTCACCTACTGCTGGCGGAGGTGGCAGGAGAGGCGGTGGCGGGGCTGATGCTCTTCACATTTGGGTCGACAGCGTGGTACATGTACGGCGCGTCGTCGGACCGACACCGCGAAGACATGCCGAACCACCTGCTACAGTGGGAGGCGTGCCGAACGGCCAGAGCAGCAGGTTGCCGGCTGTATGACCTTTGGGGGGCGCCGGACCAGCTGGAAGAGGCCGACCCGATGTGGGGGGTGTACCAATTCAAAGTGGGGCTGGGCGGCAGGGCAGCACAGGGCGTGGGGGCATGGGACTACCCAAGCCGCCGGCTTGCCTACCGGCTGTACACTGACCTGATGCCGCGCATCCTGAGCCGGATGCGCAGAAAGGCGGGCTATGAAGGAGCGTAGCTACCGCCACTTTGACCTGGTTATGGCCCTGTTCGTGGCCGTCGTGCTGATCAGCAACGTGGCCTCGACCAAGTTCGTGAAGCTGGGGCCGTTTTCCTTCGACGGGGGGACGATCCTCTTCCCAGTCAGCTACATCTTCGGCGACATCCTGACAGAGGTGTACGGCTACCGGCGCAGCCGGCGAGTGATCTGGACAGGGTTCGGCTGCGCGGCGCTGATGGCAGGCGTGTTCGCACTGGTCGGAGCCCTTCCAGCAGCGGAGGGGTGGGAGAACCAGGCGGCCTACCAGGCAATCCTGGGCACAACACCGCGCATCGTTCTTGGGTCGTTGGTGGCATACTTTGCGGGCGAGTTTAGCAACTCGTTTGTGCTGGCGAAGATGAAGATCTGGTCACAGGGACGATGGCTCTGGACGCGGACGATCGCCAGCACACTCGTGGGCGAGGGAGTGGACAGCGTTCTGTTCGTGCTGATCGCGTTTGCCGGCGCGATTCCGTGGTCGCTCTTGTGGGTGACGGTGGCCTCCAACTACCTGTTCAAGTGCGGAATGGAGGCACTGATGACGCCGGTTACCTACTGGGTGACGGGGGCGCTGAAGCGGAGCGAGCAGGAGGACGTGTACGACGTAGGCACGGACTTTAACCCGTTCAAGATGAGGGAGTAAGGGCAAGGGCCCACCTGTGAGGGAACATGGAGCTGCTGATACCTGAGGAACTGCCGGCGGACCACCGGTCGGGGTTTGTGGCGGTGGTGGGCAAGCCGAACGTGGGCAAGTCTACGCTGGTGAACGCCTACCTAGGGGAAAAGATCGCGATCGTGTCGGACAAGCCGCAGACAACGCGAGACCGGCTTCTGGGAATCTTGACGCTGGTTCGAGAACGGGGCGATGTGGCGGACGCGCAGATCGTCTTCGTCGATACGCCGGGCATCCACAAGCCGCTGCACAAGCTCGGCGAGCACATGGTCGACACGGCCGTGCGCGCCATCCCGGATGCGGACGTGGTGCTCTTCCTGGTGGACGGCTCGAGGCCGCCGGGCGAGGAGGACCGGCAGATCGCGCACATTCTTGCCAAGCGAAAGCGAGTGCCGGTGCTGCTGGTGGTGAACAAGGGCGACCTGTTGTCGTTGGCGGGCGTGGCGGCGCAGGTCGAGGCGTATCAGGCGATGGGGCCTTTTGAGCACTGGCTCGTGGTGTCGGCGCTGCGCGGCGACGGCCTGCCGGCGCTGATGGAGGCCCTTCTGCTCCGGCTGCCTCTTGGGCCGCGCTACTTCCCCGAAGAGCAGGTAACGGACCAGCACCTGCGCTTCCTGGCAGGAGAGTTGGTGCGCGAGCAGGTGCTGCACCACCTGCGCGAGGAGGTGCCGCACGCGGTGGCGGTGGTGGTGGACGAGTTCAAGGAGCGGAGTGAGGACCTTACCTATATTGCAGCGACGCTTCTGGTGGAGCGCGACACGCACAAGCTGATTCTGCTCGGGCGCAACGGAGCGATGATCAAAAAGGTCAGCCAGGGGGCGCGGCTGGAGATCGAGAAGCTGCTGGGCACGCGGGTGTACCTGGAGCTGTGGGTGAAGGTGCGAAAGCTGTGGCGCTCGGACGAGGAGGAACTGGAGCGGCTGGGGTATGGGCGGAGCCGATAGGGACTGGCACGCAATGGGCAGGGATGGAATCCCGCCCTGCAGGTAGCAATGAAGAGGTTGGCCGGGTTTCCATACCCGGCCATTGGGGGCGGGAAGGGAGTTCCGCTGTGCGGGGAGCGATGAAGGTACCGGAAGGGCATAGAGGGCGCATCCTGGTGGTGGGGCACCGGGGGGCAGAGGCGGTGGCACCGGAGAACACCTGGGCGGCGCTGCGGGCCGGCTGCGACGCGGGGGCCGATTGGCTCGAGATCGACGTGCAGCTAACGCGCGACGGGGAGGCGATCCTTTACCACGATTTCACACTCTACCCCAAGTTGCGCGATCCTCGGTGGGTGCGGGACATGACATGGGAGGAGCTGGCGGGCTTGGACGTGGGTCGCTGGTACGGGGCACCTTTTGCCGGCGAGCGCATCCCGCGCTTTGCGGAGGTGCTGGAGTGGGCGCGCGGCCGCGCCGGACTCCAGGTGGACCTGAAGCATGGGTTCCAGGCACCAGGCGACGACCGGCTCGAGAGCGCAGCACTGGAGCTGATCGACCGGGCGGGGGTGGCGGAAGAGGTGGTAATCTCGAGCTGGGACGAAGTGGCGCTGGCGAGGATCCATGCGCGGAGGCCCGAGCTGGCACTGGCGGTGAACCTGCCAGGGCGGGTGTCAGACCCGGTAGGGCGCGCCGCGGGCACCGGGGCACGCTGGGTGATGGCATTCTGGCCCCAGGTGGACGCCGGGACGGTGGCGCAGCTGCACGAAGCGGGATATCGCGTGTGTCTGAATGAGTTGTTCACAAATGAGTACGGGGAGGCAGCGCGGCTGGGAGTGGACGCAGTGACAGCGGCGGACCCAGGCGCAGCGCGGGCTGCGCTGGACGAGATCCTTCGTTTCGCTCAGGGTGACAGGTTGGGAAACAGGCATGACTAGCATCCGGGTGCTGCACTTTGGGGACCTGCACATTGGCATGGAGAATTACGGCCAGATCGACCCAGAGACGGGGGTCAATGGGCGAGTGATGGACTTTTTGCGGCGCCTGACCGACGTCGTGGAGTATGCGCTGCGGAACGAGGTCGACCTGGTTCTCTTTTGCGGGGACGCCTACAAGACGCGCGAGCCGAGTGCGACTCACCAACGGGAGTTTGCGCGGCGGATCAAGCGACTTGCCGGCGCGGGCATCCCGGTGGTACTGCTGGTGGGGAACCATGACCTGCCGAGCCAGGAAAAGCGGGCAACCAGCGTAGACATCTTTCGTGCGCTGGATGTCCCGAACGTGGTGGTGGCTAACCGGGACGAGCTGCTCAGGCTGACGACTCGGCGGGGAGAGGAGATCCAGGTAGCCACCGTACCCTACCCCATCCGGGCGCGATTGCTGGAGCGGGAGGAATACCGGGGCAAGACAATCGCTGAGCTGGACAAGGTGGTAGAGCAGATCGTAAGCGAGAATATCCAGGCGCTGGCAGCGCAGGTGGACACGTCATTGCCGGCAATCCTGGCAGGGCACCTCAGCGTGTCCGAGGCCAAGTATGGCTCAGAGCGCTCGGTGATGCTCGGGCGAGATGTGGTGGTGCTCAAGGGGGTGCTGGTCGACCCGGCGTGGGATTATGTCGCATTGGGGCACATCCACAAGCACCAAGAGATCAACAGCGGGCAGCTGCCGCCTATTGTCTACAGCGGCAGCCTGGAGCGGATCGATTTTGGGGAAGAAAAGGAGCGGAAAGGCTTTGTCATTGCTGACATCCGGCGCGGGGCGTGCGAGTGGCAGTTCCAGGAGGTCGCAGCGCGGCGCTTTGTGACGATCGACGCCGACGTGCGGCAGGAGAGCGCTCCGCTCGAGGCGCTGCTGGCGGCGATCGGCCGGCACGACGTAAAGGACACAGTAGTCCGGGTGAGGGTACAGGCGCAGCCCGAGCAGGAAGAGCTTTTGCGCGATGCCGATATCCGGCGTGCGCTGAAAGAGGCCTACTACGTGGCGGGGGTCGCCAAGGACGTGCAGCGGGCATACCGGCAGCGGCTGGGAGGCGCGTCCCCAGAGGGGATGGCACCGGCCGAGCTGCTCAAACGCTACCTGGAGAGCAAGGAAATGCCGCCGGAGCGCATCCAGGCCTTGCTGGAACGCGCCGAGGGGATTTTCGAGGGAGAAGGAAATGGGTAAGCTGCTCAAGCGATGGCAGCTGTGGCTGGGAGTCCTGATCAGCGCGGTCAGCCTGTACGTTGCCCTTCGTGGGCTCAAGCTGCCGGAGTTGTGGTCGTACATCAAGGAAGCCGAGTATTGGTGGCTGATCCCGGCAGTGGTGATCTATTTCTTTGGCGTCTGGGCGCGGACGTGGCGGTGGCACTACATGCTGCGCGCCATCAAGCCGGTCCCGCTGCGGCGGCTTTTCCCGGTGGTGTGCATCGGCTACATGGGCAACAACATCTACCCGGCGCGCATAGGGGAGCTGCTGCGCGCCTACGTGCTCAAGCGCAAAGAGGGAGTATCCGTCAGCGCCAGCCTGGCGACGATCCTGGTGGAGCGCATTTTCGACGGGGTGGTGATGCTTCTGTTTGTGTTCGTGGGCCTCCCGCTGGCACCGACGATCCCAAGAGACTGGCAGCGCTTTGTCATCGTCTTTAGCCTGCTCTTCTTTGGGGCGCTGGCTGCCTTCTTCGTGATCGCATCGTCACCCAAACGGTCGAAGGCGGTGTATACCTGGGCCATCGACCGGCTGGTGCCGACGCGCTTCCGGGAACCGGTGCGCGGTTTCGCCGATCGGTTCATGGAAGGGCTCTATTTCCTGCGCAGCGGACGTGACGTGGGGATGATCTTCGTGACGTCGCTGGTGGTGTGGCTGGCGGAGACGGGGAAGTATTGGTTCGTGATGCACGCTTTCCCGTTCGAGGTATCGTTCTTTGTGCTCATGCTGATGAACGGCGTGGTGAACCTGTTCACGACGATCCCGTCGGCACCGGGCTACGTGGGCACATTCGACGCACCGGGCATCAAGGTCCTGGCGGCGGTCGGAGTGACGGAGGAGATTGCCGGGGCATATACGCTGGTGCTGCATGCGGCACTCTGGCTGCCGATTACGCTGCTGGGAGCATTCTACATGTGGCGGGAGTCGATCTCGTGGCGCGACCTGGGCGAGGCGGCGCAGATCAGAAAAGGCGGGCAACTCGGACAAGGTTTTCGGGATTAAGCTTGGCGGGCTACGCCAGTTAGGAGGACAGGGATTGCATTATGGGAAGTAGACAGATTTACATCACCGAGCATGACTTGCGGCGGCTCAAGGAGTTGGTTGCTGAGCTGAGAAGAGCTGACTATCACAGGCGCGACCTGGCGGACCTCCAGGCGGAGATGGAGCGGGCACTGGTCGTCGAGCCGATGCAGATACCGGCCGACGTGATCACGATGAACTCCAGGGTGCTCCTGAGAGACGCAGCGTCGGGGGAAGATCTAGAGCTGACGCTCGTCTATCCCAAAGATGCGGACATTGACGCGGGCAAGATCTCGGTGCAAGCCCCCGTCGGCACTGCCCTCCTGGGGTATCGAGTGGGGGATACCATCGAGTGGAAGGTGCCCAGCGGTGTCGCGAGGTTCCTGGTGGTAGAGATGCTCTACCAGCCGGAGGCAGCCGGCGATTACCACCTATAGGCGGTGCCCACCCGGCCGCCGGAAGGAAAAGGCGCGTGCCCTAACCGCCGGCAACGGGCAGGAAGAGGGATAGACGGTCGCCGTCCCGCAGTCGAGTGGCGGCGGCGCGGTCAAGGGGCACAAGTCGGGCGTTGACGAAGAGGGCGTAGGGGATCTGATCGAGCGGTGTGCGCAGGCCCTTGCCCTTCAGGCCGTCGTCAAAGCCGGGATAGCGACCGCTCAGCTCGGAGAGGATGTCGGCCGCGGTCGCTCCCTCCGGCAGAGTGAGGATCACTTTCGACTCGCCGACGACCTGCGAGAGCGGAGCACCGAGCTTGACGCTAATCTTCATGGCATAGTCCTTTCTGCCCGCGGAAGCCGCTGTGGCAGGACCCCGCCGAGCCGCGCGACTGCTGCGTGGACGGCGTCCAGAAGGTCGGGGCCCGGACCGGCGGCTGGCAGGGACATCGCGCCGGGCGGTAATGTCTCGGCGCCGGGCGCCGCCAGGGCCAGGATGCCGGCGCGACAGGGGACGGCAAGGTCAACGACATAGTCCACGCCGGCCTCGCGCACCGGGTAGCACCTCTCCGGGCTGAGCCCCTCCTCGCGCAGTGCGTGGTAGAGGCGATCGACGAACTCGCCCCCTTCGGCAAAGAGATCGTTGATCTCGGCGGCGGCCTCGAAGCGATCCCAGGTCGTGTGGATGAAAGAGATTCGGCGCCAGCGGAGGCTGACGATGGGCGGCACGCGCTGCTGGAGGGGCCCGAGCTGGAGCTTGAGGTAGCGCTCGCTGGCACGAGGATGGCTGGGCTCGTCGGGGAGGAGGTCACGGCGGGTGACCAGCTCGTGGCCCAGCCGGCGGGCGTAGTAGTGGACGGCCCAGGCCTGATCGCCGAAGGCAGCCGTGAAGTAGAAAGCGATGTACTCAACGGCGGCACCGCGGGGGGCGCGCTCCTCGGGCATGCGGTACCAGCCCTGCTCGCGGGCGATAGCCAGATCCCTGGGCCGGCTCATGACGGCGACAAGGACGCGGTCATCGGGGTGCACCTGCGAATCACTGTCCGATCTCGTGCAAGAGTTCATCGTTGATTCCTAGCCAGCATCGACGGCGCCCTAGTGATAGCTGCGCTGAGCCAAGGGCAAGAAGAGGCGTTGCACGGCAGCCGTAGGGGCTTCATGGGCGCCCACGTCGCACACCGGCAGGCCGTCGCCGTCACCGTCCTGCGGGCGCAGGTTGCCGGGCTCATCGACATCAGGACAGAAATAGATCGTGCCTGCGTCGATGGCTGCGCTACCGAAGCCGAGCGGGAAGTAGGCAGGGCTGCCGGTGAGGCTGCCCAGCCTCAGCGCCTGTGGCGAGACCTGGCCAAAGAGCAAACCACACGTGGCATCGGTCGCCAGGTTGTTGGCGCCGTCGAACCAGGCGCCGTCACACTCCCCGCCGCCGTCGCCTGCAAGGATGGTATTCCAAGCCCGCGCTGTGCCGTCGGCGATGGAGGTTCCTCCTCCCAGTGCAGCGCTATTGCCCGAGAGGGTGCTGTTCAGCAGGTCGAGGCTGCCGCCCAGGTCGTTGTCGATCGCCCCGCCGCGCGAGCCGGCGCTGTTGACGGTAAAGGTGCAGTTGAGCACATCGATCACGCCGCCGTCGTTGCGCAGCCCGCCTCCATAGTCCGCCTGGTTTCCGCAGAAGGTGCTGCGGCTGAGGTCGGCTGTGCCTGCGTTGTACATGCCGCCGCCCAGGCCCAAGGCACTGTTCCCCAAGACTTCCGAGGTGGAAACTTCCAGGCTCGAGTCGGGGCCCACCCAGACTCCGCCGCCATCGTAGAAGGCATGATTGCCCGTGACCTTGACCGACTGGAGCGTCGCTGCGCCAGACTCAACGCTGACCGCTCCTCCAGACCAGTAGGTGCCGCCGGTGAGAATCAGTCCATCCAGGACGACCTGGATCTGCTCTGGCTGCGGCTGCACAACGTCAGGAGCCTCCAGTTGTTCGAGCCGGTCGGCCAGGCCATCCAAGGCGACCTGCTCTGGTGAGTAGACGCGTACCACCGGCGCGCCCTGTACGTCGCCCGGGGTACCCGGCAACAGCACGGGGTTGTGCGCTGAGTCAGGCGTCCACGTGTAGCCATCGACCGACGTAGCCAGCCCGATGGAGTACATCGTGTCTGTGGCGCGCGCGGCATACCACGCCTTCCACTGCCCCCCATAGGTTAGGTGGCCTGCACCCAGTGTGCGGTATGACTCCCAGGGGTCGCCGCCCGGCAGCACCGGGTTGCCGGCGTATCTGACCCAGACGCTGCCGTCGACGCTGGTAGCCACGCCGATCTTGAAGGTCGGCAGGCCCCTGTAAAGGAGGTGGTAGACGCCGCCCGCGTAGGCAAGGTCGGGCCGTTGCACGAAAGACTCGTCAAAGTCGCCGGGGTCCCCGGGACCGAGCACCGGGTCGCCTTGGCGCACCCAGGCAGTGCCATCCGAGCTGGTCGCGAGGCCGATTTGCCACACGCCCGAATCGTCCAGGCCTTGGTAGGCCATGATGTACTGGGCGCCGGGCTTGATGACAGACGGCGCTCCAACCGCCACCGAGTCCCAGGCCAGAGGGTTGGGGTTCGGATCGAGCACAGGTGCCGGGTGCTTGGTCCAGGCCACGCCGTCGGGCGAGGTAGCATAACCGATGCTGGTTTGGTTGCCATACCACATCTTGAAGGCGCCGCCTTCGGCGCGGACGAAGGGGTCCTCCACCAGGTCCCCTTCCCAGGTCTCGTCGTCAGCAACCAGGACCGGGTTGCCCGGGTGGCGCGTCCAGGTCACACCGTCGGGGCTCGTCGCCAGGCCGATGGCCCAGTTCGACAGCCCGCCGACACCGGTGTAGTACATCCGGTACAGCCCCGCATCTGCATCCCACAGCACGTTGGGCAGGCCGATCACTACGCCGTCCCAAACGCCCGGGACGGCAGGGTTGGCCGAGCCGTCGAGCACCGTCTCGTACGCGCCGAGATCGCGCGTCCAGCCGGGCGGGCCAGAGTATCCCCCCTCGATCGTGACCGACTTGCCGACATCCAGGTTCTCGACGTAGGTGCCACCGGCGACGCGCAGTGTCTCGCCGGCGTTGGCCATCCCGAGGGCGTAGGTCACTGTCTGGCAGGGCGCCGCCGGGTCGGCGCAGTTGTTCCAGGAGTCGTCGCCGCCGGGGGCGACGTAGCGGTCGCCCGTGCCCTGCCTGAGCCGGCGGTGGACCCACACGCCGCTCAGCCCGGCGTGCAGCGTTTGCACCGGTTCGCCGCCGTCCGGCACCAGCACCCGCGGCGACCAGATGAGCGGCATTCCCTGGTTGAGCGGCGCATCGCTGCCACTCCAGGTAACACCGGCGTCGAGAGATTCGCCGATATAGTCCGGGGCCATAAGGTACAGGTGGTTATGGTCCATTGGGTCGATGGCGAGCGCATTGGAGCCGGGTGACCATGGCGGCAGGTTCGAGCCGGCAGGGTTCCACGTATCCCCGCCGTCGGTGCTCTTGTAGAGGGTATTGAACTCAAGGATGGCATAGACGACATCGGGGTTCACTGAGTCGACGAGGATGGAACCCAAGCCCATGGCGTTGGTGAATACCTGCTGCCAGCTGTCACCTCCGTCCAGGGTGCGGTAGATCGCTGCGCCGGCCAGGCCGCCCCCGGCAAAGGCAACCTGGTCGTCCAGCGGATCGACCGCCAGGGCTCTGAGCGAAGCGTCCAGCGTCGAGAGCACCTCGACCCACGTCAGCCCGCCGTCCTGGCTGTGCAGCACAACACCAGCCAGGGGGCTCCCCTGCGGATAGGCAGTTCCCGCGGCGTAGAGCGTATCCGGGTGGGAGGGAGCAGCCGCCACGGCCAGGATCTCCTCACCTCCTCCGGCGCAGTCGGGCTCGAACCAGTCCGGCGTGTAGACGCCGGCGAAGGCGTCCCCGTCATCGGAACTCCGAAGGATGGTAGCGGACTCGCACGCGGCTGCGCCGGCAAGCACGACCTGCGAGTCGTCCGGCCGGATGTCGAAGGTCAGAATCTCGGCATCAGAGACCATCGCCCACGTCAGTCCAGCATCCTCCGAGCGCCAGCCGCCGTACCGGCCTTCGCCGGAGTGGCCTGCCGTGGCGGCGAAGAGCCTATTGGGGTCCTGTGGGTCAATGTCGATGTCGGCGACCGTTGGCACGAAGGTCAGGCCGCTGTTCCGCGCCTGCCAGGACGTGCCGCCATCGGCGGAGCGAACCACGCCTCCGGTCTCCAGGCCGGCATAGAGCGCAGCCGGCGAAACGCCGGTGTCGATGGAGAGACTAGACGCACCGCTCGGCAGCTCGCCGACCTGGCTCCAGGTGCCGGGGTCGCCCTCCTGGCCGCTGGCCCACACCTGCATGCCCGACACGGTGTAGACGGTGCCGGGGGGTCCGAAGGCCAGCGGGCCGCCCGCATCGGGCAGCACCAGGTCCCAGGTCAGCCCGCCATCCTGGCTGCGATAGACATAGCTCGGGCCATAGGTCGTGCCAGCATAGAAGGTCTGCGGGTCAGCCGGATGCGCAATTAGCGAAACGGCGGACCCGCCGAGGGTGAATGGGACGCCCCAGGTGGCGCCTCCATCCGTGCTAAGGTAGACGCCTGTGGCGCAGCCGGCCAGCATCCGGTCCGGATCATGCGGGCTGATCAGCACGGGTCCACACCCCCCCTGGGAGGTCTCGAACAGAAGTTCCCAGTCGGCGCCGCCGTTGGGCGTGCCATAGACGACGCCTGCCGACAACCCCTGCGCTCCGCCCATGATGGCTACATCGGAGTTGACCGGATCGATCGACACGGAGCCGAGTATGCCTCCCGCCTCTACAAAGACAGAGGGTATGAGCCAGGTGGCACCGCCGTCACTGCTGGCATAAACGGCCGGCACAGAGTGCCACTCATCGCCGGCACCAGCCAGGATCTGGTCGCCGTGGGCCGCCAGGCAGTGCACATGGGTCTGCGTCTCGTAGAGCGGCGTCCAAGAGGCCGCACCGTCGGTCGAGCGGTAGATCGTGCTCCCGCCTGCGGCCGCGGGATAGACGGCTGCATAGAGCGTGCCCGGCGCGGCGAGGTCGACCGCCAGGCCACGCACCTGCCCGCCCTCGACGAGGGGCCCACCTAGCGGCGTCCAGGCACCGTCGCCGAGAAGGGAACTGCCCTCCACGGCGGGCGCCAGCCCGACTGTCTGCTCAATCGTCGAGGCCGGGGTGGCACACAAGAGAAGAGCCCGAGCGAGGAGGAAGCCAGAGACCAACGCAAAGGACCGCCTTGCCTTCATGGGGACCTCCTTTTCGGGCAACCCGAACCCTGGGCACACGACGCCCCACCAAGCCCCGGGCCATAGATGGGCCAGATCTGAGCCCGACCCGACTCCTGGGCCCCGCGGGTCAGCTTGAGGGGTATTATCGCACGCTGCCGGCACTCTGTCAAAGAAACGAGGGGCGCCATTTTGCGGGCTTTTGCTGTCCAGCGCGAGATCCAAGATCGCCGCTTTTGCGTAGTATGAACCAGACAACAAATCGAATCTGAGGAGCAAGGCATGATCAACAGGCAACGATTCGGAGCCAAGCTGGGCCTGCAGGCAGCGTGGATTGCACTCGTGCTGGCTCTGGCGTGGGCGCCGGTGGGAGGCGCGCTCGCCCAGGAGGTAACCTTCCTCCCCTCAAGCTGGCTACCCGGAGACAACACCATCGGCATGGCGGCGGAGTTGCAGCAATCTCCGGCCATCGCCCGCGGCGGCGACGTACTCCTGGCCGTGTGGGACGACCACCGCTCGATGCCCAGCGGAACCGGCTATTTCTTCGAGACCTCGGGCGACATTTATGGCATGCGGCTGGACGGAAGCGGCAACCTGCTCGATCCAGTGCCCTTTGTGGTCACGCAGGCCCAGGCTACCCAGGAGAACCCCAAGATCGCGTGGAACGGCACGCACTGGCTGGTGGCCTTTGAGAGCTACAGCGTAACCGCGGGGGGCTACTACCAAAAGTCGTTGGCTGCCGTGCGGGTGGCCCCGAATGGGCAGGTGGTGGACGCCGCCCCTATCCCGATCTACAACTTTTCGCCAGCGGGCGGCGCCTGGGCAGTTGCCAGCGACGGGACCGATTGGGTCGTGGTCTCGGAGACCAGTGACTCGAACAGCAGCCTGAAGGCGATGCGCATCACGGCCGCAGGCGTCGTCGCACAGCCCCCCAAGCTCCTCGTGCCGTCCACTTACTATCTTCGCTTCAATCTGCGGTTGGCCTACGCCGGTGGAGTGTACCTCTTTACGTGGATGGACTATGCCGACACACTGGCCCTGCGCTTCGACAGCGCGCCGAACGTGCTGGATCCAGGCCCCTTCACGCTGTTGGCCGGATACGGCCTGGAAAGCCTAGCCTCGAACGGCAGCCAGTTCTACATCGCCTGGCACAAGACCCAGCCGAACTACACGGTCGCCGTCACCGGATCGCGCGTGGATGCCAACGGCCAGAAGCTGGAGCCCAACGGCACCGACATCTCCGGCAGCAACCAGCCCCAGGGCGACGCGACGACCAGCGTGGCCTGGGAAGGCACGAACTGGAGGGTGACCTGGGGCGCGGGCAGCGGCACGCGCATCGCGCGCGTCAACGCCAGCGGCCAAGTGCTGGACCCGGGGGGCGTGGCGCTCGCGGGCCTGTCTGCCGGCCCGACGGCCGGCACGCCGGCCGGCGGCGTGCAGATTGCGTGGGGAAGCTACGTCTCTGCCGAGAACGACGTCTACACAGCGAACGTGAGCGCCGGAAACTCGGCCGGACCCAGCAAGGGGCTGTCCATTGGCGGCCCGATGCAGATTCGCTCCGATGTCGCAGTAGGCGCCAACGGCTCCATGGTCGTCTACCGAAGCGACATTGGCGGTGCGCGCCGGATCATGGTCCAACCTCTGGACGCCAACGGTGTGCCCATCGGTGCCGGCCCGCTCCAGATCGACTCGGGCGATACCCTGTACGGTCCGGGCATCCCCGCGGTCGCATGGAACGGTTTTCTGTACCTGGTTGCCTGGAACAACAGCAGCGGGATTGTGGCCCGGCGCGTTCTGCAGGATGGTACGCCAGTCGATCCGGCGCCGGTCGCGGTCACTTCCGGCTTTGGGCCGGTCGACGTGGCGGCACTCGGTGAGCTGTTCCTGGTGGTGGGCCTGACGTACGACACGTACCCCGAGTGGGTGTACGGCGTTGGGGCACGGGTGCGCGGCAGCGACGGCGTGGTCCTTGATCCAGCCGGGCTGACCCTGGCTGGGAGCTATGCCCGGTGGGCCGCCGTGACCACGCTGGGCGACCGCTGGCTGGCAGTGTGGCACCTGACGTCGAGCCACGACGATCCCATCGGCAGTACGGTGGGGAGCTTTGTCAACGCCGACGGCACCACTCCTGGGCAGTTCTCCATCAATGGGCCCTACTCGGCCGCGGGCGGGAACGGCATCTTCGAGGTAGCGGTCGCTGCCAGCGGCGACAAGGCATTGGTGCTCCAATCCAGCGAGCTGAGCTCAGGCATCGAGACTGACCTGGTGGCGAACCTGGTGAGCGCAAACGGCTCGGTCCAGCCGGCCGTCAACCTGACGCCCTGGCTGGGCAACCAGTACCGGCCCCGCGCTGCCTGGGATGGAAACCAGTTCGTAGTGGTCTACAACGAGCAGAGGAACCGCTTTGCGCCCTCAACCCTGGATCCATTGGACGCTCGCAGCGATCTGTTCGGGATGCGCCTCACATCGGCGGGAACCATCGTCGATCCGAAGGGGTTTGCCTTCTCCCTCTCGCGGGCTGGCGAAGCGTATCCCAATGTAGCCGCCTCGGGCGGCGTGAGCCTGCTTACCGGCTCGGTTGTGCGCAACGAGTCACCGTTCGCTGCCTACCGCGTAGGGTACCAACGCTTTGGCGTCGGGGGCAACCCATGGCCGGTGGCCGTGGCGTCGGCCAACAGCAGCGGAGGAGATGTGCCCCTGGCCGTGAGCTTTAGCTCGGCCGGCAGCACCGACCCGGGTGGCGGCATTGCCTCCTACGCCTGGGACTTTGGCGATGGCGGCAGCTCCAGCCAGGCCAACCCAAGCCATACGTTTTCCGTACCCGGCAACTATGTGGTCACGCTGACCGTCACCGACAACCAGGGGGCCCAGACGGTCAACACGGTGCCCCTCGCGGTGACCGCACCGAACCAACCGCCTGTGGCCGTGGGGTTGGCCGACCCTGCCAGCGGGCCGCCGCCGCTCGACGTGACCTTCTCTGCGGACGGCTCCTACGACCCCGACGGCGCCCTGGGCAACACCCGCTGGCAATTCCACGACGGCAGTGTCTACTGGGGCTCGACGGCCTACTACACCTACCAGCAGGCCGGAACCTACCAGGTGACGCTCACCGTGTGGGACAGCCGCAACGCGACTGACACCGATACCCTGACGGTGTACGTGGGCCAAACCAACCAGGCGCCGGTTGCCGTCGCCTCGGCCAACCCCACCTCGGGCGTCGCCCCACTGGCGGTCAACTTCAGCTCCGCCGGCTCCTACGACCCGGATGGCACTATCTCCAGTTACGTCTGGGCCTTTGGTGACGGTGGCACCTCCGGCCTGCCCAACCCCAGCCACACCTACCAGAACGCCGGTAGCTACACGGCGACGCTAACGGTCACCGACAACCAGGGGGCGACTGACTCGGAGAGCGTGACCATCACCGTGAGCCCACCGGGCTGCACATCGAACTGCCTGCGCTCCTCCGCGATCAAGCTGAACTACACAGCCCTGGGGAACCGGGCGAACGTTGTAGGGCAGGTAAAGGTCAGGACCGAGACGGGCTCCGTGGTGCCTGGTGCCACTGTATACGTCACCTGGACCCTGCCCGACGGTACGAGCCCTGCCCAGTCTGCGGCCACAAGCAGCACCGGCATGGCGCGCTTCAAAGTACGGGACGGCCTCGGTACCTATGTCCTGACTGTAACCAGCATCACCAAGGCGGGCTACACGTTCGACCCGGCGCACAGCGTGTTGAGTAAGAGCTTGCTTGTGCCGTAACCTCGGCACGGTCTGAGGACCGGCCGCATCCCAAGCCTTGCGCAGGATTGATGCCTGCGCAAGGCTTTCGTCTTTGGTAACGCGACAGGTCGCACGAGGCCAGGCAACGCAGCAATGGCCGTCTCGGAAGCCAGCACTGCGACACTGGCTTGGCTGTGGATAGGCGGTATGATAGAATGATGGAGTGACCATCGGCAATTGTTTCCAGAAAAAAGTGCGCGGCAGGTGAGCTATTCGGTGAGTGACCATCAGAGTCAGGATGACGAAGGCTTGATGCGGTTGATCGCGAAAGGACGACAGGAAGCCCTGAGCGAGCTGTACGACCGGCATGCCCGCCTGGCCTTTAGCCTGGCCCTCCAAACCACCGGCGACCCAGCCAGCGCCGAAGAGATCACCCAGGACGTGTTCGTCCGCGCGTGGGAGCGGGCGGGGCAGTACCGGCCTGACCAGGGCACAGTGCGCACCTGGCTGGCCTCGATCGCCCGCCACCGCTCGATCGACTACCTGCGACGGCTGGGCGCCCGAGCCGAGGGCCAGAGCGTATCGTGGGACGAGATCGAGGACGGGCCGGGCATGGAGGTGCCGAGCGGAAGCACACAGCCGGAGGCAGAGCTCTCGATGCTGAGGGCGGAGGTCCGCGCTGCCGTGGGGCAGCTGCCCGAAGATCAGAAACAGGCCCTAGCGCTGGCCTACTTCCGAGGATACACACAGGGAGAGATTGCCACGATGCTGGGGATGCCTCTGGGGACGGTCAAGACGCGCATCCGGCTGGCGATGGACAAGCTGCGCATAGCCCTGCGGGACCAGAGCTGAGAACCTTCCCCTGAAGGGGAAAACTGCGCCCACCAGACAGATCTGAATGCCGCCGGGATGCGTATACGAGGGTAGGAGACAAGAAACGTATGCATGTCGTGGAGCAATTGGCGGCGTATGCCCTCGACTGCCTCGATGAGGGCGAGACGGCCCGGGTGGTGGAGCACCTGGCGGGGTGCGCGCACTGCCGTCGCGAGCTGCGGAGCTACCTGGAGGTGACCGGGCGGTTGGCGCTGGCTGCGCCCGAGGCAGCCCCGGAGGCGTGGGTGAAACGGCGGGTAATGCAGCGCGTCGAGCGGGCGCGCCTGTCGCAGGAGGCGGCTCCTCGCCGCACGTGGTGGAGTGCACTTGCCGGCCTGTTCCGGAGCGCGGCCCCGGCCTGGGGGCTGGCATCCATGGCGGTGATCGTCGCCCTGGCGGCCGGCAACGTGTGGCTTTGGCGGCAGGCCCACCCCACCACGCCGAGAACCGCTCAGATGATGGTGGTAGCGATGGTGCCGGCCGAGACAGCGCCGGGCGCACAGGGTCGGCTCGTCATCAGCTCGGATGGGGAATACGGCTCGCTGGTGGTGGAGAACCTGCCTGTGCCGGATGCGGCGCACCAGTACCAAGTGTGGCTGACGCAGGACACAGACCGGATCAGTGGGGGCCTTTTCTCGGTAAACAGCCATGGCTACGGGGTACTCGAGATCCTGGCGCCGCAGCCGCTGATGAGCTACTCCACCTTCAGCGTGACCCTCGAGCCGCTGGGCGGCAGCCCGGCGCCGACGAGCGACGTGGTGCTGGAGGGCAGCCCATAGGATCAACAGGCATGCCTGCCCTGATCGGGGCAAGGCTTTACCCGCGGTCATGAACAGGGACCCGATTCGCGTGAATCGGGTCCCTGTTTTCTGAGTCTTAATGCCGCTCTAATGCAGGGACGCATCCAGAGGTCAGGCAAGCGCGTAGTAAGGGATGAAAGCGTCCAAAGGGCAGCGATAGTACCAAACCACAATGTGTGAAAGGATAAGACAATGACAAACAACAACTTCTCAGAAAAAGCGAACTCCCAGAGGCGCCGGCCGGTCACGATCATGGCCGTGAGCGCCCTGATCTTGGTTGCGCTGGTGGTGGCGGCCTGCGGGCAGGCAGCTTCGACCGCCGTGCCGGCCGCGCAGCCGACCGCAGCGGCGCCGACCAGCGTACCGGCCACACAGGAACCGGCCGCCGTGTCGACCAGCGAGCCTAAACCTGCGGCCATCACCCCGTCGGTGACGGTCGCCGCCCAGGCGATTGTCGAGGACAGCGTAACGATCGCCCAGGTGGTGAGCGACGGCCCGGGGTGGCTGGTGGTCCACACCGATGCAAGCGGCAAGCCGGGCCCGGTTTTGGGATATAGCCCGGTGAGCGACGGCGAGAACACGAATGTGGTGGTCCTGATTGATAGCTCCGATGCCACCCAGACCTTGTATGCCATGCTGCACGGTGACGCGGGCACGGTGGGGACCTACGAGTTCCCTGGACCCGACGGACCGGTGCTGGTCGGTGAGCAGATGGTCAGTCCTGCCTTCCAGATCACGGCCGGGCTTGCTGCGGCGCCGGCCGCCAATCCAACCTCCGCGCCGGTCACAGCTCCGAGCGGCGCGTCGCCCACGGTGGCAGCAGGTGAGGCCGAAGTGGAGCTTGAGGACAACGTGGCGCGGCCCCAGGTGCTGACGGTCAGGGTTGGGACGAGAGTCAAGTTCGGCAACAGGGACGCGCAGGCACGGATCATCCGATCGGACTCGGGCGCCTTCACCAGCGGGACCCTGCAGAAGGGAGAGGAGTTCACCTACACCTTTACGCAGGCCGGTGAGTATCTCTACTACAGCGACCCGGGCGGCGGGCCGGGCGGGCAGGGACTCTCGGGCAAGATCATCGTCGTGCAGGCTGGCGGCTCGGCACCGGCGGGTAACCCGACGGCTGCTGCGACCACGGTTGGCGGGTCGCCCACCGTGGCGGTAGGGGAGGCCGAGGTGGAGTTGGAGGACTTCCAGATGGTGCCCCAGGTGCTGACGGTGAAGGTTGGGACCCGGGTCAAGTTCAGCAACAAGGACCAGGCGGCACATACCGTGACATCCGACACGGGCCTATTCGACAGTGGATCGCTGCAGAAGGGGGAGGAGTTCTTTTACACCTTTGCGCAGGCCGGCGAGTACCCCTACTACTGTGCCCCACACGGCGGGCCGGGTGGGCAGGGCATGTCGGGCAAGATCATCGTCGTGCCATAGTGTCGGGGTGAGACGGCTGGGGAACAGCCTGCAGCCATAGAGCAGTGGGGGGGCTCTCCCTCTCGCAGAGAGCCGTCAAGTGAATAGGGTTCATGGGCTCTTCCCACGCCTTACGCAGTGACCTCCCCGAAGGCAAGCGCCTTCGGGGAGGTCCTGCGACCGGCTATTCCACGATCACCTTGTCGCTACTGCCGCGACCAAAGACTTCGGGAGAGTACATCTCCTCGGCCTTGGCCGGCGGGACCACGAAGGTGCCGGGCGTGGTTGCGCGGGCGACGTAGGAGTAGTTGTAGACACCCTCCCACAGCAGCGGCGTGAAGGCCTCGGCGCGCTCGTCGCGCATGTTCTGGTGTTCGTACCAGGGCCCCCACCACCACCAACCGTACTTATAGTCCGAGGAACTAGAGTCCTGGGGGATGCTGCCCGAGACGGCAAGGGCGGGATTGACGATTTCGAGCCCGGCCGGCAGCGGGTCGACCAAGGCCACGTGGTAGCGCCGGTTGTCGGCGACCATGGTGAGCTTGACGCGAACGCGAGCGCCGGCCTTGATGTGCCAGACACCGGCCTCGTCCTTGGTGACATCTGCCGGGTCGTCGACAGCCTCGTAGGTGCGCTGGACCACAAAACCCATGTCCAGTGCATCCAGGGAGAGGTCAGTGGGCGCATAGCGGAGCCCCAACCGGTAGTAGAGCCGGCCGGGCCCTTCCTTGCTCAGGATGAGGTCCTGGGCTCCGTCGAGACCGGCAAGGTAGGACATGGGGACGTCAGACTCGCGGCGCTCGGTGGTGCGACCCCGGTAGGCATGCTCGCCTACATAGGCGTCGCCGAGCCAGATGCGTGCCACGAAATCGGGCGTCTGCGACTCGAAGGTGTTGAAGTAGCTATCAAGGGCGAGCAGGACAAAGACGTTCTCCTGCGTGCTGTTCCAGCGGCCCTGGACGCGGTGCGCCAGCAGGCCGTTGACCACCTTGGGGATGAGGTCGCTCTTGGGGTCGCCGGCGATCAGGGCATCGAGGACGATGGCATCGGTACGGCGGTCGGAGTCGAGCAGCAGGTAGGTCTGGTCGCTGTAGGAAGTGGTGAAGTTGGCAGCGCCAGCGGTCTCGACGGCGCGGTTGGAGATATGGCGCCGTATGGACTCCACGGTGGTCGCAGAGGCAGGGTCATCCTTGAGCACCTGCCAAAGCCACGCGAGCGACCCGAGGGACAGCTTTTCCAAACCGGCCTCGTCCAACAGCGCCTGAGCCTTGGCCACGTCTGCATCGCCCATCAGGACTCGGACGTAGAGGGCGTAAGCGCTCAGAGAGTGGCGCGTCTCTTTGTCGTACCAATCGGGATAGTGGCTCTCGATCTGGCGCAGGTAGTCAAGGGCGCGCGAGCGCATGTCGGATGGGACAGCAAAATCCATCTCCGCGGCACGGTAGAGCGCGTGCGCGGCGTGGATGGTGTTGAAGGGGATAGAGTCACGGCCACGGGCCCAGTAGGGGAAACCACCGTCCTCATTCTGCATCTTCTGGAGGCGAGCGATGTCGCGGTCGACGGCGGCCTGCATCTCGGCGGCGGAAGGAAGACCCTCGGCCGAGAAGGCCTCCAGAACGTCGCGCAGCGCCGACACGGCGAGGATGCGCGACGCCAGCTGCTCGGAGCACTCGTAGGGGTAGGAGACGAGGTAGAGGACGGCGTCGGTGAGCGCCTGGAGTGCGGTGGAGGAGGTGGTAATCTCGAGACCGCCGAACTGCGGGAAGACGCCGTCTCCGACGGCGGCCACCGGCTGGGCAACGGCACCCTCATCTACGACGCCGTAGGTGGCAAAGGCCTCGGTGGTGGCGGGGGTGTAGACGGGCAGCTCGCCCGATGCGGCGTCGGCAAAGGTTCCCGAGACCGCGGCCACCTGGAAGCGGGCAGTGCCGGCCTTGAGGGTGGTCGCCGGGAAGCGGACCTCGAGCCGGTCGCGGGCGGGGACGGTCAGGTGAAGGCCCTGGCTACCGGTGAGTTCCAGATTGGTGACCCGGAGGGCGACGTCGACGGTCATGGGCTCGTCCGTCTGGTTCTGGAGCACGACGGGGAACTCGAAGAGGTCGCCGAAGTTGAGGAAGCGCGGCGCAGAAGGCCGGACCATGAGGGGCAGGCGCGCGACCAGGTTGGCCTCGGCCGTGCCGAAGTGGGTACCACCGGAGACGGCGATGACCATGACGCGGTAGCGGGTGAGGTTGTCGGGCAGATCGATCTCCACCTGGGCGGTGCCATCGGCCTCGGTGCGGACCTCGGCCGCGAAGGTGGCGAGCGGGTTAAAGTCGGTGCGCAGGGCGATGGGTTGCTGCTGCGATTCGGCCTCATCCATTCCCTTGGCGCTGGCGGGGGCAGGTGCCGCGGAGGGCATGGCCGCATCCATCGCCGCTTCCTCGACGACCATGGTGGCTGCGACCTGAAGGGATTCCCGGCTGCCGGCCGCATCCAGGGTCTCGACGTTCGCAAGGATGATCGACTCGCGGGCGTAGCGGCTGGTGACGCCGGAGGACCGCTCGGCATAGAAGAGGGCGATAGGATCAGACAACTGGTAACTGGTCAGGGCCAGGATCGCCTCGTCCACCACGACCACGGCCATCTCGGCGTCAGGCACCGGATTGCCGGCGGCGTCGGTGAGGAGCAAGTCGAGGGTCGTCTTGCCGCCAGGCTCCAGCTCCTTGTCACGCGGCGCAGCCTGGAGCGACAGAGTGCGCCGGAGGGCCGGCACACTCAGGTTGAGCTCGCCGGAGGCATAGGCCGGCCGGGGAGGTGCGCCCTCGACGGGATTGCCTTGGTCGTCGGTGCGCGGCGCGGAGCCGACCAGGTCGACCTGCACATGCAGGTTGGGGATATGGGCCTCTTCGATGGGAATGTCCAGAGTCGCAGTGCCCTCGTCGATGCGGAAGCGCTCGGTGTAGAGGATGCCGCTGCGGCTGACTGTGAGCAGCCCCTCGGCCGGGCTAAAGGGCGACTGCACCAGGATGTGGGCAACATCGCCCGGCTGGTAGGTTTCCTTGTCGGGGATGAGGGAGGCCGCTTCCTTTTCGACGCTGCGCGCCGGCGGCAGCTCACCGCCGCTGACCCAGCGGGTGAAGCGGCTCTGGTTGATGCGACCGCGGGAATCGGTGACGGTGGCGGTGATCTGGTATTCGCCACCGGCGTCGGTCTTGAAGGTGCAGGCAACGGGCTTATCTGTCGAGCCGACAGTGCACTCCTGGAGATCGACGGCTTCCTGCTTCCATTCGCCGCGGATAGTCTTCCACTCGAGGCGGGCGGCCTGCACGCGCACCGGGCGGTCGGCGACGGGCACGCCGTCCAGGTCGGTGACGATGGTGTCGATGACAAGGGGTGTGCCGCGCTGGACGAAGGTAGTGTCGCAGCGCAGGCCGACGTAGAGATCGGCCGGGTGCACCAGGAGCGACGTGCTGCCCGTCCAGGCCTGGCGGTTGACGTCCATGACGGTGGCCTCGGCACGGACACTCATCGGCTTGGGCTCGGCCGGCTGGGCAAAGCTCAGCTTCAGGTAGTGGGTGCCGGAGGCGTCGGTTGTCCCGGAGAAGGTCTCGACTTGGGACTCGGCTTCCCAGGGGAACCGCTCATAGGAGTCGTAGAAGCGCCACCACGGCCGCCAGGTACCAAAGATAAAATCGGGCCAATTGGGCGGCGAGTAGGTGCCGGGCGAGGTGGTGACGGCCCAGGAAACCTCGGCGTTGGGCAGCCCGCCGCCGGCATAGTAGGCAGCTTCGACAGCAACGGTCGCATCGCCGCCGGCGAAGAAGGGGCCGGGCGTCTCGTTGCGGGCGGTGACCTCGAACTCGGGCGTGCGGAACTCTTGCACCTGAAAGCTGTGGCCGAACCCCTGGCTGGCCAGGCTGCCGAGCCTGCCACGCGCGTCCAGGTTGATCGAGCCGTACCCCAGGTTCACATTGGCAGGCAGGGTGAAGGAGAAGTCAAAGCCACCCAGGGCGCTCGCCTTGGCCTCGCCGCTCAGCAGGGTATTGCCCTGGGAGTCCATGACCTGGTAGCCCACGGACTGTAGGCCAGTACCGACTAATTCCACGTCACCATCCCGGCGAGCACCGACCTGGCGGAGCCAGCCCTTGACATGTACCACTTCGCCGGGTCGGTACATGGCGCGATCGTCAAATACGTACCAGCGCAGCTCATCCTGCACGGGCCAGGCCTTCCAAGGGTCGCCGCCCCACACCCACGTCGAGGGGGAGAGAATGGCCGCATCGGCGCCCTTGCGGGCAACCAGGATGGGCGTCTCCTGCGCCCGCAGCTCAAAACGAGCGATCCCATCCGCCGCGGTGACGGCAAGCTGCTTTCCGTCACCGGTCTCGACGGAGACTCCCTCCAGAGGCGAGCCATCCTTCAGGGCAGTGGCCCAGGCCACTGCCCTGCCATAGTCCGAGAAGGCGTCCAGGGCAACCTGGGTGACCTGGACCCAGGCCCGGACCATGGGGTAGTAATAGCCACCCTTGCGGCTGGGGAGAGGCTGCGGCTCGACGATGACGACCAGATGGCCCAGTCCCCCCTCCAGGGCGGAGCTGAGGTCGATGTTCGTCTCCAGCAGAACGTCGGGCGTGCCCTCGAGAGGGATGGTCTTTTCCATCGCCAGGCGGCCGGGCGGCTCGGGCGGCTTCTCCTGGTAATAGTACTCCTGGATGTAGGTCCGGTACTCAATCCAGTCGGAGGGCTTGACCTGGTAGGCGCGCACCTTGAGGCTCTTGTAGTTGATGGTGTAGACGGTGAGCGCCGGCGACTTGGAAGCGGGATCGAGGGTGACGAAGTCGCCCTGCGGCCCGATGAGCGATGGCTCGGCCGAGCCGACCTTGAACGTGAGGGCGGCCGCCTTGCCAAGTGCCTGGCCGAAGGTGTCCTGGATAGCAGCGTCAACAGTGACGGTGTAGGTGGTGCGGCCGGCCGTGTTTCCGTGGATGGTGATGGTATTGCCTGACACGTCTACCGTCGCCCCGGGCAGGGCCGGCTCGATGCGCAGCATCGACTCCTGGTAGGCATCCAGGTCGAGCGGGTTGTTGAACTCGATGAAGAGAGGCGCCAGCGGGGGGCACTCCTCTCCGTACCAGCCACAGCCGTGGCGCACGATGCGCAGTGGGGCGTAGGTGCGGAACTCGTAGCGCTGCACGGCCCCGGTTACGAGCGGCCCTTCGGCGGAAGGTGTGCCGGGGCCGATGGTCACGACGATGGCGGCATCTGTGGGCAGCGGCTCCTTGGCCACAAAGGCCAGCCAGCGGCCCTCGCCGGCGTCCTTGGAGAGGCGGGCTGCCTCTTTGTCGGCGGCGACCTGGTCGGCCGTAGCCAACTGGAGGGGCACATCGCTCCCGTTCTCCGTTACCTGGATCGACTCGAGCACGGCCGCCGGGTCGACGCGCTGGTCGAAGGTGACCAGGAAGAGCGGCTCCAGGGGCTGCGGCGTGCCGTATGGGTAGGAAGTAAGCATGCGGGGCGGAGGCGTCGAAAAGGTCCAGCGGACCTCCTGGGCCAGGACTCCGCCCGTGGCAGAGCGCGTACCAGAGGGAATGGTGACGACGTACTCGGTGGCCATGGGCAAGCGGTCGACCTGCGACGAATCATACTCGAAGCGCAGTGTCTTGGTGCCCAGCCACTTCCAGGTGCCCGGCAGGGCGGGCTCCAGGCGCACGGGCACATCGCCGGCGGCGAGAGCCTCCAGCGTCGCCAGGGCGACCATGGGCTGGTTGAACGTCACATTGACAAAGGGCGCCAGGGAGATCTCGCCCTCCGGGGAGTAGCGCAGCACCTCCAGGGGGCCGGTCGGCACGTCAGCCGGCGCCGAGGGAGCGACCGGGGGAGGAAAACTCTCCTGGATGGTCTGACCGGGGCGGGGCGGCGGAAGGGACTCCTCCGGGAGCAGAAGATCGACCTGATCGCTGGGCGCTCCGCCGATTGCGGGCAGGCGGGCGAGGATTGAGGCGATGTCCTGCTCGGAGAGGGGATCGCCGGCAGCGACCGGCAACGATTCGGCAGCCTGGGGGGCGGCACCGCCTTCGCTGAGTGAGACGAATGGCGCCGTGCTGCTCCCCTCTGAGGTGGGCATGGCTGGATCCGACGACACTTCCATCACAGCCCTACCCGACGATCCCGTGCTTGCGACGAGGATGGGGGAGGTTGTGCCGCCGGCTTGGCGCCGGTGCACTTTGCGCCAGACGAAGAAGGCGGCGGTGGCCGCGACCAGGACGGCCAGAACCACCATGCCGGCGATCAGGAGCCGGGATCTCCTCCGGCCGAGCTTTTCCCAGAAGTTGGCCATAGCATGTCTCCCTTTGCGAAGAGTGCCTAAGTAGCGGCTGATTGGCAGACGCTGCGAAGCGAAGAGAAGTTCCGAAAAAGGCGCGAAAAGCGTTCATGCGCGGCGGCAAGGGCGCTCGTTCTGAGCGTCCGAAACATGGCGGGCGTGAAAGGCAGGCATCCATTTTCCTTCCATGGCCCAGTGTAGCACAGATGGTTGCTTCCTGAAACATCGGCGGGCAATGTGCTACTCCATCACTCCATCACTCCGTCACTCCACGGTGGGTGTGCCATCGAAGCATCAGGAACAAAGTCGCAAGGCCAGTGGCTCAGTGCTGCATTCTGTGAAAGTAAACTTGACATTTTTCCTGGTTTGTCGTACAATCTTTCATAACAAGGTCAGAGTAGGACGGCAGGTGCGCCCGACGTGGACGTTGGGGGGAGTCGGATGGAAGAGGGGCTGAACGACTTCCGGCAGAGGCTGGAAGATCACCATCTCAGGCTGACCAAGAGCCAGCAGAGGATCGCATCGTATCTCCTGGCGAGCTACGACGAGGCCGCATTCCTCCCGGCGGCCGACTTGGCAAAGCAACTGAATGTCAGCGAGGCGACGCTGGTGCGCTTTGCGAAGGCCATCGGCTACGAGGGTTTCCGGGACCTGCGCCGCTGCCTCCAGGGGCTCTTCCGGGAACAGGCCACCCCTGCCATCCGTCTGCAGCACAAGCTGGGAGAGCTTTCCAGCAGCCAGGGACACGTGCTGACGAAGGTGCTGGATATGGAAGTGCAGTACCTCGCCGAGGCATCGCATACCATCGACCCGGCTGCCTTCGACCGCGCCGTGGAGATCCTGTTGAGCGGCGAACGGATCTTTGTCTTTGGCAGCGGCCCGTCTGGCACACTGGCCGAGTTGGCCGAGCTTCGATTCCGCCGGCTCGGCGTTCTGACCATCGCCATGACAGAGTCGGGGCGGCACCTGCTGGAGAAGCTGCAGCTGCTCCGGCCGGGGGACGTGGTGCTGGCGACCGGCTTTAACTACCTGCGGGCCGAGCTGGTGAGCGTCCTGGGGTGTGCCCAGATGACGGGCTGTCGCTCCATCCTGCTGACCGACACCCTGGGCCCGGCCCTACGGGGCAAAGCCGACGTGGTCCTTGCCGCCCGGCGAGGGCCCGTTTCCACCTTTCATTCCTTGACGGTGCCGATGTCGATTCTAAACGCGCTGATCTTGGCGGTGGCGATGGCCAGGCCAGACGAGAGCCTGACCGCGCTGAACCGGCTCCAGCGACTACGCGAGGCATTTGGCCTGGACGCTGCTTCCCCAGCGCTCAGCCCCAGCCGGATTTCTGCCAGACACTCATCCATGGAGGATGGCCTGTGAGTACAAGATCTGCCGCAGTCGCTCCGGACCCGCTCTCGCTCAGGATGTTGGCCTCGAGCAGAAGGTTCGTCCGGTGGATCAGACGGCCCCACATTGTCCTGTCCTTGATCATGCTGGCCCTGTTGTTCTACATGGTCATCATACCCCTGTACCGCATGGTGGCGACGACGGTGACCTACCAGGCCAAAGATGTCACCCAGGTGCCGGGTGCCGAGGTGGGCAAGCTCACTGCTTATCACTATGTCAGGATGTTGACTGGGGTCCTGGGCAAGATCTACGCGTATACTCCGCTGCGGAATTCGCTGACCATTGCGACCGGAGCTACCTTTCTGGCGCTGCTGATCGGCGGATCGTTGGCCTGGTTGGTGGTCCGAACCGATATGCCGGGCAGAAAGCTCATCAACCAATTGGCCGTGATCCCCTACATCATGCCATCCTGGACCCTGGCCCAGGCCTGGCTGGTATTCTTCAAGAACAGGCTTTCCGGCGGGACGCCGGGCGTCTACGAGTGGCTGACAGGACAAGGTCCCCCAAACTGGCTATCCTACGGGCCGGTACCGATCATCATCTGCTGCGCACTGCACTACTACACCTTCTTCTTTCTGTTCGTGTCGGCGGCGCTGATGTCGATCGATTCCAACCTTGAGGAAGCCGGAGAATTGGCGGGAGCCAGCCGCGGCCGGATCCTGAGAAAGATCACCTTTCCCCTCGTGATGCCGGCCATCCTCTCCGGGTTTATCATGACATTTTCCAAGGTCATGGGCACCTTCGGTGGACCGAACATCCTGGGAATACAGGTGAAGTACTATGTCGTGGCCACCAGGATCAGGCAGAGCATTGCCATTGGAGACCGTGCGGATGCTTTTGTGCTGGCCATCGTTCTGGTCCTGTTCTCCATGACCGTCATTTGGCTCAACCAGAAGCTGGTCGGGACGCGCAAGAGCTACGAGACGATTGGCGGGCGGGGCTTTGTCTCAAATGCGAGCAAGCTGGGCAGGGCGAAACGCCCGATCATGATCGGCGCGATCGTTTTTCAGATCCTGGTCATCGTCGTGCCGCTGGGCCTCTTGATCTGGTCCACGGTGATGCTGCAGGACGGGAACTATAGCCTCAGCAATCTCTCCTTGCAGCACTGGATCGGAGAGAGCGGCACCATCTACAACCATGGAGAGCCCGGGGTCCTACGCAACCCGAAGATATTCGACACCGCATGGAACTCGATCCGTCTTTCGTTGTGGACGGCGTTTTTCACGGCGCTGCTGGGCATTCTCCTGGGCTATGCCATCGTCAAAGGCCGGGGCACGCGGTTGAGCAAGGTGATCGAACAACTGGCGTTCATCCCATACATCATCCCGGGCATCGCCTTTGGCGCTGTCTACATTGCGATGTTCGCCAAGAAGCTGGGACCGATCCCAGCGCTGTATCCGACCTTTGCACTATTGGTGATCGTCTCGGTGGGCAAGCATCTCCCCTACTCCTCCCGTTCGGGCGTTTCTGCCATGATGCAGGTTGGCCGGGAGCTGGAAGAAGCGGGCCAGGTAGCCGGCGCGAACGCCTGGCAGCGGTTCAGGCGCCTAATCTTTCCGCTTACCAGCAGCGGCTTTGTGGCCGGATTCCTGTTGACGTTCATCACCACCATGCGTGAGCTGTCCCTGATCATCCTGCTGGTCACAACCGAGACCCAGGTGCTGGCCAGTCAGACCATGTTCTATACCGAGAATGGAGACGGCCAGATGGCGAATGCCGTCATCCTGATCTTGATCACGCTCGTGGCAACAGGGCACTTTATCATCAGCCGGTTCCGCGGCGGCAGCCTGCGAAAAGGCCTTGGAATGTAACAGGAGACCAATCATGGAAGCAGCGATCAGAATCAAGCACCTCACCAAGCACTTTGGAAAAGTTGCCGCCGTTGACGATTTCAGCCTGGACATCGAGCCCGGCTCCTTTCTCACCCTGCTGGGCCCTTCCGGGTGCGGCAAGACGACCCTGCTGCGGTGCGTCGCCGGCCTCGAAGACCCAGATGGCGGGGAGATCTATATCGGGGACAAGCTTGTGTTTTCTCACTCACAGGGAGTATCGGTATCCCCCGGGCAGAGAAACCTGGGGCTGGTGTTCCAGAACTATGCCCTGTGGCCGCACATGACGGTCTACAAGAACATGACCTTCGCGCTGGAAATCAAGAAGCTGCCCAAGGAAGAGATAGAACAGCGTGTGACGGAATCCCTGGCCGAAGTGCAGATGGAAGGCTACGCGGACCGTTACCCGCGCGAAATGAGCGGGGGACAGCAGCAGCGGATCGCGCTGGCGCGCATGCTGGCCTACCGGCCCAAGGTATTCTTGATGGACGAGCCGCTTTCCAACTTGGATGCTCGGCTGCGGATGGACATGCGCGCTGAGCTGAAGCACCTGCACCACGTAGCCGGAGCAACCACAATCTATGTCACCCACGACCAGGTGGAGGCGTTGACCATGTCTTCGCAGATTGCGGTGATGAAGGAAGGGCTGCTTCAGCAATTGGAGACCCCCGATCGCGTCTACCACTACCCGGCGAACCTGTTCGTGGCGGATTTCATCGGCAACCCAAAGGTGAACCTGCTGGACGGTGTGGTGGATGGGGAAGGGTCAGTCGACCTGGGCGAGTTCCGGATCCTCGTCGATACCCATGGTGCGGCCGGAGAGGTGGTCGTGGGGCTGCGACCTGAGGACATTGCCATCTCGACGGAGCCGGTGCCAGGCGCGGTGGAGTTTGTGGCGTATTCTGTGCTCCCGTCAGGGGCCGATTCTACCATCGTGGCGCAACGGGGCGAGCTAGAGCTGACCGTCAAGGTCATGGGAATCAGCAAGATCAAGATGGATGAGCGGATCTGGCTCAGCTTTGAGCGTGAATCGACAAACCTATATGACAAGAGGAGTGGAGACCTGGTCGTGGCGAAAAGCTAGCCAGGAAGCACCCACGGACGGCCAGACTGCGTGGCCGGGTGGGAGGGAAGGGAGGGTAAGCAAGCGAAACATAGCGCCCAGCAACGTATTGTCCTGGTGACCCGGATCCTGAGTAGAGATCGAAGGAGAGAGAAATGAAAGCGTTTGGTAAGTTACTCACCATCTGTTTGCTAATCGCCGTTGTGGCCGGCTGTGGGGCGCAGGCCACCCCGGCGCCTGCAGTGACCACCGCACCCGAGGCGACCGCAGTGCCCGAGCTCACTGCCGCGGAGCAGTGGGCGAAGGCGAATGGCTTTGGACCCTACCAGCCGGCCGAGGAAGACTGGGCGGCGATCGAAGCGGCCGCCAAGAAGGAAGGCAAGGTAGTCGTCTACTGCAACTCTTCCAAATTCGCGAAGCTGCTCGATGCGTGGGCCGCGTTGTACCCGGACATCGCGCTCGAGGGCGGTGACACGGATGACATCGCCGTCAAGATGGCCGCCGAGCAGGAAGCCGGGAACATCGTCGGGGATGTCTGGTACAACAGCGATGGGCACCTGCTCTACGGCGAGTTCGTGCCCAATCAATGGCTCTGGTCGTACGTGCCGCCGGGGCTGGTGGTCGACGACGTCACGCCAGACCGGCCCTTTGCGCTTGCCCGCCACGGTGTAGATGTGATCGGGTACAACAGCGAGATCCACCCAGAAGGCTGCCCACTCAAGAACTGGTGGCAGTTGACCGAGCCGGAGCTGAAGGGCAAGTTCTTCATGGAGGACCCTGCGGCGGATGCCAGCACGACGGCCAAGATAACCCTGATCGTGCAACACGCCGACGAGATGGCTACGGCTTACCAGACGCTGTACGGCAAGGATTGGACCACCGACGCAGCGTTTGGCACTGATACCCCCAACGCAGGGTACTTGTTCCTGAAGAAGCTTGCCCAGAACGAGCCTGGGCTTCAACCGGGCGGCGACGAGGTCGACGCGGCATTTGCCACGCTGGGCATGGATCCTGGCGTAGAGCCCGGCTATGGCTGGACCGGTCTGTCGAGCCTTGAGACCACCCTGGACGGAGAACTGGCCATGGCGCCATGCCTGGGCCTCGAGCCGGTCGTGGGCATCCTGAAGTCGACGTACCTGGGCGTCGCCAACGGCTCGACGCATCCCAATGCTGCCAAGCTGTTCATCAAGTTCGCTCTCACGGCAGAAGGGACCAAGCCATGGAACGCCATCGGCAACTACCCCACGGTTCCAGACGTCGAGCCGGCCGAAGGGATGCCTGCTCGAGACGAGCTGAAACTGTGGCCCAGCGACGACCTGTTCGCGTACCAGAACAACAGCCAAGTGCGCGACTTCTGGTCTATCAACCTGCTTAGCCCTCAATAGGCAAAACTAGGGGAGAAGGGACACCTTTGGACACGGGCGCGCGCGTCCGTGTCCAAAGGCCCTGCACCCAGGCAGCTTTGATCATGGCATCCAACCCCATCCGGGCCGTCCTCTTTGATATGGGCGGAACGCTCGAAGAGCTGTACTACGACGATGTCGTCCGTCTAGAAGCGGCGCGCGGACTGCGGACATTGCTGCGCAGCCTGGACCTGGACCCCGGCATGAGTGCACCCGAGCTAAAGGCGGCAGTTGCCAGGGGGATGGCGGCGTACCAGGCTTGGCGAGAAGAGACGAACGTCGAGCTGTCGCCGGAAAGGATATGGACGGAGCACATCCTGCCCGACCATGGCCTGGCGCGCGAGCGCCTGGCAGCGGCGGCAGAGGAGCTTGCGTTCTACTACGAGACCCACTTCTACCTGCGCAGCCTGCGGACCGAGGCACGGGCTGCCGTAGAGACGCTGCACAGGCGCGGGTTCCGGTTGGCGGTGATCTCGAACATCACGAGCCGGGGGATCGTGCCAAGCGTCCTGAAGGATTACGGACTGGCGGGGTGCTTTGAGGCGGTGGTGACCAGCACGGCATATGGGCGCCGAAAGCCAGACGAGGGGATCTTTTTGGAGGCAGCCCGGTTGTTGGGGCTGCCTCCGGCCGCCTGTGCCTACGTGGGAGATACGGTGTCGCGGGATGTAATCGGGGCACACCGGGCCGGTTATGGCTTGGCCATCCAGATCCGGTCGTTTCTGACCGACAAGATGGACCCCCCACATGAAAGCGGGCCGGAAAGAAGCCGGGCAGCGGTGCCCGACATCGTGGTGAAGGACCTGATGGAGGTGATCCCTGCCGTTGGTGCAGGAAACAGGGATGGGTAGTGCGGCGCGGCCGAGAGGCCGCCAGAGCATGGACGAGCTGATGGCCGCGCAGTGTCGCCGCACGACCCGCTGAACATACCGATCTTCAAGGATGCAAAGAATGAGCCAACTGGACGAGAGAATTCGGAATATCGAGGCCATATTCATCGACGTGGGGGCGACGCTGCGGTACCTGGTGACAGATGAGCCCTACCAAGCCCACGCCCGGCGGCAGATTGCCGCGCTGGTGGGCGCCAGCGAGTCGCCCGAAGCCTTCTGCGAGATGCTGGACAAGCGCTACAAGCTCTACCGGAAGTGGGCGTTTGAGACGCTCCTCGAAGCCCCTGAGCGGGAGCTGTGGACGAAATGGATGCTGCCCGATTGGCCTGCAGAGAGGATCGCGCCACTGGCAGGAGAGCTGACCTATCTCTACCGCCAGACAATGGGGCACCGGCATGCGCAGCCAGACGCGAAGGGTGTGGTGGTGGAGCTGACGCGGCGCGGTTACAGGCTGGGGATCTTGAGCAACACGATCACCGAGCGCGAGATCCCAGAGTGGCTGGAGCAGGACGGCCTCAGCCCCTATTTTTCGACGGTCATCCTCTCGTCCATCTATGGGCACCGGAAGCCAGGGCCCGAGATCTACTGGGAAGCAGCGCGCCAGGCAGGCGTGCCACCGGCCCAGGCGGCGTATGTGGCGGACAACCCATCGCGCGACGTTCCTGGCTCACGCCATGCCGGCTTTGGGATGATCCTCATCATGGGGACGCCGGAGGAGCTGGCAAAGAGAGACTTGAGCGGTGAGTACGAGCCGGACATGGTGATTCACACGCTGAGCGACCTGCTGGGCATATTTCCGGCCAAGGGGCGATGAGGGTCGACGGCGGGCCAGGGCGATGGGTGATAGGAGAGCAGGTGTGCCGCACCGGCTGACGGGTGGCGATGGGCGATAAGGAGACAGGTGCAGCGCACCAAGAGCAGGTGCGCCGCACCGGCGGGAGAGCGCTTGCCCAGGCCGTGCGGGAGCTGTACGGAGAAGGGCAGACCGACTACTCGCTGGAGCCGATCATCCTGGTGGATGGGCTGGGCGAGCCGGTGGGGCGCATCGAGGACGGCGACGTGGTCGTCTTTTGCTGCCGGCGCGGCGAGCGAGAAATCCAGCTCACGGAAGCGTTCGTCGAGCGGGAGAGAGACCTCTTTCCGCGGCGCACGTTCCAGAACCTCCTCTTTGTGATCTTGACACTGTACCATGAAAAGTTCGCGGGCCTGCCGGTTGCCTTCGCCCCCACCCAGGTCGGCAACACCTTGGCGGACATAGTGAGCGAGGCTGGGCTGTGCCAGATGCATGTGGCCGAGTCCGAAAAGTTCGCGCATGTCACCTTCTTTTTCAACGGCGGGAGCAACCGGCCGCTTGCCGGCGAGGAGGATGTGCGCGTGCCCTCGCCCGCCGGTGTGGCGTTCGACCTGGTGCCGGAGCTGAGCGCGGCCCAGGTGGCAGAGCAGATCGTGCGCGGGGTGCGTAAAGAGCACGACCTGATCGTGGCCAATTTCGCGAACGGGGACGTGATCGGACACACTCAGAACCGGGAGGCCAAGATCCGCTGCGCGGAGCTGGTGGATGCGCGGCTGAGACAGGTGGTGGACGCAGCGCTGGCGGGGGAGTATGTCGTAATGATAACCGCCGACCACGGGAACCTGGAAGTGATGACCCATCCCGACGGCACGCCGCACGTGTCCCACACAGCCAACCCGGTGCCGTTCTTGCTGCTGGATGGACGCGCGGAATGGCAAGGAGCCGTTCGTGACGGAAAACTGGCAGATGTAGCGCCGACGGTGCTGGAGGCGATGGGAATCTACCCCTCTGCGTCCCTTCGCTTCTCTCATGGGCAGCCCCCCCCCCTCATTGCGGAAGGGCGAAGGGAATATGGGGAGAGCCTGGTGCACGGGCACGATTGGGGCGGGCGCCGGAGGGTGCTGCTTCTCATCCTCGACGGATGGGGTCTAGGCAGTGAGGACGCAACCAACCCGATCTGGTTGGCAGGGACGCCGGTGTGGGACCGGCTGCTGCGCGAGTGCCCGCACGCGCGGATGGAGGCCTCCGGTGAAGCCGTGGGGCTGAAGGAGGGAAAGCCGGGCAACTCGGAAGCGGGGCACATGAACCTGGGGGCCGGCCGGATCGTGCTCCAGGACGATACGCGGCTCGACCAAGCCATGCAGGACGGCTCGTTCTACAGAAACGAAACCTTGTGCTCGGCGATCGACGAGGCCCGTCAGAGGAAATCGAGTCTGCACCTGATCGGGCTGTTGACGGAGAAGAGCTCGCATGGCACCATCGACTACCCGCTGGCTCTGCTGCGCATGGCCCGGGAGCGAGGGCTGGACCAGGTCTACTTGCACATCATATTCGACGGGCGCAGCACGCAGCCGGGGAGCGCACCGGAGATGCTGGAAAGTCTCGATCGCCAAGTTGACGAGATCGGGACCGGGCAGATAGTCACGGGCGTCGGCCGGGGGATCGCGCTCGACCGGGGCGGGAATTATGACAAAACCCGGCGTGCATACGACGCGCTGGTACTTGGCACCGGCAGGCGCGCGGCGCTCTGAGTCGGGCCATGGGTTCGAGTCTCGTGCAGTCGCTGACCTCTCCGGCGGAAACCAAGATCGTCCTGCTGATCTTGGATGGGCTGGGTGGGCTTCCGCTGGAGCCGGGCGGAAAGACCGAGCTGGAGACCGCGCACACACCGAACCTCGACGCACTGGCGGCCCGGTCTGCGCTGGGGCTCACGGTGCCGGTGGGGCCGGGCATTACGCCGGGCAGCGGGCCGGGACACCTGGCCATTTTCGGGTACGACCCGGTCGAGCACGAGATCGGGCGCGGAGCGTTGGAGGCGCTTGGGGTCGATTTTGACCTTGGCCCGGAGGACGTGGCAGCGCGAGGCAATTTCTGCACCGTGGACGCCAGAGGGGCCATCATCGACCGGCGCGCGGGGCGCATCCCAACCGAGGTGGGCCGGGAACTAGCGGGCCTGCTGCGGGCCACCCGCCTGGAGGGCGCCGATCTCTTCGTGGAAACCGTAAAGGAGCACCGCTTCGCGTTCATTCTGCGCGGGCCGGGCCTGGGCCAGGCGCTGAGCGACAGCGATCCCTACACAGGGGGAAACGCTCCTCTTCCGGTGCGCGCGCTGGAGCCGGGCTCGGAGCGAGCAGCGGCCCTGGCGAACCAGTTCATCGGGCAGGCCCGGAGGCTCCTGGCAGACAGGCACCCGGCGAACATGGTGCTGCTGCGCGGATTTGCGCGCATGCCGCGCCTGGCCGGTTTTAAGGAGCTCTATGGGCTACGGGCGGCGGCAATTGCGGTCAACGGGATGTACCGGGGAGTCGCCCGATCGGCAGGAATGGAGGTACTGGACGTTCCGGGCACGGCGCCGCAGGACGAACTCGCAGTCCTAGAAAAGGCGTGGAACCAGTATGACTTTTTCTACCTGCACATCAAAAAGACCGACACAGCGGGTGAGGAAGGCGACTTTTGGCGAAAGGTCCGTGCCATCGAGGAGGTAGACGGGCTCGTGCCGCGCCTGATGGCCCTTCGGCCGGATGTGGTTATCGTGAGCGGCGACCATTCCTCCCCGGCACTCATGCGGTCGCATAGTTGGCATCCCGTGCCCACCCTGCTATACTCCGGCCTCGTTTGCGCCGGCGGCATTGCGGAGTTTGGTGAGCGGGCGTGCGCGCGGGGAGGCCTCGGTGTGCTGCCGGCCACAGGGGTGATGCCCCTCGCACTTGCGCATGCGCGGCGCCTCGCCAAGTACGGCGCGTAGTCTATCGATCTTGAGGGGTTCATGAGCTCAAACGCTGTATTGTCCACAATGTGGGCGATTGGCCGGTTCGACAAGCTGGCCAATTTCTTTGACGCCGGGGCCACGCTGGGGTTTGCCCGGTTCGAGCTAAACCATGGGATCAACTCGGCGATGCTGGCAGGGCTGTCACTGGACGGAAGAATCGCCAGCATCCACGAGCCGTGCCCGGCCGATGTGTCGATGAGAGAGCTGAAGAAGCGCAACTGGCTCATCTCGGCGCTCGACGAAGAGCAGCGGCGATCGGGAGTGGCAGCCATGGTGCGGAGCATCGACCTGGCGCATGACCTGGGTGCCGGGTTGGTGGTGGTGCACCCGGGGCAGGTCGACATCGACCCAGAACTCGAGCCGGCCGTACACAGGCTCTACCGGGAGGGCAAGTATGGCCAACCCGAGTATACCGAGGCGCGCAGCCGGATGGTGAACGCACGGGCCGCGCAGGCGGAAGCGAATATGCGATCGGTGCGCCGCAGCCTGGTGGAGCTCGCGGAGCACGCGGCCAAGAAGGGGGTGCGGCTGGGGCTGGAAAACCGCTACCACTATCCCGAAATCCCTCTGCCGGACGAGCTGGAGGAGCTGCTCGGGCTGGGCCTGGAGGGCGTCGGCCACTGGCATGACGTCGGCCACGCCAGGATCCTCGAGAACCAAGGGCTCGGCACGCACGAGGAGTGGCTGCGCAGGTTTGGGACGCGGATCCTCGGGGTGCACCTGCACGACGTCGATGGCCTGACGGACCACCTGGCCGCCGGCCTGGGGGGGATCGACTGGGAGATGGTCGCGCGCCACTTGCCGAGGCAAGCCCTGCGCACGTGCGAGTTCCAGTTCTCCAACTCGCCCGAGGAAGTGGCTGCCGGGCTGCGGTGGCTGGAGGAGATGGGGTGCGTCGAAAGTCGACAGGATCCGCATGGCTGACGAGATTTGGAGTGAGATCCTCTTCGAGAAGATGAAGCGGATCCATCCGGGCATCGAGGAGATGGAACCGTACGAATTCCGGTATTGCCTCGACGACTGGCTGCCGCTGGAAGGGGATGGCACGGCAGTGCTCCCGGAGGAAGAGGTCCAGCGCTTGGTGAACAGCTTCGATCTCTACCAGGGCGTCCGGCTGAAGCCAATGGCGGGCGACCGGATCGTCCTTGACGAGACCATTGTGCGGCTTACCAAGATGCTGTTCGTGGGGCTGGTGACGGGAGCGTACCAGGAGGAGTGGGTCGCGGCGCACTTTTGCTTCGACATCCGGGGCTTTTACTTCCTTCACAGGACGACCTACTTCACAGACAGGGTGATCGCCCACCTGGGCGGCAGGCCCTTCCGCAGCTTTGAACAGAGGCAACGGCTTCTCGAGCGGTGCCACGAGATCGGGTACAGGGCGTTCCGGGAGGCCAACGCAGAGGTAGACCAGGCGTTTGTCGAGGCCGTGCTCACGCTCATCTCGGCAAAGGGCACCCCCATCCTGGTGGCGATTGCCGGGCCCACGGCAGCCGGCAAGACCGAGATCGTGGCCCGCCTGCGCGGTGAGATGGAACAATCAGGCAGGCAGGTGACGTCCATCGAGATGGACAACTTTCTCACCGACCGGGAGCAAAGGGAAGAGAAGGGGATCTATTCTCTTGGGAAGCAGGCCATCCATTTCGAGCTCTTCCTACGGAGCTTGGAGGAGATCCTGGCCGGAAAGAGGATCGTCACGCCGAGCTACGACTTTTACGATGGTACATCGAGCCATGCGCTGGACGGCAGTCTGAAGCCAGGCCGCAGCCCGGTCGTGGTCGAGCCGGCCGACGTGGTGTTCCTAGAGGGAAACCAGCCTTTCCTCCTGGAGGAAGTGGCACCCCTGGTTGGCATACGAGCCGTGTACCTGACGGAGGACTCGATCCGCATGAGGCGGAAGTGGAGGCGAGACATCGACTACCGGAAAAAGTACGAACCGACCTACTTCCGCAACCGGTTCTTCCGGGAGCAGTACCTGATGGCACAGCAGTGCTACGTGCCGCAGCTGGAGGTGTGCGACCTGGCCGTCGACACAACCGGCGCTGCGCTGTGGGTGACCCAGGAAGTGGCCGGCACCCTGACCGGGAGACAACAAGAGGGGGACTAGGCCGGTATGCCTGTGCTACTGATCGTCATCATCGCCCTCGCGCTGGTGTTCGACTTCTTGAACGGGTTTCACGATTCGAGCAACATCGTGGCGACCATGATCTCGTCGCGGGCGATGCCGCCGCGCGTGGCATTGGCGATGACCGCAGTCGCCGAGTTCTGCGGCCCCTTCCTGTTCGGCGTCGCAGTCGCGACGACCATTGGCAGCGAGGTAGTCGATCCGGCAGCCATCAGCAGCCCGGTCATCATCGCTGCGCTGAGCAGCGCAATCATATGGAACCTGGTGACCTGGTATTTTGGCTGGCCCTCCAGCACGTCGCACGCCCTCATCGGGGGCATCATCGGGGCGGTGGGTGCATCCAGTGGGCTGTCGACAATCCGGCTGGCCGGTCTGGAGAAGGTGCTCATCGCCCTCTTTGCCTCGCCAATCCTGGGCATCGTCGTCGGCTACCTGGTGCTGAAGGTGATCTATTTCCTGGCGCGGGGCGCCGGGCCAGGCATCAACTCGGCCTTCCGGCGAGCGCAGGTAGTGACCGCCCTGGGGCTGGCACTGAGTCACGGGACCAACGATGCGCAAAAGACCATGGGAATTATCGCCATGGCCATGGTCGCGACGGGCTTTACGACGACCTTCCGTGTCCCGTGGTGGGTGATCACGCTGAGCGCCAGTGCCATCGCCCTGGGGACGGCCCTGGGGGGCTGGCGGCTCATCAAGACCTTGGGCGCCAAGTTCTACAAGATCCGGCCGGTGCACGCCTTTGGCTCGCAGATCACTTCCGCGGGTATCATCCTGGGAGCCGCGCTGCTCGGCGGGCCAGTGAGCACGACACAGGTGGTCAGCTCGTCGATCATGGGCGCCGGCGCTGCCGACCGGCTGTCCAAGGTGCGCTGGGGAGTGGGGCTTGACTTGGTGGTGGCATGGCTCTTGACGATCCCCATCTCGGCGCTGGTGGCAGCGGGCCTTTACCTGGTCGTGAGCCGAATCATCGGATAAAGAAGACGGGCGGAGGGGCGAGAGACCTCGCCCCCATTGCCCAAGGGAGGGATAGCGTGGGACTGAAGGAGTTCTTTCAACCAAAGCAGGACAAGTTCGTCCAGCTGCTGATCCAACACGCCGAGACAACGCTGGAGGGTATGGAGGCGCTCGAGACCTTCATGCAGACGGGCACCGACGAGGCAGCCTCGCGTGTGACCCGCGCCGAAAAGGCGGCAGACGAGATCCGGCGCATCCTGATCGACGAGCTGCACCGCACCTTTGTGACGCCCATCGACCGGGAGGACCTCTTTGCGCTGTCGCGGGCGGTGGACGACGTGATGGACTATGCCTACAGCACGGTAGAGGAGATGCAGATCCTGGGCGTGGAGCCGAACGAGTACCTGCGGCGCATGGTCTCGCTGCTAAAAGATGCCGCCGTCGAGATCCACCTGGCGATGCTGCGCCTCAAGGGAAACCCCGGGGTGGCCAGCGAGCATGCATCGCGCGCAAAGGCGCTGGAGAACCGGGTGGAGCGAGTGTACCGCGAGGCGATTGCCGACCTTTTCTCGGGGCCGGAGGATATTGCCACGGTGATGAAGCTCCTGAAGCTGCGCGAGATCTACCGGCACTTGAGTAACTGCGCAGATCGGGGCGATGAGGCGGCGAACGTCATCCACGATATTGTCGTGAAGACGCAGTAGGGAATGCACAAGGCACAAGGTAAAATGCACAAGAACGAGGAACTCCACGGGGAATTGAGCGCTGCGCGTCCTCGCTATGACGTAGTGTTCGTGGGGAACTATACCAAGGACACGATCGTGTCGGCGGCCGGCACTCGAGTGGTGGACGGCGGCGGGTTTAACTATGGCGCCCACGCAGCGGCCGCGATGGGGCTCAGGGTGGCCGCGATCACCCGGCTGGCACGCGAGGACTGGCGGGTGGTCGAGCGGCTGGCCGGCCTGGGGGTGGATGTGCTGGCAAGGGAGACGCCGCATTCGACGTGCCTGAGCTTGGTGTACCCCAGTGAGAACCCGGACGAGCGGGCAATGTACGTGGCGAGTAACGCGGGTGCCTACACCGTCGACCAGGTGGTAGAGGTCGAGGCGGAGGTGTTTGTGCTCAACCCGTCGTTCCGCGGCGAGGTTGGGCTGGATGTGATTCAGGCACTGGCGTCCAAGCCGGCGAGGATCGCGATCGATGTGCAGGGCTGGGTGCGAGTGGAACGGGAGGGTCAGCTGGCGTACGAGGGATGGCCTGAGGCACGCGTCGTTCTGCAGCACGTGAACATCCTCAAGGCCGATGCGGTCGAAGCACAGTGGCTGACGGGTGAGGCGGAGATTCACCGGGCGGCGCGCCTGATGGCGGACTTGGGGCCGGCCGAGGTTGTGCTGACGCACCGGGACGGGCTGCTGGTCTATGCCGACGGCCAGTTCCACGAGACCGGCTTTTACCCGACCGCACTGGTGGGCCGCTCCGGCAGGGGTGACACATGCCTGGGCTCGTACGCGGCGAAGCGGCTGGCGGCACCGCCGGAAGAGGCGACCGTCTGGGCCGCAGCGCTGACGAGCCTGAAGATGGAGAAAGAGGGGCCGTTCCGGGGGACGACCCAGGACATCGAGCGGATCATCCACGAGCGATATGCCCGTTGATGGGCGGCCCTCCCCCTGGCCTGCCCAACAACAGGCGCACATAGAGCAGAGCGTTGAGCCCTGTGCATCTCCCCGACTCATTGGCCGCGCGGAATGATCGGTGCTAGAATAGCACCCCCCGGCAGGCGACCCAGACCCGGCCGGCGCGAGAAGGGGAGGGAGTGACTCAGACGGAAGACGTCCTGGCAGGTCTCAACGCCGCCCAGCGCGAGGCGGTGCAAGCGGTCGAGGGGCCGGTACTGGTCCTGGCGGGGCCGGGCAGTGGCAAGACGCGGGTGCTGACGCACCGGGTGGCCTACCTGGTGAGGGAGTGCCAGGTGCCGGCGCGGCAGATCATGGCCGTGACGTTCACGAACAAAGCCGCCCGCGAGATGAAGGAACGGCTGTTCCAGCTTCTGGGCGAGCTGTTTCGCCAGTTGACGATCGGCACGTTCCATGCCATCTGCGCCCGCATCCTGCGGCAGGAAGCGGAAGCGGCCGGCATCTCCCCCCAGTATGTGATCTACGACAGCGCCGACCAGCTCAGCCTGGTGCGCCAGGCGGTCAAGGCGCTCAACCTGGACGACAAGCTCTACCGGCCGCAGGCGATGCATGCGCGCATCTCGCAGGCGAAGAATGAGCTGCAGGACCCGGCGGAGATGCCAGCACGCAACTACCGGGACGAAGTGGCGCGCCGGGTGTACGAGCGGTACCAGGCGCTGTTGTCGGAGAACAGCGCGCTTGACTTTGACGACCTGCTGATGAGAACGGTGCTGCTGCTGCGTGAGAACAGCGAGGTACAGGCCAAGTATCAGCGGCGCTATCCCTTCATCCTGGTGGACGAGTGGCAGGACACGAACATGGCCCAATACGAGCTGGTCAGGCTGCTGGCCGGGGCGAGGGCCAACCTGTTTGTGGTGGGAGACGAGGACCAGTCGATCTACGGCTGGAGAGGGGCGAACTTTCGCAACGTCGCACGCTTCCGCGAGGACTATCCCAACGCGTGCACAATCCTCCTGGAGCGCAACTACCGCTCGACGCAGACGATCCTGGATGTGGCAAATGCGGTAATCGCCCGCAACGTGCACCGTCATCCCAAGAAACTCTTTACCGAGAAGGAGGGCGGGCCGCAGATCAGCGTGGTGGAGGCGTACGACGAGCAGGAAGAAGGCGACTGGATCACAAGCGAGATCCAGCGGTTGGTCGACCGCGGAGAGGCCAAGTTGGGCGACTGCGCGGTGATGTACCGCACGAATGCCCAGTCACGTCCGATCGAGGATGCCTTTGTCCGGCGCAGCATGCCCTATAAGCTGGTGGGGGCGACGCGCTTCTATGAGCGGAAGGAGATCAAGGATATCCTGGCCTATCTGCGGCTGATCCACAACCCCTACGACGGTGTGGGGCTGACGCGGATCATCAACGTGCCGCCGCGGAACATTGGGCAGCAGACGCTGACGACACTGGTGAACTGGGCTGGGCAGATGGGGGTACCCATCTATGCTGCGCTGCAGATTCTGGCCGGGGAGAGTGGGGAGGACGGCCATGGCCAAGGCGACACCAGGGCAGGAGGGAAAGTGCCGCTCGGAGCACGGGCACAGCAGGCGCTTGCCGGCTTTACCCGGATGCTGGAGGAGCTGATCAGGGCACGCCACGAGATGAACCTCCTGGAGCTCTTGGACCTGCTCCTGGAAAAGACGGAGTATGGGGCCTTTGTGCGCGACGGGACGGAAGAGGGACAGACCCGCTGGGAGAATATCCTGGAGCTGCGCAGCGTGGCGCGCGACTATGCCGAGCTTCCGGTCGAGACGGCACTGAGCACATTCCTGGAGGAGGTGGCGCTGGTCTCGGACGTAGACGGCCTGGACGAAAAGGTCGATGCCCCGACACTGCTGACACTGCACGCCGCCAAAGGGCTGGAGTACAAGGTAGTCTTCATCGCCGGGATGGAGGAAAAACTGCTGCCGCACAGCCGCTCCATGGACGAACCGGAGCAGATGGAGGAGGAGCGACGCCTGTGCTACGTGGGGGTGACCCGAGCCAAGGACAGGCTCTACCTTCTCCACACGTTCCGGCGCACACTGTATGGCGAGAGCGAGATCCGGGAGCCATCCCGCTACCTGCACGACATCCCGGAGAAGCTGCTGAAGGGCGGGCATGGGAAGAAGCAGGCTCGGCAGGCGCCGCTGGGGCTGGAGCCTGGGCGGTTCCTGGGCCGCACGCCGGTGAGTGGCACCCCATCGCAGCCCTTCTCCAGGGGCCCGTCGGAGATGTCAACCCACCCAGGGGACCGGCAGGCGATCCCGCGCTGGCAGGAGAGGGACACACAGTCGCCACCCCGCCGGGACAGAGAGGAGCCCGCGTCACCGCACTTCCAGGCAGGGGACAGGGTCATCCACAAGGTATTTGGTGCCGGGATCGTCACGGCGAGCAAAGCGGTAGGTGGAGACGAGGAAGTGACCGTCGCTTTCCCAGGGGTCGGCCTCAAACGACTAATGGCCGGCCTGGCGCCGATGGAGAAGGAAAGCAAGTAACAGCGCTGAATGCCCGATTCTCAAGTCTGACTTGAGCCTTGGGCATTGCCCTATGGCAATTCGATTCGCTCCAGCATGAGTTCGTCCCCACCGGACACCAGCGGCACCCGGCGCTGGGTACGAGGGTCATAAAGGCCCACGACCAGGGCGTATTGGCCAGCTTCCAAGTCAGCCGGGATGGGGACCGAATGGAGATCTTCCAAGCGATAGCCGGTCGGCCACAGGCCGGTCGGCCAGGCACCACCGAGGGGCGGGCCATCACCCTGGGACACCGTGACCCCTGAAGAATCCCTGAGGTGCACGAAAACGGTCAGGTCCTCGCCAACGGGCCGGTCAGCCTCCCACCCAAGAGTCAGTGCCAGCTCGCCCGACACCCGAACCAGCTCATACTGCACCAAGCGAATCCCGTTATCAAAAGGGGCATCCACGCCCGAGGGTAGAGAGGGGCCGGGCGAGGCCGGCACGACGACTACGGCCAGCGGGACCTGATCCGCGCCATCCTCGGTCCGCAGGCGTGTGACCGACTGGTCATACCACCCTACGCTCAAGGTGTAGAGGCCGGCCGGCAGCTCCGCCGGGAGGGTGAGGGTGTAGCTCATGCGCACCATCTCCCCTGTGGCCCACAGCGTCGTCGGATAGACGCCATCCCACGGCTGCCGGTCATCTCCGGCCAGGCGCTGACCCGCTCTGTCCAGCAACTGCAGGAAGGAGGTGTACGCCTGCGTCATGGGCTCCTCCGCCTCCCACAGGACGTCGAGCGCGAGGACCTGGCGGGGCTGCACCTCTACCTGAGGAAGGGTGTGGCCTACCAGGCGCGGACCGCCGGCGAAGGGTGTCTGCCGCTCGCGCGCTAAGGGCGCCGGCCGGTAGAGAGTGTACCTGCCGACACGCTCAGACAGCCGGTAGCCATAGTCCAGCGCCGACATGAAGGCACGCGTGTAGCGGCCGTACTTGTCCGCCTCGATGCGGGAATCACCCTCGAAGATGACCAGCGGGAAAGCGCCAGCACGCAGGCTCTCTACCTCCCAGGCCTGGTCCCAACGGCCAGCAAGGGTGAGCTGGCTGAGCTGGAAGTCGTAGTAGGGCACAGGCTTGCCGGCCTGCACCAAGAGGCCGGCATCCTCCGACAGGACCAGGTCGGGTGCAGCCGCAACGACGGGGCTCAACGCCGCGTTGGCGGCGGCTCCGGCGAGCATCTGCCGGGCCGCCGGAGTGGGCGTGTGCCACATCAGGACGACCTGGAAGAGCAGCAGCAGCGGCGCGGCCCAGCGCCCGGCCGGCCAGCGCCACAACTGCGGCAAGGCCAGGCCTGCGGCCAGGCACACGGCAGCGAGCGGTTCCAAGAAGTAATTCTCCCAGGAGCCAGCCTTGCCGGCCAATGCGGTGGCCAGCAGGGCCAGGACCAGGTAGGCGGCGACCAGGCTCGCCGCAGGAAGCATCCCGGCTCCAGGTGCACCGGGCGCACCGGTCGGGTTTGAGGGATGTCTGCGCCGAAGAGTCCCCCAGCGCGCCAACCAGAGGGCGCTCAGCAGCAGAAGCACTGCGTAGGTGCCGGAGAAGCCCTGAACTTGGGCGAGTAGCCGGCTCAGCTGGAAGGGATTGACGTTGGCTGCCACGAGGCTATTCCAGAAGGCACCGGCGGTGAACATGTTCAGGACCAGGAAGGGGATGCCGCCGAACAGAAGGATGAGCAGGGCAAGGAGAAGGGCTTTCCTGTGGCGCCTGGCTATGAGGAGCGCAAGGAGAGCGGCTGCCGGGGCAGCGATAAAGGACTGCTTGCAATAGAGGCCCAGTACGAAGAGGAGAGCAGCCAGGGCAAGGTCGCGAGACCGGACGGCGGCACGCGCCAGCGCCCGCCAGACCAGGTAGAGGCCGGCGAGGCTGAAAGCGAGGCCGGGCAGGTCGGCGCGGAACTGCGGTGCCCAGTCAAAGACATAGGGCGCGCCCAGCCAGGCAAGGGCCATGGCGGCGGCCGGGGCCAGCCTGTCCGTGGCGCGCCGCACCCAGGCAAAGAGGAGCGCGGCCACGCCAAGCGCGGCGAGGCTCGCCCACATGCGGCCTGCCGCGTAGCCAAAGCCCAAGACGGGAAATGCGATGCGCGCCAGGAGCAGAGTGAGGGGCGGGTAGTTGACGGTGCCCAGAGGAAAATCGGCCAGGGGCTTGTAGAGGGGCTCGCCGGCGAGCAGCCGGCGGGCAAACTCGAGCATGAACCCCTCGCCGTACAGGAGCTGGTAGGGGTAGCTGAGGGCGCGCAGACAGAACCAGAGGGTGAAGCCGGCCAGCACAGCCAGGCCGGCCAGGGCGAGTGCCCAGAGGAGAAAACGTGTGAGGAGGGCAATAGGGCCCTCACCCCGGCCCGCTCCTGTGAAGGGAGAAGAAGAGTCATCGCTCATCGAGCACGACCTCCAGGGTCCCCAGGGGCCGGTCGCCCGACGCCTGGTAGAGGGTGATGGTGAGGATGGAGCCGGCCCACTGGTCAGAGACAGGGAGCGGATAGGCGACGCGCACCAGATCGCCGGCCAGCGCGCGCCAGGTGTCGGGCTCCTGGGGAACGTAGAGCGTCCACTCGCGGCCGTCGGCACCTGTCAATGCGAGCGCGGTGCGGTAGGTGGGCGATAGAACGGCGGACTGGGCGAGCCAGTAGAGGGCGAGTGAGCCCGGCTCGGCTTCCCAGCCGACCAGCCTCAGATCAGCATCGCCCATCTGCAGATGGAGTTCGTTGGGGACCTGTCTGAATCCTGCCCAGTGGAGCCGCACCCAGCTCCGCGAGGGGTCGATTTGCTGGGCGGTCGCCCAGTCGGCGAGAGCCCTTGACCGATTTCCCCGGACAAAGTGGTAGGCCCCCCGCTGCCAGTAGCCCTCCGACAGGTCGAACTTGTCGTAGCCGGTGCGGCGATAGTTATCCAAGATGCCCTTGTCTTCCAACCGGGCTATCTCACGCCGAGCAGGACTGCCAGAGACAGCCAGTAGGCCGGCAACCAGAAGCGGCAGCGCCAGCAGGGCCAGGGTCAACATCCGGCTTGGAAGGCAGCGAATGCGAGTGACGATCCAGGCCGGGCCGAGCAGGAGTAGCGCACCCGGCAGGGCCACGGCCGGCGCGAGCGCGAAGCGGGGAGAAAGGAGATGCGCGCGCAGCAGGGACGGCAGGTCGGACAACACCTTACCCTGGACGGCAACCTGCCACGCGGCCGGGATGTACTGGCCGGGATCGACCAACCGGCCAAAGTCGGATAGGAAGAGACCGTAGGTCCAGGCAATGCAGGCGGCTACAAAGATCAGGAGCGGCACGCGCCAGCGGGCCAACTGCAGGAGAACGGCCAGGGGGAGGACAAGCCAAGGCAGGGTGCAGATGAGGTAGCGCGCGCCGAAGGAAGCGCCTCCCCACCAGGCGATGTTGCAGCTTGCTGCGTAGACGGTGGCGGCAAAGGCCAGCAGCAGCGACAGGGTCAGGCGCCAATCACGACGGAAGAGTGGAATGAAACCAGCGGTGGCGGCCAGGAGGAGGGGGGCGTAGAAGTAGAGGCCGTGGTATGAGGAGAAGAGTATGCCGAACAGGCCGGGCTGCAGCCAGAAGAGCTGCTGGCCATAGGGCGTGCCCAAGAAGCTGCCGAACATCATCTTCCAGGTCACCAGCTGCGGGGCAAAGCCGGCCACGGCACCGGTGAGGAGAGCGATGGGCGGCAGCAGATAGTGGGTGGACCATGGGCGACGGACGATGGGCGAAGAACGGTAGACGATGGACGATGGGCCACGAACACCCGACGATGGACGAGGAGGGAGCAGAGACCAGAACAGATCAGAGACTGGCAGGAGCAGGATGAGGATGTGGTAACTGGCGATGCAGGCGGCCACGCCGGCCAGGAGGCCCAGAAGAAGCCAGTCAAGCAGACGGCGCGTCCCGCGGGTGCGATCCCAAATCAGGGTGAAGAGGGCGACCAGGAAGAGCGCCGGCATATGGGGGTTGAAGAAGCGGGTCCAGTAGTAGAAGAAGGAGCTGCCGAGGGCCACGGCCGCCACGGCGAGCGTTGCCCACCGTCGATCGGTGTGGCGGGCGGCCAGGTGCCAGGTGACTGCCAGCGCCAGCAAGCCGTAGGCCCAATTGCCCAGGCTGAGCCAGATGCCGGTGGCCAGGTCTTGGCCGTCACAACCCTCCCCCGAAGCCAGGCAGGTGAGGTGGCCCAGGGCATGGAACGGCAAAAACGCCAGTGCCGTACCAACATTGTGCAACTCGAGGGCATAGCCGGTGGACGTGACCTGCACGCGCTGGCCTAGTGCTTCGTTGTTGTTGTAGAGCAGCAGGTCCCAGTCAAAGAGAAGGGAGTTGAGCTGGCTCAAGTAGTTTCGGCCGTCGGGGCCGTGCAGGCCGGCCGGCAGATCGACAGGCTCGAGCAGAAGGGCTAGGGCAAGGGCCACTGCAGCCAGGGCCAGGGCCCAGCGCCATGGGCTGCTACGCCGCCGTTCTGCCGGCAAGGTCATGGCACGCATTGTATGTGGAACGCTGGGGTCCGTCAAGGTCCCACGTGGACGCCACCCAGGATGACCCGGTAGAGAGGGAGGCCGGCCGCATCCAGTGTCATGGCGCGCGCAAGGTCCTCGGCACGGTACATGCCGGCTTCAACGCTGTATTCTCCGGGCGGGGTGCCGGGAGGGACGTCCAGGGTGACCCTGTCGTCGACGGTCGCGCCGGGCACCCAGAGGAGCGTCGGGGCCGCGCCGCCCTGCGGCTGGCCGTCCCAGCCGGCGACGACATTCCCTGCACCGTCGAGCAGCTTGACATAGACGCTGTAGTAGGCGTCGATTTTGCCGAGGGCTCGCCAGGTAATCTCCACGTCCAGCGATTGCCCCGGCTTGACGGTGGGTGGCACGACGGCCGCAGCCAGCTGAGCGGGGACTGGGAAGGGTGCCGGGTAGGCAGGCGCCGCATCGCTCACCGCCACCTGCCCGCCGGTCGAGATGGGGCCAAGAGGCCCGGACTGCGCCACGAGCGATAGGCGATAGGTGCCGGCCGTGGCTGGCGCGATGAGGGCCAGCGGGATGACGGCGGCCCCACCGTCCGGCGATATGACGAGGGGCACGTCCACGGTGAGCTCCTCTACAGCCGATGCGCCGGGAACCTCCCAGGTGGCTACGACGGCGGACTGATGGGTGGGAAGGATCGCGTGGCTGCGAGATGCGTGATTGATCGCGACCAGGTAGGCTGCATAGGGTTGGCCGGCCGCGGCCTGCGGCGGCAGGTAGGCGGTTACAGAGAGGCTCTCGGCAGGCGCAGGGCGCTCCTGGACCCGGAAGACCTGGTCGGAGCCAAACACCCGGACCGGCGCCAAATCTGCGCGCTGCGCCAGACTGGCCTGCATCTCCTGCCAGACGGCGGTGGGGTAGCGATCGGTATGGACGACGACGTACTCGACGCCCAGGGCCTGCAGCAGGCTCACGCTCCGCTCCGAGGGAAAACGCTCCATCTCGTACACCACCTGGCCGTGCTTGGGTGGGATGAAGCCGCTGTAGCCGTCTGGGGTGGTGTGCCAGTGCAGGGTGGAAAAGTACTGGTACTCCAACTGTGGCCCGCCGGGGGCAAAGGCCATGGGCAGCTCAAGCATTGTCGTCGTGGGCTGCTCCGCCAACCATCGGTAGGCAGCCGGCACCTCGCGCCCCACCGGCACCGGCTCGGCGCGCGCCGCCGGCCAGACCGACGACTCAACCACAACCAGCAAGAGGCAGACGCCTGACAACAGCGCGGCACGCGCCGGCGCGCGGCGTCCTACCGCCGTGGCCCTTTCGCTGCCGGCTGCCCAGGGTGTGCGTCGGTTCAGCGCGGCGATGCCGTGACCGGCCAGAACGGCGAGCGCGAGCATGACCAGCGCGTCAAAGCGCACCGGGGCGCGCAGAGCCTTGAAGCCGGGCACCACGGCGTAGAGCCAGGCATAGGGCAAAGAGAGATCCAGCCCGGCCGGCCGGCCGGGCGCGAGATAGAGCCGCGGGCCGAAGGACAGGGCAAGAGACGCGAGAAGCAGCGCGAGATAGAGCCAGCGGGCGCGTCCCCGGCCAGCGGCAATGCCGGCAAGGGCCATCAGGAGGGCAACCAGCCCGGGATAGAGCGCATCAGCCGGGTAGCCACCCGGCAAAGCCGCCTCCTCGCTGGGGAGCCAACGCGCCAGGAGAGAGCCCGGTGGCACGGACAGGTACTGCCGCAGGCTGGCGGAAAAGGGCTCGCTGTCGGCAAGGGCACGCCGAAAGCCAAGCTCTCCCTGCACCTGGAAGTAGGGCAGGGCGAAGGGAAGGACCATCAGGAGGCAGAAAAGGGCGGTGACAACCAAGGCAAGGAAGGCGCGCCCAGGGCGGGCAGCAGCCGGCGAACGCCCAGCGCGGCGAAGAGCCGCCCGCCCGACGAATGCCAGGGCGACAAGGAACAGGACGGCCAGCGCGAGCATCATCCCGTAGTAGAAGGAAGAGAGCGCCTGCAGGCTGAAGAAGAGGGCGAACAGAGCCACGTGGCGAGGCCGTGGGCGCCGCAGCAGCGCGTGCAGGGCCAGTAGGGCCAGGGGAAGCCACTGGGTGGTGAGGAGCTGGGCCTGTGCCAGGTTGGTCATTCGGAAAGAGCAGAAGCTCAGGATCGTGCCGGCGACCAGGCCCGCGCACGGAGAACGGGTCAGCCTGAGAACCAAGAGGTAGGCGCCGAAAGCCGTCAAGAAAAAAGAGAGAAGGAGCGCCAGGTTGTAGCCGAGGATAGGGTTGCCGGTGACGGCGGTGACAGGCAGAGCGAGAAGGCCATTGCCCAGCAGCAGCTCGGAGTAGGCCAGCGTGCGGTCGTAGGGATGAAAGATGTTGGCGTCGAAGAGGTGCAGAGGATCGCTTAGGAGCTGGTGGCCGTCCCAGGCGGTGATCCAGACGTTGAGCAGCGCATCCTGCCGGTCCTCCACCGATCCGCCCAAGTCACGTGCCAAGGGCCAGGTGAGGACCAGGCTCAGCATGGAAAAGAGCAGGCAGGCTACGGCGTTGGTCCGGCGCGTTTTCTCCCCTGTCACAGACGGTCATTATACCCCTTGTTTGGGCACCAGACAACTTTGACGGTGGCTTCGATTTGCCGTAAGATAAAGGGCTGTCAGGAGCGAGGGACTGTGCTGGATAAAGTAGAACGAATCGCGGAACGATACGAAGAGTTGAACCATCTCATGGCCGATCCGGCCATGGTCACGGACTATGTCCAGATCTCCGCGTACGCGCAGGAGCAAGCGGAGATCAAGGAGCTGGTCGAGGCATACCGCCGTTACCGGTCGCTGGAGAGCGAGCTGGCCGACACGCAAGCACTGCTCGACACCGAAGAGGATGAGGAGATGCGCGAGCTGGCCGGCCAGGAGGTCGCGCGCATCGACGGGGAGATGGATGCGCTGGCCGAGCAGATGCGCCGGCTGCTGCTACCCAAGGACCCAAACGACGAGAAAAGCGTCATCGTCGAGATCCGGGCTGGTGCCGGCGGCGACGAGGCCGGCCTCTTTGCCGCCGACCTGTATAGGATGTACACGCGCTACGCAGAAACGCAGCGCTGGAAGACCGAGATCCTCAGCGCACACGAGACGGGGGTCAAGGGGTACAAGGAAGTCATCTTCGAAGTCCGGGGCAAAGGCGCCTACTCGCGGCTCAAGTTCGAGAGCGGCGTGCACCGCGTACAGCGGGTGCCCACCACCGAGGCAGCGGGGCGCATCCACACTTCGACGGCTACGGTGGCCGTGCTGCCCGAGGCCGAAGAGGTGGAGATCCAGATCGACCCCGGTGACCTCTCGATCGACAACTATGGCTCATCTGGCCCGGGCGGGCAACACATGCAAAAGAACATGACGGCGGTGCGCATCACCCACAAGCCCACCGGCATGGTAGTGTCCTGCGAGAGCGAGCGCAGCCAGACGCAGAACCGGGAGCGGGCCATGGCGGTGCTGCGGGCTAGGCTGTACGAAGCTGAGCGGCTGCGGTTGGCATCGGAACGCGGGGAGGAGCGCCGGCTGCAGGTCGGATCGGGCGAGCGCAGCGAAAAGATCCGGACGTACAACTTTCCCCAGAACCGGGTCACCGATCACCGGATCGGCCTGACGCTCTACCATCTGGAGCAGATCGTGAACGGTGACCTGGACGAGGTGATCGACGAGCTGGCGACGACCGAACAGGCGGAGCGCCTTCAGACGATTGGCTCGGATCCGGGCGGCAAGGGGTAAGTGTAACCGGTCATGCGCGGCAGAGGGTCGCGCGGGGTGGAGGGGCGATGCAGATCCAAGAAGCCTTGACCCAAGCGATCGAGACCCTGCGCAACCAGGATGTCGAGTCGCCCCGGCTCGACGCCGAATTGCTGCTGGCCCACGTGCTGCAGGTGAACCGAGCCGCTCTCTTGACCTGGCCGGAGCGCAGGCTGTCGCCCAAGCAGCTGACGTCGTACCGCGACCTTGTCGCGCGGCGGGCAGCCCGCGAGCCGCTCGCGTATATCACCGGCCACCGGGAGTTCTTTGGGCTGGATCTGGCCGTCGATTCCCGAGTGCTGATCCCGCGTCCCGAAACGGAGCTGCTGGTTGAGCGCGCGATCGAGATTGGGCGCAGAATCCAGCAGCGGCCCACGATTGCCGACGTGGGAGCAGGAAGCGGGGCAATCGCCGTTTCGTTGGCCGTGCACCTAAGCGGTGCGGTGGTGTACGCGCTCGACAGCTCGGTCGGCGCACTGGCCGTCGTCGCCGAGAATGCCCGGCACCATGGGGTGGCGGACCGCGTCCGCTGCCTGCAGGGGGACCTCCTGGCGCCTCTCCCGGAGCCGGTTGACCTGGTCGCCGCGAACCTGCCGTACGTCACGACCGAGGAATGGGAGGCGCTGCCCCCCGAAATCCGCGCCCACGAGCCGCGGGCGGCACTGGACGGTGGCTCGGACGGGCTCGATCACATCCGGCGCCTGCTCGATACAGCCTGCCAGTACCTGCGCCCGGACGGAACCATCCTGATCGAGATTGGAGCAAGCCAGGGAGCGGCCGTGACGGCCCTGGCGCGCGGGGCACGCCAGGGGGCCGAGGTGGCGCTCTGCCAGGACCTTGCCGGACTCGACCGCCTGGTCGTCATCCGCTATCAAACGTAAAGGCCGGCCCCGGGACGATCAGGCCGCCTTGTAGGCCACCACGCCAAAAGCTGCCGGCTTGCGGTTCACCTGGGAGAAGCCTGCCTCCTGTAGGCGCCGCACAACCCCACGCGCCACGCCGTGCCCGGAGCGGCTGTCCAGATCGCCGATATAGTGGAAGAGGCGACCGCCGCGCCGCAGCACCCGCCATAGCTCCCGGTAGAATGCACCCGAATAGAGGTCCCCGGCCAGGCTGAACATGGGCGGGTCATGCACGATTCGGGAAAAGCGCCCGTCCTCTAGCCCCGCCACGACATCGTAGGCATCGCCGACGACCTGGACGATACGCGCGTCGCCGAAAAGTCCGGCAGACCAGGGATTGAGGCGGGCCACCTCCAGCACCAGGGGGTCCAGCTCGATGGTGACCACCTGCTCGGCAGTGCGCGCCGCCTGGATGGCCGTGTAGCCCAGGCCCGTACAGGTATCCAGGACGCGCCCGACCAGCGGGGCGATGGTCTGCACCTTGGCCCGCGTGTCGCGCTGGGGATCTGTGCCCTGGATGCGGTGCATGGGGATGCCCGAGACGAGCAGTGTGGGCGCGCCGCGGGTGGGCATCAGGCTGTAGAAACGGTTCAGCTCCTCGGAAAAGCACCGGATCGGGATCGCCTGAGCGTCCTGCACCTCGAAGCAGGCAAGCTCGTCGCCGGCGACGGCCTCGACTTCCTCCCAGGGGAGCGTGCCCCTGCCGGGCAAGATCACGCCTTCTGCGGAGAGGCCTACCTCGCAGCTCGTCAGGCCCAGGTCAAGCGAGGCAAATGCCCGATCGAGGCCCTGCTCGCGGGCTTGCAGAAGAGGGCCGGTGTGGAAGCAGGAAAGGACCACCGGATAGGGGTGCGAAGCCATCTCGCCTTGGCCCGAGCGGGCACGGAAGCCCACGCCTGCGCTACTCCCGGAGCCCGGCAAAGAGGTCATGGCTGCCACCATCCTCGCCTACAGTGCTCTCGGCCAGCTGGAAGCACTCCCAGGCCTGCAACTCGCGGGCAGCTTCGGGTGGGAGCAAAGCGAAAAAGGAATCGGGCTTGAGCTGGGTGGCGTGGCACTGGATGGCGGCGCGCTTGGTGTCCCAGAAGTCGGCCACCGCGACATCGGTGGTGCACGCCTCGTCTGGGATGCCCCAGGGCCCCTCCTGGCGCTGCAGCAGGCGCTCCGGGACGGGCATGCCCAGCTCCTGGAGCTTGGCGATGACCGCCCGGAAGTAACGCCGCGGGATGGCCGTGTAGTAGAGCTTGGCTGGGCGGTGGGGACGGAGCCCGACCGCAAGCTGCTCAGGATAACAGACTGGGTCACCGGCTGCGGAAAAAGCGGCCTTGGTGTGGTGGTAGACGGCGATGTGATCAGGGTGGCCATACCCCCCCGTCTCGTCGTGGGTGACCACAACGTCAGGACGCTCACGACGGATCAGGGCGACGATACGGCCGACTGCGTCGCCGGCCTCGGCCATAGCCAGGGCGCGCGGGTCGTGGTTCTCGGGCGTGCCGGCCATGCCAGAATCACGATAGCCGAGAAAGTGGAGGGCATCGACGCCGAAGAGGCCGCAGGCACAACGCAGCTCCTGCTCGCGCACTTCGCCGAGGCGCTCAGGCGTGGCCAGGTTTGGGTCGCTGATTTCGCCGGCTTCTCCGCGCGTGGCACAGACCAAGACGACACGGACGTCCGGATCGGCCCCATAGCGGGCCATCGTGCCGCCGATTCCGAACGATTCGTCGTCGGGGTGGGCAAAGACGGCCATGAGGGTCAAGGGCGCTAGAGAGGACATGACAAGTGACCTCCGATGATTGCATGACTGAGCACAGAACGGCAGGGTGATTGTAGCACACCTGCCAGAATGGCAGCAAAATGCAGGACATGGCTATCGCCGCAGGTATTGCCCGAGAAGCACCTAGGCCAGAGGCCGGCCTGCTATCGCCCCTGCAGAAACTCGGATCTGCACTGAAGGGCGATGCGGGCGGGCTGAAGGGCTGAGCCGCAAAGGATGGGTAACCTTCCGTGTTGACTGCCGCCCCTACTTCCGGTACAATGCCGGCGTGGACCTCTTTGACCACGCCCGCAGGGAGCAAATCGAGCGCGAAGCCCCTCTGGCCGCCCGAATGCGACCGCGAACCCTGGACGAGTTCGCCGGCCAGGAGCACATCGTCGGCCCGGGTCGGCTTCTCCGGCGCGCCATCCAGGCCGACCAACTCTCTTCCGTAATCTTTTACGGGCCGCCCGGCACGGGCAAGACGACCCTGGCGATGGTAATCGCCCACACGACAAGCAGCCATTTTGAGATACTGAACGCGGTACTGGCCGGTGTGGCCGACATCCGACGCGTGACGGAGGAGGCGCAGAAACGGCGCGCCCTGCACGGGCAGCGTACCATCCTCTTCGTGGACGAGGTACACCGCTGGAACAAGGCTCAGCAGGATGCGCTGCTGCCGTGGGTGGAGAACGGGACCGTCATCCTGATCGGCGCGACCACAGAGAACCCCTACTTTAGCGTGAACCGGCCCTTGGTGAGCCGGAGCCGCGTTTTCCAGTTCCGGACACTGACGGAGGCGGACCTGGTATCCATCGCCCACCAGGCCCTGGCCGACCCGGAGCGCGGCTACGGGCGGTTGAAGGTGCAGGTCGAAGAAGGTGCGCTGAGGCACCTGGTCGATGTCGCCAACGGCGACGCGCGTGGGGTTCTGAACGCACTGGAGTTGGCGGTCGAGACTACCCCACCGGACGACGAGGGAATCGTCCTCGTGGACATGGCCGTCGCTGAGGAGTCGATCCAGCGGCGGGCCGTGCTTTACGACAAGGACGGCGACTATCATTACGACACCATCAGCGCCTTCATCAAGTCGCTGCGTGGCTCAGACCCCGACGCGGCACTCTACTGGATGGCCAAGATGGTGTATGCCGGGGAGGACCCGCGCTTCATTTTCCGGCGCATGCTAATCCTCGCCGGGGAGGACATCGGCCTGGCAGATCCAAGCGCGGTTCGTGTGGTGCTCGCCTGTGCCGAGGCGTTTGACCGGATCGGGCTGCCCGAAGGTCAGTTCCACCTGGCGGAGGCTGCCCTCTACCTTGCCACCGCACCCAAGTCCAACTCGGCGTTGGGGTACTTTGATGCGCTCCAGAACGTAGAAAAGGAGCGGCAGGGTGAGGTACCGCCGCACCTGAAGGACGCCAACCGCGACACCGAGGGCTTTGGCCATGGGAAGGGGTACGTCTACCCGCATGCCTACCGAGATCACTGGGTGGCGCAGCAATACCTGCCCGACACATTGCAGGGTCGCGTCTTCTACGAGCCGAGCGACCAGGGCCACGAGCACAGCATCGCCGAGCAGGTAGCCCGCCGGCGCGAGGCACAGCTGGCCGCGATGGTCGAGAGCGAGCGCCCGCTCGAGGTGCTCACCTACGCGGTCGGAGATCGCGCCCACGACCGCTGGCTGCAGCGCACGATCGGGAACGCCGGAGAGCGGATGGGGCGGGTCCGCGACCGTGTCCTGGACGCCGCCCGGCTGCAGCGCCACCATGTCGTGCTGGACGTCAATGCCGGCTCTGGGCTGCTCACCTGGGAGGTCCTGCGCCGCGCTCCGGAGGGCGGCACCTGGGCGCTGGCCCAGGACCGGGCAACCGGGGAAGGTCTGCGCCAGCAGGCAGAGCGCCTCCCGGAGCTGCGGCGGCCGGCCGTGCTCGTGGGCGGGCTGGAGGAGCTGCCGGAGCTGCTGGCCCTGCGCGGGGAAGCCCACCTGCGCTTTGATGCGGTCGTGGGGCGGAACGTCCTGGGGGCACGGGACGGCAGAGAAAGTGCCCTGCGGCTGGCGATCGGCCTCTTGCGCGCCGGGGGGCGGCTGAGCCTGGTGGAGACGGTCGTCCGCGCGGCACAGCGACTCCATGAGCTGGTGGACCTCTCCCTCCTCAGCGACGATCTCGGGGCGCACATCGTCGAAGCCGAGGAAGAGATCTATGCTGAGGACGATCCGCTGGTCAGCTGGGATGAACATGACCTGGAGCGGATGCTGAGGGTTGTGGGGTTGGACGAAGTCTCGGTGGAGACTGAGGTGCAGGCCGTAGAGACGTTGGTCGGCCAGGCAGCCATCGAGCGGTGGTTCTCGCCAGCCCAAGAGGGAAAGCGCCCCTCCTACTCGCAGCGACTGCTGCGCCGGATCACGCCCGAGGAGCTGGTCACGGTCCGTGCGCTGTTCCAGAAGCAGCTATCGGGGCAAGCCGTCCCATGGCACAGCAAGCTCGCCTTTGCCAGCGGCAGGTCTTGAGCCGTTACGCGACCGACGCTATTCCCCGAGCACAAAGCTGAGGAGCAGGCCGTGGACCACCTGCTCAACGGGCGCCCTGTCATCCGTAAAGACGATAGTCGGCTCGGTGAACTCTACCGCGTGCGCAACGGCGTCCCCGGCGACCTGCTGCAGGATGGGGTGATCCAGTAGGGCAGTATTGGCAGCCAGGTTCGCAAGGCTGGTCGGTTGGTTTGTGGCCACGACCAAGACATTGATCAGGTCCTGGCCCGGTTGGGCCAAATCCACAGTGTAGACATTGGGAAAGACCGCACCCAGCGTGCTGGCCAGGGCGTTGACCAGGCTCCAGTCAGTCAGGGTACGGCCGGCGTTGATCGCCACGACCCCCTTCTCCGTCAAGTGGTCGCGCACCTGGCCAAAGAACTCTTGCGTCGTGAGATGGAAGGGGATATAGGGCGGGCGATAGGCATCGATGGCGATGACATCGTACTTGCTCCTACTGCTGGCTAGGAAGTAACGGCCATCCTGGGCCACGGCGTTAAAGTTGGGCTCGTTCATGTCAAAGTAGTCGCGGCCCACCTGGATGATCTCGGGGTCGATCTCAGCCCCGTCGATCGGGATAGGGCCGTAGACCGCAGTGTACTGCTTTGCCTCCGTGCCGGCCGCCGAGCCGATGACGGCCATGCTCCCCACCTGGTCCGCGGTGAAGGGCGGGTTGTTGAAGTAGGGCGCAATCAGAAAATAGTCCCAGACGCCCCCCACCAGGACCGAATCGGGGCGATAGATGGAATGTACGCCCTCCCCCTCGCCCAACCGGAGCCAAACCTCGTCCCCGTAGCGGACTACCTGGATGTAGTTGTAAGGTGACTCGGTCTCGTAGAGAAGCTCACCCGAGGTGGCCGGCTTGACCACGCCGCCCGGCAGAGCAAGGATCAGGATCACGAGCACGATCGGCATGAGGAGGTAGGGCAGAGCGCGGGCCTTGAGGGCCCAGAAGAGCCCCAACAGAGAGATTGCCAGCAGGGCAAAAGAGAAGGTGAAGAAGGTGTTGCGCGTTCCGATGTTGGGAATCAGCAGCAAGACAGGCAGAAAGGTACCCAGGATGCTGCCCACCGTGGAGAGGGCATACAGCGCCCCGGAGATCCTTCCGGCCGACTCGACCTTTTCCCCCTGCAGGCTCAGTCGGATGGCAAAGGGCGAGACACAACCGAGCAGCGTCACCGGCACGGCAAAGAGCGCGACCACACCCAAGAGGGAGCCGGCCAGGATGCCGGCACTGTACTCGGAGAATCCACGCATCGACCAGAGGAGAACTGGCCGCGCCAAGAAGGGCACAAGCCCGATCAAGAAAGCAGCCCAGGCCGTGATCTGGAATAGCACCCCATAGCTGGGCTTCTTGTCGGCCCACTTGCCGCCGACGTAGTAGCCAATGGTCAGATAAGCCAACACCAAGCCGATCAGCACCGCCCAGATGATCAGCGAGTTGCCGAAATAGGGGTCAAGGAGACGCGAGGCCGCCATCTCGGTCCCCAGGCTGACCATGCCGCCGACAAAGACCGTAAGCAACAAGAGGGTACGCTTCATCTTTCTGGGCAGCTCCGGTGGCCGCCGCTTCCTCCTCGTAGTAGAGTGTTGCCGATTGTACCATCCCTGGAGGAGTGCGGCAAACATGTTTGGCGGTGGGATGGTTTGCTGGTATACTGCGGGGCAAGATGGCGGAGACAGAGTCTACAAAGGAGTCCCCCCTGATCATCCGGCCTTTCAACGGCTCGCTGGCGGATGCGGAAGGGCTCCTGGCCGTCGAGAAGGCGACCTTCGACGAGTCGCCCTACAGCGCGGCGGACGTACAGGCCATGCTGGCGGAGGGACCGCAGCGGGCATGGCTGGCCTCCGATGGGGGAAAAGTCGCCGGATTCGTCATCGGGTTCCCGGTGCACGGGCTCCACGCGGCGTGGTGGGAGGTCGATCTGCTGGCAGTGCACCCGGAGTGGAGGGGGCGCCGGCTGGGGCATCGCCTGATTGCAGAGACAATGGTCTATGGGGCAGGGATATGCCGGAAGGGGCGGGCGCTGGTGGCCGACGACAACAACGCCTCGCAGCAGGCCTTTCTGAGGGCCGGTTTCAGGGTCATGCCCGGCAGGCGGGAGTTGCTCATCTTTCGCCCGGGTGAGACGGCCCGCCGGCGGCGCGGAAGGTGGGAGGGCAGCGTACGGGCGGCCGGGCCAGGCGAGATAGCCGACTACTTGGCATGGAGGCCTGTCCAGGGGGCACCCACGCCTGCGCCTGCCGGCGCTTGGGGCGCCCCTGACAGCGCCAAACAGCCAGGGGCAGAGAAGCCCACCTTGCTCGTCGCGGAGAAGGAGCTGGGCAAGGGCAAGCTTGAGGCTGCCGGCTACGCTGAACTGGTCAAGGTCGAGACTCTCCTGTACCGGGGGATATGGATCGAATCGCTGCAGGCCACCTTGGTTGGCGCGCGCGAGGCGCTGGTCGAGTGTGCGGTAGACCTGGCCTGTGCGGCGGGCCTCGACGAGATCAGCGCCGTCGTGGATGAGCGAGATTGGGCTATGCAGGCAGCGCTCCGGGAGGCAGGCTTTCGATCGTTGGGCGGGTTTCGGTGGCTTGCGGCAGAGATGCCGGCGGCTGCGAGTTCTCGTTGAGGAGAAAACGATGCGCATCCTGATCACAGGTGGGGCGGGGTTCCTCGGTGCAGCCCTGGCCAACCGGCTGGCAGGGCCGGACGGTGGGCATACCGTGTTGGTGCTGGATGACCTGTCTGCCGGCGATCCAAAGCGCCTTGACCCGCAGGTGCTCTTCACGCGCGGGGAAGTCAAGGATGTTCCCAAGCTGTGGACGATGCTCCAGGGAGTGGACTGCGTCTATCACCTGGCTGCGCGGGTGCGCGTGCCCGAGTCGATCTATTACCCCGGCGACTACAACGACTGCAATGTAGGCGGCACAGTCGCTCTCATGGAAGCCGTGCGAGACACGGGGGTCAAACGGGTGGTGCTTGCGTCGTCCGCGGCGTTGTACGGAGACCAGGCCGAGCAGCCGATCTCGGAAAGACAGCCTCCCAACCCCAACTCACCCTATGGCGTCAGCAAGCTGGCGGCGGAATACTATGTATCCACCCTTGGGCAATTGAACGGTATCGAGACGGTATCGCTCCGTATCTTTAACGCGTATGGCCCTGGTCAGGACCTGCCGCCCAGCTACCCACCCGTCATCCCACACCTCCTGAGGCAGGCTCTGACGGGAGGCTCGCTCGTGATCTTTGGCGATGGCAGACAGACGCGCGATTTTGTCTACGTGGACGACGTCATCGACGCGCTGGTCACAGCAGTAACCGCGAGCGAGGTAAACCGGGCGGTGATCAACATCGGTTCTGGGCAAGAGACAAGCATCCACGACCTGGCCGGCCAGATCGCGCGTGTGACCGGGAGGAAGGCAGACGTCCTCTACAACAAGACGCAAGGGAGAGGCGTAACCCGCCTGGTGGCAGACGTCACCCTGGCGCAAAAGCTGCTGGGGTGGAGCCCATCCACCGGCCTGGACCGGGGCTTGCGCCTCACCGTGGAGCGCGATACCCGCTTCGGCGGCGCGCCTCACACCGGATTCAGCAGGTAGCCTACGCCACGCACGGTCTCGATGCAGCCGAGCTCCCCCACAGAGTAGCCAAGCTTACGGCGCACCGAGCGGACAAGGGGGCGCAGGAGGGTTCCTGCTTCCACCCGGTTGGTATCCAGCCCGTGCGTTACCCGGATCAGCTCCTCGGGAGTGACCACCTGCCCTGATCGCCGTGCCAGGTAATCCAGCACCATGAACTCCCGGGCGGAGAGCCGTACTGGCCGGTCGTCCATCCAAACGCGGTGCTGAGATGCGTCGATCCGAAGGCGTCCGAGATCCAGTACCTGGCTCTCTCGGCCCTCAGTGCGGCCCCTCGCACCCGTCGCACCCGCAAGCTGCCGGACCCGAAGCAGCTTGCCATGCACTGCAGCGATGACGTCCTCCGGCTCGATCGGCTTGGTCAGGTAATCGTCAACCCCCAGTTCCTTGCCATATCGGACATCGCTGTCCATGGCGCGGGCGGTCAGGAACAGGAAGGGCATCGCCACCCAGGCCGGGTTCGCCCGGACCCGCTCCAGGAGCTGATACCCGTTCATTCGAGGCATGGCGATGTCGGCCAGAATCAGGTCGGCGGGTTGAGATTCCAGGATAGAAAGGGCTTCCACGCCATCCACGGCAGTCAGCACCTGGTAGCCCTCTGCTTCCAGCGTCACCGCCATCGATTCAAGCACGGCAACATGATCGTCAACAACCAAGATCGTCGCATTCGCCTTCATGGGCACCCTCCTCCAATGGCCAGAAAACGGAGAACACCGAGCCCTCGCCCGGGGTCGAGGCAACGGCAATGTGACCGCCACCCAGCTCGACCAACTCCTGTGCGATGGACAGCCCAAGGCCGGTGCCGGGTATGTTTCCCTGCGTCTTGACACGGTAGAATCGCTCAAAGATGTGGGGAATGTCTTTCTGCTCAATGCCGATACCGGTATCGATGACTCGCAAGACGGCCCACCGGCCGGAGGTCCATCCTTCGGCCCGATGCTGTTGGGGGACCGAGCTGGGCCAGGAGGGCGAGCCGGTCAGCACTTCACACTCGCAGGTAATCCGTCCTTCTTCGGGCGTGAACTTGATGGCATTGTCCACCAGGTTGCGGATTACCTGCCGAAGCTGGCCCGAATTCCCATGCACAACCAACCTATCCGGCCCGTTCACACGCATCACTTGGCGCCTGGCCCAAGCCAGGGGCCCCTGCCTGTCCACCTCCTCACGCACCAGCCGGGCCAAGTCCACCATGCGGCGCTCGGTGGAGAGGCTCCGGCTATCGATGCGCGACATTTCCAGAACGTCCCCGACCAGGTCGTTCAACAGGCCGATCTGCTCACGCATCGACCGGACCATCCCCCTGCGCTTACTGTCATCCAAGCGATCATAGAGACGGTCCAGGTTCCCTGCGGCCAAGGTCAGGACAGAGAGTGGGGTACGCAGCTCGTGCGAGACGTTTGAGACGAACTGGTCCTTGATGCGATCGGCTTCTTTCAGGAGAGAGATGTCACGCTGCACCCAGACAGAGCCGACAAGGCGGCTGCTGTCGTCGGGGGAGGGGATCGGAGCGACCGTCACTTCAGCAACGTAGGTGCTTCCATCCTTGCGCCGGCAGGTCATCTCGCCGCGCCAAGTTCTGCGCTCGCGCAGCGCTGTCTGTGCCTGATCGTAGACTCCCGAAGAGCGCTCATCACCCTGAAGCGCCCACCAGTTCCGCCCGTGCATCTCCTCACCTCCGAACCCTGTCAGGGCGGCAACTGCAGGATTGGTATAGAGGACGGCGCCCGACACGTCGGACACGATGACCGCTTCTCCCAACGATTCGAGGATCGCCTGCGTACGGTCGCGCTCGACCTTGAGCTCGCGGGTGCGCTGGGTAACGGTTTCCTCCAAGCTGCCGGCGTGCTGCCGGAGCTGCTCGTGCAGCCGGGCGTTTTGGATTGCGACCGCCAAGGGGGTCGCGACTTCGTGTATGGCTTCGACCTCCTCCGGGGCGAAGGCTTTGCCCTCGCACGACTCCATCTCCAGGACGCCGATCTGTTCCCCTTGCGCCACGAGGGGTATGCTTATCTCGGCCGGCACCGTGCCGGTCGCGGCGCCCTCATGGTACGTCGCATGGGCTCTGTCGTCGCTCGAGTCGCTCTTTGCAGCCAAAACTACCGTGGATGTCCTATCCGCGCCAAAGGAGGCAATGCGAGCATGCCGGCAAGGCACGAGCTGCCCGATGCGGTCCAAGGTGGCTTGGGCTATCGCTTCCGGCGATTGGGCCTCCACGATGTCCCGGTCGATCTGGTGCAGTGTCTCGAGTCGATCCGCATAGCCTCTCAGCACCTCCTCCGCACGCCGGCGCTCCGCACGGGTGCGCAGCGCCATGATCCCATAGGCCAGGTTGTCTGCCAGCTCGGCAAGCAGCTCGACCTCTTCGGCGTCGAAGGCATCCGGCTCGGAGGAGTAGATGTTCAGGGCACCGAAGGCCCGGCCCTCTATCATGAGGGGCAGGGCAACGGAGGAAGCATAGCCTCTCGCCGTTGCCTGTTCACGCCAGGGGGCATAAGCCGGATCGGTAAGCATGTTCCTGGCAATTGCCGGCTTTCCGGTGCGGATGGCCGTACCGGTGGGTCCACGCCCCAATTCAGATTCATCCCACCGGATGCGGAGTGCGAAGAGATACCCTTCCTCGTAGCCCGCTTGGGCCACCGGCCGCACGATCCTGCCACGGTCATCTTCAATAGCCACGCCCACCCAGGCCAGCCGGTACCCGCCCACGTCCACCGCCGCGGCGCACACCTCGCGGAGCAACTCTGACTCGTCCCGGGCGCGAGAGAGCACCTCGTTGGACCGGCTGAGCATTTGGAGCCCGCGGTTCGCCTTGCGCAGCGCTCGCTCGGCCTGCTTGCGCTCGCCCATGTCTGTGTACACGCCGACCTGCCCAGTATACTCCCCATCCACCAGGATGGGCGATACGGCGAGCAGCACGTCGACCGGCGAGGCATCCTTGCGATAGCGGACCAGCTCCGTGGGAGGCATTGCCATACCACCCCGGACGAGCTCGCTGATGGCAGTCGCCTCCCCACGCATGGCGGAGGTAGTGATGAGATCGTCCAGGCTCCGCCCAATCACCTCCTCGCGCGAGTAGCCAAAGAGCCGCTCCGCGCCCGGGTTCCATTCCACGAGCCGGAGCGCTGCGTCGGCCGTGACGATAGCATCAGGAGCCGAGGCGAGGACAGCTTCCAGGTAGTGGCGGCGCTCGTGCAGCTCGCGCTCGGCACGGACACGGTCGGTGATGTCCGTGAAGGCAGACAGAACCCCAGAAAAGCGTCCACCGTCAAAGATCGGCTGGGCAGCCACAACTACGGGGACTCGCCTACCTCCCTTGGCCAACAGCACTGTCTCATAGCGCCCTCCGATCCCCCTGGCACGCCGCTCCATCCGGCTGCTCACTGGGTCAATCTGGTCTTCCGGAACAATGAGCCTCCAGGGCCGGTCCAGCAGGTCCTGGGAGGTGTAGCCCAACATCGCCTCCATGGCCGGGTTGACAAATGTGATCGCGCCACGGGCGTCTTCGATCAGGATGCCCTCGGCGATTCCCTGGACGATCGACTCATTGAACGCCTTGAGCCTCCTGGTTTCCTCAAAGAGCTGTGCATGATCCAGGGCCTGGGCCGCGTGTTGGCCCAGCGCTTGAACGACCTGCTGCTCGCCCTCTCCGAAGAAGCCTGTCTCCGCATGGTCCACCATGAGAGCCCCAATCATCCGGCCATGCACCACAAGAGGGACACACATCCAGGAGCGGACATGCTCGGCACCGGGCACCCAGATCCACCCATCCATCTCCCGGACGTCGTCGCTGATCACCGGCTGGAGATCGTGGGCCATCCTATGCAGGATGGGGCTTTGTTGTAGCACACGTCCGGCTGCGCGGCTGACAAACTCGCCATTCTCATAGCCGGCAGCTGCGACAAGGTCGGGCACGTCTTGGCCACGCAGTACCAACACGGAGGCCGTATCGTACACCAGGATCCGGCGCAGCTGGGCGAGGATTAGGCACAAGATCTCTTCGACCTCGAGGCTGGCACCCATCACCTGCGCCGCCTCTCGCAGCACCTCCGTCTGGGCGCGAGCCGCCCGCTCTGCCTCCAAGAGCCGCGCCTTCTCGATGGCAGTGGCCGCCTGGTCGGCGAACAGCCGGGCCAGGCGAAGCTGGTTGTCGTCAAAGAGCCCGGCCGTCTTATCGTCCGACAGGATCAGTCCGCCGATGACCCGGTCCCGCACCTTGAGGGGCACGGCCAGTGTCTGGCGGAACGGAAGGCCCGGATAGGCCGTGGCCCTGCCCTCCCAGGCCTGATAATCCGGGACCATCAGCAGCCTGCCGGACTGGGCAGCACGGCCGACCAGACCTTCCCCCATACGGAGGCTCGGCTCGGTCGGCACGACCGCCATTCGATAGCCGGCGGCCAGTTCGAGGGTCTGTCCATCGGCCTGGATCAGGTAGATGCCACCCTGGTGGACCCCCATTAGGTCGGCGGCGCTGCGCACAATGGCCTCTAGGAGTGTCTGCAGATCAGGCTGCGAGTTGAGTTCAAGCGACGTCTGGTACAGAACAGCCATCTCGTGAGCGCGCCGCTCCAGCTCAGCCTCCGCCCGCTTGCGCATGAGGAGCTGGCCGGCCTGGCTGGCCACGAGCTGGACGACGTCGATGTCGCCCGCGGAAAAGTCGTGGCTCTCAAAGGAATCGAATCCAAGTGTCCCTATGATCACTCCCCCGGCCACTACCGGGACGATCAGGATGGATCGGACATTTCGCTCGCGCATCAAGTCGTGCACTGGAGAGAGGCGCGGATCGACCTGTGCATCGCTCACAGCCAGGGGGACCTTGTGCTCCATGATGTAGATCATCGAGGGGTTATCGGCAACGGGGATAACCGCGCCCAACGCGCCTGAGCTGCCTGGAGGATGGTAGTCGGCGACCACCTCGGCTGCCGTCTGCTCCGAGTTCAGGCTGGCAAACCCGGCCTGTGGTACGCCCAGGAACTTGGCGAGCTCGGCACACACAACTTGCAGCGCACCTGAAATGTCTGAGGCTTCGGCAACGAGGGTCGAAACCCGGTACAGAAGTGTCGCCTGCCTCAACCGGTGTTGAATCTCGACTTCCGCCCGCTCGCGCTCGGCCATCTCCCGGCGCAGCTGCGCATTGGCCGACATCAGCTCGGCCGTACGCTCCGCGACCCGCTGCCGCAGTGCCTCCGATTCTTGAGCCAGCTGCACCTTTGTCTTGTGTCCGCTACCCATGGCACATCCTGCACGCACCGCGACGACCGAACGGAGCCACCTAAAGCACGCTCCGGGTTGACTCTCACATTGTATCACGCCCCAGCAAGGACGGCAAGGCGCGACAACCGGCCCCGTGGGGTCTGCTGGAGCCCTCGGATTCGCAGTGACACGTCTCAACCAAATCAGCAGGTGGGCACAAGTTGGCAAGGACTTGTTCGCGCTGTTCGTTCTGGTATAATGGCCGGCACGGGAGCCTGATCGATGTCCATCCTAGTCGCGGAGCGGATCGCCAAGTCGTTTGATCCCAACGATATCTTCTGGGACGTTTCCTGCAGCGTCGCCCGGGGAGACCGGATTGCCCTGGTAGGCCGGAACGGCAGCGGCAAAACAACCCTGCTGCGCATCCTGGCCGGGTTGGAGTCGCCGACATCGGGCGCCGTCCACCGTGCCAAAGGGCTGCAGATCAGGACCCTGCCGCAGGAGGCCCGGCTGGAAGGTTCCGGGACCCTGTGGCAGGAGATGATGACCGTCTTTGAGCCCCTCCGGGCATTGGAGGCCCGGCTTCACGACCTGGAGACCGAGATGGCCGACCCGGCGCGGGAGCAGCAGGCGTTGGAAGCGTATGCTCCCCTGCGCGAGCGCTTCGAGCAGCTGGGAGGATACTCCTACCAGGATCGGGCCCGGCATGTGCTGATGGGGCTGGGCTTTCCGCCCGGTGAGCATGACATACCCGTATCCCATCTCAGCGGCGGCCAGCAGACGCGGGCCTTTCTTGCTCGGCTGCTGCTCGAGTCGCCGGACCTGCTGCTCCTGGACGAGCCGACCAACCACCTTGACTTGCAGGCCATCGAATGGCTTGAAGAGTATCTAAACAGCTGGGACGGAACGGTGATCTTGGTGGCTCACGACCGGTACTTTATGGACCACGTGGTTCACAAGGTATGGGAGCTGGCATTTGGGCAGGTGGAAGTCTACTCGGGCAACTACAGCCACTATGTCCAGCAGCGCGCAGACCGCTACGAGCGCCGGCTGAAAGAGTACCGCGCTCAGCAGGAAGTGATCGCAAAGGAAGAAGAATACATCCGGCGGTTCATGGCCGGGCAGCTCACGCGCCAAGCCCAGGGCCGGCTGAAACGGCTGGAGCGATTCAAGGAAGAAGAAGCCATCGACCGGCCCAGGCAGGAGCACTCGATCAAGCTGCGCTTCCAAGCCCCCCTGCGCAGCGGCGACAAGGTGATCTGGAGCCAGGACCTGGTCGTGGGGTACAAGCCCAGCGCCCCTCTCTTCCGGTGCCCCAACCTGGACCTGCGCCGAGGGGAGTGTGTTGCGCTCCTTGGGCCGAACGGCTCGGGCAAGACAACGTTCCTGAAGACCCTGCTGGGGCAGCTCAACCCGCTCTCCGGCCACATGCGTCTGGGCGCCAGCCTCCGGATCGGCTATTTCTCGCAGGTGCACAGCGAGCTGGACCCGGAGAAGAGCGTCCTCGACGAAATCCTGGAGGTCAAGGATCTGCCGCTGGGAGAAGCGCGCAATTTCCTGGCACGCTTTCTTTTTTCGGGCGATGACGTGTTCAAGCCGGTCGGCATCCTCTCGGGCGGCGAGCGAAGCCGGGTGGCCCTCGCCAGGCTTGTCCTGCAGCGTGCAAACCTCCTTCTGCTCGACGAGCCCACCAACCACCTGGATCTGGACAGCCAAGAGGTGTTGGAGTCGGTGTTGGACGAGTTCTCAGGCACGATCGTTCTGGTGACGCACGACCGCTACTTGGTTGACCGGCTGGCGACGCAGCTCTGGATGATCGAGCCAGGCGGGCGGGGCCTCACCGTTTTCAAGGGTCCCTGGAGCCAGTACGTGGAGGCTCGGGCTGTGCTTGCGCAAAATGCACCAGAGCGTCTTGCCAAGGAGAAGCGGACGGAAGAGCAGCGCCAGGCAAAGCGCGACGAACAGCGGGCTCGGCGCGAGGAAGAGGCCCGGCAGCAGCGCGTCGGAGAGCTGGAGGCCGAAATCCATCGCTTGGAGGAGGAAATGGGCCAGCTCCAGGCCGAGATCGCGGCGGCAAGCGAGGCGGGCCTGGTGCAGCGGCTCCATGAGCTGAGCAGCCGGTATGGGCAGATGGAAGGCCATTTGCACCAGCAGCTGGACCTCTGGGAGGAGTTGGCGGCATGAGGCGGCCAATCGTGATCGGCCTGACTGGGAACATCGCAACCGGCAAGAGTGAAGTGGGCCGCATCCTGGCAGCGTTGGGGGCGCACGTCATCGACGCCGACGAGATATCTCACAGAGTGATGAAGGCCGGAGGGCCGACCTTCGACGCCATCGTCGGTGCGTTCGGTCCGGAGGTTGTGGCGCCGAACGGGCAGATCGATCGGGCCAAGCTAGGGGCGATCGTGTTCCGCGACCGGGGCGCACTGGAAGAGCTGGAAAAGATCGTCCATCCGGCCGTCATCGCCGAGGTGGACCGGCAGATCGCAGGGTGCGACGGTGTGGTGGTCGTGGAGGCCATCAAGCTCATCGAAGCGGGCATGCACCGCCGCTATGATGAGCTGTGGGTTGTGACTGCGCCTCGTGGGGTGCAGATTGCGCGCCTGGTACAAATGCGCGGGCTGACAGAGGAAGAAGCATCCTTGCGAGTGGACGCGCAGTCTCCGCAGGAAGCCAAGGCTGCGCAGGCAGACCGGGTCATCGAGAATGACGGAGAGGTCGAGGCACTGCGCGGCAAGGTGAGGGCAGCTTGGACCGAGCTTATGGCAAAGAGGGCCGCCATCGGCCCCGCCCAGCGAGGTGACCCCGACGATGCGGCCGCTATCTCGGCCGCGCTGAACAGCAATGGGAGGGAGAAAATGTCCTTCAAAGCTTGGATATCGCGCCATCCGAGGCTCACCGCATGGGCAGTCTTGGGAGTGGGCATGGTGGTAATCCTTGTCTGGTCGGCCAGGAATGTCGGGCTGCTGCCGGGGCAGTGGGCCACCCTGATCCTCTCGACCTTTCTCGTGGCCGGGCTGTGCGTGTGGATTATCGGCTGGGAGAAAGAAGACGAGAAAGAAGACCCGGCCGTCGCCGGGCCGGCGGAGCCTAAGGAGCAACAGCCCGTCCCGGACGAGAAGCAGGAGGGGTAACCCTCCCCAGATCAGCCGAGTGCGGCAGCCCTGCGCTCCTGGTAGGTCCGCAGCAGTCGTGCCATCCGTTCTGGCTGAAGTTGCCCCCTGGGAGTGGGTGTCTCGAAGAACCGGCGGGGGAGATCCTCCAGGTGGGCCTGGAAGCCCAGCCTTTCCCTCAGCCGAATGCGCTCCCAGTAGATGCGCCGCCCCATCGCCTGCAGATCATCGACACTGCGCTCGATACCTACGCTTGCCAGGGCTTGGCTGATCGTGCCCAAGTCGTAGACACCGCGGGCAAAGAGACAGATCGACATGCTGGTCTGCACAATCCGCTCCGCTTCGTCGGCGATGATGCGATCGACGATCGCCTCGTCCGTGTAGGGCTCCAGCTTCTGATCGATGGCATAGCCGCCATTGTCCAGGTGGGAATGCCGTGCCCCCAGCAGATGGCCCAGAACGTGAGCATAGCCCGTCCAATAGCCAGAGATGCCCTGTCCGCCGGCAGCGGCAACATAGCCGTCGCCCCCATAGTGGCGCGCGGCTGCCACTTCCCCTTGGCCCAGCCACTGCCCCAGCTCCGACTTGCCGGCTGCTATCAAGGCCACAGCGCGCGAGTAGCGCTCGGCGTCCCCCCAGCGCAGATCGAGCCCAGCAAACTGATCGGGGCTGACGGCGCCCCGCTCCATGGCCTCGGTGGCCCAGGCCAGGGCAACACCACATGAGATGACATCCATGCCTGCCCTGTCGATCTCTTCAATCAGCCGAAGGACGTCGGGCCGGTTGCCGATGCCCAGGAGAGAGCCGGCGGCGTATACAAGCTCGTGGTCGTAGGCGACCATGGTGGACTCGTACTCCCATCCGGGGGCAAAGGACCGGCGATTGAGGGCCACGTGGATGCAGCCGATCTGGCATCCAGCGCACGCCCGCTTGGTGATAAGCTCCCCCTCGGCAAAAGCCTCGCCGCTGATCTCGCCGGCCTCTCCGAAATAGCCCTGCCGGAGGTTGTAGGTCGGCAGGGCGCCCATCTCATTGAGGGGGAGGATGTTGACGGGGGTGCCCAGCTCGTGGTACTTTTTCATGACATCGGTGTGGAGCACCCGATCATAGATCTCGGCATAGAGCGCCTTGTAGGTCCGGCTTCCGGCAGGCAGCTCGAACGGTTTTTGGCCGGTCACGGCAATGGCTTTCAGGTTCTTGCTGCCCAGCACGGCGCCCAGTCCGAGCCGTCCAAAGTGACGGAAGGTGTCGACATTGACGTTGGCGTAGCGGATGCGCGACTCGCCGGCCGGCCCGATGCGGAGGATGGAACGGTGCCCGGCACCCTTGACCAAGTCGCGGATCACCCTCCCGGTCTCGATCGTATCCATGCCGCGCATGGCTGCGGCCGTCCTGAGCTCCACATGGTCGTCGTGGATAGCGAGGTAGCTGAGCTGCTTTGCGGCACCGGTGAGGAGGAGCGCGTCGTAGCCGGCATAGCGAAGCGCCGAGGCAAAGCGGCCACCGGCATGGCTTTCCCCATACTCGCCGGTCAAGGGCGAGCGAAAGGCAGCAACCGTCTTGGTGACAACAGGGAAAATGGTGGACAGAGGGCCGTTGGCAAAGGCCACGGGTTGGCCCGCATCCAGGGGGTCCCGGTCATCGTGAACCGACTCGCTGAGCAGGCGGCTCACGACTCCCGTCCCGCCCAGGCAATCGCGCCAGAGGTCCTCGCGGTCTTCTATCCTGGATTCCCCCGTCGCCAGGTCGACATGCAGAACTCGGACAATTCCGGTGTTCAGCATCAGGCTACCTCCGCCTCGGAAAGCTCAAGGCAATCGTGCGGGCAGAAGCGCGCGCACTGACCACAGAAGACACAGACCACAGGCCTGCTTTCCTGCTCGTTCCACCCGATGACCTGGATGGGACAGGCCTCCACGCACTGGTGGCAGCCAATGCACTCGGACTTGCGGTACGTCATGCCGCGGCCACCCACGCGCGGTGTGAGCGCTTCTGTAGGACAGGCCTCGGCGCAGGGGACGGGCTCGGCGCAGGCAGTGCAGATATTGGCCACCATGCGGCCCATTATCCCACCGCTGCTGCGGATCTGGATGGCGCTCTTGTACGGGGAAAGGCTCTGGTAGACCATGCGGGCGCAGGCGAGCATGCACGACTCGCACCCGATGCAGCGCGCCATGCGAGGCGCGGTTAGGATTTTGGGCACTGGGACGCTCCTCGTGGCAGTCTAGTGACCGGCGTTGGGATCGACAGCATAGAGCCACCAGTTGTTGGCGACATCCCCGGTGAAGCCGGCGGCTCGGGGAAGGTGCCTGAACCACCACTTGTGATGGGCACGCATATCACCGTTTCCCCAATCCCTGCAGTCCACCTGCCGCACAACCCCCCTGAGCTCGGGAAAGGTTAGCCAATCATCGCAGCTGCTGAAGACGGGCACCGGGTTTCCCCAGTCGTAGTCAGAGCGGCTGTTGGGCGCGTAGTGCATCCACCCGCAGTGGGCACGGCCGGGTGCGACCTTCTCATGACGGATAAAGCGCTCCCACAAGTTGGCTTCACCGACGTAGTCACGCCAGGCATGCTTGAGCAGGGACTCGGCGCGATGCCCGAAGCTCTCCAACATTGGCCCTGTGTCCCGCTCGTAGTTAAAGCCCATGATGACAAAACGGCGGGAGATGCCGCCACTGCGGACGATGGGCGGGGCATTGCACCAGACGGCATCGGGACCCACCATGATCGACTCATAGAAGCCGGCGTAGGGAAAGCCAAACAACCAGACCTCGTCGATATCTCCCGATTCCACCCGGTGCAAGAGACCAAAGTCATCGATGACCGTGCCATAGTCGAGCGTGTCCTGCCTGTGCCAACCCGCCCTACTCTGCCAGCAAGCCAAATAGCTCTGCTCATCATACCGGAAACCATCGGCCTTCGCCGGCCAGGAGTCCACTTGAATCTGCTCGGCGACCTCGAACTGCACCAGGTCGCCGCTGCATTCGCGGATGTCGGCGATGAAATCGGAAACCAGTTGATCTACATTGTGCCAGCCCAAGGCCCGGGACAACTGCTGACCGCCAAGAGATTGCAGCAAGGGATCAAAGGTGATGATCAAGACTCGCGGGCGGAGGGCTACGACATCCACCCTCTGATCCCATCCCAAGGCGCGCTCCGGCTGCTCGCCAATCCCCAGGGCCGCTTTGATCTTGGCCAGAAGGTCGTCCCAGAAGCTCATGATCGCAGACCTCCCCCTTGTGCTTCGCCTGGCAGGTAGACGGGCCCGGTCATTACGCTTTTTCGCGCGCCTGCACCGTCTCGAGAGCGATGGGAGCGTAGTGGTCGAACTCCATGACGAAGGTGCCACGGCCCTGCGTCCGGGAGCGGAGTGCGGTGGCGTAGCCGAACATGGAAGCGAGCGGGACATGGGCGCGGATGGACTGGACCGCACCGGTGCGCATCTCGATGCCCAGGATCGACGCAGAGCGCGTGCTCAGATCGCCGATGACATCACCCAGGTAGTCGTCGGGCGTGATCGCTTCGACGCTCATGATGGGCTCGAGCAGGATGGGGTTGGCCAGCGAGACTGCCTTGCGCAGCGCCAGCGAAGCGGCGGTATGGAAGGCCCGCTCCGACGAATCGACGTCGTGTGCCTTGCCATCGACCAGGGAGGCCTTGATATCCACCATGGGTTGCCCGGCAAGCATGCCGCGGCCCATCGCCTCTCGGAGGCCGGCTTCCACAGCGGGCACGAATTGGCGGGGCACTGAGCCGCCCACGACTTTGTTCTCAAAGAGGAAGCCGGCCCCGGCCGGCTGGGGCTCGATCTCGATCTCGACCACGGCAAACTGCCCGTGACCCCCGGTCTGCTTGACCAGCCGGCCTTCCGCCCGGGCCGGGCGGGTAATGGTCTCGTAGTAGGCGACCTGGGGGCGCCCGGCAGTGGTATGGACACCGAACTCGCGGCGCAGCCGGTCCACGATCACGTCTAGGTGCAGCTCTCCCATCCCGGCCAGGATTGTCTGAGCGGTGCGCTCATCCTGGCGAGCTTGGAGGGTAGGATCCTCTTCCGTCAGGCGCTGAATAGCGAGCGCTAGCTTGTCCTGGTCGGCCTTGGTGCGAGGCGCGATAGCGAGCTCGATCACAGGGGCCGGGAAGGTTATGCGCTCGAGCAGAAGGGGGTGGTCCTCGCCGCTCAAGGTATCGCCCGTCGTCGCCTTGAGGCCCAGCACCGCGCCGATGTCGCCCGCCGCTATCTCGTCCACCTCTTCGCGCCGGTCCGCGTACATGCGGACGAGCCGCCCTACCCTTTCCCGCTGGCCGCGGTTGACGTTGAGGATGGGCTCGCCGCGCCGGACGGCGCCCGAGTAGACGCGGAAGTAGGCCAGGCGGCCCATATAGGGATCGGTAGAGATCTTGAACACCAGCGCGGAGGTCGGGGCGCTGATCTCCGGGCGGCACAATACCTCCTCGCCTGTAACGGGATCCTTGCCGGTGACAGAAGGAATGTCCAGAGGAGAGGGCAAGTAATCCACCACCGCATCGAGCAGCAGTTGAATGCCCTTGTTGCGCAGGGCAGTCCCACACAGCACCGGGACGGCCTTGGTCGCCAGAGTCGCCCGGCGCACGGCGGCCCTGAGCAGCTCTGGCGACAGGTCCTCGCCATCCAGGTAACGCTCTGCTACGTCGTCATCGACCTGGGCAAGTGCCTCGATCATCTCCACCCGGCGGCGGGCCGTTTCGGCGCGAAGGTCAGCGGCCAAGTCGGCCTCTGCAACGAGCCTCGGCTCGGTTTGCTCCTCACCGCAGTACATGACCGCCCGCCGCTCCACCAGGTCCACTATGCCGCAGAAGTCGCTCTCGGCGCCGACCGGCATCTGCACGGGGATGGGCCAGGCACCCAGGCGCTGGACGATGCTGGCAATCGCACGGTAATAGTCGGCGCCTGTGCGGTCCATCTTGTTCACAAAACAGATGCGCGGCACACCGAAGCGGTCCGCCTGGCGCCACACCGTCTCCGATTGGGGCTCGACCCCAGCCACGCCGTCAAAGATGACGACCCCGCCGTCCAGGATGCGCAGGCTGCGCTGCACCTCGGCAGTAAAGTCGATGTGGCCGGGTGTGTCGATCAGGTTCATCTGGTAGCCGCGCCACTCGGCAGTGATGGCAGCGGACTGGATGGTGATGCCACGCTCCCGCTCCTGGGGCATAAAGTCGGTGACGGTGGTCCCCTCATCCACGTTGCCCAGTCGGTGGGTGAAGCCGGTGTAGAAGAGCACCCTCTCGCTGACGGTGGTTTTTCCGGCGTCGATGTGCGCGATAATGCCAATATTGCGGATAGCCCGCGGTGATCTAGCGCTCATGGTGTTCCTCATCGTCTGGCAGCCAATCGGCTCGACTGAAGAGCGCCGGACTGCCCAGCCCCTTTGTTTCGAGAACGCACCCATTGGCGAAATAGGAAAAGTCGAACTCGGTCGGGTCGCCCGCCTGCTTGCCGGGAAGCGGCATCAGCCGGGCCGTCAGCGGCTTGTCCAGGCGCATGGCTAGGGCGGCTACGTCCAGGAGGACGCCGGACAGCTCGTCCTCGCTCACATCGCCCGGCAGGGGAACAGTGTCCAGACCTGTGCCACACACGGCAGAATAGAGAAGGAGGTCGTTCACGCCGAAGAGCCTGTCACGGGTCCGATCTGCCATCGTCCGGTCCTCTAGCACGGGCAGCATCAGCCCTGAGAAACCGCAGCGTGGAAATCGCGCCTGCCGAAGGCAGCCGGTCAGGAAGGTGGCCGCGAAGAGGGTGCCCGAAGCACCAAAGCGCTCCACCCCCAGCCGCTCCACGGCCGTGCCGATGCTGCGCGCCTCTTCCGGGAAAGGCGCGAGAGAAAAGTCGATTCCGGCAAAGCGAGACCCGTGCTGATCTGCCAGAGGCCCGATGCAGCCCGCCGCCCGCTCGGCCACGCCCTCAATCGCATGAACAAGCCGACGCCGTGCTTGGTCCAGTGACGCCGCACCAGAAAAGGCCTCCACCGCCAGGCCGGCCGATTCTGTGGCAAGGGCAACAGCCGGGATACCCCCGTCATGATAGGCCGCCGGGAAGAAGGGCGAATGAGGTCCGACATTGGCGAGCATGGCCAACCGCAGGTTGCCGAATCCCAGCGGCGTCGTATGCGCAATCTCACGGACAGCCTGCGCCGTTCGGCGGACGGCCCCCAGGTGGATGCCCCGCCCCTTCCGAGCGACAAGCACGCCGGCGAAGACGGAATCGTTGGCACGGATCAGCTCGGCGATTTGGTCAAGGCGCGACAGATCGGCCGCTGTCGAGTCGGCCAGGAGCGGCCCGAGCGAAAGGTAATCAAAGCCGGCCGCGGCACACAGGCCCCACAGCTCGGCTGCCAGGCTGGGCGGGTCTCCAGGCAAGAGGGAGAGAGGCTGGGTTGCCAACCGCACCGACTGAACAGGCAAGCCAGCCGCTTCGAGGGCCGCCCTGGCATCCTCGGCCAGGAACCCTGCGCTGCGTACTGCGCCCGCACGCGCGGCCGGATCCTCCCCCATGGTGGCAAAGCAGGTGACGGAGCGTATGTTCATGGCCGGGAGCACCGCTGCTGGCGCGCGGCCTCGAACAGGATGACGGTGGCAGCCATCGCGGCATTCAACGATTCCGATTCAGGCGCCATCGGGATACAGACCTCTTCACCGGCAAGGGCGCGTGCTTCCTGCCCCGCTCCCTCAGCCTCCCCGCCAACAATCAGGGCGGAGGGAGCAGCCCAATCGACAGCATCGTAGGCCACTCGACCGCGCGCATCTGCCAGCCGGACGGCCCGGCCGGCCACCCGGTCGCGGACCGCGTCCCAGCCCAGCCGGGCAATGGGCAACCGGAAGTGGGCTCCCATGGCACCGCGCACGACCTTGGGGTTGTGCAGGTCCACCGTCTCAGGCGTCAGGATGACCTGGCCGGCACCGGCCGCTTGGGCGGAGCGCAGGATGGTTCCCAGGTTGCCCGGATCGCGCAGACGATCCAGGATGAGGATCAGGCCGGGCCGTGGGCGAAGCTGCAGGAAGGGGGCAACGGCGATGACCCCTTGCGGGGATTCGGTTTCAGCGCAGGCTTCCAGCACCACGTCGGAGACAAGCCAGGCACCCGCCTCTGCCTGCTCCAGGGCCGGTCGCAAGAGCTGGCCCGGCGGGCTGGCAAGCCACTCGGGCGTGTAGAAAACAAGAGCGGGCCTGATGCCCGCTCTGACCAGCTCCTCGACCAGTCGACTGCCCTCAACAACAAAGCGGGCCTCCCGTTCGCGGACACGCCTGCGAACGAGGGCCCGGACTTGTTTGACGCGGTCGTTATGAGGGCTGGTGATCACCGGCTAGTGGCCCGCGGCCAGCTGAACCAGGCGGGCGAATGTTGCGCTGTCGACCACAGCCATATCGGCCAAAACCTTGCGATCCAGCTCGACACCGGCCTGCTTCAGACCGTGCACCAGGCGGTTGTAGGACATTCCGTTGATGCGGGCAGCCGCATTGATGCGTGCGATCCAGAGCCGGCGGAAGTCACGCTTGCGATCGCGGCGGTCGCGGTAAACGTAGAAAAGCGACTTCATCATCGCCTCATTGGCCCGCTTGAAGAGGCGACGCTTGCCTCCCATCTGGCCCTGCGTGAACCGCCGGACTCGATTATGTCGTCTTCTGGGCCGAGGCCCTCCCTTTACTCGTGGCACTTCTTACTCCTTTGCATTGGCTTGTGACAGAATGGCCGAACGAACCGACCGCCGCCTGGCTAGGACTGGTAGGGAAGCAGCCGGCGAAGACGCCGCTTGACACCACGGTTGGTGACCTCGTGCATCTCGTCGAACATCCGCTTAACCCGGACGGGCTTGTTGCGGCGAAGGTGGCTCTTGCCGACCCTGGTCCGCATCAGCTTGCCCGAGCCTGTATACTTGAACCGCTTGGCAGCAGCCTTGTACGTCTTCATCTTGGGCATAATTCCTCCTTAGAAAGCGATTGCCCCTCTCCTGCCCAGGGGCAACGCCTAGTCCTTCCCGGTAAAAACAATCGAGCAGAAGATTCCGTGCGTCGCTCTCCCCTTATGCTCCCGCGGCCTGCTTCTTCTTGCCGGATTGCGGCGCTACGATCATCAGGATCGTCGGCCCCTCAAAGCTGGGCGGCTGCTCGATGGTGCTCACATCGGCGAGCGCCTCTGCCACTTTGTCCAGCTGCTTCATGGCCTGCTCCGGGTAGGTTATCTCGCGGCCCCGGAAGCGAACACGAAACTTGACCTTGCAGCCTTCCTGCAAAAACTCGCGTGCCTGGCGCACCTTGAAGGCGATGTCGTGCTCTCCGATCTTGGGCCTGATCCGGATCTCTTTGACCTCGATATCCTTCCGTGCCTTGCGCGACTCCCGCTCCCGCTTAGCCCGCTCGTACTGGTACTTGCCGAAATCCATCAACTTGCAGACCGGGGGCTCGGCATTTGGGGCCACCTCGACCAGGTCCAACTGCCGCTCTTCAGCCAACCGCAGGGCTTCGGAGCGAGGCAAGACCCCCAACTGTTTGCCATCGGAATCGATGACGCGCAGCTGAGGCGCCCGGATGTAGGCGTTGACGCGTGTTGTATCTCTGCTGATCTCTTTCCTCCTGCACAGAATAACCGGCCACCGTCCACCGTGACGGAAAGCCGAACCTCCGCACCCGTCCACTATTATGTCAGGCGCAGGGTACCACAAGGGCCGCCGTGGCAACCCACATCGAACCGCGATTATACTCCGTAAGGATCCGGAGGTCAAATATGAGGGCGCGGTACGTCGCCCTATTCCTCCGGCCGGATCTGAACAAAGGTTATCTCATCCGGCCGCACGGTCACCGGACGAACGATGGCCCTGTCTCCGATCTTGACTTTGACAAGGTACTCGCCGGCCGGTACGTACCCCAGGACAAAGTTCTCGCCGAGGTCCTGGTCGGGGTTCACCTCCCGGTCGGCGTATGTCAGAGTCTCACGCCACCACTTGCCCGGCTGCGCCGCGCGGAAGAAGGATACGGCAAGGGTGGGCATGGGCTTTCCCCGGGCATCCCGGACCGAGCCGGCTATTATCCCCTGTCCAGGCCCGGGCTGGAGCCACAGGAGCGGGTTGCGCGTGGTATCGTAGCTGTTCTCGCCGAGCCTGACCTCAACGTGCAGATGGGCTGCGCCGTAAGCGGCGCCGGTGCCCCCAACCAGCCCCACGACTTCTCCCTCTTGAACGTGCTGACCGGCCCGCACCCCCACCTCCGATAAGTGGCCAAATAGCACGTACACCGGGCGGCCCTGGAAGGGGCGGTCAAGCTGCAGGACTACCAGGTTTCCGTAGAAATCGAGCCGGGCGCCATACTGGAGGTCCTTGTCCGTGCCGGCCACGGAAACCGTACCGGCAGCCGGTGCCGCCACGGGCGTCCCGGCTGGCTTGGGAAAGTCCGCGCCATGATGCAGGCGGAAGGGCTTGCGATCAGCGCCATACGGAAAATAGTCCGCCTGGTAAGGCTCTGCTTCGCTATCGAAGAGGAGCGGTGAGGCCAGCCACAGGTGCGATCCGGCCGTGGCCGGCGTCGGCGTGGGCGGGATGGGTGTCGGTGTGGGGGTTGCCGCAGCTGTGGCCGTCGGCGTGGAAGTTGGAGTGGGCGTCACGGTAGGCGTGGAAGTAGGAGTGGGCGTGACGGTAGGCGTGCGGGTCGGGCTTGGCGTTGGAGTGCCAAGCGGCGGCCGGTCCGAAGCGACAGGCAAGACGCCCAGAGCCAGGACGGCCGCAAATACCAGGCCTAGGGCGCCCAGGAGAGTCTTTCGCGCGTCCAATCGTGCTCGCCGCTGCCGTACCCGCCGCCCAGGTCAAAGAGCTTGCGCTGGTTGCTGCCGTCGCTGTTCATAGCCCAGATGGCCCACGAGCCACCCCGCGTCGAGACAAAGGCAATCGACTTTCCGTCGGGCGACCAAGTGGGCAGGCCATCCTCGGCGCTGTTGTTGGTCAGCCTCTTCAAGGCGCTGCCGTCCGCGTTCACCGTATAGATCTCCCAGTTTCCGTCGCGGCTGGACATGAACGTAACCTTTGCCTGGAAGCCGTCGGGAGCCGTGTCGCTGTCGTGCTCGGTCACGCGCTGCGGGTTTCCCCCATCCGGCCCGACGAGATACAAGCCGCAGTTTCCGCCGCCACTCCAGAAGCTACAGCCGGAGTAGACGATGCGCCCGTCCGCCATCCAGAAGGGGTAGGAACCAGCTACCTCACCGTTTCCGTAGGGGACCCAGCGCCACCCCCTGCCCAGTTGGTCGTAGACAATCCCGAGTAGGGTCCGGCCGTCCCCATAAGCCTCAGAGGAGTAGGCGATCTGCTGCCCATCGGGCGACCAGGATGGAAAGGCATCCTCTGAGTACTCGCTGATCGTCCGCAGCACGGCTCCATTGGCAGCCAGCACATCCAGGTGCTCCCACGACTCATTTCGGTCACCGTTGACCGCTATCTGGGTTCCATCACCCGAGAACTGGGGCTGGCGGAAGCCGGTAGCGATGAGCACCCTGCCCGTGCCGTCGATCTGGCTTACGAAGAGCTCGTACTTTCCCGAGCCCAAGTGAGGATTCCAAAGGGCAAAGGCGATCTTACCCGTCAACGATGGAGGCTTGGGCGTTGCCGTGCTCTTGGGGGTGGGCGTGCTAGACGGCTTGGGCGTGGAGCCGGCCTTGGTGGGGGTTGGTGTGCTGGTGCGCTTGGTAGGAGTCGGCGTACGCGAGCCCAGGGCAATGGGCGTCCAGGTGGGTGTAGCTGTTCGAGTGACGGCCGGCGGTGTCACTCCCGGTTGCGGGATGACGAGAACCTGGCCGGGCCGGATCAGCGTCGGGTTGGTGATTCCATTTGCGGCAGCCAGTGCCTGCAGGCTCACGCCAAAGCGGGAGGCGATCTCATAAAGCGTGTCGCCCTTCTGGACCACGTAGGTCTGGATCGGGCCGGCTGTGGCGCTTGGCGGGCTGGTGGGCGGCTCCGTCGGGCTCGGCGATGGCGGTTCCGTCGGGCTCGGTATTGGTGTCGGCGAAAGGGGCGCAGGAGTTGCGGTCGGCGCCGAGGTGGCCGTAGGAACCGGGGTATCGGTGCGGACCGGCGTAACGGTTGGCGTCGGCGTCCGCGTGGGTGTGCGCGTAGAGGTCGGGGTGTAGGTGGCAGTTGCCGGGCGCGGCGTCCAGGTCACCACCAGGGCCACGGCGGCCTCACTGGGAGGCGGAGAGGCCTCCCCGCTCAGGTCGCGGAAGAAGAGCGTCCAGGCAGCAGCCCCGGCACTGACGAGGCAAACGACAAGGGCGAGGGCAGCCAGGCCAGACACCAGCAAGCGCGGAAGAGAGAGCGGCGCGGAGTGAGCGACGGGAACATCCTGTTCGGCGGCATCCATATAGTCGACGGGTGCCCGCAAGGCCTGTGCCGTGGGAGCGGGTGCTGCGGCTGGCGAGTGGGCAGGATCGGCGAACACCCAGCGCCGGCCATCGTACACAAGCCAGCGCCCGGACCGGCCGCTGAGCATCCACCGGCGGCCATCATCGCCAACCACGCGCAACTGCGAGACCTGGAGCAGGAACTCATCCTCTGTGAGCTCTCCCCTGACCAGTCTCTCTTCGAACTCACGGTAGCGTTGTTCCGCCTCGGAGAATAGACTCACGCGCTGTGCCTCACCTATTCCAGGACCCGCTCGACAACGGCAAAGTAGGGTTTCAAGGAGGCCCTCATCTCTTCGTCGTCCACCAGGGAGGTCAGCAGGCGCCAGTCGGCGCCGTCCAACTTCTGCTTTGCAGGACGGCTGCGCTTCAGCAAGCTGATGCTCTGCTCGAACACCCCGTGTGCCAGATCCTTTTCACCATGCATGGCCCAGGCAATGCCGGACAGGATCAACAGCCTGATGGAGCCATGTGAACTGAGAAGCTGCCGAAGCTGCTGCAGGAGGGGCATCGGGTCCTTCTGGCGCAGCACCGCCTCCGCCCAGCAATCGTGACCCTGTTCGAACTGCATGGGGTCCAGGGCAGCCACGGCATCGAGCTCTTTGGCCGCTTGGACTGTGTCACCCGATAACTCGGCAATGATCCCTCGCTGGAAGCCAGCCTGCATCGCGTTCTCGTCGCGGGCGACGTATTCCAGCGCCTGCTCGTAGCGGCCGGCAGTGGTAAGCATCTGGTAGACACTGCGGACCGAGTGCTTCACGGTCGGCTCATGCCGGACCGCCGTCTCCCACGCGGCCACAGCCTCATCCAGCTGCCCGAATGCCTCGTGCAGCCGGAAGCGCCCAAAGTGGATCTCGGCCAGGACCTTGGGATCCTGCTCGGCCTCTTCCTGGCGGCCCGCCACGTCCAGCGCCCGAGTGTATGCAGCCTCGCTCTCAACCAACCGCCCCTCGATCCTGGCCTCGTTGGCCAGGACAAGCCAATTCCAGAGGTCGTCAGGGCTTTCGTCGGCGAGCCCTCGGAGCTCCCTGAGCCCTTCGTCCACAGCGCCGGCCGACATGCGGAGGACCGCCAGGTCCCGGCGCCAGACAGCGGCACGATCCGGGTGGGTCTGCAGCAGCCTGCCCTCCGCCTCGATCGCTTCGGCATAGCGCCCCTCCGACCGGAACAAGCCGGCCAACTCCAGGCACGCACGCAGCTGTACGTTCCGGAGGCCCTCGCGGCGCGCGAAGACGCTTTCGCTCAATCGCCCCAGCCGATCGACCAGCCGGCTAAAGAGCTCGATGGCTTGCTCTGTCTCACCGGCCTGGGCCAATGCCTGGCCCCGGAAATAGAGGTCCTCATAACTACCGGGCAGGAGATGTTGGGACATGGTCAACCTCGGCTCGCCTTCCTTTGCCTACCCTTTCGGACATGGCGATAGATGTAGTAGGCCAGTCCCAGGAGAATGACAATGGCAATGGGAATATCGAAGGGGCGCATGATGGCCCGCAGCTGCTCCCAGTTCTGGCCGAAGTAGTAGCCACCCAGGGCAAGCAGCCCACACCAGATGAAGGAGCCAACAAAGCTAAGAACGGTAAACCGCGCGAAGTGGATGCGCACCACGCCTGCCGGGAAGGAAATGAAGGTCCGGACGATGGGGAGAAGGCGAGATAGGAAGGCCGCCCAATCGCCCCAGCGGGCGAACCATCGATCGGCTTTCTCCAGGTCTTCTTCACTGACCAGGATGTACTTGCCATAGCGCTCCACCAGCGGCCGGCCGCCCCAAGCCCCCAGGGCATAGGAGACGACCGAGCCCACGGTACAGCCCACACCACCCCAGAGGCCGCCCAGCAGGACCGCCTGCCAGGGACCCAGAGACCTGGCCTGCACCAGCAACCACCCGGCCAGTGGCATGGTGACCTCGCTGGGAATCGGGATGTTGCAGCTCTCCAACGCCATGATCACCACGACACCAAACCAACCAATGGCGTGAAAGATCTGCTCCAGCCATGTCACCAGATGCTCTTCAATACCCGCCATATCTCATCTCCAGAAAGAATAGCAAGCGATTATAGCATCCGCTGCAAGGGCTTGGCAAGTTGGCCGCCGGGAGGCGCGATGCCGCGTGCTGGCACCTTGAGGAGCCAGCTCTCCGGCGTGGCTTCTTGGGGTTCGCCTATACCTGGCACTGGGGGCAAAAGTAGCAGGCCCCACCCAGGTACTGGATCTTGTCCACCATCGCGCCACACACCGGGCATGGACGCCCGGCTGCTTCCTTGTCCATCTGGCGGACGTAGCGGCCGGGGTTCCCGAATAGGTCGGTCTCATCGTACCGCCCGCCGAGCCCGATCGCATCCCGAACCGTCGCCAGCACGGCATTGTAGAGCGCCCGGCGCTGCCCCGCGTCGAGGCCGGCCAAGGGGTGCTTGGGGTGCAGCCGCGCTCGGAAGAGAATGTCCTGGGCAATGGCGTTGCCCAGGCCCGGGATGAGCTGGTCTTGGGTGAGGAGCCCTTTGACGCTGCGCTTCTCGCCGGCGAGGAGGCCGTCGATCAGCGCACGGAAATAGTCGAAGGTGAACTCGGCGTCCAGAGGGGTGGGCCGCATCCCCTTGACGTACGGCCGCTCCTGCTCCTGCCCCGCCTCGTACAGCTCCATGGCTCCCCACATCGCGGTCATGAGCGTCAGCGCCGAGCCATCGTCAAAGGCTAGAAAGAGATGGTAGGCGCCGGGCCGCGGCGCTCCCGGAGCATGGTAGAGCATCTTGCCACCGCACTCCCCCAGAACAAGGACATAACCCGGCTCGAGCGGGAGGAGAAGCCACCGTCCCCGCGCAGTTGCCTTCCCGACCCGCTTGCCGGCCGTCAGCAGGGCAAACTCCTCGTGGCTGCGGTTGTACCAGACGAACTTGTGGGGCTTGTTGCCCAACGAGCCGCTGCAGACCGTCTTTCCCAAGAGCGTTGCATTGATCTGCGATGCCAGGGTCACATACTCAGGTAGCTCAAACATGCCGTCTCATCCCTTCCAGGGCAACCCGAGGCGCTGTGCCCAATCGAAAACCGAGCGCTTGTAGCCCTCGGGCGTGCGCAAGCCGGCGACCTCTTCCAGTGGAAACCAGGCGACCTTCTTATGCTCGTGGCTCAGCACAGCCTCTCGCTCTGCACGCTCCACGCATCCATAGGTAACAATCAAAACGCACGCCCCTGGGGAGATGGTATAGACCCAGGCGTCGAGCAGCGCGTCCACTGCGACGTCGAGCCCCAGCTCCTCTTGAATCTCGCGCACGACGCACTGCCCGGGGGATTCCTCGGGATCGAGCTTGCCGCCAGGCAGTTCCCACTCATCGCGCTCATTGTAGAGCAGCACGACCTTGCCCCCGCGCAGCACGACCCCCTTGACCGATACCGGGAAGTGGTATGACATGGGTCCTCCAGTTCCCGCTCTCAGCGTGTCTTCTGGCGGCGTGCCAGCATCTCCAGGGCTTGCCGTACGCGCCGCTCCCTGGTCTCCGGCCGCTTCGCCTCGACTATCCATTCCACGTATTCACGGCGGTGGGTGTAGGACAGGGCGTCGAAGAAGGCCCTTGCCTCAGGGTCAGCATCGAGCGCCTCGGTCAGGTCGGCAGGGGGCTCGACCTCGCGCGGTTCCCTGTCCCGCTCCAGGACGATGTGCACCCTGTCCCCGACCGACTTTCCGATACTCTCCCGGACCGCCTTGGTCACCCCAGCACAAGGGCACCGCCCATGGGGACGACCGATCCGCGGTAGGGAGCGCCGTCAAAACTGGCCCGCACGGGGACGCGGCCCTCTGCCCCGAGCTGCCGGACGGCCTCTGCCGGCACCTCCACCCACGCGCCTCCTCGGATAGCCTCCCTGATCTCGGCGTCGAACTCGCAGCGGTCTGGGTTCTGTGCGGACACAGCCGTCACCGGAGCGCCTTGGCCAAATCGGCGCCCCACTGCCGCGCCCGCTCAATCTCGCCCTCGCGCAGGGGTCCGTAGGTCCCCTTGATGAAGAAACGCTGCCCCTTGGCGATGCGGCGGTATCCCCTGCGCTCCAGCCGGCGCAGGATGCCGCCTGTGGCACCACCGGGCGAGCCCTTGAAGCGCGTTTCGAAGGCGGCCACACGACCTTGTCCGGCCGGAAGGGCCTCGAGCCAAGAATGCAGGGTCGGGATGGAGAGGTCCGGCGCCGGACCTTTCGCGGGGTCTACCCGGAGGGTGCCCCTGCGGCTCTCCCTGGGCAGGCCGAAAGCATGCAGCGGCGCGCCGGCCACAATCAAGCCAGCGCCGGCAATGGCCTCAGCTGTCGCCTCCCGAGTGGAGAGCGCCTGCGCCGCCGGCCCGACTCCTTCCGCAATCGCCCGGGCGATGGCGGCGGTATTGCCCCACAACGACTCGTACACCACGACGACTTTCATAGCTCCCTCTCCTTGTGACGTGATAGATTGCTCGCCTTAGGCCGCAGAAAGCCACGCTTCCTGCAGCCAGGAACGGACCTCGTCGTCGACTTCGTCCGCGGCGTGCAGCTCCAGGTGATGCATGAAGCGCCCCGGCGCCGGCTCGACAATCTCCTTCCAGCGCGGCGAAGGGTCCCTGTGCCGGAGCGACAGGCTGAGGACGAGCGGGGCATGCCCACCGTGCAGGTATCGGTCGGGCACCCAGGCCCAGGCAAACGGCCTCCGCCGGCGGAACGCCACCTGGCTCTTGGTGACGACAAGGTCGTAAGCACCGGCATCATCGGCCGCTGTGCGCAGCACGTCAAAGATCTGTCGGGACTCTTCCCAACCGGCAAAGAACTCTTCCACGGTCACGCCGATACTCCGCTCCCCCAATTATCGGGGCGATTCGCCGGGCTGTCAAACGGCGCCGACCCGTGCCGGTCCTCGATCCGGCAGAACACGCGGCAAATCGCCAGGCTCACCCATGGCCTCATCTCTCTCCCCCTCGCGCTGCCGACCTGCTTGCCGGCGACGTAGGTGGTGTCCCAGAGGCCATCCCCCTGCTGATGCTCCCTGAGCCAGCTGAGCGCCTGCTCGACCGGCAGGTCGACCGTGGGATCAATCCGCGAGATGGAGTCCAGGGCCGCCACGAGGTTGTTCCACCAGAAGGGGTACTGGAAGCTGATCCAGTAGCTGGCTGCCTGGTAAGAGGCGTAGCAGTCGGGCTGAAAGAACCTGGTCTTGAGCAGCCTGGTCGCGGTCCGTGCCTCCTCCGTCTCGCGGTAAGTGCGGTGTGTGGCAAAGGCCCGCAGGACCATCCCGGTCCAGTTGCGAATTGGCCTATCCCTCGCCCTTCCAGGCCGCCGCCACCGGCCGCCAGTCGGCCTCGACCACGAACGGGTTGAGCCAGACCTGCCTTCCGCACGAGGGGCAGGGCAATTCGCTGCCCAGGGCGGACTCGGGAACCTCGGACCAGGTGTGGCAGTGCGGGCAGCCAAAAGCGGGAGACGCCACAGCCGCTTTCTGTTTCTGTGTGCCGGGCGGTCGTCTCCACTGCTGCCACGGGGCGTCTGAGTGGGCGGTGGATGCCCCCTTCTGCCATGCCGTCACTACCGCCGGACCGGGCACCAGGTTCTCCATCCGCAGCAGGTGAAGCCAGCCTCTGGCCCCACCGGCGAGCATGGTGACTCCGTCAGGGCAGGCATCGCACGCGTTGAGATGGCCATCGTCGCTGAAGGTCGCCACCTCGCAGCCCGACTCCAGGTCCCACACCTTCAGCGTGTGGTCCGTCGACCCGGATACGGCGCGCCGCCCGTCGGGCGTCACCGCCACGGCCCAGACAGCGCCCCTATGCCCGAGCAAGGAAGCCATCTCCTTCCAGCCTTCGAGGTCCCACACCTTCAGCGTGTGGTCGCTCGACCCGGACACCGCCCGATGGCCGTCGGGAGTTATCGCCACAGCCGTGACAGCGCCGCTATGCCCAAGCAGGGTGGTCCATGAAGCTCTGCTCGCCAGATCCCACACCTTCAGTGTTTTGTCACGTGACCCGGACACCACCCGCCGACCGTCAGGCGTCACGGCCACAGTCTCGACGTCATCGGTGTGCCCGCGTAGGGTGGCCAGCTCCGCCCCGCTCTCCAGGTCCCACACCTTCAGCGTGTCGTCGAACGACCCGGACACAGCCCGCCGCCCGTCGGGCGTCATCGCCACAGCCGTGATGCCGGTGCCGTGCCCGGCCAAGGTGGCCAACTCCACCCCGCTTTCCAGGTTCCACACCTTGAGCGTGCAGTCCCACGACGCGGACACGGCCCGCCGTCCGTCTGGCGTGACCTTCACAGCGCGGATCGATGCCCCATGCCCACGCAGGGTGGTCAGCTCCGCCCCGCTCGCCAGGTCCCACACCTTCAGTGTGTTGTCCCACGACCCGGACACGGCGCGCCGCCCGTCGGGCGTCACCGCGACAGCATAGACCGAGTCGCTATGCCCGCGCAGTGCAGCCGGCGCTGCTCCGCTCTCCAGGCCCCCGTGAAGTGCAGCCCGAATGTCCCAGACCTTCAGTGTACCGTCCCCCGATCCGGAAATAACCCGCCGGCCGTCGGGCGTAAGCGCTACCGCCCATACCTTGCTGCTGTGCCCGGGCAGGGTGGCTAGCTCCGTCCCGCTCTCCAGGTCCCACACCTTCAGCGTTTTGTCCTCCGCCCCCGAGACCGCCTGCCGCCCGTCGGGTGTCACAGCCACAGCATCGACTTCGTAGCGATGCCCCAGCAGGGTGGTTAGTTCCGCCCCGCTCTCCAGGTCCCATACCTTCAGAGTCTCGTCATAGGACGCGGACACCACCCGCCGCCCGTCGGGCGTCACGGCTACGGCGTGGACATCGTGACGGTGCCCGCGCAGGGTGACCAGCTCCGCCCCGCTCTCCAGGTCCCACACCTTCAGTGTTCTGTCCTCTGACCCGGAGACCGCGCGCCGCCCGTCGCGCGTCACAGCCACGGCTCTGATCGCTGCGGCATGTCCGCGCAGGGCCATGTGCAATTCCAGGGACTCCAGGTCCCACACATTCAGCGTGTTGTCCTCTGACCCGGACACGACTCTCCGACCGTCGGGCGTCACCGCCACGGCGTTAACGCCGTCGAATTGCCCGTACAGGGTTCGCAGCACCCTCCCACTCGCCAGGTCCCACACCTTCAGTGTGCGGTCCCACGATCCGGACACCGCGCGCCGCCCGTCGGGCGTCACCGCAACGGCACGGACAAGCTTGCTGTGCCCGCGCAGGGTGGTCAGTTCCGCCCCGCTTTCCAGGTCCCAGACCTTCAAGGTCTCGTCGTCCGACCCGGACACCGCCCGCCGCCCGTCGGGCGTCACCGCAACGGTATAGACTCCGCCAACATGCCCGCTCAGAGTGCGGACCAGGGCGCCACGCGGCCTCGTGAGGCCAGCCGACAAGGGCCGGAGCCAGGGCCCGGAGGTCTCGCGCTGGGCGGCCTCCAGCAACCCGGTGACCTCCTGTTCATCTTGTCCCAGCAGCCGTCCGGCAAGTTGGCTGGGGAGCTGCGCGGGGTCCCTGCCCAGCACATGGGCCGATAGGCGCAGGGTTCCCTGGAGCAGGCCGAGGCGCTGCCGCACTTCCGTGCCCAGCCCGGCCTCGTCCAGGTTGGCCAGGTCATAGTCGGCGATCAGCGCCCCAACATCGCTTCCTTCGAGTCGGGCCTGGACATAGGGGTAGCCCCATAAGGTCCGGCCCAAGGCCTCCGTCATCCCGGCATGGGCGAGCTGAAACGCCAGCTCTGCTAGCTTGTGCCGGTTGGGCGCCCGCTCCGCTCCCAGGCGCAGCGGCTGCTCGTCGAAGTACTCGGCCAGCGAACCATGCCAGGCACGGGCGGAGCGGGCTTCGGGATGCGCGCCCACCCCCTCAGGTGCAGCGTAGCGCTCCAGTACAGCCAACTTGAAGGACTCGTAGAAGAAGCCGGCTCGGCCCTCGCGCCGCGACAGGTACGGCCGCACCTGCCGCAGCAGGCCATGCACCGCCTCGGTGGCCTGCTGCCGGCCGGACTCGTCGTCCGGCAACAGCCCTTCCCGGACCAGCAGCCCGCCCAGCTCCTCGACCGAGAGCCCCGTGCGGGCGTGCGCCAGCCAGCCGAAGATGCGCGGCACCAGCCGCGCCGGCGCCGCCGGTGAGTAGGCAGGGTCGCTCTCCAGCCGCCGCAGCAGCCCGCCGAAGGCCGACACCGGGGTCACCCCAAAGCCGGACCGGATCCTGGCGCCCAGATCGGCGAAGGCGCCAAAGACCCGCAGCTCCGCCAGCACAACCTTCAGGTAGAGCGGGTTGCCCGCGCCCTCGGAGCGGATCAGTGCCTCGAGGTGTCTCTCGTCCAGTTCCTTCAGGAACTGCGACAGGTAGGCGCCGACCAGCTTGCGCCGGTCCTCCAAACTTTCGAAGGGCTGCACCTCCGCCAGCACCGCCTGCCCGCCCGCGCGCAGCTGCTCGAAGTACGCCTCGGCCTGTGGCTCCCCACGCTTGAAGGAGGCGACGAGCTTGACGCCCGGGGGCAGCGCCAGGGGCAGCCAGGAGAGGTCGCCCAGGCTGCTATCGAGCTGATTCAGGCCGTCCAGGACGATTACCGTTTTGCCGTGCTTACCGGCGGCCTCCAGCAGCGCCGGCAGCGCGGCGCGCAGCTTGTCCGGCTCGGCGGGGATCTCCTCGTCGAGTTTTCCAGCCACGTCCTTGATTTCTCCCAGGAGCGAGCGCAGCAGGGCATCCACCGTGGTGGAGCCGTCGGATGCGCTGATGAAGCGGTAGTGCAGGCTCTCGCCCGCCTTGAGATTGAGCTGCGTGCGGTCGATCCAGCGCGCCAGCAGGCTGGTCTTGCCCAGGCCGGCCGGCGCAGACATAAAGAGGGCCTGCCGGCTTGCATCCTCTGCGTACCGGTCCAACGAGCGAAAGTCCCCTTCGCGCTCGATGAAGCCTTCGCTGGCCACCTGGAGGAACTGCTCCTGCTGGTCCAGCTCGCGCTGCAAGGGGGTAAGGCCGGCCGTCTCAATGTGCTCCGGATAGCGCGCTTTGATGGCTGCCTGCAGATGGGCCAGGATCGCATCAGCCAGCGATTGGCCCGAGCAGGTGAACTCGGCCAGGCGCCCGCGGGTAAGGCGGGCGTTGAAGCGCTCGGCTTTCTCGCGCTCGGCGGGGTCCGCGATCTCGCCGCCGTCGTCCACACGCACCCCGGCCTGCGCCCATTGGCCGGCCCATCGGGCCAGCGCCGACCGCCAGGCCGGGCTGCTGCGCTCGGCGGTCGATGGGCAGTAGAGCGGCAGGCGGATCTCTGGCGTGCTTGCCTTGGCGTCCCAGTGGGCTTCGTAGGGATGAACTGGCCGCCCGGTGGCGGGGATCTCCACCGTGCGCCAGCGCTCAAGCTGCTGATCGGCGCTGCGCCGCTCCGCGGAGTCTTGAATCCCCTCGTTGGTGTACACCTGGCGCAGCTGGGGCAGGTCCGTGGGCAGGGCCGCCAGACATTGTGGCTGTCGCAGGTAGAAGAAAGAGTGCTCGGCCGGTGCGTATTCTTTGACTCCGCCCTCAGCTTGCTGCACCCTACCTTGGTGCAGCGGGTCTACGAGGGCGTGCAGGATCTCGAGCTCGGTGACAGAGGTGTCGCCCGCATGCCGATCCAGCCCAGGATATTGGGCATAGGTCTCGAGGGAGATGTCGTCCTTCGCCGGCACCCAGCCGCGGCGCTGCCCCAGGAAGCAAAGGAAGAAGGGTCTGCACGTATCAATGCGCTCCAGGCATACCTGCACTACCCGCTTGTTTTCCGCCGCGTCGGCCTCGGTCACACCCCAGCGCAGGTCGATGTCGACCAAGCGGAGCTTGCGCCGCTCGCACCACTCGGCGAGCTGCGGGAAGACCTGCTTGACCAGGTAATCCCGCTCGGCGTGCATGTCATTGAAGGTGCTGGAGATGAAGACGTAGGCCTTCTCCCACTGGACGGTCATGGCTTCCCCCTTCGGGTTTGCGGCAAGAAAGAGGATGTGCTCAACGCCAGTATAGGGCTGGTAGAACTCGATGTCAAGGAGCGATCGTCTGCCAATGGAGGCTAGCGCAAAATGAGGGGACAAGGGCAAATCGTGCCAAGCCGGGCGGGTACTCCTTGGGGGCGCCAGGGGATGCCACCCCGAGACAAGGCCCCTCAACCCGGCGGCTCACGGGCAGGTGCCGACCTCCTGGCTCACGTCGATGATGTGCCGGACGAGCTCCAGCGTGCTCTGAAAGTCGGCGGGATCGGCGGGCCGGCGCACAGAGGCCTCCGGTACCGGCCGGCCTGCCCACGTGCGGTCGATCAACCCTGCCCACGATGGGTCCAGGTGCGCCTTGGCCCACTCGGCACCCGCGCGCTTGGACTCGATGCGGCCGGTATGGAGGGAGTGCAGCATCCGGCAATAGCTCAAGACGATGAAAGACTGGTAGAAGTGGTTGGCGTAATGCCCCGGTTCGGCCAGAATCTGCTGCCCCCAGTCGCGGATGGTCTCCCTGATCTCCCGGCGCAGCACCTCATCCGGGACCGGGTCAACGAGTGCCGCCGAAGGCGGGCCCGCCAGGGGGATCCCATGCTCGCGCACCGTCCAGCGCACGACGGCCGTGTTGCAGTGCTCGGACCGGACGAGGGAGCGCGCACCGTTGTCGAGGTACCAGAGCTGCCGCCCGCGATGCGCGCAGCTGCGCAGGGTATCCGTTGGGAAGTAGGATCCCTCCAGGTGCTGCGCCCAGGCAGACGGAAGGCCGTAGACACGCCAGTGCATGGCCTGTAGTGCCTCAACCTGTTCGCACGACAGCTCGCCTTCCACGACGGCGAGCCAATCGACGTCGCTATGGCGGTCAAAACCCCCGGCCGCGAAAGAGCCCTGCAAGTAGGCGGCGACGAAGGTGCTGCCCAGGGCCGTCTGAATGCCCTCAACCAGCTCCTGCAGGACGGCGTTGAGATCGGGGTAGGGAGTTGGGTCCACGGCTCTATCCGGTCCGGAGTGCTTCGAGGCGGCGCTCGTTCTCGTAAGGACGAATGAAGCACTGGTAATCGTCTTCGGGGATGGGTGCACCGGCCCTCTCACGCACCCCCTCGTAGGTCACCAGCCGCTCCGCCAGCCGGTCACAGACGTACTCCTCACATTGAGCGCAGTTGTCCAGGCCCTTTTCGATGACGCAGGGCCGGACGGGGCACGACTGGTCGATGAGCCTTGGGTCCTGTGCCATACAGCCATCGCACACGATCTGCTCCGGCGGGATGCGAAAGCCGTAGTACTTGTGCCATCCGTCGCTGAGCTTTTCCCGGTTGGCGGGATTGGCCGCGATGTTCGGGGCAAAGGCAAGGCAGAGGTCGCAGCGGTAGCCACACCGGGTGAGAACAGGATCCGTCATGACCGTGCCTCCTGGAGACAACTCCTTGTCCTGCTGGATGTCTGTCTTCTGCCCAAAAGCCGGAAGGTGATGCTGGCGCGGGCTCAAGGGGCCAGATGGCGGGCGGGCATGCCTCGGCTGGTAGACGCCGAGCGTGCCGCCGCCCGGCAGGGTGACGTGAGTCAGGAGCCCCCACGCTTGGCCCTGCGCCGACTCGCAGGCGACACCGTGCCGGGCCATCTCGTCGACAAAGGCCGCGATGTCATCGCACATTAGGAAGAGCTCATGCCTGCCGCCCTCATCCGCGGGGTGCACCGCCACTTCGGCCGGCGGCAGCGCAAAGATCAGCCAGCCATCGCCCACGTCGACATGGGAAAACCCCAGTACCTCACGGAAGAAACGCCGGTCCGCCTCGGCGTCGCTGCTGTAGAGGATGGCGTGCGCACCGGTGATCATGAGGGACCTCCTTCGCCGGTTTGGGACACCAGCTCTCCGGCGTCCAGCTCCGGCCGGAATTGCGTTTCATACAGGTCGGCATAAAGACCACCCTTCGCCAGGAGCTCGGCGTGTGTGCCCTGCTCCACCAGGCGGCCCTGGTCCATCACGAGGATGACGTCGGCCGCCAGGATGGTCGACAGCCGGTGGGCGATGACCAGGCTGGTGCGGCCCACCAGCAGGGGCTCCAGTGCCTGCTGGATCAGTGCCTCGCTCTGCGAGTCCAGGCTCGACGTCGCCTCATCCAGTACCAGCAGGGAGGGATCCTTGAGGACGACGCGGGCGATAGCGAGCCTCTGTTTCTCCCCGCCGCTGAGTCGGTAGGCGCGCTCGCCGACCACAGTGTCGTAGCCCTCAGGCAGGCCGGCGACCATTTCGTGAATATTGGCCGCTCGGCAGGCGCGCTCCAGCTCATCCTGGGCGGCGCCCGGTCGGGCATAGAGGAGGTTGGCCCGCACCGTGTCATGGAAGAGGTAGGTTTCCTGGGTGACCATGCCGATCTGCTGCGCCAGCGATTCCTGTGTCACGCTGCGCAGGTCGTGGCCGTCCAGCATGATGCGGCCCTCCGTGACGTCGTATAGCCGTGGGAGAAGGTAGGTAACCGTCGTCTTGCCGGCACCACTGGGGCCGACCAATGCGGCCAATTGGCCCGGCTTGATCTCAAAGGTCAGGTCGCGCAGGGCCCAGCGCCGTGACCGGATGACGCCAGCGGTCTCGCCTGACTTTTCGCCACTTTGGCCGATCTCTTCGGGGGTCTCATCTTCGGCCAGGTAGCTGAAGGAGACGTCCTCAAAGCGCAGGTGGCCCGCCACGCGCTTGAGCTCGATCGCCCCGGCCTGATCCTGGACCTCGATCGGCAGGTCGAGGTACTCAAAAACCCGCTCAAAGGAGACCATCGACTGGGCGAACTGGACCTGCACGTTGGAGAGGGACGAGATGGGGCCATACAGCCTGTTCAGGTAAGCGGCAAAGGCGACGATGGTCCCGACGGTGATCGCGTCGCGCAGCACCAGGTGGCCGCCGACCCAGTAGATGAGGGCGGTGCCGATGGCGCTGGCCATGCCCAGACCAAGGAAAAACCAGCGGCCCACCATGGCCTGCCGCACGCCCGTGTCGCGCACGCTGCCCGCCGTCTTGCCAAAGCGGCTCACCTCCTGGCGCTGCCGGCCAAAGGTCTTGACCAGGAGAACGCCGTTTATGCCCAGTGTTTCGGTAACGATGCTGCTCATGTCGGCATTGAACTCGAGCGCCTGGCGGCGGAGCCGGCGCAGGATGCGGCCCACGCGCCGCGCCGGCAACAGAAACAGGGGCAGAACCAGCACCGAGAGGAGAGCCAGCCTCCACTCGATGGTGATCATCACGATGAGCGTGGAGAAGAGCGTGAGGAGGTTGGTCACCAGGTCGGGCAGCGTCCCGATGATGGCGTTCTGCGCTCCGACCACGTCGTTGTTGAAGCGCGATACAATCTCGCCCGACTTGGTATGGGTGAAGAAGCGGAGCGACATACGCTGAAGGTGCTCGTACATCGACTGGCGCAGGTTGAAGATGATTCCCTCACCCGCGCGGGCACTGAGGTAGCGCTGTCCCACGCCGATCAGTCCGCTGACCAGGGGGATGCCGATCATGCCCAGGGCCAGCCAGCCCAGCCGGGCAAAGTCTCGATTGGGCAGGACGTTGTCGATCAGGTCGCGGTACAGCAGGGGCGGGACCAGCCCCACAAGAGACGTAAGGAGGATCGCCAGCAGCAGCAATGCCAACGAGCGCCAGTAAGGACGCGAATAGACCACCACCCGCTTCAGCAGCCGCCGGCTGACCTCGGGCCGCCCCTTCGATTCGTCATACTCCATGAAACCGCGCCAACCACCGCCGTGGCTGTGCATCACACTCCCCTTTCCGCCGGTTCTGGTGCCGCTACCATTCCTTGATCCAGACCTCGTACATCTCGTGGTCGGGGCCCATCACCGACCGGTAGAGGGCGTTTGCCCCGGTGCTGTAACCGGCTACGAAGGCCGTGAGCGCGCCCATGCGTTGGAGCCGACGCAGGAACTCGCGCATACGCCAGAAATCGTTCTCGGTCTGGTAGGGTCGGATTTCCGGCTTCATGAGCATCTTCTTCATGATCGAGCCGCGCCCGCCTCGCGCCGCATCGCCCAGATGGGCACGCCCAGCGCGGGGACCTGCCCCTCGTAGACCACGCAGAAGCCATGCCTCTCGTAAAAACGGACATTTCCCTCTGACCCCGTCTCCAGGTAACACGCCGCGCTCTCAGCGTCTGCTCTGCACAGCATGTGCTCCAGCAGACGGCTTCCTATACCTAAGCCTTGGCTCGGCGGGTCCACGCCGATGGCCCACAGGTACCAGTGTGGTTGCTGGGCATGGAGATGATGAAGGCTGCCTGAGAGGCGCTGGTAGGAATCAAAGCGGCGGTAGGCGGTCCATCCCATCTTGAGCGGTGTAGCGTAGAGACCGCTGCGGAAAACCCGACCGAGGCCAATGTCGGTCCCTCCCGGGGGGAGCCAGCAGGCGATACCCTCACACGCCGGCGTCGTCAGGGCGTGGCCGTAGAGGAGGGTGTAGTGGACCACCTTGCCGAAGAGCCACTTGAGCAGCGCCGCACGCTGAGCACCGTTGGGGAGTACCATCTCGTAGAGGGCATCCACGTGGAAGGCCCGGGCGAGGACGGCGCCGGCCTGGTCGCGCCGAGCCGGGTCGAGCGAAACGAGATCGCCCTGCTGTGAGTTCTGCGCTCGTGCCACCCGAAGCAATCCCTCCCGAGGGAGTATAGCACAGCAAAGAGGCAGCCCCAAGTGGTCGGAGGAATGCGCCCTACCCTTGCTGCGAGGGCGTCGCCCTCAGCCTACGGCCCCGCCCGAACGCCCCACTCCACCGGGATCGGCTCCCCCAGTACCGGCTCCGGGTGCAGCAGCGTCACGTCCAGCCACGCCCGCGCCAAGGCAAAGAGCTCGCGCAGCCGGTACCAGTCGGAATAGACGTACGTGTGCCTGTCGGCTACCGTGCCCACAGCATCCAGCCCCAGCCGGTCGCAGGTAAAGATCGCGCGCGGCAGGTGGAACGCCTGCGTGACCAGCACCGCCTGCTGAACACCAAAAATGGTCTTGGCACGGTAGCAACTGTCGTAGGTCCGCCGCCCCGCGTAATCAAGCACCAGGTCCTCGCGCGGGACGCCCTGGGAGAGGGCGTATTCCATCATCCGGCCCGGTTCGTTATAGTTCTCGAAGCGGTTGTCTCCGGTGAGCAGCAGCTTGTTCACCCGGCCGGCGCGGTAGAGCTCGATTGCCGTGTCCATCCGGTCGGCCAGAGCATCGCTGAGACGGCCGCTGGGCCAGTAGCCCGCGCCAAATACGATGGCCGCTGGGCGGGCAGGGGTTTCGGCGGCAACCGCATGGATCCGGTCCCGGGTCCGGTAGCCTACCCAAGCCCGCAGCGTCCAGAGCACGATCGCCACGAGCAGGACCATAGCCAAGCCGGCCAGAACGATGCGCCCCATCCACTTGAGCACTCGGTGGCCCCCTGCCAAGCCTAGCTGACCTCGGTGACGAGCACGCTGACTGCGCCAGCGAGCCGCAGCATCAGCTCGACACGGCTGCGGCTTTCCTCGGTTACGAGCGCGATCATGTTGCCGCCCCATCCGGCACCAGAGAGCTTGGCGCCGGATGCCCCGCCCTCGTGTGCGGCACCCACCAGCCGGTCCAGCTCCGGGCAGCTCACGCCCATCTGCCGCAGCAGGGCATGGTTTCGATCCATCAGCCCGCCCAGCTCCTCGACGCCACCCCGGGCGATGGCGGCCCGCGCCTCCACGGCGATGGAACCTGCCTCCTCGAAGAGCGACCGGTAGCGTGCCGGCTCCGCCACGTGCCGCCGCCGCAGGTCGCCGACGACTTCCCGCGTCGGGCTTTCGATGCCGGTGTCTGCAACGGCCAGCAGGAAGGGCCGACCCACCCAGAACACCTCGCGGGTCACATCGCGCACAAAGAAGACAGGCTTTTCGAAGGCCACGACCGTGTTGTCAATCCCCGATGGAGTGCCGTGGTAGAGTACCTCCGTCTGGTAGACCAGGTCGGAAATCGCCTGGGAGGTGAGCCAGTGGTGAAAGTATCCGGCCAAAGCACGGACGATCGCCGTCGACACGGCAGCCCCGCTGCCCATGCCTCGTGCGACGGGGATGGTCGACCTCACGGTGACGGTGAGGTCTGGATCGGGCGCAGCATGAATCGCTTCTATGGCCAGGCGGACGATCGAGGCGAGAGGGTCGCCTGCCGCCGCATCGCGCACGACCACGTGACGGTCCAGGTCGGGTGCATGGACGACGATCCCCTGCCCCGCCGGTCCGCCCTCGGCCAGGGCCAATGCCTGCACCTGCGAAACCGGAACGGCAATGGCGGGGTAGCCATAGACGACAGCATGCTCTCCAAAGAGGATGACCTTGCCCGGCGCGCGGCCGGACGAGACGGGCGGATTCATGCAGCCCCTACTGGGGCGTCCCTGTCCCGGTCAAAGGCGCGGTCACCGTCACCGTCGTAGTAGGGGCCACAGTGGCGATGGGCGTCACAGCCGGGGAGGGCCCCGGGGTTGCGGGGACGGCCACCTGGAAGTAGGCTTCGACTACCCTGCGGAAGAGCGGCGCCGCGTATACGGAGCCTTCGCCCGAGTTCTGCACGATTACGGCGATGGCGATTTCGGGGTTCTGGGCCGGTGCAAAGCCGGCGAACCAGGCGTGCGGCAGGTCCTGTCCGCTCTCGGCGGTGCCGGTCTTGCCGGCTACCGGCACGATGAGCCCCTTGAAGGGTTTGTACGCCGTGCCATACGAGGCGGACGTCACTTTGAAAAGGCTATCCTGCATGACTGCCAAATTCTCGGGGGTGATGGGCAGCTGCCCGGCAACAATCGGCTCAAAGGTGCGCTCGGGCTTGGCAACATCAGCGGCGATCCGCTCGACGACCTGTGGCTGGTAAAGCGTCCCACCGTTGCCGATGGCCGCATAGAGCCGCGCTGCCTGGAGGGGTGTCACTTTCAGCTCACCCTGCCCGATGGACAGGTTGACGGTGTCGCCGGGGGACCACCCTTCCCCCTTCGTTTCCATCTTCCAGGCGCCATCCGGCACCAGGCCCATCTCCTCTTCGATCTCGATGCCCGTTCTCGCCCCAAAGCCGCACAGCCGGGCATAGTCGGGCAACAGGTCCTTGCCCAGCCCGTCCAGCATAAGCCCGACATCGTAGAAAGTAATGTCGCATGACAAGCTCAGAGCCTTGCTGAGCGCTAGGGTCCCGTGCCCGCGGGTTGCCCAACAGCCCTTGCGCCACTGCACACCCAGCTTGGTCCAGGTGCCCCTGCACACGAAGGTGCTGGCGCCCGTCAGGTTGCCCTCCTCCATGCCGGCCGTCATGGTCACCACTTTGAACATGCTGCCGGCCGGGTACGTGCCCTGGGCAGCGCGGTTCACCAGGGGGCGGCCGGGATCTTGCTGAAGGCGCAGCCAGTCCTCCGCGCTGATACCGGTCGGGAAGAGGTTAGGATCAAACGCCGGGTAGGTAGCCATAGCCAGCACGCGGCCCGTCTGCGCCTCAAGCACGACGATCGCCCCCAGCGTCTGTCCAAGGATCTCCTGGACCTGCTTCTGGAACTCGCGGTCGAAGGTTGTGTAGATGCTGCTATTGGGCTTGGCCTGCCTTTCGGCCAGGGTCGCCAGCACCTTGCCGCTTGTGCTCAGGATCTGGAGCCGCGCCCCCCGCTGGCCTGCCAGGTAGGGCTCTCCCCAGAGCTCCAGCCCCAAGCGGCCTACTGGCTCATCGCCCTCGTAGCCCAAGGCGCGCCACTGCTCCACCTCTTCCTCGGCGATCGGGCCGACAATGCCGACGATGTGGGGCGCGATGATGTCGGGGTTGTACGAACGAGTGAAAGCCGGCCGCATCTCGACCCCCGGCAGGGCGTTGAGGAGGCCGTAGCTGGCACGCGCGGCGTCCGCGCTGATTGTGCCCAGCCGGACGTACCAACTGGGGGGTTGGCCGGCGTACCGCGCCTGGATATCGTCAGTCGGCTGGCCCAGAATTGCGCTGAGGTTTGCCAGGAGGATGGCCTCGTCCTCGATCTTGCCCGGGATGACGCCGACTTCGACCAGTTCCCCCTGGACGGCCAAGCCCAGGCCGTTGCGGTCGTAGATGTTCCCGCGAGACGGCACCTGTTTCGTCAGGCTCACAAAGGAGTCGTCACCCAGCTGGGGTAAGATGAGCGCCTTCGACCAATCCACGCCCCAGCGACCATCGACATAGTCCAGGCTCATCAGGTTCTGGACTTCAAAGTCGCCGACCAGCTCGGTTTGCACCTGTACGGCAAAGGAGACTTCGGCCGTCATGCCGGGCTGGAACGCAGACAAGATCCGCGGGATTACCTGCCGGATTGTGGCCTCGCGGTACACCTGGCCGTAGATGTCGGCAAACTCGGCTTCGGGGACCACCTGTTGGGAGGCAGGGGTCAGCAGGCTGTACATCGCCGGAAAGTCACCCCGCTCCCACGCCTGGAGAAAGGCAAACGCAACTTCGTCGGCGGCAGGCAAGTCGAGCGTGGGCGACGGTGGGGGAGGGGTTGCCGTGACATTGGCAGGCAGGATCCCACATCCGGAGAGGCACGGGCTCAACAAAGACAGCACAACCAGGGCGACGACAAGACGCGCGAGATGTTTCATAGCACAATTCCCAGGTCTAGCGAACGCACAGATTATACTCTACCTTAGGACCGGATCCTACATGCTCCCGCCGCGGCGGAGCCGCGCACCCAGGTAGGCGGATCCCTGCTTAGCGATCGTTGAGCGCTGCCACCCCGGGCAGGACGCGGCCCTCGAGAAACTCGAGCGATGCGCCGCCGCCGGTCGAGACATGGGTCATCTGTTTGGCAACGCCAGCCTTCTTCACGGCGCTGGCACTGTCGCCGCCGCCAATGACGGTAGTGGCGCCGGTGGTCGCCAGCAGCTTGGCAATGGCAAAGGTGCCCTCGGCGAATCGAGGGAACTCAAAGACACCCATCGGGCCATTCCACACCACCAGCTTGGCGGCCTTCAGCACCTCTCCGAACCTGGCGATGCTCTTGGGCCCAATATCCAGCATGCGCCATCCGGCCGGTATGCTATCCACATCAACTACCTGGCTCGCCGCCTCCGCGTCGAACCTGTCGGCAACCACGGCGTCTACTGGGAGCATGAGCCGGTCGCCGGCCTTCTCCATGATCGCTTTGGCCGTTTCCAGGGAGCCGGCCTCCACCAAGCTATCCTGCATGTCATAGCCCTTGGCAGCCAGGAAGGTGTTGGCCATACCACCGCCGATGATGAGCATGTCGCACTTGTTCAGCAAGTTGTCGACCACCATGATCTTGTCGCTGATCTTGGCTCCGCCCAGGATGGCGACGTAGGGATGGGCCGGGTTGTCGGTCGCGCGTCCCAGGTACTCCAGCTCTTGTTCCATGAGAAAGCCCGAGACGGCAGGCAGAAAGCGCGCCACACCCTCGGTGGAGGCATGGGCGCGGTGGGCCGACCCGAACGCGTCGTTGACGTACACATCGCCCAGCCTGGCCATTTGCGCGGCGAGCTCGAGATCGTTCTTCTCTTCACCCTCGTGAAAGCGGGTGTTCTCCAGCATCAGGACGTCGCCGGGCTGCAGTGCTGCCGCCAGCGCTTCCACCTCGGCCCCCACGCAGTCGGGCGCCATCTGGACCAGCCGGCCCAGCAGCTTGGCAAGCGCCTCGGCCGCAGGCCTCAAGCTGAACTCGGGATCGAACCCGGTGCCCTTGGGCCGTCCCAAGTGGCTCATCAGGATCACAGAGGCACCCTGTTCGAGCGCATACTGGATGGTTGGCAGGGCTGCCCGAATACGCTTGTCGTCTGTGACCTCACCGTCCTTCATCGGCACGTTAAAGTCGACGCGCATCAGGATGCGCTTGCCCCGGCAATCAATGTCACGGATCGTTTTCTTGGTCATCTTTCTTTTCTCCTGTGGGGGCATCCCCCCGCAGCTGCCCGAGAGGGGCGCGCCGCAGCGTGCCCCGGCTCATCTGGTCACTCCTTGGGGCTGCGAGGAACGCGGCCCGAAGCCTCTGCCAAGTCCTTCAGGCGGGCGGCGACCTGCGGAGTCAGTGCGGCCAGCGCAAAACGCCAGCCCCAGTTGCCGCCGGCCCGGCCGGGTGTGTTCATCCTGCCCTCACTGCCAACGCCGAGCACATCCTGGAGAGGGACGATCGCGACGCGCGCCACCGACATCATGGCGAGCCGGATCAGGCGCCAGTGCGGCTCCTCGCTGGAGGGGCCGGTGTAGCGGCGGAGGGCGGACATCTCCTTCTCGCCCGCGCTGCTCAGCCAACCAAGGGTCGTGTCGTTGTCGTGCGTTCCTGTGTAGACTACGCTGTCGCTGTCGTAGTTGTGCGGCAGGTATGGGTTGCCGGCATCATCGGAAAAGGCGAACTGCAGTACCTTCATGCCAGGGAAGCCGAACTCTTCCCGGAGCGCCTTGACTTCGGGCGTGATCAGCCCGAGGTCCTCGGCCACGAGAGGCACCGGGCCTAGGGCGCTCTCGACGGCCCGGAACAGCTCACGGCCGGGGACCTTGATCCACCTGCCGTTGATGGCCGTCTCTTCAGACGCCGGCACCGCCCAGCAGGCCTCGAACCCACGGAAGTGATCGAGCCGGACGACATCGACCTGCTCGAAGGCCCGCCTGAAGCGGGCGATCCACCAGGCGAAGCCGTCGCGCGCCATGGCATCCCAATCGTAGAGGGGGTTGCCCCACAACTGCCCGGTTGGGCTAAAGTAATCGGGCGGGACGCCTGCCACCTGGGTGGGCTTTCCTTGCGTGTCAAAGTGGAAGAGCTCCGCATGCGCCCACGCGTCGGCGCTGTCGTAGGCCACGAAGATGGGCACGTCCCCCATAATCTGGATGCCGCGCTCGTTGGCATAGGTCTTTAGTGCGGACCACTGCCTGTCGAACTGGAACTGCGCATACTGCTGGAACTCGATCTCGCCGGTCAGTGCCGACTGCCAGCGCTCGACTGCCGCGGGCTGGCGTGTGGCGATGTCCGGTTCCCAGGTGCTCCAGTTAGCGCCCCCATGATGCTGCTTCAGCGCCGCGAAGAGCGCGTAATCATCGAGCCACCAGTGGTGGGCAGCGATAAAGTCGGCAAGCTCGCTCCTGAGGGCATCCGTGGCGTTGGCCCTAAAGTTGTCGTACGAGAGCCGCAGGAGGCGCTGCCTGAAGTCGATAACCGGCCCATACTCCACCCTGTCACCAGGAAAGTTGGGCGCACCGTCAAAATCCCAGGACGCCAGGCAGCGCTCCTCCACCAGGCGGTCCAGGTTGATCAGCAGGGGGTTGCCGGCAAGGGCCGACAGCGCCTGGTAGGGGGAGTCCCCGTAGCTCGTCGGGCCGAGGGGCATGATCTGCCAGTACTGCTGGCCACTCGCGGCCAGAAAGTCGACAAAGCGGTAGGCTGCTTCGCCCAGGTCGCCGATGCCAAAGCGGCCCGGCAGCGAGGTCACGTGCAGCAGGATACCGCTGACCCTGGGAGCAGCCACGGCCTCCTCGGCGGCCTCCGGCTCCGGCGGTGCCGGGGGCTGGAGCATTTCCAGAAGCGCGTCGGCGATGCTCGGCACGCCGCGGCCGGCCAGCTTGTCTGCCAACCTGGCATAGTGGTGCTCCGCGTTGTCGGCGACTTCGCGGATGTCCAGGTAGACCTGGCACTTGAAAGCTCCCAGCTCCGCATACAGGCCCTGGTCGCACAGCTCCCGGCTGCGGCGCAGGTACTCCAAGCCCGCCAGATGCTCGCGCAGGATGCAGAAGCAGCCGTCGTCGACATGGAGCCCAAGCGCCTCACCGAGCGTCCGCTGGGCCAGGTGCCGATCACCCGACTCTGTCGTGGCCGCGCTGGCGGTCGACATTCGTATCCATCCGCGGGCATCGGCGTACCTGTTGTTGTAGAGAACCAGCCCTCTCTCGCCCGTCGAGGAGGCATTGGAGTAGGCGAACACGTCGTCGTTGACCTGCCCGTCAGGCGTGAAAAAGTCATAGAGCAGGAAGCTCTTGACATCGGCAAAGACGTGGCGGCGCTGCATGAGCGGGAAGATTTCTCGCTCGTGGCGCCTGACCAGGTCCGCGTCTGGCTGTTCATCCCAGTAGGCACGGCGGTACTCCATGCCATACTTTTCGCGGTATCCTTCAACCTGCCCGTGCCCAATCATGGGCAGGCCTGGCATGGTCACCATCATCGTACAGACGCCAAAGTACTTGTCGTCTTTGCCGAACTGCGCCACGGCGGTCTCTTCGTCCGGGTTGTTCATGAAATTGACGTAGCGCTTGAGGATTTCCGGGTCGAACTCTAGCACGTTCTTGATGGAAGCGCGGTACTTGGCGTTCTCTTCCCTCTTGAGCATGTTCATGAAGGCGCTGTTGTAGACCCGGTGCATGCCGAGCGTTCGAACGAAATAGCCCTCCATCATCCAGAAGGCTTCGGCCAGCAGGAGGGTATCGGGCACTTCCCGCGCCACCCGCTCCACCACCTCGCGCCAGAATTCGGCCGGCATCGCGGCGTCGAAATCGGCCTTGGTCATCGCGTGCTCCGACCGTGATGCGATCGCGCCGCCGCTGCCCGGCTCGGGGAACCAGAGGCGCTGGACATGCTTCTTGGCCAGCGTCATGGCCGCATCAAAGCGAATGACCGGGAACCTGCGCGCCACCTCCAGGATCGTCTGGATCACCGCCTCGCGGACGGCGGGGTTGAGGTAGTCCAATTGCGCGGTGTCGTTCCAGGGCATGCTGGTGCCATCGTTGCCATGGTAGAGGAAGCGCAGGCTGCCGGTCAGGCGGTCCACTCGCTTGAAAACCACGGCAGCGTCGCTGTGGTTGTAGTAGTGGTCCTCCAGAAAGATGCCCACCCGGCTATCCGACGAGAGGTCGGGTCCGTTGAACGTGTAGGAAGGGAAGGGGCTGTCATCGAGCCCGAGAAACCAGTCGGGATGGTTCATCACCCACGTCGAGTCGATGCCCATGTGATTGGGGACCATATCGCTGGCAAGCCGGATGCCGCGCTGCCAGGCGCGGCCGGCAAGGCTCCGGTAGGCTTCCTCGCCGCCGAGGTCGGCGGCGATCTGGTAGTCAGACAGCGAGTAGGCCGAGGCGACGGCCTCGGGGTTGCCCATGATCTGCTTGATCCGCTGCGAAGCCCGGCTGCGCTCCCATAGGCCGATCAGCCACAGGCCGCTGAACCCCCAGCTTGCCAGGGTGTCCAGCTCCTCGTCAGGAATCTCGTCAAGGCGGGCAATCGATCGCTGATACTTCTTCGAGAGCTGGTCCAGCCAGACGTAGGTGCTCTTGGCAACCATCACCAGGCGGGGCATCCACTCACGGTCAGGGCTGTAGCGCGCCGACTCGGCATCCAGGCCTTGCCCAAGGTAATCGACGACCACGGAGGGGCCAGGTCCGGCAAACACTGCCTTTTCTTCCTCCGTGAGAAGGTCGAGGCCGCCGAGAAGGCGCTCGAGATAATCGCCGAGCAAAAAGCCCCACTTCTCCCGGATGTACTGCAGCTGGCCGCCGAGCGAAAGTGGCACCGCGACGGCAGGACTGCGCAAAAGGTCGACTAGGTTCTGGCCCTCCGGCCCGAACTTGGGCTGGGTGTCCAGGTAGCGGCGCAGCAGGTAGATGATGCGAAGATAGGGTGACTCGCGCTCCAGGGCTACGTCGTCAAACAGATCCGTCAATGGCGAGGCGGCCGGATTGGCGTTGTCGAGCCATATCTGGAGCATGTCCCCAAGAATTCTCTCGCGATGGGGAACGCCGCCGGTCTCGCCGGCGAGATACCCCTCAGGCGTGATCTCCTGGCGGTAGACGGCGGGGGGCGGGAACTCCTCGACAAAGCGGCACAGGGCCCTATCCAGGTCCTCCTGGCCGAGCTGCCCCGCCAGCCATTGTCCTGCCTGCCCCAGGAGCTGTGGATTGCGCTGTTCGATGTACAGGCCGGCAACGTGATGCAGGATGGCATCCACGAGGGCCATGGCGTTGAGCTGTCCGGCCTTGACGGCTTGCTCTTGGGGCGGATCGCCGGTCAGGTCGCGCTTCTCATTGATCTCCTGCGCAAAGACCCGCACACTGCGGATATCGCCAAAGACGGCATGCCCATCTTCGGCAAAGTGCGACGGAGCGAATCTGTACCGGCTTCTCGCCTGGCGCGAAATGTGCAGCTCTGCTGTAGTCGATCTTGCCAACGGAATCGGCTCCTTGCCTCTCTGGTCAATGCTGACTGATCAATGCACAATGCACAATGCGGAGCAGGGATCTCCAATTGCGCACTGTGCATTTGTCACTCTAGAGTCCTGCCTTCTTGAACGCTGCGGCCACGATCTCCTGCGCTTCACCAAAGATGACCTTAAGATGCTCCTGGCCACGGAAGCTCTCGGCGTAGATCTTGTAAATGTCCTCGGTGCCCGACGGCCTCGCTGCGAACCAGCCGTTTTCAGTCACGACCTTCAGGCCACCAATCGCAGCATCGTTGAATGGCGCGCGGGTAAGCTTGGCGATGATCTGTTCGCCCGCCAGCCTCTCAGCGGTCACCATGTCCGGCGAGAGGCGTTCCAGCGCCGCTTTCTGGGCCGGCGTCGCAACCACGTCGGAGCGCTCGTAGATGGGCTCGCCGAACTGCTTGGTCAGCTCCCTGTAGTGCTCGCTCGGATCACGCCCTGTAACGGCGGTAATCTCGGCCGCCAGCAGGTTCAGGATGATGCCGTCCTTGTCGGTGGTCCACACGGTCCCATCCTGGCGCAGGAAAGAGGCACCGGCACTCTCCTCGCCGCCAAAGCCGAAGGAGCCGTCTACCAGGCCGTCGACGAACCACTTGAAGCCCACAGGCACTTCGGCGAGCCGCCGGCCCAGGTGTACCGCCACCCGGTCGATCATCGAGCTGGAGACCAGTGTCTTGCCGATGGCTGCCTCGGGGCGCCATCCCGGCCGGTTCTGGAACAAGTACCAGATGGCCACGGCAAGGTAGTGGTTAGGGTTCATCAGTCCGGCGCTGCGCGTGACGATGCCGTGCCGATCGCCGTCCGTGTCGTTGCCAAAGGCGATATCATACCGGTCTTTCAGGCTGATCAGGCTCGCCATGGCATAGGGCGACGAGCAATCCATGCGGATCTTGCCGTCCTTGTCGACAGTCATAAAGGAGAAGGTGGGGTCCACCCGGGGGTTGACCACCTCGAGCTTGAGCCCGTACATGTCGGCGATCGGCTGCCAGCAGGCAACTGCAGCGCCCCCCATGGGGTCGGCCCCGATCTTGAGGCCGGAAGCGACAATAGCGGCGATATCGATGACGTTGCCCAGGTCTGACACGTACGGCGTGATGTAATCGTACAGGCGGGTGGTATCGGCCCTCATCGCCCGGGCGAACGGAATGCGCTTGACGTCGCGGGCGCCGCCGCGGAGGATGGTGTTGGCACGCTCCTGGATGGCCTCGGTGGTGGTGCTGAGGGCCGGTCCGCCGCTGGGCGGGTTGTACTTGAAGCCGCCATCATCCGGAGGGTTGTGCGAGGGCGTAATGACCACCCCGTCGGCCAGGCCGCTGGTCCGGCCGCGGTTGTGGGTCAGGATGGCGTAGGAAAGGACTGGCGTCGGCGTGTAGCCCAGGCCCTGTTGAACGACAATCTCCTGCTCATTGCCCGCGAACACTTCGATGGCGCTGGCCAATGCCGGCTCGGACAGGGCGTGGGTGTCCATGCCGACAAAGAGGGGGCCGGTGTAGCCCTGTGCCGCACGGTACTCGCAGATGGCCTGCGAGATAGCGAGGATATGATCTTCGTTAAAGTTGTTCCGGAAAGGCGAGCCACGGTGCCCAGACGTGCCGAAAGCGACCCTCTGGGCCGGATCGGATACGTCCGGCTCCGCGATGTAGTAGGCGGAGATGAGCCGCGGTACGTTGACCAGCATTTCGTGAGGGGCCGGCTTGCCCGCCAGAGGGTGTAGACTCATGCTGGCTCCTTCTCTCCTGCAACAACGCCCCGTGCAGGGGCAGCGCGGCGCAATCCCTTGCTGTAGTGCACCGGCTCAGTACACCTCCGGGACGAAGGTCTGATCGGTCATCGGCGGGCGAATGTAGCCCCCATCGGGTTGGCGCGGAGGCAGCACAATCGGCTCGGGCGTCAGATCTTGGAATGGGATCATACTCAGCAGGTGGCTGATGCAGTTCAGGCGTGCGCGGGCCTTGTCGTCGGACCTCACCACATACCAGGGCGCCTGCTTGATGTCGGTCGAGGCGAACATGGCATCCTTGGCCATGGAGTACTCCACCCAGCGCTCCCGCGAGAGAAGGTCCATGGGGCTCAGCTTCCATCGCTTGGTCGGGTCGTCGATGCGTGCCTGGAATCGCCGCTCTTGCTCCTGGTCGCTGACCGAGAACCAGTACTTGATCAGGATGATCCCGGAACGAACGAGCATGCGCTCGAATTCGGGGCAGGAGCGCAGGAACTCGGCATACTCGGTCTCTGTGCAAAAGCCCATGACGCGCTCCACGCCAGCACGGTTGTACCAGCTGCGGTCAAAGAGCACCATCTCCCCTGCCGCCGGCAGGTGAGCGGCATAGCGCTGGAAGTACCATTGTGTCTTTTCGCGCTCAGTCGGAGTCGCCAGTGCCACGATCCGGCAAATGCGGGGATTGAGGCTCTCCGTGATGCGCTTGATGACGCCCCCCTTGCCGGCGGCATCGCGGCCCTCAAAGATAACAACGACTTTCAAGCCCTTGAACTTGATCCACTCCTGCAGCTTGACAAGCTCGATCTGCAGCCGCGCCAGCTCCTTTTCGTACTCCTTCTTGCCGAGCTCCCTCGGCTTGGGGGCGCACGCCTGTTCCCGATCAGCAGGCGGCGGGGTGTCGGTGACCTGTGCCTCGGCAGCTCGGGCCGCCGCTTCGAGCACTGGTTCGGACCGCTTCCCGGGCTTCTTGTCTCTCTTCTTGGCCATGCTCTGCTCCTTTCCAGTGGTCCTGTGGCTTACAGCTCAGACAGCCGTTCCTTCAGTGTCCGGGCCGACGCCTGGAACGCGCTCAGCTCGGCCTCGCTCATGGGCGGGTCGAGCACCTGTTCGATCCCTGGGCGCCCAACGATGGTCGGCATGCTGATAGAGATGCCGCTCACTCCGCACTGGCCGGCGAGCGGGCTGCAAACGGTCAGGATCGCGTGCTGGTCACCCAAGACAGCCTCGACGATTGCCAGCAGCCCCAAGCCGATGGCATAGTAGGTCGCCTTCTTGCGCTTGATGATCTCGTAGGCTGCATCGCGGGTCTGGAAAAAGATGTGGTCCAGGGCAGCCTGGTCGAAGCCCTGCCCATTGGGCCCGACAAAGTCGGGCAGCCGGACGCCGGCGATATTGGCCAGGCTCCACAGCGCCACCTCACTATCGCCGTGCTCGCCGACGATGTAGGCGTGGACATTGCGCGAGTCGATGCCGTAGTGCCGGCTCAGCAGGTAGCGCAGCCGCGCCGTGTCCAGCACCGTTCCGGAGCCCATCACTCGAGGGTTACCAAAGCCCACAATCTGGGAAGTGACGCACGTCAACAGATCCACCGGGTTGGTCGCGACAAGGATGACCCCTTCCTCGTTGACGGAGGTGATCCGGGGGACAATCTCGCGAAAGATGGCAGCATTCGTCTGCAAGAGCTCGAGGCGCGTCTGGCCCGGCCGCTGGCCCACGCCTGCACAGATCACGATCACATCGGCATCGGCGAGGTCGGCATAGTCACCGGCGGTGATGCGCATCGGCCGGACAAAGGGCAGGCCGTGGTTGAGGTCCATCATCTCGCCTTCAGCACGGGCGCTGTCCACGTCGATGAGCACAAGCTCATCGGCGACGTTGCGCTGCATCAGCGCGTAGGCGAACGACGCACCGACCATCCCCGTGCCGACAAGCCCAACCTTGTGCGTGTCGAAGTGTTTGTGCATGCAGGACCCCCGTTAGCAGGTGCAACGCACCACGAAGGTGCGTTGCACCTGCTCCTGTTCAGCCGGTGCCTCGCCTGCCCTACAGTGCGATGCGGGCCGCAGTCTCGGCTAAGCGGGTCGCGTACCCCATCTCATTGTCGTACCAGGCCGCCACCGACAGCAGCTCATCCTGGACGGCGGTGAGCGGTAGATCGACGATCGACGAGTGCGGGTCACCGAGGATCCGAGAAGACGCCCACTCGTCCTCCAGCACTCCCATGACCCCCTTCAGCGGCGGGGTGGCCGCTGCCTTGCGGAATGCATCGTTGACCTCCTCTGCCGTGACCCGGCGCTCGGTCAGCAGGTTCAGCTCGGCGATGCTGCCGGTCCGAGTCGGCACACGGTACGCCTTGCCGGTGATCTTCAGGTCCGGCCAGATGAATGCCAGGGCCCGCGCCGCGCCGGAAGAGGCGGGGATGATGTTTTCTGCTGCAGCCCAGGAGTCACGGCGGTCCTTCATGGGCTGGTCCGTGAGCGACTGGGTGTTGGTGTAGGCATGCACCGTCGAGAAGAGGCCGTACCTGATGCCAAAGTTCTCGATGACGACCTTGACCACCGGCGCGAGCGCATTGGTCGTGCAGCTCGCCATGCTGACTATCTTGTGCAGCTCCGCGTCGAACGTGTCGAGGTTGATGCCCGGCAGCAACACGGCATCGGCGTCCTCTCGCTTCTTGCTCGGTGCACTGACGAGGACACGCTTGGCACCCGCATCCAGATGCACCTGCGCGCCCGGGCGGGTCGTCGCCCGGCCGGTGCAATCAATCACCAAGTCGACGTCAAGCCCTTTCCAGTCCGGCAGTGCCTTCATCGAGTCGAAGTAAGGAATCGTGCGCCCGCCGATGACAAAGCTGCCGTCCTTGACACTCACTTCTTCGTGCCAGCGCCCATAGTTCGAGTCCACTTCGAAGAGCGCAGCCAGCGTTCCGATGTCCTTGATGTCCGAGATAGACACCGGGACAAATAGGTTGTTCCTGAGAGCCACCTTCATCAAAGACCGTCCGATGCGACCAAACCCGTGAATTGCTATCCTGTTCATAATCTTGCTCCTCTTCTTTAGATTGGCTGTGCAGCGCACTGCATCCGCCACACTTCATTCTCAATACACAGTAGGAGATTCCTGCATGCGCATCCTGCATTCACACCAGTGCCTTGCGCACTGTCTTGTAGTGGTTGATCAGCCCGTTGGTCGACGCGTCATGGGACGTGACTGGCTCGTCGCCGCGCAGCTCCGCCAGGATGCCCATGGCGAGCTGCTTGCCAAGCTCGACCCCCCACTGGTCGAACGAGTTGACGTCCCAGATCGCGCCCTGCGTAAAGATCTTGTGCTCGTAGAGCGCGATGAGCGAGCCCAGGGTCCCGGGCGTAAGCCTGGGATAGAGAAACGAGTTGGTCGGCCGGTTCCCCGGGAAGGTCTTGGCCGCGGCGAGCCTTTCCAGCTCGGCCCCCGAGTAGCCTGCGGCAGCCAGCTCGGCGCGGGCCTCACCCGGTGTGCGGCCTTTCATCAGCGCCTCAGTCTGCGCAAAGTAGTTCGACAGGAGCAGCGTGTGGTGATCGCCCAGCGGGTTCTGGCTCTGGGCCGCGGCCAGAAAGTCGCAGGGGATTAGCTTGGTCCCCTGGTGGATCAACTGGTAGAAGGCATGCTGGCCGTTCGTGCCCGGCTGTCCCCAGATGATCGGACCTGTCTGGTAGTCGATCGCCGCACCATCGCGCGTGACGCTCTTGCCGTTGCTCTCCATGTCTCCCTGCTGGAAGTAGGAGGAAAAGTGCATCAGGTACTGGTCGTATGGGAGGATGGCATGCGACTGCGCTCCGAAAAAGTTGTTGTACCAGAGGCCAAGCAAGCCCATGATCACCGGCACGTTTTCTTCAAAAGGCGCCGTGCGAAAGTGCTCGTCTGCCCGGTGCGCACCTGCCAGCAGCGCCTCCAAATTCTCCATGCCCACGTAGAGTGCGATCGACAGCCCTACGGCGGACCAGAGGGAGTAGCGCCCGCCAACCCAGTCCCAGAACTCGAACATGTTGGCCACATCGATGCCAAAACGCGCCACCTCCCTGGCGTTGGTGGACATCGCCACAAAGTGTTTGGCCACAGCCGACTCGTCTCTGGCAGCCGCCACGAACCAGGCCCGAGCGGAGTGCGCGTTGGCCATCGTCTCCTGGGTGGTAAATGTCTTGGAGGCCACCAGGAAAAGAACCGTCTCCGGGTTGACGACCTTGAGGGTCTCCACCAGGTCGGTTCCGTCGACGTTTGAGACAAAGTGCATGCGCAGGCCGGGCTTACCATACGGCTTCAGCGCCTCGCACACCATCTTGGGACCCAGGTCCGACCCCCCGATGCCAATATTGACGATGTCGGTGATCGGTTTCCCGGTGTACCCACTCCACGCGCCCGAGCGGACGGCAGCGCTGAACGCCCGCATCTTGCCCAGCACAGCATTGACCCCGGGCATGACGTCCACGCCGTCCACCAGGATGGGCCGGTTGGATCGGTTGCGCAGTGCAATGTGCAGGACGGCCCGCTTCTCCGTGTTGTTGTACTTCTCACCGGTGAACATGGACTCGATCTTGCCAGCCAGTCCGGCCTGGCCTGCGAGATCGATGAGCAGCCGCATCGTCTCCTCGGTCACTCGGTTCTTGGAAAAGTCAAACAGGATGTCACCCACTCGCAGAGAGAAGCGAGCGAAGCGATGCGGGTCATCCGCAAACAGGTCACGCATGTGCACGCCGGCAATCTCTCGCCGGTGCTTCTCCAGCGCCTGCCACGCCGGAAGGTCAACAGGCCTCGTCATCAACCTCTCCCTTCGCGCCCACAAACCAACATAATAAGCCCAGTTGGGCTTTAGTACAAGTAAGGGGTCAACCTCTCCCGACCTGGCCCGCCTTCCAGCCTCTGCAGGTGCTTGATGCCCCCAGCGCCGGCCACGATAATCTCGCTCGCCAGCCCAAGGAACAGCCCGTGGGCCACGATGCCCGTCCGAGCGTCCATCCGGGCGCCCAGGCCGACCGGATCACCGATCGGCCCAAAGTCGCTGTCCAGGATCAGGTTTCCCTGGTCTGTGACGAACGGTTCGCCGCCATCGTCCGGCCGCAGCCGGACCCGGGCGCCCAGAGATTCCAGGAAGGCGGCCTGGGTCCGCCAGCCAAATGGGATAACCTCCACTGGCACTGCCCAATGGGTGCCCAGCACCGGCGACAGCTTGGACTCGTCCACGATGATGATCTCGCGGAGGCTGGCCTGGGCCACGAGCTTTTCACGCAATAGGGCGCCCCCACCGCCCTTGATCAGGTTCAGCGCCGGGTCGACCTCGTCCGCGCCGTCAAAAGTCAAGTCGATCACAGGATGATCCTCGAGCGTGGTTAGGGGGATACCGGCACGCGCTGCTTCGGCCTCGACAGCGCGCGAGCAGGGGATTCCGAGGATACCCGCCAGCTCGCCGCGGGCCAGCTTCTTGCCCAGGCCGCGCACAGCCAGCGTCGCAGTGCTCCCGCTACCGAGGCCTACTATCATGCCCGAACAGATGTAGGTAAGAACCCGATCGGCCGCCTGCTGTTTTAACCCCTGCGCCGACACCATGCGCACCCCTACCCCTTTCCTCGATGGGCGAAGGTCTCCGACCGAGCCCTCTGTTTCTACGCCAAAGCCTTCCTGCGGCTTGCCTCCACAGCATCCAGTAGGGCAGCGAAGGCATCCGCGAACGCTCTGACGCCCTCCTGCTCTAGCTCCCCGGTCACGGTGTAGAACGAAACGCCGAGCATCTCCAGGTCGGCTGTCTGCTGCCTGGCCTCGTCCACCTTCTCCATGAGGCAGCCGGGACGCACCGTCCCATGGTCCAGGAATGCAGCCAACGTCGCCGGCGGCACGGTGTTGACAGTATGTGGTCCGATTAGCTCGTCGACGTAGAGCACGTCGCTGTACGCCTTGTTCTTGGTCCCGGTCGATGCCCAGAGCGGTCGCTGCACGCGCGCTCCCTTGGCCTTGAGGGCGAGGAACCGCGGCCCGCCCAAGACCTCCTGGAAGCTGGCGTAGGCCAGCTTGGCGTTGGCAACGGCAGCCTTGCCCAGGAGGCTCGCGGCTTTGTCGGCCTGCGCGCCACCGTGCTCCATCATGCCCGCCAGGAGGCCGTCTATCTTGGTATCCACGCGGGAGACAAAGAACGACGCCACCGAAGCAACCCGGTCAAGCGGAAGGCCAGCGGCGGCACGCCTCTCCAGTCCCTTCAGGTAGGCATCCATGACCCCCGCATAGCGCTCAATCGAAAAGATGAGCGTGGCGTTGACGTTGATGCCTGCGGCGATGGCGCCCGTGATGGCCGGCAGACCCGCCCATGTCGCGGGGATCTTGATCATCAGGTTGGGCCGGTTGACGCGTCCCCAGATCCACTTGGCTGCGGCCAGTGTCGCCTCGGCATCCTGGGCCAGGTACGGGTTGACCTCGAGGCTGACATAGCCGTCTCCGCCCTCACTTGTCTCGAAAATCGGCTGGAAGAGATCGGCCGCTCGCTGGATATCCTCGATCGCAAGCTGCCAGAAGATCTCCTCAGCGCTCCTGCCGGCCTTTGCCAGCGGTATCAGGCCGGCGTCATAGTCCTGTGACTTGACAATCGCATTCATAAAGATCGTGGGGTTAGAGGTGACCCCGCGGACCTCCCCTCGGGCGATCATCCCTGCCAACTCTCCGTTGTCCAGCAAGCCACGCTGGATATTGTCGTACCAGATCGACTGGCCGGCTTGGTACAGTTGCTGTGCTGCATTCATGGTTGCTTCTCTCTCATCGTCTGGTCCACAATTCGCGATGCACAATGCCGGCCGAGAGGTATGGTCCGGCATTGTGCACTGGCCTTTGTGGTCGTCGCCGGCGCTCTCAGAGGCGCACCGTGGCTCAGTACCCGTGCCCGACTCAGCGTTGGATCCGCGCTGACCCACCTTTGGCGAACGCTTTCACCTGCTCCACGGTAGCCATCGTCGTGTCGCCGGGGAAGGTGGTCAACAATGCGCCGTGCGCCCAGCCCAGGTTCACTGCCTCCTGCTCCGATGCGCCGGTCAGCAGTCCGTAGAAGAACCCGGCAGCGTAGCCGTCGCCACCTCCGACGCGGTCCAGCACATCCAGCTCACAGGTGGGCGCCTGGTAGGTCTTGCCGTTGATCCAGGCTACTGCGCTCCAGCTGTGCCGGTTGGTCGAATGCACCTCGCGCAGCGTCGTCGCCACGATCTTGACATTCGGGTACATGTCGGTCACCTTGTCGATCATGCCGAAAAAGACGCTCGGGTCCAGCTTGGACTTGGCGGCGACTTCCGGCCCGGCGATGCCCAGGCCCATCTGCAGGTCTTCTTCGTTGCCGACGATCACGTCGACGTTCTCCACGATGCGCCTGAGCACTTTGAGGGCGACCGCATGCCCGCCCCACAGGTTCCAGAGCTTGGCGCGGTAGTTGAGATCGATGGAAGTAACTGCACCGGCCGCCTTGGCTGCCTTCATGCCCTCGACTATCAGCTCCCCCGTGGTCTCCGACAGGGCAGCGAAGATACCGCCGCTGTGGAACCAGCGCACACCGCCGGCCAGAATCTTGTCCCAGGAAAAGTCCCCCGGCTTGAGCTGTGCGCCGGCTTCGTTACTCCGATTATAGAACACGACCGGAGCGCGCACGCCCTGGCCCCGGTCGCTGTAGACCGTTGCCATGTTCGGGCCGGTCACGCCGTTGTGCTCAAAGCGCTTGTAGAAGGGGGTGACCCCCATTGCCTTCACTCGCTCCGCAATCAGCGCGCCGATCGGATAGTCCACCATCGCCGTGGCAATACCCGTCCGCAGCCCAAAGCAGTCGGAGAGGTTGGCAGCCACGTTGAACTCGCCGCCGCTCACGTGAATGTCACAATGGGTGGCCTTCCGAAAGGGGATGACCCCAGGATCGAGGCGATGGACCAGTGCGCCCAGCGATACCAGGTCCAGCGCGCCGTCATCTCTTAGGTTGATACCGTACTTCATCCTTCGCTCCTTACTCTGTATAGCATCTCGCCTGCCTTGGCGACATACAGGATTCCTTCGTCCTCTCGATTCTGCCAGTCGGCCGGGTTGATCGTGGCCGGGTCCCTGTACCCCAGGTTCAGCCTGGCACACTCCTCGGCTGGTATTTTGCTTGCCAGCATCAGCCTGACGTTGGGCTTTTCGACCCCGCCCTCCATCACGCCGGAGCCCCTCACATGAGTGCAGTGCGCCAACGCACCGAGCGGCAAGTGCTTGTACTTTTCCCAATCGGCCAGGAAGTAGGGCAGAATGTGATAGCCCGCCTCGTAGATGTACCTGCCATGAACGGGGCTGACGACGTCCAGGTGCGGAGCGTAGATGATGAGCTCGCCCCCCACCTCCACCACAGACTCCATCTTGTACATGCACTTGCCCGCGGTCCACAGCTCGTCGTACATCGGCGGGCAGGTGGATAGAACGCTCCGGTATGCGTGATCGCACCACTTGATGTGCCTCTCCGACGACACGTCCGCGGCAGCGCTCCACGTCTCATACACGTCGCCGATGAGCACCCCGGAGAGATCGTGCCCTGAGACGATCAACGCGGCAAGCGTGACCGGCGTCGTCAGGCGCCGCGCCGCGGCATGGATCACAGCCCGCACCGGCGTGTCCTTGATGCCGATGGTGCCAAGCACCGTCGCGAGAGCGCCCAGCCAGTGAGTGGCGTTGATCACATCTGGGCCCGAGATGCCGGGAAACAAGTACTTGGCACCGCCGGAGAAGCCGACCACTTCGTGGGGGAAGGTCGGTCCGAGGATGAGGATGTGGTCATGCTCCAGCACAGCCTTGTTGATGCGGATATTGATCTCCGTCGGCAGCGAGTAATGGTAGCTCGCCCCGGCAAGGTGCTTGATCTCATCCTGATCCATCACCCCGAGCGACACCAGGGCCGAGGGATCATCCCAAGCATGGTTGAGCAAGCCCACATGCTTGTAGGTTGTCGCGCGTTCCTCAGCAGTGATGCCCACCAGGTGGTTCAGGTCCTCTTCGGAGTACCCCGGGTGCGTCCCAAGCGCGACCATAAAGTTCAGCGCGCGTGCATCGTGCAGGACCTCGACAACCATGCGGAAAAGCTCAGGCAGCGGCAGTGAGCGGGTGTGATCAGGAATCAGCACCAGCACCTTCTGCCCTGCGAACCGGCCGCCCAGGCCTTCCGACAGGACGTGCAGGGTGGCATCGTGCGTCAAGAGCCCGGTTTCAGCAATCGCTTGGGCGAGAACCATCATTCGACCCTCTCTACACCCCGGCGTAAGCCGAAAAGCCCCCGTCTACCGGCACCGTGATGCCAGTGACAAAGGAAGAGGCCGGCGAGAGAAGCCACAGAATGCAGCCCAACAGGTCCTCAGGGTTGCCGAGGCGCCCCATGGGCGTGTGATCGATGATCTTCTGGCCGCGGGCGGTCCACCCGCCGGTGTCCTTGTCGATCAACAGGAAGCGGTTCTGCTCACCCAGGAAAAAGCCGGGCGCGATCGCGTTGACCCGGATCCTGCTCGAGTAGTTCTGCGCCAGGTATGTGGCCAACCAGGCAGTGAAATTGGAGACCGCTGCCTTGGCTGCCGAGTAAGCCGCGATGTTGGTGAGAGGGCGATAGGCGTTCATGGAGGAATAGTTCAGGATCACCCCTTCGCCCGTCTCGACGAACTGCTTGGCGAGGACCTGGCAGGGCATAAGAGTCCCCAAGATGTTCAGATCCAACACGAAGCGCAAGCCTTCCTCCGGGATGTCAAAGAAGCTCATGGTCGCGTTGACCGTGGCCCGCGGGCTATTGCCGCCCGCGGCGTTGACCAGGCCGTGGAGCGTGCCAAACCGCTTCTTGATGGCCTCGCCGGCCGCCTCCAGGCTGTCACGCTTCATCACGTTGGTCTCGATCGCGTCCACTTGAGCCTCGCGCGTCCCCAGGCGCTCCCTGATCGCATCCACCCCGCCCAGCCTGAGGTCGAGGATCATGACATTCGCGCCGCAGCCGGCGAGCGCGACGACCACGTCGCCGCCCAGCGCACCGGCACCGCCTGTCACAGCAAATGTCTTGCCGGTGAAATCGTACATCCTGGTCAGTTCCTGCAAATCCATCCGTACCCCTCTCCCGAAATGTGATCGGATTGCTGCGGCATGCCCTTGAGGTGCATCACAGCTTAAAGGCGCGCCTCGCCAAGCCATTCGCAAGGTCGAGCGCCATCTCTTCGGCATCCGTCCTGTCAATCTGCCCGCGCACCACCAACCCCGCCAGCCAGTTGGCAGATACCCGGCGCCAGACATCGTGCCGTGCTGGGATCGACAGGAAAGCCCGCGTATCATCTATGAAGCCAACGGTGTTGTACAGGCCCGCCGTTTCCATCACCTGGTCAAAGTAGCGCGCCATGCCGTTCGGGCTGTCCTGGAACCACCAGGGCGGGCCCAGCCGGAGTGCGGGATAGTGCCCGGCCAGCGGTGCCATCTCGCGCGAATAGCTGGACTCGTCCATGGTAAAAAGGACCATGGTAAGCCGTGGGTCGTTGCCAAAGCGGTCGGTCAGCGGCTTCAGGTTCCTGATCCACTCGGTCTGCACCGGGACATCATGCCCCTTGTCCGCGCCGAACTCGCCGAATACCACGGGGTTGTGGTTGCGATAGCAGCCGGCGTGGAACTGCATGACCAGCCCGTCTTCGGTGCTCATCCGCGCCATCTCAATCGCCATGTGCCCCGTGAAGCGGCGCGCGTCTTCGCCCGTCGCCTTGCCTGCCAGTGCCCGGGCAAAGATCGCCTCGGCCTCAGCAGGCGACAACGCTTCCGTGTAGGGAGTCTCCACACCGCTGTCAGTGGATGTAGCGCCCATTCTCCTAAAGAAGGCCCGCCGCTCCTCAAGCGCCGTGGTCAGCCCCCTGGCTGTGGCAATCTCGCGGCCGACGACGATACCCAGCGCATCGATGTTCGATCGCCAGCCGGCGACCAGGATGTTGGTCACCCCGTCGGGCCGGAAGGTCGGCCGGACCACGCCCGGCCATCCAGATTCCCTGATCGCCTTGTGATGCTCGAGGGAGTCAGCGGCCCCGTCGGTGGTGCACAGAGCCTCGATCTTGAAGCGGTCAAAGAGGGCGCGGGGGCGATACTCGGGCTGGGCAAGCTTGTGGATCAGCTCGTCGTAGATATCCTGCGCCGTGCCACCGCCCAACTTTTGCCGGATGCCGAACACCTCGTGCAGACCGTGCGCAATCCACGATCCGCTGGGCGTTCCGCGGAAGAGGTAAAAGTGCTCGGCAAAGGTTTGCCATATCTTGCGGTGGTCGGACTCCACCGGGCCGCCATCTCGCCGTGGGATGCCCAGCGCCTCCAGGGGAACACCCTGCGAGTAGAGCATCCGGAAGACGTAATGGTCAGGGATGATGAACAAGTCGGCCGGTGTGCCAAAGGTTGCACTCTCGTCGGCCAACAAGCGCGCATCGACGTGACCGTGCGGCGACACGACCGGAAGGTCGGCGATGGTCCCGAACAGGTCGCGCGCCACGCGGCGCTGCGAGGGGTCAGGTGCAAAGTAACGATCGGGTTCCATCAGCGCTTTTCCCGGCATCAAACCTCCGCTGTCCATACGCCATCCGCGACGCACCCTGCTCGAAACGTGAATCGCGATCCAATCCCGGCTGCCCTGTCATGGAGAGTACGAGGTGGAACCAATCGCAGCAGCCCTGATCCGAGAAATGGCCTCCCGGATCCCCTCCCTTGCCCCAAATACGGCCGAGCCGGCCACGAGCATGTCCGCGCCCGCCTCAACGACCGGGCGCGCCGTGGCAGCGCCGATCCCCCCATCCACTGCCAGGTCGGCCGTGGAGCCGATCTCGTCGAGCATGGCACGCACTCGCCGGAGCCTGGGCAGCGAGCCCTTCAGGAAGGACTGTCCCCCGAAGCCCGGGTTCACACTCATGAGCACGATGAGGTCAACGTCGGGCAGTATCTCTTCCAGTGCGACGACCGGCGTAGCCGGGTTCAGGCTCACCCCGCCCCGGCAGCCCATCTCCTTGATCTGGCTCAAGGTGCGATTCAGATGGGGGCAGGTCTCGACGTGCACGGTCAGGCTATCTGCGCCCGCCTGGTAGAAGGCGGCCAGATGCCGTTCGGGCGAGGTGATCATCAGATGCACCTCCAGCGGCAGCGATGTGACCTTGCGCAGAGCCTCGACAACGATGGGCCCCAGGGTGATATTCGGGACAAAGTGCCCGTCCATCACGTCAAAGTGGATGCAATCGGCACCCGCGGCCTCCGCCTCGGCGACCTGCTGCCCAAGCCGGCTCATATCCGCAGAGAGGATGGACGGTGCAATCCTGATCTTTGTTCCCATGTGGTTCTCTCCGTTGGCAAGGGGCCCTGCCCTATGGAACCCGCTTTCCCTTGGGCCGCGAAGGCGATGGGCCGATTTGCGTCCGCTTCCCACGCCTCGAAAGGCTCGGCCTGGCCTCTTGGCTCCTCGGGGTAGCTCCCACTTGCCGGTCAGCCCCGCGCCAGGGCTCGCTCGATGTGCGCCGCCGCCTTCTCGTCCTCTTCCCTTGCCTGCTCAATCACCGGCACCATCTGGCGGCGAACGGCCGGATCGGCGAATCTTCGAAAGGCGTCCGGGTTTCCATTGCCGCCTGCCAGGTCCCACAACTCCCACATCAGGCTGTGCTCCGCAGCGTAGCAGGCCGCGGCATGCATCAGATCCTCGGTGGCGCGAAAGTGCAGGATGTCCGGCTCGCTTGCCTGGAGCAGAAACTGCGAGCCATACCAGCGCGCCTCGGCCACCAGGCCGACGGCCGCATCCTGGACTTGGTGGCGTTCGCGCAGGACGGTCTCGTCGTCCGGAAAGTCCTCGTCACGCAGCAGGTGCCGCGCCCAGGCAGTGTAGGCCGCCAGGCCGTTTTGTCTATCGCCAAAAGTAACCGGCGTGCGCGCCACCTGCAGCATCCACTCCAGTGCCTGCCGGTAAGTTTCTGATAGCGGCGGTTGTTCCCTCTTCTCACCGATGACGGCGACGCTGAACCCAGGGGCGTACTCAAACCAACCTCGTGCACGGAACTCGCCCGTCGGCTCAAACTCGAGTCCCGAATTGAACTCGGGGATAGACTGGAAAAAACTCCAGCCGATCAGGACGTCTCCCGCCTCGTCATAGCCGGTAACGATGGCCGCCTCAGGCGGCCCCACTGGACCAAACGCCACCACGGGCCGGCCCTTCCGGATGCTCTCGACGATGCGATCGCGCAGCAGGGCCTCGTCGTGGCTGTCGCTCTCTACGCCCACATACTCGTACTCATACCCCGCAGCCTTGAAAGCGCGAGCGAAGGGTGCGCCGGGGTCATCCGACATGTACATGATCTCCATGTTGTCGTCCGCCCAGCCAGGCTTCCAGGAGAGGAACGAAGCGATCCCGGAGACGCCCATGAAGAAGGAGTAGGCGCAGGTGACCTTGCAGCCGGGCGGGAGGGTGCGGCACGTCCGGCAGCCCAAGTCCTCCCCAAAGTACTCCATCAGGGCGCGCATCACGGAAGGAAAGCAGATGTCCTCCGGGCAGGCGGACCCGCCCTCGTAGAAGTGAACCCGCGGGACGCCTTTCAGAACGAGACGACTTGGTACCGCAGCCATGGAGCCTCTTCTTCCTCGCTTCTCACAGGTTCGCCGAGGATCCTGCACCAGTGAGTGTAACACGAGTGCCAGAGTGCGTCAACTGGCCTACGAAATCGGAGGGTGCCGGACCTGTCAGGAGGTGTCCGTGTCCTGAAAACCCGCTCCCTCCGCAGCCTGAGCTGCGGAGGGAGCGGAGATTCAGCTCCCGCGGTGGTGCGGCGGCAGGGCTCTAGCCGAGCAACCTGGCGCTGAGAGTGGTCTCAACCGAGGCCAGCGCCTTGGAGACTGGGCAGTTCTTCTTCGCCGCCTCGGCCTGCTCCAAGAAAGCTGCCTCTTCGATCCCGGGCACCTCGGCCTCCGTCTTGAGCTCGATCAGAGCGATCGTCGGTCCGGCCCGCAGGTGAACGGTGGCGGTGGTGTGGATGCGCTTGACCTCATAGCCCGCACCAGAAAGCAAGGCGGCCAAGAACATGGAGAAACAGCCGGCGTGTGCCGCGCCGATGAGTTCCTCCGGGTTGGTCCCCTTTCCCTCCTCAAAGCGCGAAGAAAAAGTGTATGCTCCTTCATAAGCGCCGCTGGCCAATCTCATGGTCCCGGAGCCTTCCTTGAGCGAGCCCTTCCATTCAGCCGATGAAGCACGGATTGCCATGGTTCTTTCCTCCTATTCACGAAGAGTATACACGAACTTGGATGATTTGTCTGTAAGAAACCCATAAATACTGGGCGCACCGGCACAGCTTGCTCGCCTACGGCTGGGCAGACCGACTCCCTTGATTGACCAATTCCACGCCCTGGTCTACTATGCTGCCGGCGCCGGGGCCCGGCCTCACCGCCCGAGGAAAAGCACGCATGACAGATACCTTTCACCGCGACCGCTCCACCTGGCTGCCGTACCTCCTCCTGGCTTTCTTTGGCTATTTCGTCAATGTCCTGGGCCCCATTACCCCCTTCCTCAAAGAGGAGCTGCGGCTTTCGTATACCGTGAGCAGCCTGCACTTTACAGCATTTGCCGTTGGCATCCTGCTGGTCGGAGTGGGAGGACATGTCCTCGTGAGGCGTGTGGGCCGCCGGCGTGCCCTCTGGATAGGTGCCTTCGGGCTCAGCGTGGGCGCCTTCCTGCTGCTCGCCGGCCGGTCGGCGGTCCTCACCATTGGGGCATCCTTCTGCATGGGGCTTCTGGGCTCGCTGATCCTGGTCATCGTCCCATCCGCCTTGTCCGACCAGCACGGGGCGTTTCGTGCGGTAGCCCTGACCGAGGCAAACGTCGTCTCCTCACTGGTCTCGACGGCTGCACCGCTATTGGTGGGGTGGTTTGCCCCTCTGCCGGGCGGCTGGAGGTTGGCCCTCGGAAGCGTGGCTCTGGCCCCGTTCTTGCTGCGCCTTGGGTTTGGCCGCGTGGACCTGGCGCAGGGGTCCCTCCAGTTGGAGGGCACGCCTTCAGTCAGGCGGTCCCTGCCCCCTCTGTTCTGGGTGTATTGGACAGGGCTAGTCCTAGCCGTGGCGGTCGAGTTCTGCATGATCTTCTGGAGTGCCGACTACCTGGAGACTTGCCTGGGCATGGTCAAGACGAGCGCGGCGCAGGCCGTCAGTCTCTTCTTGGGCGCCATGATCGCCGGGCGTGTGGCCGGAAGCCGCTTGGTCCGGGCCTTCTCGGCGCGCAGGGTCGTGGTCGCTTCAGCGCTGGTGGCGGGCGCCGGGTTTGCGCTCTTCTGGGCAGCCAATACGGCCCTTGCCGGTATGGTGGGCTTGTCCATCACTGGGTTAGGCGTCGCCGGACTCTACCCCCTACTGCAGTCGCTCGCCATCGGCGTGGCCGGCGAAGACACCGTACGGGCCGGTGCCCGCACGACCCTGGCCTCAGGCACGGCGATCTTGTCCCTTCCCCTAATCTTGGGACGCCTCGCCGACCTAACCGGCATCCGGTCAGCCTACGGTGTGGTCGCCGTCCTGCTGATCGGCATACTCCTCGTCATGCTGGTCACCAAAGGCAGGTCCTGAGCCGGCTGGGCTGCCTGGCGTTTCAGTCCGGTTCGGTTGACACCGGCTTCGAGAACCAAAGTGCCGCCGACTGCAATCGAAACCCGGCTGCCTGGGCGACTCGCAGCATCGCACCGTTCTCACTGCTCGTGCCGAGAAGGGCCGTGCCCGCACCTCGCTGCTTCAGTTGGTCAAGCCCTGTAAGCAGCAGGGCCAGCGCCAATCCCCGCCGCCGGAAGTCAGGGTGCGTCGCCACAGGGTCCGTGTACCCTTCGCTGCGGCCGGTCTGGCGGTTCTCCTCCTGGCTGATCGAGCACATGCAGTAGGCAGCCAACCTGCCGTCCGGCGCAACAGCCAGCAAGTCCAGCTCCGCGTCATAGTCCGGCCCTCGCATCATCGCCAGCCGCTCTTCGACGGTCATCGCCTCGGTGCCAAAAGCTGCACGATGGAGCGCGACAAGCGCTTCCACCTCCTGCTCACCTGTCACGTGACGCACGGAAAAGCCTGCCGGCCACTGCGGCACGGGCAGTGGCTCGCTGAGCGAGCGGGCCAGCCGGAGAGAGCGGACCTCTTGCTGCACAAAGCCGTGTCGCTCCAACAGCGAGATGCGCCCCGCATCATCGCTGCGGCAGCTGGCGTCCAGGGTCGAGGGCTCGCCACCTTCCTGCAGATCACGCCGGATGCAGGCCACACCCCAGGCGACAATCTCCGCCTCGAGGCCGGGAGGTACGGCCAGCGGGTCATACTCAAAGTGCAGGTTGTCGTAGTGGTCCACCAAGGCAAAGGCAGTCAACCGCCCTTCGGCATCGAACCAGAGGCGCGTGCGGGCCTGCACAGGACGCAGCGCGAGGAGTTCGCGCAGGTCGACTGCGCTGGGAAAGCTCGATGCTCTGGCTGGCGGCCTGGCGCCAGCCAGGAGATCGATCATCGATTGCAGGTCTTGCGCGTCGGCATACGGCCGGCTTGTGAGAGTGGGCATCTGCTGATCACCTAGCTCAACTCTGGCAACATTTTGCCACGTTGTCCAGGGCCGGTCAAGATGCATCCTTCCCTGCCCCCTAATCTGCGGAAAAGTGCGCTTGTGGCCTGGGATGATCTATGCTATGATATCCTGGCAACGCGTGATAAGCAGCCTCTGAGGCCAGGCAGAAGGAGCGCGACCGAGATGAGCTACTCCGGCGCCGGACGTGTTTCGCCATGCTTTGCGAGATGGGAGTCTGGCCACGGACGGCTTCTCACAGGCCCGTGGAGTCACCATTCCCCAATAGGCACTGAGGAGGTCCTCCTACGTGTCTGAGCAGGAGAACCACCCCGCCCATCAGACAGGTGTTGAGGAGCAGCCGACACTGTACACGATCGGGCACAGCAACCACCCGGCGGACGATCTGGCGGCGCTCTTGCTGCGGTATGACATCCAGCTCGTGCTAGACGTGCGCAGCAGCCCCTACAGCCGGCATGTGCCACAAGCAAACCGCGAGGCGCTCGCCCGCGCCCTGGGCCACCACCGGATCGCATACCGCTGGCTCGGCGATCGGCTCGGCGGCAGGACCGAGGGAGTAGCAGCCGACTACGACAAGCTCAGGGCGAGCCCTCCCTTCCAGCAGGGCATTGCGGAGTTGGTCACTGTAGCCGCTACCATTCGAGCAGCGATTCTGTGTGCCGAGGGCGACCACCGGCAATGCCATCGATACACCCTCATCACGCCTGCCCTGCTCGAGAAGGGCGTGCATGTCCTCCACATCCAACCCAATGGCACCCTTGTGGATAAAGATTCAGAGCCCACTCAGCTTGCACTCTTCTAGCGGGCAGGAGGCTTCACAATGGGACAAGTCGACAGATGCAGCTCCTCTGAGCCAACGGCGTGCATGGACCATGCCCTGCCGGCGCGCATTTTGTATACTATAGGCTATACGCGCAAGAGCTTGCGCCAGTTCATGGGGTTGTTACTGCCGGCAGGAGTGGACGCCATCATCGATGTGCGGCTCCGCAACCGGTCGCAGTTGGCAGGTTTCACCAAGCAAGACGACCTTGCCTTCCTTCTGCGGGAGGGCTTCGGAATCGAGTACGAGCATCGCCCGGACCTGGCACCAACAGCGGAGATTCTGGACGCGTACAAGGCCGGGGGCACTTGGTCAGCCTACGAAGAGTCCCTTCTGCGCCTGCTGGAACAGCGGCATGTCACGTCCATCGGCCAGCACATCATTTCCCGGTACCAGCGTCCTTGTCTCTTGTGCGCTGAGCCGGCACCCGATCATTGCCACCGGAGGCTGGTAGCCGAGTGGTGGCAGAACTACTTGCCGGATCTCCGTTTGATCCATTTGTAGTGGCGCTGCGTCGGTGATTTGTCCGGGGCACTGCCGGCGGACGGAGAGGCGAACATGCAGACGCAAGAGATCCTGATCCTGGCCGTGACCAAGATGACAGGCGGGGTGTGTTTGGCCGGCATGGCGACCGAGTCGCACCCAGTCACCGGCCTGCGCTGGGTTCGCCCCATCCGCGAGCACGGTCATGTCCTGTTGGGAGACATCACTACGATGCAGGGCCAGGTGCTCCGCCCCTTCGACGTCGCCGATTTCGCTCTCCAATGCCCCAAGCCCGATCTGCCCCATGTAGAGGATTGGGCGACTGACTTTGTGCGGCACCGTCCGCGCGTCCTGCGTGTGCTCGAGGGAGAGCGCCGCGCCGCGTTTCTGCAGAAGCACCTCGACCGGGCACCAGCGGAAGTGCTCGAGGGCCAACAGCGCTCCCTTTGCCTGGTCAAGCCCGAGGGACTCACCGGGCGCTTCACATTCGATGCTTACACCGGCAGGTTCGACGCGCGGATCGCCTTCACGCTGGCAGGCAAGACGCATGCTGGGCAACATGACAGCGGTGGCCTTCCGGTCACCGACCTGCGGTGGCGGGCGCTGGGGCGCGCATGGCTGGGCAATGCAGGGGGTGCAGCGACCTTCGACGCGGATGAACTCGCACAGCGCCTCGGTGTGCAGGAGTTCTACCTGACCATCGGCCTGGCACGCCGCTACGAGGGACGCTGCTGGCCGATGGTGGTAGGAGTGCACGCCGTGCCCGATTTCCAAATCGCGGTCGACTACGCCGACATCTAGCACGACAGGGGGGAGCTATGGATGCGGGCGATCTGACGGAGGGCGCCGGGCCCTTCCCGTTCGGCGAACGAGAGCGCCTCACCGAGGCACTGCGCCATCACTTCCAGCACACGACCTTTCGCCCCGGCCAAGCCGAGGTGGTGTCGGCCATCCTCCGTGGCGAGAGCGTCCTTGCCGTGATGCCGACAGGAGCCGGCAAGTCCTTGTGTTACCAGCTGGCCGCAGAGCTGCTGCCGGGCACCACGCTGGTCATCTCGCCGCTCATCGCCCTGATGAAGGACCAGCTTGACGGGCTGCCGCTTGGCGTGGCCGGCCACGCCTCCCTGATCAATAGCAGCCTGGACGGGCACGTGCTCGCTTCGCGGTTGGAGCAAACCGCCCAGGGCGCCTTCAAGCTCGTCTACGCTGCGCCCGAGCGCCTACGCCAGGTACCGTTTCTAGACGCCCTCAGGCATGCAGGAGTCTCCCTACTTGTAGTCGACGAGGCCCACTGTGTCAGCCTGTGGGGCCATGACTTCCGGCCCGACTACCTGTTCATCTCCAAGGCCTGGCAGGAGTTAGGCAGGCCCCCAATCCTGGCTGTGACTGCCACTGCTACAACCCACGTCCGCGACGACATTCAGGCTGCCCTCGGCAGGATGCGGCTGATCGCCACGGACATCCACCGCCCCAATCTGCGGCTGGAGGTACGGAAGCTCTTCAACGAGCAGCAGAAACGGCAGTTGCTGCTAGCCCTCTGCAACGAGATGAAAGGCAGCGGGATCGTGTACACCATGTCTCGGAAACGGTGCGAGGCGCTGGCTGACATGCTCGAGCGCGAGGGCGAGTCTGTCATGCACTACCATGCAGGCATCGCGGACCGGGCCGCCGCCCAGGACCGGTTCATGCAGGGGCAGGCCCGAATCGTGGTGGCAACCGTGGCTTTCGGAATGGGCATCGACAAGGAGAACGTTCGGTTCATCATCCACTTCGACCCACCTGGCGCACTGGAGAACTATCACCAAGAGGTGGGCCGCGCCGGCCGTGACGGCTTGCCGGCGCGTTGCGTCCTCCTCTTTACTGAGGGGGATTTCATGAAGCGCCTGAGTCTCGCGCAAAAGGAAGCTCTCACCCCAGAGTGGCTGCTGTCCGTGCATCAGGCGCTTCGCCGGCGCCTGGGAGCTGATGGCGTGGGCATTGTCGCCTGGGGTGATTTGGAGCGCGACCTAGCAGCCGACGAGGTGCCTTTGCGGGTGGCGATCCAGTTCCTGGAGACGGCAGATTGGCTCTGGCGTGGATTCGACCTACCGCGTACGGTGAGCCTCAGGCTGCTTGTCGAGCCGGGCAGCCAGGAGCCGGAGCTCGCTCGGTTCGTGGAGGCTGCCCACCTGCGCCGCGATGAGACTCTGTCGCGAGAGACCATGGGGCTTTGCGGCGCGGCCGGTCTCGACCCACGTACCCTGGAGGCGCGGCTCCTGGGGTGGTCCGACGCAGGCTGGATTCGGTACCGGGGCGTCGGCCGTGACATGCTGCTCGCCCTTCCCGAGTCGCCGCCCGGAGGCTTGGCACGGTTAACCAGGCTCCTAGCCGACTACAATGCCGGGCAGGAGGCCCGCATACGGCGGCTGGCCGCCTATGCCAGGGCGAGGACCTGTCGCCACGGCTACATTGCCTCTTACTTCGGCAGCCGGTCTGTGGCACGCTGCGGGGCATGCGACAACTGCTTGGTGGGAGAGCCCAATCGGGTGCCGGCCCAAGAACCGCCGGTCAGTGTGCCTGTCAGCCGGCCGGACAAGGCACATTCGGCCGGGAGGGGCTACGCGCCGGCCAAGCCCGGCTCCACCCCAGGCAGCCATCCGTCTGACCCGCCCCAGACCTTCGACCCAGTCCTGGCCGACGCCTTGCGCGCCTGGAGGAAGCTCAAGGCCCAGTCGCGCGGCCTCCGGGCGTTCCGCGTCCTTCACGACTCGGTACTGCTGCAGATCGCTGCCCAGGTGCCGGCGAATGCGGAACAGCTCCTGCGCATCAAGGGCATCGGTCCCCAGAAGCTCGAGGCGTACGGCCAGGACATCCTGCGCATCATAGCCTGCCACCAGCAGAAGAAGGACTGTCCATAGCGTCCATCCAGGTGAGCTGCACCCCCGGCTCCTCGGCGCAGAGCTGCCCGTCGGCCGAATCGACATGGATTTGGTAGCGCGTGCCGCGCACGTGCCAGTCGACGATGTCCTTCAGCACCGGGAACAGGTCGCGCAGCAGGGCCTCGTCGCCGGTCGCCTCGTGCTAGGCGCCGATGGTCTCGAAGTACCAGAGGGTGGCATTGACGGTGTTGTACTCCGGCGCCTGCCCCTCGTCGGGAAGGCCGTTAGGGAGCATCCCGCGATCAACATAGTGCAGAACTCGAACTGACGTGTCTTCCGCGCATGCCCCTTCAGGTAGCCTGCCCGTAGACTTCCGCTGCCGCGCCTCTCAGCTTGACCCGGGGCCCGATCAGGATATAATGGGGCTGGATGCACTTCGGTCCGTACGCATACCAGAGTGTAGGCGGGTAGTTGGGAGGTTGACGATGTCTCAGATTGGGCCCATGGTGCTGCCGGTGAAGGAGGCCAAACGGAACCTCGAACAGCTGTTGGAGGAACTGGATCTGGGCCAAACGCTCACGTTGCTTGGATCCGAGGGCTCTCCATTGGCTGTTGTGGTGTCGGTGAAGCCAACCCGTCCCGCTGCCGGGCCGGTCGACGACTGGGAGATCCGCTGGCGGCAACTCGCAGAGGAGGTCGGGCGCGCTTGGCAAAGTGATAAGAGCGCAGTTGAGGTCATAGCGGAGATGAGACGGTGAGCGTCACGGTTGACGCCAACGTCCTCGTCGCTGCCGCGCGTGCTTCAGATATCCACCATGCAGCAAGCGTCGAATTCCTGTGCGGAATTGAGCACCAGCACGATCCTCTCTTCTGCCCTACACTGGTCTTGGCAGAATGCTCAGCCGCCATCGCGCGGCAAACCGACGATCCACTACTGGCTGAGCGGACCGAGGCCTTGATCGAGGGCTTCCCCCATCTGGTGCTGGTCGCCCTGGACCTCACCCTCGCGCGCCGCGCGGCACGCCTCGCCCGTGACTATCGCCTGCGAGGCGCTGATTCGGTCTATCTTGCGGTGGCCGAAACCCTAGGTGCCACACTGATCACGTGGGATGGAGAGGTACTGGGGCGCGGTCCTGCCGACGTCTCCAGGCTGACGCCAATCGAGTAGCTAGAGCAGTCGCGAACTAATCAGCCATGAAGGGCGGACACTGCACGGGATTGAGGAAGCACCGAGTCAGTCAAACCCCGCCGTACCCGATCGCGGCACTCTAGGGGTCGCACTCCTGGGTTCGCGCCGTCTCCTTCCACACCCGCAACACTTCCGCCACCGTCCATGCCTGGGCGACGCAACCGCGCGGCGCGTGGGGCGCGTCCCCGCCAGAGATCTCGCTCAGACTGCCCACGCAGTGCGCGTCCAACTGCTGAATGAGCGGTCGCAGGAACGACCGCGCCAGCGCCGGGTCCCGGTACACCCGCAGGTGCGCGCTGACGAACGGCCCCATCATCCACCCCCACACCGTCCCCTGGTGGTAGGCTGCGTCCCGCGTCCGCCTGTCGCCGCCGTGATGACTTTTGTAGTCGGGATGGCGCGGGTCCAAGCTGCGCAGCCCGTGCGACGTGAGCAGGTGCTGGGCACAGGCGTCCACCACCGCCTTCTGCTGCTCCGGCGCCAGTGGACTGTGTGGCAGCGACACGGCAAAGAGCTGGTTGGGACGGAGGGCCGAGTCGTCCCCCTCCGGGGAATCGAGGACGTCGTACAGATAGCCGGCCTCCTCGTTCCAGAAGCGCGCAAGGCCTGTGCGGGCCTTCTCTGCCAGGGCCTCATTGCGCAGTCCGATGAAATCGTCCACGCGTTCCGGCCATGTCGTCCACTCGTCGGAGCGAAGCG
>MTKX01005161.1_pt1 | contig 141726 bp, 112 predicted proteins | sample 1042771 | NCBI WGS metagenome assembly MTKX01 (sample SAMN06212183, study PRJNA360534) | anaerobic digester metagenome | biome: Wastewater treatment plant; material: sludge; isolation source: anaerobic digester fed with sludge from wastewater treatment plant | place: Denmark: WWTP Randers ...
GCGCGCACTACGAACGGCCAAGAACCGCGCGCACTACGAACGGCTCTCCCACTGGCGGCTAGCCAACAGAACCTTCGGGCGAGCCAGACACCTCCTTGATCACAGGCCAAACCGGCGCTGCGCCGCCGGCCAGCTCGCAAGACGGGCTGCCGGCGGTGAGCGTACCGTACCAGTCGCAGTGCCCATCAGCTCGCGCTTTGCAATTATCCCGCAGATGGGGTACAATCCCCATGGTCTGTCCCGCCAGATCGTGGGATACCGGGCCGCCAGCACGATCATAGAACTGGGGTGTTCTTTGAGCAAAGGAGACGAGAGCGCCGTACAACCGTACAAGATCCTCATGATCGCCCCGACGTCATTCTTTTCCGACTACGGGTGTTCGGTGCGGATTCTAGAGGAAGCACGGGTTCTCCAGAGGCTGGGCCACGACCTCGTCGTCTGCACCTACCGCAACGGCCAGGACGTGCCCGGGCTCCATATTCGGCGCACCCCAAGCATCCCCTTTCGAGAGCATTACGAGGTCGGCTCCTCGCTGCACAAGGTCGGCTTTGACTTCCTGCTCTTCTGGACCGTGCTGCGCTCTGCCCTGCGCCGGCGGCCCGACGTCATCCACGCCCACATGCACGAAGGAGCCCTCATCGGGCTGGTCGTCTCTCGACTGTTGCGCATCCCCCTGGTCTTTGACCTGCAGGGCAGCCTGACCGGCGAAATGCTCGACCATCGTTTCCTGCACAAGGACAGCATCTTCTACCAGCCCTTGCGCTGGCTGGAAAGGACCATCAACCAGCGCTCACCGCTGATCCTCACCAGCTCGGCCAATGCCCGCGACATGCTCGTCGACGAGTTCGACTGTTGCTCCGACCGCATCCAGCCAGTGCCCGACTGCGTGGACACGAGCTTTTTCTATCCGGCCCTGGAAGAAGAAAGAGCCGAGATGGCCGTTTTGCGGGCGAACCTCGGCATCCCCCAGGGAGCCCAAATCGTGGTCTACCTCGGGCTCCTGGCCCACTACCAGGGCACAGACCTGCTCATCCAGGCTGCGAAGCGAGTTGTCACCCAGCGCGATGACGTCCATTTTCTGATCATGGGTTTTCCCGCGGTGGAGCACTACCGGGAGTTGGCTCACGAGATGGGTGTGGGCCGGTTCACCACCTTTACCGGCAAGGTTCCCTACGAACATGCGAGGGATTTTTTGGCCATGGGCAAAGTGGCCGTGGCCCCCAAGCTGTCGGCGACAGAGGGCTGTGGCAAGATCCTGAACTACATGGCCATGGGGCTGCCGGTGGTCTCCTTTGACACACCCGTGAGCCGCGAGTACCTGGGCGCGCAGGGCATCTATGCCCGCCCCGGCGATCCCGACTCCCTGGCGCAGGCACTGCTCGTCGCCCTCAACGGCGACCACCGCGCCCGGGCAGCCCAACTGCGGGAGACTGCCACCCGCTGCTATTCCTCGGAGCAGGCCGCCGGCGCCATTCTTCAGGCTTACGGCGCGGTTTGCCACAGGCCGGCAAGCGTGCTATAATGCGGCGCTCATTGGAGAGTTGTCCATGATCGCTCGAGTTCGCGAGCTCGTTTGCTATAGAGAACTGATCCGTAACCTGGTAATCCGTGACCTCAAGGTGCGCTACAAGGGCTCAGCCTTGGGGTTTCTGTGGTCGCTCCTCAACCCCCTGCTCATGACCGCAGTCTTTACCGTGGTGTTTACGGTCATGCTGCCTCAGAACATTGCCAACTTTCCGGTCTTTTTCATGGCCGGCTTTCTGCCCTGGACCTTTCTCTCGTCGTCGGTGTTGGGCGGCACGAGCTCTATCGTCAGGAACTCGCACCTGATCAAGAAGGTCTACTTCCCGCGCGAGATCCTGCCGCTGGCCGAGGTGCTCTCGAACCTGGTCAACTTCTTGCTGGCCATGATCGTGCTCTTTGGCCTCGTCATCGCCTCCGGCGTTCCCATCACGCCGGCGGTGTTGATGCTGCCCCTGATCGTACTGGCCCAGTTGGCCTTTACCCTGGGCATCGCCATGATCCTGTCGACGGCCAACGTGTTTTACCGGGACACACAGCACATCATGGAAGTGGTCATGCAGGCCTGGTTCTTTCTCACACCCATCTTTTATTCCATCGACCGCCTCCCTTCAGACGCACACCTGCTGGGCATCGTCATCGACGTGCGACTCTGGGCCCGGCGCCTGAATCCCATGGCATCGCTGGTGGCCTCGTACCAGGATGTGCTCTACTGGGGTGAGTTTAGTGGACTCGACTTTTTTCTGAGGACGTTCGTCACGTGCGTCCTCGTCTTGCTGATCGGCTACGTGGTGTTCTGCCGTTTCAGCAGTGTATTTGGTGAAGAAACCTGATGGGGGCGACGCGCCTGGCTCCCGGCCAGGCGCTGTGACCCCCACCTTTGAAAGGTCGTTCATGCACAAAGCCAAGCGAGTGATGATCATCGGCCTCGACGGCGTGCCCCTGGACCTCATCCAGGGGTGGGCCGCGGAAGGCCACCTGCCGCACATGGCCCGCCTGATTGACACCGGCGCCGTGGGCAGCCTCCGCTCTACCATACCGCCCACGTCGGGGCCGTCCTGGTCGTCCTTTGTCACGGGCATGAACCCGGGCAAGACCGGGATCTATGACTTCCTGTACCGACGCGACGGCAGCTACAGCTTTCCGCCGGTCAATGCCTCGCAGCGAGGCGGGAGGACGATCTGGCGCACCCTGAGCGACGCCGGCTACGGCGTCTCGGTCCTCAACCTGCCCATGTCCTATCCCGTGGAACGCATCAACGGCGTCATGATCAGCGGCTGGATGACACCCTACAAGGCCACGGATTACGTCCACCCGCCGGAGCTGGCGGCCGAGCTGGAGCGCGAGGTCGGCAACTATCGCATCTACCCCACCGAGACCTTTGCCGAAAGCCGCAAGGAGAGCTTCTGGAAGGCCAGCTTTGACCTGCTGGAGATGCGGACGCGGACGGCCCTCTACCTGGCCAAGACCCGCCCCTGGGACGTCTTCATGGCCGTCTTTTTTGACACGGACCGCATCCTGCACCAGACGTGGCACTATCTTACCACCGATCATCCCTGGCGCACCGACCGCGAGGACAAATCCGAGTCCGTGCGTGCCTATTTCCAGAAGGTGGACGACAGCATCGGCCGCCTGTTGGAGCACGCCGACGAGGACACGCTGGTCATCGCCCTCTCGGACCACGGCATGGGCCAGGCCAACAACTTTATCGTGCTCAACAACTGGCTGCTGGACGCCGGCTTATTGCAGCTCAAGCGGGATCCCTGGACTCGCTGGAAAGAGTTTCTCTTTCGCCGCGGTTTTACCCTGCGGAACGTGCACCAGTTGGCCGACCGCCTGCACCTGGCCCAGCAGGCCGAATACGTGGCCGGCTACTTTGTCGACCACCTCCTCAAGCTCGCCTTTCTCTCTTTTCTCGACGTGGACTGGAAGCGCTCGCGCGCCTATTCCTTCGGGCGGCACCTGGGCTCCATCTATGTCAACGTCAAGGGCCGGGAACCGGGGGGAATCGTCGAGCCGGGGCAGGAATACGAGGCCGTGCGCGACGAGATCGAGCGCCTGGCCCGCGAGTTTCGCGACCCACACACCGGCCGGCAGCTCATCGGCGAGGTGATACGCCGCGAGGAGGTCTACAGCGGGCCATACCTGGATCGAGCGCCTGACCTCATCCTGCGGCCCAGGGAGCCGTCCGACATCTTTTTCGGGCTGGCCGACTTTGGACACCGCGAGACGGTCTCGACGGTGTACCGCTACTCGGGCATGCACCGCGACTATGGCATGCTGATCATGAACGGGCCGGGCGTGCGCCGGGGAGGCAGCGTCGAGGACGCCGTCATCCACGACGTGGCCCCCACCGTCCTGCACACCATGGACCTACCGGTGCCGGCCGACATGGACGGCCACGTGCTCCTGGATGCCTTCGAGAGCGAGTACGCCGCGGCCTTTCCCGTGCGACACGCCGAGCCGGGTGGGGAAACCGGCGCGGGAGACGGCTCGCAGGCCCCCATCGACTACTCGGAAGAGGGCGAAAAAGAGATCATGAAGCGGCTTGAAGGCCTGGGATACCTGGGATGAGAGTTCTGGTCATCGGCCTGGACGGCGTCACCTTCGATCTCCTCGGGCCCTGGATCGAGGCCGGGGAGCTGCCCAACCTGCAGCGCCTGATGCGGCAAGGCGCCTCGGGACGGCTGCAGACGACCATGCCGCCCATCAGCTCCTCGTCCTGGAGCTCGTTCCTGACGGGCGTCAACCCCGGCAAGCACGGGCTCGTCGATTTCGTCTATCCCGGCGCCGAGGGATACAAGGTGAGCATGATCAATGCCACCAGCCGCCGGGCGCGCGCGCTGTGGAACTGGCTCAACGACGCGGGGCGCAAGGTGGGCTTCCTGGGCGTGCCGACCACCTATCCCACCGAGCCGGTGGACGGCTTTATGGTCAGCGGCTTTCTGGCGCCCGGCCCCGACAGCGAATGGGCCTACCCGCCCGAGCTGAAAGCCGAGCTGGTGGGCGAGCTGGGCGAGTTTCTCCTGGCGCCCAACGAGCGCTACCGCTCCACCCGGCACCTGGACCGCTTCCTGGACGACCTGACGGCCAGCGTCGAGAACCGCACCCGGGCGGCGTTGTACCTGATGCGCACCCGGCCCTGGGACCTGTTCACCGTGGTCTACTGGGACACCGACATGGTCCAGCACGAGACCTGGCGCCTGCTCGACCCCAACCATCCCCGCTACGACGCCGGCGAGGCGGCCGCCCACCGCCAGCGCATCCTGGACTTTCACCGCAAGGTCGACGCCGACGTGGGGCGCCTGCTGGAGGCGGTCGAGGCCGACCCCGAAACCCTGGTGATCGTCATGTCGGACCACGGCTTTGGGCCGGTACACAGCTTCTTTCTGCTGAACAACTGGCTGGTGGAGCAGGGGCTGCTCCGCTTCAAGGGCGGCCTGCGGACGGGCCTGAAGCGGCTGCTGTTCCGCCTGGGCGTGACGCCCCTGACCAGCTTTCGCATCGCCAAAGCCCTGGGCCTGGGCCGGCTCCGCAAGAAGATGCGCTTTCAGCAAAAGGCCGGCCTGGTCAACAAGGTTTTCCTGTCGTTCGACGACGTCGACTGGGCGCGGACCCGGGCCTTTGGCATCGGCAGCTTCGGGCAAATTTACGTCAACCTGGCGGGGCGGTACCCTGAGGGCAGCGTGGCGCCGGGGCAAGAGTACGAGGATCTGAAGGACTGGATTGCCCGCCAGGCTCTGGCCCTGCGGGACCCGCGCACGGGCCAGCCGCTGGTGGAGCGGGTGTACCGCCGCGAGGAGATCTACAGCGGGCGATACCTGGAGCGCACGCCCGACCTCATCCTCCAGCCGCGGGGTTGGGAGTACATGGCCTTTGGCCACGCCGATTTCGGCTCCCACCGGCTCGTGGAGCCCATCGCCGGGCTCTCGGGCCACCACCGCCTGGAGGGCGTGGTCATCCTGGCCGGCGGCGGCGTGCAGCCCGGTGCCCGGTTGCAGGGCGCCAGTATCCTGGACGTGGCGCCCACGATCCTGCACGCCCTGGACGTGGCCGTTCCCGAAGAGATGGACGGCCGCGTGTTGCAGGAGGCCTTCCAGGCGTCATCGCCGCTGGCGCGCCCGGTGCGCACCAGCCCGGAGAGCGTGTACAAAGAAGGCCCCGCCGAGCCCGGCCTGGCGGAGGAAGAGATGGAAGAGGTCCAGGAAAAGTTGCGGGGGTGGGGATACGCGGGATAGGGCAGAACTCAGGCCCAGCCCAGGCAGTCCGGATTGCTGCGGTCAGTCGCCCGGAAAAGACCGGTACAGATCCTCGAGCCGGTCGACCATTTGCTGTAAGGAGAAGTTAGCCTCCAGACGCTGCCTGCCCTTACGTCCCATGGTGGCCGCTCGATCCCCATCGTCCAGTAGGCTGACCACGGCCCGTGCCCAGGCTTCCGGATCGCCAGGCGGCACAAGCACACCCGTCACGCCATCCTCGACGATCTCGGGGCAGCCGTTTACCGCCGTCGCCACCACTGGACGTGACCAACCCATGGCCTCCAACAAGGCATAGGGCGCCCCTTCCCACTGTGACGTCAGGGTCACCAGGTTGGCGACGGACATCAGGCGCGAGGCCCCCGGCACCTCGCCCAGAACACGCACCTGCTCCTCCAGGCCCAGAGCCTGGATCCGGGCCATCAACTGCTCTCTGAGCGGCCCCTCCCCGGCGAGGGCGAATTGCACCTCCGGGCGCGTCTTCCGGACCCAAGCCGCACCCTCGACAAAAGCCAATGGGTCCTTCTGAGCACTTAGCCGGCCCACCTGCAAAACAAGCGGGAGATCAGCGTCCAGGCCCCAGAGGCTGCACAAATCCTGCCTTGAAACAGGCTCTTCGAACTCGTCCAGGTCTACTCCGTTGGGTATGGCCACGACCTTCGCAAGCGGGATCCCCCATCGTACGAGGCGAGCTTGGTCTGCTTTATTCACAGAAACAATGGCATCTGTGCAGTGGGCGAGGGCACACTCTAACCACTTGTACAGCCAGAACCAGTTCCGGCGCCGTATATCAATGGTCTGCGGCGTATAAAAGACGCGAACCGAGCCGCCCAACCGCGCCACGAGTCGAGCGGGAATGCCCGCTTCCTGGCTGTGCACGTGCACCACGTCCACGGCCCCGCCGCGAATCAACCGTACGAGGCTGAGCACCACGGTCGGGCTCCAGGCGATTTTGCCCAGGGCAAGGGGCACGACGCGAGCGCCTGCTTTTTCCAGGGGAGCGATGCAGGGCTCCAGCGCCTGGGGCAAGACCACGGTGAACGAATGCCGGCCGCTCAATCCCTGGACAAGAGAGAGCACGTGCCTGGTCTGGCCGCTCGGCCGTGGCTCGTAATAGATCAACAGAACGTTCAAGGCTGTCCCTCCCAGCCCGATGACATCTCGGCAGGCGCTACGAACCAGCGGCGAATCCGGGCATCACCCACGGTGCGCCGGCTGCGGATCCGTCGCCGTTTGCGAAGGGCAGACGGCAAAGCCTTGATCAGGTCCACCAGCCCCAGCAACACGCCCGGCCTGGTCACGGCCGCGTAGGCCAGCCGCGGCACTTCGGCCGCCAGGATGACGGGCAGATCCACCAGCAGGTATTTGAGCGCGTCGTTCTTGACCGCCATCAGGTAGCGGTTGCGCAAGGCCATGCGGGGGCCGCGGCTGTCCTTGGCCGCGTGGCCACGCTTGCGAAGCGTATCGCCCCAACCGCGTCCGTGGGTCGCAACTGCCATGGGAGCATAGGCGCATTGCCAGCCCCGCAACTGTGCGCGCCAGGCAAGATCGGCATCGTCGCAGTAGGCAAAAAAGTCCTCGTCCAAATACTCGCCATCCGGGGCCACGTCGTCAAGCATGGCACGGCGGTACATCGCCGCGGCGCCACAAGCGCCAAAAACAAAGCTCCTGGCCGGAGTAGGCCCGGCCGCGCCGTCGTACTGGCCTTCATCCGGCTCACCCTGGCCGCGATCGTAGGGGCGGCGGCATCGGTTCAGCAGGAGCCCTGTCGAGTCGAGCGCTCCGGGGTTACCGGCCTGGAGCAGCTTGGGCGCAGCCATGCCGACGGAGGCATCCTCCGTCACAGCCCGCGCCAATTCTAGAACAAACCCGTTGCGCGCGACCACGTCCGGGTTCAGAGAGAGGACATAGTCCCCCGTGGTGTGCCGCACGCCCCAGTTGACAGCGCTGCAGAAACCCCGGTTCTCGGGAAATGCCATAAGGTTCACTTCGGGATAGCGAGTGGTGATCCACTGCGGCGACCCATCCCGGGAACCATTGTCGATAACAGTGACGTCCATGCGGGTGTGGTCCTGCGCCAGCAGTGCATCCAGGCAGTCGGGCAGCAAGTGACCCTGGTTCCAGTTGACGATGACGACTGACACAAAGGGCACCTGCACGCTGCCCTCCCCCCTCAACTGGGTGTCTCCGCACCAGGGAGCGCTCACTCGACCTCGTGCCCGGCCATGTCTCCAGGCGGCTGGGGCTCGTCCGGAGGTAGCCCGGCCTGCACCTCGACTGCCAGCGACCGCTCCGCAGTCCTGCGAGCCAGGAATGCCACAATGGCAGCCAACGTCCAATAGTATGCGTTGACCTGCTTGACCTCCAGGTTCTGATATACCACGCCCTCGATAAAGACGATGAGCAGGCCCGTCAGAACGCCCACCAATAGGACCCGTTGGGCGGGATCGGGCATGGCGCGAAGGGTCTGATAGCCGACACGGCCAATCTGGAACCAGAGAAAGAGCAGGATCAGGAGTCCCAGCGGCCCCAACTCGACCAGGGCTTTGAGGACCTGGCTCTCGGTCACGAATGCCTGCCCGGGGTCGGTGCGGAGCGCTGCCGCGCCCGTCGAGCCGAGCCCGGTTCCCCACAGAGGAGCCGAACGCCAGGCGCTGTAGGCCAGGCTCCAGGCCGCCAGACGATCGCGGTTAGTCTCGTCCTGTGTCCAGTCCAGGAAGGAGCTGGTGTGACGCACGATGGGGTCCTCGGTATCCATCGAGCTCATGTAGTTGGGCGGGAGCGCGACAATCTGGGGCTCGGCCCAGCCCGCCCAGTCAAAACCCCAATCACCTGCCGGCCCGGCGTCCACCATCAGGCCCAGGTGTACGGTACGCCCGGCCCAAGGCGATAGATCGACCAGGAAGTTGCGCCAGCGTCGGTCGCTGGGATTTTGCTTGGGGTTGATGTAGCGCTTGAGCAACAACTCGCTCTTGGCCGCCCCCCCGGCCTCGGCGGCATAAATCGCGAAAGTGACGCCGTCGCCCTTGTCTGGCGACCATACCGCAGGATCGAGGGCAATTGCGGCACTCAACGCTCCCCCGGCGGGCACGTCGACGGTGTACACGATCTCGGTGCGACCGTCGGCTGCCGGATGCTCATACAGGACGGGGCGGGTGTCAACTCGCGACGAGATCGGATCGACCAGGGTCCAGGTTTTGGTCACCACCTCGCCGATAGCCGGCTCGACGACCATCAGGTCCCGGGCCACGCCGGTCACCGGCGCACGCCGATACGCATCCTCGGAGAGCTCGAGCACACCCTGGTAGGTCGACTGCTCCCAGGGACGCCACACGAACCAGGCGGCGGCCCAGACAACAGCAATGACCGCCACGCCGCCACCCACGACCAACAACACCCGGCCGTGGCGGCGCAAGAAGCCCCGACTTGAACCCGTCGAAAGGACCAGCCACGCTCCCATGGCTAGGAGGGACACGATCGTTGCCAGCCAGATACCCCGGCTAAAGGTCACGACCAGGCAGGCGGCCATCAGCCCGGCTGCCAGGGCCGCAGCCAGCCGCGTCAATGTTCGCTGGGCGCCCAGTACCAGGACGAGGGCCAGCGGCAGCAGAAGGGCCAGCATATTGGCCAGGGTCGTCGGCGAGTCGAGGGTGAAATACACACGCCGGATGTTGGTGCCATAGATAAAAACCCCGGGAAAGCCCTGGCGCTGGATCAACTCGGCCGAGGGCCACAGCGGCACATTCCAGACAAACTCAGTCAGCCCACCCAGGGCCACGATCGCTCCCACAGCCACCAGTGACGCGAGCAGCGGGACCAGGCGGGCAGGTCGGCGCCGCAGCACGACGGCTACCAGCCAGAACAGCGGCAGGTACATGGCCGACATGTATAACCCCCAGGCGCCCATCCAACTGGCGCCATCAAGGACAAAGCGCAGGACCAGGAAGCCGAGGTAGAGAGCGACGGCAAAGTCAAGGGCGGTGCGGGTCAACAGCAAGCGTCGGGCGAGAAGGCAACGAACACACCACAGCAACACCAGCAAGCCCAATACAACTTCTTTCCAGTACGTACCCAGCGGGCCGGGGAGCGTTTCCTTGATAACCAGGTGAAAGGGCAAAAGCAGCAAAAAGACCATTAATCCGCCGAACATCAGGACGTCCAGCGCATCAGAAGTTGCTTCGGAGGACCATCGTTTCATACTCATCATCTCCACTTTTTTAGCAACTGCAGGCTGACCAGGTAGATCAGGCCGCCAAGCATGCCGCTGACTGACAACGTTATCAGCACTGGCAGGGCAAACGATGAGTTGGCCAAACCCATCGCGGCCGCGGCAAGGAACGCGGCCCAAACAACGGCGAGTGCATCCCGCCACCACTGTTTATCAAGAAAAAGGCCAAGGGTGCGGCGCGCCACGCGCCCCAACACCAGAAGCTGCACGCCCAACCCCAGGACGGCAGACAGGGCCAGGCCATTATACCCAAAGCTCCCGATCAGTGCAACATTAGCCAGGATCCGCACCCCCGTCTGCAGGCTATTAACGGTCAACACCGTCCAGGCGCTGCGTCGGGCATAGAGGACCCGCCATAGGGGCTGGCACAGGGCGTCGGCCAGGACTGCAATGGCATAGATGGCGAGAACGTCGCTAACGGCGGCCGTCGCCGTCTGATCAAAGGCACCGTGCTCGAAAAGGACCTGCACCAAGGGCCTGCGCAGGATGAGCAGCCCACAGCAGGCCGGCAGGCCCACCGCCCACACAAATCGCAGCGCCGCAGCGAGGCTGGCTCGAAGGCCAGGCCTATCACCGCCGGCGGCCTGTTCTGCCATTCTCGGAAACAGGGCCGTCGAGACGGCCAGGCCGCTTAACTGGCCGACAACCAGCGCCAGGCGGTAGCCATAGTTGAGCGTCGCCACCGCCCCACTTCCCAGCGTTGTCGCCATGGCTCGATCGATCAGGAGGATAACGTGGTGGGCTGCATAACCGGCAGCCAGGGGGCCCGCCAGGCGCAGAACGCCCATCACCGTGGCCTCGGGTAAATCGTCGCCTCCAATGGATTCCCCGGCGGATGTGGCCGGCCTATAGCGCCACAGCAAAGAGATCTGGAGCAGAAACGCAGCCGTCGCGCCCACCGTCACAGCCCAGGCAGCCCGGCCGGCGGACCAGGCCAGCGGGGCCCCCAGCAAGACTACTACAAAGGCCAGGTTGTATACGGCTGTGGCCAGGGCCGGGCGGGCAAAGCGTCGATAGACTTGCAGCACGGCCCCCGCAAGGGCAGCCTCGCCCATCAGGATCACGGCCGGTAACATACGATGCAGGGCACGCACAGTCTCTGCCCGCGTCCCCGCGTCGAACCCGGTGCCCAGCCAGCTTACGAACAGCGGTGCTCCCAGGGCCAGAAGGATGCCCGCCGCCGCCAGGAAACCGAACAGCGCTGCCGCCACTCGCCACGCGAACTGCCACCCCGCCACCTCGCCCGAGGCCAGGCGCAGGTTGGCAAACAACGGGATGAACGCAGGCGAAAGGACAATGGGCAAGGCGAGGAAAAAGAACTCGGGCAGGGCAAAGGCCACAAGGTAGACATCGGTGGCGCGCCCAACGCCCAGCTCGTGGGCCAGCGCCGCCTCCCGCAAAAAGCCGGTCGCCGTCGCAGCCAGGAGCCCGGCCATCAAGATCCAGGTGGAGCGGTAATCCTCACGGTGCACGTCGGTGTTAGTCTCCCATGCTGACCGAAGCGTCTACGTGACCACTGCCACCCGTTCCAGACCATTCATCGCGGCCGGTACATAGCTAGCAGGCCCTCGGGAAAAGCACTTATTCGGACCTCCGAACGTTTCCGACAGACTGCTAGTACGAGCCATTGCCCAGGACTACAACGGGGATCGTCTGCAGCAGGATGAGGAGGTCTTTCCAGGGAGTATAGTTGGCAATATATTCCACTTCGAGCTGCACGCGGGTTGCCAGCGGCAGATCACCGCGGCCACCGATCTGCACCGGGCCAGTGATGCCCGGCTTGGCCTGCAACCTGAGCCGGTGCCACTCGCTGTAGCGCTCGACGAGGCGTGCCTCCTCGGGCCGGGGCCCGACCAGGCTCATCTCGCCTTTCAGCACGTTGTAGAATTGCGGCAACTCGTCGATGCTCCACCTGCGCAGGAAGCGGCCCACCCTCGTAACCCGTGGATCTTCCTTCAGCTTGAACATGGGCTCTTCCAGCTCGTCGAGGTCGATCAGATCCTTGAGCAACTCCTCAGCATTGACCACCATCGTACGCAGCTTGTAAATCTTGAATACCTTGCCGTTCTGGCCTGCACGCATCTGGCCGAACAGGATCGGGCCTGGGGAATCGAGCTTGATAGCCACCGCCGCCGCCGCTATCAGCGGCAGAGAGAGAGGCAGCCCAACGAGAGCGCCCGCGATGTCCACCGCTCGCTTCAGAGCGGCGGCCGGGCCATGAAGGCTACCTTTGTGACTCGCAACCACGGCCAGATCCTGCGACGCAAGGGGCTTATTACTCATGCCCATTAGCCTCCCGAAGGGTCCCATGACCCAGATTGGTGGCAAGCCCGGCGGCAAACCCCACACCCAAGGAAAGAGCTCGCACCAAAAGCAAGCCCGGTGCAACAAGACCCACCTGGGCGTCTTTGCGCCAGGCACTCCAAACAAAGGGGATCGTGGACAACAGGAACAGTAGAGCCAGGATCCCGCTCGCCGCCCAAAACACCGGCCAGACCAGTCCCCCTGCCAGTCCAAGACCTGCCAAGCCAACGAGCAGGATCTGCGCCTTCAAGACCTGTGGCGTATGCGAATCGCGCAACAGCTTGTCCGGATGCCGCCGGTGCACCATCACCTTCCAATAGCCAATTCTGAACTTTTTGCGAGCGTAGGACCAGACACCTCGCGCATGTCCCCAATGGTAGACCCTCGCCTCCGGGACAAAGACCATTCTGTATCCTCGCCGGGCCAGGCGAAAAGAAAGCTCCTGGTCTTCAACCGAAGCCACCGGGAAGGCAGTCTCAAAGCCACCATCGGCTATCAAGATGTCGCGTCGATAGGCAGCTGCATAGGTATCCACGAAATCGATCGTCGACTCGCCAGCCATGCGCTCGTACTTGTCCTCGTACTCGATCTGGACAAAGCGCGCCACCAACTCGCGTTGGCACGTGAGATAGGCTCCTTTGGCACCCACGACCCCTTCAACAAAGGCCGCACCCATGCGCTCAATCCAGTCGGGCAGCGGCTCGCAGTCTGCGTCGGTGAACAGAACGATCTCGCCCTGGCTGTGCTCTACCCCGGTGTTTCTGGCCGCCGCGGGACCGTTATGGTTCTGGGTCAGCAGCCGCACGTTGCCATGGGCCTGCACCCTGGCCGCAGTTCCATCAGTCGAACCGTCGTCGACCACCAGGATCTCGTAGCACCCACCTGGGACCGTCTGGTGGGCAAGCGCATCCAGGCACCGGTCAATCGTTTGCTCGGCCTGGTAGGCAGGAACGACCACAGAGAACGTTGGCCCGTTGATTGTCGAGCCGTCGCCGGTCATCCGAGATCGCGGTTATCGGCCCGCAGCGAAGGGCGCACCAGATACCTGGAAAACACCCGCGCCGCCCTCAGGATACGGCCCGCCTCCGCCGGCTGCGTTAGCATTTGCTTTACCTTGCTCGCGACGTAGCGAGGCCGCAGATAGAACTTGCGACGCGCCCGGTCGCACCAGGCGACCAAGTCCTCCGCTGAGAGCCCATTCAGGCTGATGACGGTACGGTGCAGACCCTCGGGCGTGAGCCATTCCCGAAAATCCTCCGTCTCCAGGTAGCCGTTGCCCGCGGCCCAGCGGTAGGCCTCGGTGCCGGGATACACCATCAAGGGGAAGAACTGGGCCGTGTCGGGATCCAGTTCCTTGGCCAGGTGCAACGTTTTGGCCAGGGAATGCGTTGTTTCTCCCGGTCCGCCGGCCATGAAACAGCCGTGGATCAACACGCCGGCGCGCCGGGCATCGTCGCGGAACCGGTAGAACTGTTCCACCTTGATGCCCTTCCGCAGGCCGTTCAAGACCTCCTGGTCGCCACTCTCAAAGCCCACACACAGCAGGCGCATCCCGGCCCGTTTCAACCAATCCAGCGTTTCGAAACTGACGTTGGCCCGCGAGTTGGCCGTGAAGGGCAGGCGGTTGTTCCGCCGGATCAGCTCTTGCGCCAGGGCAGCGCAGCGGTCGCGATCGAAGGTGAGGGTATCGTCCTCGATAAAGATCTCTTTCACCTGGGGCAGCTCGCGGGCCACGAACTCGAACTCGTCGGCCACGTTGGCGGCGCTGCGGTGCCGGTAGCGGTGGCCGGTGATGGTCTGAGGCCAGAGGCAGTAGGTGCAGTGGTAGGGGCAGCCGCGGCCGGTCACCAGGGTCACTTCCGGGTAGCGGGCGATAGAGTAAAAATAATCCTCCACGCGCAGGTGCCGCCGATACACCTCGCTGACAAAGGGCAGAGCATCCAGGTCCTCGATGGGTGGGCGCGGCGCGGTGCGCACCAGACCTCCATTCCCGTCCCGATAGGCCAGGCCTGCCACGGCCTCCAGGTCGCCGCCGCCGGCCCGCCAGCGGGCCACGTCGCGCACGGTATGGTCGTACTCGCCGATGGCCACGGCGTCCACGCTGGCACTGATCGCCAGGCTCTCCTCCGGCAGGGCGGTCACGTGCGGGCCTACCAGGAGCGTGAACACCTCGGGAACGCGGTCCTTGATGGCTTCCACCACCTGTGAGTCATTGTAAATGCTTGGCGTGCTGGTCTCGACGACCAGAAGATGCGGCTGCCACTCTTCCGCCAGCGCCAGTACCTGCTCCAGGCGCAGGCCAGCCGCCGGCGCATCAAGCAGCTTAACACGAAAGCCATCCTGCTCCAGCACCCCGGTGGCATAGGCCAACCAGAGGGGGTAGTAGATGACTCCACTCTTGATCACCGCCGGGCTGCGCTGCGAGCGAGAATAGCGGGCGTGGAACGGCGGATTCAACGCCAGAACCTTTATCATGAGTAGAAGTGTACCGCCTTTGCGTGCTGCTGTCAAATCGGCCAGGACCAGTACCGATGGAGCAGCGCCAGATGGCCGTCCATCAGGGGACCAGCACCTGTGGCCGGCCCCAGCCGGCCCAGTCAAACCGGGAATCGCCAGCGGGGCCAGCACCGGTTTCCAGTACGAGGATCACGGACTGCCCGCCATAGTCCTCCAGGTCGACCTCAAAGGGGTGCCAGCGCCGGGCTGCCTGGTCCCCCTTGGGATCGATGTAGGTCGAAAACACCTCCTGCGCCCCCTCTTTTGTCTCGACGCGAACCACGAACGTCACCCCGTCGCCGGGCTGCTGCCAGCTATCGGGGCCCGTGGCCAGGGCAAAGCTCAGAACCGCCCCCGCGGGCAGGTCGACGGTGTAGCGTGCCCGGGAATCGGGGTGCATGAACAGCACCCGCCGCTCATCGCCGTCGATGTTGAAATAGTCGTTCTGCACATAGCCCGGACCGGGTGCTTCGATCTCGGAAGCCACGAGTTCCGCAGCCAGGTCATGGACCAGCCCCTCCCGCAGGTTGCGGTCGGCCCGTTGCGCCAGCAGGTAGTGCTGCGCCGCCCCCTGTATGTCGCCCAGGGCCAGGAGGGCGTTGCCCAGGGCCACCTGGGCCGGTCCCCAGCCCGGCGTGGCCTCTACGGCGGCGCGATAGCTCTCCATGGCCGCCTCCTGCCATCCCTGCCCCCACTGCATCCGTCCCAGGGAAAGCAGGGGCAGCGACTCCAGGGGATCCAGCGCGGCCGCCTGGCGGTACTCGGCCTCGGCCTCCTCCGGCCGGCCCAGGGCCTGGTACGTCTCGCCCAGGAAATAGTGCGGCGCGCCCTCGTCGGGCCGGGCCGCGGCGGCCGCCTGGTAGGCAGCCAGGGCCAGATCCAGCTCGCCCCGGACCCGGTGGACATGGCCCACGAGCACGTTGCCTGCCAACGGTTCTCTGCGAGAGATCCCGGACATCTCCCTTGCCAACTCCTCTCCCGGAGAGCTTGCCAGGCAGGTGCCCATTTCCCACAGCAACGGATCGAGCGGGCGGGGCCAGGTGCGGGCTAGCGCCTCCCAGGCCTGGAGGCACTGGCCGGTCACCTCGGCCGGCCGGCCCAGCGCGCGGTACAGGTCCGCAACCGCCAGATAGTCCGCCGGCCCTCCCCGGATCTCGGCAGCCCGCCGGCTCGCCTCGAGCGCACCCTCCTCGTCACCGACAGACCGCTGGAGCCGCGAAACGGCAGCGTGCAGGTCGGCATCAAAGAAGCGGGAGCGAAAGAGGGTGGTCAAGGACTGGGACATGATGGTGTCCAGCGCCTGCTCCGCCTCGACCCACAGCTCGCGATCCATGTAGACGAGGGCCAGGTTGTAGCGGGAATCCACGTCGCGGGGGCTAACCTCCACGGCACGCTCGAGCCAGGCCTGTGCCTCTTCCAGGCGGCCCTGGTCCCGGCAGAGCACGCCCAGGTCACGAAAGCCGTAGGCGCTCTCCGGCTGCAGGGCCTGGAACTCCCGGTAGGCCCCCTCGGCGCGCTTCTCGAAACCGGCCAGGCGCGAGGCCTCGGCCAGGGCAGCGAGGATTAGCGGGGCCTCCCGGCTGCCCTGTGCCGCGGCCTCGTGGTAGTCGGCCTCCACAGTGTCCAACACCTCGCCCAGGTTCAGCGTGCCCGATCGCCCTCCGATGGGTGCAAACACCCGTTCGGTGACGTCGGGCGCGCCCAGGTGCGAGAGAATGCGCTTTTCCAGCTCGGGAGAGGGTCCTTCCACGTAGGCCGGATCCAGAATGATGGTATTTCCGGCAGACCCATCACCGGCCAGGACCCAGGGAGAGGCCAGGACCGAAGTCGGATCCAGCTCCACGGCGTCAGCGAACGCCCGCCGGGCTCGATCGTCGTCGCCCTGGGCAGCGTAGGCCAGGCCAAGGCCGGCGTGCAGGCCATAGCGACCGATTTCAGCCGGATCGCGCTCGACGGCCTGTTCGAAATAGCCGATCGCCGCTTTCAGGTCACCCTTCAGCCAGGCCAACCAGCCCAGGTGTGAGAGGTAATAAGAAAACCCACGTTGCAGAGAAGCAGCCCGCTGATAGGCCGCGAGTGATCTGTCCGTATCTCCCTGGGCCAGGTAGGCCGCAGCTAGCAGCCGGTACGGTTGGTGGTCGGGCCATCCCAGTTGAGATGCGGCTTCCAGGTCCGACACCGACTCGAGCCAATTCTGCTCCTGCAAGTTGGCAAAGCCGGAGGCATAGGTCGCGGAGGCGAGGGCCGGCCGCAGAACGGTCAACAGGGAGAGCGCCACCAGCAGCCAGGGGACAAGAGCCGGCCATCGACGAGCCGGGGCCACTGGCTTTGCCGTGCTTGCCGGCACGCCCTCTCCTGCGGCGGCTCGATCGACACGGGGAACTGCCAGGAGGAGGCCGATCAATGCCCAAATCGGGAAGCTGAAGAACGGCGGGGTGACCCACAGGACGTCCAGCATTCCCCAGGCGAGCGCGCCAGCGATGCCGGCCAGGCAGCCGGCGACCCAAACCCGGCTGATGCCGCTGCCGCGCCGCCGGGCCCGCAGTCCGGCCATCAAGATCGTGGCCACGAGCAATCCGAAGGTGAGCACTCCAAACAGGCCAGCGGTGGAGCCTATCGCCAGGAACAGGTTGTGGGCATGCGCTTGCAGAGAACGACCTGCTTGGATCCTGGCCACGAGCAAGGGGTCATCATAGGTGACTTGTGTATCCACAACGAGGCCGACTTGATCGGCATAGGGGGCATAGAGGATCTCGCTGCCCGGGCCGCCACCTACCCAGGGGTGCTCCTGCCATGTCAGGAGCGCGCCATACCAGTGGATCAGCCGCCCGTTGAAGGAATAGACGTTGAGTTGCCTGGCCGCTTGTATGGAGAAAACGAGGGCCGGAACAGCCAGTACCACGATGCCGGCCACTGCCAGCCACCGGCGCAGGGGAGATTCGGCCAGCCAGCGTCCGGCTCGCTGTACGACAGGCCAATAGGCGCCGATGCCGTACACTCCCAAACTGAGGAGAAGGGCGAAAAAGCCCTCCCACGACTGGGCATACACCATGACCAGGGTGCTGACCACAATGGTCGCGGCCATGATCCAGCGTCTCGCGCGTGGATGGCCGTGCTCGATCGAGACGAGGGCGAGGGGCACGGCACACAGAACCGAGCGGGCAACGAGGTTCGCCCCGCCGAACTCGTTGGGATGCAGCCGGTACGACAACGCGCCGGCCAGGCCAAAGGGCAGAACGAGGCTTACAAACTTGAGGCCGGCCAGGAGGACCGGTAAGGCGGCCGCCACGATTGTGGTTCCCCAGGCGACAGCCCGCCACCTTTCAGGAGTGTCGATGACAAGGGAGAGCATGGCCGCCACGACTAGCAGAACCGCCCATCGCAGCCAGAAATCGAGGCTATCCCTGGGAACCGGCGAGAAGAGGACGGCGAGGGCAATGGCTGCCAGGAAGACGACGCCGGCCAGGGCACACGCTCGATCCAACCGATGGCCTGTCGCGGCACGGTCCCTGGCCCCTGAGCCTCGAAGGGTGAAGGCGGCAAGCAAGGCACAGGCAAAAACAGGTCCGTAGCCGGGTCCGGCTTCGGGCGTGCTCATGGCCCGCAGGTAGAGGTTCGAGCTGAACACGCAGGCGGCGAGGAGCGCCGCCAGCGTTCGGCCCCTGTCTCCCTGGTGCACGGCCAGAATCACCCCGAGAAAGGCCAGGGCGCCGGCCAGGATCAGATACAGGGCGTCGACTCCCGGCGTGTCGTGTATGGGCAGAAAGCGGGCCGAGGGCAGGTCAACGGCGACGAGGATCTGGGTCGTGGCGGCAGCGATTGTCGCCGCCAGGGCCAGATCCAGCGGATCGAGACGAGGTTGGGACAGGGTGTTTGCCTGCCGCCCACCAAAGGCGCGCTGCAGGATTCGAAACACTCGACCTCGGCAGCACCAGGACAAGACCAGAGCCATTGCCGCGCCCAGGCCGGCAATGCCCCAGCTACCCAGAGCATATTGATTGTTCAGCGAAGACAAGCTGGTCGCGACTGCACCTGCCACCAGGATCAGGCTCAACAGCCAGCGAGCTACGTGAGTCTGCATCAGGGCGTTCCAGTAGAATCCTTGGGCTTGGTGCGAGTCGAATCTGCAGGAGTCTCGTCCACGAGAACGGGCCAGCTCCAGCCTCCCCAATCATAGCTGTCGTCGCCTGCAGGCCCGGGCAAGGCCTCGAAGATAATCTTGACCGCCTGCCCACCAAACTGGCTCAGATCTACGCGTTCGTCGAACCAACGGCGGTCTTCGGGGTTGTTCTTGGGGTCGATGTAGTCGTGGAATACCCGGTAGAGCTTGGATGGTTCTTCTGCAAGGCTAACATAGATGTTGTATTCTACGCCGTCACCTTTGTCCGGCGACCAAACAGCCGGGTCCATGCCGTAGCCAAAACAGAGCGTTGATCGCAGTGGCAATGTGAGTGAATAGGCCACCTGCGATGTGGGGTGTTGGAGCAACAAGGGTCTAGACTCGTAGTTGATCGTTTCCGTAATTACTCTGACATCTCCAGATTCCTGGAGACCTTGCTCTGCCTCGGAAAAGTGATCAAGGAAGTTATACGCCACTGGCTGTAGTAAACGCAGCTCGCCCCAGTTGGCCCAGTCGTGTTGACAATTGTCATTCTTGCCACAAGTAGTGCTAAGAGAAACAGTAATGACCTCCCCAGCCCACGGAGAAAGATCCACTTGGTAGTCTTGCCAACTCCGGTCAGCAAGGATGTTCTTGGGATCGGTGTAGCGAGTAAAAACTCTTTCACGGCTACGGCCATTGTCGATGTAGACATCAAATTGCACACCATCGCCTTTGCCGAGCTGCCAGACTTCGGGAGCGAGAATGGGAGCAAATTGCAGAACAGCCCTTGATGGCGTATGTAGCAGATAACTCACTTCAGTTGGCGGATGAGCAAACAACGCCAGGTGGAGATCGTTCCCCATAATCAACACATTCGGGCGAACCGTTGCTGTCATATCGGATGCCTTGAATTTATCAAATTCGTAGACAAGGTTTGAGACTGCTATGTATTCCTGATCTAGGACGCTCGAGTAACTGCCATCTAACGCCTGCCCGTATAGAATAATGGCCTGGTCTAGCTCACCTGCCACCTGCAAGAGGTTGGCCCTGGCTAGCAGCATCTGTGAGCGGGCCTCGGTCGCCCCGAATGTGCTCAGACGCATTGAAGCTTCGAACCAATCAATGGCCTCAGAGTATTGACCAGCGGCGAAACACAAGTTCCCTAGTTCACGAGTAGCGGCACCATACGTGTACTGGCTGCCTTGTGGAGCCTCGATTGCTCGTTGATAGGCCTCTTGCGCCAGCTCGATGTCACCTTGAATATAGTACACGTCTCCCAGCAACAGCCAGGAGCCAGCAGAGTTAGGATGCTGGGACGTCAAGCTGCGTGCCGTTGCAGCCAACGACAGTGCTCGCTTTGGTGCCTCGGACAAAGCCAAGTGATATTCAAAAGCTGCCAGATCGAAATCTCCGTTGGCAGCGTAGGCCTCGGCAACTTGCTCGTAAAGTTTAGCATTGTCTACAGAGGCTGGTCGGAAAACGATTGGTCCCCCTCCGAAAGCTTCGATGAGGTGGTATATATCGGAACTTGGCGAAGCCGCATCTTGCAGTAGGGTCGGCCAGATATGGCTTGGAACGAGTACAGGATAATCCGCCTCGTCAAGGCTAGAACGATCAACGTGAAAAATATGGATCGCGTAATCCCTACTTCCTTGTTGCCATCTAGTGAAGTAAACGTGCTGAAAAGCCGGGTGGTCTTCAAAATAATCTGGAATCAAATGGAGACTGTGATAAGTGAGCCCCTCTGTCAATATCAAATAGTCGATCTTCAAATCACGAACAAAGTCTAGGAGTTGTCTCTCGGATAATGTGGCATATCTGATATCTCCAGCAGCTTTTCGAGTTTGAACCCATCCATTTTGGATGTACATCGGTTTGGAAACGTGAACGTGATAGTCATTATTCGCCGCACTAAGACCATAGAATTGCAGAAGGCCATGCTCCTCTTCAAGCGACACCGAACTCTGATACGGCCAGTCGATACTAGATTGTTCTGCGGGCATGGAAAAGTAACGCTGAATGGTGTACTTGCCGTTTGTGAAAAACTCCAAGCCCCTGATGTTAGTGGCATTGGCGGCCAGCACTGCCTGGCTGGGGACGTTCTGTTCTAACCACTCGGCAACTTCTCGTACGCTAGGAACGTTGTCATTAACAAATTGGAAGTACCGGCTTGTTTCATAGTCATACTCCTTCGGGATTCTTTGCCCAGTCCAGATGGCATAGACTAACAAACCACAAAACGCCAAATCTGTTAATTGAGGCCTCCTTTGGTCTCCCGAACCCGCTTGGGATTCGTCTCTGGCAGCCGGGGAGTAGGTCACTTTGAGCCACGAAAAGGGCAACAGTTGTCTTGGCGAAGGTCTAGTGCTTGACGCCTCGGCGGATCTGGTCAAAGTCAATGCCGGAATGGCTGGAAAATCTCGCAAGCGGACGATTGCGTAAGAAAATGCGGTACCAACCAGATAGAGGGCTAGAACAAACCCTCGTCCCAAGATCATGTATGCTAGCCAGAAAAGAGGCATACCGTATCTCTGTGTTATCTCGGACTGTCCCGGTAATCCTAGTAACACCAACGGCATGGAAGCCAGGAAAATCCAAAGCATCACCTGATTCCCGACACACTGCATGATGGGGTGGCGTTTTGTCAATACAGAGGCGATAAGTATAACGCCTACTGCCGGTAGCAGAAAATCAAACAGTGGTTGCCATTGCGCCGCCTTCTCGACAAAGATCAGAAAACCTTGTAAACGCAACGGAACTTGTGTGAGCGAACTGAAGGAAACACCAGTACGCGAAATCAAGCCAAGGCTCATCAACCACGTGATCACGAGGCAGAACAGCCACGCTGTTCCTGTAGGCCCCAAGAACCACAACCGTTTGAGCTTCTCTCGCGAGAGCCACTGGAAGGTTTTGTACTTCCGGTTCAGCTCGCGGCCTATATAGAAGAATAAGAGTGCACCAAAGATTGCAATCCCGAAAACCCCTAATATTCTATTCGAGAAAACCTTCGGAAGCACCCCCAAGAATCGAGAGAGCAAAAATATTCTACCGGTAACCTGGTAAAAATAGAGCCACCACGAACCGGTCAATATCCCGAAACCTAGCCCATAGGCGATAAGGACATAGAGACTACGCCACTTTCGCCACTTAGAAACGTGTAGCACCAAGTAGAGTGGTAGCGGTACCCATATAAAAGCAAGTTCTTTGACGAGAAATCCAACCGCCGTAGCCATGCCAGCTATGATAGCAAGGACAAGATCATGCCTATCCAACGACTTGATTGCAAGATACAGTCCAAGAAGCATAAAGAAACACATGACTTGATCGACGTAAATATGAGCGGGAAAGCTGACCATGAAAGACGATGTCACAACCAGGGCTGATGCCGCAAGTCCAGTTCTCCGATCATAAACCCGCCTGAGCAACAGATACATCACGACTATGGTACCGAAAGCGCTTACCTTAGTAACCAGGAGCGCGCTGGAAGCAGAAGCTCCAAACAGAAGAAACGAAAGCGCAAGGAGAAGGGCAAACATTGGGGACCTACCACTGGTGACATAGTTGTGGATACTGTCAGCAGGAGCGATGTAGCCCTGCCCCATCGCCAATCTTTGACCTAGCACCAAGTATTCACTTCCATCAGACCCAAAAGCACCAATCCTGAGGGTAAAAATGGGGGCAGCCAGAGATACAACTAATACAAGAGGCAAAATCTCCTGCAAAAACGGTTTAAACGCTTCTGAAAACTTGTTCATTGTTCTTGTCAGAGCTAAAGATAAGTGAGCCACGGAAGGGCACCTCAAAGTTTCACGTGAACGAACACCTTAGACAGCCGGAGGAGTATCCTCTCTGTTCAACCAGTGCGTGCCTAGTCGGTTGATGGATACCAGGCCAACAGCAAATGGTACCAAAGTCCACATCACCCGTTCCGCCAAGGCCACCAGGGTAGCTAAATCACCAGGCACTCCCACCTGAGCAAGAAGAGCAACAACGCTGATTTCTTTGACTCCTAACCCTACGGGAATCATAGAAGCCATGGCTATCAAGCTAGTAATGGATTGGATGTAGAGAACGACCCAAGGCGACAAATGGTATCCAAAGTACAAGAGGACGGCATAGGTGACCAACACGCGAATGATTATTCGTACGACTAGCAAAAGCCAGAAGACCAATAGGGTACGCCACGACACCATCTGGATGCTCAGTTTCATCTTGCCTACAAAATCCAGAAGACGGGACAAGTATCTACCCCAGAAGTACTTCTCATGTACTTTGCTTGAGGCTGCATGCTGTAGCCCCCACCCCAAAGCTATTCCTCCCATCGCGATTAATAGCAATACTCCGAAATTCGAGACCATTGACTGAAACAGATGCAAGACTCCGATGACGGCAATTACACTTCCAGTAGCAATGCCCAACCCTGATTCCACGGCTACATTGGCGGTGCTTGCTGAGAACGGGATTCCGAAGAGCTTTTTGCACAAAAGTAACCTAACGGGCACTCCAACAGGCCCGGGCGACGTTTCATTGGCGAATGCGCTCGTGGTCAAAACCCAATAGAGACTGCTATAAGACACAGCATATCCCATCCCGCGCAGTAGCACTTGTGTAGCAAGAATACTTTCCAAGATATAAACAAAAGATACCCCAATCAGCACCGAGATGGAAAGCGGATCTAGCTGTTTCAACAGTACATAGGTCTTGGTTCGAATAACTAGGTAAATAAAGCCTCCAAAGAATCCAGCAGAGACTCCCCACACAATGATTCTACGTGCCAGGGGCGACAGAGAGACTTTTTTCATGATCGATGCAACCAACTCTACTCAAACCTTGGTTCCCACAAATATAACAGCATAGCAAATCGCTCGCGGGAATGGTATCGTCAGTTTAAAAAGCTCCATTCCCCCAGAATAGGTTTTGACTTGGCGAAAGCCTTGGCGCTCCATTAACCGCACGAGAAATCGGGGCAGAAAAATGTGAACGTGATCCGGGCAGTAAAAATAACGCCGAAGCATCAAGCACTCAGACAAGGCAAACGCAGGATGATAAGGATTGGGTGTGCTCAACACGAGACGACCACCCCCAGTGAGAGCACGGTAACAATCCCCCAAGAATTGGATGGGATCATCAAGGTGCTCTATTATCTCGCCTGCCAGGATTGTATCATACCGGTCTTCCAATTTCAGCTTGCTAGCATCACCGGTTAGCATACCTTTGTAATTTGCGGGAAGTGGGACAACGCACTGATCAAAACCGTAGACGTCGCCCTCAAGGTAAGGGTTAGGCTGTTGAGCAAAGCCAATGTCCAGAATCCTGCCTCGGGCGAACTGAGCCATCTTCTTAAGTCTATACAAGAGCATTCCCTCCCAAACACAGTCTACTTCGTCACAATGACCTGACTGCCTTGCGCGAGTCCCCCTGGGTCTCTCGTAGAACTTTCTGTCTCTCAATGCCGGTGAATATGCCTTCAATCTTTACTTTTTGTCTCATTGTTTTCTTGCAAGCCGTTTACGCCTTGTCTGTTGATACTCGACAAAGCTCTCGGGATACCCTTCCACAAACTTCACAAGCCAAGCAGTTACGTCAATTTTGTCATGTAGCAACTGCTGCCGTTTAGCCTGCCACTCCTGCCTCAGGTTCTCGCGCCCGGCCAATTCCAGCGCCAACTGGATAGCATGTTCCGCCTGACTCGGCTTGAAGGTATAGCCGAGACCATAGCGCTTCTCCTCTTCGTCGGTGTATCCTCGCCCGACGGGCGATACAAAAATAAAGGGGGTGCCCAGGATGGCACTCTCTGATGCCATTGTGGCACTCTCTCCGATATAGAGCGTGCTGAAAGCCAGCAGATCGTGAACTTTGGTTGGCGATACCCTCATCCTTAAAGGCTCAAGATCCTCGGGCAATGATCTTTCAGAAGTAATGACGACTCGACCTTGCTGCTTGAGGGATTCGACCAAGCGTCGCTTGCCTTCCAGGCTGAAGCCTATTTTCATGACATCGTGACCAGACTGCCAAGCCACGAAGCGGATCAGGAACAGTTTTTCGTCACGGGCCAGACCCAGTTCATTCAAAACATTCGAGTTCGGCCTGAACCAATTGGGATGCGTGTAAGCCAGTTCTTGGTACCCTTCGTAGCGAACCTGTTTGCGCCCGAGATCACCTTTGTAACAGCTTGGAGTACATATGAGCCCAGCAAAAGGATAGGTGATTTGGTTGGATACAGTTGCATTCTCGGTGTCCGAAAAAACAATAGTTGGTGTGTTGAGCAGTTTGCCAACGTGCACAATGAATGTTCCGCCGATATTCAGCATAACGTCTGGGCGGAATTCGCGAATGATGCCTAGCAGTCGCAATTCGTGTTCCAGCAACTCCAGGCCCAAGCCAATAACTCCTTTTCGTGCCTTGCTCAAGCAGGAGTATTCATAACTAAAGCTCTCCAAGAGGGGTAAGGTTAGATCTTTGTCACGTGCGACGATCCGGATTTGATGGCCTCGCCTTTGCCACTCATTTATGGCAAATCGAAAGAAATGCACATGCGCCGGATGGCTTATATCAACTAGAATCTTCACGACTGAAATAACTCCCTGCGGTCTCCTAGAGTTTAATAATATCTAGCGTAAGTGTCGGTTATATTCCATGTCAAACCACATGGCGAACAGCAGAAACTGCAGGCCCGTAATAGCACAGAACATGACCGCCAAGGCATTGATGGACGGGATCCTGCCGGAAGCAACCCATAGCCACAGCATACGGCCGGTCAACACGGGCAATGCTGTGCCCAACAACAGTCCCCCTAAAAGGTAAAAGAAAATCAGCGGATGAAAGTCGCGAATAATGTATTTCTGCACCATTCTCATCAAAAAGAGCTTCAGGATAAGCCAGGCAAGTTTCGGGATCATGCGAATTGGCCTGATGCCTGATTCTTCTCCGATTCCGTACACAGGATGAATCTCTATGTCGCGTACGCGAAAGTTAAAGATATTGAGCTTGACCAGCATGTCATTGGGCATGCCGTAGCGCTTGTAGATGTGGTCGAGATCCAGGGTCCTCAGCACTTTGAGGTTCGCGGCTGTATACCCCGTCTGCGAGTCCGCAATCTGCCAGTAGCCGGACGCAATCTTGGTTAGCAGGGACAAGCCTGCATTCCCCAAGTATCGCACGCGCGGCACTTTATTCCAGGCCTCTCCGGAGATCAACCGATTTCCTTTGGCATAGTCTACCTCGTCGGCCACCACAGGATCGAGCAGTTTGGCGAGGTCGCAAGGGTCCATCTGAGCATCCCCCGCCATCACGGCTGTCACGTCAATGTTCTGGTCCCGACACCATTTGTAGCCCTCGGCAATTGCGCCACCGACTCCCTGGTTCTCGCAAAGGGGCACCAGTACCACGCGCCCCCCCGAGTTCCCGGCGTGTTGTTCTACGAGGACACGTGTCTGATCTTGGCTGCAATCATCAACCACCACAATCCGATCTACAAAGTCGGGCATGGTCTCGATGACGCGCTCGATGAGTTTTTCTTCGTTGTAGGCTGGTACAACTACGCCAACAGTTTTGCCCTGGTACATTTTGGCTCACGAACCTCGAATCTCTTGTCTAGCGCCGGATGTTGCCCTTCACCAATGGTTCTTGGCTTCAAGGAATGCCCCTGTGCATTCCCAGCACGACGCCAAGGAATCGCTCTGTAGCTATCAAGTCAGATCACCCACACACAAGTACCTGAAACCGGCTGCACGCGCGCGATCTTTGTCAACCAGATGTCGGCCGTCCACAAGGACGGAGTGGCAAAGATTGCCATGTAGTTCTTCGAGGTTAAGAAGGCGGTACTCGTCATGGCTCACCATAACCACCACACAATCAGCTCCCTTCGTCACGATGCCGAGGGGGACTTGGTACTCGCGCACGTACGGGTCGTGGATTACCACCTCGGCGCCGGCCGCGCGCAACGCCTGCACCAGGGGCTCCGTAGGCGTGTTGCGCGTATCGTCCGAATTCTCCAGGTAGGCGTACCCCAGGACGGCGATGCGGGCTCCTTCAAGGCCCACGCCCGCTTCCTCCAACCCTCGCCGCGTCAGCTCGACCATGTGCAGCGGCATCGAGTCGTTGACGGCGCGTGCCGCCCGCATGATCCGGGCCTGCAGGTCGTCGCTGCCCGACGCAATGAGCAGCCACGAGTCTTTGGGGATACAGTGCCCCCCCACACCGGCGCCTGGCAGGTGCATGGCCCGGTACGGCGCCTTGTTGACCAGGTCGCGGACCTGCCACACGTCAGCACCCAGATCCTCGCAGATGAGCGCCATCTCGTTGGCAAAGGCGATCTGCACGTCACGATAGGCGTTCTCGGCGGTCTTGACAACCTCGGCCGTGATACAGTCCACCGGATCGAGATCCCCCTGCACCACGTGGCGGTAGAATGCCACCGCCAACTCGGCCGCATCGGGAGTCATGCCGCCCACCACGCGATGCATCTCGCGGATATTCTGTAACAACCTGCCTGGCATGACCCGCTCCGGGCAGTTGGCCAGGAAAAAGTCCTTGTCCGCCCGCAGGCCCGAGGCATCCTCGAGAGCCGGCCGGACCACCGTTTCCATCGTTCGAGGGGCAATGGTCGACTCGATGATGACCAGCGTCCCGGGCGACAGGTGCGGTCCCAGGTCGGCCAGGGCCGAGCGCAATGCCCGGTAGGCGGGCTTTTTTGTCTCGGCCTCCACAGGCGTCTCCACGGCCAGTAGCACGACCTGTGCCTGGTGGCAGGCAGCATAGTCCGTCGTCGCCCGGAACTTGCGGCCGACTACAACCCGGCGGAGTAGCTCGGCCAGCCCGGGCTCCTTGCCCTCAATGGGCGATTGGCCGCGATTGATCATATCGACCTTTTCCTGGCTGCGCCGGATGCCCACCACCGGGAACCCTGCCTCGGCAAAGAGGCAGGCGACCGGCAAACCGACATAGCCCAGGCCCAGGACCACCACCCTGGCGGTCTTGCCTTCAACGGCTCTCAGCAGTTCAGCTTTCAAGTACACACCTCTTCATACGATTGACACTTGTATGCGGCCTGGTCACAGTGAATCACCCGGCCTTCTTGCCCCGCCCGCACCAGGTCCAGGGCCAGGGCGAGTGCTGCCAGGCCATCCTGACCCGTCACCAGCTCGACCGTCTCTCCGCGGGCGGCAGCCGCGAAAGCCTCGAGCTCCACCCGCAAGGGCTCCCGCCGTTGAATCTTCAGGCGCACCATCTGGCCCTCACTGACCCCCCGCAGAACGCTCATGTGATTCCAGTCCAGGCCGTTGGCCGCATCGTTCTCGTAGAAAAAGAGGTCCTGGGTGAGGAGGTTGGCCACGAACATGCCGCACTGTCCTGTCACCGCTACCTCCCGGACCTTGCTCGGGGTCAGCCAGTTAATCTCGAGGATGCCCAGCACCCCGTTTTCAAAGCGCACCATCCCCGAGAACAGGTCTTCGTGGGCCGTATGGATCCGCCGCTGCGTTTCGGCATATAGCCGCTGAACCTCGCTGCCGGTCAGGAAGCGCATGATGTCAAGGTCGTGGGGCGCAAGGTCCACCACCACGCCCACATCCCGCACCCGGTTCGGAAACGGCCCCAGCCGCCGCGCATGCACCTGAAAGATCTGGCCAATCTGTCCGCCGTCGAGCCGCCGCCTGAGCTCGATGATGGCCGGGTTGTAGCGCTCGATGTGGCCTACGGCCAGGACCCGGCCCGCCTTTTCGGCCGCCTGGATGATGGACCGGGCCTCCTCCGGGGTCGCGGCGATGGGCTTTTCGACGAGCACGTGACAGCCACACGCCAGGGCATCGAGCACCACCTGGGTGTGGGCCTGGGTCGGCACGCTCACGGTCACGATGTCGGGCTGCGCTTCGGCCAGCATGGTGCGATAGTCGGTGTAGGCGCAGCCCCCGTAGAGCCTGGCAACTTCTTCCGCCACAGCCGGATCAGCGTCGGCGACGCCCAGCAGATCCACGTTGTTCATCTCCCGGTAGACGCGGGCGTGGTTGCGCCCCATGGACCCAACTCCGATCACCGCTGCTCGCATCATAGCCTGTTTACCACCTCCACGATCTGGTCCAGATCGGCCTGACTCAGGCCCGGATGCACCGGCAAAGAGAATACCTCGCGGGCAGCCTGCTCCGCGGCCGGCAGACTGACCTCACCTACGGCGTCCCGAACAAACCCCTGGTGATGTGCGGGCACGGGGTAGTAGACGCCTGCGCCCACTCCTCCCCCGTGGACTTGCTCCAGGGCCAGGTCGCGGTCCTGGCCATTGCGCACCCGCACCGTATATTGGTGCCAAACGTGACCATAGCCGTCCCGGACGCGCGGCGTCCGGACGCTGTGGATGTGCTCGGAGAGATAGGCGGCGTTGGCCCGGCGCCGGGCAGTGAACTCGTCCAGGCGCTCCAACTGGGCCAGGCCGATGGCCGCGTGCAAGTCTCCCATGCGCAGGTTGTATCCCAGGGCATCGTGATAGTACCGCTGTTTCATGCCATGGTTGCGTAACATCCGGCAGCGATCGGCCAGGTTTTCGTCGTCCGTGGTGATCATGCCGCCCTCTCCGGCCATGACGTTCTTGGTGGCGTAAAGGCTAAAGCAGCCGGTGCCAAAGCTCCCAACCGATCGTCCTTTGTAGGTCGCGCCGACCGCTTGCGCTGCGTCCTCGATGATCGCCAGCCCGTGCCGGCGCGCAACCTCCAGGATGGGATCCATGTCGCAGGGATAACCGTAGAGGTGCACGGGAATAATAGCCTTGGTCCGGCCGGTTACTGACTTCTCGACGAGCGCCGGATCCAGGTTGAACGTCTCCTCATCAATGTCCACGAAAACCGGCCGGGCGCCCACAAAGAGGATACTGCTGACCGACGCGATAAAGGTAAAAGGCGTCGTGATCACTTCATCCCCCGGCCCTATGCCGTGGGCCAACAAGGCAATGTGCAGCGCAGCGGTGCCGGAGGCGGCGGCCACAGCAAACCTGGTGCCGCATCTCCCGGCAAACCCCTCCTCAAGCTGAGCGACGCGCGGCCCCTGCACAAGCATGCCCGAGTCGAGGACCTCGAGCACCGCGTCCTTTTCCGCCTGGCCGATGAGTGGCTTCGAGAGAGGAATCACGTTGTACCTCCAAGGCCGTGCAAGATTCGACCCGGGATTGCGACCTTTGTTTCGCACTCCACGCAAATCAGGCCCACGACCTCGGCATCTTCCTGCCCCGACTCGTCCGCCCTGGACAACCGCCCCCCACACGGGCAGACAAAGCCATGCAATCGCGAGGGGTTGCCCCACACGAGCCCGTAGTCGGGCACGTCTCTGGTCACTACCGAGCCTGCGCCCACCATTGCCCAACGGCCGATGGTTACCCCACAAACGATGGTCGCATTGGCACCTATGGCCGCCCCTTCGCGCACCAACGTCTTGCCGACCCGCCAGTCTTCAGCCGACTTTGGTGTGCCGTCAGCATTCACCGCGCGAGGCTGCTTGTCATTGGTAAACACGGAATATGGGCCACAGAAGACACCCCGTTCGATAGTCACGCCGTGGTAGACAGAGACATAATTCTGGATCTTCACGTTTTCGCCAATGGTGACGTCGCAGTCGATATAGGCTCCTTTTCCTACGATGCAGTGCGACCCAATTCGGGCGCCTTCGCGAATCTGCGCTTGATGCCAGACGATGGTTCCCTCACCTATCATAGCGTTCGGCGAGACGTCGGCTGTAGGATGGATACGAACTTCCATGTCGTTTCTCTCTTCCCCTCCAGGCTGGCCGCTCCTCTCCCACGGCTGTCCAAGTCGTACACGCTATTCACTGCCCGTTAGGCAGTCCCTGATCGCAAGCAGCCAACCCCTCTTGGGCCATCGAGTTATTGGCGTCCAACTCCAGCGCTGCTTCGAATTCGTCCACCGCACGATCGCAATCGCCCAGGTTCAGCAGCACGATGCCCAGCCCTACACGCGCCGCAGCCCACTCCGGATTGAGTTCCACCGCCTGGCCGTATGGCGTCAGCGCCCATCGGAACTGTCCCTGGGCCAGATAGGTCTCTCCCAGATAATAGTAGGCTTCGGCCCGGTCGGGGTCGATAGCAATCGCCTTCTCGTACACCTCAGCAGCCTGCGCGGACCTGTTTAGCGTCATATAGCTGGCACCAATTCTCAACCAGCACATGTAGTAGTTCGGATTGATAGTCAGGGCCTGCTCGTACTCAGCAATGGCATCTTCGTATCGTCCCATCTCGCGATAGATGTCGCCGGCAGAATAGTAGGCCCGCCAATAGTTGGGGTCGATCTCCAGCGCCCGGCGGAATTGAGCAAGGGCCTCGTCGTAATGCGAGAGACTGCTGTAGCGCAGCCCCATCTCGCGATAATACACCGCCTGCGACGAATTCAACTCCACGAGCCTCTGGTACTGGTCGATTGCCTCCTCATGCTTGCCGGCGCTGCCATACCTGCGCGCCAGGTCCAGGCGGTAGCCTTCATTCCGCGGCTCCTTCTTCACCGCCCGTTGCAGCACGTCGATGGCCTTATCATGCTGCCGCAGGGCGCCGTACTCTGTGCCCACGTGCCTCAGAATTTCTGGATCGTGAACGCCGGCCGCTACCGCATCGTCCAGCAAGCGCACCGCGTCCCCGGTCTTGCCCACGGCGCGATATAGCGACGCCAACTCGATGAGCATGCCGGCGTCGGGCCCCGCCCGGTGCGGCAGTAGGATCCCTGCCGCACCGACGATGACCAGCAACAACAGGGCGAGCCAGGTGGGGATCACCCCCAGACGACTGCCCAGGCGCGCGGCAGCTGCCGGCGTCTCGACCAGGAGCTGTTGCAGTCTTACCACGGCCCTCTCGAGGAAGGCTGTGGCAGTGCCGGGTGGCTCAGCGCCCCGCGGTACAGCGGTCTCGGCCTCGAACCGGCCATCGGCAGAGACGCTACTTCTCAGATCGCTGTCGGCCTGGACATCTTGGTCCATCAAGAAACACTCCGCAGTGTCCGAGCCGAGACGGAGCAGCTTTCGCAGGCTTGTGACGCAACGCTGCCGGTGTATCGCCACCCCATCGTCGGACTGGTCACCAAGTCCAATCCTTATCGCCTGGACATCAACACGGGATCTCCGGTCACGAGGAGCCGGATGGAGCCATTGAGCGAGTTGTCCAGGTCACTCGCGCCGCCATCGGCCACAAAGGTCACTGTGCCGTCCATGTGCACGATCCGCACCCTCGAGGCCTGGTTAAAGCTCATGGCAGCGGGCGCTTGCGGGTCGCGGCTCCACGCCACCGTTATATCCGGGAAGCCCGTCCGACTAAAGACGTATCCTTCGATCCCTGGCGCCGTTGACGCAGACGCGTACCGATAGTCATCCAGCTCGGTGCTCAACATGTAAAAGGTGTCAAAGGCCGGCTTGGGAGACCAGTCATCCTGGCGGAGCAGTCCCTGCTCGTGGGTGTCGTAGAACGGCGAGACCAGGGCAAACCAGATGATCCTGTCCACACCGACCGACAGGGCGCGTACCGGACCCTGTATCACGTAACGCGATTGATCGGCCAGGCTCGCGGGATCGTCCGGCCAGCCATGCTCACCGATCTCGGTGAGCCACAGCGGCTTGTTTATCCCGAAGCAGGAGCTCATACGATTCTGAAAATGCCGGAGCTTGGCGAGAACGTCCAATCCCCAGCCCTCGTACGGCGTCCCAATGCCATCATCCACAATGCCGCAGGTGGGCGGGTCGCCCTGGGGGACCCAACGCTCCCACTCTGGGGCAAACGCGGGAAAGTAGTGAATGTTCAGGACATCCATGTGCGCCCCGCCGCCGGCGGCCATCACGTCGTCGGCAAAGTAGCGGTTGAACGCCAGTATCGGATCCTGATTCTCCAGGAACCCATCGTAGGCCAGGCCACCCATGACCACGGTGGCAGTGGGATCGGCCGCCTTGATGGCGGCGTAGGCATGAGCCATCATCTGCCCGTATTCAGTCCCTTTCAATCCCCAGCCGTAATCAGGATATTGCCGGTAAACCCTGTCCGGTTCGTTAAAGAGCTCCCAATCGTGGATGTTGTACGGCGGTTGTTTGTACCGGTTCACAACATCCGTCAGAAACTGGGTAAACTCGTCCAGGCGATCCGGATAGATTGGGCCCCCGGTCATGGGCCCCGCCCAGGCGGGAATGCCGTCAATGGTAGCAATGATCCGCACCCCCGTCTCGGCGACCAGGCGCAGCTTCTCGTCGTGATAAGGCGCCCAGACATAACCGGCCGGAGGCGGGTCGGGTTGAATCGTGGCCCAGTCCACGCGCAGGCGGGCCCAGCAAGCGCCACTGGCTTCCAGGGCATCGACCAGCCTTGGGAACGAGTCTGCGTACATCGCCCACCAGTCGGCCTCGGTTGTGGGAGCCGGGCCGTCATAGCTCTCCCCCCTGGGTGTGACCTCGTGTAAGGCAGCGATCTGGAGGCCAAACGGAGATTCGGCTGTGCAGGCCGGACGCGGGCGATGGTTGTTGACAATAAGCGGCAGGAAGGCCGTACTCGCGGATGTGCTCGCAGTCTCTTCAGCCGACACCTCAACACCCTGAAGCATGCCCGGATGCGCAGAGTGCTCTTCCATGAGAAGTGCAGGGGCGCCGCTCCTTGATCCCGACGCCTGAGGAGCAATCACGAAGAGGACACATACCACCAGGCCCAATACGACTGAACGCATTTGTCTCATAGACGCTTTCTCCTAGAGCTATGCTATTAACTGTCTTTTCTCGCCATGGGAACAAACTTCAGTTACCTACCGCAAAGATCTGCCTGCAACTCGTGTCTCAGATTCTGGAGTGATGTGTCTAGTCCATGGGGAGCTTACCACCCTGATCGCAGAACAGCGTTTGGTCATCGGGTAACGGACCTGACATCTACCGGACGATCACCTGGTCCAATGAATGATTGTCTCGTGTTCCTCCGCCCGGGACAGAGTGTTGAATAAAGCACAGTCTATTCATAGTCCTCACGATAGGCGCACAGCTTCCTTTGTACGGCTGCTTATCCAGGGAACAAAGCTAGCCGCAAGAGTACCACAGTTTCCTTTTCCTGTCAAATTGCTCATCGCCAGGCGGTTGTGATCGCGCCTGACACACCGGCTCGTTTTGGGTGTTTTGCCTCCAGTTCCCCAGGCTGGCAAGGGTGGCGAGGCCAATGGAACGAGGCCCACCCACCGGCTGCACATTTGCAGCCATCCCGACTTTGTGCTAGAATCCCAAGGCTGGGCAGTTCGCAGAGGGTAGTTGGTGGCACTCTGCTTCGCTCATCTCAGCGTTGGCTCTTGCCTGGCACGGTTGGCAATCTTGTATCAAGACACCCTCTCAGCCATCACAGCCGCTGCGTCGTGCAGCCCGATCTCCTGACTAACGGCGGCCGAGCCGTCCGAAGAGGGCGATGCGCTCCAGCGGGAGGGAAACGAGGTAGTTGTGGCTTCTAGCGCGCGGACCCGAAAAGTAGGCGAGCCGGCGAAAGTGTTCACCAACCCCGCACGATGAGTCGGCTGGGTTGCTGGATCCGGCGGGAGTGGCGTCTGCTGGCCGGGTTGGCCCTGAGCACCATTTGCCTCTATCTGGCCTTGCGGGGCCTATCGCTCCCCGGCCTGAAAGGTGCCCTCCAGACGGCCCGGTTGCAATGGGTGGTCTGGGCGGCCGTCACGACCATCGCCGGCACCCTATTCAAGACGTTGCGCTGGCAGGCCCTCTTTCTACCGATCCGCGTGCGCCTGGGCCGCACCTGGTCCATCATGTTGATCGGGCAGTTGCTAAACATTGTCCTGCCCGCCCGAGCCGGCGAGATCGGGCGCATCCTTTACATCGGCGAGGCGGAAAAGGTCGGCCGCACGCAGGCACTGTCCACGGTCGTGATTGAAAAGATGGTCGACCTGATGATGCTAGCCCTTTGTTACATTCTCGTGGCACTGTGGTTGACAACGGCGCCAGACGGCGTGCAAGACTGGCTACAATCAGCCGGCCTGAGCGTGCTGCCCCTGGCCGGGCTGGCGCTGGTGGTGCTGCTTCTCATTGCCTGTGCCGGCCGGCCCACCTGGCACCTCGCACGGCGAGCCTTCCGGCCTGTGCCGGAGCGCTGGCAAGTGCTAGCCGATGGGGCGGCGGAACAGGCCATTTCGGCCTTTGAGGCCCTCCGTCACCGCCGCGTCATCTCCCGGACATGGGGCTACTCGCTGATCGTCTGGCTGCTGGCTGCTCTATCCAACTTCCTGATGTTCCGCGCCTTTCAGCTCTCTCTCTCGGTCTACGTAGCCCTGCTGCTGTTGGTGGTGCTCATGACTGGCGTGGCCGTGCCGCCGCTGCCCGGCAACCTAGGCGTCTTTCCCTATTTGTGCCAGTTGGTTCTCTCCCTGTTCGGCGTCCATCGCGAGACCGGCCTGGTCTTTGGCTTTGCCTTGCAGGCAGCGACCTATCTACCGGTCATGGTGCTGGGCCTGGCGTGCCTCCTCCGGGAAAACGCAGCGTTACGGCGCTCGCCGTCTGCCCGCTACCACAAAGTCCCGACGGCAACGCCATCCGCGAAACATCCGCAGAGAGACTGATCCCACCGACCGGTATGCCACCCGGCCGCTCCGCCATCGACTGACTACCCTCCCCAGATCGCCGCCGCCGCCAACCGCGCCAGGTCCACCACCGGCCCCGGCCACAGCCCAAGGACCACCACGGCCACCGCCGCCAGGGCCACGGCGGCCTGCAAGCCTCGCGGCAGGGCGATCCCGGCCGGCGTGGCGGGCACGTGCGCGGGCCAGGCCATGGCCGCCACCACCCGCAGGTAGTAGTAGGCCGAGATGACGCTGTTGACCACGCCCACCGCCGCCAGCCAGGCCAGCCCGCCCTCCACGGCGGCGCCAAAGACGTAGAGCTTGGCCAGGAAGCCGGCCAGAGGCGGCAGGCCCGCCAGCGAGAGCATGAACAGGGTCATGGCCACGGTGGGCCAGCGCCGGCCGGCGGCAGCCAGGCCCGCCAGGTCGGCCACCGTCTCCCCCCGGCCGCCGGCGCCCGCGAGGCGCTCGGAGGCCAGGACCAGGCCAAAGGCCCCCACGTTCATGAAGGCATACACGAACAGATAGAAGAGCACCCCGCCGATCCCCGCCTCGTTGCCGGCCGCCAGCCCCACGAGGATGTATCCGGCGTGGGCGATGCTGGAATAGGCCAGCAGGCGCTTGAGGCTGGCCTGGCGAAGGGCCGCCAGGTTGCCCACGGTCATGGTCAGGGCCGCCAGTCCGGCCAGCAGCCAGCTCCACGAGCCGTGCTGATCGCCAAAGGCAAACAGGACCACGCGGCCCAGGGCGGCAAAGCCTGCCGTCTTGGCCCCCACGCTCATAAAGGCCGTGATGGACGTCGGCGCCCCCTGGTAGACGTCCGGTGTCCACATCTGAAAGGGCACCAGCGCCACCTTGAAGCCAAAGCCGGCCACCATGAGGCCCAGGCCCACGGCCAGGAGCGCCGGGAATGACCCGCCCAGGGCGAGCACGTGGTCTCGCACGCCGGCCAGGGAGGTCGTCCCCGCCTGGCCATAGGTCAGCGCCATGCCATAGAGCAAGAAGCCGCTGGCAAAGGCCCCCAGCACAAAGTACTTGAGGGCCGCCTCGGCCGACCGCCCGTCGGCGCGGTCCAGGCCCACCAGCACGTAGAGGGCCAGCGACAGGATCTCGAGCGCCATAAAGATGGTGATGAGGCTGACCGCGGCAGCCATCAGCATCATGCCCGCCGTCGACAGCAGGAGCAGGGCATAGTACTCGCCCCGGGGCAGGTGCGTGTCCAGGGAAAGGAGGATGGCCAGCGCCGCGGCAGCCAGGAGCACCAGGTTCAGAAAGAGGGCATAGCCGTCGGCGGCAAGCATGCCCTGCAGCGACGGGTTGCTGCCATCCCACAGGTAGAAGGACACGCCGGCCGCGGCCACCACCCCCACCAGGGCAAGCCACGCGAGTCGTGCCTTTTGCTCGCCGGCCAGGACGAGGTCGGCCATCATCACCAGCAGCGCCGTCACCAGCACCACGATCTCGGGCGCGACGATGAGCAGGTCCAGGGACGGGATCTGGATGTCCATGATCTTAATCGCTCCCCCGGTCGACCAGGACGATGCGGTTCTCGTCGGCGTGGACCAGGGTCGCCTCCACGGCCGCATCGCTGGGCTGCAGGATGAGGTTGGGCACCAGGCCCACGACGAACATCAGGATGACCAGGGGCAGCAGGAGCGCTGCCTCGCCGCGCCGCAAATCGGGCAGCAGCCGGGTCTCGGGGTGCACCGGCCCGGCAAAGACCTGGCGGAAGAGGTTGAGCATGAACCAGGCCGCCAGGACGATGCCCAGGGCGGCAAAGGCAGCCGCCACGGGGCTCACGCGGAAGGTGCCCACCAGGATGGTAAACTCGCCGGGAAAGCCGCTCAGGCCCGGCAGGCCGATGGAGGCCATGGTGACGATGAGAAAGAGGCTGCCCAACAGCGGCGTGGTCCGCCACAGCCCCCCGAACTCGGCCGCCAGCCGCGTGCCGCGCCTTTGCTCCAGGAAATAGACGGCCACGAACAGCGCCGTGACGGTCAGCCCGTGGGACACGGAGAGGACCAGGGCGCCCTGCACCCCCTGCTGATTGCCCGCCAGCACCCCGGCGACGATGAGCCCCACGTGGGCCAGGCTGGAATAGGCCACCAGGCGCACCATGTCGCGCTGCACGAGGGCCAGCAACGAGCCATACAGGATGCCGGCGATGGCCAGCGTCCAGAACCAGGGCCGCAAGAATGCCAGGGCATCGGGAAAGAGGGGCAGGCAGAAGCGGATGAGGCCATAGACGCCCATCTTGGACAGGACGCCGGCCAGGAGCAAGGTCACGGGCAGGGGCGCCTCGGCGTAGGTGTCGGGCAGCCAGGTGTGCAGCGGCCAGACGGGCGCCTTGACGGCAAAGGCCAGGGCAAAGGCCAGGAAGAGCCACATCTGGGCGGCCCAGGTGAGGGGCGTGCCGCGGAGCGCCGTCAGGTCAAAGGTCAGCCTGCCCGCCGCCTGGTAGTGGAGCATCGCCAGGGCCAGCATGGCGACCAGCATCAGGGCGCTGCCGGCCATGGTGTACAGGAAGAACTTGTAGGTGGCATAGGTCCGGCGCTCCCCGCCCCACCGGCCGATGAGAAAGTAGGCCGGCACCAGCGTCGCCTCCCAGAAGATGTAAAAGAGGACGAGGTCCACGGCGGCAAACACGCCCAGCACACCGGTTTGCAGGGCCAGCAGGAAAAAGAAATAGGGACCAACCTCTCCCTCGGGCCGGCCGGACAGGAACCGCCACGACACGAGGACGGCCACAGGTCCCAGGGCGGCGGTCAGCAGCAGCAGCCACAGGCTGATGCCGTCCACGCCCACGTGGTAGGCGATGCCCAGGCTGTCGATCCAGGCCAGGCGGTCGACGAGCTGCATCTCTCCGCGGCCATACTCGAAAAAGCCCCACAGGGCGAGGGCCAGGGCCAGGTCGGCCACGGTGACGGCCAGGGCCCAGGCCTGCACCGGGCGCCGCCGGCGGCCCAGGAGGAGGGCGACCAGCCCGCCGGCCAGGGGCAGCAGGACGGTGATGGACAACAAGGGAAAGCCAACCTGGTTGATCATAGCACGCTCGCCAACAGGAAATAGAGGAGCAACAGGACGACGCCGGCCAGCATGGCCAGGGCATAGTGGCGCACAAGGCCGCTCTGCAGGCGCCGCAGCCCCTCGCCGGCCAGCCCGGTCAGCCGGGCCAGGCCGTTAACGGCACCATCGATGGCCCTGGCCTCGACGACCCCGGCCAGGAAGTCGCCCAGGGCGCGCAGCGGCCCGACGACCGCCGCCTGGTACAGGTCGTCCACCCGGTAGCCGGCCAGGACCAGGTCGTAGAGCCGGGGGCTGCCCTTCGCCCAGCGGGCGGCAAGGCCCGGGCGGCGCACGTACAGCCAATAGGCCAGCGCCAGCCCCGTGAGGGCTGCCACGAGGGAGATGGCCATGGGCAGCCAGTCGACGGTGCCGGCGGCCGGCGCCGGTCCCTCGGCCCCGGCAAAGACGGGATGCAGGAACGAGTCGACGGCGTTGCCCAGGCCCAGGAGCCCTTCGGGCAGGCCCAGGAAGCCGCCCACGGCGGCGAGGATGGCCAACAGGACCATGGGCACGATCATGGTCGGCCCCACCTCGTGGAGCCCCTTTTCCGCCTTCCTGTCCAGGCGCGTCGGGCCGCCAAAAGCCACGAACAGCAGCCGGAAGGCGTAAAAGGCCGTCAGGCCGCCGGTGACCGTCGCCAGGAGCCAGAGGGCCGCGTTCCCGCCCTGAAAGGCGGCCACCAGGATCTCGTCCTTGCTCCAGAATCCGGCAAAGGGCGGCAGGGCGGCCAGGGCCAGGACGCCCACCAGGAAGGTACCAAAGGTCCAGGGCAACTTTCGTCGCAGGCCACCCATCTTATAGATGTCCAGCTCGCCGCCGAGGGCGTGCATGACGCTGCCCGCCCCCAGGAAGAGGAGGGCCTTGAAAAAGGCGTGGGTGGTCAGGTGAAAGAGGCCGGCGGCATAGGCCCCCACACCCACCCCCAGGAACATGGTGCCCAACTGGCTGATGGTCGAGAAGGCCAGCACGCGCTTCAGGTCCTTCTGCACGGCGGCCACCGTGGCGGCGAACAGCCCGGTGATGGTCCCGATCCAGGCGACCCAGGCCAGGGCCGTGGCCGAGGCCTCGAACAGGGCGTGGCAGCGGGCCACCAGGTACACGCCGGCCGTGACCATGGTGGCGGCGTGGATGAGGGCGCTGACGGGTGTGGGACCCTCCATGGCGTCGGGCAGCCAGACGTGGAGGGGCACCTGGGCCGACTTGGCCACGGCGCCGAGAAAGAGGAGCAGGGCGATGGCCGTGGCCGTGCCCGGCAGGGCAGCGAGCACCTCGCCCGCGGCGGGCAGCACCTGGCCAAAGGACAGGCTGCCAAAGGTGGCAAAGATGAGCATGATGCCCAGGGCCAGGCCCACGTCGCCGACGCGGTTGACCAGGAAGGCCTTCTTTGCCGCCGCGGCGGGCGCCTCGCGCTCGAACCAATAGCCGATGAGGAGGTAGGAGCACAGCCCCACGCCCTCCCAGCCGGCGTATAGCGTCAGGAAGCTGTCGCCCAGCACCAGGACCAGCATGGACAGGACAAAGAGGTTGAGCCAGGTGAAATACCGCTTGTAGTCCGCGTCGCCCAGCATGTAGGCCGCCGAGTAGGCGTGGATGAGGGTGCTGACGCCCGTGACCACGAGGGTCATGAGGATGGAAAGCTGGTCGACGAGCAGGCGCGCCTCCACCCGAAAATCACCGGCGGCGATCCAGGAAAAGAGGGGCACGACGCGCTCCCGCCCGTTGCCCCCCGTGGGGCTCTCGGCCGGCAGGCCGAGCATCTCGACCAGGACCAGCACGGCGACGACGAAAGAAGCCGCCACGGCGCCGGTGGCCACGGCCGCCACGACCCGGCGGCCCAGCCACCGGCCCAGGAGGGCATTGGCCAGCACCCCGACCAGGGGGAAGAGGAGAATCAGCCAGGCGTATCCCATCATGTCTGCCAACCCCTTCCCCAATCAGCCCTTGAGCCCATCGATCTCGTCCACGTCGGCGGTGGCCTTGTGGCGATAAAGGGCGACGACGATGGCCAGCCCCACGGCCACCTCGGCGGCCGCCACGGCCATGACCAGCAACACAAACACCTGCCCCTCCACGTCCTCCAGCACCCGGGAGTAGGTAATGAGGGCCAGGTTGGCGGCGTTGAGCATCATCTCGACGCTCATGAATAGGACCAGGGCGTTGCGCCGGATGAGCACGCCGGCAGCGCCCACGGCAAACAGGATGGCGCTCAAGACCAGGTAGTAGGACGGCGGAACCATGATTGCTCTACCTCTCCAACCGCGACTTGGCCAGGACGATGGCCCCCACGATGGCCACCAGCAGCAGCACGGCGGCCATCTCAAAGGGGACCACGTAGGCGGTCAGGAGCGCGCTGCCGATGGCTCGCACCGAACCGGCCATCCCCGGCGCCGCGGCCGGCCCCTGCCCGGTCTCCAGGAAGGCCCAGGCGATGCCGGCCAGCAGGAGCACGGCCAGCAACCCGCCCACGACCTGCTGCAAACGGCGCAGGTCGGGCAGCTCCTCGGCCCGCTCCACGCCCAGGAGCATGACCACGAACAGGAACAGGACCACCACCGCCCCGGCATAGATGAGCACCTGCACCAGCGCCACGAACTGGGCGTTGAGCAGGATGTACAGGCCGGCGAGGCAGCAAAAGTTCACCAGCAGGAACAACGCGCTGCGCACCGCGCTCCTCTGGCCCACCACGCCCAGGCCCGCTCCCACGGCCACGACGGCCAGCACCCAGAAGATCACCATCTCCATGCCCGGTTCACTCCGATCCCGTCGCCGGCACTTGCTGGTCGTCCCGCAGCACTGCCCGCGGCTCGGCCGCACCGTCCCGATGGTCCGGCGTCGGGAGCTCCAGCAGCCGGTCCTGGGTATAGAGCAGCTTTTCGCGCTGATAGTCCGCCAGGGCAAATTCCCGGCGCATGACAATGGCCCCCGTGGGGCAGGCTTCTTCGCAATAGCCGCAGAACATGCAGCGCAGCAGGTTGATCTCATAGATCTCGGCATAGCGCTCGCCGGGCGAGCGCCGCACCCCGTCCTTGTTTTCGCCTGCCTCGACATAGATGCACTGCGTGGGGCAATAGGCGGCGCACAGCGCGCAACCGATGCAGCGCTCCAACCCCTCGTAGGGCCCATCCTCGTAGCGCAGCAACTGGTGCCTCCCCCGGAAGCGCGGGTAGAGCTGCACCGGCTCGTCGGGATACTGCACCGTGACAGGCCGCGAGAAAAAGAATCGCAAGGTCAGGCCCATGGACCGCAGGACCTGCCACAAGCCCAGAACAGAATCTCTCAGCATCCTTCCTTCCTCACACCGGGCTGCTACAGCAGGGCCACCACCACCGCCGTGGCCAGCAGGTTGGCCAGGGCCAGGGGCAGCATGAACTTCCAGGCAAAGCGCATGAACTTGTCAAAGCGCACCCGGGGCGTGCTGGCCCGGACCCAGACGTAGAGAAACAGGACCAGCAACACCTTGGCCACGAACAGGGCAACGCCCGCCAGGGGGTGCAGGTCCGAGATGACCGCCGGCCACTTCCAGCCCCCCAGGAAGACAGTGGTGACGATGGCGCTGTTGACCACCATGGCCGTGTACTCGGCGATAAAGTAGAGGGCAAACTTGATGCCGCCGTACTCGGTCATAAAGCCCGAGATCAGCTCGTTCTCGGCCTCGGGCAGGTCAAAGGGCGAGCGATTGCTCTCGGCCAGGATGGCGATGAAAAAGATAAGAAAGCCCACGGGCTGCAGGACGATAAGGGGCCACGTGCCCTGTTGGGCCACGATCTCGCGCAGGTTCAGGCTCCCGGCGATGAGTACCACCGCCAGCAGCGCGACCCCCAGGGGCAGCTCGTAGCTGATCATCTGCGCCGCCGCCCGCAGGGCGCCCAGGAGCGAGTACTTGTTGTTCGACGACCAGCCCCCCAGGACGATGCCATAGCTGCCCAGCCCGGCCACGGCCAGCAAGAAGATGAGCCCCACCTCGATGTCCCCGATCCAGAGCCCCACCTGCCGCCCAAAGAGGTCCACCTCCGGCCCGAAGGGAATGACGGCAAAGGTGATGAGCACCGCCGCGAACGAGATGCCCGGCGCCATGATATAGATCCAACGGTCGGCGTGGGCGGGCACGATCTCTTCTTTGAAGATGGCCTTTACGGCGTCGGCCAGGGGCTGCAAGATGCCAAAGGGCCCGGCCCGGTTGGGTCCATAGCGCACGTGAAACCGGGCGCAGATCTTGCGCTCGCCCCAGGTCATGTAGGCACCCGCCGCCAGCAGGGCCACGACCACCAGGACGGCCTTGACGAGGGGGATCCAGAAGCTACCGACCCAGTCCACGATCCCCTCCCTGCATTGGGCAGCCGCGAGGGCCGCCCGTACAAGGCATCGGCCCGGCCTGGCTGCGGCGTGTCTCAAAGCCTCTCATCGGCCTCCCTCTCTGGCGATGCTTACCCGCGGCAGAACGCCGCAGGCCTCCAACAGCGCGCTGGCCGGCACGTCGCCGGTGTCCGCGGCGATGGTCGCCGCGCCGGGCACGATCTCCTCGCTCACCTCCAGCGTGCCGGCCCACCACCCGGCCGCCGAGGAGACCGACACCTGGTCGCCGGCTTCCAGGCCCAGGCGCCGGGCATCGTCGGGGTGCACCCTGACGCACGGCGCAGGCACCACCCGCTGGACGCGCTCCGAGCAGCTGAGGAGCACGCCCCGGTCGTACAGGAGCCGCTCGGGGACGAGGACCAACTGCCCGCCGGCGTCGCGGGCGGGCAGCCCCGCGTCCACGGGCACAAAGGCCCGCCGCCCGGCCCGGGGCGGGGCGGCAGGCTGCCACCCTCCGGGGTCGATGACCAGCCCGTCCAGGGCCCCCAATGCCGGCACGACGCGGGCCATCTCGGCCAGGACGTCGCCCGCCGAGGAAAAGGCCCAGGCCCGCTGCCCCCGGGGCGGCACCAGCCTCCTGGCGGCCTCGGCCAGGATCCACCAGTCGGGCCGCGCCTCGCCGGGCGCATAGCGAGCCGCCCGGATGGCCTGCACGCGGCCGGTCATGTTTGTGAAGGTGCCGTCCACCTCGGCGAAACTGGCCGCCGGCAGGACGACGTCGGCCAGCCGCGCCGTGTCCGTCAGGAACAGGTCCTGGACCACCAGGAAAGGGATCCGCTCCAGCGAGCCGGCGGCGCCGGGGCAGTCGCGTGCCGGATCGGCGCCCATGATCCACAGGGCCTTCAGGCTGCCCTGCTGCCCGGCAGCCATCATCTCCTCAAAGCCGAGGCCCGCGGCGGGCGAGAGCTTGCCTCCCCAGAAGCTGGCCAGCCGGCTGCGCACCTTCTGGTCGGCCAGGGGCTGCTGCCCGGGAAAGAGGTCGGGCACGGCGCCCATCTGCATGGCGCCCACGGCGTTGTTGTCCCGGGGCACAAAGGCCGCCTCGACGCCACCCAGGAGAAGCGCCAGGTTCTCCACGACGGCGACGGCTTCCGCCTCCCGCCCGCGGCCCTCCTCGCTGGCGGTCAGGGGCCAGTTGGGGCCGTAGAGCACGATGGGCTGCCTGGCATCTGCCAGCAGGCGGGCGGCCTCCAGGAGCGACGCGGCCGGCGTGCCGGCGGCCCCTTCCACGACCTCGGGCCGGTAGCGCTCCAGCCCGGCTCGCAGCTCCTCCAGGTTCAAAGAGCGCTGGAGCCGGCTCCCCACGCCAGCCTCGACGAGGGCGCGCATCAGGCCCTGGACCACGGCCAGGCCACTGCCCGGCCGGTAGCCGATCCACCGGGCGCCGAATTTGCCCAGCTCGATCTGCCACGGGTTGAGGACCAATATCCGGGCCCCATGGCGCAGCAGGCCCTTTTTCAGCCACAGCTCCACCAGGGGCGCCTCGTTGCTGGGATCGAAACCGGCCAGGAGCACGACGTCCTTCTGCTCCAGGGCAGGCAGGGCCGACAGCAGCGCCGCGCCCGCCGGCACCCGCCCCAGGTGGTCGACGTTGTTGCTGCCCAGCGCCGCCCGAAAGAGGCGCTGGAGGAGATAGTTGGCCTCGTTGGTGGCCCGGGTAGAGGCGATGCCGCCGGCGGCCTGTGGCCCGTCCTGGGCCACGACCTCTTGCATGCGCCGGGCGATGAGCGCCAGGGCCTCGTCCCACGCAGCCGGGCGCAACTGCCCGTCCTCGCGGATGAGGGGCGTTTGGAGCCGGTCGGGATGGTCCACGAAGCCGTGGCCAAACCGGCCGCGGTCGCACAGCCAGGCATCGTTGACCTGCATGTTCTCCCGCGGCGTGATGCGCCGCAGCTCATTGTTCTTGACGCCCAGCACGACGTTGCAGCCCACGGCGCACAGCGGGCAGACGCTGGCCTGGTTCTCCAGCTCCCAGGGCCGCGCCTCGAAGCGAAAGACGCGGCTGGTCAGAGCGCCGACGGGGCAGACGTCGATGGTGTTGCCCTGCCACTTGCTGGTCATCCCTGGCGCCGCCCGCCGGGGCAGGTGAGGCCGGTCCTCGTAGGTGGACAGGCGCGTGTCGGCGCCCCGTCCAAAGAGGTCCAGCTCGTGGTCGCCGGCCCACTCGTCCAGGAAGCGGATGCACCGCCAGCAGAGGACGCAGCGCTCCTGGTCGACGACGATAAACTCGCTCAAGGGATGGCGCTTGAGCTTGTGGCGCTTTTCCTCGACGTAGCGGCTCCGCCCGGGCCCGTCCAGGAGGGCCTGGTCCTGCAGCGGGCACTCGCCGCCCTTGTCGCACACCGGGCAGTCCAGGGGGTGGTTGGTCAGCAGGAACTCGATGTTGGCCTTGCGCGCCTTGACCGCCGCTTCCGAGGTCCACACGCGGACGACCATGCCCTCTCGCGCGGGCGTCGTGCACGAGGTCTGGAGGGCCACCGCGCCCTCGATCTCGACCAGGCACATGCGGCAGGCGCCGACGGGCACCAGCTTCTCGTGATGGCAGAAGGTGGGGATGTGCACGCCCGCCGCCGTGGCGGCCTCGTAGACCGTGCTCCCGGCGGGGCAGGTGACGGCCGCGCCGTCGATGGTCAAGTTGATCGTTTGCTCTGCCATGTCAGCCAACCATGCACCGCTTCTCGCGAATGTGGAACTCGTACTCGTCGCGAAAGTGGGCGATGCTGCTCACCACGGGGCCCAGGGAGGCATCGCCCAGGGGGCAAAAGCTCTTGCCCGCGATATTGTCCGCGATGTCCAGGAGCAAGTCCAGGTCTTCCGTGCGCCCGGCGCCTGCCTCGATGCGCCGCAGGATTTTGAACATCCAGTCGGTGCCCTCGCGGCAGGGGATACACTTGCCGCACGACTCGTGCTTGTAGAACCTGGCCAGGCGCTCGGTCAGGCGTACGATGCACGTCTTCTCGTCGATGACAATCACTCCGCCCGAACCCAGATTCGACCCGGCTGCCAGCAGGGCCTCGTAGTCCAGGTTCGTTTCCAGGGCCAGCTGGGCGGGCAGCATGGCCGTCGACGACCCGCCCGGGATGATGGCCTTCAGGGCCGCGCCATTCCTCGGCCCGCCGCAAAAGCCGTCGATCAGCTCGCTCATGGGCGTCGCCAGGGGCAGCTCGTAGACGCCCGGCCGCTGGACGTGACCCGACACGGAAAAGAGCTTCAGGCCGGGGCTCCGCTCGGTCCCCCACTGGCGGTACCAATCGGCGCCCTGGGCCACGATGAACGGCACGTTAAAGAGGGTCTCCACGTTGTTGACCACCGTCGGCTCGCGGTAGAGACCCTGGGTCGCGGGGAAGGGCGGCTTGAGCTTGGGATGCCCTCGCTTGCCCTCCAGCGACGACAGCAGGGCGGTCTCTTCCCCGCAGATGTAGGCGCCCGCGCCGGCCAGGATCGAGATGTCCAGGTTATAGCCGCTGCCCAGGATATTCTTTCCCAGGAAGCCCCGCTCGTAGGCCTCGGCCACGGCCTGTTGCAGGCGGCGGTAGCTCAGGCTATACTCGCCCCGGATATAGATAAAGGCGTGCTCCACCTCGCAGGCAAAGCTGGAGATGGCGATGCCCTCCAGCAGCCCATGGGGGTCGTGCTCCATGAGCACCCGGTCCTTGAAGGTGCCTGGCTCGCCCTCGTCGGCGTTGCACACCAGGTAGCGGGGGTAGACGCCCCGCGGCAGAAACATCCACTTGCGCCCCGTGGGAAAGCCCGCGCCGCCGCGCCCCCGCAGTCCCGACTGGAGCACCACCTCCACAACCTCGGCGGGCTGGTACTGGCCCAGGGTGACCTCCAGCGCCTGGTAGCCGCCGCCCTGGAGATAGACGCCGATCTCGTGGGCGCCCGGCACGCCGACGTTGCGCAATAGCACGTTGCTCTGCATCACTGCTCCCGGTCCCCGGACCTACTCTCCATAGAGCCCCGACCAGGCCCACGTCCCCTTGTTGCTCAGGCTAAAGAACTCGTCTTCGAGGATGCGCTGGTGCAGGCGCTCCTCGCCGGCCAGGCTCTGGAACATGGCCTGGCCTGCCGGATCGGACGTCCTCTCGGCCAGCACCACGTACTGCTCCTCGGCCGACTTCTCGTTTTCGATGGCCCTGGTCAAAACGGCGACCTCGTCCTTCAGCTCGTCCGGCAGGGCCCCGGCCGTCTCGCCCACGACGACCACGGGCGCAAAGGCGGCCATGGTTTGCATCTCGTAGGCAATGAACTGGCCGTCCTTCCGCAGCGAGTCGGCCAGCTCGGCAAGCTTCTCGTAATGATGCTGCTCAAAGGCAGCCAGCCGCCCTAATAGATCGCGGCCCCGCTCATCCTGCACGTACACGGCCGCCTGGGAGTAAAAAGCCTTGGCCTTGAGCTCGGCCTCCATGGCAATGTCCAGCGCTTCTTCCAATCCTAGTTGGGTCATGGCTCACCGTCCTTTCTGGGTTATCTCTCGAACCCCTACTGGCCGTCACGCCGCAGCGCGTCCAGGATGTCGTCGACCGCGGCCTCGGTCAGGTTCTCGTAGTAGCGGTCGTCGACCTGCATCATGGGCGCCGTTCCGCACGAGCCCAGGCATTCGGCCTCAAACAGGCTGAAGAGTCCATCAGGCGTCGTCTCGCCGGGGCGAATGCCCAGCCTGGACGCCAGGTACTCCAGGATGTGTTCCGCGCCCAGGAGCGAGCATGAGATGTTGGTGCAGACGTGGATCTGATGCCGGCCCACGGGCCGCCGGTTGAACAGCGTGTAAAAGCTGGCCACCGATCCCACGGCGGTCGCGGGCAGGCCCAACAGGGCCGCCACCTCGTCGATGGCCTCGGCGGGCAGCCAGCCGCCCTGGTCCTCCTGGGCCAGGTGCAGGGCCGGGATCACCGCCGACCGGTGGTCGGGGTATTCCTGCGCCGCCGCCAGGATCGCAGCCTTTACCTTTTCAGACAGCAACGATTCCTCCCACTCACACTTCCCATGGCAGATCGCACGCGCCCCACCGGCTACCTGTCCACCTCGCCCAGGGTGATGTCGATGCTGCCGATCATGGCCACAATGTCCGACAAGAAGCTGCCGGGAGCCATGGCCCGCAGGGCCGAGATATTGGAAAAGGACGGGCCACGGATCTTGCAGCGATAGGGCCGCGGCCCGCCGTCCGACACAAGGTAAAAGCCCAGCTCTCCTTTGGGGTTCTCCACGCTGCAATAGGCCTCGCCCGGAGGCGGCGAGAAACCCTCGGTGACCAGCTTGAAGTGGTGGATCACCGCCTCCATGCTGTGGTCCAGCTCGTCGCGGGGCGGAAGGGTGAGCTTGCGATTCGGATCCTTCACCGGTCCCGGCCCAATGCGCGCCAGCCGCTCCAGGCCCTGGCGGATGATGTGCGTGCTCTGCCGCATCTCGGCCACGCGCACCTTGTAGCGTGCATAGGCGTCGCCCCCGGGCTGCGTGGGCACCTGAAAGTCGTATTGCTCGTAGCCGCAATAGGGACGGGCCTTGCGCACGTCATAGGCCACGCCGCAGCCGCGCAGCAGCGGCCCGGTGCAGCCCAGGCCGATGGCCTGCCCCGCGTCGATGACCGCCACCCCCTCCAGGCGAGAGCGGTAGATGGGGTTGTTGGTGAGCATCACCTCGTACTCGTCCAGGCGCCTGTCGAACAGGTCCACGAACTCGCGGACGGACGGGGCAAAGGCCGGCGGCACGTCGCGGCGCAGCCCGCCCGTGGTAAAGTAGCTGGGCGTGATGCGCGCCCCGCACACCATCTCAAAGATATCCAGGATCTTTTCCCGGTCACGGAAGGCGTACTGCAGCAGGGCGTGGATGGTGCCCGACAGGTCCAGGGTCTGCGTGCCGATCCAGATGAGGTGGGCCGCCAGGCGTTGCAGTTCCAGGAGGATGACGCGCACCGCCTCGGCCCGGGGCGGAACCTGGGCGCCGACCAGCTTTTCCACGGCCAGGATGTACGACAGGTCGTTGGACATGCCCGCCACATAGTCCATGCGCGAAGGGTAGGTGGCGAACTGCTGGTAGGTGCGGTTCTCGGCCATCTTCTCAAAGCCCGAATGGAGGTGGCCTATGTCGGGGGCGGCATTGACGATGCGCTCCCCGTCCAGCTCGACCACCACCCGCAGCACGCCGTGGGTCGCCGGGTGCTGGGGGCCCATGTTGATGATCATGGTGTCGTCGCGGCCGCTGAACCAGGGCGGCACGTACGACTCGGCCGGGGGCGCGGGCAGCACCTGCTCCCCCAGGTGCGCCAGGGCCGGATGGTCCTGGTTGACGGTGAATTGCACCGGCTCGCCCCCCAGGGGATAATCCTTGCGCAGGGGATGGCCCACCCAATCGACGGGCAGCATGATGCGGCGCAGCTCGGGATGGCCGCGAAAGTGGATGCCGAACAGATCGTAGGTTTCGCGCTCGTGCCAGTCGGCCGCGGGCCACACCGAGCTCACGCTGTCGACGGCGGGCGGATCGCCGGCGAGGGGTGCCTTGAGGCGCAGCCGCCGGTCGTGGCGCAGCGAGTAGAGCTCGTAAACCGCCACGAAACGAGGCGCGAGCCCCAGGCTCAACCGGTCAATGGCACTCACGAACAGGCAAAGGTCGTAGGCCAGGCCCGGCTCGTCGCGCAGGTAGCGGCAGACCTCCAGGATCTGCGCCGCCTCTACGACGAGCACGGCGTCGCCGTAGCCTTTGTCCCCGCGGTCGAGCAGGGCGCTGTCGTCCGCCAGCATCGCCTGTGGAAAGCGTTCCCTCAACTGGCTCAGTTCGTTCGCGTGCATGCCTGTCTCGGATTCCAGACCAGGGGCAGCGGGCGGCGCCGGCTGCCAGTCTCGTGAAACCGTCATCGGTAGTCGGCGAATTCCTCGCCCTGGATCTTCTCGTAGAGCTGCGTGAGGCCGTAGAGCAGGGCCTCGGGCCTGGGCGGGCAGCCGGGCACGTAGACGTCCACGGGGATCAGCTTGTCGACCCCCTGGACCATGGCATAGTTTTCAAAGGGCCCCCCACTGGACGCGCAGGCGCCCATGGCAATGACCCAGCGGGGCTCGGGCATCTGCTCGTAGAGGCGCTTGACCACGGGCGCCATCTTTTGCGAGACGCGCCCGGAGACAATCATGACGTCGGCCTGGCGTGGCGTGCCCCGAAACACCTCCGCGCCGAAACGGGCGATGTCGTGCCGCGGCCCGCCGGCGGCCATCATCTCGATGGCGCAGCATGCCAGGCCAAAGAGCAGGGGAAAGGGCGAGCGGCCCCGGCCCCAGTCTACCAGCTTTTCCAGGGTAGTCGTGACGACCGCACCCTCGGGCAGAGCGGTCTCTATTCCCACTCCAGGCCTCCCTTCTTCCAGGCATAGACCAGGCCAAGGACCAGGATAGAGACAAAGACCAGAGCCTCTACGAGCCCCATCCAGCGGGGCGCCAGGTCCCGAAACACCGTGGCCCAGGGAAAGAGCAGAACGATTTCGACGTCAAAGACGATAAAGAGCACGGCATAGAGGTAATAATGGACGAGGAGGCGCCGCCGGGCCGGGCCCACGGGCAGCTTGCCCGACTCGTAGGGCGCCAGCTTGACGGCGTTGGGGCGCCGCGGGCCCAGGAGTGCGGGCGCAAGGACGGCGATGGCCGACAGAACGACGGCCACGATGGCAAAGATCAAGATCGGCCCATAATCAGCGGGCATGTTCGCTCCTCATCCTTGATTGGAAACCGGTTACGTCACCGGCGCAGCCCCTCTGGCTGCCTGGCAAGCGCCAATTGCCGGCAAAAAGGATAACACATTCGCTTGCCTTTGTCAAAATGGACTAGTATGGTCCCCTTGGTCTGCAACTCGAGAATGCTGAGGGGAACCTTATTGAGCCTCACCGTTACCGTCGTGGAACAGCGATCCTGCGGACATTATAACCTGGATCAACGGACAGCACAAGCTGGAAATTGCGCGTTATTCCTGGTATAATATCTTTGCGTAATCCATGCGACGGAGGCCAGGAAACCGTGCCAGAGCGAATTCTCGTCATCGACGACGAAACGAAAATCGTGGACCTGCTGCGGCGCGGGTTGTCGTACGCGGGCTACCATGTGGACGTGGCCTATGACGGCGAAAGCGGGCTGACGCAGGCGCGGCGCGATCCGCCCGACCTGGTGATCCTGGACGTCATGATGCCCGGCCTGGGCGGCCTGGAGGTCTGCCGGCGGCTGCGAGCGGAGGGTTGGGGCGACCTGCCCATCCTGATGCTGACCGCCCGGGACGCCGTGCCCGACCGGGTGGCGGGCCTCGACGCCGGCGCCGACGACTACCTGGTCAAGCCCTTTGCCTTCGACGAGCTGTTCGCCCGCGTCCGCGCCCTGCTCCGCCGCCGCCAGCCGTCCGCCGACGCGCAGCTCTTGCGCTTTGGCGACGTCGTCGCCAATCCCGTCACTCGCGAGGTGCGCCGCGGCGACCGCCTGGTCAACCTCACGGCCAAAGAGTTCGACCTGCTGGAGATGTTCCTGCGCCATCCGCGACAGGTGCTCACCAGGGACAGCATCTACGAGCAGGTATGGGGCTATGACTTTGGCGGGGAATCGAACATCATCGAGGTGTACATCCGCTACCTCCGCTCCAAGCTGGAAGCGGAGGGCGAGCCGCGCCTGCTGCAGACAGTGCGCGGCGTCGGGTACGCCTTGCGAGAGGAATGAGGTTTGCTGACAGTTGACGTTTTGCGCGAGGAGCGGGCCATCCGCTATCGCCAACGCCCCCATTTGCGTGTTCGCGACGAAAACCAGGCGCTCGAGTTTCTGAACGACGTTGGGATCAGCCTGCTCTTTGGCAACAAGGACATGGAGCTGCCCACCCTGTGGGGCGCCATCTGCGGCGACGACCGGCCGCTGCCGGGCACGAACCGAGATCGCAACCTGAACCTGGCCTGGACCTGGAAGGATCGCCTGCCCATCGCGGGCAAGGTGCTCTACGGCAAGTTCCTGCGAAAGAAGCCGGTCTTTATCTCGCTGGACCTGGCACCCTACTTTTACGCCCTATCGCCCAACTATGGCAACCTGGCCGAGGACTATTTGCAGGACTACGAGGACGGCCGGCTGTCGGTGGAGGCCAGGCAGGTCTTCGAGGTGCTCCTGGACCAGGGAGCGCTGCCCACCAGCCGGCTGCGCCGCGAGGCGGGATTGGGCGGCAAGGCCAACGCCGGGCGCTTTGACCGCGCCCTGGCCGAGCTTCAGATGGACTTTCGCATCTCCAAGGTGTCCATCTCGGACGCCAACCGCTGGGGCTACTGCTACGTCTACGACCTGCTGCCCCGGCACTTTGCCCAGGTCGTCGAGGCTTCGCGCCACATCGGCGGCAACGAGGCGCGGGAGGCCATCCTCGTCCGCTACCTGCGCTCCGTGGTGGCGGCCACGCCGCAGCAGGTCGCGCGCCTCTTTGACTGGCAGCCGGGCGATATCGAGCGCCTGGTGGCGCGCCTGGCCGCCCAGGGCCGCGTGCGGGCCGAGGTGCACATCGAGGGGCTGCCGGGCGAGCACCTCGTCCTGACCGAGTCCTGAGTGTAAGCTCGATAGGCCGCGCTCAGCGCGGCCCTGGCCCTAGGGCGCCCAACTGATCTGCTGGCGCCACCACTCGGTCACGAGCCCACCGTCGCCGATGGGAAACAGCTTCCGCCGGCCCGAGCCGTCCGGGTTCATGGCCCACACGGCCCAACCACCCTCCTGGTCCGAGACAAAGGCGATGGCCCGGCCGTCGGGCGCCCACGCGGGCAGCCCATCGTTGGCCGCGTTGTTGGTCAGCCGCCGCAGGCCCGACCCGTCGGTGTTCACGACATAGATCTCCCAGTTGCCCTCGCGGTTGGACATGAAGGCGACCCTGTTGCCGTGGACGTCGGGGGCCGTGTCCTCGCCCCGGTCGGTGATGCGCTTGGTGGCGTGGGCGCCCGCCGCCGACGACATGATGTACAGGCCGCAGGGCGCCGGGTTCTGGGTCACGTCGCAGCCGCTGTAGACGATCTGGTCGTTGCCTGCCCAGGCCGGCGACCCGCCTCGCACGTCGTCCGGCCCAAAGTTCAGGGGGCGAACGTCGGGCTTGCGCGCGGCAGCCAGGTTCAGCTCGTCGGCCACGTACACCCGCGACTGCTTGTCGCCGTGGCGGGTCGAGCTGAAGGCCAGGCTCCGGCCGTCAGGCGACCAGTCGGCCAGCTCGTCCTCGTGGTTCGCGGATATCTCTTTCAGGCCGCTGCCATCAGGCTTGACCAGAAACATGTTCATATAGTCCCCGCGCTCGCCGTTCACGGCCAGCCACGTCCCATCGGGGCTAAAGGCCGGCTGGTGCATGTACTCGACGACGAGGGCGCGGCCGCTGCCGTCGGCGTTGGCCACGTACGTATCGTACCCTCCCCGCTCGCGGTTCCAGGCCGGGAAGGCGATCCGGCCGCTGAGCGACGCCGGTCGCGCCGTGGGCTGGGCGGCACTGGTGGCGGCCGCGGCGGTTGTCGCCACGGGCGTTGGCCCGGCGGCCGGCGGCACGGTGGGCGAGGGGGTGGGCACCGGCTCACCCGCCTGGCACAGATCCTCCGCCTCCAGGGCCAGGGGATCGTCCGGCTTGCCCTCCAGCACGGCCTCGTAATAGGTGGCGGCCTCTTCGCAGCGGTTCAGATGGGCATACGTGGCCGCCAGCCTGGCCTGGGTCACCAGGTCCTCCGGCTTGTCGGAGAGAGCCTGTTGCAGCGAAGCGCGGGCCTGGTCGTACTGCCCCAGCCGGTAGTAGGCCTCGCCAATGGCGGCGTAAGTGGTGCCTTTGGGGCGGATGCCCAGGGCATCCTGCAGGGCCATGATGGATGTTACGTAATCCTCAGCCTCCAGGAGCAGGACGCCCAGATCGTGCCGCCGCAGCCACAGCTCGGGCTGCAAGCCCGCGGCGATCTGGAGCTCGCTGGCAGCCCGCCCCATGTCGTTGCTGGCCAGGTGATAGAGCCAGCCGCGGACGCGATGGGCTTCGGCGTTGTTGATGTCCTGGACCAGGGCCAGGTCGGCGTTTTCCACAGCCTCGTTCATCTGCCCCGCGGCCATCTGCACCTCGGCCAGGATGGCCAGGGCCAGGGCGTTGGCCGGCTGCAGCTCCACCGCCTTCTCGGCGTGGACAAGGGCTTCGGCACCGTCTCCCAGGTCCAGGTAGGCACGGCCCAGAATGGCGGCGGCCCCGGCATCCTCGGGATCGAGCTCCACGGCCCTCTGGGCGTGGGGCAGGGCATCCTGGGCGCGATCGTCCAGGATCAAGGCCCACGCCCACCCGGCCTCGGGACGGGCGTCTTCGGGCGCCCGGGCCGACAGCTCCTCGTAAATGGCCTCCGCATCCTCGAACTTGCTCCGGCGGGTCAGCGCCTCGGCCTGGATGAGGAGGTCGGCCATCTCCTGGGCCCCATCACCGGTGGGCTCCGCCGTGGGCGGCTCGGCCGTGGCAACCGGCGCGCCGGTCTCGGTCACGGCCGGCGCCTGGGTCGCGGCGCTCGTGGCGGCCACGGGCAAAGCCGTCGGCGAAGCGGGGCTGACGAGCCCGATCCTCTCGTACACGTCGGGGGCCACGAAATAGACCACGGCAGCAGCCAGGGCCAGGAGGAGCAGCGCGCCGGCCAGGATCAGGCCTGTCATCAGTCCCCTGCTCATGGAGCGCGGGCCGCGGGCCTGGCCCAGCCCGGCCGGAGGACGTGCCACCCGCCGATCCGCTGCCTCGCGGGCGGCCGCCGAAGCACCTGCCATGGGCATGGTATCTTTGAAGGCCTGGCCGGGTTCCTGGTAGACCAGCTCCGTGTCGCCAATGCCAATCCGCTCGCCGTGACGCAGCACGTGGGGCGCCGTGAGACGAATGCCGTTGACCAGGGTGCCGTTGGCGCTGTCCAGATCTCTGACCACAAAGGTGAGCCCCTCTCGTTGGATCTCGGCGTGGAGGCGCGAGGCCTTGGGATCCATCAACTGCAGATCGTTCTCCTCGGCGCGCCCAATGGAGAGGTTACCCCGGATCTCGACCTCGCGCAGCACTCGCCCGCCGCTTTTGACGACCAGGCGAGGGAACAGAGCCTTCTCCACGAGGGTGTTCTCGCTCGTCATCGTACGCTCCTTTGACTGCGTAATCAAAACGATTATAACACGGAAGGAATCGCGCGGCAAATCGGCACATTGTTGGCTGTGGAGGGCACCGGCCGGGGAGATCTCCGGTCAGGGCGTGGCCACCTCGGCGGGCCTGGCGATCACCAGCAGGCGATGCGTTGCCAGGCCGACGGGCGTGCAGGTCACGAGGGTCAGGCGCTCTTCGGGCATGGGGCCGATGAGCCGCAGGTTCTCGGCCTGTTGCGCCGCCGAGGCAAAGGTCTCGGGCACGACCAGGATCTCGGTCACCTGGTAGGCATAGGCCACGTCGCCCACGTAGAGGACGATCTCGTCGCCCACCGCCACGCGGTCGAGATGGCGAAAGACCCCTCCCTGGATGTCACGGTGCCCGTTGATGACCGTGTTGCCGGCGTTGCCCGGGTAGGCGGAGGTATAGTGAAAGCCGCCAGCGTTGGGCACGTCGCCCCACACCTCCCTGGCCCGGCCTCCCTGCTGTACGATCTTGGTCGTCACGGTTAACACTGGCACGTCGAGCCCGATCCTGGCGATGGTCAGGCGGGTGGGCGGCGACTGGGCCGGCGGCCTGGCCGCTGGCGCGTTCGCCGGCAGGTCCGGCTCCGGGATGGAGGTGGGTGGCGCGAGGGGGGGCACGAGGGTGGCCGTCGCCGCGGGCGCCGTTGAGGCCAGCGCCGGCTCCGACGTGGGCGACGGTTCGGCGGTCACGGACTGCGCCGCGACCATGGGGGCCGTGACGACCGCGGCCACGGCCTGCATGCCCGGCCCTACCTGCATCCGGTGCACCAGCACATAGCCCACGAAACAGCCGGCCATGACGATAGAGGTCACCAGGCCGAGCACCATGACCTCGATCATGGTCACCGGCCGCCGGGCGGGCCTCTTTTGGGGCATGGCCCGCAGGTCGGGGTATCGCGCCGGCAGGTCGCGCGCTGCGGCCGGCGCCCCGGTAAGGGCGGCGCCGGCCGGCGTCCGGGCCTTGGCCAGGCGGGGACAGCGCCGGTAGGACGAGGTCAGGCAGGTCGCGCCCTGGTGTGCCTCCGCCACCCGCTCGGGCTGGCCCGCAACGTGGCAGCGATGGCGGGGGTTGGGCACCAGGAACACCTGGTGGCGGTCGCCCTGGAGGCCCAGGTGGGGGCAGTGCTGGCCCACGTCAGGCACTCTCCCGGGCGGCAGGCTCCAGCCGCTTGAGGTGCACGAGCAAGACTGAAACGTCGGCGGGGTTCACCCCGGCCAGGCGCGTGGCCTGGCCCACCGTTGCGGGCCGGACGGACGCCAGCTTTTCCCGCGCCTCGGTGCGCAGGCCCGAGAGCGCCCCATAGTCCAGGTCGGGGGGGATGCGCCGGTCCTCCAGGCGACGAAAGCGCGCCACCTCGACCTGCTGTTTCTCGATATAGCCGGCGTACTTGGCCTCGATCTCGACCTGCTCGGCGACCCCGGGAGGCAGCGGCTCGGAGGGCGGCGCCATGGCGGCCACGAGGTCATAGTCCACCTCGGGCCGGCGCAGAAATTGGAGGGCGTTGGCGCCGTCGGCCAGCTCCGGCAGGCCGCGCAACCGGAGGTGCTCATTGAGGCCGTCGTCGCCGGGGCGCAGCCAGGTAGCCGCCAGGCGCGCCAGCTCCTCTTCCACGGCGCGGCGCCGGCGCTGCACTGCCTCGTAGGCTTCACGGGGCAGCAGCCCGGCCTCGTAGCCCGGGCCGGCCAGGCGCAGGTCGGCATTGTCCTGGCGCAGCAGCAGGCGGTATTCGGCACGCCCGGTGAGCATGCGGTAGGGCTCGGCAATCTCTTTCGTCACCAGGTCGTCGATGAGCACGCCGATGTACGCCTGGTCGCGGCGCAGGATGAGGGGCGGGCGGCCCTGCACCTGGAGGGCAGCGTTGATGCCTGCCATCAGCCCCTGGGCGGCGGCCTCTTCGTAGCCGCTGGTGCCATTGATCTGCCCGGCGTGGAACAGGCCCTGGACGCGCTTGGTCTCCAGCGAGGTGCCGATCTCCTGGCAGGGCACGCTGTCGTACTCGATGGCATAGCCCGGGCGCACGATCTCGGCCCGGGCCAGGGCCGGGATGGAGTGCAGCATGGCGGCCTGCACCTCCTCGGGCATGCCGGTGAAAAAGCCCTGTACGTACATCTCGTTGCTGTTCCAGCCCTCCGGCTCCAAAAAGAGCTGGTGCCGCTCCTTGTGGGCAAAACGCACCACCTTTTCCTCGAAGGAGGGGCAGTAGCGCGGACCGGCCGCGTCGATGGTGCCCGGGGCGATGGGCGAGCGGTGAAGGTTGGCCCGCACCACGTCCAGCGTCTCGCCCGTGGTGTGGATCACGTACGAGGGCAGTTGAGGTCGCCAGGCGGGCATGGCCGCCACGGGATAGACCGGATTGGGCGGCGCCAGGAGAAAATCGGGGATGGGCGGAGCCGCCCCCGGGTCGGCGATGTGGCGCGTGGAGAACCACAACGGAACGTCGCTCCCGGGCTGGGGCGTGGTCAAGGCAAAGTCGATGGTCCGGGCATCGATGCGCGGCGGGGTGTTGGTCTGCAGGCGGACCAGGGGAAAGCCCAGTCGGCGCAGGCAGGCCGCCAGGCCCAGTGCCGGGAACTCGCCGCTGCGGCCCGCGGGCCAGCTCCTGCTACCCGACAGGATCCGGCCACCGAGAAATGTGCCCGTCGTCAGGATCACCGCGCGGCCCTGTATCCGCCTGCCCGTCTCGGTCACCACGCCCCGCGCCCGATCCCCCTCGACCAGGACCTCCTCGACCATCGCCTGCTTCAGATACAGGTTCGGCGACGCCTCCAGGGTGCGCTTCATCTCCAGCGAGTACCGGCGCTTGTCGGCCTGGGCGCGCAGCGCGTGGACGGCCGGCCCCTTGCTCTGGTTCAGCAGGCGGATGTGCGTGTGCGTCCGATCGGTGACGCGGCCCATCTCGCCGCCCAGGGCGTCGATCTCGCGCACCAGGTGCCCCTTGCCCGGCCCGCCAATACTCGGGTTGCAGGGCATCTGGGCCACCAGGTCGAGGTTCATGGTCAACAGCAGCGTGCGCGCTCCCATGCGCGCCCCTGCCAGCGCCGCTTCGCAACCAGCGTGGCCGGCGCCCACCACGATTAGATCATAGTCCATCCGTCGATCCAGGCTCCACAGGTACTCTGGCTCGATTATACCAGCGATCCGCCCCTCGCGCAATCGGGGCCGATCTACGCGTTGCGCTGCCGCGGCCGTGCAACTTGTCGGACGGCAGGTCCGCCGCTTGCCCTGGCCTCCGATATCGAGTATAATGACCTCACTGCTGCGGCAGGCTGCCGCTGGGCAGGCAATCGAGACGGGAGAACGCCCTTGTCTTTCCTCTTTTCGTGGCGCCGCCGCATCGCCGACATTGCCCGTGTGCGGCGCGTCGTCGAAGTGCTGATCCGCAACGGGCTGGGCTTCCTGGTCCAACAACTGGCCCTGGACCGCTTCCTGCCCCGGTTCTGGCGCACGCGCGGGCTGCGGGCCGAGCAGGCGGCCAGCCGCCGGACGGTGCCCGAGCGCCTGCGGCGAACGCTGGAAGAGCTGGGCGCCACCTGGGTCAAGCTCGGCCAGTTCCTCAGCGGCCGGGCCGACCTGCTGCCGCCGGCCTACATCGAAGAGCTGTCCAAGCTCCTGGATGCTGCCCCCCCGGTCCCCATCGATCAGGTGCGCGACGTCATCATCCGTGAGATGGGCGCCCCCGTGGAAGAGCTGTACGCCAGCTTTGACGAGGTGCCCATCGCCTCGGCCTCCATCGGCCAGGTGCACCGCGCCACCCTGCCCAACGGCCAGGAGGTCGTGGTCAAGGTCCAGAGGCCGGGCATCGAAGCCGAGGTTGAAGCCGACCTGAACCTGCTCCTGGCCCAGGCACGCTTCCTGGAGCGGCGGACCGAGGTCATGCGCGAGCAGAACCTGGTGGCCATCGTCGAGCAACTGGCCCGGTCGCTGCGAGAGGAACTGGATTACCATCGCGAGGGCCGCAACGCCGAGCGCCTGCGCGCCAACCTGGCCTCCGATCCCCGCTTTGCCGTGCCCGGCGTGTGCTGGGACCTGACCACCCGGCGGGTGATCACCATGGAGTTCCTGGACGGCATCCAGTTCAACGAGGTGGAGCGCCTGCGGGCGGCCGGCTACGACCTGCCCTCCGTCGCCCGCGTGGCCGTGGAGGGCTACCTGGCCCAGATCTTTGACGCCGGCTTTTACCAGGCGGACCCGCACCCGGCCAACCTGTTGGTCATGGGCGAGCGCATCGGCATCCTCGACTTTGGCAACGTGGGGCAGCTCACCGGGAACCAGAAGCAGCTCCTGGGTGACCTGTTTCTCCAGATCCTCGACGAGGACGTCGAGGGCCTGGCGCGGACCATCCTCAGGATGGGAACGTCGCGCACCCGCCCTTCCATGGATGCCCTGGAGCGCGATCTGCAGCGGCTCACGGTGCGTTATTGGGGCGCCAGCCTCGAAGAGCTGTCCGTGGGCGAGATGGTCGCCGATATTTTCAAGACCGCCCGCCAGCACAAGATCTTTTTGCCCGCCGACCTGGCGCAGTTGGCCCGCACCATCCTGACCATGGAGGGCACCGGGCGCATGCTCGATCCTGACCTCGTCCTGGTCGATGCCGTGCGGCCCTTTGCCCTGCGGCTGGTGCGCAGCCGCCTGTCACCCATCGTCGCCGGGCGGCGGGCCGTGCGCGCCGCCCGCCTGGCCGCCGACCTGTTCCAGGATCTGCCCCGGCGCGTGGATGGCCTGTGGGATCAGTTGGAGGCGGGCGATCTCAGCTTTGGCATCGACGTGCGGCATCTGAACATGGTGGTGACCAAGATCAGCAGCATGGTCAACCGCCTGGTCTATGCCATCATCGTCGCCGCCCTCATCGTCGGCTCGTCGTTGATCCTGCTGGGCGGTCGCGACGCCTGGGTGCTGCCCATCCTGGGAATCGGCGTGCCCGTAGCCCAGATCGCCTTCCTGGGGGCGGTCCTGGCCGGGGTGTGGCTGATCGTCAGCCTCGTGCGCTCGCGAACACTGTAGGAGGAGTCAGAGATGGCAGAAGAAGAACCTCGTGGCTGCCTGAGCCGGCTGGCAGGCCGCCAGCCCATCGTCCAGGTCCTGGAGGCCGCCGGTGCGGGACCGGCAGAGAGCTGTGCAGGCATGGTGCGTGGCGGCCGCGTGGCCATCGACGGCCGGGTGAACACCGACCCGCAGACGCGGGCGGATCCCTTCCGCCAGCAGGTGACGCTGGACGGAGAGCCCCTCCCACTGGACAATGCCTGCCGCTACCTTGCCCTGAACAAGCCCTACGGGGTGCTTTCCAGCTTTACCGATCGTGAAGGCCGGCCCACGCTGGCGGACCACGTCCCGGTGCCCGGGGTCTATGCCGCGGGCCGCCTCGACATGGACAGCGAGGGGCTGGTGCTGCTGACGGGCGACGGCTGGCTGATCCATCGCCTGAGTCACCCCCGCTACCACCAGGGGAAAACCTACCTTGTCCAGGTGGAGGGCGTGCCGGGCCAGGACGCCCTGGCCGCGCTGCGCAGCGGCGTGGAGGTCAAGGGGAAGCGGACGGCGCCCGCCAGCGTCGAGCTCCTGGCCGAGCCCCCCGACCTGCCGCCCCGTCCCGTGCCCATTCGCGAGCGCGAGTCGATCCCCACCGCCTGGCTGCGCGTGGTGCTGAGGGAGGGCCGCAAGCGGCAGGTGCGCCGTATGACGGCCGCGGTGGGCCACCCCACCCTGCGCCTGGTGCGCGTGGCCGTCGGTCCCATCAGCCTGGGGGACCTGGCCCCGGGCGAGTGGCGGGACCTCACGCCGGGGGAGATGGAAGCCCTGGCCACGAGCCTGAGCGTCGCGGCGCGGCAGGCCGCCTCGGCAGCGCGCAAGGCCGCGCCTGCTCCGCCCCGGGGCAAGGGGCGCTCAAAGAGGCGCGGCAGGACCTAATAGGCCAGGGGCTCGCTCTGCACGGCCGGCGGGAAAGAGGGGCAGAGGATCACCCAACCCGGGCCCGAGAGGAAATAACCACAGCCGCACCCCAGGTAGGCATGCACGGCCTCCTCGTCGTAGGCCCACAGCTCGTCGAGGGGCGGCGGGGTCGGTGTCGGCGTGGGGGTGGGTGTTGGCGTTGGTGTGGGCGGCACGGCCGTCGGCTGCACCGTGGGCGTGGCGGGCGGCGGCGCGGCCTCGGCCGCCACGGCGGGCACCTCGGCGCTCCGGAAGCGGCCGGCCCATTCCCGCGTCAGATCCAGGTACGTGCCTCCATAGGCCTTGCTCGGCTCGACGTAGCTGCCCTCGGGCCACTCGTTGAACGAGTTGATGATCACCCACTGCGGCTTGCTGGCGATGGCCGCCTGCCAGCACTCCCGGTAATACTCGCCGCCGTCCCGTCCCCGGACAAAGCCACTGCCCGGCCGCGCCTTGCGGTCGTCGTAGCCGGGCATGACCGTCGCGACCCACAGCTTGGCCGTGCCGTGGTCGCGGTTGTAGGCCCGCACCCGGTCGCCCCATGCGGACAGCGTCTTGGCGGGAGGGATGCGATTGGGCCAGGTGATGCTGTACAGGTGGTGGCCGTCAAAGACCGACTGGTAGCCGATGTCGGTCCCTTCGGCGATCCACAAGGCCTGGCGCTGGGGATCGACCTGATCCCGCAGGCTGCGCCAGGTGCCTGCCCCCAGGCGCGAGACGTTGTAGAAAAAGACGACGGGGCGGCCGTTGTAGCGCAGGTAGGCCGGGTGAGCGGCGTGGACGGTCAGCAAGTGCTGCAGGTTCTGGGCATAGCTCCCCGTGCCCTTCATAAAGGGCGAATTGGGGTCAAAGTCGACGGCGACGCGAAAGCCCTTCTGGCCAGCCTGGTCCAGGAGCGCTTTCAGGTTCTTTTCCGTCTGGTTGCCCTGTCCCCACCAGTTCAGAACAAAGGCGTCGATCCCCGCTCCCTTGGCCTGGTCTATCTGCCGGGCCATGACCTCCGGGTTGGACGAAACGTAGGGCTCGCTGGGCACGTCGGGAACCTTTCCCGAGCTCCAGGTATTCTGGTCGTACCAGGCATAGTAGAAGGCCAGCACCAGGCGCTCGCCTTCGGCCCGGGCGGGCACGGGGGGCCAGAACCCCGGGGCAAGGACCAGGGCGGCAAGGGCCAACGCCCGGAGGGTGTGTTTCCACGTCGAGACCACGATTCTCCCTCTCCTCCTCTTTCTTCGCCGGTCATTATACCTGAAGTGCGGTCGAGGGGCAAGCTGGCCGGCTTCCGGGTCCCGCGGCGGTGCGCCCTTGGCAAAACGGGTGCCTCGTGATATACTCTCTCCTCGATCGACCTGACGAGGGAAAAGGAACGTGACCAGTAACGTAATCGACGTGCTCGCCGAGCGAGGTTTCATAGAACAGGTGTCGGACGCCGAAGGGCTGCGGGCCGCCGCCGAGAAACCCATCACCTGCTACGTGGGCTTTGACCCCAGCGCAGACAGCTTTCACGTGGGCCACCTGGTGCCCATCATGGCCCTGGCCCACATGCAGCGCCACGGCCACCGGCCCATCGCCGTCATGGGTGGCGGCACGGGCATGGTGGGCGATCCCAGCGGCAAGACCGAGATGCGCCAGCTCCTGGACGTGGACCGGATCGACGCCAACCTGGCCCGGCTGCGCGGGCAGGTCAGGCGGCTCCTGGACTTTGCCGGGGGCCGCGCGCTGATGGTGAACAATGCCGACTGGCTGCGCCCCCTGAACTACCTGGACTTCTTGCGAGAGATCGGCCGGCACTTTTCCGTCAATCGCATGTTGGCCGCCGAGGCCTACCGCACGCGCTACGAGAGTGAAGGTGGCCTCAATTTCCTGGAATTCAACTACATGCTCCTGCAGTCGTACGACTTCTTGCACCTCTACCGGGAGATGGGCTGCATCCTGCAGATGGGCGGCAGCGACCAGTGGGGCAATATCCTGAGCGGCGTCGACCTGATCCGGCGCGTCGAGGGCGGGCAGGCCTTCGCCATCACCTTTCCCCTGGTCACCACCGCCTCGGGCGCCAAGATGGGCAAGACCGCGGCGGGTGCCGTCTGGCTGGATGCCGAACAGGTGTCGCCCTTCGAGTATTACCAGTACTGGATCAACACCGAGGACGCCGACGTGGGGCGCTTCCTGGCGCTGTTCACCTTCCTGCCCATGGAGCGGGTGCGCGAGCTGGGCCGGCTCCAGGGCGCCGACGTGCGGCAGGCCAAGGAGGTGCTGGCCTTTGAAGCCACGCGCATCCTGCACGGAGAAGAAGCCGCCGCCGAGGCACAGGGGGCGTCGCGGCAGCTCTTTGGCCGGGGCGTGGCCACCGAGGCCGTGCCGACCACCGAGCTCCCGGCCGGCGAGCTGGAGACGGGCATCCTGGCCCCCGAGCTCTTTGAGCGAGTGGGGCTCTGCCGCTCGCGGAGCGAGGCGCGCCGCCTCATCGAGCAGGGAGGCGCCTGGGTCAACGACCGGCAGATCGGCAGCGTCGACGAGCGCCTGACCAGCGCCGACCTGGAACAGGGCGCCCTGCTGCTGCGGGCCGGCAAGAAACGCTACCATCGCGTCCTGCCCGCCTGAGCGGGCGGCGCTTCCAGGCAACGGAAAAGGGTCCGGGAGATGCTCCCGGACCCCTGTCATTTCCTGGGACGGCGACGACCCGGGAGTTAACCCAGACCCGGGGCCACGTCCTTCTTGCTCTGCATGATGGCCCACACCACCAGGGCCGCCAGGATGATGACTGCGATCCACATCCCGATGCTGCCCCGGCCTTCCACGATGAGCGGGGCCGCCATGAGGCTCACCAGGTTGACGACCTTGATCATGGGGTTCAGGGCCGGGCCGGCGGTGTCCTTCAAGGGGTCGCCCACCGTATCACCCTCCACGCCTGCCTTGTGGGCCGGCGAGCCTTTGCCTCCAAAGTGGCCGTCCTCCACGTACTTCTTGGCATTATCCAGCGCGCCGCCGGAAATGGCCATGAACACGGCCAACAACTGGCCGGTCAGGATGACGCCTGCCAGGAAAGTGCCCAGGGCCTCCACCTGGAAGATGAGGCCCACCAGGAGCGGCACGCCGACCGAAAGGGCCACCAGGCTGACGAGCTCCTTTTGGGCCGCGGCCGTGGTGATGCCCACGACCTGGCCATAGTCGGGTGTTACCGTGCCCTCCAGCACGCCGGGCACCTTGAACTGGCGGCGGACCTCCTGCACCACCAGGTTCGCTCCCCGGGCCACGGCGCGCAGCGAAAAGGCCGAGAAGAGGAAGGGCAAAGCGCCGCCAAGCAAGAAGCCGATGGTGCCGTTCAGGGTCGAGACGGGGATGCCAATGTCCAGCAATTGGGTCAGCGTCATGTCTGGATGCGATAGGGTCAGGGCGTCGGCCACGAAGGAGAAAAAGAGGGCCGTGGCCGCCACGACAGCCGAAGCGATGGCGATCTGCTTGGTGATGGCCTTGGTCGTGTTGCCCACGGCGTCCAGCTCGGCCAACAGGCGCCAGGCATCCTCCCCGACGCCCGCCATCTCGCCGATGCCGTTGGCATTGTCGGCGATGGGCCCGTAGGCGTCCATGGCCACGTTGTTGCCGGTGTGCGACAACATGCCGATGCCCACCATGGCGACGCCATACAGCATAAAGATCAACCCTTCGTTCTGAAAGATGACAAAGCTGGCCCCCAGGGCCACGACGATGGCCAGCAAGCTCCAGACACTGGCCTCCATGCCCACGGCCAGGCCGGAGAGGATCGTGGTTGCCGACCCCGTCTGCGTGGACTCGGCGATCTCGCGCACAGGCCGGTGCTTGGTCGACGTGAAGAGCGAGGTCAGCGGGTTAAAGGCCACTGCCAGGCCAACGCCGATGGCGTTCAGGGTTGCGAGCTGCCACTCCTGGGCGTACAGGATCGAAAAGAGAAAGGCAAAAATGACGGTGTTGATGGACGACACCTCATAGGAGCGGAACATGGCCCCTTCCGCGTCCTTTGCCCGTAAGAACTTGATGGGGAATTTTTCCCACATTGGCACCGTGAAGGTCCCGAGGATAGAAGAGATCACCCCGATGGCCCGCACGATGAGGGGATAAACGATCCAGAAGGTGTCTCCCGTCTCGCGCAATAAGAAGAGACCCAGGATCAACGTCGAGACGATGGTCACCTCGTAGCTCTCAAAGATGTCGGCGGCCATGCCGGCACAGTCGCCCACGTTGTCGCCCACCAGGTCGGCCACGACGGCGGCGTTGCGCGGATCGTCCTCCGGAAGCCCCTGCTCCACCTTGCCCACCAGGTCGGCGCCCACGTCGGCCGACTTGGTATAGATGCCGCCGCCGATCCGCATAAAGAGCGCCACCAGGGTGCCGCCAAAGCCAAAGCCCAGGAGGGCGTCGGGGGCGGCCTTGCCAAAGATCATGAAGATGAGCGTGCCGCCCAGGAGCCCCAGGCCGTCGGTCAGCATGCCGGTAAAGGTCCCGGCCCGGTACGCGACGGTGAGGGCACCGTTGTAGTTGTTCTGGGCGGCCTGGGCAGCGACGCGGATGTTGCCCTCAATGGCGACGCGCATGCCCAACTGCCCGACCAGGGTCGAGAAGGTGGCGCCGACGATAAAGGCCACCATCCGCCCCACGCCGATCCAGAGCTGCGCGGAGCCCACGTCGCCCTCGAACATCTCCAGCGCTTGCTCCGTGGGCCGGACAACATAGACGCTGAAGAACAGCACCACCGCCAGGAGCACGAGGATGGGCAGGATCGTACGCAACTGCTGGCGCAGATAGGCGTTGGCTCCCGTCTTGATGGCCTCCCACACCCTCAGCATCTCGGGCGTGCCCTTGTCACGGCGCAGCGTGTCGCGCCACAGCCAGTAGGCGTAAAGGAGGCTGATAAAAGCAACCACAATTACGCCCCAGAGCATACTTTGCTCTAACGCACTCAGTTCACTCATGTGATTCTCTCCTCCGCGGGGCATGTAATGTGCGTGCACCACCAGGCGACCAGCACGGCTTTTCGAGTCAGCACAAACACCAGCAGGCGCGACTCTATGCCTCGCCGGGCGGCCAGGCTTGTTTTGCCGGACCATGTTGTCGGCAATCCGGAGGTCCCTTGGTGGCCCGCGGGAACCGGATGAGCCGCCGCTGCTCGGTCTTGTGGCACGATCTCACCCTTGCTGGCGCCTGCGGCGGCGCAAAGCGCACCTATTCTACTCAAGTTGAGATGAAAAGTCAAGTAGCAAATTTGAGATATTGAGATGTTCTGTGGCCCCTGCCCCCTCCCGTCCCATGCCGGCCGGTGCGGCAGGCGCGGGCCGCAGGCCGGCCGGGCCGGGCCGGGCCGAGCCGGGCCGAGCCGTTCATCGGCCATCGGTCATCGGCCATCGGCCATCGGCCGGTTGGATCGAGTTTTCCGATTCGCCAAATTGGGGGGTACACATTTGAAACTTTCGTGGTATAATGACCCTGTCTCTACCGTCCCGGTGTCTGGGGAACACTGTGCGCGGGAAAGGTTTATGTTTCGGGTCGAGAACTTGACCAGTGGCTGCGATGGCCTGGCCGCAACGCGAGAAACAGCACGCAACTTCGCGCCAGGCGCGCTCAACAGTCTTGGGCCTTGGTTGGCCGGATCGTACCCCCCATCCGGCTCCGAGATCGCCAGAACCATCCGGTCATGTCCCTTGTCGCAGGATGGTCTGCAAAACGACCTGTTGGAGCCCTTTCTTCCTCCTTGAATAGCACCGAAGGAGGAACTGGTTGCCGCCTGGGCGCAGGGGTAAAGACAGGCGTAACGCACGTTACTGAACGTCAAGGCTCTGCGGTATATTATACGATAATAATGGGCGTTTTATGTCGTATGGTCCAGCCATTGCTGCCTGGGTAATGCTTGTACCAACCGGGTTTCCCCTCGCGCGCGATTCAGTGGGAACGTCGCGCTTCGGGGAGGCAGCCGGGCTGGAAGTGAACATGGGAATGATAGCTTTGACAACGCAGAGGTTGCCTGTTTTTAATTCAATTCATGAGCATCGATCGGGCAGCCGGAGCCACCTTCGAGTCGAACGGGAGGATCGGTCAGAATGACCGCAGTGGAAGTGGAAGAAAAAGAAAACTCTGTGCCTGAAGGCGAAGGGAGGGAGCCAACTGCCATCGAGCGGCTGATAGACCTTGGCCGCAGCCAGGGCTACGTCACCTATGACGATGTAATGGAAGCGGTACCCGAAGCCGAGCTGAACATCGATCAATTGGAGGATGCGTTGGCTACCCTGATTGAAATGGGAGTCGAGATCAGCGACACAGAGATCGAAGAACCCATGGCCGAAGTAGAGGAAAAAAGAGAAGCCGAGACGGTGGAAAACGTCGCGGCCGACATCGATCTTTCGGCCATTGACATAGATGATTCCATCAGCCTGTATCTCAAGGAAATCGGGCGGATTCCGTTGTTGACGGCAGAACAAGAAGTCAGCCTGGCCAAGCGCATGGAGGCCGGTCGCAACGCCAAGCGGCGGATGAGCAAGAACGGCGAGCTGAGCCTGGACGAGCGCGACCGGCTGCGCAGCACCATTCGGGATGGGCAGGCAGCCCAGGAACACCTCATCAAGGCCAACTCCCGGCTGGTGGTCAGCGTGGCCAAAAAGTACGTCGGTCGAGGCGTGCCCTTCCTGGATCTGATCCAGGAGGGCAACATCGGGCTGATCCGTGCCGTGAAAAAGTTTGATTATCGTCGCGGCTACAAGTTCTCGACCTATGCCACCTGGTGGATCCGCCAGGCCGTGACCCGGGCAATCGCCGACCAGGGTCGGACCATTCGCGTCCCGGTGCACATGTACGAGCAGATCAACCGCCTGGCGCGCGTCTCCCGGCAGCTCGTGCAAGAGCTGGGCCGCGATCCGACGGTGGAAGAGATAGCCGAAGAGCTGGGCGTCAGCCCCAAAAAGGTAGAGCGAACCATCAAGGTCTCACAGCGGCCGCTCTCCCTGGAGATGCCCGTGGGTGAGGAGGACGACAGCTTCCTCGGCGACTTTATCGAGGACAGCGAGGCACCCTCACCCACCGACCAGGCCTCGCAGCAGTTGCTGCGCGACCAGATCGAGGACATCTTTGGCTCCCTGACACCGCGCGAAGTGCGGATCTTGCAACTGCGCTTCGGACTGGTGGACGGCTACAGCTACACGCTGGAGGAGGTGGGCAAGAAGTTTGGCGTGACCCGCGAGCGGATCCGCCAGATCGAGGCCCAGGCCCTGGGCAGGCTGCGTCACCCCAGCCGGAGCCGCAAGCTGCGAGACTTTTTGTCCTGAGCATGGCCAAGAAAGCATCCCGGCGCCGCGGGCAGCCGCGGCGCCGGCGTTCTGGTTCCCTGTGGATCCCCGCCGTCGTGGCCCTGGTCGTCGTGGCGATCGTCGTGGGCATCATCCTGTCCGTCGAGGGCGGTGGGGCGCGTGCGTCACAGCAGCCCAATGCCACAGCACAACCACTGGCCACCAATCCCATCCCCTACCCGGCCGTGCCGCGCATCTCGGTGGCCGAGACCTGGGAGGGCATGCAGGCCGGCCAGGTGCTCCTGGTCGACGTGCGCGGCCAGGCGTCGTACAACAACCTTCACGCCGAAGGCGCCCCCTCTATCCCCGAAGACGAGATGGACGCCCGCCTCGACGAGCTGCCCCGCGATCGCGACATTGTCCTCTATTGCACCTGAGGACAGGAACAGCAAAGTGCCCGTGTGGCACAGAGGTTGATGGACCAGGGCTTTGACAACGTCCTGGCACTCCAGGGCGGTTTTGCCGCCTGGCAACAGGCCGGTCTGCCCGTGGTGCCGGCGCAGTAACAGGTAGGATGGGCCGCGCCGCCGGCTCCCCCGCCCTCCCGCGAAGCCCCTCAGCCCCCTGGTCGTTGCATTCTCGCCGGACTTCTGGTATACTGGTGCCAGTTCCGGGGAATGGCTGCGATGAAGAGACCCGAATTACGCCTGCAAACCATCGCCCTGACGGCGATCCTGATCGTCATCGTCACGGCGCTAAGCCTGGTCCTGGGCCGTTACGCGGCCCAGGCCCGTTCTCCTTCTGATTCCTGGATCCAGCCCCGGGAGATACCCAATACAGACGTCAACCCCTTTGGCGCCAACTTTTTCCTGAGCCGCGAAGTGGAGGAGTGGAAGCGGCAGCGCACGGTGCAGATGGCCCGCGAGGCCGGCCTTGGATGGGCGAAACAGCAGTTCGCCTGGGCCGAGATCGAGCCCCTGCGCAAGCGCGAGTTCATCGATCCTGTCAGCGGCGAGAGCAGTTGGGCCAAGTTTGACGATATGGTCGACATGTTCCGGGCCAACGGCCTGCAGGTCATCGCCCGGCTGGACCTTGCGCCCGCCTGGGCGCGTCCGCCTGATTCCCGCGAAGAGACCCCGCCGCAGAATTTCGACGACCTCGGCGATTTTGTGTATGCCTTTGTCGAGCACTTTCGGGGGAGGGTACAATATATCCAGATCTGGAACGAGCCCAACATCTATCCCGAGTGGGGCGAGCAGGCGGTCGACCCTGTGGCCTACACACGCATGCTCCAGATCGCCTATACCCGCGCCAAGGAGGCCGACCCCAACGTTCACGTGCTCTCTGCCCCCCTGGCCATCACCCTGGGCGAGCCGCATCCCGAGCCCGGCAAATGGCGCTCTATGCCCGACCTGGACTACCTGAGCGCCATGTACGAGGCCGGGGCCGGCGACTATTTCGACATCCTTTCGGCCAACGCCTTCGGCTTTGACCTGCCCCCCGAGGATGCGCCGGACCGCGACGTGCTCAACTTCCGGCGCGTCGAGCTGCAGCGCGAGATCATGGAGCGAAACGGCGACGGCGGTAAGGCCATCTGGTTCAACGAGTATGGCTGGAACGCCGCCCCGAGCTCGTTCAGCGACGAGGCCCTGATCTGGGAGCGGGTGAGCGAAAAGGATCAGGCGGAATACACGCTCCGGGGCATCGACTTTGCCCGCCGCGAGTGGCCCTGGGCGGGCGTTTTCAACATCTGGTATTTCCGGCAGACCGGCCAACAATACTCTCCCGACGACGCGGCGTTCTATTTTCGCATGGTGGACGTGGACTTTACGCCACGCCTGGTGTATGACGCGGTGAGCGACGCCACGGCATCCCTCTACGTGGCATCCAGCGGCCACTTCGAGGAGACATATCCGGCTGTGGCGTCTGATCCCGAATGGCAGGGCGCCATCGCGCCGGAAGCGAGCGGCGGGGAACTGCTCCAGAGCGACGTGCCCGGCGCCAGCCTGACCTTTGCCTTTCAGGGCCACTCGGTCGACCTCATCGCCCGGCGCGGCCCCGAAGACGGGTATCTCCTCGTCACCCTCGACGGGCGCAACGTCGCAGGCCTGCCCGTGGACGCCCAGGGACGCTCCTACCTGGATCTGCGCGCGGCCGAGGTCCAGTGGCAAGCCCGCGTGCCCCTGGCGGCCGGGCTGTCCACGGGCCAGCACGTGCTGCGCCTGACGGTGGCGGACGACAGTCCGGCTGCCTGCAACGTGGACGCCTTCGAAGTCAACGCCGGCCAGCCGCCCGCCTTCCCCCTGGCGCCCGTCGCCGGCCTGGGCGTGGGGCTGGTAGCCGCCATCGCCGGGCTCGTCTGGGATCTGCGCTCGCGGCGCCGGTCGAAATACTTCTAGCGGCGAGGCGGTCCAAGGCACATAGAACCCGAGCATCCGGGTCGGCCATGACGGCGAGGCGCGTGCGGCTTACGGGGTGACGGCGTGCAAGGCAGGTTTTTGGCGCCGCGACTGTGGCAATTCTGTGTCGATCGGCACGCCGCTCTCCCACTCATTGTGATCCCGAGACTGTCTTGAAGCTCGCGCGCAGGAATCGCGGGTAATAGAGATCGGTACGAGCCACAAGCTGTCCATACCCCACGATGTTGGTTGCATACGTCAACACCAAGTCCGCTCCCTCGAGGTGGGAGTGTGCCTTGGCTGCATAGATCAACACGTCCGGGATTTGCTGCTCTTCGGGACGATAGAATGCCTCGAGTGACGTCCAGGCCCCCGTCGGGGAGTCGGATAGCCTGTATCCCAGATCCGCCCCGCCGAACCCGATCGTCTGGATTTCGAGATAGCGATGGAGCAGGGGCTCGTAGTGAATGGTGAATTCAGTCTGGCCTTGAGCAAAGAGGGCCCGCGGCGGCGTCACCAGCTCCTGTTGCGCCACCCACCCGTCTCCTTCTCCCACCCACCATTGAGGCTGCATCAGATCCCCGTTCGCCATCTCGGCAACCGGCCAGCGGACGAGGTGGATCGTGTGCTCCGGCTCCTTGACGCAGAAGGCAACGACGTGGTCGCCTGCCTGGACGACGCTGCCGGATACGATCAGTCCGAACGGGTTGTCCGGCGTTGCCAACCACTGCACGTTCCACTCGGAAGGAGGCTGGTCCGGATTGGAGACCAGCACTGCCCGCCAGCCGGGATGCTCGAACCCGATGCCCTCCGAAGAGGAGCGAGTAGCCATGAAAAAGATGAACAGCTTGCCGTCCAAAACGATGCCGTGCCCCGGCCAGAACCACGTGTCGCCGTCCTCCGCAAAAAAGGACGCAGGCGCCCGTTTGTACGTTCGCCAATAGAACTCTATCGAAGCCGTGGACGGATCGTAGCCCGACTGGATGGCGACGCTGTTTCTGATCATCGTGGACAGCCGGCGCGTGTTCAAGAAGGTCCTCGAGATAAAGGTGTCGCCGAACAACCAGAGCGTCCGGCCGTCACCCAGGTCAATGGAGTAGGCGTCGTCCGAGCCCATCCACCTGGGGTTGCTTCGAAACAGGGTGTCCGCTTCGGGCCAGGGCTCGACCTGGATGAGATCCGAAGACAAAGGCTGAACCGGCGCCGGGACAGGCGTCGCAGGTGGCGTACAGCCAACCAGAACCAGGACGCCGACGCAAACCAACGCATTGGCCAGGCGTGCGATCACCATCCCTCGCGAAGACGTTACACGGTTTCTCATGGCTCCTCCACCGGTTGCGGCTCCATCGGGTCGCCCACGGCGTTTCCGGCCGCTCTTCGAACAACTGCTGCCAGCTCCTCCTGTGCATCCGGGTTTGCGGGCAATTACCTTCTCAATCTGCATAGATAGCCAGCATCGTATCCAGGTCGAAAATCACCCCTCTGCTCCCAGTACCATACCTGACGCCCACGTAGGGTCGGCGATACGTCATCAGTTTCAGGATCACCCGCCGGTTGATGACGGGAAAAACAAACTCCTCTGGCGTGGGAAAGACGGCTGCTTCGATCTGTGCGATTTGCTCCGGCGTGAGCTTGACGCTCTCCGCGATGCCAAATCGAGCCCGGGCCTCGTCAATCTCCTGCGACTTTTGCACCAGCCGAGCCCGCAGTTCGTGCCACGGCCCGATGCGGCGGGTGATGGAGGGAAAAAAGATCGTCGCCTGGATCAGGGCAAAGAATACCAGGATGCCAATGGCCAGCGACGTGCGCCTTGACTTCCGGGGCCAGGACGGGACGACCACCGGCCTGCTCAACAGCGCCAGGGCGACGAGCAGCAGGGGCACGCTGAGAAGAGACACGAACAGCTCGCCCGGGCCGTCGATGGGCAGGGCCCACTGCAAATAGAGCCCCACAGGGACAAAAGCAACCGCGCCCAGAAGCGCGCCCAGTACGTGTGCCGGTCCCACTTTCCCCGGTTTCTCCGGAGCAGTGCGAAACTCGTGGTCCGCCGTTTTGATCGATCCCTTCAGCCCTGGTCTTTTGCTTGCCCGGGGCTCGGTTACAAGCGGTCAGCACTTGTACCTAATCTTATTATGCATAAGTAAGTATAGCAGATCTTGATGCGAAAGTCAAGCCCCAACTGGATGGCGCAGGGCTTGTATAGTCGGCAGTTCCCTACAAGGCTCGCGGGCGATAGGCAGATCCCCCGCCTGACAAAGCCGCGGGCGACCGCAGGGAGTGCCGATCTCGCCAGAGCCTATAATGGCCCGGCCCCGGGTGGTTCATTCTCCTTGCCAGCGCGACCTTGCTGAGGTATAATGGGGCCAGAAGTAGCTGGAGGCCAGAACATGATCCGCGAGCTGGAAGTCCAAACCCGCAGCCACAGCGAGCTGCGGGACGTCACCGCGGAGGTGCAAAAGGTCGTCTCGGACAGCGGTGTATCCGACGGCCTGTGTCACATCTTTGTACCCCACACCACCGCCGGATTGACCCTCAACGAAAATTGGGACCCTGACGTGCGCGGCGACCTGGTGCGCGCCCTGGAGGCCATGGTGCCCAACGTCTCCTTTCGGCACGGCGAGGGAAACTCGCCGGCCCACCTGCTCTCCTCGCTCCTGGGGGCCAGCCAGACCCTCTTTGTCCGCGGCGGCAAGCTGGTACTCGGGAGCTGGCAGGGCATCTACCTGGCCGAGTTCGACGGCCCACGGCGCCGGAGGGTGCTGGTCAAGGTCCTGGCCGACCCGGCGTAACTTGAGGCCGCCCGGACGCCGCGCGTCCGCGGCAGGCCCATGCCTGGAAGTTTCGCGCAAAAGCGTGTAAAAAAGGAGGAAACGTGAAGAGGTCGATTCTTGCCATTGGCCTGATCTTGATCCTGGTGGCGACCGCCTGCGGCCCAACGACCGAACCGGCGGCGACACCCATGCCGACGGCCGCGGCCGAAGCCACCGCCGAGCCCACGGCGGCGCCGGCTGAACCGACGGCCGAGCTCGCCGAGCCTACGGCCGAGCCAACCCTGGAGGCCCCCACAGCAGAGCCCACGGCCGAGCCGGAAACCGAAGCGGCTGGAGACGTGGCGCCAACCCTGCGCCTGCCCGACCTGGAAGGGCAGACGGTGGTGGCCGTGACGGGCAACGACTACACGCCGTTGAACTTTGTCGACCCCCTCACCGGCGAGGCAGTGGGCTGGGAGTACGACGCCGTCGACGAGATCTGCCGCCGCCTCAACTGCGAGGTCGACTGGCAGGTCACGAGCTGGGACACCATGATCGCCGCCGTCCAGGACGGCCAGTTTGACGTGGGCATGGACGGCATCACCATCACCGACGAGCGCCAGGAGCAGGTGGACTTTTCCATCCCCTACATGGTCTCCCAGCAGTTCATGCTCGTCCGCGCCGACGAGGACCGCTTCTCCGCCCCCGAGGAGTTTGCCGCCGACGAGGACCTGCTCATCGGCTCTCAAACCGGCACCACCAACTTTTACGTGGCCGTCTACGAAGTCCTCGACGGCGACGAAGCCAACCCGCGCATCAAGCTCTTCGAGAACTTTGGCGCCGCCGTCCAGGCCCTCCTCGCCGGCGACGTCGACATGGTCCTCATGGACGCCGCCTCCAGCCGCGGCTACATCGGCGCCAACCCCGACCAGCTCAAGATCGTCGGCGAGCCCCTGGGCACCGAGGAGTTTGGCTTTATCTTTACCCCCGGCTCCGACCTGGTCGAGCCCTTTAACGCCGCCATCGAGACCATGGAGGAGGATGGGTACCTGGAGTACCTGAACAACCGCTGGTTCTTCCTGTACGAGCCGTCGGCCCAGTAGCAGGTTCGGGTGCGGCGCACTGGGAGCAGTGCGCCGCACCCGGCCAGCGCCCGGGGTTCCTGCGCGCCAGGAGCCCCGGACCTGCAGCGGCGACGGAGCCGGATACTCCCCACGTGAGGTGCCATGAGAAACGATCACCGGGGCTCGAGAGCCCACTTGCTGCCCTTCACCGGGCGGCTCAGCCGGATGCCCCTGTGGCTGCTGTTCGCCATCCTGCTGGCCATCCTGTTCCTGTGGATGGTGGCCAACAACGGCGATTATCGGATCATCTTTGTGGCGACGGCCAGGGGGCTGGACACCACCATCACGGTGTCGATCATCGCCTATGTAGCCGCCATGCTCCTCGGGCTGGCGGTGGGCCTGCTGCGCATCTCTCGCAACCGCCTGCTCCTGGAGGTGACCTCGTTCTACGTCGAGATCGTGCGCGGTGTGCCCATGCTGGTCCTCCTGTACTATATCGCCTTCGTGGGCGCCCCGGCGGTGGTCACGGCCGTCAACTGGCTGGGCGGGCCCCTCATCGAGGCGGGGGTCATCCAGCCCCTCAACGTCCGCCAGCTTGACTTCACGGTGCGGGCCGTCCTGGCGCTGACCATCGGCTACAGCGCCTTTATCTCCGAGATCTTTCGCGCCGGGATCCAGTCGATCCCCAGGGGGCAGATGGAGGCCGCGCTGGCCGTGGGAATGACCCACGCCCAGGCCATGCGGCGCATCATCCTGCCCCAGGCCGTGCGCAACGTCCTGCCGCCCCTGGGCAACGAGTTCGTGGCCATGCTCAAAGACTCGGCGCTGGTCTCGGTGCTGGGCGTGCAGGACATCACGCAGTTGGGCAAGGTGTATTCGGCCTCGACCTTCAAGTTCTTCGAGACCTATAACACCGTCGCCTTTCTATACCTGGTGATGACGGTCACCCTGTCGCTGGGGGTCGCCGCCCTGGAGCGGCGCCTGAGCCAGCACAAGACCTGATGAGAGGAGCAGAGAGAATGGCCGAGGACAGCACGACGCCGGCGCCGCGCAGGCTGAGGATGGGCATGGTCGGGGGCGGGCGGGGCTCGTTCATCGGCGCCACGCACTACCGGGCCGCCACCCTGGACGGCGGCATCGCCCTGGTCGCGGGGGCGCTGTCGTCCACCCCCGAACGGGCCAGGCTCTCGGCCGCCGATTTCGGGATCGCCCGAGAGCGGGCCTACGGGAGCTGGCAGGAGATGCTCGAGCGCGAGCGAGCCCTGCCCGCCGGCGAGCGCCTCGACCTGGTGTCGGTGGTGACGCCCAACCACCTGCACTTTCCCGTGGCCCTGGCCTTTGTCACGGCGGGATTCAACGTCCTCATCGACAAGCCCATGGTCCACACCACGGAAGAGGCGCGCCGCCTGGCCGCGGCCGTAGAGGCCGCCGGCACGGTCCTGGCGGTCAGCCTGAACTATACGGGCTATCCCATGGTCAAGCAGGCGCGGCACATGGTCCGGGAGGGCCTCCTGGGCGAGATCCGCAAGGTGGTCGTCGAGTACAACCAGGGCTGGCTGGCGACCAGGCTGGAGGATACAGGCCACAAGCAGGCCGCCTGGCGGACCGATCCGGCCATCTCGGGCCCGGGCGGGGCCATGGCCGACATCGGCTCCCACGCGGAGAACCTGGTGAGCACCATCACCGGCCTGGAGCTGGCCGAGGTGTGCGCCGACCTGTCGCACCTGGTGCCGGGGCGCCGCCTGGACGACGACGCCAACGTACTGCTCCGCTTCGGCAACGGCGCCCGGGGGGTCCTGGTGGCCTCGCAGGTTGCCACGGGCAGCGAAAACGATCTGAGCATCAAGGTGTGGGGCACCCGGGCGGGCCTGGCCTGGCGCCAGCAGCAGCCCAACGACCTGGCCTACACGCCGGCCGGCGGCCCGGTGCAGCTCATGACGCGGGGCACCGACGACCTTTGCCCGGCGGCCAGGCGGGCGTCGCGCCTGCCCGCCGGCCATCCAGAGGGCTTTCTCGAGGCATTTGCCAACATCTATCGCAACGTGGCCGATACGATCCGCGCCCGGCAGGAGGGCCGGGAACCCACGGCGTTAGAGTCGGACTTTCCCACGGTCTATGACGGGGCGCGTGGCGTGTTCTTTATCGAAAAGGTCGTGGAGAGCAACCAGAGCACGCAAAAATGGCTGCCTGCCCGGTGGGTACCCTGACCCGGACCCGGCTTACTTGAAGACAACCACCTCTTTGCCGTGGAGCTTTTCCAGGACGCGCGCGGCGATGAGCTCCAGGTGAGAGTTGTGGGTCACAAAATTAAAGTCGTCCGTGGGGACGGTTAGCACCGGGCACAGGACAAAATTCTCGACCCAGCCATCGTACAGGTCGTTGAGGCGCGTCAAGTAGTCCACATGGATCTCTTGCTCGTAGTCGCGCCCCCGCTGCCGGATGCGCTCCTGGAGCACCGGCACGGAGGCCTGCAAATAGATCACCAGGTCGGGCGGCTGGAGGATGGACACGACCGTCTGGTACAGGTCCCAATAGCTCTTCCAGTCCCGCTCGGTCATTTGCCCCTGGAGGTAGAGGTTCCGGGCAAAGATCTCGGCGTCTTCGTAGACCGTGCGATCCTGGATGACGGTGCCCGGCCGCTCCACGATCTGGCGGTGGTGCCCCAGCCGGCGGGAGAGAAAATAGACCTGGGAGTGAAAGCTCCAGGTCGGCATGTCCCTGTAAAAGTCGGCGAGGTAGGGATTGTCGTCGACCGCTTCGTAGAAAGGCTCCCAGTACAGGTAGGCGCTCAGGAGACGGGTCAGCGAGGATTTTCCGACGCCCACGTTGCCCGCCACCCCGATAAACTTTTTCATGTCCTCCTCCCCCGTCCATCGTCCCTCTCCAGCCCGCGCCGCCGCTGGAAGAAGGGCGGCGGTCACAGCGCCGGGCTGGGTCGCCCCACCGCGGTAAAGATCAGCTCGGTGCCCAGGTAGATGCGGTCGCCCCAGCCCGAGTGCACCGGCACGGCCTTGTCCTCGCGGACCATCTGCACCTCGACCTGGTCGGCGCCGGCCTGGCGGGCCAGGTCCAGCATCCAGCCCTGCATCTGCTCCCGGGCATAGCCCACGGCCGTTTCCAGCTCGAACAGGTCGTGCACGCCGTCGGGCAGGTGGACGCGCAGGTGCTCGCCGCCATCGAGGGGTGTGATGAGCACCCTCTGGCGCTGCACCACCCCGCCCACGACGGCACCGACGGCGTTTGCCACGCCAGCGTGGGGTGGGATGAGCAGGCTGGTGTTCAACTGCCGGGCCACGCGGGGCATGTATGCCTCGACGGGAGCGCCGATGGCGACCATGGGCCGCCGCAGGGTCAGGGAAAAGTCCAGGTCGCGCTCAGGGCCGCTGCCGTTCAGCGCCCGCTCCAGGAGGAGCGCCGCCGTGGGCTCTTCGTCCCAACGGGGCGGGTGGGCCTCGTCGCTCAGGGCCTTGCTCACCAGGGCGGCGGCCGCCCGCCTGGAGACGCCTTCCACCACTTCCTCGCAAAAACGCTCCACCGGCTTGCGCGCCTGGGCGGCCAGGACCTGGGCAGCCAGCCGCGCCGCCTCGGCGTTCCACACGTCCAGCCGGCCGAGGGCGTGGAGTGCGTCGGTGGGCGTAAAGCCAGCGCGCATCACCAGCCGCTCCGACGCCAGCGTGTCAATACGGCGCAGGATGAGCGCGCCGAACCGAGACTCGCGCATCAGGAACGACAGGGAGAGGGGTCCCCGGGCCAGCCGCTCGATGAGGGTCAGCTCGTCGCCCTGGAGCTGCCGCCTGGGCGGGCGGCGGGCCATGAGAAAGGCCGCGGCCACGTCCTCGCGGGGCGGCACCATGGCCTGGTTGCGCAGGTCCTCCACGACCTCCGGATGCTGGCTGGCCAGCAGGCTGACGGGCACCACGCGCTGCGGGCCGATGGACAGCCGCCGGTCAGACGTAACCTTCACCTGGCTGTCGCCGCCCAGGCCCACGGTATAGACGTCCACTGCCTCGACCATGGTGCGCCAGCGGCCCACCTGGGCGCCCTCGATGTTCAGGCGGGGCCGTCCCTCCCGGAGCCCTGCAATATCGGTGGTCGTGCCACCCACGTCCACCACCCACACCGCCGGCAGGTTGCCGGCCGGGTCGCCACCAGGCAGGTCCGAAGGGGCCTGCTGGGCCAGGTGCCAGGCGCCCACGGCGCTGGCCGCGGGCCCCGAGAGGATGGTCTCGATGGGCCGCTGCATGGCCCACTCGGCACGAACCAGCGAGCCGTCGCCCTTGACCACCATCAACGGCGCGACGATCTGGCGCTCGGCCAGGCTGTGGCGCAGGGTGTCGATGAGCTCGCGCAGCAGAGGAACCAGGCGGGCGTTGAGGGCCACCGTCGTCGCCCGCCGCACCGAGTTGAGGCGGGTGGTCAGCTCGTGGCCGCACGTCACCGGCAGCCCGGTCAGCTCCTCGATGAGGGAGCTGGCCCGGATCTCGTGTTCGGGGTTGCGCACGCCGAAATAGCTGGACACGCCAAAGGCGTCCACCTGGTCCTTTCGGGCCAGGACCGCCTGGCGCAGCCCGCCCTCGTCCAGGGCCGTGACGGCGTCGCCGTGGATGTCGTGCCCGCCGTCGATATAGACCACGTCGTCGGTCACCAGCTCGTGCTCGAAGCCGTACTGGTGGATCAACTCCGGATCGTAGCCGATGAGCACCAGGCAGACGCGGCTGCCCTGGCCCTCGACGATGGCGTTCGTCGCCAGCGTGGTCGAGACGGCCACAATGCCCACCGGGCCGGCGCCGGCCGCCTCGGGCCGTTGCAGGACGGCATCCATGGCCTCGCCGATGCCGATGGACAGGTCGCGGCGCGTGGTCAGGGCCTTGGCCGCACACAGGACACGGCCGGTGTCGTGGTCCACCAGGGCCGCGTCGGTGTAGGTACCGCCGGTGTCAATGCCGAGTGCAATCATAATGCGTCCTCGTCGTTCTCCTCGTCGATCTATCGGCGGGCATTGTACCACGGTTCTTCCCGGAACGAAAGTGTCCGGGCAGGGTTGGAGCCGGCCGGGGAAGCCGGGAGGGCCGTCAGGATCGGACGACCTGGATGCCGGTGCCCTCTACCACCTCGCCGATGTGCCACACGTCCTGGCCCGCTGCCCGGGCCAGGGCCTGGTAGCGGCCGGCCTCGCCGGGCGACAGGGCGACGAGCAGGCCGCCGCTGGTCTCGGGCGTCAGGAGGAGCATTTGCAGCTCTTCCTCCAGGCCGTCAAAGGTGACGTGGGCCTCGTAGGTGCGCTGGTTGTTGCACGCACCGCCGGGAAAGAGCCACTGGTCGGCGTACTCCAGGGCGCCTGGCAGGAAGGGCACCCGGTCAAAGTGGATGCGGAGCGCGGCGCCACTGGCCTCGGCCATCTCGTAGCCGTGGCCCAGAAGGCCAAAGCCGGTGATGTCGGTCAGAGCGTGCACCTCCACCTGCTGCACCAGCTCGGCCGCGCGGCGGTTCAGGAGCAGCATCGACTGGATTGCCGCCTCCAGGTGGGCGTCGGCGGCGGCGCCGCCCTTGGCCGCCGTCGTGATGATGCCTGTCCCCAGGGGCTTGGTCAGGAGCAGCAGGTCTCCGGGGCGAGCGCCGCCCTTGCGCCCCAGCCGGTCGGGGTGCACGGACCCCATCACCGCCAGGCCGAACTTGGGCTCGTCGTCGTCCACGGTGTGCCCGCCGGCGATGATGCCGCCGGCCTCGGCCACCTTGTCGGCCGCTCCCTTCAGGATGGCCCCCAGTACCTCGGAGGGCAGCTTGGGCGGAAAGGCGGCGATGCTCAGGGCGAGGAGCACCTGCCCGCCCATGGCGTACACGTCGCTCATGGCGTTGGCCGCCGCCACCGCGCCGTAGGTGTAGGGATCGTCGACCACGGGCGTGAAAAAGTCGGTGGTCAGGATCAGCGCCTGGTCGTCGCTCACCCGCCACACCGCCGCGTCGTCGGGCGACGACAGCCCGGCCAGCAGGTTGGGGAAATCGGTCTCTTTGAATGTCTCACGCAGTGGGCGCAACACGTGCGCCAGGTCGTCGGGCGACCGTTTGGACGCTCAGCCCGCGGCCGTGGTCAACTGCGTCAACTTCACGTTGTTCCAGTCCACCGTCACTCTCGAACCTCGGTCTCGTCTCTCTGTGTCGATCCTGGACAGGCGGGGGCGCGGATCACAGGTTCACCACCTTGCCCGCACCCAGCATCTTTTCCGCGATGTCGTACATGTTGGACACCTGTCCCGCGGCCAGGCTGCCTGCCAGCTCCAGGTAGTTCAGGCAGGTGCCGCACACCAGCATCTCGACGCCGTCCGCTTCCAGGGCGCACAGGTCCTCCAGGACGGGGGAGCCCTCGCAGGCGAGGCGCACGCCGGTGTTGAACAGGATGACCGTCTGCGGCCGGGGCGAAACCTCGCCCAGGGTGTGAAAAAAGCTCCGCATCAGGATGCCGCCCAGCTCCTCCGCACCGCGGCCCATGACGTCGGACGACACCACCAGCACCTGGGGGCCGGCCAGCACCTCGGCCCTACCCGCCACGGGCGCCGGCTGCGGGGCGGGCGGCGCAGCGCCCGGCACCAGCTCCAGGCGATACTCCTCGCCCTCCTGGCTGACCTGCACCTGCCAGCCCGCCTTGAGGGCCATGCGTCGCACGTTGTGCATGGAGGTCTCGCTGTTGACCAACGCCGTCACCGCACCCCCGGCCTCCATGGCCTTGCGCGTGGCAATCACCGGTTGCGGGCAAGCCAGCCCCCGGGCATCGACCATCGTACTCATCCCCGTCACACCTCCATCCGGCGCGGCAGCGGCCGGCGCCACGTTCTCGATGGGGGCATGATACCCGGTTTCTCTAACCAGGTCAACTGGCAGCAATAACTGGAAAGAATAGAAGGAGGCCCCCACCGGAGAGGGCCTCGCGAACCAGTAGGGCGGGTGGGATTCGAACCCACACGGGGTATTACCCCAGCGGATTTTCGCACTACCATGGCTTTCGCCACCCCTGACGGGTTTGTAGTCCGGACTTTACCTTGACCCTGGGTGCCCACCGTAGGTCCCGACCGTCAAGTCTCTACACCTTCTTCTTGCACGCCCGCCGATTGCCCTCCAATGGGGGCAATCGGGGCACGAGGCACGTTGCGCAAGAAGCTTGGCTCGGGATTGCCACCACCGCTACGTGCTGAGGGTTCCCCGAATTTGGCCGGATTCACGCGGGGAGTTTCCTGCCCCGGTGCTCGTCTAGAAGTCCGCAGCGTCTGCCCTTTCGCCACCGCCCCACAGCAGCCCGTCCATAGCAAAGGGCTGATAGCGATCGCTATCAGCCGCTTGCTACTGGAGGCGACGACGGGATTCGAACCCGTGATCGCGGTTTTGCAGACCGCTGCCTTTCCACTTGGCTACGTCGCCTTTCAACGACAGAGCGGGCGATGGGATTCGAACCCACGACCCTCTCCTTGGCAAGGAGATGCTCTACCACTGAGCCACGCCCGCATTGTATTGGTCGTATTCGGTTCTGATGCCGCAGCCCAGACTTGAACTGGGGACACCTTGATTTTCAGTCAAGTGCTCTACCAACTGAGCTACCGCGGCAGGTGCAGGCGACATTGTAGTACAACTTACGTGACTTGTCAAACCCCGGGGCGCTTAATGCGCGACCCCTTCGCCCGCCTCTGCCCGCCGCCTCAGGAGCGAGAGATAGCGGGGGATGACGGTGGTGTACAGGCGGTAGGCCGCCGGCCAGGGGGCATAGTCCCAGGCCCCCAGGCCCCGGGCCAGCTCGCCGCCCAGGCCCAGCTTGAAGCGCGTCACGCCCCACATGGGGTCCGATTCGACCAGGTTCTCGGGCGCACCCCACAGGTCGTAAAGGGTGCAGCCGGCGGCCCGGGCGTGGCGCATGGCCTCCCACTGCAGCAGGTTGTTGGGCATCAGGTTGCGATGCTTCTCCGACGAGGCGCCGTATATGTACCACGCCGTGGGGCCAAAGGTCACGATCAGCAGCCCCGCCACGGCCTCGCCCTCGACCTCGGCCAGGAGCAGGCAGCCCTGGCCCCGCGCCAAAAAGCTGCCCCAGGCGTCGTGGTAGTAGTCGGGGGGCCGGATGGGAAAGCCGTCGCGCTGCGCCGTTTCGGCATAGAGCCGATAAAAGAGAGCCAGGTCGGCAGCCGTGCCCCGGCGGATGGCGACGCCTCGCCGCTGCGCCAGGCGCAGGTTGTAGCGGCTCTTTTGCTTCATACCCGCCAGCAACGCCTCTTCGCCGGGCCGCAGGTCGAGGAGCACGGTGTTGCGGAATTGCACCTGGCTGCCCGAAAAGCGCCAGCCTCGCCGGGCGAGGAGGGCCGCCACCCGCGGCGCGACGGCCGGCCGCCCCGCGAAGGCCGGCGCGGCCTCGGGATAGTAGACGTCGGGATCGATCTTGACAAACGTCGCCCGGCGGCGGCGCGCCAGGGCCTCCAGCTCGCCCAGGACGCCCTCCGCCACGGTCTCGTCGTTCCAGTCCAGGGCGGGGCCGCGGGGCACGTAGAGGATCGATGCAGGCGCCAGGGGCAGCGACGCGGCGCGCCGCTCCAGGACCGAGGCCGCGGCTACGGTCTGCGCCCCCTGGCGAAAGAGGAACCGCCCGGCCCGCCACCCATGGCGCCCTTTGAGCTCGCCCCAAACCCACGACTGCAACATCTGGGGGTCGGGCAGGTCCAGCAGCGCCCGGTCCCAGGCCCGCGGGTCGTCGACGGCGACGGCGTCCATCACCTTCCCCGCCTCCGCAGGCCCACCAGCCGCTCGCGCAGGGCCAGCGCCACGTTGTAGAGCCCGTAACGCAGGGGAGAATAGACCAGGTCCCAGGCGCCGGCCGTGCGCACCAGGCGCCCGCCAAAGCCTCGCTTGAAGCGATAAACCCTCCACAAGCCGTCGCTGCGCTCGGCAAAGCCGGCCTCCAGGGTCTCTTCCTCCTCGTCGGGCACGCCCCACAGGTCATAGTAGAGGCAGCCCCGCTGGCGTGCCCAGAGCATCGCCTCCCACTGGAGGAGGTAGGTGGGCATCAGCTCGCGCTTCTCTCCCGACGACGCGCCGTACATGTAGCAGGCGGCGCGCTCGAAGGCCATGGCCACCAGCCCGGCCAGGAGCTGGCCCTCGTGCTCGGCCAGGAGCAGGCAGCCCCGGCCACCGGACACGAACAGCTTGTGGGCGGCCTCGTAGTAGGCCCGGGTATGAATGCCAAAGCCGTCCCGCCGGGCCGTCTCTTCCATCAGGCCGTAAAAAGCCGGCAGATCCTCCTCGCTGCCGGGGCGCACGCTCACGCCCTTGCGCGCCGCCAGGCGCACGTTGTAGCGGGTCTTTTGTTTCATGCGCGCCAGGATCGCATCGGCCTCGCCCTGGAGATCCACGACCAGGGTCCGCCGCGGCTGCACGTCCTGGGTGCTGGGCCGGAAGCCGGCGGCCCGAAGCTCGCCGGCCAGGGCCTCGTCCTCCTCGCGGTCGGGCTCAATCTTCAGGCAGATGGCCCCTCGCCTGCGGGCCATCGGGCGGATGGCCGCCAGCAGGTCCGCCAGGGCCGCGGGCTCCAGGCTGCCGGCCGGTCCCCGGGGTACGTAGGCGATGCTGCCCAGGCCGGCGGGCAGCGGGCGAAACAGGACCTGGGCCAGGGTCGGGCCGGCTGCCACCCGCCCCACCTGCCAGCCGAAGCGGGCCTTCAGCTCGCCCCAGGGCCAGGTCTGCAGCAGGTGCCCATCCGCCGCGGCGACCATGCGGTCCCACTCTTCGCCACTGAATGGTTCGTTCGTCGATGCCATGCCGGGGATTATAACATGCCCGCCCGGGCATGGCAAAGGAGCCGGCTGCTGTCGGGGCACAGCATGTCGCGTCCGGGAAACAGCCCCGGACCCTGTCCGGGAAACGGCCCCGGACCTTGTCCGGGCAACGGCCCCGGACCCTGCCCGGGAAACGGCCCCGGACCCTGTCCGGGAAACAGCCCCGGACCTTGCCAGGCAGCGGCCCCACACCCTGTCCGGGAAACGGCCCCGGACCTTGCCGGGCAACGGCCCCGGACCCTGCCCGTGGGGTGCAGCCGGAAAAATTACCCTACGAGGTCCGTCATTCCAGGCGCTAAAACCGACGAACAAGCCAAGTCCGCCCCCTTTCGACTGCGCTTCTTCGTGGGCAGCCGGCCCTTTTCTGGCGGCCGCGGCATTTGTGCCAAAAACCGCAACAAGAACTTGCCTTTTCCCTGGAAATGTGGCATAATGGCTCGCGTCCTGAGCTAGAATAGGAGGTTATGACATTGCTGTCAGACTACAATTTCATCGGCATTTACGCTGCCGTGGCAATCATCTTCCCCTTCATTGCACTGGGCCTGGCGTGGGTTCTACGCCCGAAGAAGCCCAATCCGGTAAAAATCGATACGTACGAGTGTGGCCAGCTAGGCACCGGTGATGCCTGGGTTCGCTTCCGCGCTCAGTATTACATCTATGCCCTCGTTTTCGTCGTCTTTGACGTCGAGGCTGTTTTCCTGTTCCCCTGGGCTGTGGCCTACAACCAGGTGGGGCTCTGGGCCCTGGCAGAGGCATTTCTCTTCCTGGGCATCCTCACCGTGGGGCTGGTCTATGCCTGGCGAAAGGGAGCCCTCCGCTGGCAATAGTCGACATCGGATAGCCAACCCCGTTCCGCCGGTCTCCCTCGCTCCGGGTGCCTCGCGGCAGGGATTGGAAGCCGGAATCGTGTAGAGGTGAAGCGTATGGATTTCATTTTGAACTTTTGGGTCGAGCTTGGCAACTGGGTAGCCGGTGTCCTGTCCGGCTGGGGCATGCCCGAATGGGGCGTCAACCTTTTTGCCGACATCGTCGGGGTTCTCATCCTGGTGGTGGTCGGCATCATGGCCGTCATCGTGTTCACGCCCATGGAGCGCAAGGTCATTGCCCGCATGCAGGACCGGCCCGGGCCGAACCGCACCTGGGGTTACGGTGCCATCCAGGCATTTGCCGATGCCATCAAGATGCTCACCAAGGAAGACGTCACCCCCGCCAACGCCGATAAGCGGCTGCACATGCTGGCCCCCATCCTGGTGGTCATCCCCTCCCTCCTGGTGTTTGCCGTGTTGCCCTTTGGGCCGCGCCTGGTGGGGCAGGACCTGAACATCGGCGTGCTCTATTTCGTCGCCATCGGGGCGGTGCACGTCCTGGCGGTGCTCATCGCGGCGTGGGGCTCCAACAACAAGTTTGCCATGCTGAGCGGTTTTCGCGTCGTCAACCAGTTGATCGCCTACGAAATACCCATGGTACTCTGCATCCTGGCCGTGATCCTATTCACGGGCACGATGTCGACCCAGGGGATCGTCGAAGTTCAGTCGGTCCCCTATTTTGTGGTCATGCCCGTCGCCGCCCTCATCTTTCTCATCTCCTCCCTGGCCGAGACAAACCGCTCGCCCGTCGACCTCATCGAGGCCGACTCCGAGATGGTCGCCGGCTACATGGTCGAATACAGCGGCATGAAGTTTGCCATGTTCTTTATCGCCGAGTACGTCAACATGTTTGCCGCCGGCATCCTCTTCTCGACCCTGTTCCTGGGCGGCTGGAAGTTCTTCGGGCTGGAGAACCTGGCCCCCGTGCTGACGCCGTTCATCGTCTTTTTCAAGGCAAGCTTTGTCATCTTCTTGATGCTCTGGTTCCGGGCCACCTACCCCCGTGTGCGCTACGACCAGCTCGTCGGCTTTGCCTGGAAGTTCCTGGTGCCCCTCGCCCTGGCGAACCTGCTGCTGGCCGGCCTGGTGGTCAAGATCCCCACGGAGAGCGAGCTGCTGCGGCCCATCGTCCACGGCGGCATCATGCTGGTGGGCAACATCGTGCTCGTGGTCGTCGCCTACTTTATCACCAACCGCGTGGTGCGCCGCCTGAGCTACGCGCCGGCGCTCAAGCGCATTGTTGCCGCAGAAAGGCCCGCCTTGAGTGCAACGAAAGGTAGGAGTCAATGACTGTCTCCCAAGTCGTCTTTATCATCCTGAGCATCGCTGCCCTGGGAGGCGCCCTGGGCGTCGTCCTGAACCGAAACCTCTTTCATTCGGCTCTCTTCCTGGTGCTCTCGTTCGTGGGGGTCGCCGGCTTCTATCTCTTGCTGGAGGCGGAGCTGCTGGCCATGGTCCAGATCCTGGTGTACGTGGGGGCCATCGCCATCCTCGTCATCTTTGCCATCATGCTCTCCCGCCGGCTGATGTCCGACGACTACGAGGCGCGCAACGAGCAGTGGCCCTACGGGCTGGGAGCGGCGGTCATCCTCTTTGGGATCCTGGTCTACATCCTGCTCAACACCAACTGGCCGGCGGCGCCCGCGCAAGTACCGGATGGGACCATCGTGCAACTGGGCATCGGGCTTGTGAGTCCCGATGCCTATTTGCTGCCCTTCGAAGTGGCCTCCGTCCTGTTGCTGGTGGCCCTGGTTGGCGCCGTCATCATCGCCCGAGAGAAATAGGCAAGGGAGGAGAAGGCTCATGGATGTCCCGCTGTCCTGGTATCTCGTCGTCGCAGCCGCCCTGTTCTGCATCGGCCTATACGGCGCCCTCGCACGCCGCAACGCCATCGGCGTCCTCATGGGCGTGGAGCTGATGCTGAACTCGGTGAACGTGAACCTGCTGGCTTTCTGGCGCCACGTGGAGGTGGTACAGGCCACGCTCTCGGGCCAGGTATTTGCCATCATTGTCATCAGCGTGGCTGCCGCCGAGGCAGCCGTTGGTCTGGCCCTGGTCATTTCGGTCTATCGCAATCGCCGTACGATAGACGTCGAAGAAGTAGACGTGATGAAACTGTAGAGGAGCGAGGAGTTGATGACCGAAACCTTTTTTAACTTGACCTGGCTGATCCCGCTCTTTCCACTGGCCGCCTTTGCCCTCATCGTCCTGGTCACCAATCGCCATCGCCTCCTGAGCACCTGGGTGGCCTGGGTGGGCATCGGGCTGGCCTGGATCCTGGGCTGGTTGGTCCTGTTCGGCGCCCGGGGAGCGGCCCGCGAGCTTACTCCGCCCCGGGGAGGGCTCGCCCTGCCTCTCTATACCATTCCCACCGGGGGCAGCCAGCTTCAGCTTGGCTTCCACGTCGACACCCTCACCGGGCTGATGCTGTTCATGGTGCCCTTTGTGTGCTTGATGATCTTTATCTACTCCAAGGGCTACATGAACTTTGGGACCAGCGACGTCGATCCTCGCTACTCCCGGTTCTTTGCCTACATCTCGCTCTTTGCCTGCGGCATGCTGGGCCTGGTGATCTCGGACAATTTCCTGACGCTCCTGGTCTTCTGGGAGATCATGGGCCTCTGCTCCTACTTGCTCATCGGCTTCTGGTTCGACAAGTCCTACTCTGACCCGAACCGCATCACGCCCAAGCAGGCCGGCCTGAAGGCCTTCTTGACGACGCGCATCGGCGACGCCCTGATGATGGTCGGCATCTTTTTGCTCTACTCCCAGACCAAGACCCTCACCTTCCGCGAGGTGTTTGCGCCCGAGACGCTGGAGCAACTGGCCAACACGTATGCCTTTGGCGGCGTGCCGTGGGCGACCCTCATCGCCCTCCTCATCTTTGGCGGGGCGGTGGGCAAGAGCTCCCAGTTCCCGCTGCACGTCTGGCTGCCCGACGCCATGGAAGGCCCCACGCCGGTGAGCGCCCTCATCCACGCGGCGACCATGGTCTCGGCGGGCGTCTACCTGGTGGCCCGCTCCTTCCCCCTGTTTGTCGCCGTGGAGGGTGGCCTCCAGCTCCAGGTGGTGGCGTTTATCGGGGCCTTCACGGCCATCTTTGCCAGCACCATCGCCGTGGCCCAGAACGACATCAAGCGCGTCCTGGCCTATTCGACCATCAGCCAGCTCGGCTACATGATCGCCGCCCTGGGCATTGGCGCCTACGTGGCCGCCGTCTTTCACCTCATCACCCACGCCTTTTTCAAGGCCCTGCTCTTCATGGGCTCGGGATCGGTCATCCACGGTGTGGAGCACGGCTACCACCACGTCCACCATCACGCCGGCGGACCCGAGTCGCACGAGCACAAGGAAGAGTTTGACGCCAACGACATGATGAACATGGGCGGCCTGCTGCGGCGCATGCCGGCCACCGGCTGGACCTTTGTCATCGGCGCCCTGGCCCTGACGGGCATCCCCATCTGGGCCGGGTTCTGGAGCAAGGACGAGATCCTGGCCGATGCGTGGAACGCGTTCATGCACGGCGGGCACTTTGGCGTCAGCTCCAACTGGGGCTTTATCGTCTGGCTCTTGCTGACCATCGCCGCCTTCCTGACGGCCTTTTACACCGGCAGGCAGGTCTTCCTGACCTTTGCCGGCCGGCCGCGGACCGAGGCGGCGGCCAACGCCCCCGAAAGCGTGCCAAGCATGACCTGGCCCCTGGCCATCCTGGCCGTATTTGCCACGCTGCTGGGCCTGGCTGGCACGCCCTGGGCCAACCAGTTCTACCAGATGGTGGGCGAAGAGGCCGAGATCCTGGGCGAGCACGTGGCCCACGGCGAGTTCAACCCCCTCGTGGCCGGCATCTCTATCGGGGTGGCGCTGCTTGGTTGGGTCATCGCCTGGGCCATCTACGGGCGCAAGCCCCTGACGGTCCCCGTCGATCCCCTGGAAAGGCCCCTTGGCCCCGTCTATACGCTGCTCAAGAACAAGTACTACTTTGACGAGGTGTACATGCGCTTTATCGTGCGGCCCACCATCAGCCTGGCCCACGCGGCGTTCGTCTTTGACGACAAGGTCGTCATCGACCCCATCGTCGATTCTGTGGGCCGCTTTGGCCGGTGGCTGGCAGATTGGCTGCGGAGGGCCATCGACAGCCCCGTGGTGGACGGCGCCGTCAACGGCGTCGGGCGGGCCATGGGCTGGATGGGCGAATTCATGCGCGCAACACAGACCGGGAAAGTGCAGAACTATTTGCTGGTGGCGGCCGTGACGGTCGTGCTGCTCCTGGCCCTGTTCCTTGTTCGCGCCTAGCACATATTCGACATTGTATCGAGGAGGATCTAGATGGAATATCTGCTCACGTTCATCACCTTTATCCCGCTGCTGGGCGTGTTGCTCATCCTGTTCATTCCCCGCGAGGATGAGCGCACGATCAAGAACCTTGCCACCGGCCTCAGCGTCATCCCCTTGCTGCTGTCGGTCTACCTGTGGTTCGCCTACGACAAGGCCGCCGGCGGCTACCAGTTCGAGATGCTTGCCGCCTGGATCCCGGCCATCAACGTCAACTATCACGTGGGCGCCGACGGGCTGAGCATTCCGCTCATCTTCTTGACGGCCCTCCTTACGACGCTGTGCCTGATCTACTCTTCCTTCACCATCACCCGGCGCGTCAAGGAGTTCTTTTTGCTCTTCTTGCTCCTGGAGATGGGCATGTTCGGCGTGTTCATCTCGCTGGACCTGGTGCTCTTTTACGTCTTCTGGGAGATCGGCCTGGTGCCGATGTACCTGCTCATCGGCATCTGGGGCCAGGCCAAGGACCGGCCGCAATACTCGGCCATCAAGTTCTTTCTCTATACCCTGGCCGGCAGCGTCTTTATGCTGCTGGCCATCCTGGGCCTGTATTTCTACCACGGCACCTTTGACATCGTGGAGCTTTCGCGCGGCCTGGGCGAGAACGGCGCCCTGGGGCAGGTCTTTGGCGGCAACTCTTACCTGGCCATCGCCGCCTTCTGGGCCTTTTTCGTGGCCTTTGCCATCAAGGTGCCCCTGTGGCCCTTCCACACCTGGCTCCCCGACGCCCACACGGCCGCGCCCACGGCGGGCAGCGTCATCCTGGCGGGCGTCCTCCTGAAGCTGGGGGCCTTTGGCATGGTGCGCATCGCCCTGCCCATCTTTCCCCAGCAGTTCCAGTTCTATAGCTTGCAGGTACCCATCATTCCCATCCTGGCCCTGTTGAGCATCGTCTATGGCGCCCTGGTGTGCATGGCCCAGTGGGACCTCAAGCGGCTCATCGCCTACTCTTCGGTGAGCCACATGGGCTACGTGATGCTCGGCCTGGCAGCCGGCGCCGCGGCCTGGGGTGTTGCCGGCCAGGAGGATGCGGCGGCCATGGCCATCAACGGCGCCGCCCTGCAGATGTTCAACCACGGCATCATCACCGGCGGCCTGTTCTTCCTGGTGGGCGTCATCTACGAGCGGGCCCACACCCGCGACCTGAAGAGCTTTGGCGGCTTGAGCAAGATGACCCCCTACTACTATGGGATCTTTATGGTCACCGCCCTGGCGAGCCTGGGGCTTCCGGGCCTGGCCGGTTTCTGGGCCGAGTTCTTTGTCTTCCGGGGCGCCTTCGAGATCATGCCCTGGTTCGCGGCCATCGGCATCCTGGGCATCGTGGTCACCGCGGCCTATATCCTGTGGAAGATCATCCAGCACGTCTTCCTGGGCGACTTTTCGCCGGAAAAATGGGAAGAGGTCACCCACGGCGCCATCCTGACCGACATGCTGTCCTTCGAGAAGGTGACCCTCTGGCCCCTGGTCCTCTTCATGATCGGATTTGGCGTCTACCCGACCCCCCTGGTCGACTTTTTCAACAGCTATGCCACGGCCCTCTTTGGCGGGTAGGAGGTGAGTTTTGACCCTAGGTGAAACCCTGAAACTGCTCTCGCCCGAGCTCTTACTGCTGCTCACGGGCCTGGTGGTCCTGATCGCCGACATGATCTGGCGCGACGAGGCAGCCAAGACGCTGTGGATGCCGGGCCTGGCGCTGGGAGGCCTGGCCCTGGCTCTGGCAGCCACGCTGTGGCTGTGGCAGACGCCGCCCACCACAGTCATGGCCATGATGGCCGTGGATCCCTTTGCCCTCTTTTTCAAGGTGATCGCCATCGGTACGGTGGCGCTGGTCATCCTGGCGGCGACGCCCTATCTCCAGGGGCGCACGCCCTACCGTGGCGAGTTCTATGCGCTGCTGGTCTTTGCCGGGTTGGCCATCAGCCTGGCTTCGTCAGCCACCAATCTGATCTCCATCTATCTCTCCATGGAGTTCCTGAGCATCACGTCCTACATCCTGGCCGGCTACCTCCGCGACGACATCAAGTCCAGCGAGGCGGGCCTGAAGTACTTCTTGTACGGGGCCGTCACGTCGGCCATCATGCTCTACGGCATGTCACTGCTCTACGGCATCTCGGGCACCACCAACCTGGCCGGCATCGCCCGCTTTGTGGCCGCCGGCGATCCCACCTCCCAGTGGCTGGCCACCGCGTCCATCGTGCTGCTCCTGGCCGGCTTTGGCTTCAAGATCGTGCTGGCGCCCTTCCACCAGTGGGCGCCCGACACCTACGAGGGCGCCCCGACGCCCATGACCGCCTTTCTGTCCGTGGGCTCCAAGGCCGCCGGATTCGCCATCCTGATGCGCGTCTTCCTGACGGCGCTGCCCGCCTTCCGCTGGGACATCGGCTGGATGGCCTTTCTCATGGCCCTGTCCATCATCTCCATGGCCCTGGGCAACCTCATCGCCCTGCGGCAGACCAACGTCAAGCGCATGCTGGCCTACTCCAGCATCGCCCAGGCGGGCTATATCATCATCGGCTTTGTCTGCCTGACGATGAACGTCCAGAGCTCGTTCCTGGGCATCAACGGCACGCTGTTTTACCTGTTCGCCTACCTGTTCACCAACCTGGCGGTCTTTGCCGGGGTCATTGCCTTCGAGAGCGCCACGGGGTCAACCGAGATATCGGACATGCGCGGCCTGATCAAGCGCTCGCCCCTCATCGCCGGGGTGATGTTCCTGGGGCTGCTGTCGCTGGCGGGCATCCCGGGCACGGGCGGCTTCCTGGGCAAGCTGGCCGTCTTTGGCTCGGCCATCCAGTTCAACACGCCCCAGACCCTGGCCCTGGCCATCGTCGGCATCGTCACCAGCGCCATCGCGGCCTACTACTATCTCAACGTGGTGCGCTGGATGTTCTTCGAGCCGGCGGAAGAAGGCGCGCCCGACATCGCCGTGCCGGTCGGGCAAAAGGTCGGGCTCTTGCTGGCGGGCATTGCCGTCCTCGTGGTGGGCATCTACCCGCAGCCCTTTATCGAGTTTGCCACGCGGTCCATCCAGATGGTCGCCATGGCCTTCTAGCCGCAACCCATGGCCAATCGAAAACGTATAAACGTCAAGGGAGACCGAGTTTCCCTTGACGTTTTCATTTTCCAGGGAGGTTGATCTGTTATGAGCCAACGACCGGGATGCCTGAGCGGACTCTTGCGCCTGGCCATCATCAACGCCGTATTCGATTTCCTTCAGAAGCGCTTTGGCTTTGGGAAGGGGGCGTCGTGCAGCGGGATCGGCTGCGGCCTGATCCTGCTCTTTATCATGCTCGTGCTCGTGTGCGGCACCTGCACGAGCGTCGACTGGACCCAGCTCTCGTTCTGACCTGGTCGGGGGGGATTGGACCGGGGCGCGCTGCGCGGCCCGGCCTCAGGCCTGGTACTCCAGGAGCGGCGCGCCGTGGGCGACCTGGTGGCCCTCGACGGCCAGGATCCTGTCCACCACGCCGTCGCGGGCGGCGCGCAGGACGTTGTCCATTTTCATGGCCTCGATAACCAGGAGCGCCTCGCCGGCCGCCACACGCTGGCCCGGCTGCACCACGATGCGCTTGACCACCCCGGGGAGCGGTGCCGTCACCGCGTTGCCCGGGGTGGCGGCCGCCGGGACGGCCATGGGGTTTGCCGCGGGCGTGGCAGCAGCGGGTGCCGGTACTGGGGCCGCGGCTGAGGCCGGACCGTTAGTTTCCCGGGAGCCAGGCGCGGGGGACAGGCTTTCCACGGCCACCGTCAGGGGCACGCCGTTGACCTCGACCTCCACCTCGCTTGCGCGGGGGTCGCTCAACACCTGCACGTCAAACGTCTGGCCTTCCAGGGTAATGCGATAGCTCTTCACGATCTCCTCCACGGGCTCGAGCCGGCGGCCAGCCGGCTGCCCTGGTGCATGGACCACCAGGGGCTGAGGGGCTCGCCGCTCACCCCGGCGGGCACCGGCGCGGGGCGCGCTTCGCCCTCGGCTCGGGCCAGGGCCACGGCGATGGCCGCCGCCCGATGCATCAGCTCCCGCTCCGCCGGCGGGGCCGGAAGCTCCGCCTCGTCCGGGGCAGCCTGCTCCTCGGCCTTCGCCGTCCCCGGCGTCTCGTTCCCATCGTGCAACGCCCTCGAGATCAGCGACAGCAGGCCGTAGAAAAAGGCCAGCGCCAGGAAAAGCAGGGTCATGCCGGCTACGGTGATGGCCAGGGCAACGAGCAGCGGATTGTCCACCCTCAGTCCTCCTCCAGCTTGTGGAGCGCCAGGATGACGGCGGCCATCCAGGACAGCAGCCGGAACTCGCCCGCATTGATGGCCGCCTTCAGCTCGGCGCGCGACAGGAGCAGCAGCTCTTGCTCCTCCAGGTCGTCGGGCCGGGCATCGGCCACCTTCGCGGCGCCCCGGGCCAGGAACAGGTATGCCGTCCCGGCCCCACGGTTGCCGTCCACGGGGTAGGCGCCCAGCGAGATCCACTCCGCGGCCCGGTAGCCGGTCTCTTCCAGCAGCTCGCGCCGGGCCGCAGCCAGGGGCTCTTCGCCCGGCTCCAGGTAGCCTCCCACCGGGGCCAGGGAAGTGCCCTGGAGGGCATACTTGCCCTGGCGGAAGCAGATGATCCGGCCGTCCTCCGTCTCGGCGACGACGTTGGCATAGTCGGGCATGACCAGCCACGGCCAGTCGGCGATCACCCGGCCGCCGGGCAGCTCCACGGTGTGCTCTTCGACCTTGAGAAAGGTGCTGTGATCCAGGATCAACCGCCTGGACAATGTCTTCCAGCCTTCCATGGTCCCCCCGGACGCGCTCTCTGCCGCTCCCGGCAACTGATCCACCTTGCCCATCTACAGCGGCATGCAGCCGTGCTTCTTGGGCACGCCCGGCACCTGCTTGTCGCGCAAGTAGTCGAGGGCGGCGATGAGCCGTCCTCGCGTCTCGCTGGGCAGGATGACGTCGTCCACGTGCCCGCTGGCCGCCGCGGCGTAGGGGCTGCCGAACTGCTCCCGGAACTCGGCGACAAAGCGCTCGCGGGCCGCGGTGTCCTGCTCCTCGGCCAGGCGCTTGCGGTAGAGGATGTTGACCGCCCCCTCGGCGCCCAGGACGGCGATCTCGGCCGTCGGCCAGGCAAACACGAGGTCGGTGCGGATGTATTTGCTGCTCATGACAATGTAGGCACCGCCGTAGGCCTTGCGCGTGACGACGCACAGCTTGGGCACGGTCGCCTCGGAGTAGGCATAAACGATCTTGGCCCCGTGGCGGATGATGCCGCCGTGCTCCTGGACGGTGCCGGGCATAAAGCCCGGGCAGTCCACAAAGGTGACCAGGGGGATGTGAAAGGCGTCGCAGAAGCGCACGAACCGGGCGATCTTGTCCGAGGCATTGATGTCCAGGACGCCGGCCAGCCAGGCCGGCTGGTTGGCCACCACGCCCACCACCTCGCCGTGGAGCCGGGCAAAGCCGGCGACGGCGTTTGGAGCAAACCTGGCGTGGACCTCGAAAAAGCTGTCCAGATCAAAGATGCGGTTGATGGCCTGGCGAATGTCGTACGATTCCGAGTCCTCCAGGGGAACCAGGCTGTCCAGCTCGGGATCGGCGCGGGCGGGATCGTCGGTGGGGGCGACGCGCACCGGCGGCGCCGCGTTGTTGGGCGGCAGGTAGTCGAGGAGCCGGCGGGTCACGGTCAGCGCCTCGTCCTCGTCGGCGGCCACGAAATGGGCCACGCCGCTCACCGCCGCGTGGGTCTGGGCGCCGCCCAGCATCTCGAAATCGACCTCCTCCCCGGTGACCGTCTTGATCACCTCGGGGCCGGTAATGAACATGTGGCTCATGCCCTCGGTCATGATGATAAAGTCGGTCAGCCCGGGGGAATAGACCGAGCCACCGGCGCAGGGGCCCAGCATGACGCTGATCTGGGGGATGACGCCGCTGGCCTGGGTGTTGCGCCAGAAAAGCTCCGCGTAGCCCGCCAGGCTCCAGACGCCCTCCTGGATGCGCGCCCCGACCGAGTCGTTGAGGGCCACGAAGGGAGTGCCTGCCTTTAGCGCCAGGTCCAGCACCTGGCACACCTTTTGCGCCTGGGCCTCGGAGAACGAGCCGCCGATGACGGTAAAGTCCTGGGCGGCGAGGGCGATGGGCCGGCCGTCCACGCGGGCAAAACCCACCACCACCGCGTCGCCGGGGCAGCGCTTTTCGTCCAGGCCAAAGGCCGTGTGGCGGTGGGTGATGTAGGGGTCTACCTCCTGGAAGCTGCCGGCGTCGACCAGGGCATCGATCCGCTCCCTGGCCGTCCGCTTTCCCTTGGCGTGCTGGCGCTCGATGGCCTCCGGGCCGCCGCCCAGCCGCGCGTCCTGGCGGCGGCGCAACAGTTCGTCGTTCAGTTCGCTCCTGGCCATGGCTCCTCCTGGCTCGATTCGGCCATCGCGGCCGAGCCGCGTTGCAGTATACCACGGCTTGTCTCCCTTGTCTATTCGCCCCGCCCGGCGGGCTGCCCGCACCTACTCCGCGATGGGCAGCATCAGGTCCAGCACGAGCAGGTCGGGGCTGATAGAGATGTGCCTTTCCAGCCACTGGTGCGAGGCGAGACGATAGCGACTGTTCTCGCCCCACATCAGCAGCCGCTGCCACACGGACGGCATCTCTTCGCCGCGCCCCTCGAAGCGCGTCACGGCGTACAGGCCGCCCTCCACGTCCTTGACCGTGGCCTCGCCGTCCGCACCCAGCGGCGTGCCGGCGTCGACGTCCGTCCAGAACTCGTAGCCATAGTTCGGGCTTCCGGGCGCAGGGTCCGGATTGTTAAAGCCATAGGTCTGGAGATGCCCCGCGTCGCCCTCCAGCCCCTGCGCTTTGGCCCAGGCCAACAGCTTTTCCCAGGCGATCATTTCGGGCTGCGGCCCGAACGCGTGCGCGCTGGCTACCCGCCGTGCCGGCAGCTGCTCGATCCGCACTTCCAACTCGTCCATCGCTCACCTCCTCCGAGGATTTGCCTCATTGTAACCCACAATACCTGACATCTTTTGTCAGGTATTTCCATTATAATGGAGAAACTGGGAGGTAGCATGCGGGCCGATCGCTTATTGTCCATGCTGATGATCCTGCAAGCCCGCGGCCGGGTGACGGCCGAAGCGCTGGCGGACGAGCTGGAGGTGTCGGTGCGCACCATCTACCGGGACCTGGACGCCCTCAGCGCGGCAGGCGTGCCGGTCTATGCCGAACGGGGCCCGGGAGGTGGCTGCGCGCTGCTCGACAGTTATCGCACGACGCTCACCGGCCTGACCGATGCGGAGGTGCAGGCCCTGTTTGTGATGAGCCTCCCGGCGGCGTTGGTCCAGCTCGGCCTGGGCCCCGAGATCAAGGCTGCCATGCTCAAGCTGAACGCCGCGCTGCCCGCCGAGCGCCGGCAGGGCGAGGACTGGGTCCGCCAGCGCATCCATCTCGACTGGTCGGGCGACGCCCGGCGCCACGAGCCGGTGCCGCACTTGCCCGTGCTCAAGCAGGCGGTGTGGGAGGATCGCCGGGTGCGCCTCGCGCACCGGCTGCCGTCCGGCCCGGGAATGCTGTCCCTCGAGCGGCTGGTCGATCCCCTGGGCCTGGTGACCCTGGCGGGCGACTGGCACCTGGTGTGCCGCGCCGGGGGCCGGCTGCGGGTCTATCGCGTGGCCAGCCTCGTGGACGCGACGATGACCGCTGAGGTTTTTGAGCGGCCCGCCGGCTTTGACCTGGCCGCCTTCTGGGCAGAGTGGCGCGCGGAGCGCCGGGTCAGCCGCGGGCGGTATACGGCCACCGTGCGGGTCTTGCCCCACGCCGTCCCCTGGCTGCCCCTGATGCTCGGCGCTGCCGTCCAGGACCGGCTCGAAACCGCCGCCGGGGACGACGCCCAGGCCGGCGATGGCGGCATGGTCCTCACCCTGTCGTACGACAGCCTGGAGTCGGCCCGCGGCCACCTCCTCGGCCTCGGCGCCGCCGTGGAGGTCCTGAAGCCCCTGCCGCTGCGGCTCAGCCTGGCCGATTACGCGGCCCAGGTGGCGGCCCTGTACGGCGCCGCCCCGGACGGCCAGGCCGCGCCATCCCTCCCCCGGCCGGCCTGACCGCGGCGGGCCCGGCTGCCATACCGAGAACCGCCAGGGCCCCTGCCCCGATTTTGACAATTTTCGGCTTCTGTGCTATCATGCCCGGCACGTGTGAGAGGAGAGGACCGTGCCCGGCAAGCAGGAATGCCATCATCTGCATAGCGCACGATCGACCGGTGCCCCTGGCCCCGGCATCTCTCCTGCCCGCGCGCCGTTTGCCTTCGAGTATTTTGGTTACTTTTATCCCCCGGTCGGGGGTGGTGGCATGACGCGCGGGAGGGATCTACCCGGGTAGATCGAGCAGAGATCGAGCAGATCGAGACAAGCCAAACGAGCGTGGAGCCACCGGCCCACGCTCGTTTTATTTTGCCCGGCCCCGATGGCAGAGGCCGGGCGCAGAAAGGGAGGGAAGCATGGCCTGTCGAGGAATACGCGGCGCGACGACGGTCGAGGCCAACACGGCCGAGGCGATCCTGGACGCCACCGGCGAGCTGCTGGCCGCCCTGGCCGAGGCCAACGGCCTTGCGGCCGAGGACATTGCCAGCGCCGTGTTCACCGTCACGGCCGACCTGGACGCCGCCTTTCCGGCGCAGGCCGCCAGGCAGCTCGGCTGGCACCAGGTGCCCCTCCTCGACGCGCTCGAGATCCCGGTGCCGGGCAGCCTGCCCCGCTGCGTGCGGGTGCTGCTCCACTGGAATACGAGCAGGAGCCAGGCCGAGATACGGCACGTCTACCTGCGCGGCGCGGCGGGCCTGCGCCCGGACCTGAATGGCCGGGACGGGCCCGCCGTCTCATAGAATCACGCACTGCCGGAGGAGAAGGTGAAGAGGATCGCGTTTCAGGGCGAAAAGGGTGCCTATTCCGAGGAGGCCATCCACCAGACGATGGGGCCAGACGCGGAGACGATGCCTTGCCGGGATCTGGAGGGCATATTTGAAGCTGTGGAAACCGGGCAGGCCGAGAGCGGCGTGCTGCCCGTGGAGAACTCGACGGCCGGGTCCATCTACCAGGCCTACGACCTGCTCCTCAACCACGACCTGCGGGTATGCGGCGAGATCATCTTTCGCGTCCGCCATGCCCTCCTGGCCGTGCCCGGGACGTCGCCCGAGGCCATCCGCCGCGTGCGCTCCCATCCCCAGGCCCTGGCCCAGTCGGAGCGCTACCTGGCCGACCGGGGCTGGCTGGCCGAGTCGGCCTACGACACGGCGGGCAGCGCCCGCGACCTGGCGGCCGATCCCCGGCCCGAGGTGGCGGTGATTGCCAGCCGCCTGGCCGGCCAGCTCTACGGCCTGGAGGAGCTGGACTATGGCATCGAGGATTCACGACAGAACTACACGCGGTTTTTCATCCTGAGCCTGGAGGAGCCGCCGCGCGCCCAGCGCAACAAGACGTCCCTGGTCTTTTGCACGCGCCACCATCCCGGGGCGCTGTACGAGTGCATGGGCGAGTTTGCCCAGCGGGGCATCAACCTGTGCAAGATCGAGTCGCGCCCCCGGCTGAACCTACCCTGGCAGTACATCTTTTACCTCGACTTTGAGGGACACTGCCGCGACGCCCTGTGCGAAGCGGCCCTCATGGGCCTGCTGCGGCGTGCCTCCTTTGTCAAGCTCCTCGGCTCCTACCCGGCTGCGACCACACCGCTGCCCGGTGCCCGGGCCGGGGAAGAGTAGAATCGAAAGCGATGGGAGGTGAACCCATGATCGTAGTCATGAAGGCGAATGCAACGCGCGGGCAGATCGTGAACGTGACGGCCCGCATCGAAGGGATGGGCTGCCAGGCCCACATCTCCGAGGGCCAGGAGCGAACCATCATCGGCATCATCGGCAACGGGCGGCCCCTGGACCGCGAGCAGCTCGAGCGACTGGATGGCGTCGACCGGGCGGTGCCCGTGCTCCGGCCCTTCAAGCTGTCCAGCCGCGACTTTCATCCCCAGGACACGGTGGTGCCCATCAACGGCGTCACCGTCGGCGGCAAGAAGCTGATGATCGTGGCCGGCCCCTGTGCCGTGGAGGACGAGGCGCAGATCCTGGCGGCGGCCCGGGCCGTGCGCGATGCGGGGGCGCACATGCTCCGCGGCGGCGCCTTCAAGCCCCGCAGCTCGCCCTACAGCTTCCAGGGCCTGGGCGAGGAGGGACTCAAACTCCTGGCCCTCGCCCGCGAGGAGACGGGCCTGCCCGTCGTCACGGAGGTCATTGCCCCCGAACAGGTGTCCCTCGTCGCGGCCTATGCCGACGTGCTGCAGATCGGCGCCCGCAACATGCAGAACTATGCGCTGCTCCACGCCGTGGGCGAATCGCAGCGGCCGGTGCTGTTAAAGCGGGGCATGATGTCCACCGTCGAAGAGCTGCTCATGTCGGCCGAGTACATCCTGTCCCACGGCAACGACCGCATTATCCTCTGCGAGCGGGGCATTCGCACGTTCGAGAAGTACACGCGCAACACGCTGGACATCAATGCCGTGCCGCTGCTCAAGCAGCTCACCCACCTGCCCGTCGTCGTCGACCCCAGCCACGCCACGGGCAAGTGGGAGCTGGTGGCCGCCACGTCCAGGGCGGCCGTGGCCGCCGGCGCCGACGGCCTGATCGTCGAGGTCCATCCCCATCCGGAGCAGGCCCTGTCCGACGGCGCCCAGTCGCTAAAGCCGGAGGTCTTTCAGCGCCTGATGGAGCAGGTGCGCGCCGTGGCCGGGGCCGTGGGCCGGGAGCTGTGAGGTGAAACGCGACCTGCGAGACTGCCAGGTGACCGTCGTCGGCCTGGGCCTCATGGGCAGCTCCCTGGCCGGCGCCCTGCGCGGCCGGTGCCGGTCGGTGGTCGGCGTCGCCCGCCGCCCCGAGGCGTTGCAGGCGGCCCGCGAGCGGGGCCTCGTCGACCGGGCCACGAGCGACCTGGCCGAGGGCCTGCACGGCGCCGACGTCGCCGTCCTGGCCACGCCGGTGCGGGCCATCCTGCAGCAACTGCCGGCCATCGGGCTGCTCCTGGCGCCAGGATGCCTGCTCATGGACCTGGGAAGCACCAAGGCCGAGATCGTGGCCGCCATGGCGGCCCTGCCCGAAGGCATCCAACCCCTGGGCGGCCATCCCATGTGCGGCAAAGAGATATCGGGGCTGGAGGCCGCCGACCCGGGGCTGTATCGCGGCTGCACCTTTATCCTCAGCCCGCTGCCCCGCACGTCGGCGGACGCCGTGGCGCTGGGGTCTGCCCTGGCGCGGGCCGCCGGTGCCGCGCCGCTGATCCTGGCTCCCGAACGCCAGGATTTTCTGGTGGCCACCATGAGCCACCTGCCCTACCTCCTCGCCTGTTCGCTGGTGGCCACGGCCGACGCCACCACCTCGCCCGATCCGGCGGCCTGGCAGATCGTGGCCGGCGGCTTTCGCGACACCTCGCGGGTGGCGGGCAGCGACGTGACCATGATGCTCGACATCCTGTTCACCAATCGCGAGGAGGTGCTGCGGGCGGTGGACGCCTTTGGCAGCCAGTTGAGCCGGCTGGCGGGCCTGCTGGCCGCCGGCGACGAAGACGGACTGCGCCAGGCGCTAGAGACCACGCGTCAGAAGCGAAGGGAGATGTTCCCATGAGCCACATCCGCGCCCGCGGAGCGGGCGGCCCGCCGCTGCGCGGCCGTGTAGCCCTCCCGGGCGACAAGTCCATCTCGCACCGGGCGATTCTCCTGAACATGCTGGCCGGGGGCGCCGCCCGCGTGACCAACTTTTTGCCGGCCGGCGATTGCCGGGCCAGCCTGCGGGTGGCGGGCGCATTGGGGGCCGAGGTCGAGGTCCTGTCGCCCACGGAGCTGCGGGTCCACGGCCGCGGCATGGTCCTGCCAGAGCCCGACGACGTCCTCGACTGCGGCCGCTCGGGGACCACCATGCGCCTCCTGGCCGGCATTCTCGCCGGCCAGCCCTTTGCCGCCGTCCTGAGCGGCGACGCGCAGCTCCGCCGCCGGCCCATGGCCCGCGTGGCCGAGCCCCTGCGCCTCATGGGCGCCACGGTCCTGGGTCGCGACGGCGGGCGGCTGCCGCCCCTGACCGTCCAGGGGGGTGCCCTGCGGGGCATCGAATACCACCTGCCCGTGGCCAGCGCCCAGGTCAAGAGCGCGCTGCTCCTGGCCGGCCTGTACGCCGAGGGGCCCACGACGCTGCACGTGCCCGGCCCCGCCCGCGACCACACCGAGCGGATGCTGCGCGCCATGGGCGCCGAGGTCGCGACGCGGGCCGGCGATGGAGGGCACACGCTGCACGCCGGCCCCGCGGCGGCCCTGGCGCCCCTGGACCTGGCCGTTCCGGGCGACTTTTCCTCGGCCGCCTTTTTGCTGGTGGCGGCCACGTTGGTCCCCGGCTCGGAGGTGGTCCTGGAGGGCGTGGGCATCAACCCCACCCGCACGGGGCTGCTGGACGTGCTGCGGGCCATGGGGGCCGAGATCGAGGTCCTGGACGAGGGCAGCGCCGGGGGAGAGCCGGTGGCCGACCTGGCGGTCCGCAGCGCCGGGCTGCGGGGCGTCGAGGTCGGGGGCGACCTGGTGGTACGGGCCATCGACGAGCTGCCCATCCTGGCCGTGGCCGCCACGCAAGCCCGGGGAGAGACGCTGGTGCGCGACGCCGCCGAGCTGCGCGTCAAGGAGACCGACCGGGTGGCGACGACCGTGGCAGAGCTGCGCTGCCTGGGCGCGGCCATCGAAGCCCGGCCCGATGGCTTCCTGGTGCAGGGGCCCACCCGGCTGCGCGGCGCGCCCGTCGACAGCCACGGCGACCACCGCCTGGCCATGGCCCTCGTCGTCGCCGGCCTCGTGGCCGAGGGCGAGACGGTGGTCCACGACTGCGGCTGCATCCCCGACTCTTTCCCCGGGTTCGAGGCCCTGTTGGCCGGCCTGGGAGGGCGAATCGCGCCATGAGCGGGGAGGAGACGCGCGCCGGCCTCATCGGCTGGCCGGTGGAGCACAGCATCTCGCCGGCCATGCAGAACGCAGCCTTCCAGGCCCTGGGGCTCGACTGGCACTATGACCTGCTGCCCGCGCCCCCGGGCGAGGTTGGTAGCTTGCTCGCGGGACTCGCCGCCCGGGGTTACCGGGGGGCCAACGTCACCGTACCCCACAAGCAGGCGGTGCTGCCCTTCCTGGGCCGGGTGGCAGGCGAGGCGCGGGCCATCGGCGCCGCCAACACCCTGGTGCTGCAGGACGAGGGCTGGGCCGGCCACAACACCGACGCCGCCGGCTTTATCGGCGCCCTGCGCGAGGGGGGTTTTGAGCCGGAGGGCGCGGCGGCCCTGGTGCTGGGTGCTGGAGGAGCGGCCCGGGCCGTGGTCCACGCCCTATTGTCGGCCGGCTGCCGCGTCGCCATCCATAACCGGACGGCCGAGACGGCTCGACGCCTGGTCGCCGAGCTGGGCCCGGCAGGAGGGCCGCGCGCCCGGGTCATCCCTTCCCCGGACGCCCTCGAGCCCGACGCTGTAGACCTGCTGGTCAATGCTACGCCGCTGGGCATGGGGGCAGCGGCCGGGGCTTCTCCCTGGCCCGAGCCGCTGCCCCTGCCCGCCCATTGGACGGTGTACGACCTGGTCTACAGTCCGGCCGAGACACGATTGCTGGCCCGGGCCCGCGCCGCCGGCGCCGTGGCGGTGGGCGGCCTGGGCATGCTGGTACACCAGGGCGCCCTGTCCTTCGAGCTGTGGACCGGGCAGCCGGCGCCCCTGGAGGTGATGTGGCAGGCGGCCCGGCAGGCGCTGGGCGCTGCGCCCTCGAAGGTTATGTAAAGACCAGCACACGTGCAGGCAGGCCCGATGTCCCGGCTCCGGCCGGGAGATCTGAGGAGGTAGGACGATGACCATAAAGCTGGATGAACAGGTGGCCCTGCTGATGCAGGGCACCGAGTTCGGAGACCCACAGATCGGGGAGACCATGGCCGCGGAGCTGCGCCAGCGCCTGGCCGAGGGCCGCCCCCTGCGCGTCTACTGCGGCTACGACGCCACCCGGCCCGACCTGCACCTGGGCCACACCATCACCATGCGCAAGCTGCGCCAGTTCCAGGACCTGGGCCACGAGGTCACCTTTCTCATCGGCGACATGACCACCCTCGTCGGCGATCCCAGCGACAAGGAGGGTCTGCGGCCGCAGTTGAGCCCGGAACAGATCGCCGAGAACAGCCGCACCTACGCCAGGCAGGCCTTCCTGATCCTGGACCGCGAGCGGACGCGGGTCCGCTACAACAGCGAGTGGCTGGGCCGCCTGGACCTGCCGGCCATCATCCGGCTCGCGGGGAACTTTACGATGCAGCAGTTCCTGGCCCGCGAGAACCTGGCCCGGCGAATGGAGCGCGGCGAGCCCGTCTGGCTGCACGAGCTCCTGTACGCCATGCTGCAGGGTTACGACGCCGTGGCCCAGGAGGCCGACGTCCAGCTCGGCGGCACCGAGCAGCTCTTCAGCCTCCTGGCCGGCCGCAAGCTCCAGGAGGCCCTGGGACAGCGGCCCCAGGTGTGCCTCACCTTTCCCATCCTGGTGGGCACCGACGGCCGGGTGCGCATGTCCAAGAGCATGGGCAACTATATCGGCATTGATGAGCCGCCCGAGGTGATGTACGGCAAGGTCATGAGCCTGCCCGACGGCGCCATGGGACAGTACTTTCGCCTGGTCACCCGCTGGACCCCGGCCCGGGTGGCCGAGATCGAGGGCGAGGTGGCCGCCGGGCGGATGCACCCCATGGAGGCCAAGAAGCGACTTGCCTGGGAGATCGTGGACTGCTTCCACGGAAGCGAGGCGGCCGATGACGCCGCCCGGCACTTTGAGCGGGTGCACCAGAGGGGCGAGGCGCCGGAAGAGATGCCGGCCTTTGGCCTGGCGCAGCCCCTGCCCATCGCCGACCTGCTGGTGGCCGCCGGCCTGGCCAGGACCAAGAGCCAGGCCCGGCGGCTCGTGGAGCAAGGTGGCGTGAGCCTCGACGGCGCCCCCGTCGCCGACGTGGGGGCCGTGGTCGCCGCCCGGGGGCAGGTGCTGCGGGTGGGCAAGCGGCGCTTTGTGCGGCTGGTGCCGGCGTGAGGAGGGAAGCCATGCTCCGATTTCTGACCGCGGGCGAATCCCACGGCCCGGGCCTAACTGCCATCCTGGAGGGAATGCCTGCCGGGCTGCCCCTGGCTGCCGGCGAGATCGACGCCCAGTTGCGGCGGCGGCAGCAGGGCTTTGGCAGCGGGGGGCGGATGCACATCGAGGACGACCGGGCGCACCTGGAGGGCGGCGTGATGAACGGCCGCACCACGGGCGCGCCCATCGCCCTGCGCATCGAGAACCGGGATTGGGCCAACTGGCGAGAGCGCGACGTCAAGCCCATGACGATCCCCCGGCCCGGGCACGCCGACCTGGTGGGGGCGGTCAAGTACGGCTATCGCGACCTGAGGCTGTCGCTGGAGCGGGCCAGCGCCCGGGAGACGGCCGCCCGCGTGGCCGTGGGCGCCATCTGCCGCCGTCTGCTGGCCGAGCTGGGCGTGAGCGTGGGCGGCTACGTCGTGCAGATCGGCGCTGTGCGGGCCGCGCTGCCCGACGACATGGCCTACCCGGAGCGCTTAACCCGGGCCGAGGAGAACGACGTGCGCTGCCCCAACGGCGCCGCCGCCGAAGCGATGCACGCCGCCATCCGCCAGGCCATGGCCGAGCGCGACACCCTGGGCGGCGTCTTTGAGGTCGTCGCCCTGGACCTGCCGCCCGGCCTGGGCAGCCACGTCCACTGGGACCGCAAGCTGGACGCCCTCCTGCTCGGCGCCCTGGGCTCTATTCCGGCCATCAAGGGTGTGGAGGTGGGCCCGGCCTTTGAGAACGCCGGGCGGCGGGGCACCGAGGTGCACGACGAGATCCTGGTCGAGGAGGGCCGCCTGCTGCGCGCCGCGAACCGCGCCGGCGGCCTGGAGGGCGGCGTGACCACGGGCCAGCCCCTGGTGCTGCGGGCGGCCATGAAGCCCATCTCGACCACGCTGACGCCGTTGCGCTCGGTGGACCTGGCCAGCGGGCAACCGGCGGCCACCCGCTACGAACGCTCGGACATCTGCGCCGTGCCCCGCGCCGTCGTCGTGGGCGAGGCGATGGTTGCCTTTGTCCTGGCCGGCGCCCTCATCGAAAAGCTGGGGGGCGACAGCCTGGACGAGATGCGCCCGCGCCTGGCCGCCCTGCGCCGGGCGCGCCTGGCCGACCTGGAGATGGACAATGTTCCCTGGCGATTCGAGTAACCTGGTCGTCACCGGCTTTATGGGGACGGGCAAGACGGCCGCCGGCCGCGAGCTCGCCCGGCGCCTTGGCCGGCCCTTCGTCGACATGGACGCCGAGATCGAGGCGCGGGCGGGCTGCTCCATCCACGACATGTTTGCCCGCGAGGGAGAGGCGACGTTTCGCCGCCTGGAGGCCGCCCTGTGCCGGGAGCTGGCCGCGCGGCAGGGCCTGGTGGTTGCCACGGGCGGCGGCGCCTTGCTGGCCGCCGACAACCGGGAGATCCTGGCCGCCAGCGGGCACGTCGTCTGCCTGCAGGCCTCGCCCGACGAGATCCGGCGCCGCGTGGAAGGCGGCGACGAGCGCCCGCTCCTGGCCGGCGACGCCGGGCAGGCCATCGATCGGCTGTTGGCCGAGCGGGTGGCAGCCTATGGCGCGTTCCCCCTCCAGGTGGACACCACCGGCCTGGGCGTGGACGAGGTGGCGGACCGGGTGCTGGCCCTGGTCCGCGGCCGGGAGCCGGCGGCCACGGCCATCCCGGTCTCGATGCCGGCCGCGGGCGAGGGCAACGACTACAGCATCCGCCTGGGGCGGGGCCTGCTGCCGCGGGCCGGCGCCCTGCTGCGCGAGGCCGGACTGGCCGGCGGCGCGGCCGTGGTGACCAACCCCACGGTCATGGCCCTCCACGGTGCCGCGCTGCTGGCGGGCCTGCGGACCGCGGGCTTCGCACCCGCCGTCTGCCAGATTCCCGACGGCGAGGCACACAAGACGCTGAACACGCTGCGGGACCTGTACGGCGCCCTCGTGGAGGCAGGCCTGGACCGCCAGGGGGTGGTGCTGGCCCTGGGGGGCGGCGTCGTGGGCGACGTGGCCGGCCTGGCGGCCGCCACCTACCTGCGCGGCGTGCCCCTGGTGCAACTGCCCACCACGCTGCTGGCCATGGTCGATTCCAGCGTGGGCGGCAAGGTGGGCGTCGACCTGCCCCAGGGCAAGAACCTGGTGGGCGCCTTCAAACAGCCGTCCCTGGTGGTGGCCGACGTGGAAACCCTGGGCACCCTGCCCCCGGCCGAGCTGGCCAACGGCCTGGCCGAGGCGGTCAAGACCGGCATCATCGGCGATCCGCTGCTCTTCCGGCAGATCGAGGAGCACGCACCGGCGCCCCTGCCCTGGATCGTCGCCCGGGCCGTCGACGTCAAGGTGGGCGTCGTCCAGGCGGACCCCTACGAGCGCGGGGTGCGGGCAACCCTGAACCTGGGACATACCTTTGGCCACGCCCTGGAGCGGCTGAGCAACTACGCGCTGCCCCACGGCGCGGCGGTGGCCGCCGGCCTCGTGGCCTCTGCCCGCCTGGCCGCCCGGCTGGGGCTGTGCGATCCGGGCCTGCCCCCCCGCGTGGCCGCCGTGCTCGGGCGCCTGGGGCTGCCCACGGGCTATGGCGGCTACGACCCGGAGCAGGTCTGGCAGGCCATGGGCACCGACAAGAAACGCCAGGCGGGGCGCCTGCGCTTTGTCCTCCCCCGCGACCTGGGCGACGTGGTCGTGAGCGACGCCGTGCCGCGGGAGGACGTGCTGGCCGTCCTGGAGACGATGAGGGAGGAAGAGACATGACGGAAGAGGGACCGCTGCGCCTGATGGTCATCCACGGGCCGAACCTGAACCTGCTGGGCAAAAGGGAGCCGGATGTGTACGGGCGCCTGACCCTGGCCGAGATCGACGCCCGGCTCCAGGCGTGGGCCGCCGAGGCAGGGGTGGAGCTGCGCACCCTCCAGTCGAATCATGAAGGGGCCATCGTCGACGCCATCCACGACGCGGCGGACTGGGCCGGCGGCCTGGTCATCAACCCCGGCGCCTACAGCCACACCTCCTACGCCATCCGCGATGCCCTGGCCGGCGTCAGCCTGCCGGCCGTGGAGGTGCACCTGTCCAACATCCACGCCCGCGAGGAGTTCCGCCGGACGTCGGTGGTCGCCCCGGCCTGCCTGGGCCAGATCAGCGGCCTTGGCTGGCACAGCTACCGGCTGGGGCTGGAAGCGCTCGTGTGGCGGGTGCGAGAGGCTGGGCTCGAGCCACCGAGCCCCTGACAAAGACGAGGCCGCCGCTGGCTTGCGGACCAGCGGCGGCCTCATCCCGTTCATCCAGTGCAGCCCATCACGGAAAGATCCCCCGCATCTGGATGGCGTCCGCCACGCGGCGCACGGCGAGCATGTAGGCGGCCTGGCGGAGCGGCACCCCCTCGCGCTCCCCGACGGTCCACACGGCGTTCAGGGCGCGGACCAGGATCGTCTCCAGCTTCTGGTTGATCTGATCCTCGTCCCAATAGAAGCTCTGCAGGTCCTGGACCCATTCCAGGTAGCTGACCACCACGCCCCCGGCATTGGCCAGGATGTCGGGCACGACGACGACCCCCCGGTCTTGCAGGATGCGGTCGGCCTCGGGGGTGACGGGGCTGTTGGCGCCCTCGACGATGATGCCGGCCTGCACGCCGGCCACGTTGTCGGCGCGCACCTGCTGCTGCAGGGCGGCGGGGATGAGGACCGACACCGGCGCGGCGAGCAGCTCGTCGTTGGTCAGGGTCTCCACGCCCGGCGCCCTGGCGGTGACGACGCTGGGGATGCCCGTAACGTTCACGTCGACAATTTGCTTGGCCATAATCCTCTCCTGTGGGATGCTGCAGGGAAAGAAGAGCGACGAATGCCCTTGCCTCGCGTCGACGCCGACGGCTGCCGTCACCGGCAGGCCCATTATATCATCGGTCGGGCCCCGGAACCAAAGATGGGATTCCCGGGGACGAGAGGGCGGCTGCCAGGCCGGGGGGCCGGGGGCTCAGGGTGCCGCCGGCGCAGCGGGGACTGTGAAACGGAAGGTGCTGCCTCGCCCGGGCGCGCTCTCGACCCAGATGCGCCCGCCGTGGGCTTCGATCAGGCTCTGGGCCACACTCAACCCCAGCCCGGTGCCGCCCATCCGACCGAGGCCGCCGGTGCGCGTGCGGGCCGGGTCGGATCTCCAGAACCGCTCAAAGACGCGGCCCAGGTCTTCGGGGGCGATCCCCTCCCCCGTGTCGCTGACGGCAACTTCTACGCCGCCGCCGCCGTTGCGGGCCGCGGTCACCGTCACCGAGCCCCCGGAGGGCGTGTGGCGCAGGGCATTGATCAGCAGGTTGCGCAACACCTGGGATAGGCGGTCGGCGTCGGCCTGGACGAGGGGCAAGTCGCCGTCCAGACGGTCCGTGAGGGTCACGCCCTGGCCTTCAGCGGCCGAGGCCAGGGTGTCGGTGGCATTCCGGATGAGGGAGCCGAGATCCACCGGGCGCAGGGCCAGGCGCAGTTGGCCCGCATCGGCCAGGGCCAGGTCCCGCAGGTCGTCCACCAGGCGCGACAGGAGGCGCGTCTCGTCGTACAGGCTCGAGATCTCGGCAACGTCCAGGTCGTAGACGCCGTCCAACATGGCCCTCAAGTTGCCCTGGAGGACGGTGAGGGGCGAGCGCAGCTCGTGGGCCACGTCGGCCACCATGTTCCGGCGCTGCCGCTCCGACTCGCCCAGGGCGAGGGTCATGTCGTTAAAGGCGCGCGCCACCTCGACCATCTCCTCGCTGCCCTCGACGCGCACGCGCTGGCCCAGGTCGCCGGTGGCCACGGCCCTTGCGGCGGCGGCCAGCCGCTGCAAGGGTGCGGTGAGGCTGCGGCTCAGGACAAAGCCCATGATCAACGCCACGCCCACGGCCAGGGCAGCGCCCGTAAAGAGGATGTTCCGCATCCGGTCCAGGTAGCGCAGCTCAAGCTCGCCCAGCCGGTCGTCGCCGCCGGGCAGCGAGAGAAGCAGGTAGCCGATGATCTCGCCATCGTCGCGGGCAATGGGCAGCGCCTGCGACCGGTCGGCGCTGGGGAGCCTGTCGCCCGTTGCCTCGCCGGTGCTGTCGTACACTACGCGGCCCCTCTTGTCCGCCAGGATGACGTCCACCGCGCCGGGCGCAGCGGCGAAACTGCGGCCAAGCCTGGGATAGGAATAGGGGTAAGGGTAGGGGGAGGAGGTGAACCCCGGGACTTCGGGCGGCAACTGGCCGACAAAGGTTGCGCGATCGAGGATGCGCTCGATCCCGTCCCAGCTGCCCGTAGAGTCATAATAGGTGATCAACTGCTGCAGCCCGCTGCCCGAGGCCTGCATGTCGCTGTGGGTGATGTAGCGGCGGAACTGGGTGTCGGTGGTGCGCAGGACGAGGGTGGCAATGGCGCCCACGGCGATGAGGACCACCAGGCTAAAGGCCAGGACCAGTTGCACGCGCAGCCGGTTCATCGCCGGTTCAAAGCCTCCTCCTCGGGGGCAGCCAGGCGGTAGCCAATGCCAAAGACCGTCTCGATGCGCTGCGCCGGGCCGCTCGCCTCGTCCAGCTTGCGCCGCAGGTTGCGGACGTGGCTATCCACCGTCCGCTCCAGCCCTTCGTAGTTGTAGCCCAGCCCCTTCTCGATCATCTCCAGGCGGGTCAGCGGGCGGCCCGCCTCTTCAGCCAGGGCGCGCAGCAGCCCAAACTCGGTGGGGGTCAGGTGGACCACCTGGCCGGCGACCGTCACCTGGTGCCGGTCCAGGTCGACGACCACGTCCCCGGCCCGCAGCATCATGGGCTGCGCGATCTCGCCGTGGACGCGGCGCAGGACCGCCCGCACCCGGGCAACCACCTCGCCCGGGTTAAAGGGCTTGGTGACATAGTCGTCGGCGCCCAATTCCAGGCCCACGATCTTGTCCTGGTCCTCAACCCGGGCGGTGAGCACAATGATGGGCAGCGCGGCCAGGCTGCCATCGCTGCGCACCACCCGGGTTACGTCCAGCCCGTCGCGGCCGGGGAGCATGAGATCCAGGAGCATCAGGTCGGGGCGCTCCCGCCGCAGCATGTGCAAGGCCGACTCGCCGTCATAGGCCACCAGCACCTCGTATCCGCTTCGTTCCAGGTAGGCCTTGACCAGCCGCACGATCTCGCGGTCGTCGTCAACGACGAGGATCCTTTGAACCATCCCGGACACCTCTAGCCGTGTGTCTTTTGCCCGGGCGGGGGGCACCCGCCGCTCGGGGACCGGCCGGCAGCCGGCCCTACAGCCCTTCCGGACGCTCCTGAAGGATCACCGGCACTTCCGTCTCCTGGCCGTCGCGGATCACGGTGAGGATCACCTCGTCGCCCACGCTGGTCTGGCTGGCCAGATAGTTCACCATGTCGTCAAAGCGCTTGATGGGGACCCCGTCGATGGCCACGACGATGTCACCGCCGGCCAGCATGGGGATCCCGGAAACCACGACCTCGCGGCTGCCTCCGCGCAGGCCGGCCCTCTCCGCCGGGCTGCCCGGCTCCACGGTAAAGACGAGCACGCCGGTTTCCAAGGGCAGATCGGCGGCCTCGACCATCTCGGGGGAAATGGACCGCCCGGAGACGCCGATCCACGGGTGCTGATAGCGGCCCGTCTCGATGAGGGACGGCACCACCCGCTTGACAATGTCCACGGGGACGGCAAAGCCGACGCCCGCGTTGGTGCCCGTCGTGGATGCGATGGCCGTATTCACGCCGATGACCCTGCCCGCCGAATCGAGGAGCGGCCCGCCCGAGTTCCCGGGGTTGACGGCCGCGTCGGTCTGGATCAACTCGGCGATCTGGAAATTGCTGTCGGTGCGCGAGAGGGTGCGCCCCAGGGAGCTCACCACGCCGGTGGTGATGGTCCGCTCCAGGCCAAAGGGGTTGCCGATGGCGATTGCCCGCTGCCCGACCTGGATGGTGGCCGATTCGCCCAGCTCGGCCACGGTCAGATCCTCGGCGGGCACGTCGATCTGGAGCACCGCCAGGTCGCTGCCAGGGTCGGTGCCTACCAGCTCGGCCGGGACCGACCGCTCGTCGGCCAGGGTCACCAGGAGCTGCTGGGCGGCGGTGGCCACGTGGTCGTTGGTGACGACGTGGCCCTCCTCATCGACGACAAAGCCCGAGCCGATGCACTCGCCGAAGCGCTGCGGGGCGGTGATGCACACCACCGCGGGGCTCACCCGGGCATAGACATCGATGACCAGTTGTTCCTCGACGTCGACCCACCCCTGGGCGGCCGTCTCGGTCGCCGGCTGCGCTTCGGCCTCTACCGAAGGCTGAGCCTCATTCGCGTTCTCACTCTCGCTCTGATTCCGGACCGAGGGCTCTTCCTCGACCTGCGCCACCGGCGCGGTGGCGGTCGCCAGGTCCTGGATGGCTTCCTGGGCCGCCGTCGTTACGGGCTCGGCTGTGGCCTGCCCTTCCCCTGCCTCTCGCAGCATCGACACCAGGCTCGAAGTGCTGCACGCGGCGCCGCTGACCAGTACCAATCCCAGGAGGACCAATGCCAGAAGGCGGGCGCTTTGCCTTGAAAACAGACTCTGTCCATTCACGTTGCTAACCCCTGTCTCGTTTTGCCCCATTATAGCACACAGATGTGCAGAAGTCATGCAGACGGCATGGAAAAGCTGTCGGCCCTGGCGCCCCAGCCGCCGGCCCTCCGCTCCACGACCTGGCCGTCTTCCAGGTGGATCACCTCGTCGGCAAAGGCATCCACGGCCAGGTCGTGGGTGGCGATGAGGACGGTGGTGCCGTCCCGGTCGGCGACGCGGCGAAAGAGGGCCATGATCTGCTGGCCGGTAGCGCTGTCCAGCTCGCCCGTGGGCTCGTCGGCCAGGAGGAGAGGCGGCCGGGGGGCGATGGCCCGGGCGATGGCCACCCGCTGCTGCTGCCCCCCGGAAAGCTCAAAGGGACGGTGTTCCATCCACCGCGCCAGGCCCATCATGGACAGGACCTCCTCGGCCCGCCGCTGCCGCTCGCCGCGCTTCACGCCCGCCAGGCGGAGCATCAGGTCCACGTTCTCGCGGGCCGAGTAGGTGGCCAGCAGCGCGTGGGCCTGGAAGACGAACCCGATGCGGTGCCGGCGCAAGGCGACCCAGTCGTCGTCGGACAGGCGGGTGACGTCACGCCCCTCCAGCCACACGGTGCCCGAGCTTGGCCGGTCAAGGCCGCCGATGCAGTTGAGCAGCGTCGTCTTGCCCGAGCCGGACCTGCCGCGCAACGCCACCACCCGGCCGCGCTGCACGGCCAGGTCCACGCCGCGGAGGGCGGGCACCTCCCTGGAGTCGACCCGATAGACCCGGGTGACGCCCTCGACGCGCAGGATGGGTTCTGAACCGCCACGATCGCTCACGAGATCCCCTCTCGCCCCTCCTTCGGTCCGGGGCCGGCCCACGGGCACCGCTCCCGACGAGACACTACTGCCCCCCCGGCATCGCGTTCAAGCCATCCAGATCCGAAAGACAGGCGCTCATCGCCTGCATATCCTGGAAGGCGTCGTTGGCAATGATGCAATCGCGATAATTGTCGGACAGTTCCTGGGCCCTGTCCAGGGCCTCTTCGACCGTCGCTTCGCCGTCGACGACGCGCTCGTAGGCGTCGGTCAGCCACAGGGAAGAGAACCCCAGCCAGTTGCCCTCGTCCGAGATGCGCTGGTAGAACGATGGCCTGCTGCCGCTGTTGACGCTCGCCAGGTACGCCTCGGCCCGTTCCTCGCCCACGAGCTGCCGGTACTCGGCCGACTCGGCCACCGAGCGGCGCGCCGGCATGGTGGACGTGGAGGTTGCGTGCTGCGTCAGGTAGCTGATCCAGGTCCAGCAGGCCTGGCGCGCATCGCTTTGGGCCGAGATAAAGTAGCCGTCCACCGACTGGAAGCCGCTGCCCTGGGCGCTGTTGGGCCCGGCGGGCAGCGGCGCCACGCCGTAGGCGTCATCGCTGCCTGGCGCCTCAATGACGCCCCGGACGACCGTGACCTCGCCGCGGCCGGCGACGAACGACCTCATCCCGCCGCTGCTCAGCCACATGCCCGCCCGGCCCTCGTCGATGAGCGCCACACGGTCGCGCATGCTGGAGCCCGGCTCGTCCGACTCCTCAAAGACCGGCTGGACGTGGTACTCGGTCACCAGGCTGGTGTACCAGCGAAAGGCCTCGACGACCTCGGGCGTGTTGAGCACCACGCGTGGCGGGTCCTGCGACTCGTCCAGCAGGTTGGCCCCCAGCCGATCCAGGATGCTGATGAGGTCGTTCGTTTCGGATGACATGGGGACATAGCCGTACTGCTCGTCCTCACCGCTGCCACGCGTCAGGGCCACGGCCATCTGCAAGAAGTCGCTGGTCGTCCACTCGCTGGTGGGATAGGCCAGGCCGGCGGCGTCGAAGAGCGCGCGGTTATAGTTCACCAGGTCGATGGAGACGTTGCCCGGCAGCCCCCACAACTGGCCCTGGTAGACAAACTGCTCCAGGGCAGAGGGGAAAAAGTCCTCCTTGCGGGTGCCCGGATCGGCCGCCAGGAAGGGCTCCACGTTGACGATAGCGGCCAGGGACTCGTCGTTCAAGTTGGGCGGCGCCTGGAAGCAGTCGTATTCGGCGGCCATGCCGGCCAGGTCGAGCTGGCCGCGAAAGATCTGGGGCGAATCGACTTCGACGATGATCTCCGGGTGCTCCGCCTGGAACCGCTCCACCAGGCCTGACATGGACTCCTGGCCGAAGGGGCCCGGCCCGGCGCTCAACCCGAAGTCGATGATGACCGCCCCCGCATCCAGTGCCTGCTGCTCGGTCTCGACCACGGTCAGGCCGGCGACGGGGGTGGGGGCAGCGGCCGCCTCCTCCTCCAGGACCGCCTCCGCGGCCGTCTGGGCAGCGGCCAGGGCTTGCTCCGGGCTGGCGCCGCCCTCCATGACCTGCAGCACCGCCTGGCGAAAGGTGTCATGCGCCGCGCCGTCGTAGGTATCAAAGTAGGCGTGTTCGGTGGCAAACTGCATGGCCGCCGCGGTCTCGGCGTCCAGCCGGTCCCACGTGCTCGAGGCGGCGGCAACAGAGGTCAGGGCCGGCAGAGAGCCGGTGGACAGGACGGTGAACGATCCGCCCTGGCCCGCCGGCTGCTGGGCCAGGAAGCTGATCCAGCGCCAGGCCAGGTCGGCCTTGCTCGTGCCGGCGCTGATGGACAGCCCGTCGACGGTGGCAGGCGTGCTGTGGTCGCCCGGGCTCTCGACGGGAAAGGGCGCCACACCGCTTTCTTCTGTTCCAAACATGCCCATCGGACCGGGGCCTGCCGGCTGCGCGGCCTCGCCCTGCTGCTCGGAGCTTTTCTGGGCGGGCGATCCCGGCCCCTCGACCCGAACCGCCTGCGCTCGGAACTGTCCGGAGCTGAGCCAGATGCCCGCCTGCCCGGAAGAGATGAGGCGCATGCCCTCGCCGGCAAACATCCGGCCGGGGCCGCCCTCTCCCGACGCGGCATAGTAGGGCGCCACCTCGTGGGTCAAAAAGAGGTCGGTGTACCAGCGCACGGCTTTGACCACGGCGGCGTCGTCGAGCCTGGCCGAGACCGGATCGGCCTTCGGGTCAAAGAGCAGCCCGGCGCGGGCCTGGACAAAGGCAACGGGGTCGAAGGTGGGCTGGACAAAGCCCCACTGGCTGACCGCGTCGCCGCTGCCCACGGTGAGGGCCCGGGCCGCCGCCAAAAAGTCGTCCCAGGTCCAGCCCGGCTGTGGATAGTCCTGGCCGGCGGCGTCGAATAGGCTCTTGTCATAGTACAGCAGCGAGTAGGTGACCTCTGTCGGCAACGACCAGATGCCGCCGTCCCACTGCACGCTCTCCAGCACGCCGGGGTAAAAGGCCTCGGCTTTCAGGCTGCTGTCGCCCTCGAAAAAGTGGGCAAGGTCCAGGAGCGCGCCCTGCTGCACTGCCGCGCGGGTGGCGGGCGCAGCGATGACGTCGGCCGCGGCCGCCAGGCGGAGATAAGCGTCTTCGGGCCACTGGTCAAAGGGCATGGGGGTCCCCAGGACGCCTTCGATGGACACGGTGCTGATGTGCACGCCGGGATTTTCGGCCTCGAAGGCGTCGATGAGGCTGTCGTAGAGCAGCGCATCCATGTTGGACACGGCAAAAAGCAGGATGGTGTCCGGCGAGCCGCTGCCCCCACCGGTCGGGCCAGCCTCTGGGTTGACAGCGGTGGGCGGCGCCGCTGGCGCACCAGGTGCGCAACCGGCGACGAGTACGGCGATGAACAGCATGGTCCAAACGGGTTTGAGCCTCATTTGTTTTCCTCCTGAGCGCTTATTTGACGCGTCGCGGCCACTTGAGCCTGCCCCGCAGTCCCGGGCGAGGGGCAGGCAGTGGTCCATCGTCGCCGCCGTCCCCGGCGCGGGCAGCGGCATTGCCGGCGGGCTGCGGGCCGTCCACAGGGCGGATGAGGATGCCCCCGCTCGACCTTTCCAGGGTGACGCGGCTGCCGATGCCCACCTCGGCCCGCAAGTCGGGCGGGATCTGGAGGCGGCCGGCCCCATCGACGACAACAAACTCCTCGTAGACGTGGACGTGATCGGCCGCCGCCTCCACACCCGGGTGGTCGAGCCGGGAGGCGAGGGCCGCTTCCACGTCGGCCACGCGGCGCACCGTCTCGCTGCTGGTGCTGCCGTCGCGAATGGTCACCACGCGGTCTACCGCCCGGGCGACCTGGGGATCGTGGGTGACGATGATGGTCGTCAACCCGTGCCGCCGGTTCATCCGCCGAAAGAGATCCAGGATCTCGCGGGCCGTAGCCGAATCGACCTCGCCCGTCGGCTCGTCGCCCAGCAAAAGCCCCGGGCGGTTGGCCAGGGCCACGGCGATGGCCACGCGCTGCTGCTGCCCGCCCGACAACTGGGCCAGGCGGTGCTTGCGGTGCTCCCACAGGCCCACCGTTTCCAGGAGCTCCTGGGCCCAGGCGCGCTTCTCGCGCGGCCGCACGCCCTCGATGGTCATGGGCAGCTCGACGTTGCCCAGGGCGCTGAGATAGGGGATCAGGTTGCGGGCCGTCTGCTGCCACACAAAGCCAACCCTGGTGCGGCGGTACTCGTCCAGCAGGCCGGCAGAGGCCTTGAGCAGGTCCCGGCCGTCCACGGTGACGCGGCCCGCGGAGGGCCGATCCAGCCCGCCCAGGATGTTGAGCAGCGTGCTCTTGCCCGAGCCCGACGCGCCGACGATGCCCAGCAGCTCGCCGGGCTGGACTGCCAGGTTCAGCCCCTGCAAGGCGACGACCTCCAGGTCGGACACCTTGTAGATCTTGACCAGGTTCTCACATAGGATGAATGGCTCCAAGGCCCTCACTCCCCCACGACGATCTGCCCTGCCTCCAGCCCGGCGGCAATCTCGGCCTTCTCCTCGGTGACGATGCCCAGCAGGACGTCCACCCTCTTCTGGCTGCCATCGGGGTTCTGGACGACGCAAAAGTTGCGCCCCTGGTAGGTGCGAATGGCGGCGGGGGGCAGCCAGAGGACGTCCTCTTTTTCCTGGAGGACGATGGTGACCGTCGCCAGCTCGCCGATGACCAGGTCCGCCTCGCCCTCGAAAGAGACGTGCACGGCGGTGTCGTCGCCACCGGTGTCGATGGTCGTGCCGCCGTAGGGATAGGGCAACTGGCGCACGGTGCCGTGGAACGTCTCGCCCGGCCGGTTCCGCAGGGCAATCACTGCCTGCTGGTTGAGGGCCATCTGGCTCAGCTCTTCGCTGCCCAACTGGGCCGTGATCTCGACCTGCCGGGGATCGGCCAGGACGCCCACGGCGGTATAGGCCGCCACCGAATCCCCCTCCTGCAGGTCCAGCGACGTGATTTCGCCCTCGTAGGGGGCCACGAGCTGGGCGCTGGCGATCCGGTCTTCCAGGTCCTGGATGTCCAATTGCACCTGGGCCAGGTCGAGGGCCATCAGCTTCATGTTGTACGATTCCGGGTCGGCGTCGGCCAGGGCCTGCTCATAATCCAGCTCGGCCTGCTCCAGGGCCGCTTCGGCGTCGGACACCGACGGCTGGCTCTGCAGCTCTGAAACGCGGGCCTTTGCCTCGCGCAGGCTCTCCTCGGCCTGGACGATCCGGTCCTGGGCCTCCGCCAGGGCCAACTGGGCCTGGGCCCGGGCCTTTTCCAGGTTCTCCTTGGCCGTCATCAGGTTGGCGTACTCCAGGTCCAGGCGTGTCTTGTCCATCTGGCCGGCCTCGTACTTTTGCAGGCACTCGCCGTAAAAGGCCTCGAACCAGGCAGCTTCGTGTTCCCGATCGCGCACGTTCTTGGCGACGGTGTCGCTGTTCTGGACCACGACGAGGTTCAGTTTGGCGTTGGCCAGGTTCGCCTCGGCGCTGGTCACCGCGGCCCGGGCCGCCGCCAGGTCGTTGGCTGCGCTGGTCCTGGCGGTCTGCAGGTTCTGGCGCGCAGCCTCCAGCCTGGACAGGGTCGTGGTAATGTTCTGCGTGGCCTGGACCTGCGCCTGTTCCAGCTTGAGATGCGTCGTCTCCAGGCTGAGCCTCTTCTGTGACAACTGCTTCTCCAGGTCGGCGACGTCCAGTTGGGCCAGCACGTCGCCGGCCTGCACCCAGGCGCCCCGGGAGACGAATACGTCGCCCACGCTGCCGGCCGTCTCGAAATACAGCTCCTGTTGCAGGAGCGGAGAGGCACGGCCAGTGAATTCCAGGGTCTGGACGACAGTGCCCCTCTCCACCGTGTAGACCGCCTTTTCGGGAATGATGGGCGTGGGCAGCGGGGTGGGCGTGGCGTCGCCGGCCGCGGCACGCGACGGACCCGACGCGGCGCAGCCGGCCACCAGGGGCAGCAGGACGGCCAGCAAGGCCAGAGGGCGGGCGGCGCGCGCCCTGCCGGTGCGGCCGGTGTGGGACGTGGTTCGATTCATGATTCCTCCCGAGCGTCAACTCAGACCGTTTCGCCCAGCTTGACCGCTTCAAAGACGCGCATGCGGTTCAGAAGGACGGCCAGGGCGACGACGGCCAACACGAACATGGCGGCAAAGATGGCCAGGATAATTCCCAGTTGCTCCCAGGCCAACTGGATGACAAAGGGCGGCACCAGCGCCGTCTTGCCCTCGCCGACCTGGAAGTAGGGAATAAAGAGGGTGCTGGCCCACACGCCCAGCCCGGTGCCCAGCGAAACCCCCGTCAGGATCAGCGCCGCCAGCTCGCCGGCCAGGTAGCCGGCCATCTGCTTCTTGGACAGGCCGATGGCCCGCAGCATGCCCAGCTCGATAAAGCGGCGCTGGAACGAGACGATGGCGTACAGCAAAAAGCCGGTGACCGTCAGCACGGCGGCGGCGATAAAGCCCACGGACAGCAGGCCAAAGAGCCCCTGGCGCTCGGGCTGCGTCTGCGCCCGGGCGATGGCCTGCCGCGCGTCGCGGGCCGTGACGACCACCAGCCCCAGGTCGCGCACGCCCTCGACGATCTCCTCGCTCTCCACGGCGGGGTCGGTGGCGAGCCAGACGTCGTAGGGATAGGCGCCACCCAGGGCGTTGTGGATGTGGTCCAGGTTCGCGACAAAGAACGGGCCATCCTGGGGATAGAGGGTGGGGAATAGCTCCAGCGAGCCGACGACCGTGAACGAAGCCTCGGCATAGACGCCGGAGGCGCCCACGGTCAGCCGCAGCGGATCGCCCACGGCGAGCCCTTGCTGGGCCAGAAAATCGCTGCTCACCAGGATGCCATCGGATGCCGCCGCCAGGCGGTTCATCAGCTCGCCCAGCGACTCGTTGTAGGCAAAGTCGGCCCGGAAAAAGGCCATCCTGGGCAGGCCCACCCGGTCGATGCCCAGGATCTGCCCCGCCTGCTGGCGCCCGCCGATGTTGACCCGGGCACTGTAGCTGCCCACCCGCGCCGCGGCCCGGACGCCGGGCACCTCCAGGTGATCCTCCACGGGCAAGAAGAGCCACAGTGGCTCCTCCTCCGTCTCGGTCTCGGTTTCCTCCGTCTCTTCCGTGCTTTCGCCCAGCTCGACGAGGGCCAGGTCGGCGCCCACCTGGTAATAGACCTGGTCGCCCAGGTGGCTGTCGAGGGTGACGGCCATAGAGGCGGTAAAGGTCGCCAGGCTGACGGTCAGGGTCAGGAGCAGCAGCGGCCCGGCGTACTGGGCGGGCGAGCGCGCCAACTGGCGCAGGGTGAGGAGGAGCGTCGTGCCCGGCATCCAGGCCGCAAGCGAGGTGAGGAGGCGCATGAGGAGCGGGAAAAAGCGCAGAAAGAGCAGCCCCAGGGCAAAGCAAAAGAGGACCGGCACGAGAAAGAGGAACGGGTTGGAGAAAGGATCGCCGCCCTCGGCGCCCAGGGCAGCGCTCCCCTGCCGGGCCATCTGATACCAGCCGTACAGCGGCGGCACCAATAAGATCAGGTCCAGGTAGTAGCGCTGCCAGACGGGCAACTGCAGCGAGCGCGCCTGCTCCTGGCGCAGGGTGACGATCGAGTGCCGCGAGACGAGCAGCGCCGGAACCAGGAGGGCCACCAGGGTCAGGACCACGCCCAGGAGGCCGTAGGCCACGGAGGTGGGCGTGTAGACAATGGCCATCGTGCCCCCCTCCCCGCCGGTCAGGACTCCCAGGTCCAGGAAGGTGCGGGTGCGGCTCATCACCTGGGCCATCCAGCGGCCAAGGAGCAGGCCGCCGGCCAGGCCCACGCCCCCCACCAGCAGTCCCTCCAGCAGGTAGAGGCTGACGATCTTGCCCCGGCCGATCCCGCGGCCGCGCATGACGGCGATCTCGCTCTGCTCGCGCTGCACCACCATCCCGGAGATGAGGCTGACGAAATAGACGACCAGGCCGAGGACCGGCAGGCTGAACACGGTCAGCATCAACGCCAGGAGGCTGGCCGCCCGGCCGTAGCTTTGCAGGGCCGGCACGGGAGAAACGTCCAGGGTCGTGTTGGCCAGCAGCGCGGTCACGCGCGCCTCCACGGTCGCCACGTCGGCCAACAGTCCATTGACGCTCGCCGGGCGGACGCGGCTGCCGTCGTAGGCCTGGTACCAGGCGGCCGTCGCCACCGGCGCCTTTAGCCCCGGGACCACCTGGGAGACAAAAGCATCCTCGGACGTCAGGAGCACCTCGTCAAAGGAGGAAGGCTCGTAGAACCAGGCTTCTCCGGCCTCGTCGGCCGCCTGCCAGACGCCGGCGATGCGCACGGCAACCTGGCTCAGGTCGGGCGCCATGAGGATGTACTGCTCTCCTACCTGGAGGCCCAACGTCTCGGCCGTCTTAAGGCTGATCAGGACGTCCACCGCTTCGCCCGGCCCGCGCGCGGCGGGCAGACCCCCTTCCAGGAGCTGCAGGTGCCCGCCTTCCAGGAGGCCGGTGGCAAAGCCGAGGCTGGCCCACAGCAGGGGCTCGTCGGGCACAAAGGCGGCGTCCTGGCCGGGAAAGAGCCTCATCTTTTCGGTGGCCACGTGGCGCACCTGCAGGCCGAGGGGAAGGCCGACGAGGGCCGGCGCCTGCTCGGCCAGGTAGGTATTTACCGGCGCGTATTTGTCCCAGGTTACGTTGCCGTGCCAGGCCCCGATGTAGCTCCACAGAAAGGAAAAGGGGGGATGGGCCGGCGCCGTTTCACCGCCCGCCGCGTCATCGCTTCCCGGCCCTGCGGTCCCGAGCTCGCCCTGGAGGAGCCTGTTGTGGGCGGCATCGGCGTAGAGAGGGATGCTGGACAGCAGGCCCACGGCGGCTACCAGGCCCAGGAGCAGGCACAGCATGAGCAAGCGCTGGCTCCACATGCGCCTCGCGGCCAGGGGGACGAGAGACAGCGCCGGGATCAAGGGCACCAAACACCTCGCACGCTGTACGACACCAAGTGCAACTCCTCCTCCCCCTTGAGTGCGAGACAGACAGGCCAACCGCCAGCCGGCAGACTGCCGGTGCCTCGGATGAGCATTCTGCCGCCATGATAGCAAAAACGTGTGCAGAAGCCATGCAGAACCGATGCACAGCAGGTGCAGTTTTCAGACGGGCCTGCACAGGGGCGCGGTGCCAGCCGCCACAAAAAGCGAGGGGCGCCCCTGCCCTCGCTCGGGAACGCCGGCCCTTGCGTTGGAGGAGGTCAACCCAACTACTTTTTCTAACGGAACTCTAACGCGGACAAACCAACCCCGGCGGTTGGGGAGCGCCCTTCGTGCTAGACTGGACGTGTTGGCAAGTAACCGAGCAAGCTGCAAGGGAATCATCCGCCAGACAGCCAAAGCTACAGGGATCGTCCCGAAGGGTCTTGAAGGAGGGAAGGTGTTGTGAAAGTGGCCGGTGCAGTTTTCGTCGTCCTCGCCGTGGTCGTCGGCGTGGTACCCCTCTTCAGCGATTGCCATTCGCAGGGCAATGCCATCAGCCTGCCCAACGGCACGTCCATCCCCATGAAATGTCACTGGACGGGGAGGGCCGAGCTCGCGGTCGCCGGCCCCCTCTTTTTTGCCGGCGGCCTGATGGCGGCCAGCCGGCGCAAGCACGTGCTGCGCACAACGTCGGCCCTGGGCGTGGTTCTGGGCGCCTTTGCCATCCTGTTGCCCACAGCCCTCATCGGCGTGTGCGGCAACCCGGAGATGATCTGCAACCTCGTCATGAAGCCCACCCTGATCTTTGCCGGGCTGTTGGCCGTGGGCACCGGCCTGGCCGGTCTCGCCTACCTCAGGGGAGATGGGCCGGAAACGCCCGGTCTGGAGGGTTGAGAGATGAAAAAGATCGGACTCTGGTCGCTGGGCCTGCTGGGGTTCCTGTTTGCCCTCGGTTTCGGCAAATGGGCCCAGTCACTTTTTGTCAAGTCGGAGCTCATGCACTTTTCGGTCAACTTTCCCTCCGAAGGCAGGGCCGAAACCCTGTCGTGCTGCAACGTCGGCGGGCCCTGGGCCAGAACCTACGGGGATGACTGGAGCGATTACCCCGAGGGCGGCCTGTTGGCCTACGGCGAGGAAGGCGCCCTGGTTGTGGACGTGGGCCAGCAGGGCTTCTTGAAGCGAACGCTCCAGCCCAACTATATCAGCATCTCCAGCCATTGGCTGCGCAACGTCGGCACCCAACCCTATCGCATTCGCCTGGAGATGGACATGTGCGACCTGGAGATGGAATGGCTAACCTTCGAGCGGGCTTGGGACCAGGCCGCGCAGTCATCCACCCGGCACATCGAGCCGGGCGACACCTTTAACATGGACTGGTTCTTTACCATCCCCGATGGCCAGCGCAGCCAGGCGGTCATCTGCGACGGCGAGCTGCGCGTCCTCGATGCCGAAACGGGCGACCTGCTGACCGATCTGCCCGTCAGGATCGTCAACTCGGGCGCGAACTAGCCCACGAGGAGGAATCATGTCACTCTATCCGAAGGCCTATCGCTCCCTTCGCCGCCACTGGTTTCACCGCTTCCTGACGTTCCTGCTGGGCATTGTCCTGTTGTACGCGCCCTTTGCCCTGCTGACGCGTCTCGTTCTGTGGGCGACCGGCACCCCGCTCTTGCCCGACGTTCATCGCATCTGCATGCGCATGCCCATCCAGTGGCTGGCACAGCCGTGGATGTATGGTACCATGATCGAGCAGCCGATGTACCTGGGTGCGGTCCTGGTCCTACCTCTGGCCGCCCTGTTTGCCGGGCCCCTGTTCTGCGGGTGGCTGTGCCCTGCCGGCGGCATCACCGAGTTCCTGAGCCGGCTTGTGCCGCCCCGGTTCCAGATCGACCTGGCCGGCAAGGTCAAGGCCACCCCGGTACGCTATGGTTTTACCGTGGGCATGATGGGCGCTTCGTTCGTGGGAGCGAACGTCTGTTGCTCCTTCTGCAATTTCACCCACACGCAGAACATCGTCAGCGGGCTCCTGGGCGACTTTACGGGGCTGACCTACTGGGCCTCCTTCACCGTCGCCAGCTTTGTCCTGTGGTTCTTTGTCCTGGGCCTGTTTACCAGGGGAGGGCGGGGTTGGTGCAACTTTCTTTGTCCGGCCGGCGCCCTGCAAGGCCTGGCCCATTCGCTGGGGCGCGCACTGCGCCTGGGCCGTTCGGTGCAGATCGACCACGGCCTTTGCCTGGGGTGCAAGAGCTGCGTGTCGGCCTGCCCGGCGTGGGCCATCTCGACCAAAAGCGAGCCCCATATCGACATTCACGCCTGCAACGGATGCATGGACTGCGCCGAGGTTTGCAGCCAGAAGGCCATCGCTTACAGGCCCAACCGGGCAGCGGCCAGGGCGGTTGCCGTGCAGGCGGCAGCGGGCGACTAGCCCGAGGAGGGAGACACCATGTTCGAGCGCCTCAGCGAGCGCCTGCAACACCTGGGCTGGAGGTTTCACGGCTTTGTCCTGGGCATGAGCCTGGCGGGAGGTGCTATGCTCGCCGGGCAGGGCTGCGCCGCCACCGGACAGTGACCTGCCTGTGGAGCCTGCGTGTCCAGGCTGCCCATCCTGGCCCTGCCCCTTGTGGCCGACGGTCTGCTCGTCGTGTTCCGGGCGGCGATGCGTCGCGGCGCGCGCCGAGCGCCACAGCCTTGAAAGTGTTCGTGCTCATTCCCGCCCTACAACCCGCCCTACAAAAGCCCTCCCAACACAAGAGAATCGTCGGGGAATCGTCATGCAAGCCGGGCCGACTTGCGGTAAAATGGTAGAACCTGGCCTTCGATGTACCGCGTCGCCTCGGCCTGGGGCCGAGGTCACGGCTGAATGAGCGCCGGCCAGAGCGCAAAGGAGGGTTCTCCATGAGCAAGAAGCGATCCTGGCAGGGGATCGTCCTGGCAATGGCGGGCATTGGCCTGCTCGCCAGTTGGGCGATGCTGTTCGCCATCACCGACATGGTGACGTGGAGTCTCGCGCCCTTTGACACCACGCCCGTCGAGCTGCGGCCGGCGCCCGGCACCTGGCAGCGCGAAGTGAGCGATTTCTTTACCGAGCCCCCCGGCAACGCCATCCTGCCGGTCCTGGTTGTGGGCAGCAGTGCCGTCCTCTTCTTTGTCGCTCTCTTTCGCACAACTGCTTCCGCCACTGCACGGGCGAGGCTTGCCTTTCGGTTTCTGGAATCAAACCTCCTGATTGCTGGGGCCATCCTCCTGAGCATCTATGTCTTTGGAGCACTGCCCCTCGAGCTGGCGCCTTACCCGGGCTATGGCTGGACGATCAAGTTTCTCGTGCCCCAAACCGTGCTGCTGATCTTGCTGTTTGTGCTGCAAGGACGATTTCTGGGAACCCTTGCTCCCACGCGCGCGGCCCCTTAGCGCCCGAAGCCTGGCTGGCGGCCTGGAACCCGTCGGCACAAGCCGCTCTCCTCATTACCTCAAATGTGGTAGCCGATACCTCGCGAGGGTGATGCCCCGACCCCACAAATTACCCAGAAACAGGTAGGGTGCTTACCTTTCTGTGGCGTTGCCTTTTGGCGGTAGACCTGTTATGATTGAACCAGACGCCGCCACCTCGCTTCCGTAAACGCGGTCACCTGGCCATTTCGCTCGACACCGGACCCGCTGCCCGGGTTCGTGGGCCTGGAGGGCGGCCGAGCGGCCTTGATGGCATATCTCTGCCGTGGTGGCCGGCTTGATGCACAACTCTTGCGCCGACAGGAGCCCAGACTGAAGCAAAAACGCTGCCACGATGGACAGGTGGCACAAGCAGTGAGGGAGGAGGTGGTCCACCGGAAGACAAGGCCGGAACCAATGCCTGTTCAGCCTGGGGCCAGAGGCCCCGCATGAAGCCACCGGAGGGGAAGCACGATATGAAAGCCAAGCGATTGAGTTTGCTGGGTGCGTTGGTGGTCCTGAGCCTGTTGGTCACCCAATGTGGCGCCACCCCGCAACCCCAGACCGTCGTCCAGACGGTCGAAGTCGAAAAGACGGTCATCGAAACCGTCGAGGTGGAAAAAGAGGTCATCCAGACGGTAGAGGTGGAAAAAGAGGTCGAGGTGACGGCCGTGCCCGAGGGGTCCAAGCCCAGCGGAACGCTGCGCGTGGCCCTTTCCGGCTATCCGAACTCGCTCTACATCCCGGCCACCCAGGACAAGAATGCCGACAACGCGGCATCGCAGCTCTACGACCCTCTCGTGTTCCAGGACAACGAGGGCAACATTGGGCCCGGCCTGGCCGAGCGTTGGGAGATTTCGGACGATGGTACCGAGTACACCTTCTACCTGCGCCAGGGCGTCACGTTCCACAACGGCGAGCCCTTTACCGCCGACGACGTGATTGCCACCTGGGAATATGGCAAGGGCGAAGGCTCGGCGTGGCCCGATCGCTATTCCATTGCCGAGACGGTGGAAAAGATCGACGATTATACCGTCAAGGTCACCACCGATGGCCCCAAGCCGCTGCTGCTGATCACGATGCACGACTTCTGGTCCATCATCCCCGACGAGTACATGGCCGAAGTTGGCGTCGAGGGCTTCCAGGAGCATCCCATCGGCACCGGGCCCTTTATGTTTGTCGAGTGGATCAAGGGCGATCGCATCACCTACAAGGCCAACCCCGACTACTGGCGCGAGGGAATGCCCAAGGTCGAGACCCTCATATTCCGGCCCATTCCCGAGTCGTCCACACGCGTGGCGGCCATCCAGACCGACGAGATCGACGTCGTCCAGCGGTTGAGCGCCGAAGAGGCGCAGGGCCTGCTGGGTGAGGCCGGTGTCCGCGTCATCAAGTATCCCGTGGCCCGCATCTTTTACATCGCCTTCAACAACCTGACCTCCGGCGTGGGACTGCCCACCGAAGACCCCCTGGTTCGCCAGGCCATGAACCATGCCGTCGACGTGGATGCCATCATCGACGCCCTGTTCAGCGGCTTTGGCAAGAGGGCCTCGGGTTACGTCGCCACCGGCGAGATGGGCTACGGCAACGTGTCGCCCTTCTCCTACGACCCGGACAAGGCCGCGGAACTCCTGGCCGAAGCGGGTTATGCCGACGGCTTTGAGATCGACATGGCCTGCCCGGCCGGCGCCTATGGTTCCTTCGAAGAGGTCTGCGAGGCTGTCGTCGGCTACCTGAGCGAGGTGGGCATCACCGTCAACCTGGAGATCATGGAATCGGGGCACTACTGGAACCTGGAAGCGGCCAAGGAACTGCCGCCTCTCTTTGGCGACAGTTGGGCTGATGAGAGCGGCGAGGCCTACAACCGCCTGCGCGGCGCCCTCGGCGGCGATGATGCGCCCTACTCGGCCTGGTCCGACCCGGAGATCGACCGCCTGCTGGGCGAGATTGCAATCGAGGTGGACATCGCCCGGCGCACGGCCCTCTACGAGGAGCTTCAGGTCTACATGCAGGAGAACCCGCCCTTCATCTACCTCTACGAGCCCTACACCTTCGAAGCCGTCCGGGACAAGGTCCAGGATTACCAGCCGCGCCCATCAGAGATCTTTTACTTGATGGATACGTGGGTAGCCATCAGTGACTAGGCGGCGTCCGTCGTCTGCGCGACCGGGCTGATCCAGAAGCTCAGTTTGCCCGTGGGGGTGGGCAGAATCGCTGCTCACCCCACCAGCCCTTTCCAACCGCCACTGGAGCGGCGAGCAGCACCCGTCGCGCCTGGCATCGCACTCCGCTTTCGCCCCCTGGCATTCCATGCCCAAGGCACGAGGAGGCACTGATGCGACGATATTTCCTTGTCAAGGTGGGCCAGTCACTCTTGCTGCTGCTGGGCGTCCTGGTCCTGGTCTTTTTCATGTTGCGGCTCACGGGCGATCCGGCCCGGCTGATGCTGTCGCGCAGCCCGCGGCCCAAGATGCAGATGATCTTCCAGGACCCCTACGCCTCCCTCAACCCCCGCCATACGGTAGCCAAGATCGTCGGCGAGCCCCTGGTCATCCACCGCATCCATCGCCGGGGCAGCCGGGAGCTCAAGAGGCGGGTGGAAGAGCTGCTGGAGCTGGTGGGCCTGGACGCGACCTACGCCCGCCGCTTTCCCCACGAGTTCTCCGGCGGGCAGCGGCAGCGCATCATGATCGCCCGGGCCCTGTCGCTCAATCCCTCCTTTATCGTCTGCGACGAGCCCATCTCGGCGCTGGACGTGTCGATCCAGGCGCAGGTGATCAACCTGATGCAGGACTTGCAGGAGCAACTGGGGGTCGCCTACCTCTTTATCGCCCACGACCTGAGCATGGTCAAGCACATCTCCCACCGTATCGCCGTCATGTACCTGGGCAAGCTCGTGGAGCTGACCGACCGCAACCGTCTCTTTGACGACCCGCTCCATCCCTACACCCAGTCCCTCAATTCCGCCGTGCCGGTGCCCAACCCCAGGCTGGAGGCCAGGCGGACGCGGTTCATCCTCAAGGGGGAGCCGCCCAGCCCCGCCAATCCGCCAACGGGGTGCGTCTTTCACCCCCGCTGCCCACTGGCCATTGACGAGTGCGCCAGGGTTGTGCCTGATTTTCGCGTCGTGCGCCCCGGCCATTATGTCGCCTGCCACCTGGCCGACGACAAGGGCACCAGCAAGATCTGTGACGCCGGCGTGCTCGCGTCAGAGGCCGAGGTCCAATGAGAGCGCCCGCCCGACCGCGGTTGGCCGGCACACGTCCAGGGAGGGAGAAATGCAGTTGATCGAGGAAATGGTGAAACGCGTGCCCGTGCTGGCCGAGACCGACGTGCTGGTAGTCGGTAGCGGGCCGGCCGGCCTGGCCGCGGCCCTGAGCGCGGCGCGCGAAGGCGTCGACACGGTGCTGGTCGAGCGCTATGGCTGCTTTGGGGGCGTCATCAGCCAGGTGGGGGTAGAAACCATCGCCTGGTACCGCCACGAGGGAACAGTCGACGTCGAGGGAGTCGGCCTCGAGTTCGAGCAACGCGCCCTGGAGATGGGCGGCGCCCGCCAGGAGCCCCAATCGAACAGCCTGGCCCTGGACGCCGAGATGTTCAAGGTCGTGGCCGACTCGATGGTGCAGGAAGCGGGCATCGTGCCGCTCCTCCACTGCCTGGCGGTCGACGTGATCATGGAGGGCGACGCCATCCGCGGGATCGTCACCGAGAGCAAATCTGGCCGCCAGGCCATCCTGGCCCGGCGCGTCGTCGACGCCACGGGAGATGCCGACGTTGCGTACCGTGCCGGGGCTCCGTGTCGCAAGACGAACCGGGACGAGATGATGGGCGTGACAGTCATGTTTTCCTGTGCCGGCGTCGACAAAGAGCGCTTCCTGGACCACGTCAGGCAACATCCAGCGACCTACGGGGACTGGGGCAAGAACTGGGCCATGGAAACCACGGGCAAAGAGGACCACCTCTTTAGCACCTACCTGGAGGAACCCTTCAACCGGGCCCGCGAGGATGGCCTGATCCCGGAGCGCATGACCGGCATCGGCGGCACGTGGGGCACACTCACCGACGAGGGCGAGGCCACCAACCTGAACGTGGTCTACATGACCGGCTACGACCCCACCGACGTCCGGGACCTGACCCGGGCAGAGATGGAGGGACGGCGCCAGGCCCTGCTGGCCATCGAGGCCCTGCGGCGATACGCGCCCGGCTTCGAGAAGGCCAGGCTCCGCAACTTTGGCATGACCCTCGGCACCCGCGACTCGCGTAAGATCGTGGGCCGCCACGTCATCACCGGGCAGGACGTGCGCAATCAAGCCCGCTTCGATGACAGCATCGGCATCTTTCCGGAGTTCATCGACGGCTACGGCGTCCTGGTCCTGCCCACCACCGGTCGGTACTTCCAGGTGCCGTACGGCATCCTGGTCCCACAGCTCTTGGAGAACCTGCTGGTGGCCGGGCGCTGCGTCTCGGGCGACAAGATGTCGCACGCCGCACTGCGCAACATGATGTGCTGCACGGTGACCGGCCAGGGCGCGGGCGTGGCGGCCGCCGTCTCGGTGCGGGACGGGGTCGCCAGTGGCGCGGTAGACGTCGCGCGCGTTCAACGCGCGCTGCGCAGGCAAGGAGTACGAATCTATTAGGAGGATGGTTCTCAATGTACGCTGACCTGAACACACCCGAACGAATCCTTCTCGGGCCAGGCCCGAGCATGGTGCACCCGCGCGTGCTGCGCGCCATGGCGCATCCCCTGCTGGGCCATCTCGATCCGCAGTTCATCGCCCTCATGAACGAGGTGCAGGAGCTGCTGCGCTACGTCTTCCAGACAGAGAACGAGATGACGCTGCCCGTCTCGGGGACGGGCAGCGGCCAGTCGCCGCGCATCGACGAGCTCTTCCTGGTGGACCTCTCGGGTGAGGTGGTCGTGTCGACCGACGTCGCCCGAGAGGGCCAGGTCTACTCCGCCCAGGCCCTCTTCCACAAGGGGCTGGAGGGACCAGCCACGCAGTTGCCCTTCCATTCCAGCCTTTTTGCTTCGAGCGAAGGGACGGCCCTGCTGCACGATCAGGCTTCGGTCATGGCCGTCGTGCCCGTCGTGGACGAGGAGCAGCAGCTCATGGGCCTCATGGGCGGGCGGACCGCGCCCAGGGACCTGCACGCCATCCTCGACGAAGGGACCGGGCTGGGAGAAACAGGCAAGGCCTATCTCGTGGGGCCGGGCTATTCGGCCCTGGCCGGAACCGTCCTGGAGCCGGGTGGGGAAGCGGCAGCCGCCGTCCACACGCAGGGGATCGACGCCGCCATCCGGCAGGGCGCGAGCGGCTCGGGCCTGTACACCGATTCTACGGGCACATCGGTCCTGGGCGTGTATCGTTGGCTCGACCCCCTTGGCGCCGTGCTGTCCGTGGAACAGGATCTATCCGAGGCCTTTCAGGCTGTCTGGGCCACCACCGGGGTGAACGTGGTCATCGCCCTGGCCGCCGTGGGGTTGGCCGTCGCCGCCTCTCTGTCCATGACCCGCAGCATCGCCGATCCCATCGTCGACCTGGCGGACACGGCGACCCAGATCTCCAGGGGAGCCCTGAACCGCACGGCCACCGTGGAGCGCCAGGATGAGATCGGCGCCCTGGCCCAGGCGTTCAACAGCATGACCGCCCAACTGCACGACCTCATCAGCTCGCTGGAAAACCGGGTCGAACAGCGCACGCGCGCCCTGCAGGGGGCCAACAAGGCACTGGAGCAAAGGGCACTCCAGTTGCAGACCAGCGCCCAGGTGGGCCGCGAGATCACGTCCATCCTGGACATTGACGTTCTGCTGCCCCGCGTCGTCGAGATGATCCGCGAGGCCTTTGGCTATTATCACGTGCAGGTCTTCCTGCTGGATCGCGATGCGAAGCAATTGGTGCTCCGGGCCGGGAGCCACAGCAAGGACATGGAGCATCAGCGGATCGACCTGGACCATCCCAGCGTCAATGCCAAAGCAGCGCAAAGCGGCGAGGCCGTGGTGGCGAACGACGTCCTGGACGATCCGGCATTTCTGCCGGACAGTCAACTGCCCGAGACCCGCTCGGAGCTGGTCATTCCGTTGCGGCTCGGCAACCAGGTCATCGGCACCCTGGACGTGCACAGCCGCCGCGTGGGCGCCTTCACGGAAGAGGACGTCGTCGCCATCCAGAGCCTGGGCGATCAGATCGTCGTGGCCATCGAGAACGCCCACCTCTACGACCAGAGCCGCGAGCTGGCCGTCTTGGAGGAGCGCACCCGCCTGGCCCGCGACCTGCACGATTCGGTCACCCAGTCGCTCTACAGCCTGGTGCTCCTCACCGAGGGCTGGCGGCGCCTTCTCAGCGCGGGAAGTGGCGCCCAGACCGAGGACTACCTGGGGCGCATCGGCGAGATTGCCCAGCAAGCGCTGCGCGAGATGCGATTGATGATCCACGAGCTGAGGCCCCCCGTCCTGGAGCAGGAGGGGTTCGTCGGCGCGGTGCGCAAGAGGCTCGACGCCGTCGAGAAACGGGTGGGCATCGAGGCGCGGGTGGTCATGGATGACCTGGTCGAGCTGCCCGCCTCGCTCGAGGAGGGGCTGTACTGGATCGCTCAGGAAGCCCTGAACAATGCCCTGAAACATGCGGGAGCCACCAGGGAAACGGTGCGCATCTGCGTCGAGGGCGAGACGCTCGTGCTAGAGATAACGGACGACGGCCAGGGCTTTGACCTGGAGTGGGCCAACAACCGGGGCGGCATGGGGCTGACGAGCATGGGCGAACGGGCCAGGCAGATGGGCGGGTGCCTGGACATCGGATCGGCCCGGGGCCGGGGCACGACGGTCAAGGTCAGCGTGCCCCTCTCATTGGCGGCGGTGTAGGGATACCAACGTGTGTGTGGGAGCCGTGATATGGACGTGATACGCGTTTTAATAGCCGATGACCATCCCATCGTGCGGGAAGGTGTGCGGACGCTCATCGCCAGCGAGCCGGGGATGGAGCTGGTGGGCGAGGCCAGCAACGGCGCAGAAGCTGTGTCGCTGGTGCGCAAACTACAGCCCGACGTGATCTTGATGGATCTGATCATGCCCGTGAAGGACGGGCTGCAAGCGATCGGCGAGATCAAGAGCGAAAACCCCAACGTCTCGATCCTGGTCCTCACCAGCTTTGGCGAAGAAGACAAGGTCTTTCCGGCCATCAGGGCAGGAGCCCTGGGTTATTTGCTGAAAGACACAGCCCCTGACCAGTTGCTGGAAGCCATCTATGACGTCCAACGCGGCGAGCCGTCGCTGCACCCCAGCATCGCCCTGCAGCTGATCCGCGAGATCAACCAGCCGTCGGATCTGCCGCCGGCACCCGACCCGCTCTCGCAGCGCGAGCTCCAGGTGCTCAAGCTGCTGGCACAGGGGCTGACCAACCAGGAGATTGCCGATCGCCTCGTCATCAGCGAGTGGACGGTGCGCACCCACGTGCGCAACATGTTGGGCAAGCTGCACCTGGCCAACCGCACCCAGGCGGCCCTCTATGCCCTGCGCGAAGGGATCGCCGGCCTGGACGAAAAATCAGCCCGCTGACATCAGTGCGCGCCGTCCGCCAGGCCCCATCGCCGAGGCTCGCCGCAGGCGCCAACTGGCGTTAGCCGGCATGACGGCGCACCCTGCGGCTTGCCCTTTTCGCCTCCCCGGTGTATGATATCTCGTGCGCAGGACGACGCGCGAGGGGGCACAATGGCAACGTCTCACACGGCCGCAGGCTATTTTTCCAACGGGCTGCCGTACAACCGGCTGGGTCACGGGCAGCAGATCCTCATCCTCCTCCAGGGTTTGGTGTACGAAAACAAGCCGCTCGCGGGACGCTCGGCCCGCATGATGTTCAGCATGTACAGCTTCCTGTACGATACCTATACCCTGTACGCCGTGACCCGCAGACGGGGCTTGCCCGCCGGCTACTCCATGTCCGACATGGCGAACGACTATGCAGACGCCATCAGGGCCGAGTTCGGCGGGCCGGTGGACGTGCTGGGCACCTCCACCGGCGGCTCTATCGCCCAGCACCTGGCCGCCGACCATCCCGAATTGGTCCGCCGGCTGATCCTCCACGCCAGCGCCCACAGCCTGGGAGACGCCGGCAAGGCGGCCCAGCTCGGCGTCGCACGCCTGGCAGCCCAGCGGAAGTGGAGAAAGGCCAGCGCCGACTATCTCGGATTCATGATGACACCCAGCCGCCTGGGCAAGATCACGGCGGCTTTCGGGTCGCTCTTTATGGCGTGGACCGCGCCCGACGACCCCTCGGATTTTGTCGTGACGGCAGAAGCGGAGGACAGGCACGGCTTTCGAGACCGCCTGGCCGAGATCAAGGCTCCAACGCTGGTCATCGCCGGCGCCCGTGACCCGTTCTACACCGAGGAGCTGCTGCGCGAGACGGCGGCAGGCATCCCCAACGCCCGGCTCGTCCTCTATCCCGACAAGGGGCACGCCCCGACTGGAAAAGAGTTTGCGCGCGACGTCCTCGGCTTCTTGCAGGAGGATGGCCGCTAGCGGTTGGCATGGGGCGGCCCGATGGCGCGGTGCCGTCCTCGACACAGGGAGGTAGACGTGAGTACGACCGAGATGGGAGTTTTTGGCGTTGGGCTGGCTCTTTTCCTGATTGTTGTTTCCGGGATCCTGCTCTGGCGGTCCGGCAAGCCCTACAGCACGGCCCTCATCACAATCCACAAATTGGTGGGGATCGGGGCAGGTGTCTGGCTGGGGGTGATGGTCTACCGGGCGGCGCCCCTGGAGCCCCTGGCAATTGCCGCCATCGCCGTCACCGTCCTGCTCTTTCTCATCCTCGTGGCAACGGGCGGCCTGTTGAGCATCGACAGGCCGATGCCCATCGTCGTGCGCAGGCTGCACCAGGTGGTGCCCGTGCTGGCCGTGCTGGTCACGGCGGGGATGCTGTACCTACTGCTGAGCGGCGCTTAGCGAGGGGCGCACCCGGGAACACCACCCGAAAAAATCCTCCAGGCCCGCGGTGTCAGGTCCGCTTGCCCGGAGGAAGTTGTCCTCCGCCTTCCCGAAACTCGACTCGTTCATGGCCTCAGGTTCCGGCGCCGCCGCTGCCGGCCCACCCCTCCTCGTGGGTTCCCACCCCCTTCAAGGCCGAACGGGGGTGACCGGCCTTCCTTTCGACTCGGGCCGCGCGTCTCGCCTTTACCACCCGATCGAGAGCTTCGGCGCCGGCGAGAGCCAGGCACATTCCCACGAGTACGGCAACCCATCCAATCGCCATCATCACCTTGATCACCCCCTTCAGTCAGCCGACAAGTTCCCCGGACAGCACCTTCCGCGTCTGCCTACGCGTTGGCCGCCGCATCGTCGCGGGGATGGTAGCCCCAGTTGTAGGTTCGACGAGTGACGGCCGGCATCCGGCGCTCGTACAGTCTGGCAGCCTGTACTGCCGAACAGGAGCTGAGGGTGCAGGACATCGCGATCTTCCAGGCCGAATTCCACCTCCAGGCGAACCACAACACGACGAACCCCACGATACACCATTGGTGCAACACAACCGGCAATCCAATCGGCTCTATCATTGTGTCCTCCCTTCGCATCGTCTCCCCTCTCCGGCCAACCTCGAGCAGGTTCACGGCCGGGTTGTGTCCTTGCGCTTCAAGAATAGCAAAAGATCGAGCATCTGTCTTGGCAGGTGTAAACCGCAGAAGACAGGCAAATGACATGCCTGTTACAAAGTGCCGGGGTTGTAAAATGCCGCAGGCCGGGCGGCCTGCGGCAAGAACTGCGCGCGTCAGCAGGGGCGGATGGCGCTTGCGCTAGCCCACTCCTCGAATCGCCAGGCCCAGGGTGTCCTCGAAGAACCTGCCCAAACGCTCCAGGCTGACGATGCCATACTCGGCAGCGAGGTCGGGTACCCGTTCCTGCAGGTAGGCCAGATCCTCGTGGCTGCACGTCCGGAAGCGATGGTACATCTGCCGGAAGGTCTCGCCCAGGCCCACGGCCTGCTCCGAGAACCTTTCGAAATAGGCGGTGGAGGACAGATAGTGGAGCATGGTCTCCTCCAACACATCGCGGGTTACCGGCCGCTTGCCGTTCTCCGTGCCGATGTCAAAGGAAACGTTCCCTCTAAGCAGCTCGATCTTGCCGAGTTGAAGCCAGAACGACTCGATGGCACTCTCTGTCTTGATCGCGGGCCATTCTCTGCCCGGCCGCAGTCGGTACCCTTTGGGCACGACTTGCTCGCCTTTGTCCAGGATGGAATGAGCCTTGTCGTATTCCTTGCGCATGAGGTACACCTGGGCCAGATCCTCGCACGAGTCGGCCAGGAGAAGGGGCAGGTCGAGCTTCTCGGCCAGCTCGATGCTTTTCATCAGGTACTCGACGGCGGCGCCGGACGCGGCGCGAAAAAGCCGAGGTTCATCCGCCTTCTGCTGGTCCAGGGCTGCCCGTGCTCGATAGATGCATCCCAGCTCGTTGAGCGCTTCTACCCGCCGCAGCGGCTCCTGTACCTCTTCGGCAAAAATCTGGACGGCTCGATCCAGATGCTCCGCAGCGCGGCCCAGCATCTCGGCTGCGTCCTGGTAGGAATACAGGCCATCTCTCCACAGGTTGCTCTTGTTGCGGAGGGCGTGACCCATCGTAATCGAAGCCAGCCCGATGCCGCGCTGGGCCGGGATCCCTCGAAAGATTGCCAGGGCGTCCGTGGCAAGGCGCTCGGCGCGATGGGGCTCGGCAAACTCCAGGTGCACGATGGCTCGCGAGTTGAGGCTCAACGCCGTGCGGTATGGCAGGCCCTGCTCGTTGCGCAGCTGCAACCCATCGTCCACCAGGGTCTCGGCCCGGGTGCGGTGGCGCAGGAGAGCCCACACCCGGCCCATGTTGTCGTTGGTGTTGGCCAGTTCTTCGCCCAGATCCGAGGCGCGAAAGTAGGGGAGGGCCGCCTGGAACTCTGTCAGAGCCAGGCGGAGATGGCCCATGTGCATCCAGTACACGTAGCCCAGGTTGTTGTGTGCCCGTCCCAGGATCATGTTGCGCCGCCACCCCTCATAACTTGACGCATCCTCCAGGGCCAGATCGTCCGGTTTCCGCTCTCCCTCCAGGGCCCGGATGGTTCCGGCCAGGATCTCCACTGCCTTCTTCGTCTGGCCAATATAGATCAACGCCTGGGCATGATAGACCGACGTTTCTGCCCTGGCTATCTCTGCAATGGGCCCCCGGCCCGGACAGAGGGGTTCGCCGGCCGCCATCGATGCTTCGGCAACCGCGACAGCCCGCTGGTTCTCCCCCCGGACCATCAAGCGCTTGATCCAGTTGGGCACTGCATCGCAATTGAACTCGTCCAATAGGCCGGGAGCGTCGCGCAGGATCCGCTGGTCGATTGGACTCTTGCTGTTCAAGAAGGCCAGCACTTCATTGCGCATGCGCAGCTCAAAGCCTACCTCAGAGGCGCGAATGGGGGCATCCGCCTCCCGCACGTACCAGCGGTATCCTTCCACCGGGTTGGCCCGCAGGCGATAGATGAGGGACTCTACCTGGGAGTCTTGCAGCGCTTTGCGATCCTTGATCGTCTCCTGGTGAGCCTCGTACCTGTCTACGATTTTCTGGCTCAGGCGCTGGACCTCGTCCGCATGCAAGAGGTGCCTATCGCACAGGATGTACAACTCGTCGTGCAGGAACAGCCGCTCCTCGCCGGCAGGCCGCTTCACAAAGCCTCGCTTTGCCACGCCTGCCAGTCGTTCACGGCATGCCTCAAGGTCCCACTCGCCCGCCAGTTGTTGGAGCAGCTCGGCGTCGAGCCCCTTGCGCGCGATGGCCAGGAAGCGCAGGACATCCCGCAAGGAACTGTCCGGCTCGCCGCGCATGACGTGATCGACGAGCAGGCGATCGATTTCTTCGTGCACCTCGCCGGGTAGGCTCTGCATCACGGCCTGTCGAAACCGTTCCAGGTCCAGCCCATGCTGGATGATCTCGGCTGCCAGATCGAGGCGAATGGGGTTTCCTTTGGTCACCCCCCACAGGCGCTGCCGCAGCTCCGGCTCGATCTCGCGGAGTGCAGGATAATGGTAGGCCTTTTTCTCGAAATACTCGGCCACCTCTTGCTCACTAAAGCCGCCCAGCTCAACCGGGTGAAAGCGAAGGCCAGGCTTGCCGACGAGTGTCTCTCTCAAGGCCTGGCCGAGATAGGGAGATTCCTCCGGCCGGCCTGCCAACAGCACCACACAGTTCTCCCAACGGCACAACTGGTCCAGGAGCCAGGCGCGCACGGTGGTGCTCTCGCTTTCCAGGCCGGTTCGCTTCTGCACCTCGTCGATCTCGTACTGCATCCGCTCGACGGTGTCCAGGGCGATGACGATGCGTTCCCAGCGGCTGACGGCGTTCACGCCACCGGCAAACAACTCGGCCAATTGCTTGCGCTCCACCTCCAGCTCGAGCCCTGGGAGGCCGGCCTCGCGCCGGGCCGTCCATTCGTCTCGCTTGCGGTGAAAATCGTCAAACTCACCGGCCGACTCGAGTGCCGTGCTGAGATGTTCCTCCAGCCCGCTGCTGGAATTGATCTCGGCGTGGTACAGGTCCAGGATACCCGACCAGGGAAAATAGGCGGCGATGCCATCGGGACTGCCCAGCTCCAGCCCTACCTGGCGGAGCAGGACCGTCTTGCCTTCTCCGCCCTCGCTGCCTATATAGTAGATGTCCGTCGTGCGATCTGTCGTACGAATGGCTTTGAGGATGTCGTCCGTAGCGTGCCGGCGGATCCACTCCCCGTTGTTCATCGTGACTCTCGCCAGGTCTGTTCTAGCGCTGCTGCGCGCGGGTCTTGGCGGCAGAGACCACCATCTTGTATTCCTCCGGGGCCAGGGCCATAAGCTCTTGATCATCTTCCAGGGCTTCGACCAGTTCTTGCCAGGACGCCGCATCACGAGGCGGGCTGTCGCGCAGGAACTGTGCCCACCAGTCGCCAAAGGCCGGCCTTTGGCCCGCCGGCTCACGTNNCCCGCCGGCTCACGGCGGGACAGTTGCACATAGTGGTACATGATCTCGGGCAGAAACGTGGACAGGTAGCTCGGTTGCTTTTCCAGCCGCCTGTCGTGGAAAGACAGTGCGGCGCGATGGACAGCGAGGAACCGATCCAGATGCGCTCGTTCCAGGTAAGCGGACAACAGCGCGCGCAGGACGGGGTCGGGTTCGTACACCTTTTTGTTCGTATGCCAATACAGGAGATGCTGGGCCTGCAAGGCTTCGATGATGCGCATGTAGTAAGCGTCGCCCCGGTTCGCTTCACCCAGGCCCAGATCCTCCACGAGGGCTCGCAGGGATTCCACGTTCAACCAGCGCAGCAGGCTGGCTGGCCTGGCCAGGTGGTGCAGCGATTCCTCGAGGCCCTCCAGGGCCTCCTCGACGACGTGGGCCAGGACCTCACCGGCCAGCCCTGGCTCGACCTTGTCTACGGACGCATCCTCAGCGCCAAGATCAATGCCCTGCTTTTCCAACTGGGTTCCCAGCAACTCGGCAGCCAGGGGGTGACCGAAGGCGTGTTGGTACAGCACGCGGCTCCAGGGCCGACTGGCACCCAACTCCTCTCCGATTTCCTGTTCGCGAAAGCTGGACAGCCGATGCAGATCCACACGCCGCCGCACCTGAAATCGTTCCCAGCGGCGCAGCTCGCCTCGACCGGCGAAAACAAAGAGCACCCGGTCGGTGATGGCCAGTCTCTCTACCAGGTGCTCCTCGAGCCAATAGAAGCTCGTATCGTTCTGCCTTACCAGGGCATCCAGCGTGTCCAACATGATCAGCGGGGTGACCGCACTCGCGGCCCATTCCGTGACCTGCTGGACAAAGGCCTCGGCCCAATGCTCATCACTCGCCCGGCCGCCCAGGTCCGGGACCCCTTCACCCATCTGCAGGGCCAGTTGCATCCACAGCTCCTGGATCAGCTTCCCGCGCTGCAGCTCGTTTTCGTGCCACAGCGAAGCTGAACGCTCTTGGTCCAGGTCGAGGCGGGCGACGATGACGGGGCAGGGGCCTGGATCTTCCAGGGCGCGCCCCTTATACAGGTCCTCCAGGTGCAGCAGGAGCCAGCTCTTGCCCATGCCATACGCCCCCCAGAAGCACGTAACCACCAGGGGCATGGGCTCGCCGGTGATGCCGATCTTGAGCTTGTTCCTGACGTGACCGATCTCTGCCTTGCGGTTGACAAAGGGGCGGCCCGGTCCGGGGGCTTTCCGAGCCTGAAGCTTTGTGACGTTCATTATAACTCCCCAACGAGGACAAGAATGAAATTAGAAACCTGGCAAACGAACCATTGCCTGGAAATCTATGCTTCGCAGCGCAGTTGACGAACTAGACGGCCCTCCGTTGCTTCTTCCAGCAGGTGAGCGTCGGCCACTTGACAACAGTGTCGAAGGTGCCGGACTTTTTCCGAGATGTGGGCGATAGCTTGGGCGATTTGCGCGCTGTTTCGCGTTCCGCTCGCTCCAGGTAGGGAATGCGCCTCGGCTCGAACAGAGGATATGCCCGGGGTCGGGTAAGGTAATCATCCAACCACGTGGGGAGATCCTCGACGCTCGACAGGTGAACCCCTGGCCAAACCCGTTTGTCCCAGTAGTTTTCCAGGGGGTCGAGGTGAATGGCACCCATTCCCGCCGCCCGCGCCCCCCAGACGTCGACCGTGTAGATGTCCCCGATGTAGATGACGTCCCTCGGGGATAGCCTCAGTTTGCTCAGGATCCCGTCAAACACCTGTCTTTGGGGTTTTGCAGCCCGCAACTCCCTGGAATCAAAGATGTGTTCAAAAAACGAAAGCAATCGCAGGTCCTTGAACACGGTCCTGGTCCGCCCATCCGAGTTCGCGAGCACCGACATCCTATATCCGGCGCGTTTCAGAAGAATCAGGGTGTCACGCACCTCCGGGCGGGTAAAAGTCCACAGGCAGCGCTGTTGATGCCGTTGTCGCCACTCCTCTGCAAGGCGTGTCGCAACCCGGTCCGGTAATCTGAGAGTGGCGGCTAACGTGTGGGCATATCCATCCGGTCAGGGGTTCTCGGGGAAGGGTGGCTTCTGGCGCGCCTTCTGATCCAGCTCATGGATGATCTGATAGTATGCGTCGCGGAGTTGCTCGTGGGTTAGGTGTAAGCCACAAGCCAATGCCACGGCAATCAAGAACTCTTCGTCCGGAAACACGAGCGTGCCTCCGGCATCAAAGAGAAGGTAGGGCCTTTTTTTCTGCAACTGCTGCCTCCCGGTGTCCGACAGCTCGGGTATAGTGTCACTGCGTGGAGCTGGTCGACGTCTCAAGATCTGTTTGTATGGTAGTGAGCTGCCTCTTCCTGCTACACCGAATCCGCAACGCGTGCAGCACTGCAAGGATAACAACACTGATTGACAATGATGGCTAATGATACACAAATTGCGCCCAATTGTATTGACAGGTGAATTACAGCTGGATGACAATCTCTCATTTCTATTCAGTATCTCTTGCTATGCCCTTAGGATGCAGCCGGTAACCCCCCTGCTCGCGCCTGCCGCTGCGCACGGTCTCGATGTATTCCCATCCAGGTGCATGCTCCTTCAGCACCCGCCTGAGCCGTACGATAGCAGCGGCGATGGCCTGGTCACTCACACCCTCACTCGCCTCTTCTGACCATGCCTCCCTGGCAATGCGGTCCTTGGTCGTTATCCCATCCTGGTTCTTCCAGAGGCACAGCAGCACCGCAAAGTCCTGGGGATTACTCTCTTTGCGAATCTCCTGCCGTCCCACCCAAACGAGGCCTTTTTCCAGGTCCAGGTGCAACAGCGGTGCACCGGCCGCCTCCGTAGCTGGCGGGGCATCGGGTTGAAGATCGTAGCTGGAAGCCACCGGGATGGCGGCTCCCAGGCCATAGTTGGCGCGCTCTGTCTCCCACTGTTTTTTCACCCGTTCCCAGGTGCGACCCGCGATTCGTTCCGGCGGGGATGCCTGGCGGACGTGTGCCATCAAGAGCGCATTGGCCAGGTGAAGGGCAGCCCTGGGAAGAGAACCGGCGAGGGAAACCAGTTCGTGTTCGATCACCAGGGCCAGGTCATCTTCACACAATTGGGCCAGATCCTCGTAGGGCGGCTGCCGCAGGCTGTGGTGTATCAACCTCTCTCTCAGCAGCTTCGAAAGTAGGTCCTCGTTCCAGGAAAGGCTATCGACCCTTTCCAGGCGATCGGCGCGAAACCAGGGACAACTGTAGAGAACCGGCTTGAGCTCCCAGGGCAGGTAGAACTTGAATGCCCAGCCGGGACACTCGATCAACGGTGGCGTCCCCAGCAGCGGCGCCAGAAAGGCCGCAGTCTGGACCGGCTTGCCGGCGGTCTTCAGCGATTCCTCGAGACCATCCACGAGCACGACGCAGGTCTCGATCTCAACCATCTGCACGAGAGCAGCAAACTTCTCGAGGGCGTCGAGGGCAGTGAGCCCGCTGTCGAGGGCGGCTGCGCCCCCCCTAGCGCGGTGCAGATGGGGCGCCAGGTTAGATTCCAATTCCGACAGCTCCTTCGACACCGCGGCGGCCACCGCAGGGCTGCGCAGCAACCGCGAATCGGAAGCCTGCATCTCGGCCAAAATCCTGATGGCCGTTGTCAGCAGTGCCGCGACGTGATCCATCGGCTTCAGGTCGTCCAGGGCGTCGCTGGACCTTTCCAGAAGCGGGCCAAAGCTGGCATAGGTATAGGGGATCGCCAGGCGCGTGCTGGTCCGGTCTGCCGGCCGGCATTGCGCGGCCAGCATCTGCCGCTGCGCGGTCTTGCCGCAGCCGCGCCCGGCAAAGACGATGCATGGCCCCCGGGCGCGGAGCATCTCGTCAAAGCCCCCGATGTCGACAAAGTACTTGGGCAGCTCCTGATCCTGATCCGCGCTCCAGCGCCCGAAAGGATTCCCCCGCAGCCCCTTGGAGGCCAGCCAGCTCTCCATCTGCTTGCTTTCTGGATCACTCCTCTCAAAAAAACGTTGTCACTGCTGTCGCCTGAAGTCTCTTATTCCTTCCAGAACTGAGGACGTATTCCGCTGCCTTCTACAAGGAGCCGAAATGCTCGTGTTGTTTTTGATAAACTAAAAGAGGGCCAGTAGGCCGGATTTTGATCACTGAAAAGAGGGCCACC